>OCJM01000005.1_pt1 | contig 69766 bp, 63 predicted proteins | sample 1480791 | NCBI WGS metagenome assembly OCJM01 (sample SAMN05301486, study PRJEB22388) | human gut metagenome | isolation source: Infant 2 DOL 6 gut | host: Homo sapiens | place: USA: Pittsburgh, Magee-Womens Hospital of UPMC | collected 2013/2014
AAAGCAAGAAAAATCCCCAGAAGTATAACTTCTGAGGACTTTGTCTTCAATCTGAGACTTGCTAAAGCAAGTCTTTTAATTATTATAATTCAATATCACCGAATAAGTCAGCCATAGAGAATCCAGTTTGTGTTTCTGGAAGCTCGTAGTCGCGTTTTTCTTGACGACGTGGACGACGTGGACGTGATTGACGTTTTTCTTCTTTTTCACCTTCTGCTTGCGCTGGACGCTCTTCAAGAGCTTTCATTGAAAGTGATACACGTTCTGCATCTGAATTAACTTCAAGAACTTTAACAGTAACTTCTTGTCCTGCAGATAATACGTCTTTAGGATTTTCAACACGTTTGTGTGAAATTTGTGAAATGTGTACGAGTCCATCAATGCCAGGTAACACTTCAACAAAAGCACCAAAGTCAGTCAAGCGTTTTACTTTACCTTCAATAACATCACCAGCAGCAAGTTTTTGTTCAACGCCATCCCATGGGCCAGGTGTAGTTGCTTTAAGTGAAAGTGATACACGACCAGCTTCTTCATCAATTGAAAGTACTTTAACTTCAACTTCTTCACCAACAGTTACAACTGATTTAGGTGAAACATTGCGCTCATGTGATAATTCAGTTACGTGTACAAGTCCATCAACACCACCAAGGTCAATGAAAGCACCAAAGCTTGTTAAACGAGCAACTTTACCAGTTACAACTGAACCTACTTCAATGTTTGAGAAAACTTCTTTACGTGCTGCAGCTGCAGATTCTTCAACAACTTCACGACGTGAAAGGATGAAGCGATTTTCTGCTGCATCAACTTCTTTGATTTTAGCATCAAATTCTTGTCCAACAAATTTTTCAGTGTTACGTACAAAACGAGTATCAATCATTGAAGCTGGGATGAAACCACGAAGTCCTTCAAATTCAACTGAAAGTCCGCCTTTAACAGCACGTGTACCTTTAACAGTAACAACTTCACCTTCACGACCAACAAGTTTGTCCCATGCTTTACGAGCTTCCAAGCGTTTTTTAGATACAAGGAAAGTTACTGTATCAGTATCTTTACCTACAACTTGACGAAGAACAAGTACTTCAACTGTGTCGCCAGCTTTAACAAAATCATTGATATCAGCATCACGATCGTTAGTCAATTCACGAAGTGTCAAGACACCTTCAACACCAGTACCATCGATAACAACGTTTGCTTGACCGTTATCAACTGTTAAAACTTCCGCAGTGACAACGTCACCAGGGTTCACTTCGCTAACACTGTTTAGCAAATCTTCAAATTCATTCATTCTAAAAAATCCTCCAACAAAAGCTAGCCGAGCTAGCTTTTGATAACAATATATTTTCTCAAGGTAACCCGCAAGGACAACAAATATCTCTTTGACGGTGTCAAACAAAAGTTTGATACCTTTGACTGGGGTAGCTGGATTCGAACCAACGCATGAGGGAGTCAAAGTCCCTTGCCTTACCGCTTGGCTATACCCCAAATAATGGAAAGAGAGGGATTCGAACCCCCGAACCCGAAGGAGCGGATTTACAGTCCGCCGCGTTTAGCCTCTTCGCTATCTTTCCGTAACAACACTGACTATTCTACCACAGATGTTGTTAGCACGCAAGCTTTTTAAATAAATATTAGCGATTAAGATTATATTCTTCAATAATATTTCCCATAGCTTGATCTAAATTTTTATAGAATCCACTCACTTGCTCACCTTTAATCACAGCAAATTTAGAATCTAGCTCTGCAATTTGACCTACAATTTTTTTTCCAATAACGAGTTGGTATCCATCAACCTTAGTTCCATTAACTGTTACTTGAGCGTCTGAAATTTGAATTTCAATTTTCTTATCTTTTTTACTCACTATTAACTCCAATATCTCTTTTATTGTTTTTTATTGTACACAAAATACTAAAAGCTTGCAAGAGCAAGCTTTTAGTATAGACTTAATCTACTTTATAAATCCACCCTTCTGGTGCTTCAACATCACCAAACTGGATCCCTACTAACTCATCATATAGTTTACGTGTCGCTGGACCAACTTCTGTCTCACTGTAGAAGACATGGAAGTCATCTCCGTTTTGAATTCCTCCAATTGGTGAAATAACTGCGGCTGTACCACATGCGCCAGCTTCTGTGAATTTATCTAATTCGTCGACAAAGACATCTCCTTCAATCGCTTCCATACCAAACCTTTCTTTAGCAAGGTAAAGCAATGAATATTTAGTAATTGAAGGTAAAATTGAAGGACTCAAAGGGGTGATAAACTGATTATCTTTAGTAATTCCAAAGAAATTAGCTGCTCCAACCTCTTCAATTTTAGTATGTGTCGCTGGATCAAGATAGATAACATCTGAAAATTGTTTCTCATGAGCGTATTTCCCAGGAAGAAGACTAGCAGCATAGTTACCACCAACTTTTGCAGCTCCTGTACCATTCGGTGCTGCTCTATCATATTCTTTGGAAACAATAAAGTTAGTTGGTGTTAAACCACCTTTAAAATAACTACCTACTGGCATTGCAAATACCGTAAAAATATATTCTTCAGCAGGTTTAACTCCAATAATATCTCCCACACCAATTAATAAGGGACGAATGTATAATGTTGCCCCTGTACCATACGGTGGAACAAACTCCTCATTAGCGCGTACAACAGATTTAACCGCTGCAATAAATTTGTCTGTCGGAACATGTGGCATTAAAAGACGATCTGCTGTTCTTTGAAGTCGTTCTGCATTTTGATCTGGACGAAATAACTGAATAGAGCCATCTTTAGTTCTATAAGCTTTCAATCCTTCAAAAGCTTGTTGCCCATAGTGGAGGGCAGGAGAACTTTCTGAAATATGTAGCGTTGCATCATCTGTCAACTTGCCATCATCCCATTTCCCATCTTTAAAATGCGAAATGTATCGGAATGGTAATTTTCTGTAAGCAAAACCTAAATTATCCCAATCTAAATTTACTGTCATAAGGTACCTCTTTCTTTGGGTTTCTAACTATTGTACGCTATTATCATTATTTTTTCAATATTATTTGTAAAATTCAGATAAATTACCAAACTAGTAAAAACACAAATGTGTTTTACTTAATTTTAACTGAGAATACTTCTTCGTCAGAAATCTTATCAGATACAAAAGAGCCATTACTTGTACGTTCAGAAAAACTCCATTGACTTAAATCAACATCGTAAACTTTTCCTGTTTTAGACATAATCTCAAGTACGAAAGTATCTCCTTCATGATTCGATACTGAACTAAATAAATCAAATTCAAAAGATGAATCCTCTAAATATACAGGTCCTGCTTTAAAAACGCGATGCGGTTTGGATTTCAATTCACGAAGAACTTGAAGTCCTCGATTAGCACGACTAGTTGTGGGGATAACATCAATGGCCATTCGTTTAAGACTTCCTCTATGAGTTAATAAATATAAACTTGTGGTGTTAGCTATAAATGCAGATACGATGTGATCACTATCTTTTAAATTCATCGCTTTTACACCTGCGGCTTTACTACCAACGACTGGTACATCATTTATACTAAATCTCAACGCATAACCATTATAAGTGACAAGTATAACATCCTCTAATTGGATAGGAGCAACAGTCACAACGTAATCATCTACATTTTTTAACTTAGCATATTTAGCTGTTTTTGACTTATATGTCCGCCATGGACTGATTTCTTGACGTTCAAAACGCTTTATTTGCCCTAAGCTAGTGACAGCAAAATAAGTTTCTTTAGTAAAATCATCTACTAATTCAGCATAAATAATTTCTTCATTTGAAGCAAAGTTAACAAGATTTTGTGATAAATGTTCACCAACGTCTTTCCATCGAATATCAGCTAATTCATGAACTGGACGATAAGCAAGATTACCAAGGTTAGTAAACATCAATAAATGTTGGGTAGTCTTTGCATTGCTCACAAATATCAATTCGTCATCTTCTCGCTTACCAAGTTCATCAACAGTTGATGCATTGAAAGAGCGAGGACTGGTGCGTTTTACATATCCGCCTCTAGTAACACTGACGTATGTGTCCTCTTCGATAATTAAACTTGCAGTATCGATTTCAATAGTTTCAGCTAATTCTTGAAGTTCAGAACGTCTAGTATTGGCAAATTTCTTTTTGACCTCACGTAACTCACGTTTCATTACGTTATACATCGTACGTTCATCACTAATAATTGCCTTAAGCATTGTGATTTGTTGACGAAGTTCTTCTTCTTCTTCTCTCAACGTCACAATATCAGTATTTGTGAGACGATATAATTGCAATGTGACGATAGCCTCTGCTTGGGCTTCTGAAAACTCATAGCTGACCTTCAAATTCTCTTTCGCATCAGCTTTATTCTCAGAAGCACGAATTAATGCAATCACTTCATCCAAAATAGAAAGAACCCTAATCAGTCCCTCAACAATATGGAGACGTTTTTCGGCTTTTTCTTTATCAAATTTTGAACGAGCAATAATAATTTCTCTTCGGTGAGCGATATAGCTAGTTAATATTCTTGATAGACCCACCTGCTTAGGGGTGTAGTCATCAATAGCAACCATATTGAAATTATACTTCACTTGTAGGTCTGTATATTTAAAAAGATAATTTAAGACAATTGTTTCATCGGCTTCTTTTTTGAGCTCAATAGCGATACGAAGACCATCTCTATCAGACTCATCACGCACCTCTGCTATTCCTGGAACTTTATTATTAACACGAACATCATCGATTCGTTTTACTAAAACTGACTTATTAACTTCATAAGGAATTTCAGTAACAATAATTTGTTTCTTACCACCTTTTAAGGTTTCAATAGCAGTTCGCGAGCGAACCGCTACTCTCCCCTTACCAGTCTCATATGCCTTACGAATTTCATCTTTTCCTTGAATGATAGCGCCAGTTGGAAAATCTGGACCAGGTAGAAATTCCATTAATTTATCTAATTTAGCTTTAGGGTGATCAATCATGTACACGACAGCATCAATGACTTCTGCTAAATTATGTGGTGGAATATCTGTTGCATAGCCTGCAGATATTCCTGTTGCTCCGTTGACTAAAAGATTGGGAAAGGCAGCTGGTAAAACAGTTGGTTCTTTCTCTGTATCATCGAAATTCCAGGCAAAGGGTACGGTATTCTTATCAATATCTTGAAGAAGATAACCAGCAATTTCTGATAGACGGGCTTCCGTATAACGCATAGCCGCCGCAGGATCTCCATCCATAGAACCATTATTTCCGTGCATTTCAATCAATGTCTCACGATTTTTCCAATCTTGAGACATACGAACCATCGCGTCATAGATAGAGGAATCCCCATGAGGATGGAAATTCCCCATAACATTACCGACTGATTTTGCAGATTTGCGAAATCCCTTTTCAAAAGTATTACCATCTTTATTCATTGAATAAAGGATTCGACGTTGAACAGGTTTTAAGCCATCACGAATATCCGGCAACGCCCGTTCTTGAATGATATACTTAGAATAGCGCCCAAAACGCTCTCCCATAATGTCCTCAAGGGACATATTTTGAATATTAGACATATTTTTAATTTTCTCCTAGTTGGAGTGGCTTAGTATTATTTTTCCACTTATTTGAAATGAATGATTGGCTCTCTTGTCTAACGCATACAATATTACTTGTACACTATAAAACATGAATAACCAAGACTCTTTATTAAAATACTGTATTCTCTTCTAAAGTAAACTTGACATTATCTTCAATCCATTGGCGTCTTGGAGGAACTTTATCACCCATCAAGACATTAACTCGACGTTCTGCTCTTGCTAAATCTTCAATTGTTACACGAATTAATGTCCTTGTCTCAGGGTTCATAGTGGTTTCCCACAATTGATCGGCATTCATTTCCCCAAGCCCTTTATATCGTTGTAATAGTGAGCCTTTACCAAATTTTTGTCGTAATTCTTCTAACTCTATATCCGTCCAAGCATACTCAACAATTTCTTTCTTACCTTTTCCTTTTGACATTTTATACAAAGGTGGCAAAGCAATATAGACATGTCCCTCTTCAACAAGAGGTCTCATATAGCGATAAAAGAAAGTTAATAATAGTGTCTGAATATGAGCTCCGTCAGTATCAGCATCGGTCATAATGATAACTTTATCATAATTAATATCGTCAATATTAAAATCAGGACCAACACCTGCACCAATGGTATGGATCATTGTATTAATTTCTTCGTTTTTTATAATATCAGCCATCTTTGCCTTAGCTGTATTCAATACTTTTCCTCGCAACGGTAAAATAGCTTGAAACTTTCTATCACGACCTTGCTTAGCAGAGCCACCTGCAGAGTCTCCTTCGACTAAATAGAGTTCATTTTTCTTAGCATTTTTTGATTGTGCAGGGGTTAATTTTCCAGAAAGTAGACCTTTATCTTTTTTCGACTTTTTCCCATTTCTACTTTCATCACGAGCTTTACGTGCAGCTTCACGCGCATCACGTGCTTTTATTGCCTTACGGATTAAATTAGATGCTAAATCTCCATTTTCCATAAGAAAGTAAGTTAACTTTTCAGAAACAATACCATCAACAATTGGTCGTGCTAAGGGACTTCCTAGTTTATCTTTAGTTTGGCCTTCAAATTGCAAGTGCTCCTCAGGTACAAGAATAGATAAAATGGCTGATAGCCCCTCACGATAATCAGAACCTTCAAGGTTTTTATCTTTTTCTTTAAGAAGTCCTGTTTTACGTGCATAGTCATTCATAGACTTTGTAATAGCTGATTTCAAGCCAGTTTCATGTGTTCCACCATCTTTAGTACGAACATTATTGACAAAAGAAAGAATATTATCTGAAAAACCATCATTATACTGCAAAGCAACTTCGATATGAAATTCTTGTTCTTCACCTTCGAAAAACATGATTGGTGTCAACGTTTCTTTATCTTCATTTAAATACTCTACAAAATCTTGAACACCGTTTTCATAATGAAATTCTAGATGCTCTGCTTCTTCTGAACGATTATCTGTTAAGGTTAAAGTAACATTTTTTAAGAGAAAGGCAGATTCCTTTAAGCGCTCTGCAATTGTATTAAACTTAAAATCTATCGTTGAAAATACTGACTGATCTGGCATAAAGCTGACAGATGTCCCAGATTTTGATTTTGGTGCCGTGCCGATTTTTTTCAGGGTTGTAACGGGCTTACCACCATTTTCAAAACGTTGTCTGTAAATAGCTCCGTCGCGAATGATTTCAACTTCTAACCAAGAAGACAAAGCATTAACTACAGATGATCCAACACCATGGAGACCACCTGATGTTTTATAACCACCTTGTCCAAATTTTCCACCTGCATGAAGCACCGTGAAGATGACTTCAACAGTAGGTTTTCCCATAGCATGCATTCCAGTTGGCATACCGCGTCCATGGTCTGTAACAGTTATACTCCCATCTTTGTTAATAATAACATCAATGCGATTTCCAAAACCTGATAGAGCTTCATCAACTGCATTATCTACAATTTCCCACACTAAATGATGTAAACCAGTTCCATCTGTGGAACCTATATACATCCCTGGACGCTTACGAACAGCATCTAATCCTTCTAAGACTTGAATAGCATCGTCGCCATAATTCGTCACTGTTATATCTTGTTTAGCCAAAGTGACCTCCAAATTTTTTCATCTTTTTTATATTACAAGTTTTTTGCTGTTTTTGCAAAATTATTTTTTTAAAAATAGCAAAAAGACTTTTATGCTTATGTTATAATAAGGGTATGAATATTATAATTATGATTATCATTGCCTATCTGTTAGGCTCTATCCAAACTGGACTTTGGATTGGTAAATATTTTTACCAAGTCAATCTTCGTCAACACGGTAGTGGTAATACTGGCACCACGAATACCTTCCGTATTTTAGGTGTAAAAGCTGGCATTGTCACTTTGACTATTGACATTTTAAAAGGGACTCTAGCAACACTTATTCCTATCATATTAGGTATAACGACAGTATCTCCATTTTTTATCGGTTTTTTTGCTATTATAGGTCACACTTTCCCTATTTTTGCACAATTCAAAGGTGGGAAAGCCGTTGCTACAAGCGCTGGGGTTTTGCTAGGATTTGCACCTTCTTTTTTCCTTTACTTATTAGTTATCTTTTTATTAACGCTTTATCTTTTTAGCATGATTTCCCTATCCAGTATTACAGTAGCTGTCGTAGGTATTCTTAGTGTCTTAATTTTTCCATTAGTAGGCTTTATATTAACGGACTACGACTGGATATTTACCACTGTGGTTATCTTAATGGCTCTCACGATTATTATCCGACATCAGGATAATATCAAACGTATTCGAAAAAGGCAAGAAAATTTGGTTCCGTTTGGCTTAAACCTAAGTAAACAAAAAAATAAATAATAAAAAACCGCTAGTAGCGGTTTTTTATTATAAAACTAACAATGTTTCGAGAGTAGATTTCCCTTCTAATTTAACCAATCAATCTCATTTATTCCTTCTTCTTCTAAGAAATGATTTGTTCTAGAAAAAGGTCTGCTACCAAAGAAGCCACGATAAGCAGATAAGGGACTCGGATGAGGACTCTCAATAATATGATGAATAGGATTATCAATTAGCGACTTTTTCTTTCGAGCATAGCCACCCCACAGAATAAAGACTACTGGTGTTTCCTTTTGGTTAACCACTTTGATGACAGCATCAGTAAAAGGTTCCCATATAAGCCCAGCATGACCATTAGCTTGGTGTTCTGGAACTGTTAAACAAGCATTCAATAGCAGCACTCCTTGTTGCGCCCATGATGTTAAGTCATGATGTGAACGTGACCCAATATCTTCTGCTAATTCTTTTAGAATATTTTGAAGTGAAGGAGGAGCTGGTAAATTGTCTGGAACAGAAAATGAGAGTCCTTGAGCTTGTTGAGGGCCATGGTAAGGATCTTGGCCAATAATCACTACTTTTACGTTTTCTAGTGGTGTTATCTGTATGGCATTGAACACCTTATCTCTTGGAGGATAAACGATTCCGCTTTCGTAAACTGCATCCATAAATGTATTAATTTTATTGTAGTAATGATTGGGTAGTTCTCTTTTTATTAAATCATGCCAACTAGAATGTTTCATTTATAACTCCTTACTTTTAGATATCTGTATTACTAGTATAGCAATATTTTATAAAAAACGTTACTGCTTTATTCATTCAAAGCAGTAACGTTTTTTTATTAATCTTCGTCCTTAAGACCTAGAGCCAAATCAGATAAGGACACTGGTCTAGAATTTTCTTCTTTCAAAGAAGTATTTATAATGTTTAAAGAAGTATAAACATCAATAAGGATTCCAAATACATGTGCACGTTCATCACCTAAAATTGCTTGAAAAACCGTCTGTAATTGACAGAATTCTAAAAGATTATCTAAGCCCTTAATCCATTCTTCTACAATAGCCAGAGCCTTATTCATGACTTTAAATGACGATTCATCATACCAATAAATAGAACGAATCAGTTTTTTTTGCTTACTCAAAGCTTCTATTTTAGAAAGTATCTCACCTAGTTCATTCTGCACAATAGCAATAGAAAAATGTTTCCCCAGTAAAGATGGGGTTTTTTCTACTAATATAATTTCATCACGAAACAAGGTTAAATAATGAATACTGACTAACAATTTTTGAATTAGCGCTTGGTGATCGTGTGTTTCGGTTTCTCTCATACTCAACCATCCTTACTATTTCTGACTGGTAAAACTATACGTAGCTTACTTTAAATATACCATATCACTATTGAAATCGCAAAAATAAGATGAATAATTTTATAAAATAAATATTATAAGGTTTTAACTTCGTCTACAAATAATTGATATTGACTTTGTAACAAATCATTAGCCTCTTGAGTAAAATGTAATCCATCACTAGTTAAATGATAATTTAGATTACCATCCTTTGATAAAAATCTATTAATATCTAACAGTGGAATCTGATTTTGATAACAAAATTCTGTTAGCCATTGATTGATTTTCTCAATATCTGCATTATTGACAGTTTCTCTAAAAAGGGTGTAAGCAATAGTTGTAAATCTCATCTTTATTTTATTCTCAGCTAATAATGAGTAGAGTTTTTGGAAATTGCTGAATATTTCTTCCACACTATAACCTGTAATGAGATCATTTACCCCTATAGAAACAAAAGCCTCTGTTACATTAGCTGTCAAAAAGTTAGGTAAGTTTTCCAACATCGTTGCTAATGTTACACCACCTTGGGAATAATTATGGTAATTTTCTAGTGAGATAGATATCGTTTTTGAATCACCTAAAATTATCTTTGAAGCTTCTCTATTGAACAAACGACTATAGCCTTCTTTATAAAAAACTTTATTCTCTTTTTCCCTAATGGCATAATCGAAAAAGAGGTGACCGATGACGTGGATAAAATCATCTCTCGTATCAACATCTAATGAAAATTCCTTTGCCATTTGATAAGCATATGTCCTAGAGGTGAAAAAGCTTTTTTCCCTTAAGTAAGTTTCTTTATTAGAAATAAAAATAGCGCCGTTCGGATAGTATAAAGGTTGTAAATCTTGGCGACGATAACCTTTATCTGCTCCCACCATATCTATAGCATAGCCTTTATCAGACAATGTCGTAAACAGACCAGGGTGTTTCTCAACTTCAGAAAAACTTACAACATTGTCAACATCATGTGAAGAATAATACTCCATTGCTTCCTTTATATGCCATGATTTTCTTAGTGGAGAGGTTACTTGAAGTAACACAAACTCCTGATTATCTTCATAGTCAGATAAAAAATCTTTTAACATATCATACGAAGTTGCCTGATCAGTTGAAAGTTCCGGTTTTCTCATCACCACTGAAATACCGCGTTCTAAACAAATCTCTCTGTACAATTCTGAATCTGTACTAACAAAAATATCTTTCTTATCAAACATTCCAGATTCAATTGCAACATCTATAGTATGGAAAATCATGGGTTTACCTGCTAGGAATAACATATTCTTATCTGGTAATCCTTTTGACCCTGATCGCGCAGGAATAATACAAATTGGCTTCATAACATATCCTTTATTTTATTTTTTTGGCTGGAACCCCTACATAGGTTCCAGGTTCTATAATATCTTTTACAACAACAGCTCCTGCGCCAATTGTCGTACACGATGAAATATCCAAGGTTTGAATAATAACACTGGCACTACCTACATAAACTTCTTCTCTAATATAACAAAGACCATTTATGGTAGCATTAGGTGCTATATTACAGTGTGATTCTACAACAGTATGATGTTCAATGAGCGCTCCTGTATTAACAACGTTGTTATCAAACAGCTTCACTTTAGAACCTATAAAAGCCCCAAAACCAATAAAGATACCACGCCCACAAATACTATCTGGTGTCAATACTAAAGCATTGGGACTAATGATGTTAATAATACAGTCATAATAATCCTTTGCTACATATTCAAATAGTTCTTTCCTTTTAGCATTATCACCTATTGTAATAAATACTGCATCTATTGAGCCATCTTCAAGGTAAGGTAGCACATCATAAAGTTTTCCAAGAACAGGATAACCATCATGCTCCGTAATATCTTTATCATCAAAAAAACCTACGAAATCATACACAAGAGGATCAATAACCGGAGCAATCGCATCAGCATGACTTCCTGCGCCTAAAAATGCCAACTTTTTTTTCATTTTAGATTATTCTCCTTTAAATCATAAAATGGTTGGGAAATTGAAGGTTCATCTTTCAAATAAAGCTTTATTGCTTCATATGCAATAGATGAAGCATTCCCTTTGTAGTAGGGATTGTCAAAGTTGGTCACTTCATTCAATTTTGATAATCCCTCCAATACAGAGGAGGTTTCGACTGGTACACTTACTACACTTTCTCCATGTAGCCTACCTTTTTGGCGATCACCAATATTAAGAGTAGGTTTCATCAAAGAAGGAACTTCTATTAAACCAGAAGACGAATTACCAATCAGTCCTAGTGAATGACGAATTAAGGAATGATAAAGTTGGGTTGATAAAGAAGCAAAGCAATAACTATTTTCATGATTTATCAAATAAGTATTGATAGCCTTTGCAATATCATCAGAACCAGTATCTGAATTGGATCCTATAAATAGACACTGGACACCAAATTTAGAAAGGGCTGATAGTACCGCTTTCATCTGTTCTCCAGCACTTTTTCCTTGTTCAAAAGTAACAGGATGATAGAGAACAACAAAATAGGATTCCTCTAGTACAATACCTAATTGCTTTTCTATTGCTTCTTTGGTTAGAGAAGGGATTGATAGAGCATTTTCCACTCCGAGAGCTCCTGTGTTAATTACAAATTGAGGTTGTTCTCCCATCTGAATCACACGTTGACGAAAGTCCTCTGTAGAGACTAAGTGTAGGTGACTCATCTTAGTAACTGCATGGCGAATATACTCATCAAAATTGCCTAATGAGGTCTCCCCTCCATGAAGGTGGCATACTGGGACATTATAAATCAACGCTACATTCACAACTGGTAACATTTCGTAACGATCCCCTAAAATGATGACTAGATCATAGTCTTCCTTGTCAAAAATTTTGGTCAATCCTAGTTGTAAATGCGCCATTGCAGTAGATACAGTTCTTCTGTCAGTATCATAAAGATGTAAGGGAACTTTATAAGCAATATCAAAACCGTCTTCTTCAATTTGACGATAAGTATAGCCGTACTTTTCTTCCAGATGCATTGCTGTCGCAATAATTTGTAAGTTGACTTCTTTATCTTTTGATAATCTTTGAATCAATGGCTTCATTATTCCGTATTCAGCACGCGATCCGGTTACTAAACAAATTTTTTTCATCGTATCCCTTCTATATATAGTAATTACATAATCTTAGCCGTGTAATACATCTGTTGCCGATTATAATTAGGTGTTATTATAACTCGGGCAATTGATTTTCAAAGCGTGAATCACGAATAACTTCATCCTCTTCGAAATCATCTTGCGCTTCTTGTCCCAAGATGTCATACCAGTTCATAGGAGAAATACCATTACCTGGGCGCTTCACCGTAATATTTTCTATTGAATAAATATCGCCTTTTTTAATTGGTTTTAAAGCAACGACTGATTTACGAGCAACAATCTTATTTTTTTCTTCTACTGGATCTGGGATTTTTTCAAATCTACCTAAGGCTTGTTCAACAATGCGAACCCCTTTAACTAAAGCAGCTAAAATATCAGGTGTTGCACTGGCTTTATGATCCGGACCTTCCATATTAGTATCTAAAGTAAAGTGTTTTTCAATAACTTCTGCACCCATTGCTGCTGCTGCGATAGGTACTTCTGATCCAATTGAATGATCCGAATAACCTATCGTTAAATCTTTAAATTCATCTTTCAAAGTATGAATAACGTTTAAATTTAGAGAGGGGTAAGGTGTTGGGTACTCTGTTGTACAATGTAAAATAGAAATGTCAGTTGTACCATTCTGACGTAAAATATTCACCGCTTGATGGATCTCTTCCATTACCGCCATACCCGTCGAAAGAATAACTTTCTTTTGTTGCTTGCCAATCTTTTCTAAGTAAGGTAAATTAGTGATTTCTCCTGATGGAATTTTGTAAATTGGCATATCTGTAGAAATTAAGAACTCTAATGACTCTTCATCAAAAGGTGTTGAAAAGGTCTCCACACCTTTTGAAATTGCATAATCACGCATTTCTAAGTATTCTTCAAAGCTTAACTCTAAACGTTTCGTCATCTCAAGTTGACTGTCTGCTGTTCCTGTAGTTTCTTTTTGATATTCAGCTTTGGGAGCAAATTTAGAAATAAGTTTCTCAGCTTTAAAAGTCTGAAATTTAACAGCATCAACACCACAAGACACCGCAACATCTACCATTTTTTTCGCAAGATTAATATCTCCATTATGATTGCAACCAATCTCTGCAATAATATAAACCATTATCTTCTCCTTCTTTTTTTACTCAATAAGTCTAAAATGACTTTTTGAAAAACAATGCTATATACTATAAGAATAATTATTCCTAAACTCCATCTAATAACGATATTATCTAGGAACATGTTCATTAACATAGCATAACTAAATACTATACCACTTAAAATGATGTACTGCCTAACTGAGACATCTGAATAATGGTATTTAACTTTCGAAACAATATGATGAAAAATCAACAAGGCTAAATAAGATATTATTGTAGCCATAGCAGCGCCATAGGCTGCATAATGAGGAATTAATACAAGGTTTAGTAACCAATTTACACCAGCAGCTAATAATGTCCCAATAGGAATCCATGTCGTATTAGCATAGAAGAATTGGATATTTACAGGAAATGTATAGAGAAAGACTAAAAAGTAGCTGACAATAATTAAAGAAATAAATTGAACACTACTACTATACTTGTCTCCTCCCATTATTTGAGCTAACTCAGGAAAAACAGTCAAATAACCTAATGTTAAGAAAACTCCTAAATAGAGATAACGGCTAATATAAGTTGAAAGTTGCAGTAATTTTTCTTTTCTAGCATCAAAAAACCATGGAATCCAAGCCATATTAATACTATTCAAAACAATCTGAATAATCATTCCAAGCGAATAACCGAAACTATACATTGCAACTTCTTTAGTACTATATAAGCGAACTAGCATAATCCTATCTAATTGATTTAATAACTGATGTCCTAACAAATGAAAAATCAAAGGAATAGACACAGTGACAATGAACCGAAAATACTTAGGATTGTAAAAAGATTTGCTATGATAATAAATATAAGCAAAGGCAACTATTCCAGTTATTATAGTAGGAACAAAAGCTCCCAAAACCCTAGATAAAAAGTCATCGGACCAATGAAAAATTAAAAATAGAGATAGTGCAACAGATGAAACTGCATTGGCTAAGGATAATATTAAATTAGCCAAACTCCTCTGTTGTTGTATAAAATACTGACCAAAGAAAGTCACCACATAGCTAGCGTAACTTTGACACACCATTAATAAAAAAATAGATTCAGAAAAACCAACTAATGGTGCAAGAAAACTTCTAAATAGAAAAGCTATCAAAAGTATAATAAGAAACCATATATTACCTACAGAAAAGGCACTCCCAGAATAGCTTTTAAATTCTTCTCCGTATTTGACCCGGGCTGAACTTAAAGAACCGCTCGTCTGAAGGCCAATAAAAAGCATAATAATATTCATCCAAGCGACATATAAACTATATTGGCCATAAACTTCTGTTGAGATGACCCGAGTGTAGATGGGAAGTGTGATAAAGGCTAATCCTTGCACCAATAAATTCCCGAGTGTATAAATAAAACCAGATTGAAGTAATTTCTTAGTATTCATTTAATATCCTTAATATTGTATAAGAAAATTTTTTTATTAACACAATTTAAAAAATCTAATGCCGTGGAAAAATATGTAATCCCAACATCAAATTTTATATTCTCTAGGAAATCAAATAATTCTATAGGGATGTTCCTTTGTATTACTGTTGCATTGAGATTAGAGTAGTCAATGTTATCTCTAGGGTGAACTTTAATATATATGTGGTAACCTTTATCAATATATTCTTCCACTATGCTTTTGTAAAATTGGTATATTTCCTCTTGACTTTTAAAATGTTCCTCTAAAGGTTGAGTTAATATTAGAGCAGATGGAGAAGCTATTTCAATATCTATTGAGGCTATGTCAAAAATCTTTAAAATAGATTCCTTAGTTTTATTATCTAAATCAGAAAATAATCCATCCTTGGGCTTCTCAATAAACTTAGACATTCTCTCATCTGTTGGTAAATCTTTCAAACTACTTACTTCTATCGTCTTACAATACTTACTGAAGCCATGATATCGGGGTGTATTCGTTATCTTCCCTTTTATCTTGTCACAAAGACCATCTGGAGCGATACTCGTTGGATGTTTTAAACTATTATATCCATCTTCCATTAAATGGTAGGGAATAGCATTCCTATGAAAAAAATATCCTAATTGCGTATAGTCATTGTAAATATGTATTTTATTGCCGTTGGTTATACTAAACAATTCTTGTTTTATTCGCTTCGGATAAAACAATTTATATTTCTTACTGTAATCACTATCATCTACAATCAATACAGGTATTTCTGGAAACAACTTTTCTATTCTTCTTTTATATATTGCATAATTATTTATTCGAGTAGTTAAGATAATTATTTTTCCATATAAATCTCTCTTACATAAAGATATCAATAGGTGATATAAAGTGTAACATATATAAATATTCTTCATTTTCATTAAAATCTCATAATAACTTCTTTATTTTTTGCTTTTGTAATTTAGTATATAGGCGGTATTTTTGAAAGCTATATTTTCCAAAACTAATAAACCGTTTAAATTCTTTAAGTGTTAACAAGCAATTTGTAGCTATTCTATATTCTACGAACTTATTTGGTAATATCAGATAAGTTGTAGACCTAGCATCTAAATCAACTTTCATTTTTCTTTGTTGAAGATGAATATATAAATACTCACTCCTTCTTACTACAGACTTATATTGGTGAAACTCATATAAGTGTCCTTGTTCATAGTAAAATATGCTGGGAGCGTCTGATACTACAAAATCTTTTTTATTCTTGAAAGAAGTAATATAAAAATTATTCTTCCAAATGTCTATGTCTGCTCCTAAACTGTACAAAAAGTTATTACAATTATTTTCAATAAATATATTATTAATACTATTAACATATGCCTCATCAAAAACTTCGATTTTGGAAGAACTTAGAGCTTTTTGTCCTATTTTCACCCCATTAACTGTAGAAAGGAACATTCGATTTATTCGTGATTCATTCTTAATAATCGTACAATGACCTAGCTCAAAAATTTTATCAAAGCCTTTATTTAGTATGGGATGTAAAAATCCATCTAAATCACCAAAGATAATATCTAAGTCACAATAACCCCAATATTGATAATTTAACAATTCATCTTCAAATAGATAACCGTATGTTGGTTTAAAATCACAGAGTTTGTATGGAGTATCTAAAGTAATTTTAAAATCCATTTTTCTTTGGACTTCATTTCGGAACTCTTCAAAACTAGTATAGCGAATAGTAACATTCTGAGGGTAATCGTATTTACTTTTATCATCGGTAACAATCAATAAATCACAAAGATCTGATGTGGCTATTGAGTTTAAAAATAACTGAAAATAACTATTAAATTTTCCAAAATATGGAACAATAAATAAAAGTTTCAATATTTTCTCCTTAATTTAAAGTTTATTTAATAGATGCATATAAACATCAAAATCGCTTTCTTCAGATACTTTTCTAAAGAATAAAGCACTCTCAGCTTCTTTCCTATATTCTAACACTTTTTCAGCAAATAAATCGCAAGGTGATGTCTTATCAGCCTCCCAAATAATATATCTCCCTCCCATGAGACAGTCATCTTTATTATTCATCACCCTTTCTTGAAATGGAGAGATAGCTAGTAATGTTTGAAAAAATAATTCATCTCCACAATAGCTATGACAAAAAGCCTCCTGATAATCTGGGTGTTTATCTAAATATCCAATAATCCAGTCAGTAAACTCTCTTGAAATAGTAAACCACTGACTTCCCTTACGAAGAGGAGGTAGGGAATAATACCTTGCATTTTTAAAGAACCTATAAACTTTGGTACCTCTATAAATTTTTTTAAATATTCCTCTTTTAGAAAAACAAAAATCAGGATAGTTATACTTGAGTTTATCATACTCAAAATCACTCATTTGCTCGTTAGAAACCATACCTATGAATTCTTTACCTTTATGAAGGGTTAAAAAAGTATTAATTTCTTTACCTGTTTTTAATGGGATGTCGCTTTCACTAATAATAGAAATATAATGATATTTTTCTTTGGACTTCATATATTTTAAAAGAACTAACATAGCTAAAATCTGAGAATAGTGTCCCCAACGAACATCTATTCTTTCTTCTGTGAAAGTTACAAATTCTTTTATCGAATCATATTGTTTTATATCACTTTTGGCATCAACGTGTATAACTATATCCATATCATTTTTCAATAAATCTACGGTACATTTTAATGCATGTGTCATTTTATAACTAATAATTGCTAATATATGTTGCATATCATCTACTTTCAATAAATTGGTATTTTAACCGTTTAATAAATGGTAAGAACCTAATAATTCCTAATTTTATTCGCTTTTTAAAGGGAAGTTCATTTAAAATATCACAATATATTTCTCTAAACTGGCTGTCCAATTTATAAATTTTAGGATTATTAGGGAAATGTTTTTTTAATAACTCTTTTTGATTTGCAATAGCTATACAATAATGATATTTAGTACTAAGTAAATCATATCCTCTTTCTCTAAAATATTCCAACCGCTCTTCGTACATTTCTAAAACGTCTAAATTTGATAATTGATAACCACTTCTTGTAATGCTCCCACTTCGAAATCGATAGGCATATAATGGTCTATTAACAAAAACAATCCTATTAGCTTCAATGTATGTCTTATAAGTTGTAAAAGAATCTTCATATTTTTTCCCAATGGGAAATTCTATATCAGAGAAAAGTTCCTTACGATATAATTTTAGCTGCGCCATTGTCAGGGTACTAATAAAATTATTCTCTCTACTATACATACTCTCTAAAATCATTTTAGTATCAAATACCCTAAAAAGTTCTTTGGAATTTGCCAAATGAACAATTTTCTCGTTATCCTTTAAATGATATTTATTAACAATAGCAATATCAGCCTTATACTCAATTAAACTGTTGTATAAAGTTTCAATATATAAATTTTCGATGTAATCGTCTGAATCTATAAATGTAATATATTTCCCGGTACTTATTTTTATTCCAACGTTTCGAGCTTCTGATAGACCGCCGTTTGTCTTATGATACACAAAAATTCGACTATCTTTTTTGGCAATTTCATCACAATAGTCTCCTGAACCATCGGTAGAACCATCATCAATTAAAATAATCTCTAAATTATTGTAAGTCTGGTTTATAACAGATTGAATACAATCATTAAGATACTTCTTAACATTGTATACCGGTATAATAATACTAATCTTTTCCAATAAAAGCCTCCGTTCCGATATTTATTGCTTTTGAAAAACTTTATATAAAAGTGTATATAGTTTAGGTGATATTTTCATAATAGTTATAGTCAAACAATGTTTCGACGAAAGAAAGTTTATCATATTTTTTATGCTGTAGTGTCTAACCTCTTGCAAATATCTATCAATAATATCACTGTACAAATGTGCTTTATTACTAATTAATACTCTAGATACAAATTTAACCTTTTCTCGAATTAATTTGGCTTCCAAATAACTTTTTAATTGGGGGATATCAATTTTTTTGAACTCCTGCTCGAGTATTGAAAGATTATCGATATCCTTCTCGGTAATAGTATTCATAGTTGAATTTGAACGTACGACATAAAAATAATCCGCATTCGTAGTGTCCACTGTAACTCTATCTGAGTTTTGTAAGGCCTGCAAAGAAAATAGCATATCTTCACCAACTATCACATCTTCTTTAAATTTTAGATTAGCAATAACTGTTTTTTTAAATAACTTTATGACGAGATTATTTTCAACCACATTTCCTGATAAAAACTCCCTAATAGCTTCTTCTTTATTCAGAACTTTCTGTATCTTTTTCCTCTTTTTTTTCGTAAATCTATTATCAATTAAGGCAAAGTCAGTTTCGGCGATATCCGCATTAGTTTCTAATAATCTCTTTAATAAGTTTTCATACATTGTTTTTGATATATAGTCATCTGAGTCTACAAAACCAATGTAACTTCCTGTTGCATATTGTAGCCCTAAATTTCGAGCACTAGAAACCCCACCATTTTCTTTCCTTAAATAAATAATACGATGATCCTCTTGAGCTAATTTTTTGCATATCCTACCACTATTATCAGTAGAACCATCATCTATCAAAATAATTTCTATATTCTGATAAGTTTGATTCGTAAGTGAAGAAATACAATTTATAATATATTTCTCTACATTATATAAAGGAACTATAACACTGATTTTATTTGAAAATTTATCACTCATTTATCTCTCCTAATTCATTAAATATATATTTACCTATAAAAAATAAAGTAATATTTAAAAATGGCTCGCGTATATAATCTTCGGAGTAAAATAACAAGGAATTTGAAACAAATAAATATAAAGCAGCAATATTATGATCCTGCACTAACTTTCGAGAGGTTTTAAAATATAAGTACATATACCCAAATGTAATAATAATTCCACTTAGTGCAAGTGTTGAAGAATAACTGTTATCATGAAAAAATAAAATATATCTATCAATAAAATAGTTGATTTCATTTCCAAATAAATTAAGTGAATCTGTTAAGATAAGCTTCGCGTAATAAATTCTACCACTTAAAAGGTTATCTAATTTTGAAACAATAGGAGTATTAAAGAAAAATAAAGAAAATAATAACAAACTAAACATCGCAATAAACTGTACATACGGTGCTATTTTAAAAGTTACTTGCTGTATCAAAAAATTATTTCGTAGAATAATGTAAAATACTACTGCAAATATTACTAAAAAATAACCTGTTCTAGCAACTGAAATAGAATAAATATACTGATTAATAATTAAAATGATTACTAAATGAAGATACTTTAATTTAGTAAAGAAACGGTAGATAAATAGCATTATTATTATAAAGAAAAAGGCATGTAAGGTATTGGGATGATTAAATCCATATGCATACCTTGCTACTACTTCACCATATCTATATGTGAGAACTTGCTTATTTTCTAAAATATGAAGGTTTACAAATGTTAAAACGCCTATAAATGAAATAATCTTACATATTAATAAACTATCTATAATCCTATCAATAGCTATCTTCCTACTCCCTAATAATATTATCAAAATAGAAAGCCAACTATTACCTTTTGAAAAAAAACTATTTAGAACAAAAAGAATTGTTACACTTATTAAAATTATTATTTCTTTTCTAGAATAAGTAATTGTGATTGACCTCAGAAATGCATAAAAAGCATAAAGTAAAAAAAGATAGTCATAAAGATAATTTCCGTCCCTGTAAACACCTGTATATAGAGCTAATAGAGAAAAAAGTATGATAAAAATTACTTCAAAAAAATAATTTTTATTTTTATTGATTTTCATCACACAACTCCTTTAATATTACCTTAAATTCTTCAATAAAATTACTTCTGTTAGTTTCTAAAAACGGACGATTCATCGTCCCCTCATAGACTACATTTTGTAACCTTTCAATATCTACAACGATATCAAAATTATACATTGTTTTTACCTTATTAACGAAATCCACCTGATGATTATTCACATGCTCTCCAAACTGTTCTTGTCTAGGAACCACAATAGTTTTTTTTCCTTTAGAAACTGCATTCATAAACGTCGCTGGGCCGCCATGTGTGATAACAATCTCAGCTTCTTTCATGTAAGAGTTCATATCATCATATGAGAGAAATTTTGACCACTGACAATTCTGAGGTTCAAAGTCTGAGTAACCCGTTTGAATGAACACTTCTTGATCAATAGCACCTGTCCCTTTTAATCTATCAACTTCTTTAATAAGACGGTTGAACTGCTGTTCATGTGTCCCCACTGTGACAAAAATCATTAAAAAATTCCTCCTAAATTAATTGCCTTAGGATAAACTTTTTTCATTTCTTCCCACTGAACAATAAATTTATCTGTTACAGGATACACTAATTTTCCTGTCAAAGTTGGTTTATCTATCCTGTCGAAAACCTCTATATAAACGGTCTTACAACCAAATAACTTACCAATATAAAAGAATGGTACTGCTACAGCGGCACCAGATGATATGATAACATCTGGTCTTTCTTTTCTAAGGACCTTAAAAGCTAGAATAGTATTTTTTACCAAGTTTTTGACATTACGGTTTGTTGGAAAGAAGCAATGATATACAATCTCTTCTCTTAGAATACTCCTAGCATCTTCTTTATCAAAGGTTACCCAAAACCTATCTTCTTTTTCCCAAATGGGTTTCAAAAGGTTCAAGTGTGCTAGATGACCACCACTTGAACCAACCAGACAAATTTTCATTATATTCCTTTCAAACCTTACCTTTACTTAGCTCCTGTCCCAAGTAAGACTACCTTTAATGTTAGGAGAATAATCTTAATATCTGACCAAATAGACCATTCATTGATATATTGAACATCTAACTTTACGATTTCATCAAAATCAGTAATATTATTTCTACCAGATATTTGCCACAAACCAGTGATTCCTGGCTTAAAACTAAGGCGTCGCTTCTGCGTTGAATTATACTTTTCATATTCATCAACTGTGGGAGGGCGTGTTCCTACTAAACTCATATCACCTTTTAAAACATTATAGAATTGAGGCAACTCATCTATGCTTGTTTTTCGAATAAATTTTCCTATTTTAGTAATTCTAGGATCATCGTCTAACTTAAACATTAGCCCTGTCATTTGATTGTGAACTAATAAATCTTTCTTAATTTGTTCTGCATCTACTCGCATTGATCTGAATTTATAGAATCTAAAAATCCTACCATTACGACCTACTCTATTTTGAGAAAAGATAGCCGGTCCACCATCTTTTCTGATTTGCGGAACTAGAAAAATTGCCACAATGCCACATATGAGCAAACCTATAATAGCACCCATGATATCCAAAAATCGTTTTGCTATAAGGTGACTATATTTATAGAATTTCATAGAATATGTAATAACACTATATCCTTCAAAAGTTTGGATTCGCTTTTCTCCTATATTATCAAAGCTAAGTGCCTCTACATTAACATTGACAATCACTCCCATTGCTTCAATGTCATTAATAATATCTTGTATTTGGTATTTACCAAATAATTCAATGGGTATGTTAATAAAAGCTTGATCAACAGTTAAGCAGGTTAACTCTGAAGTAAGAGCATCTTTGTTTATTATCCTTAACGAGTTATGTTTCAAATCATAACAATCCTTTTCAGAGGAGTCCAAGATACAGACAGCGATATAATTATGGTCGTATTTATTCTTAAAGGTCATTTTTGATAAAGAATCCTTATTCGTTATCAAAACAACTTTGGTATCTCGTGAAAACTTAGCGTAAGAATATTTTCGATAATATTTTAAAAATGAATTCAATAGATATAATAAAATCGAATTCATAGCAATAAAAGGAAAAAAGGAAAGTCGTGTCGTTGTAAATGAGTTTTTAAAAATAAAAAATAATGAACTTGATATGAAAATATAGTAAAAGCTGTATTTCAATACCATTTTAAACTCTTCAAGATAGCCACGACTCCAAAAGTCTCTGTAAAAATCAGAAAGATAAAAGACAATATAATGTATCAATAGAACAAACAATAAATCTTTATTGCTTTTAAAATTGGGAGTAATTAATGTTAATGTCAAACTTGCAGAAAAATAAACCACAACTGTTTGAATCATCGCTATAATAATCTTTTGTATATTTTCTTTTTCTTTCAATACAAGAGCCCCTTACTTCCTTTTTCTATCCCTTTTTCCGTAATTTCCATAATCGCCGTAAGTAGCAACAGATTCACTAACTTTATTAAGAATAATACCTAAGAACTTTGAACCACTTTGTTCCATCTGTTCTTTTGCTTTTTCAACATAATTACGTTTTATTCTACCTGCTTGGGTTACTAAAATAAAACCATCGCAAGCATTAGCGATTATTGCGGCATCAACAACTAAACCAATAGGTGGAGTATCGATGATAATATAATCAAATATATTTTTAATAGCTTCAATCATCTTATTAAAATAAGCGTTCTGAAGTAATGCTGTTGGATTTGGTGGTACTTTCCCTGAAGGAACGACCATCAATCTAGGAACATTGGTTTCACAGATAATATCTCCAAGATCTGCATTACCTGATAAATAATTCGTCAAGCCTTTAATAGTTCCAGTTGCTTTAAAGGTTCCAGACATAACAGAGTTCCTAGTATCCGCATCAATTAATAATGTTTTAAATCCTGCTTGAGCTAAAGATAAAGCTAAACTTGTTGAAGTAGTGGATTTTCCTTCCCCTTCCCTAACAGAGGTAATTGCAAGAATTTTATTTTCCTTTCCACTAAACTGTATGTTTGTACGGATCGCATTGAAGTATTCTTCTGTTTTTTTTGCTTGTCTTAACTTGCTATCAACTATTTCTAAACGAGTCATTATATTCTCCTTAAAGTTTATTCAAATCTGGTACTATACCTAAAGAAGTAAGTCCTAGGGCCTTTTCAATATCTTCTTCAGTATTAACACGATCATCCAAAATACCCATAATAACTAAAACAATAGTTGATAATCCTGCACCAACAATAAACCCGATTAGTACATTCTTTTTAATATTAGGAGAAGATGGTGCTTTAGGTAAATTTCCCTTCTCAAGAGTAGTGATATCCTCTACTTGAGTAACTGCCTTGATTTTTGAAACTGCTGCTTCTCTAACTGAATTTGCTAATTTTTGAGACATTTTTGGATTAGCATCTTCGACCGATATTGAAATAACACGTGTATCTTTTAAAATAGAAACTGTTATTTTTTGCAACAACTGAGACGAAGGATAATTCAATTTTTCAGAAGAAATAACTTTTTCTAGAACGTCAGTAGACGTAATAATCTCCTTATAGTCATTTGCAAGAAAACTCCCCGCTTGTAGATCTTGTGCAGTAATACTATTATTAGGGGTATTAGGGTTAATGACATATATCCTTGTTGAAGAAGTATATTGTGGCGTAACAATAAAAAGACTATAGAAAAGTCCAGCTGTTGCAAATGCAATGGCAACAAATGTGATTAAAAATTTCTTTTTCCACAATTTTTTTAAAAGGTTGAATATATTTATTTCAACTTCTGTATTAGCTATTTTATTCATGAAATCTCCTAAATGTAATGGTTTTTTAATATAGATTGAGCATTTTCAATAAAAAGTTGGTTAGCACGTTCTTTACCGAAATCTCTACAGATAATCTTATAAGCTTCTGCTAAAAATGGCGGTCTAACATCAAGGTTATGCATATCACTCGCTACAAAATGCACTAAATTTTCCTCTAAAAAATAACGGGCTCTTTTCTTAAAGCGTTTATGCTTATCATTAAAAAGTTTTTGTTTCAAAATATGGGAACTATTTATTTGTGTGTAACACCCCATATTAATAATTTCCTTCACCCGTTCTTTTTGATTCTCTAAAGCGTTATACCTCTCTATATGCGCAACGACTGGTGTAATACCAAGCATTAAAACATTTGACAAAGCTGTATGAATATCTTTCCAAGAAGTTTGCATAGAAAATTCAATTAAAGCAAATTTCGTATTGTTTAAAGTTGGAATTTGCTTTAACTTCAGTTTTTCTAACATATCACTTGTATAGTACAATTCTCCACCATATAAGATTTGAAGATGTTCAAATCTTTTTTCCGCTTCGTGTTTAACTATAGAAAAGTTTTTGAAGATAATATCTTCAGGTGTTTCAAACATACCTTTTCTTCTATGTGATGTCGAAACAATTATTCTAACACCTTGTCGATAACTTTCTTCTATTAAAGATAAACTCTCTTCAAGCGTTTTAGGCCCATCATCTACATCAAAAACGATATGAGAATGAATATCAATCATTCTTGTTATTCCTCCATTGTGTTCTTAATTTTTGATTTTGCATTAGATAAGCTAGATTGATCAATTGACATCATATAAAGTTGAGCTCCTGGCATTGCATATGAAGGGAGTTCACCCGTTGAACCATGACCAGTTAATGCTTGTGACTCGACAGTGAAGCGTTGTCCAGTTGACAATTGATTGTTAATCAAATCATTAATATTATCAATAGTCATATTAGTTTGAACGGACGTTTGGAGCTGTGAGGTAATGCTATTTAATTTTGTTACTGACTGACTAGAAGCTAACTTATTTATAATAGCTGCAATCACTTTTTCTTGATTTCTACCTCTATCGTTATCGCCTCCTTGTAGAGAATAACGTTCTCTAACAAAGCCCAAAGCCTGCTCAGAATTCAATGTTACTTGACCAACAGGGAAGTCAAAATTACCATGTTTACTTGTAAAAGCTTGATCGTTATAAACTGTCACTCCTCCCAAGAGGTCTATTAATTTTAAAAATGATGAAAAATTAATTCTAGCATAATAATCAAGGTTGATGTCGTAAAGGTTTTCAAGTGTTTTCATTGATGTCTCAACGCCATACAAACCTGCATGGGTTAATTTATCATATTGATTGCCCCCACCATCTGGAATTTTTACATAGGCATCTCGTGGTGTTGTCGTTAACAATACTTTGTGGGTATTGGTATTAACCGTCATAATAATATTTACATCAGATCTTGATACTGTTGATATAGAGCCAAAAGTATCAATACCGCTAATATAGATATTAAATACCCCTTCTTTATGATTAGTATTTTTACGATTAATTTTTTTCTTAATTTTGTAAGTATAAATCGTTTTTATCTGCGATTTAAAATCAGGGGTGCTAAGTTCAATTAAGCTAACATAAGCATTATTTAAAACCATAGCCTGACTATCACCATTTTTAATTCTATTGTATGCATCCTGGTAAGAATCTGTTTTTTGTGGTGTAATAGAGATTCCTTTTTCTGATTTTATATGTTCTATCAAATCAGTAATATTTGAAGTATCGTTTTTAACTGGTGCGGCTAATTTGCTGACAGCTTCTATATTGGTTATTTTAGAATCTTTTGGTACAATTACACTCATCTCAATTTCAGAGTATGAAGCAGTTTTATTTAGATTATTTGTCAAATCAATGGTTGACTTAAATCCATATAAAGTAGTAGCAACGAAAATAGAAGCTAATACTAAAATTATAGTTGTAAAAATTCTAGCTTTATTCTTAATACAAAGAAATAAACTTGCTAAAATGATTAAAACAATTACAACTCCATAAATGACGTTCAGGTGTCTAAATGCCAAAAAATGGTGACGATACATAAGAAATAATGAGACTACACTTAACAAAATAAAAATCACCAAAAGAAATAAATTAATCACCCGTAGAGGTGTATGTGAGTGTTTCTTTTGGTGACGGCGCGAATGATTAGACATTGTAATTCTCCAATACTTAAAAAACCTTAATTTTACTTGGATATTATATCATTTTTCAATACAATATTCAACGAAAGTAATATTGGAATAATCTGATTATATTAGCTAAATAACATTTTCAATTGATCTATATTGATAATTTAGCTGATCTAATTGAATTTATTTACATTCTAGTTTAAACTAGAGTTATGAGAATTCAACAATTACAATATGTTATTAAGATTGTAGAAACTGGTAGCATGAATGAAGCCGCTAAACAACTCTACATTACCCAACCTTCACTTTCAAACGCTGTTAGGAACCTTGAGACTGAGATGGGGATCCAAATTTTTATTCGAAATCCAAAAGGAATAACGTTAACAAAAGATGGTATGGAATTTCTGTCATATGCGCGACAAATTCTAGAACAAACAGCACTTCTTGAAGAGCGTTATAAGGGTGATAATACAAGTCGTGAGCTGTTCAGCGTTTCTTCACAACACTATGCATTTGTGGTTAACGCTTTTGTAGCTCTCTTTAATGGCACAGACATGACCCAATACGAACTTTTTTTACGTGAAACTAGGACTTGGGAAATTATTGATGATGTTAAAAATTTCCGTTCAGAGATTGGTGTTCTGTTTCTTAATAGCTATAATAGAGATGTATTAACCAAATTATTCGACGATAATTCCTTAATTGCCACAACTCTTTTTACTACTACACCTCATATTTTCGTGAGCAAATCCAATCCCTTAGCTAATAGAAAAAAATTAAGTATGAAAGATTTAGAAGATTATCCTTATCTGAGTTATGATCAAGGCCTGCATAATTCTTTCTACTTTTCTGAGGAAATGATGTCTCAAATTCCTCACCCAAAATCCATTGTTGTCAGTGATAGAGCAACTCTGTTTAATTTAATGATTGGATTAGATGGTTATACAGTGGCAACTGGTATCCTCAACTCAAAATTGAACGGTGACGAAATTGTCGCAATCCCTCTTGACGTGGATGATGTTATTGATATTGTCTATATCCGACACGACAAAGCAAACCTTTCAAAAATGGGACAAAAATTTATTGACTATTTATTAGAGGAAGTTTCGTTTAATCATAAAAATAAACAGTCCTGAGATTGTCTCAGAACTGTTTTTAAATTACTCAAGTATCTTTATAATAAGCTTGTTAACCGTATCGTAGTGAAAATTAACAGTATCATACTCAACACCAATTACCTTTGCCAAGAAGATAATCTGGTCTAAAAATGCTTGAGAAGAAAATTGAGTTGTGCGATATAGTTCTTGCTCATCAAAAGGTTTAATCAGGTGAGCCAAAGGATTTCTGACTGATTTTTCGAACTGTCTTAATTGAATGATGGTCGATTTCACTTCTTCATCAAGGTCGGTTAATTGTAAACATTCTGCAAGGCTTTTAGAAGTCAAGCGACTATCGTGCCACCTTTCAGAGAATGCCAAAAGGACTGGATGGTTTGACTCCTTTAATTCTTTAAACTTCCAAGTATCGTAGTGATCATCTCTTGCATTATGGATGTAATCATGCAAGTGAGGTACTTCTTGTGCAAGTAAAATCATAAATAGACGATATAAAATAGGACTAACACTACGGACAAAATCTATGATTAATCCATTTTTTACTTTTGCTTCTAAATCCATGATGTAATTTGCCAGCAACTCTAAATCATACGAGTTATGCAAAAGCTTTATATTGTATTTTTCTTGTAATATAACAACTTGTTCTTGATGAGCAAAAAGAAAATCAATGTTTAACTCTCGACGCTCTTTCATCATTTCCAATAAAAATAATAAATCTGAGTTTAAAGGACCATGTTTTTGTAATAATAAGAAAGCATTATGATAAGAATACTGATCCACTAATACTTTAAGAGCAGTTGAAAAATCTGTCATTTCTATCCTCATTCAGAAATAAGTGTTTCGAGCCCAACTTTCATCATATCAGTAAATGTTGTTTGACGCTCTTCTGCACTTGTATCTTCTTCTGGATTATTCAAGTTATCTGAAATCGTCATCATAGCAAGAGCATTAACATTGTGTTGAGCTGCAAGATAGTAGAGAGCTGCTGCTTCCATCTCAATAGCATGAACACCTAGTTTACCCAAGGCCATATTACGATCTGGTTGGTTTGAATAAAACACGTCTGAAGATAATACACTGCCTACATGAGTTGTAATATCCATTTCCTTTGCGATGTGATAAGCTTTATCCAAAAGTTTAAAATCAGCAATTTGCGGAAAATCAAATTCAGGCCAATCATTACGGATAATATTAGAATTTGTTGCTGCTGCTTGTGCTAAAACAAGTTCACGAACATGGATATCAGGATTAATAGCACCTGCTGTTCCTACGCGAATCAATGTTTTAACCCCATAATCAACAATTAGTTCGCGAGCATAAATTGAAATTGAAGGCATACCCATACCAGTTCCCATAACAGAAACACGATGTCCTTTATAGGTACCTGTATAACCAAACATATTGCGAACTGTATTAAAACACACCGCATCTTCTAAAAAATTCTCGGCAATAAATTTCGCACGGAGTGGATCTCCTGGAAGTAAAATTTTATCTGCAATTTCACCTTGTTTTGCTTCAATATGGATTGACATATAAACTCCTCATTTTTCTTATAAAATAATCATAGGCAGTAGCAAAAAGTACTGCTATAGTTAAGGGAACAATAGTTATAACGGATTGACCAGTAAAAGATATGACTAAACCGACAGCTGTCAGTGGCGCTCTCATTGTAATAGCTAAAAAAATAGCTGCACCAACCAACATACTGGTTACTATCGATATGTGGGGAAGTAAAGGAATAGAAATACTAGCTAACAAAAAACCTAAACAAGCACCAATGGAAAAAGATGGTGTCAGTATACCGCCATAAGCACCAGCGTAAAGAGTGGATAATGTTGCTATCATCTTGAGAACAACTAAAATAGTGATTAAGCTAACTGTGGTCCCTTTAAAGACCTCTTGAACTAGGGCATTACCATTTCCTAAAATCTGGGGATAGACTATTGATAAAACAGATACTATCAATGACACTACTGGCAAACTTAACAATATTTTTATATTTTTAATACGTCTCTCTGTCACTTTTTGATTTAAATATCTAAAGCTAATCGCAATCGGAGTTACACATAAAACGATCAAGAACATAAAAGCTAATGACTGTGAATTCAGACTCATCTTTGAAATACGATAAAGAGGGGCTGTCGAAATAACTAATTGAGCAATACTAGCTGCACCAAAAGTAGAGGCTAACAATGTCACAATATTTTTCAGTGAGATTCCTAAAGCTAAAGTTTCAAAAGCAAAGAATACACTAGCTAAGGGTACTTGATAAACTGCTGACAAACCTGCAGCTGCACCACTAATGATTAATAAACGTTTATCCAGCACTTTAAGCGCTAATAAATCCGATATTTTCCCAGCATTTATGGCTCCAAACTCTCGTGGCGCTCCTTCTTTTCCAATAGGACCACCAGCTCCTACATAAATCAATTGCAAAAATGCGTGACCTATATGTAGCCAGTAAGGTGATTTTTTTAGAGAAGAATCCTTAAAAACAACCTGTTGTTTAATACTAGTTATTTGCTTTGGTTTGATTTGTAAGTAATACCAACTAAGGGATGCTAAAAAGGAGGCTAAAGTAAGTGATAACACTCTTTTAATTGGTGTGACACTATTTAACAAAGACAGAGTATTTTCTCTACTATCACCAAATGCTAACCACTCTGTAAACATTAATACATAGTGCATTAAGATAGCTCCAACTCCTGCCATAACTGTCATAAATAGAACGGCTATCATAAACTTGACAGCATAGTATAATCGAGAAACCATTTTAAAGTTCAGCAACTAATGATTTAACTAATCCCTTGAAATCTTCTTTAATACGCTGAGTAACTTCAACGACCTCCTCATGATTGAGCTCAGATTGGAAGCCAGCGGCAAAGTTAGTAATTGCTGAAATTCCTAACACTTTAAGCCCTGAGTGAGCTGCAACGATCACCTCTGGAACCGTGGACATACCTACCGCCTGTGCGCCCATTGTTTGGAATGCACGAATTTCTGCAGGTGTTTCATAAGTGGGTCCTGATACACCCAAGTACACACCTTCTTCGAGTTTGATATTCTGTTTTTCAGCAATTTGGTGAGCTTTTTGTCGATATGTTGCTGTATAAGCATCCGACATGTCTGGGAAACGTGGTCCAAATTCTTCAAGGTTCTCACCTATGAGAGGGTTAGTCCCAATCATATTGATGTGGTCTTTGATCAGCATTAAAGTTCCTGGTCCGTATCCAATCCCACCCGCTGCATTAGTCACAAGCACACTGTGGCAAGCCAATGCTCTCATGATACGTACTGGGAAAGTAACGACTTCCATTGTATTTCCTTCATAAAAGTGAAAACGACCTTGAAGCGCTAATACCTTACGGCCTGATAAATCCCCATACACTAATTTTCCAGCATGACCAACTACTGTTGACTGTCCCCAATTTGGGATGTCTGCATAATCCACAACAATGGGATTTTCGATTTCTTCAGCCAATTCTCCTAAACCAGAGCCTAAAATAAGGCCAAATTCTGGTGCTGTGACGCCTTTTGCTTGCAAAAAGTCTCTAGTCTCATTAATTTTTTCTAATAATGTCATTTACTTACCTCCTAAACCATTATTCACTATACAATATGCTATAAACTTTGAATAATCTGTCCATCTTCTTTAACAAAATCTTTTTCCATCTTTACAGGTAAAATGGTTAAAATTTCTTCACAGGGTCGGCAGAGTTTTGCACCTTTACTCGTAACAACTATGGGACGATTGATAAGAATAGGATCTTGTATCATCGCATCAATCATTTCTTCATCTGTAACGCTAGAAGATTCCAAATTGAATTTCTCATAAGCAGGAACATCTGTTCTTAGAAGTTCCCTCGCAGAAAGTTTCATTTCTAACAACAGTTCAACCAGTTCCATCCTGCTAGGTGGTGTTTTCAGATAATAAATAATTTCTGGTTCAATACCACAATGACGAATAATGGCAAGTACGTTCCTCGATGTCCCACAATTTGGGTTATGGTAAATCCTAACTTTTTCCATCATCTTCCTCTCAATTTTTAATGCTACAAGTGTCTTAAGGAAATAAAAATTTATACCAAGTCCTGCAAGAAGCTCTCTCCAATCATCGCAGTATCAACACCAAAGTTATCCGCAACTGTTGCTGAAATATCTGCGAAATGCCCTACTGGGATAAGTCCGTTTCCTGTGAAGGATGGGCTATAGGCTAAGAGAGGAATGTATTCTCTTGTATGGTCTGTGCCTGCATAAGTTGGGTCATTACCATGATCGGCAGTGATCAAAAGTAAGTCTTTGTCACGCATTGCTGAAATGATCTCTGGAAGACGCTCATCAAACTCATGAAGACAATCACGATAACCATGAGGATCACGACGGTGACCATAGAGAGCATCAAAGTCAACCAAATTAGTAAAGGAGAAGCCTTTTTCAAACTCTGATAACCCCATTGTTTTTATCAAAGTATCAATACCATGACTATTTGATTTGTTATGTCCCATATCATGATTAATGCCTGAACCATTGAAAATATCATTGATTTTACCAACAGCATAAGTATCGATGCCAGCTTGATCTAGTTTATTTAATACGGTATCTTCAAATGGTGATACTGCATAGTCGTGACGGTTGGCTGTACGCGTAAAGTTGCCTGGTTCACCTACATATGGACGAGCGATAATACGACCAAGGAGAGCTGGACGCTCCATTGTGATACTACGAGCATATTCACAAATACGGTAGAGTTCTTCTAGAGGAATGATATCCTCATGAGCTGCAATTTGTAGGACTGGATCAGCTGAGGTATAGATGATGAGCTCACCAGTTTCCATTTGGCGTGGTCCGAAGTCATCAATAACAGCTGTTCCTGAATAAGGTTTATTCGCTTCACGAATAACTTTACGTCCTGAAAAATCCTCAATCTTTGTGATGATATCTTCTGGAAAACCATTCCAGAAAGTATCAAATGGCTCTGTAATATTTAAGCCCATAATCTCCCAATGCCCTGTCATTGTATCTTTACCAAGTGATACTTCTTGTAACTTCGTCGCGTAGCCACTTGGATTTTCTTCTGCAGGGACGGTCTTAAGCGCTTGGGGACGAGGAATATTACCAAGTCCAATTTTAGCCATGTTTGGCACCGCAAGTCCAACTGTTTTTGAAATGTGGCCAAGCGTGTCTGAAGCACCATCAGGAACTCCTGCATTGACAAAATCATTGGCATCTGGTGCCGCTCCAATACCCACTGAATCTAAGACAACTAAGTGAATGCGATCAAATTGTGACATTATATCTTCTTTCTAAGGAGGTTACGGTTAGCTCCTAAAACCGATTATTTAAATAATTATTTTTCAAGTATGTCAAGACCGTTTTTGCCTGCTACTATAACTTTATTAACCATACTATTAAATAAACCATGTTCAACAACACCAACTGTATGGTCAAGTTCATTCGCTAACTGCTTTGGATCCTCTATTTTTTTCAAATCTAGGTCGATAATGTAGTTCCCCATATCAGTGATAAAACGGTCACCTTCTGTTTCACGGAAAGAAGGACAATAACCTTTTGATTTAAAAACCCGAAAAAGACGCTCAGAACCATATCTAACAACCTCAACAGGCAATTTAAATGCACCTAACGTTTCAACAAGTTTGCTCTCATCGACAACCCAGATATATTCTTTAGTTGGAGTAGCTACTATTTTTTCCATGAGCAGCGCACCACCGCCACCCTTGATACCATTAAAATCAGGGTCTACTTCATCTGCTCCATCCACAGTGACATCAATGACATCAATATCATCTGCTGATTTCAACGGAATACCTAATCCTCTTGCCTGCTCAGTCGTACGGTTTGACGTTGTAACGCCTACGACTTGCAATCCCTCTTCTTTGACACGGCGTCCAATTTCTTCAACAAAAAAATATGCTGTAGAACCTGTCCCTAAACCTACAATCATACCGTTTTTAACGTATTTTGCAGCGGTCACTCCAGCAAGTTTTTTTAGTTCGTCCATATTTTCCCCTTTTAAGTTAATGTTATCTAATATTTTTGATAAGTCTATTCAAAACACTATCTCAAGACACATTATACCATTTTTTAAGTGATTTTTGAAAACATTTTCTTTGTTCTTTATGCATTTTAGTTAGTAGCGATAGTCAAATTCTTTATTTTTAATAATCTATTGCTAACGCACTTATATCACCTAAAATAAGTGTTCAAACAAAAAAGATGAGTTTCTTAGCTCATCTTTTTATGCATATAAGTTTTTTAGCGTTTGAATATCAACTTCTTGAATGCCATAATGCGAACCTTTTGACTGCATAACGGAATGTTGTTGATCATTATGTCCTAGACCTAAAGCGTGTCCTAATTCATGTTCGGCTGTATTAACAATCCTAGTATGGTCATAACCAAACTGTTTATTCTTAAGGTAAAATGTGTTTAATTTAACTGTTACCTTTGAAATACGATTAGTTAAAGCATTTTTCTCGGTTTCAGCTACACCCGCAGCTTGTGTTTTAGCATCTGAGTAATCCTTAGCAATAATATCAGCATTAGGATTGTCTGTTGTTTGTAACACAAAAGCACCTGTTGCATTCCAATTGGAGATTGCTTGCTTGTAAGCAGAGACCAACTCAGAATCTCTAGTTGCTATATAGATAGTTGCCTGATTTTTATCCCATCTGGTATTTTCTGAATGATGAACACTATCCGTAGCTAGATTAGTAAAGGAATTTTTGAGCTGATTAGTGTCAGCAAAATTTAAAAATGTTTTTCCTGTCTGAATAATGTCACTAAGTTGATTAGCAAATTCTGATTGACTGTGATTCGCATAGTAATACAAGCCAAATAAAATAATCGCAATAACAAGAACTGTCTTGAATATTCCCCAAATGATATTCCAAATCAATCTAAAGATAAACTTTGGAATAGCAAATATCATTCTAAATAGTGTTCTCATTTTTTATCTCACCTTCTGTGTCTAATTTCCCAAAACTTAATGATTTAGTATAACAAGACTTTACTTGGATTTCAACGATTTAGCTAATACTACGAAAGGCGCTCTTCTTTGACATAATCAATAGGGAGCCATTCTAAGACTTTTTCTAATTGCTGATTCCAGTAATACCATTCATGTTTACCATGATCATTGAAATAGTCAATAGTTAAACCTAATTGACGAAGTTCATCAATTGCGACTTCATTAGCTTCAAAAAGAAAATCTTCATAACCACACCATGCATAAAATTTAGTTTTCATATCAAAAGACTCAACGTAACGCCTTAGTGAATGACGCTCTATGTTATCAGTGTTATTCAAATCACCAAAAATTCCCGACCAATAGTTAATGTTATCGTTGCCATTATTGAATAATAAATCAAAGTCAAAAGAAAGTGCACCTGACAAAGAGGCAGCATGAGAAAAACGATTAGTCAGTAGAGCTATTTTATATGCTCCATATCCCCCCATAGATAATCCAGCAATGAAATTTTTCTCTCTCTTATCAGACATATTAGGAAAGAAACGTTTCAAAACTTTTGGTAACTCGATAGCTATTGCATCAAAATAATCCAACCCATACTTTGTGTTGGTATACCATGCTAAGTCTGTTGATGGCATCACGACGATAAGATTAGTATGACGTAAAAGACGCTCTATATTTGTGCGTTTTTGCCAAGAATTCTCATTTCCCCCCATTCCATGGAGAAGATACAAAACAGGAATGTCACAATCATCAATTTTATCATCAGATATCTCAAAAGCATCTGGGTAAATAACATTGACTTGACGTTCCGTTCCTAGTACCTTAGAGTGATATTCAATATTAAAAAATGCCATAAAAACCTCCATTCTAGCAAGAAAGGCTACCAAAATTTGGTAACCTCTTAACACTATCAACGAACTTCCATAACCACAGGAAGGATTGCTGGGCGACGTTTCGTTTGGTCAAATAAGAACTTGCTGACCTCATCACGCACTTTCCCTTTAAGTTCACCCCAGTCAAATGTATCTTTGCTTAAGTAATCTTCTACCGTTGTATTAACTAATTCTGCGCTCTCACGCAAAATATCTCTGCTTTTTTTCACATACACAAAACCACGCGTATTAACACGAGCTTTAGAAATGATTTTCTTTTCTTTTTTGCTGACAGTTATAACAACAATAAAAATTCCATCTTCAGATAATACCTTGCGGTCACGAAGTACAATATTACCAACGTCACCAATAGCATTTCCATCAATCATAACATCTCCAGCAGGAACAAATCCACTATGGAAGAAGCCATCTTTTTCAAGAACCATGATGTCACCACGCTTCACAATATAAATATCATCTGCTGACATTCCTACCTCTTGAGCTAAGCCCGCATGTGCTGACAAATCCCTATACTCTCCTTGAATTGGGAAAAGGTATTTAGGTTTCAATAGATTCATTAATAATTGTAATTCGCGACCATTTGCATGACCTGATACGCGCAAATTCTGTGTTATCAATTTAACTGAGCCACCAGCTTTATAAATCAGATTTTCAACACGCGCTACAACTGCCTCTTTTGCAATACTTGGTGTTGTTACGATAAATACTAAATCACCATCTTTAATTTGAACATAACGATGACGTCCGATTGCCATTTTTTGGAGACCATTTATCGGCTCTCCCATACGTCCAGTTTCAAGGATTAATAATTCGTTATCTTCGTAACGTGTCATATCTTTAGGTTTGATAATCATATTTTCATCAGCAATATGAATGCGTTTCATACGAATGGCCGTACGAACAATATTTTCAATATCAAAACCAGTCAAAACTACTCGACGACCGTTTTCTGCCGCTGCATCAAAGACTTGTTGAATACGAATGAGATTACTTGCAACTGCTGCTACGATGACTCTACCTTCTGCGTCTTCAATAACGCTCTTAATTTCATCACCGACCTCATATTCGCTAGCAACTTGGTCATTGCTTGTAGCATTTGCAGAATCTGATAAAAGTGCTAAAACACCATCACGACCAATTTCAGCTAAACGTGCCAGATCTGTTTGGTAATATTTCCTTGCAGCTTGATCAAATTTAAAGTCACCTGTGTAAACGATATTTCCCTCTTTTGTCCCAATAACGATTCCCATTGACTCTGGAATTGAATGAGTCGTTTTAAAGAACGAAATCACCGCATCTTGAAATTCAATTTCCGTTTCACTATCAATCACATGGAAATTATTGAATTTCTTGACTGCTGTACTATTTTTAACGAATAACTTAGCTAATTCAATTGTGAGAGGTGAACCAAACACAGGTGCTTTTACTTCGGCGATAATATAAGGCAATGCACCAATAGCATCCGCATGTCCATGGGTTAAGAAAATCCCCTGAACACGTTTTTTATTTTCAATTAAGTAATCAAGATTTGGAATAACAACATCAACACCCAGTTGTTCATTTTCAGGATATTTGAGTCCAGCATCCAAAACAAAGATAGAATCATTGACTTCTACTACATATAGGTTTTTTCCGTTTTCACGAACACCTCCAAGAGCCATGATTTTTATGTCGCTCATAATGAGTTTTCTCCTTAAATTTTGTTAATTCTTTTTTATAAAGCAGACAAGAAATTGTCCAATTATTATCATTAGTAATTGATTTATCGGTAACTTTTCTTGGGTTTGAAGAAAAACCTTATTAATCAATAATAGGAATATGAATTAAAGAGTGTGTCCTTACTTTCATTCCATTTGTACTTACGGTCCTTGTCTCTACAAGTCGATTTACAGCATTATTAGTATATCATATTTTGAAAATAATTTCTTGCAAAGTGTATAGAAAAAGAAGTGAAACACTCCCATTTCACTTCTTTTTAATCAAATAATTGATAATAGTCAGCTATAGCCATCTTGTTTTTTTGTGCCTGATTTAAATCTCTGACAATCTTGCCATCTTTCATTACTAATATACGATTTCCATATTTGAGAGCATCTTCCATATGATGTGTAATCATTAAGGCAGTCAACGAATCTTGTTTGATAAACTCATCAGTCAAGCCCATAAGCGAAACACTTGTTCTAGGATCAAGCGCTGCTGTGTGTTCGTCCAATAATAACAGATTTGGTTTTTTCAAAGTTGCCATTAATAAACTAAGTGCTTGTCTTTGTCCACCTGATAATAAACCTGTAGGTGTCTCTAAATGGCGATCAAGTCCATTACCAGTTCTAGCAATCAATTTTTGAAATTCTTCGGTATAGTTAGTAATCTTTCTAGGAACTAACGGTCTCTTTTCACCTCGAAATTTAGCAACTAATAAATTTTCAGCAACTGTCATCCTAGGTGCTGTTCCCATTTTCGGATCTTGAAATACCCGTGATAAATATTTAGCTCGTTTTTCTGCTGGTAAATTAGTAACATCTTGTCCCATGATGTAAATATTTCCACCGCTTAACATCAAGGTACCTGCAATTACATTAAAAAGCGTTGATTTTCCAGCTCCATTTCCACCCAATATTGTAATGAAGTCATGTTCATAAATACTCAAATTAACATGGTCTAATATCGTTTTCATTTCTGCTAAACCATTACTGACTTGTACGGTTGCTTCTTTTAACTCTATGATTTTCATCACCATTATAAGCGTACTCCTTTCAAAATCTTCGTTTTTAGGACAGGAACCATTAAACAAATTCCAAGCACTATTGCACTAAATAATTTTAGGTAATTCGTATTAAATCCTAAGGCGATTACTGCCGTTATTAAAAATTGATAAAGAATAGAACCCACCACTATAGCAATTAAACGTTCAAAGAGAGTTAAACCAGTAGAGTAAAGTACCTCTCCAATAATAATACTAGCTAACCCAATAACAATAACACCTATACCTTTTGATACATCAGCATATCCATCTTGTTGACTTACTAAAGCTCCTGATAAAGCAATTAAGCCATTTGATACAATTAAGCCAAGCATTTCCATTTTGTCGGTATCAATGCCGAAGCTCTTTGCCATATCAGGGTTGTCTCCTGTTGCAATATAAGCTTGCCCCAAGCGTGTATAGAGAAAATAAATTAAGGCAGAAATCACCAAGAGAATAGCTATCAAACCTAATACGAGAAGATTTAAATCATTTGAAAACGGAAGAAAATCTTTCAATGTTTGAATCTCATTTAAACCTAGATTTGCTCTTTTCATAACCATTAGCATAATGGAGTGGCATGAGGTCATTACTAAAATTCCTGCTAAAATCGTCGGTATCTTTCCTTTAGTATAAAGTAAACCAGTAACAAATCCCGCTAACATCCCTGATAGCATGCCTAGAATCGTCGCCAAAATAGGATTAACCCCCTGATTCATTAAGGTAACACAAACCGCTCCCCCTAGAGGGAAGGAGCCCTCTGTTGTCATGTCTGGAAATTTTAAGATTCTAAAGGTTAAGTATATCCCTAATCCTAATATTCCCCATAATAAACCTTGTGAAACTGATGAAATAATCATAAAACCCTCTTTCTAATCGTCAACCTTAACGGTAATTTCTGCCTGTTTCATAATCTTCTTAGGAATTTTAATTCCTAAGTGTTTGGCTGCTTTCAAATTGAGGCTTGGCTTCCCTGTATCAATAACTTTGACTGGTACATCTTTAACCGGCTTCCCTCTTAGGACTTTAATGGCCTGTTTTGCAGTTTCTAACCCTAAGCCATATTGACTCTGCGCTACTGATGCTATACTTCCTTGTTCAACCATAGTATCAACACTGGAATACACAGGTATATTAGCTTGGTTTGCTGCTACGATAACTGTTCTAAAAGCACTCGCAATAGTATTATCTTGTGGAACAAAGACAGCGTCTACTTTTTTGGTCATGACTGACATACTTGTCTTAATTTCATTTGTAGATGGTACAGAATATTTAAGAACTTCTAGTCCTGCTTTTTGAGCATATTTTGTAAACTCAGTTACTTGTGACACAGAATTATCTTCGCTACTAGCATAAAGAATTCCTATACGTTTAACATTGGGAGTTATATCCTTGATTAATTGCACAGTTTGCTTGGTCGGAACAACGTTTGATAATCCTGTAACATTAGTTGTTGGTTTCTTCATATTCGTTACTAACTTGGCCCCTAAAGGATCAGAAACAGCTCCCATGATTATAGGAGTATCCTTAGTCGAAGCTGCTAAACCTTGTGCTGATGGTGTCGCAATTCCAATCAAAATATCATTGTGATGATTAACTAATTGTTTACTCATCGCTTGAATTTTACTTTGATCAGCTTCGGCGTTTAAAACGGTTAATTTAACTTTTTTCCCTTTATATCCTTCTTGAGCTAGACCATCTTCAACTCCCTTTTCAATAGCATCCAAAGCATCATGGGGTACATACTGTAAAATACCAATTTTAACAACTTGCTTTTCTGATAAATTAAGATGTTTTTCTGATTTGTTATAAAATAATTCCCCAACCACTAATATGGTCAATAGAATTAGCGTAGCTATCAGTCCTTTATTTTTCATATTTTCTCCTCACTTTAATAATACTCTGACTTTCTGGAGTTTAGCGCAAAAGAAAAAGCGCCTGATAAATAACTTACCTTGCGCTCTCTATTGTTAGACTAGACCAGCGCATAGATACTTTTTTGAAGTACTCCAAAAAGTCGTATCTATGCACCCATAAACACAACTTTATCTACGCCAGTTTTGCCAATTGGTAAATAATGTTTTAGTCATTTACTAGTCATCCTTTCTCATGAATTTTTCTATAATTATATACTATATTCTGAAAATTGCAAGCCTTTTGCGTTATAAAAAATATTTTTAGCTCAGCCTATGGTATAATAAATAAACTATAATTTTTAGAATAAGGGGGACGCCATGTCTTTTGATGGATTTTTTTTACATCACCTCACAAATGAATTACAAGAACAGATTGAAAAAGGACGTATCCAAAAAGTTAACCAACCTTTTGACCATGAATTGGTATTAACAATACGCAATAATCGTCGCAACTATAAACTACTCCTATCTGCTCACCCTGTATTTGGACGTATCCAAACTACCGAAGCAAATTTCCAAAATCCTCAAAATCCAAATACTTTTACAATGATCATGAGAAAGTATTTGCAAGGTGCAGTGATTGAAACCATTCAACAAATTGAAAATGACCGTATATTAGAAATCATCGTGTCTAATAAAAACGAAATCGGTGATCACATTAAAGCAACACTTGTTGTTGAAATCATGGGAAAACACAGTAACATTATCTTGATTGATAAAAATGAACATAAAATTATTGAATCAATTAAGCATGTTGGTTTCTCACAAAACTCCTATCGTACTATCCTTCCTGGTTCGACTTACATTGCCCCACCCAAAACAAAAGCAATCAATCCTTTTGATATTTCTGATCAAACTCTATTTGAGCTGCTTCAAACCAATGATCTAAGCCCTAAAAACCTCCAACAGCTCTTCCAAGGTTTAGGACGCGATACTGCGCTAGAATTATCTCACTGTTTGAAAGACAATAAACTTAACGATTTTCGTCAATTCTTTTCGAGAGAATATTATCCCAGCCTAACAGAAAAATCCTTTTCCGCTGTCCAATTCTCAAGCAGTCACGAAACATTTCAGTCTCTTGGACAATTGTTAGATTATTACTACCAAGAGAAGGCTGAAAAAGATCGCATAGCACAGCAAGCTAGTGACCTCATCCACCGTGTTCAAAGTGAGTTAGAGAAAAATATCAAAAAACTAGCTAAGCAACAAGACGAACTTCTAGCTACTGAAAATGCAGAGGAGTTTCGCCAAAAAGGAGAGCTTCTAACTACCTATCTCTCTATGGTACCAAATAATCAAGATGTCGTTGTGCTTGATAATTATTACACCAACCAAACCATTGAGATTTCACTTGATCGAGCTTTAACACCCAACCAAAATGCCCAACGCTACTTTAAAAAATATCAAAAATTAAAAGAAGCTGTAAAACATTTAAAAGGAATTATTTCAGATACGGAAAATACAATCACCTACCTTGAATCTGTTGAAACATCGCTAAATCATGCTTCTATGGAAGATATCAATGATATTCGTGAAGAACTTGTTGAAACTGGATTTATTAAGCGACGCGCACATGATAAACAACATAAGCGCAAAAAACCTGAACAATATTTAGCATCCGATGGCAAGACTATTATTATGGTGGGACGTAATAATCTCCAAAATGACGAGTTAACATTTAAAATGGCTCGTAAAGGGGAGTTGTGGTTTCATGCCAAGGATATCCCCGGAAGTCATGTGTTAATTCGGGATAACCTCAATCCAAGTGACGAGGTTAAGACAGATGCCGCCGAGTTAGCTGCTTATTACTCTAAAGCTCGTCTCTCCAATCTTGTTCAAGTAGACATGATTGAAGCAAAAAAACTCAATAAACCAAGTGGTACTAAGCCAGGTTTTGTAACTTACACTGGTCAAAAAACCTTACGAGTCACTCCCACACAAGGAAAAATAGATAGCCTTAAACTAAAAAAATAGACTGGGACATATCCCTGTCTATTTTTAGTGTTATTAATTATTTATAGGTATTCTTATTCACTTAAATCAATATCTTCTCTAAGCTTTTGTAGGTCAAAGTTAGCTTCCAAAAATTCTTGATCTTGAGTTGGGAAACATTGGTCAAGTTGGTCAACCTTCCCAATTTCAACTTTTCCTTGTGTGAGCGAGTAATCCATAACATGCCCACCGAAAGTTAAATCGTCTGAAATAAAGTGGACATGGAACCCTTTTACCCCCACACCATGAAATAATTCCGGCGTCCAAATCCCAACCAACGTACCAGATACATTCTCTCTGGTAAATTCTGGCTGATTAGATGCAATATCTGCAAAACGTTTATGTTGTGGAGATTTTGGAATCATACGAACGTGCATTCTTGAAAACGTTCCTTTGATTTTTAAAGACTTAAAGAGATTTTGACCTTCAAAGTTTTTTAGAATCATCTCTTCCAAATCCTTATTATCTGTCTCAGCATTGATATCAAATTGTTTTTGGATATAGTGTGGTAAAACCGCTGCATAGGGTACTGTCACATCATCTGATAATTGGATAATCTCTGCTTTACCATCTGTACCAATAGCTTGATAAGCTTTCCCATCCAATACAATCAATTCACCATCAATCATATGAACAGTACCGATTCCTAAGTCACCGTGAGTTAATAATTCTCCGATAGTTAGACTGCCTTTGTACAATCCTGCCATCAGTGAACTCAAGGTGCTGTATTGAAATAATTTAACTGTTTCTGACATATTAGACCTCGTCTTAGTAGAACTCGTCAGGTAAGATTGTTTCACCTAGTGTCACGTTATCTTTATAGTCGATAGGCACATCAATCAACACTGGTCCATTTTCAGCATCGATTAGAGCTTGTTTGAGTGTTTCTTCAAAACTGTCTTTGCTGTCTACACGGTAACCTTTAGCACCGAAACTTTCAGCGTATTTTACAAAATCAACTGGTCCAAAGTCAACACCTGAAGAACGCCCATACTTCATTTCTTCCTGGAATTCAACCATGTTATATTTTCCATCGTTCCAAATAATGTGAACAATTGGTAGATGAAGACGAACTGCAGTTTCTAACTCTTGAGCTGAGAATAAGAAGCCACCATCACCAGAAACTGAAATAACTTTTGTGTTGGGACGCAAAAGAGCCGCAGAAATTGCCCAAGGTAGAGCAACTCCTAATGTTTGCATTCCGTTTGAGAAGAGCAAGTGACGCGCTTCATATGATTTAAAGTAGCGAGCCATCCAAATATAATGACTCCCCACATCAACTGTAACAGTCATATCATCGGTGGTATTTTCTTGGAGTACATCAATGAGATCAAGAGGATGAACAAGTCCATGAGCTGAGTCACGATCAAATTTAACATCGCTAACATTTTCAATGTTATTACGAAGCCCTTTCAAATACTCTTTTGAACCTTCAGGCAATTCATATCCTTTAATAGCTGGTAAAAGTAAATAAAGTGTATGTGCCATGTCTCCAATCAGTTCTCGCTCGGGTTGGAAATACGTATCAATTTCTGCTTGTTCAACGTCAATAACAATAATACGAGCAGAAATTTCAGCATTCCAGTTACGCGCTTCATATTCAATAGGGTCATACCCGATAGCAATAACTAGGTCTGCACGCTTCAAAAGCATATCTCCAGGTTGATTACGGAAGAGGCCTACACGACCAAAGAATGTTTCATCCTCGAGCTCACGTGACACAATACCCGCACCTTGGAAAGTTTCTACTACTGGTAGTTTAACAGCATCAAGAAGTCGACGTACGGCAGCAGTTACTCCCTCTGAAGATGCGCCATTTCCTAATAACAGTACCGGTAAAACAGCATTGTTAATAGCTTGCGCTAAATAATTAATATCTAAAACAGATGCCGAACCCAATTTAGGTGCACTAAGAGGTTTGATTGCTTTTACTGAGACTGGACTGTCTGTAACGTCTTGAGGAATAGAGATAAAACTTGCTCCTGGTTTACCAGATTTAGCAAGACGATAGGCGTTTGCAACAGTTTCTGACAAAGTATTAGGGTCATGAACCTCAGCAGAATATTTTGTAATAGGTTCTAGCATAGCAACGTTATTCATTGATTGATGAGCACGTTTCAATAAATCTCCTCGCTTAACCTGTCCACCAATTGCAAGAACAGCATCACCTTCATCTGTCGCAGTAACTAACCCTGTTGCCAAGTTCGAGATCCCAGGTCCACTAGTTGCAATAACAACTCCTGGTTCTCCCGTAATACGCCCGACAGCCTGAGCCATAAAAGTCGCGTTCTGCTCATGACGAGCAACAATTAACTCTGGACCTTTATCTTCTAGAGTGTCAAATACGCGGTCAATCTTAGCTCCTGGGATACCAAAAACATATTTGACATCATGATTAATGAGGCTATCGACAATTAAGTCAGCCCCATATTGATTATGTGATTCTGTCATTTTATCTCCCTCTTTTCACAAGAATGGTTCAATTATATCACAGTTTTTACATCAGATTGTGAAAATTTACTTGTGAATTTTTTATTTTTTTCTGTAAGTGTTTTCCTATTTAAATGTTATTCACCCATTCTGACATCTCTATATCATCTGGAACTAATTTTAAATAAGCCTTTCCTACTTCTTGTGCCTTATCAAGGTAACCAAATTCTCTCAAAATGTAAGCATAATCTTGTAAAAATTCTGGATTATCTTTTAAATCATTATACAAAGATTGATAATAGTCTACACTATCATCCATTTCTAAAGCCTTGTGTGCTTTAGCGATATTCCATTTTGCAAGGATATTTTCTAAATCATCATTGTCTAATTCCAAGACTTCCTCAAACCGCTCTTCTTCAAGATACAAATTTGACAATCTCATAACAATTTCATCTTGGTTTTCAGAAACTTTTTCAGCTTGTTTCAAATAAGACTCCGACGAAGAAACATCATGTAATTCATACGATAATTGTGAGGCTAGTAAGAGAAGTTGACCATCAAAACTATTTTTACGAAGACCTTGCTGAACTAGACGTAAAGCTTCTTCAGATTTATGCTCCTCACGAAGAGATAAACCATAGATATATTCATAGCCATCAAAGTCTGGATTAATAGTATCCAACTGTTTAAAATAAAGGTTAGCTTTTTGATATTCTTCTTGATCATAAAGGATTGTTGCTAACTCAAAAACTGTTAAATCATCATACTCAATGTCAACGGCTTTTTCTAAAAATTCGATAGCTGCATCAAATTTCCCCATAATAGCGTAGGATTTACCAATACGCTGATAAGTTGAAACCCCAGTCGTTTCTAAGATTTCTCGATTGTCAAGTGAAGCATATCCTTCTATCGCTTCTTGATAATGTTCCAAACTAAGGTTCATTTCAGCTAAACCAAATGTAACCAATGGGTCATCGCTAAGTTTGCTGGCTAGCAAAAGCTTTTCACGCGCAACATCAGTCAAGCCTTCCATATCATATAAGTCAGCCATAACAAGGAGGGCTGAAACATACTCTTGACTGTCTTCTGAGATATAATCTAAGTATAAGAATGCTTGTTCAATATCTCCATCTTCGGCAACAATTTGAGCTAAATTGATAGCAACTTCTGGATAATTTGGTCGGATTTGATCATAGAGACGTTTTGCTTGGGGTAAAAAACCAATACTCTCCAAATAAGCTCCTAGTTCCAATAAGACTTCCTCAGGATCATTTTTCAACGCTTTTTCGAAATACTTGTTAGCATGTTCTAAATCCTGATTTTGGATAGAAACAATCATTTTTTCACTATTCAACATTTTTAACTTCTTCACTTCTTTCTTCAGTAACAACATCTACTGTATATAGCCCACTGACAGCTTTGTACCAATCAAACAATTCTTTAACAACAACTTTGATAGATGCATAAATCGGAATACTGAGGAATACTCCCCAAACACCAAACATCGCTCCAGAGGTTAATAAAATAAACATAATTGTAATTGGATGAATGCTAAGTTTATTACCTAAAACCAAGGGTGAGACAAAGCGTCCCTCTAGAGTTTGCTCAATAACAAAAACAATCGCAACTTTAACAACCATAACAGGTCCTGCGACAAGCGCTAAGATAAACACTGGAATTTGGGCGACAAAACTTCCCAAATAGGGAACCATATTTAACACACCGGCAATAATCCCTAATGTCACGCCATATCTAAGGCCTATAATACTATACATTATTGAAAAAATAATACCAACAGTAATAGCAACAATGATTTGTCCTTGCACATATCCTGACATTTGACTATTCATTTCTCGCAAAATACGATCAGTTGGTTGGCGTAGTTTGGTTGGTAAAACCATTAAGAAACCATTCTTCATGTTGCGACTATCTCTTAAAAGATAAAACAAAATAAAGGGAGCCATGATTGTTGCTACTGTCACACGTGCAACTGTACTAGCTAAATTTCCTGCCCACTCTAAAACATTCTTTGAAAATTTTTCAGCATAAGAGACCGCTTGGCTACTGATATTAGATAACATGCTCGATATTTCCCCTTTATAAGATTTTAACCAAGGGTTGTGATCTATAAACGAACTTGTTTCCATTTGCACTTTATTCACATATGAAGGGAGATCTTCCATAAAATGGCGTAATTGATTACTCATCATGGGAATAAAACTAGACATTGCCCAAATTAACAGAAGGATTATAATAGTAAAAACTGATAATATCGCTGTTACACGCTTAATTCCCCGCTTCTCTAAAAATGTAACCATAGGTTTTAATAGGTAATAAAGCAATCCAGAAATTACAAGCGGCAATATCAGCACAGCAAGAAAATCAAACACAGGTTTAAACATAAAAGAGATTTTGGTAAAAATAAAAATCGTTAAAAATACCAAAAAGGTAATCATGAGAGCAATAACTGCTTGATTATTTAAGATCCATTTAAAAAACAAACTATTTTTAAATTCTTTTTCTGATGGTCGATTCATTTACATATCCTTTCAAGATGAATTCTAATTTTAATTCTCATTTATTATAACACGTTAAATTAAATTAAACTCAAAACAAGAGTGTAAAAAGTTAATTTTGAACGATTTTATGCACAACATGACCTGGCCATTCTATCAAATCCTGTGCTAAAAAATTAGGATTACAATCAATTTTTGTTAATTCTTTTATTGGAAGCCATACAAAATGTCGCTTATGCGTTCCTTCTTTGATAGATTCTGGCGCCTGACCCAAGAGATTAACAAAATATAAAAATTCAACTGAGTGATAATGATGTCTCTTAATATTAAACTGATTCTCAACAATATAGGCTAAATCACCAACTTGGCTGTGAAGACCTATTTCCTCAAGTACTTCTCTCGCAACAGCCTTATTGCTATCTTCTCCAACTTGAAGCGCCCCACCTGGCAAATAGTATTTATCGAGATGAGGAGCATATATTAATAGCAGTTTTTGATTTTCTATGATTAAAGCAGAAACTCTGACTCCGAATGTTTCGAGCTGGTCTCTAACCCTAAAATCTCTATTTTTCATAAAAATTAACCGTCTTTTCAATTAAATTTTGGTGTTCATCATAAACAAACTTAGCAGAAAAGAAAGGAACATCTTCTAAAATCCATTTAAAAATTTCGTAATCTCCTTGCCACGTTGGCTTAGAGAGAACTTGATCATATGGTACCCATTCTAAGGTTCCTTCTCGTGATTCATCATCTGAAATTAACTCTCCTTCATAATCTGTTACTTTAAAGACATAGGTATACCAATCATGACCTGGCGTAAATTCAGGAAAAGTGATGACTCCTTTAAAATCCATTTTTTTTACTGTTAAATGGGTTTCTTCTAGAATTTCACGCTTAGCACATTCATCCGGAGTTTCACCTGCCTCCAGTTTACCGCCTACCGAGATCCACTTTCCCTCATGAACATCATTCTCTTTTTTGTTGCGGTGCAATAGAAGTAATTCCTTGCCATTGTCAATGTAACAAATTGTTGCTAATTTAGTCATTTCAAACTCCTCTCATTCTCATATTATAACAAAAAATAGCCTTTATTTAGGTAATTTACTATCAAAGTAGCACACAAATGATTAAACAAATTATTTTGTTTACCAGTTATTTACTTTTCACTTTGATGACATTTTAAAGGTTCTTTATCATAAACCTTTAAAGCATGCTATAATTAGGAAAAACCGGTTTACAATTTTAAACCCTAAGGAGTAAAAATGGAAATCAAAAAGAAACATCGTATTATGCTTTATTCAGCCCTTATTTTAGGAACAATATTGGTTAACAATAGTTACCAAGCTAAAGCTGAAGAGCTTACCAAAACTACCTCAACGTCCCAAATAAGAGATACTCAAACTAATAATATTGAAGTTCTCCAGACTGAAAGTACCACTGTCAAAGAGACTAGCACCACAACCACACAACAAGATCTGTCTAACCCCACAGCTTCAACCGCAACTGCAACAGCCACTCATAGCACAATGAAACAAGTAGTAGATAATCAAACTCAAAATAAGGAGCTGGTGAAAAACGGAGATTTTAATCAAACTAACCCTGTATCTGGAAGCTGGTCACATACAAGCGCTAGGGAATGGTCTGCTTGGATTGATAAAGAAAATACTGCTGATAAATCACCTATTATCCAACGTACCGAACAAGGCCAAGTAAGCCTATCCAGCGACAAAGGCTTTAGAGGTGCTGTAACACAAAAAGTGAACATTGATCCCACTAAAAAATATGAGGTCAAGTTTGATATTGAAACAAGTAACAAGGCTGGACAAGCTTTCCTTCGTATTATGGAGAAAAAAGACAACAATACGCGACTTTGGCTTTCTGAGATGACCAGCGGTACTACTAACAAACATACCTTAACAAAGATATATAACCCAAAGTTAAATGTCTCCGAGGTGACACTTGAACTTTATTATGAAAAAGGAACTGGTTCTGCTACTTTTGATAATATATCAATGAAAGCAAAAGGCCCTAAAGACTCAGAGCATCCACAACCCGTCACAACACAAATTGAAGAAAGCGTTAATACGGCTTTAAACAAAAATTACGTTTTTAATAAAGCTGACTACCAATACACTCTAACCAATCCGTCTCTCGGGAAAATTGTTGGTGGAATATTGTATCCAAACGCTACTGGTTCAACAACTGTTAAAATATCTGATAAATCTGGTAAAATAATTAAAGAAGTACCGTTATCAGTTACAGCTTCAACAGAAGATAAGTTTACAAAACTCCTCGACAAATGGAACGACGTGACTATTGGTAATCATGTTTACGATACTAATGATTCGAACATGCAAAAGATTAATCAGAAATTAGATGAAACTAACGCCAAAAACATCAAAACTATCAAACTGGATTCTAATCACACTTTCCTTTGGAAAGATTTAGATAATCTCAATAATTCAGCACAGTTAACCGCTACTTATCGTCGTTTGGAAGATTTAGCTAAACAAATCACCAATCCCCACTCTACTATTTACAAAAATGAAAAAGCTATTCGTACTGTAAAAGAGAGGCTGGCTTGGCTTCATCAAAACTTCTACAATGTTAATAAAGATATAGAAGGCTCTGCCAATTGGTGGGATTTTGAAATCGGTGTCCCTCGCTCAATTACAGCTACCCTAGCTCTCATGAATAACTACTTCACTGACGCTGAAATAAAAACTTATACCGACCCAATTGAACACTTTGTTCCTGATGCAGGATATTTCCGTAAAACGCTTGACAATCCATTTAAAGCCCTTGGTGGTAATCTAGTCGATATGGGGCGCGTTAAAATCATTGAAGGTTTACTTCGTAAAGACAATACTATTATCGAAAAAACTTCTCATTCTCTAAAAAATCTTTTTACTACTGCTACTAAAGCTGAAGGTTTCTATGCTGACGGTTCTTACATCGACCATACAAATGTTGCTTATACTGGCGCCTATGGTAATGTTCTGATAGATGGTTTGACACAATTGCTGCCTATCATTCAAGAAACTGACTATAAAATCTCTAATCAAGAACTTGATATGGTTTATAAATGGATTAATCAATCATTTTTACCTTTAATTGTAAAAGGTGAGTTAATGGATATGAGTCGTGGACGCTCAATTAGTAGAGAGGCAGCTTCTTCGCATGCGGCTGCAGTTGAAGTTCTCAGAGGTTTCCTCAGATTGGCTAACATGTCTAATGAAGAGCGAAACTTAGACCTCAAATCAACTATTAAAACGATTATCACTTCAAATAAATTCTACAATGTCTTCAATAACCTCAAATCGTATTCCGATATTGCCAACATGAATAAGATGCTTAATGACAGTACAGTCGCTACTAAACCTTTAAAAAGTAATTTATCAACCTTTAATAGCATGGACCGCTTAGCTTATTATAATGCCGAGAAAGACTTTGGTTTCGCGCTTTCATTACATTCTAAACGTACCCTCAACTATGAAGGAATGAATGATGAAAATACACGTGGTTGGTATACCGGAGATGGTATGTTCTATCTTTATAATAGTGATCAATCTCATTATAGTAATCATTTTTGGCCAACCGTCAATCCTTATAAAATGGCTGGAACAACTGAAAAAGATGCTAAGCGTGAAGATACCACTAAGGAATTCATGAGCAAACATAGCAAAGACGCTAAAGAAAAAACCGGTCAAGTTACAGGAACATCTGACTTTGTTGGTTCCGTCAAACTTAATGATCACTTTGCTCTTGCCGCTATGGATTTTACTAACTGGGATCGCACCTTAACAGCACAAAAAGGTTGGGTTATCTTAAATGATAAGATTGTCTTTTTAGGTAGCAACATCAAGAATACTAACGGCATTGGAAATGTTTCTACAACAATTGATCAACGAAAAGACGATTCTAAAACACCTTATACTACATACGTCAATGGAAAAACTATTGATTTAAAACAAGCAAGTTCTCAACAATTTACAGATACAAAAAGTGTCTTTTTAGAATCAAAAGAACCTGGTCGCAATATTGGTTATATCTTCTTTAAAAATAGCACTATTGATATTGAACGCAAAGAGCAAACAGGTACTTGGAACAGCATTAATCGTACTTCTAAAAATACCTCAATCGTTAGCAATCCTTTTATCACTATAAGCCAAAAGCATGACAACAAAGGTGATAGCTATGGTTACATGATGGTTCCAAACATTGATCGCACAAGTTTTGATAAATTAGCCAACAGCAAAGAAGTAGAATTACTAGAAAATAGTTCAAAACAACAAGTTATCTATGATAAAAACAGTCAAACTTGGGCTGTTATCAAACACGATAATCAAGAGAGTCTCATTAACAATCAATTCAAAATGAATAAAGCGGGACTTTACCTAGTACAAAAAGTTGGTAATGACTATCAAAATGTCTATTACCAACCTCAAACCATGACAAAAACAGACCAATTAGCTATCTAACTAGCCGTACATAAAAAACCTATCATCAAAATGATAGGTTTTTTGGTTCAATTACTTAATGACTTCTTGAGTTTTAGCATACTTGGCTTCTACAGCATCTTTTTCTGCTTTCCACCATGTCTCATTTTCTGTATACCATTTAATAGTTTCTTCCAAACCTTCTGAAAAGTTTGTAAATTGTGGTTCCCAGCCGAGTTCTTCACGCAATTTTGTAGAATCGATAGCGTAACGAAGATCATGACCAGCACGGTCAGTTACGTGATCGTAAGCGTCTTTTGGTTGACCCATTTTCTCAAGGATAAGTTCAAGAACCTCCTTGTTGTTTTTCTCACCGTCGGCACCAATAAGGTATGTTTCACCAATACGACCCTTAGTCAAAATAGCCCAGACACCTGTTGAATGGTCATTTGTGTGGATCCAGTCACGGACGTTTTTACCTTCACCATAAAGTTTTGGTTTGATTCCTGCCAAGATATTTGTAATTTGACGTGGAATGAATTTTTCGATGTGTTGGTATGGTCCATAGTTATTTGAACAGTTCGAAATGGTCGCTTTTACGCCGAAGGAACGTACCCATGCCTTAACGATAAGGTCAGAAGCTGCCTTAGTTGATGAGTAAGGTGATGATGGATTGTATTTTGTTTCAGCAGTGAATTTTTCACCTGGTCCTTCACCATTTCCTGGAAGGTCTTCACGAAGTGGAAGATCTCCATAAACTTCATCAGTTGACACGTGGTGGAAACGGATATCGTATTTACGAGCTGCTTCAAGCAAAGTGTAAGTTCCGATAAAGTTTGTATGGATAAATGGACTTGGATCTTCCAATGAGTTATCGTTGTGACTCTCAGCCGCATAGTGAACAATAGCATCCGCTTTGGCAGCCAATTTGTCTACCAATTCAGCGTCAGCGATGTCACCAACAACTAACTCAACACGATCACCAAGAATGGCTTCAATGTTAGCACGGTTACCTGCATATGTCAATTTATCAAGGACAGTTACATGAACATATGGGTGGTTATTGTAAACATAGTGTACAAAGTTTGATCCGATGAAACCAGCTCCACCAGTTACGATAATGTTTTTAAATTCAGTCATTTTTTCTCCGAAAAATTTTTTCTTTTTGCTGTTTGAAGGATACTGTTCTGTTAGAAGTAGTTCTATGGAATGTCATGCCTAAGAAATCAATATTTCAAATCCCTGAGGGAACAGGCCTTTTGCATGTTTCCTTTCACCCTTGCGTCAAACAACATTGCTAATTCGTTTTTACTTGCTAAGGTTAATGCCTTTTAAGAAGTTGAAAATTACAAATCTTCCTTCTTCAAAGGTTTTACATCTTTGAGAAGTGGGTGATTCTTATCTGCTTCTGAGACTTCTGCTTCTTCAAGGTTTTCCCACTGAATGCCTAGATTTGGATCTGCATAGTTAACGAAAGCATATTTTGGTTTGAGTTCAAGTGCCCAATAATCGTTAACGAGATAAGTATAAGCTGCTTTATCTGAAAGAACTTGGAAACCATTAGCAACGCCGCGTGGAACAAAGATACCTTTTGAGGCATCGATAATCGTTTGGTAAACGTTACCAAAACTGTCACCTTCACGGAGGTCAACCCAAGTACCGATCACACGTCCTTCATCAGCGATCGAAACATATTTATCCCAAGGCTCTGCATGGAGACCTCGCAATGTATTTTTTTTGTTAAACGAAATATTATTTTGTAGTTTGTCTGCCTCAAAGAAGCTTTCTGGGAAACCAAGCGGTATCATTTTTTCTTTTTGAAAGTTCTCTTTGAACCATCCACGGTTGTCTCCACGAACGGTAATATCGAATTCCAACAATCCAGGAATGGCTTCAATTGGGCGACAAGTTAATTCTTTATCAAAAAATTGTTCAGTCATTAGGCTTCTCCAATCAAACGAAGTAGGTATTGACCATACTCATTTTTCTTAAGTGGTTGTGCCAACTCAAGGACTTGTTCACGAGTGATGTAGCCCATGCGGTAAGCAATTTCCTCAAGGTTAGCAACTTGAACGTTTTGCATGCGTTGTACTGTTTCAATATATTGTGCTGCTTCAAGAAGACTTTCGTGAGTTCCAGTGTCTAACCACGCAAATCCACGTCCCATTAACTCAACTGATAAATCACCTCTATCAAGGTAGGCTTTGTTAACATCAGTAATTTCAAGTTCTCCACGAGGACTTGGCTTAATATTTTTAGCTATTTCAACCACATCGTTATCATAGAAATAAAGACCTGTGACAGCATAATTAGACTTAGGTTGCGCTGGTTTTTCTTCAATAGAAATGGCATTCATATCAGTATCAAACTCGACAACACCAAAACGTTCTGGATCTTTTACTTGATAGCCAAAGACGGTTGCTCCACTTTCTTTACTAGCTGCACGTTGTAGCATTGCAGATAAACCTGGTCCATGGTAAATATTATCACCTAATACTAAGGCAACGTGATCATCGCCAATAAATTCTTCACCGATAATGAAGGCCTGTGCTAACCCATCTGGGCTTGGTTGTTCAGCATAAGAAAGAGAGATTCCTAGTTCTGAACCATCTCCAAGCATATCTTCAAAGCGAGGCAAATCTTGTGGAGTAGAAATAATCAGTATTTCTTTTATTCCTGCCAACATCAAAACTGACAATGGATAATAAATCATTGGTTTATCATAAATTGGCATCAATTGTTTTGATGCAGCACGAGTTAATGGGTACAAGCGAGTACCTGAACCTCCCGCTAAAATAATACCTTTCATAGTAAGGTCTCCTTATTTATATTAATCCTACATATTATAACACTTTTTTTAAACGCTATCATCTACTAATCTTTTTCACGTATTTCGTAATATCGTAATCCTCTAAATTTAGCTGATTTTCTTTATTTAAGATTAATTGACATAATTCATAACCAATTAATGGGCCCACTGTTAAGCCAGTTGATCCTAATCCACTTGCAGCATATGCACCCTCCATACAAGGGACAGGGCCAAAAAATGGAGAAAAATCACTTGTATAGGCACGAATTCCAACACGTTCAGAAGTCGTATCTGCTTTTTTTAATTGCGGAAAATAGCCAATAGCTTGCTCTTCAAACTTGTCTAAGACTTTAAAATCAATGTTTAAATCAAAAGCCATATCATTTTCGTGACTTGCACCTACAGAGACTTTACCATTATCAAATGGGATAATATCTAGCTCGCCTTCTGGCATTACAACAGGATATTTTCCTGTATTAATATTGCTAAAATAATAGTCTCGCAATTGCCCTTTTTGAGGGCGAATATCTACCTGATAGTTGTGCTCATCTAATATCTTAGCTAGCCAGGCTCCACTCGCTAAAACAAGTTTATCAAAATCAATTCCTTGAACACGAAAGCCATTATCAGTTATCGTAAAGTGAACTTCATCCTTGATGACATTAACACCACTTGCTTCTAACAATATTCGTGTTAAGTCCGCCCCTTCTACTCGCGCTCCTCCACTCGCATAAAGTAACTGTTCATAGCCATCTAACTCAGGAAAGTGAGTATTTGCTTCACTTTTATTTAGTATTTGTAAATCACCTATTAGAGGAGATTCTAGTCGACGTTTATCTGCTAGTGCAAACAATGACTCTAACTGACTCTCGTCCTTTTTTAATAAGAAAACACCAGTTTGCTGATAAAATTTTGTTTCAAAACCATCTTTTTGTAAATCCGTGACTAGCTTTGAATAAAAATCAGCCCCCAACCTCGCCATGCGATACCAGGCTTTATTACGACGTTTTGAAAACCATGGGCTAATAATCCCCGCAGCAGCCTTAGTTGCTTGTCCAACTCCATAATCAAAAACAGTAACCTGAATATCCTTTTCTTTTGATAAGTAATAGGCTAGTGTCGCTCCGACTGCTCCTGCACCAATAATTGCTATCTTTTTCATAATAGCTCCTACATATGGTAAAAGGGATTTGTTGGAGCTTTACTCTCTAAAACTGAAATATCCCAGCCTTTTTCAAGTTTCCACTGCTCAATCATAGTAGCTATTTTAGAAACAAATAAAACCTCAATATGATGGCCTGGGTCAATCGCAAGCAAACCATTTGTGATCATTTCTTGTGCAGTATGATAATAAATATCTCCCGTTACAAAAACATCTGCTCCTTTTGCAATAGCTTCTTTGTAGAAACTTTGCCCACTACCCCCACAAATAGCAACTCGTTGAATTTCAGGATTAGATTTATCATATGAAACTAAACGAACGCTATCTAAACCAAACACATCTTTAATTTTCCATGCAAAAAATTCAAAACTCTGGGGTCTAACATCACCAATGCGACCAATACCATAACCATTACTTGTCTCAGATAATATATCGGGATATTGAATATCTAATAATTCACAAAACCAGTCGTTAAGTCCATTAGGAACGATATCTATATTAGTATGGCTCACATAAACAGCAATGTCTGATTTAAGAAGGTCTATATAAATCTTATTTTGCGGTGTTGCTACCAAATCCTTTAATGGACGAAAAATAGGAGCATGCTTTACAATAAGAAGATCTACTTGACGTTCAATTGCTTCAGCTACTGTAGTCTCTCGAACATCTAAAGCTACCATGACTGTCTTTATTTCTTTATCTAAAGATCCAATTTGAAGACCTGAAATATCTCCTTCCATAGATAATTCCTGTGGACAATAAGTTTCATATACATCAATAAGTTCTCTAGCTTTCATCAAGAACCTCCTTTATATCCTGTATTTTATCTTCCAAAATAGCACGTTCTTCCATTTTACTATTGGGAATAGAGTTTAAAGCAAAAGTTAATTTATTAAGCTCATTTTGCCATTTTTCTTTAAAAACTGTTGTGTTATTGGATAATAAAAATGGACCAAATCGCAATTCTTTAGCAGTTAAATTCATATGACCATGCTTAACAACTAAAATTTCATAGCATTTGTCATTTTCAGTCAAGATATCTTCTGCTACTATTTCAAAATCATTTGCAGCTAACCATTTTCTTAAATCATCTTCCCGATTATTAGGTTGTAAGACTAGTGTTTTAACGTGCTGAAGTTTGTCTATATCGTTATTCAAAATATCAGCAATCAAACGACCACCCATTCCACAGATAGCTATCGTATCAATATTATCTGCTTCTTCAAAAGCTGACAAACCATTTGCTAAGCGAACATCTATCTTTGAAGTGAGACCATGTTCTGAAACGTTTTTCAACGCAGACTGATACGGTCCATTCACCACTTCACCAGCAATGGCAAAATCACAGTATCCCATCTGCAACAAAAAAATAGGTAAGTAAGCATGATCACTTCCTACATCTAATAACCGAGCTCCTTTTGGAACGTAGTTTGCAACTTTTTGTAATCGTTTTGATAATTGTAAATCCATTGTATTTCCTTCAGTTTTTCTCTGTTAAAAGTATAACATCATTAACATCAAAAGAAAAGGAGCAGACCTAATGTATCAACCATTCTGTCTCCTCCTAGTAAACTTATTCCCATAAATTCATTGCATTTTTAAAATCATCCGAAATCACTAAATCTTTCATTTGGTTATCTTCACGTGCTTGTTTTCTCTCTTCAATTTGTCGAAGTGTCGTCAATCCTTCACGCCGCCAATTGCGAAGGATAGCATTGATATAATTCCAACTTGTTTTCCCATTGAAAACCGCTTCTCTAAGAGCTGCCCTAACAATATCAGGATCTGTCTGATCTTCTTGCAGTGTCTTTTGTAAATCTTCTAATTCAAAAGGACTTAATAAGCGACCTAATTCACGTTCGAAGTCTCCTACTAAATCTTTCAGACGATTCGAATCAGAGGTTTTATTGTCTATTATTACTTGATTATCCTCTTCGAAAAGTTTATCTAATTTAGCAAACACAGGGCTTGTATCAAAGATAATCTCGATTTCATGATTCAACTCAATTGTTTTGACATCTAATAAACCTTGACTTGTTAAATTCGATATAGAACGATTGATATCTGCCACTGTTTTATCAAGTGATGTCGCAATACGGCTCGGTGTTAGATCGGATAAATTAGTTGTATTTTGTAAATAGAAAAATTGCCAAACTAAAAAATCGTCTGCTGTCTTAAAAATAGATTTAAAGTGAAAAAATAAAGCACTTGGTAGAGTCAATTGCCCTGACTGATATTGTTCCAAATAAGTCATAACCTTTCAAATCCTCTCTATCGTCCTAAAATTATGAAATGTGTAACAAAAAGCACCTCTCAACTATTATCATAGCACTTAGAGGCGCCCTTATCATTCATCTATCTTGAATAGGCCTTATCCTGGAAAGTTCATCAATACCTTAGTATCATAACCTTCAATAGCTTTACGACCATTTAATCCATCTAGTTCAACTAGGAAAGCACAGCCTGCGACAACGCCACCGAGTTTTTCAATCATTTCAATTGTCGCTTTTACTGTTCCACCAGTAGCTAAAAGGTCATCAACAATTAAAACACGTTGACCAGGTTTAATAGCATCTGCGTGCATTGTCAATGTATCAAGACCATATTCTTTTTCATAGTCAGCTGAAATAACTTCGCGTGGTAATTTACCTGGTTTACGGACTGGAGCAAAACCAATACCAAGAGCATAAGCAACTGGGCAACCAACAATAAAGCCACGAGCTTCTGGTCCAACAATCATATCAATATCTTTATCAGCAGCATATTGTACAATTTCACGAACAGCATAGCTGTATGCTTTACCATCAGCCATTAATGGGGAGATATCACGGAAAGTAATTCCTTCTTGAGGATAGTTTTCAATTGAAGCGATGTAATTATTTAAATCCATTTCACTTGTCTTTCTAAGGGGAAACCCCTAAAATGTTTTACTCTTCATTATATCATAAAATTAAATAAAATAGTACTGGAAACTTTAAAACCATATGCTAGTTTTGCATATGGTTTTAAAAATTAGGCATCTGTTACCTTGACAAAAGGTGCTCCAATATCAATTCTATCCTCACTATAATAGCTCTGTTCTTTCCAAAGTTGTGAAATTGGATACCAACCAGACAAGGACGGTGTGTAAGGGTCAGAGACATGTGTCAGTCCGTTATTATATCCTTTGAGAACGATTTCATGACTTCCATGAAGAACAAAAACATTATTTTGTACTGCCGCTAGGACATGATAACCATCCTTCAACGCTTGTACAAGGTTAGCTTGAGTTCCTAATGCAGTTGCAGTTACACCCCATTCTTTGGCTGCTTTTAAAATTCCTCTAGAAGTTGTTCCTTGAACACCACGATTAAATTCAACTGTCTTATGGTAAAGGTAATCTGCAATTTGCGTTGGTAAAACAGTTTCTCCTTTCAAAGAAGACAAAATCATAGCTAGAGAAGTTGGTACACAACCAGTTTCTCCTAAAGTTGCCATACCATATCTTCGACTTGCCCACCTTCCATCACGTTGGCTAAAGTAAGGAGTATTATAATTTGAATGTGCGACTTGTAGAGAAGTTTTTACCAATAATTGTTTTTGATTAGAAGCATTTTCCTGATAAACATGGATAAAGTATTTACCATTGTCTCTATGATTTGTAACATTAAATGTCAATGTAGCTTCATGATTTTTGGGTGTGACGGTATACCACTTAAGGTCATCCTGATTATTTTTATCTGACCAAATAGCAATTTTTAAATTCCCAGGACTAATAACATTTGTCACTCGTACATTATAGTTTCCAGTTCCCTTATAGGTCGTTTGGACAGTTACCGGTATTTTAGCAGTCTCAACTAATTTAATTTCGATTGCTTCAATTCGTTTTCCTTGATTAGTACTACCAGCGATGTTATTGTTATAAGTCCAATCCTGCCAACCATAATCTTGCATGTGAACTCGATACATCACACTATAGGTTTTCGATAGCAGACCTGTCAATCGCATCTGAATAGCTTCTACTTGTTGAGATTCATTTGGTACATTACTTTCTCTCCCTGAATTAACAACAGTTTGCCAACCTGAACTATTAAGAAAAGTTCTATATTCTATATTTCCTAGAGCTGTACTACCTAAGTTAAGTTTGATGGCTTTTATAGATTTTGAAAGTCCAATACTACCTCCTAATTGGCCTTCCAAAACCGTTGGTTTCCAACCATCTTTTTGAAGATAAGTTTGATAACTTAATCCAGGATGCTTCATTTCTAAGAATGAATGATCTGTTTTGGAACTAAAATCTGAAGCTTTAGCTACTAGTTTTACTTCCAAAGCCTCTAAACGTTTCGATTCTCCGACTGTACCTGCTACACTATTATTTTTTTGCCAAGCCATCCAACCTTTATCTTGGACGTGAGCGCGATAATAAATATCATAATTTTGTTTTAAATTCCCACTTAAGTCCAATTGAATAGCTTCTAGTCTTTTTCCTTGATAATCCTTACTTGTTTGACTACCTAAAATTTCTCCCCAACCTTTATCTTGTACATGAGTACGATAGAGAATGTCCCCATACTTCAAGGTGCTAAGAGTGAATTTTACTCCATCTAGGGCTTTGGATTCTCCTAAAGTTCCCGCCATTTGTCCTTCAAGTTTATTAGATTGCCAACCATTTTGGCCTACCTTAACCTGATAATTTAAGACAGGTCTCTCTTCCTTAGGTATAGTTGGTGTTAAAACAGATTGTCCTTTAAGGGTAAATTTTACTTCGTAAGCTTCAAGGCGCTTTGACATTCCCAAAGTTCCAGCGTAAGCTCCATTTTTAGCCCAAGCCATCCACCCTATATCTTGAACATGAACACGATAATAGACATCATATAATTTTTGTAAATTATCAGTAAGGTTAATGCTTAGTGCTTCAATAGGTCTACTCTGACCAACAGTACCACTAACTTGACCACTCTCTACTGAAGGTTGCCAACCTTGTCCTTTAACATAAGTTTTATAGCTAAGTTTTCCTGTTATTCCTTCAGGTGCTTTAATAGACAATTTTATTGCCTCAACCTGCTTTTCTTGTCCTACTGTTCCTGAAACTGTTGCATTATCAACCGACTTTTGCCATCCAATATCTTGAACATGAGCAGAGTAAGTCACTGTTGGTAATTGCTTTGTTGAATTTTGTTGAGTAATAACTTCACTATCATTAGCTACTTGATTAACATTAGAATTTGTTTGATTTGCTGAGTGCTCAGCAGTACTAGCTTTTACAACAACTTTTGAGCTAGCATCAAAGGTTTTGACTGGGGTAGCTGCTATCTCTCTAGGATTAGATGAAACAGATGTAGCAAAGCCTGTTTTTATTAAAGGCTCTGCACTATTTTTCATAGCCTCCGAGGAATTAACAGGTAACGTTAACTTGGAAGTATCCGAAATAGTCTGACTGCTATCAGTTTTCTCTGAGATCGTTGAAGTTACTGCTTCTGCCTGTTCTGCCTTGACATCTTGACCAAGAATTGCACTACCACCTAAAATAGTAACGATACCTGCAACGACCCAAAATTTACCTTTTTTGTACATCTTTTTTCTAACGATAGGTCTCATAGATTTTATCCTCACCTTTAATATTCTTTATCAAAAATTCCATTATCTTCTTAATTTTATTACATTTTAATAATATTTGCAATATTATTATTGAAATAACTTATTTATATGCTAAAAAAACCTCTTAAAAAGTGGCTTCTTTAGTATATTATCAACTCATCATAAAATCATATATTTCTTTAGGTGTCCCTAAAGTCATTAATTCTTGAAACTTAACTGTCTCTTTTAATTCTTGATAAATTTGACTCTCAGAGATATCTCGCTTTTCTGCTTCTTTATTGACTGTCATAATCCCCTCTGTAATCGTAACAAAATGTAGTTCTTCAAAAATTTGAATCATTTTAATTAATAAAATATCAGGGATATGAAGGTAGGAACTGAGCTCTTTTAACTTATAACGAACGTCAAATTCTGGGAATTGATATATTGTTTTATATAAACCAGCAAACTGATCACGTGTACCATAACCAGATATAAAATAATTTTTTGGTATCTCATTTTTAAAATAGATGGCATCAAACTGTTTACCTTGAGTCATTTGTTTTAATTCTTGTGGATGATCGGGAACAGTCAAAAGAATAACTTCTTTGCTCTGCTCTTCTTGAGACAGGATTGGCACTCCATGAGGTAAGCTACTTGCTTTGCTTCTAATATCAAATAATTGAATACCGTCTACACGCGCATCCTCCAACATTAATTGTAGGGTTGTGGCACCATTCCATTGATTAACAGATAAAGTGACAGCTAACTCCAAATGTTGTGCTTGTTGGAACTCTTGTAGTTGACTCCCCATATTAAATGCTACCAAATCAAGTGCTTGTCCATCTTGTTCTAGTTTTAATTTCAGATGAGCACCGTTTTGCCCCATGACTCTAGCTTGACTCACTTTAAAATCTTTTAACAAAAAGACTGGCTTTTTATTATCCATTCCAAATGGCGCTAACTTTTCAAAATCTCTAACAGTGTCTAAACTAAGTTCGTCAAAACGTAGCTCACTATCAATTGTCAGAGTTTTTTTCTGACTCATGTCCAATTGTTTTTTAGAGATATAGTCACATAAAACTTGAGAAAGATCACCCACCTTACTTTCCTCTAAAGTCATGCCTGCTGCTCCGCTGTGACCTCCAAAAGCAATGAATAATTCTCGATGCTGGTCAAAAGCTTGAAAAATATCAAGTGCTTCTACACTTCTGGCACTTCCTTTAGCAATACCATCTTCAATATTCAAAACAATAACAGGTTGTCCAGTTCTCTCTAAAATACGACCCGCCACAATACCTAAAACCCCTGGATGCCAATTTTCTTTTGCTAAAACTTGTACAGGCTTTGTTTGATCAAGCATTTGCATAGCTTGGTCAAAGATAGTTTGAACGATTTCTTTTCGCTCTTCATTTTTTTGATCAATCATTTGGGCTATTGCTTGAGATTCTTCATCATCAAACCCTGTCAGTAATTCAATAGCTGGATTAGGGTCATCAAGTCTTCCTAAAGCGTTTAATTGTGGAGCAATTTTAAATCCAATAGTTTCTTCATTTAGTGTTTTTAAATCAATATTTGATAGAGATATTAGCTCCTGTAAGCCTATTCTTTCACTATCTTTCATAACTTCAAGTCCAGCTTTTACCATGATACGATTTTCATCAGTTAGGCTAACCATATCTGCAATCGTCCCAATAGCAACCAAATCCAACATTTCTGTCGGGATTGTTTCTAAGAGAGCACAAGCTACTTTAAAAGCAACACCACACCCTGCTAAATAAGGAAATGGATAATTAGCATCAGGATGTTCTGGGTGAATAATAGCATAAGCACAAGGTAAATCTGCTGGCATACTGTGATGATCAGTAACTACCACGTCCACACCTTGATTTTGAGCATATGCAATTGCTTCATGCCCTGCCACACCATTATCAACCGTAATGATTAATGAAACATCTTGTTGTTCAATAAAATATTTATAAACACTTTCATTGGGACCATAACCATCTGTAAAGCGATTTGGGAGATAAACCTGGACTTCAGCTCCCATCATATTTAAAGCTTCTTTCATGATTGATGCTGATGTCATTCCATCAGCATCATAGTCTCCATAAACTAAAATAGTTTCATTATTTTCAATAGCTCGTCTAATACGATTAACAGCTTTATCCATATCATTTAACAAATAAGGATCATGGAGATTTTCCAAATTAGTTTGTAAAAAATGATGTAATTCCGCTGATGTCTTAATACCTCGCGAATAAATTAAGGAAGCCACCGCTTCACTTATCTTTTCTTTTTTTGAAGCCTCAAAAAAGCCAGCGTCTGGCTTTTGGTTATTGAGGACCCAACTATACTTAGCAGATATCATTTATAATTGAATACCTTTCTAGCAAAATAATCAGCTGTTTTTGGAAATAAACTATAACATTTATGCGCAAAAGCTAATATAAAAGGAAGATTTAATTCTCTCTTATTTTTTCCAAGAATAGAAACTAGTTTTTTAGCTACTTTTTCTGGTGTTAGAGCAAAACGACCTATACTTGCTAAATAATCGCCACTTGGATCAGCCTGAGCAAAAAATCCTGTTTTGATTGGTCCAGGGTTTACACTTGTCACATAAACATTTTTTTCTGCTAATTCTAAACGAAGAGCATTCGAAAATCCAACGACAGCAAACTTACTAGCCCCATAAACGCTAGCTTTACTTGTTGCTATGAGGCCAGCCATGCTTGCAATATTAACGATATGACCAGATTTTACAAGAGACATCTTATGTCCTATCTGACGAGCTATAGACATCGTTGCAAATGTATTCACAGCAAACATGTCTTTGACTTCTTCACCACTATAATCCCAAAATTCTTTAAAAGAACCAAATCCAGCATTATTAATTAAAATATCAATTTGACCAAATTCACCATAAATTTTTTCAATCGTATTCGTTACAGCATTGTCATTAGTTATGTCTAGTGATAAACATAAGGTATTTGGTCTCTTTCCATAAAGCTTTTCAAGTTTTTCTCTTGATCTCCCTGTGACAATTAAATGGTCGTCTTGAGGTAATTGGTTAATAATTGCCTGTGCTAAACCACCAGAAGCACCTGTAATCAGTATCGTTCTTGCCATTTTATATACCTACTTCTTCCAAATCTCTAACAAGATGGGTATTTGAAAAAATCGTCTTTGCATCTTCTTCCATTTGCCAACAATCTCGCCCCATAAAACGAGCACTAACATGATTTAATAATAGTCGTTTAGCATTTGCTTGTTTAGCGATATCAGCTGCTTGCATATTGGTTGAATGCCCATGCGATTTAGCAATTCGCTCATCACCCTTACCATAAGTAGATTCGTGAACTAAAACATCAGCGCCCAAAGCTAACCTAATACTTGCATCTGTTTTTCTAGTATCTCCCAAAATAGTGATTACTTTACCCTTTTTCGGTTCAGAAATATAATCTTTAGCAATAATTTCTCTACCATCTTCTAAGGTAACATTCTCACCATTTTTGACTTTCCCAAAAAGAGGACCAAATGGAACACCTGCTAGTTTCAATGCTTCAGCATCTAAAGTGCCCTCAAGATCTTTTTGCACAACACGATATCCCATACAAAAGATAGTATGATCTAGCTTTTCTGCATAAACGGTAAATTTATCTGTTTCCATAATTTTTCCGAGTGATGATTCATCAAACTCGTGAAAATGGATTCGATAAGGTAAACGTGAACCTGATGTCCTTAAGGCAGTCATAACAAAACTTTTTATACCAACCGGTCCATAAATATCTAAATCTGTCTGCTCTTCATTGGCTTGAAAAGCCCGACTGGATAAAAAACCTGGAAGACCAAAAACATGGTCTCCGTGCATGTGCGTGATAAAAATTTTTTTAACTTTACGAGGTTTAATCGTAGTTTCTAAAATTTGACGCTGTGTACCCTCTCCACAATCAAACATCCAAACCTCGTTAATTTCATCTAATAATTTCAAGACTAAACTTGAAACATTACGAGCTTTCGCTGGTTGACCAGCTCCAGTTCCTAAAAATTGAATTTCCATACTTGTTGACTTTTTTATAATCCTTCCATAACTTAATAAATTTAATTAGTAGATTTAGTATCAATATAAATAACTGACTCACGTCCTTGACTAGAATAATAGTATTTACCTGACTTTGTTTTAACCAACTCTAATAGCTCTTCTTGATTGAAACTAGTTATTTTAATAATATCTTTTTTAAGTTGTAAGACATTCCCTAGTAAACTTGTTTCTGGTGTAATATTTTGAGATTCTGTTTCGTCAAAATCTATTTTTGCCATTCTGATACCAGACCGATCTCGATAGACTTTATATTGAGGAAAAATCTGTGCAATTTCTAAGAGTAACTGCGGTGTAATGACTTCTTTAACTTCAGAAAAAACACTCGCTTCTTCTTGATCATTTAGGTAAGCAAAACCAAATGATTTTCCTGATAAATTCAAACGAATAAAAGGTTTTTCTTCATCAAACGATAAATGTTTTGGAAACAAGCCCAAGGCTTTGGAAAGATCAAAATAGTAATCAGTTGCAGCTTCTGGCCCTTGCTTTTGATATATTTCAGCAAAATAAGCATTAATCACACTAGGAGGTGGGGTGATAAAATCAAGTCGTTGTTGCTTAGAGAGGCCATCTAGTTTTTTCTCTAGATAAACTTTATCTAAGCTCGTAAAACCACCATAAGTCAAAGCTAAATCAATATAATCAATCATAAAATTCTTCCAGCTTCCATTTTTGTTTAGGAGAAATATAGCCTGTAATATTCTCGTATTCTTCTTCAAAGGTGTAGGTATCAAGCAATGCTATTTTATTGAGATCATAGAGCTTATATGCTTGATTTTGATGCACTCTAATCGAAAATTCGTCAAAGATATGTCGTATTTCATCCACAATAAGACGGCGTAATAAATCCTTACTCCCTTGTTTTTTGGCTGCAATTCTCACATTAGGAAAAGTTGTTGCATTCAGCTGCTCAGTGACATCCATCTTGTTGTATATCGCTAAACGAGGAATATCTATCATATCTAAGTCTTTAAGAATCTCCATAACAACTTTTTCGTGTTCTTCATGATTAGGGTCACTAGCATCAATAACATGAAGTAATAAATCGACATGTCGACTTTCTTCTAAGGTAGACTTGAAAGCCGCAACTAACTCTGTAGGTAAATCTTGAATAAAACCAACAGTATCTGTTAAAGTGACTTGAAATTGATTTTGTAAATAGATCTGCTTGGTTGTAGCGTCTAACGTTGCAAATAATTCATTGGCTTCATATTGCTTATCATCGGTTAAAACATTCATAATAGTTGACTTGCCAGCATTTGTATATCCAATTAATCCAATTTTAAAGGTTGTCGAATCAACACGTCTTTCTCGAACTGTCTCGCGATTTTTTTCTACAATCTTCAATTGTCTTTCGATATCAGAAATTTGATGACGAATGGAACGACGATTCAACTCTAACTGAGATTCTCCTGGACCTCGGCTTCCGATTCCTCCTGCTTGACGACTAAGCATAATACCTTGTCCAACTAAGCGTGGTAACATATATTTCAATTGCGCTAGATGAACCTGTAATTTTCCTTCATGACTTCTAGCACGCATAGCAAAGATATCTAAAATAAGTTGCATACGGTCAATAACTTTAACACCAAGTTCAGCTTCCAAATTAGAGTTTTGTCGCGGAGTCAAACGATTATTAACCACAACGGTATCAATCTCATCTGCTTCTACAATAGCTTTTATCTCCTCTAATTTACCAGATCCGATAAATGATTTACTATCATATTTATCTCTTTTTTGATAATAATGATTAACAACATTTGCTCCTGCTGTCTTAGCTAAGCTAGCAAGTTCTTCCATGGACATTTCAAAATTCTCAGTATCTTGAAGTTCTACCCCAACTAAAATAACACGTTCTTGCTCTTCTTTAGTTTCTATCACCTATAATCTCCTTTCAATATTTTTTTCTTGTTCTAAATACGTAATCTTTATTATAACATAATGCCCTTTAAATGCGAGAAACGGCTTTATTTACTTTGATGATAAAAAATCACTGACTTTTCTCTTGATTTTTTGTTGATAATTTTCCTCACCAACCATAATAAATTCGACATTCATACGGTTTCTAAACCATGTTAATTGGCGTTTTGCAAAACGTCTGGTATTTTGTTTTAGTTTATCAACAGCTTCTTCTAATGGTATTTGCTTTGAAAAGTAAGGAAATAATTCTTTATAGCCAATTCCTTTACTTGCTTGAACACTCGGGTAGTTATCGTATAGCCATTTAGCTTCATCTAAGAGACCATTGTCCATCATCAAATCAACTCGTCTATTGATACGATCATAAAGCACCTGACGATCATCATTCAATCCAATTAATAAAACATCATACGGACTTTCACTATTTTGCAAATTATTCCCAAACTTCGCCAATTCTAATGCACGAATGGCACGTCGACGATTAACTTGTGGTATAATAATGGATTGTTCTGTCAACTTTTCAAATAAATCTTCATCACTTAGAGACTCTAATTTTTCACGATAGGCCATAAGAGTTTCTTGATTGACTTCGCCTCCTAAATGATAGCCCTCAAACAAACTCTGTAAATATAGGCCAGTACCTCCAACAATAATAGGAATTTTCCCCTTAGAAATAATCGTATCAATAGCTACTTTTGCCTCTTTGACGAAATCATAAACCGAATAGTTCTCATTTACTTCACGAACATCAATCAAGTGATGATAAGCTTGTTCTTGCTCTTCTTTACTAGCTTTAGCCGTTCCGATATCTAACTTCTGATAAACTTGCTGACTATCACCACTAATGATTTCGCCATTGAAAGTTTTAGCTAATTCAATTCCTAATGCTGTCTTCCCAACCGCAGTTGGACCAACAACTGCTATAAGCTTGATTTTTCTCATGATACTTCTCAATTCTATAAAGGTTTTTACTTGAAATTTAACTAGTATTTCGTTACCATAATTATATCATAGATAGAAGCAGAGTCTTCATCATAGATTGGAGAATTATTATGGTTAAAAAATTCGCATTTGCTAAAGGAATAGCAACAGGAGTCGTTGCAACAGCTGCTACTCTTGCAGGTGCTGCATTTGCTATCAAAAAAACAATTATTGAACCTGAGGAAGAAAAAATAGCTTTTATCGAAGAAAATCGTAAAAAAGCTGCACGTAAACGTGTCTCTCATTAAACAATAACTCCCTTACTAGCTAGTAAGGGAGTTATTTTATATTAAATTGTTCGCCTTAAAAAGAAAATATAACGTACCATTACTATCATAACAATAAGAGTTGTTGTCCCAATTTCAAAGTGGACTAGCCCCTGTATATCAACTGGTAATGATAGATGCTGAATACTTAATTTAAGTGAGGTAGCTGAGATAACAAGGGGGAAAGTAAAGGCTGAGAAACCTGGTGTAAAATCACCAATCAGTAATTTAGGCACCTGAAAAAGAATGAAAAAATAAAGAAATTGTGCCATTACGATTAATAGCAGTAATAAACCTCTATTTGGTGACACAAAACTATTGACATATCCCGCTGTGATTAGCGACATTGGAGCGCAAATAGTAGTTATATTAGGCTTAACTGCCGAAGGTAGCCCGATTTTATATGCTTTAATGAATAGAAATGGTAATAATACTAAAGTTGCAATAAAACCATACCAAAAGACTATTTTCCCAATAGTGAATTGTCCACTAATTGGTGCTGTCAGGCTAGCTACCCCTATACCAACATAGAGGACAGACCAAGAAGGAAAAAGATTAGCCATCGAAAAGTGTCTCAAATATTTCCATGAAAAAATAGCCATATGAATGATTAACGCAATAAATGACAACCACCATACACCTTTTGACAGAACTGCTACCCATATTCCTAAACTTCTAAATAATAAGATATAGGTTGATAAAATCATACCTGCCATAAAAAAAGTAGTAAAGACAGAAGCAATCAAAGGATTGCTTCTGTCTTTACTACTTTCAGAATGAAGACAAACATCGTTTTTGATGTTTGTCTTTTTTATATTCTTACCGAATTCTCCCATAAACCAATAATATTGAGATATTTGGGTAAAATAAC
>OCJM01000008.1_pt1 | contig 60893 bp, 91 predicted proteins | sample 1480791 | NCBI WGS metagenome assembly OCJM01 (sample SAMN05301486, study PRJEB22388) | human gut metagenome | isolation source: Infant 2 DOL 6 gut | host: Homo sapiens | place: USA: Pittsburgh, Magee-Womens Hospital of UPMC | collected 2013/2014
GTTATTTTACCCAAATATCTCAATATTATTGGTTTATGGGAGAATTCGGTAAGAATATAAAAAAGACAAACATCAAAAACGATGTTTGTCTTCATTCTGAACTTAAATAATCTTATTTAAGTTTTGTTATTTTCTCAACACTAGTCTAAAGAATAAAATCCTTCCTAACATCTCAAAAAAGGTTTTAATATGTCCCCTGCCAACTTCTCTACCATTAAAATAGGATATATTAAAGGTTAAAATACACGATACATCCATAATAAAAAGCATATTTTTTTATTTTATTCTATTTTAAAATACTTTTTGGGGCGAATTTTGGTCCGTTATTATGATAACTTCCTCAGTACATCAAGCACTCTCTCAACTGTAACAACCTCTTCTTCTCTCACTTCTTCGTGTAGTAACACATAATCAAATATCTTTCCGTTTTTACGCACTATCGCTACTGTGTTCCCTGAAATATAGCCTTTATCAATCGCTTCTTTAAACTCATCTATATCTGTTCTGATAGACAAAAAGATAACAAATAACCGCTCGTTAAATGAGCGGTTATTTGTTACTTCAGTTTTTCTTTGACAGCATCTACTGCCCCTTCAACAGCATCTTTAGCATCATCTGCTAGTTCTTTGCCTTTAGCAATTGTTTTTTCGATAAATCCTTTTGCTTCTAACTCTTTATCACCGGTTATTTTGCCAAAGCCTTCTTTAGCACCACCTTTTGCTTGATCTAATTTTGATTTTAGTTTTTCTTGTGACATACTGCACCTCCTTATTATTTTTATTAATCATAACATCTATATCTTTCTTTAGCAAATAAAAACAAGAGTCGCTAGTGTCAGGCGACTCTTGTTTTAGTGATTATCTCATGGTTATGCGAGTATGGATGTATACTATAAAAATAGACAACACTTTGTGTGTTATAACCTGTTTTAAAAGACACAAAAATCTCTGAAGGAAGAATTTACCGTCTGATGAAGGATATGGCGCTCCCTAAAATGGCTACCGTTAAGACAAAAACAGCTCTTAAAAAGACTCAAAAAACGTATCCTCAAAACTTACTCAACCAGAAATTTAATCCTGATAAACCTAATCAAGTATGGTCTACTGACTTCACCTATATTTCTATTGGATATAAGAAATATGTCTATCTCTGCGCAATAATTGATCTCTATTCTAGAAAATATATTGCTTGGAAACTGAGTCATCGTATGGATGCAAAGTTAGCATGTGACACTCTAGAATTAGCTCTTAATAAAAGAAAGATTGAAGGAACACTTCTCTTTCATTCCGACCAAGGGTCACAATTTAAGGCCAGGGAATTTAGAAAAATAATTGATGACAACAATATCATGCATTCTTTTTCTAAACCTAGATATCCTTATGATAATGCCGTAACTGAAGCATTTTTCAAGTATTTAAAGCATAGACAAATCAACCGAAAACATTATCAAAATATCAAACAGGTTCAATTAGACTGCTTTGAATACATTGAGAATTTTTATAACAATTACAACCCACATACGGCTAATCTAGGACTAACCCCTAATCAGAAAGAAGAAAATTATTTTAACGCAATAAAATAACACGGTTTTCTGTCTACTTATTTGACATTAGTCCAATAGTATGATTATTACTCAAGAGATTATTTTTATTTTAAATATAAAATAATTTTCACCATGTAATATTTCATACTTTATATTATACTTATTAAGTATATTCTTTACTATATTTAATCCTAATCCATTACTATTATCCAATTTTAGATCAAAACTAGCATCTAAAATTTTATTTATTTTCGAAATTTTATTTTTATCATATGAGTTTTCTATAAGTAACCAATCATTAGCTATTTTGATATTAATTATTCCATTTCGATTAGTATATTTTACTGCATTGCTAATCAAATTAGAAAATACAATATTTAGTGCCGTTTTTCCTATATAAATATTATAGTCTAATAATTCCTTATTAATATTTATTTTTTTTTGATTTACTAAGATAGAGTATTTTTCTAATACTTCATCTAATGTATCACCAACATTTAAATATTCTTCATCATTATTCAAGTCTTTTATAGAATAAAAAGATAATATTTGCGAGACATTCTTTGTTAAGTTATCTACAATATTAATACACTCACTGATATAAAAGTCTCTATCTTTATATTTTCCGATATTATATTTCATATTCTCAAGTAATATCTTTAGGCTGGAAAGAGGAGTTTTAAGTTCGTGGGACGCCCCCTTAAAAAAATCATATTTCAATTTTTCTAACTTTAAAATTTCCTTATTTTTAAATTCCAAATCATTAATTGTATTCAATAAAGCACAATATAAGTCATTGATTTGCTGTTTTAGTTGTCCAATTTCATCATTAGAACTAATTTTCAATCTTGTTTCTTTGTCAAGTTTTATCATTTTATCAGTAACCATAGTTATTTCTTGTATATTGTTTTTTATAGATTTAGCATAAATTAAAGAAATAACAATGGAAAAAAGAAATGATATCGATAAAGAATATGGTAAAAACTTAAGGCTCAAGTCTTTCGCGTCTTTTTGCATATCAGCTGTTGAAACAAATTGAAGATGTATTTTTTTGCCATCATGAAGTTTAATTTCCCTTTCTTCAATTATTAAAGAATTACTATCACTTTTTACATTAACATTTATATTATCATTTATTTGTAATTCATTTTTGTTATTATTTTTTTTTATAAATACCTTTATGTCACTACTTTTAGAATAAAGCTCCAAAGTTTGGTCTAAATATTTTAACTCTTTTCCATTCATATTTTTAGAAATTTCATCTGCCATAATGTGGATTTTTACTTTCCTCGTCTCCAAATATGTTTTAGGAAAGATAAAAAAGAATAATGAATGAACTAATATAATTAGTATTCCAAGAATAGAAAATATTTGTATGAACATTTTTGGGAATATTTTTAATTTCTTCATTTTCTCTCCAATTTATATCCTACATTTCTTATAGTAGTTATACAGTCTAATTGTAATTTTTTTCTAAGTTCTTTTATATATACATCTACTACTCGATCATAAGGGATCTCTTCGCTATCCTTCCAGACATAATCAATAATTTGCATTCTTGTTAAAACTTGTCCATCATTATCCAATAAACATTTTAGTATTTCGAGTTCTTTTGCATTTACATCTATTTTTTCATCATTTATTTTAGCTGTATAACTATTAAAATTTACCGAAAGATTCTTATATTCAAACTTCTCTAAATGTCCAAAATTCTTCTTAATTAAAGAATCTATTCTAGCCTTTAAAACAGGCAATGAAAATGGTTTTTCTACATATCCATCTACTAAATTAGTAAATGCATCAATTTTATATTCTTCATCACTAAATGCAGTCAAAATTAGAATTGGTAAATTGCTTTTCTTTCTAATTTCTTTCAACACTTCTAAACCATTTATAAAAGGTATCTGAATGTCTAAGATAACCAAGTTTATATCACTATTAAATTTTGACAAGGCTTCCCTTCCATCTTTAGCCTGAATAACAGTATATCCAAATTCTGAAAGGTATTCACTTATTCCCTCTCTTATCAACTTATCATCTTCAACAGTTAATATTTTCATAGATACCTCCATTTAAATCTATACATAATATTATACAGTATATTATTTGATTTTTATAAGTCAAAAAACATTCGGTGATATAAATCACCGAAAATTTTAATTATTATCAATTAATAACTCTTTTGGATTCTTTCTTAATGTATAAATTGAAGAAAGAATCAATGATACAAGAAGTACAAAACTCATAAATATAACTACATAAATTATGAATTTAGGTAATACATTTATATCTAAACCTGAAAGAGTCTTGTTGAATCCTTCAGCTTCTGCCCCCCCGCCTAATTGACTAGATGCAGATTGTCTAGCTATTTGTTTAGCTATATCGCCAGTAACTTTATTCAATATATTATTCCCTAGCTTATCAGCTGTATATTGAGCTAAGAAATAAGATCCAAGAAGTGCGGGAATGGATATAAATACCATCTCGATTATAAATTGACCAAAAATTTCTAATTTAGATATACCTAATGATAGTAATACTGCTATTTCTTTCTTTCTGGCATTCATCCATAAGAAAAGTAATAATGAAACTACAACTCCTGCAAATATTAATGAGCCAACAAATAATTTGTTTGAAATAGAATAGATACCGGATATAGATTGTTGCAGCGCAGGATAATTTGATGAACTTTTAATCAAATTATATTCTCTCCAATTTATATCTAGTTTCCCAAGATCTTTTATTACACTATCAAGATTCTTATCACCTTTTACAAAGAATGTTGCATCTTGGTATACGGCTGTATCTTCTGTATTACCATAAACTTTAGCAGCTGAATGAACGTCAGTGATTAGTGTATTTTCGTATAGTTCTTGTGCTGCACTTACCCCACCGCTATTATGACCATCAAATAAACCTTTAATTTCTACTTCTACAGTTTCATTTGCAACTTTTTCATTGTCAGCATCAAACAAATTAGATTTTATTTTTATTTTATCTCCAACTTTGAGATTGTTTTTTTTTGCCAAATCTTTATGCATTAAAATTTTATTTTTATCTTTATTTTCTAAATGCTTTCCTTCTACTAACTTATATGCTTCTGATACAAATTTTGTTTCTTTTGCTGAGTCATTAACCCCTGTTAACATAACTGTTCTCTTAAAATTCTTTGCTCTTTCAGGTGATTGATTTGCAAGTGTATCTTGAGTTTCAATTATATCATGATCAACTAGGTCTGCGACGCTGTTTATTCTTTTTACATAGGAGTCTATACTGTTTGTTTGAGATATCTTTTTAATATCTTCACCTTTTACATTTCCTCCACCCCTAGGTGTTCCTGGATTTACTTGTCTATTTATTTCCATAGAAAAACTGTTTGTTATATTAGCAAATGTTTCCTTAGAAGCTCTATCTGTGGCATCTTTAATAGATAAACTAATGATGCTTAAAGTTGCCATTGATAGAATAACTAATATAATAATTAATGATTTTAAGCTTTTTCTAGTTACATAAGCAAATGCATTTTTTATCATTATTCAACCTCCAAATTCATTTTATTTACTTTTTTCAACTTTTTACCACTTAGTTCTAAAATGATATCCGCAGAATCTGCTACTTCCTTACTATGTGTTACAACTATTACACATTTATTTCTATCTTGAGCTAATTCCTTTAATATATTAATTATTTCTCCAGCAGTAACACTGTCTAGGTTACCGGTAGGCTCATCAGCTAGTATTATTGGGGCATCTGATACCAGTGCCCTAGCAATAGCTACCCTTTGTTGCTGACCACCAGATAATTTCATAACATTTCTTTTTATTTGTTTTTTATCTAAACCTAATTCGAACAAGATACTCTCATCTACTGATTTATTTACTAGTCTAATATTTTCAATCGGCGATAAATAATCTATTAAATTATAATTTTGAAATACCAAAGATATATTATTTTTTCTGTGATTACTATATCCTTTCTTTTCTATATCTTCATTCTTAAACAAGATTTTTCCTGTTTGAACTTTATCAAGTCCTGCAAGTAAGGAAAGAAGTGTGGATTTTCCTGTTCCTGACTTCCCTACTATCGCATAAAACTTTCCAAGTTCAAATTTTTGATTTACTCCTGACAAAACTTTTTCTTTAGAATTTGCGTAACTGTAATTTACATTCTTTATTTCTAATATATCCATTATTTGCTCCTAACTTATTTTTGATAATATTTCTTTTGGTTTCTTAAATAATATTAATGAAGAGGCCATTACAACTGATAAAACAATAATACTTATTAATATTAAATAACTTTCTGCAAGTGTTGTTATGTTTAACATAAAACTGCTTTTATTTATTAAACTTCCACCGAAAATCATTGAGTTCTCTGAGTTAATAAATCCTTCTACAATTACTTTTAATAGTAGATTCCCTAAAAATAAGGAGGATATTATACTTGGTATTGATATGAATATTAACTCAAATATAAATTGCCTTATAATTTGTATCTTAGTTGTTCCAATAGATAAAAATATACCTATTTCATAAATTCTTTCTCTTAACCATAGAATCAAGATTAATGAAAGAACAACTATTCCACCTAACATAATCGAATAAGTCATTATTTTAATTATATGTTTTATTCCACTCACTGACTCTAAAGACTCTTCGAATGCTTTATTATCTTTCTTAATAGAATACTTTGACTTATCAATTTTAAAGTCTTTCAATTTGTTTAAGGCAAGCTCTGTAGATTCTAAACTACCAGAATACATTAAAATTTTATTTGCAATTCTATTATTCTCTGATTTATTTAATATTTCTTGGCTAGTTGAATAATCTACAAAAACCATATTTTCGCTAAAATCAGATGATAATCCTGTATATGTTTCCTGTTTTTTACCAGAAAAGATCCCTATAATTTTAAATTTATGACTTTTTATTTTTCCACTTTTTTCCGTATCTAGTAATTCAAGATCAATTTCATCACCCAATTTTAGTTTGTTTTGTTTAGCAAATTCTTCATGAACAAGAATTGAATTCTTATCATTTTCTTCTATATTTTTTCCTTCTTTAAAACTAAATACTCCACTACTAAATAAAAGATTTCTTTTAGTATTACTTGTAGCTTCTAGTGAAACAACATTTTTAAATTCGTCAGATAAATCTTCTCTATTTATACTTTGCTCACCACTAACTACTTTAAGATCTTTCAATTTTGCTAATCCATCATATTGAAATATTTTTTCTTCAACCTCTTTTATTTTTTCAATATTCTTAAATTGATTAATATTAAAATATTTACCATCTTTTTTTGTAATTGATATTGAAGAATTAGAACTTTCATATAAAGCCTTTTCTATTTCATTACTTGATTTCATTATTGTTAAACATGAATACAAGCAAGAAAGAACAATTGTTAAAATAGCAAATATAATAAGTGTTCTATTTTTTTTTCTGGTAATATATGCTATAGCATTTTTTATCACTTCCTAATTACTCCTCTCTATTTTTACTCCGCAACTATTGCATCCACTGGATTAATATTTTTACATCGCCTACAACTAATGTTTTTAAAACTATTTCCATTAAAAATTTCTTCATTTGACAAACTATCTCAATGATAGAGCCGTTTATATATGAAGTTACTGAATTTCGTATCTATTTATTCAAAGGAAAATCTCAAATAACTCATTATGAAGAATGCAATACGAAATCTAATTCTCATGTTTATATAGTTTTATTATCAAAAACTACCTAATGCTCTATTGAAAAAACTAGACTTAGGGTAGCGATGATAAACAATGAACTGATGTCTGGTTAAGGAAATAGTTATTAAGCAATACAGATTTTATGATGCATACTGGCTGTTTCAATAATCATCCCGTACTTGACAGTACCTATCTAATTTTACATAAGTTCACCTCCCAATTTAGCTTACAATAAATAGACATTTAACTCTTAAAGCGAAGAATTACGTTTACTAGTAAAATTATCAATCTATAAGTTACTAGACACCAGTGACAAAATAGTGTTGCCTAAATACTAGATTACATACCTTTTATGAAACGTTTATGAAATAAAATTTTTTCCATATTATATTAATTTTTTTATTTTCAAAAGAGCTATGCTAATTTCTTTTATCCCTTACTCTAATCCATTTATATGAAATTCAGTTGTAAAAATAAAGTCTTATGCTAACATAGTAGTTTATGTTTTATTAACGTTCTTTTGGGCGGCATTGGAGCGCATAAATTTTACGCAGGAAAAATAGGCCAGGTTTTTTTATATATTATTTTTAGTATTACCTTTATTCCTGGAATTATCGACCTTATCGAAGCTTTGATGGCTCTCGGAAAACAAACTGATGAATATGGAAATATCATCGTTTAATGAAACAAAAAGCCTCACGCTCAATTTTTGGTCGAGGAGAGCGTGAGGCAAGACAGTATAAGAAATAAGCATTAAATGGCTCGTTTTCTTGTAGCTATTTTAGCAAATTTAGAAAGGTTAAGCAATCTGAACGGCTCCCTGTCAAGTAGACAGTCAAATAATAAAAGATAAGTTATGCAACCTGATTCCTGAATTCTAGAGGAGTCAGGTTGTTTAATTTTGATTGATAACGTTGTGTGTTGTAGAATTCGATATAACGTGCCACATCATTGACCAACTCATCATAAGAGTTGTATTTCTTAAGGTGGTAAGACTCAGTCTTGAAAAACCCAAAGAAACTTTCAGTTGGTGCATTATCAATACATTTGCCAATCCGGGACATGGATAAGGTCAGACCAGCTTGTTGTATGATATAACGGTATTCTTTGGAAGTATATTGACTACCTCAATCGCTATGGATGATAGGTGTGGCTCCTGGATTGAGCTCTAGCCCCTTTTTAATGGTCTTCATAACAAGTGGATTTCATTGTTGTGACTAATCTCATAAGCGATAATAGAACCGTTATACAGGTCTTTAATCGCACTGAGATAAGCTTTAGCTCCCAGACCGTATTGAAGATAGGTGACATCTGTGCACCATTTCTGGTTATGAGCTGTGGCTGTAAATTCACGATTAAGAATATTTTCTTCGTAAAATCTGTCACCAGCTTTTGTACAAGCATGGCTAACACGACGAATGACTGAACTAATCCCCAGAATGTTCATCAATCAACGAATCCGTTTCTTGTTTTAAGTTGTCCCAAGTTGACGATTAATAAATGTTGTCATACGGCGATAACCTAAGATACCATTGTAGAGTCTACGAAGTTCCTTGATTTTAGCCATTAGCTTTGTATTTTTTGTCTCAAAATCTGTTTTTTGACGATTGAGCCACTTGTAATAGCCTGAACGAGACCCCTTCAAGAGTTGGCATAAGGCCTGAATAGGCACATTAGATTCCTCATCGTAATAATTCTTGATTACTTGGAACTCCGCTAAATGCTTACCTAGTCTTACCGTCTGTTTCCTCGTTTGATGTCTTCTAACTTTTTTAGTAAACTAACCTCGATTTCTAAGAGACGATTACGTTCCTCCAATTGTTTAATCTTGAGTTAAAGTTGCTCAATCTCGGTTAAATCAGGCCTACTCTCCAACCCTTTCACACGTCTATCAACCAAACCTTGTGAGCCATTCTTCTCAAGCTTACGCACCCAAGAATAAATTTGTTGGTAGGAAACACCAAACTTCTCAATAGCTGCTTGATAGTCTTTCCCATGGGCAATGGTGTAGTTAACAATCTCTACACGTTCTTCAAATGTGGCTTGCCTTCCTTGTTTCATACGGCTATATCCTCTACTAGTGGCTTTCAAGTCTTCACCACTAGTATACCGTTTTATCCACTTTTAGAGAACAGAGCGACTTGAGATATCATACCATTTACAAATATCTCTAAGAGAGCCTTTTCCATCAAGGTAGCCTTGAACACCCTGTTCTTTAGCTAATGTGGAGTATATCAATGGCGTATTTCCGTAAACGCGACAACGGGTGGGAATATCGAATATCGTATAAACATATAATAGGAAATATATTACTTTGCAATATTACTTCCACTAAATATCAACAAGTCATAAATCATTATAGTCAAACGCATGTGCAAGATACAGTAAAGCGTTTTAACATACATGTAAAAGCCTGCGTATCCATGGCTGTTCACGAGGGATATATAGAAAAAAATTTTTGTTCATTCACTAAGGTTAAAGCAAAAAATAAGGGGCGTAAATAGAGATAAAATTTCTTGAAACCAATGAATACTTACGCTTGATAAAAATTTGTAAAGAAAAATCACAACATCAATCGTATGCAGCGTTATACCTCATCGCTAAAACTGGCATGCGCTTCGCTGAATGTTTAGGTTTAACAGTTAATGATATTGATTACACTAACAAATATTTATCAATTAATAAAACTTGGGATTATCATTTCAACCAAAGATACCTGCCAACAAAAAACAAAAGTAGTATCAGAAATATACCAATTGACAATGATACATTATTTTTTTTGCATGAATTTACAAAAAATAAAAACGACAGATTATTCGACAAACTTTCAAATAATGCAGTCAATAAAACTATCCGAAAAATAACTGGTCGCGAGGTACGAGTGCACTCTCTCAGGCATACATTTGCAAGCTATCTAATTTCCATCTCTCAAGTTTTAGATCACGAGAATTTAAATATCACTTTAGAAGTTTACGCACATCAATTACAAGAACAAAAAGATAGGAACGATAAACTTAATCAGAGAAATTTGGGGCGGATTTGGGGCAAAATAGCTCTAAACCGCTATTTACATGCAATGAATATGTCCCCTGCCGGAATCTACTACTATTGTACACAATAGTTCATAATAGTCCAAGCGTTGATTTAATGGTTGTTTATAATAGTAAAAAGTTCAATGTAGTTTCATTTTTAATCTATTTTGCCCCTTTTTTGCACCCTTTCACCTCAATTCTCTCATAACGTCTTCCACTCTCTCAACTGTCACAACTTCATCATCTCTCACTTCCTCGTGCGGCAACACATAATCAAATATCTTTCCGTTTTTACGCACTATCGCTACTGTGTTCCCTGAAATATAGCCTTTATCAATCGCTTCTTTAAACTCATCTATATATAACATATTTTATCCTCCTACTTATCTATTCGATAAAAAATCCCCAAAATAGACAATTTTAAATTTTTCTGTTCTGATAGACAAAAAGATAAATATTTTAAAAAAAAGTATTGACTTTATATAGTACATGTATTATAATTAATATATAGAAAGGAGGAAGATATGAGGATATCAGAAATTGCTGATTTGCTTACTTCAATCGGAACTCTGTTGGTTGGTATAGCAAGCATAATCACAGCAATAAAAAAAGAACCTAAAAAGAAAAACCGGCCACGGAGATTCAAATAAGGTTCTAGTAGTAGTTTGGGGCTCAAGCCCCTTGCCACTACTGATAGTATATCATATCTAAGACAAATATGAAATATTTGATTATTTTCGCAATTTGTTTAGTTGTATTTTACTTTATTAACAAGGATGATTGAAATGGATAAAGAATTAACACCTCAAGAAAAAGCAAATAAAAAGTGGGCAGAAAACAATAGAGAACATAGAACCTATCTATCAAAACGATCTACTGCTCGTAGTTTTATTAACAAAAATGCTACAAAAGAAGACTTATTAGAATTAAAACAATTAATTGAAAGCAAACTCTAGACACACAAAAAAACCGCCCTCAATAGAGAGCGGTTAATATTTATTTCAGTTTTTCTTTGACAGCATCTACTGCCTCTTCAACAGCATCTTTAGCATCATCTGCTAGTTCTTTGCCTTTAGCAATTGTTTTTTCGACAAATCCTTTTGCTTCTAACTCTTTATCACCGGTTAGCTTCCCTGCACCTTCTTTAAGACTGCCTGACGCTTGTTCAACTTTTGCTTTTAGTTTTTCTTGTGACATAATGTGGCTCCTTATTATTTTTATTCTATGGTAACATTTTGATTATTTCTAGGCAAATAAAAAAGCAAGAACCGCTAGTGTCAGGCGATTCTTGCTACTGTGATTATCTCATGGTTATGCGAGTATGTCAATAGATGTGAGACACTGTTATAAAGCTCTACTCACTGTTTTTATTTTTCGGGTGATTGAATATAGTTTTTACCCTTTTGCTGAATACCCACCCAAAACCACCAACTGGTACGATTATAAGTAATAGCAGCAAGATTGCAACAAACACATTATAACCTAGTAACATAACATTTGGAAGGTTTAAGTAGTCTCTAAAAATCCTCATTATAGCACCAATAGAAACAAAACTTATACCGACCCATACAAAAGTGATAACCGTAGGGTATTTTTCAATCAAGTCATGTTCACAACTGCTATTTGAATCACACCCACAGCTCCGAAGACTTTTCTCGAAAAATTTACCAATTGCAAAATAAGATATAAATACAATACCAATTAAAACAATAAAGGTAGAGCCAACATAAATCAAAACTTTTGAAATTGGTGTTTTAGCTAATGACTGTCCTAAAGTTGTTATCTCATTAAAACCACTAAATACAGCGAAGATAATAGTTGAAAAAACACCCATAATGCCAATTATTTCAGGCATCAATCCATTGAATTCTTTCTTTAACTTTTCAAATTGGTCATTCCAATATGTATTTCTTTCTTCAAGCTTTGAATTTAATTCAGAACTCTTTTTTATTGCATCCTTAAGTTCCCCTTCCAAAGTAACAATTCTATCTGAAAGTGACGACTTTTGAACAAGTGCTAACTCAGTATGTCTCAATAATTTAAAAATTATATTACTATACTCAGAACCATCAGTTAAATAGTTATCTTGTAAGTTCTCAATTAGGGCAAAATAATCATAGTCACCATTTTTTTCGTAAATTTTTTTTGTAATTAACGAGTAATTAAGATGATCTTTATCTAGTCCTTCTGATTCAACAGCTTCTTTAATTAGAGCTTTTAATTTATCTATATCTTTTTTTAAACACTCGTTTAGTTCATTTTTATTGTTCGACCCAACTCCTTGTAGAGGTTCTAATTCTTCGATGGAACTTGAAACTTCTGAATAATCTCCGCGAGCATCATTCTCGAAAATAGCTAAATAAAAAGTGTACAGCTCGCTAGTTTTGGCCTCGCTTCTCAATCTCTAACTACCTCTTCCAGTGGATATGGTACATCACTTCTTCCAAAAGTAATATCACTTTCGTGTTTTTTCCAAAAATTGTGTGTATGACTGGCGTTTACCATTTTAAAGACATTTACTTGGAGGTAGTATTCAATTAAGCTATTAAAACCTTCATACTCAGATTCTTTGGAATATTCTTCAATTATCGGGCTGGATCCGTATGAATAAAATCTACTATATTGAGATTCAACAACTGGACCATATCTCCATACTAAGAAAGGTTCAGAATATACTTCTCTGATTAAATCGAATCCTACATATTTTTTTGCGTTTCTAAGCACAAAATACATGATTTTTTGCAATTGTAAGTTAGTTATTGGCAATTGTTTTTCATTTGCTACTGCGATGATATGATTAGCGAATTTTTCCATTGACATACCAATTACCTCCTTTTTCTTAATTATACCATATTTGTCAAGTACTATATATTGTTGATTAACTCTTTAGTTAACACTACATATTGATTATGATAATAAAAATAGCCCTCGCTTTTGCGAGGGCATTTGTCTTATCTAAAGGAGCTTTACCTCCATAATTTTTTGCTACCGACATTGATGTCGGTTACACTAATTTAATTTGCCCCAAATACTGATACGGTTTCCGCTCTAAAGGAGTTTTACCTCCTAGTTTATACTTGTGTGGCATTAGCTAAATACTTATCTTCTACCCATTGGTCAGACTGAGAAGCATTAATGCGTGACCATCCATTCACTTTTTCGTAGACTCTTACGCGAGTTCCTGCTTTGATAAATTCTTTATCAGCGCTACTTGCGTTTGGCTTAGACTCTACATAATAGTCTGTGCTAAGGGTTGCTTCGTAGTAAGGTACATTTGAGTTGTCTAATTTAGTGTTAGTATCTAGCTTTTGATTAAAAGTAAGCTGGCTTTGTGGTTCTTGTGGTTTGTCAATCTTAGGTATATCAACTTTGCTACTATCATCTGCTAATAATACAATATTTTTATCTAAACCACCTGCTACTCCTACACTTGTAAACTGCCACCAGCGCACACCATCCATTGAAGGGAAGAACTCCCAAAGTGGGTCTTTTCGTACTTCATAATCTGGATAACCAGCTATCCAAATACTGTTTGGGTACTTAGCTATAATTTGTTGATAATCAATATTATTAAGCGTAAAAGGTTTGTAGCTGTAATAAATAGGCTTATATCCAGCGTTTGCAATTTTATCCATAAACGCAATAACTGCATTAGTGTTAGCTTGTTTGTCAGCACTTGCAGAGTCTTCGTAGTCAATGACTAGGTAAGAAACTTTTTTACTTGGTAAATTGGACAAAAATAAATCTGCTTCTCGTTGTGCTAAGTTGATATCTCCTCCAAATCGTCCGAAGTGATAATAACCAACAGGGTCACTAGTATTAGCTTGTTGCTGATGCCTGTCAGACAGCCAAGCGAGCGACTCAGATACTTTGATAATCGTTTTAGTAGTGCCAGTTTGCTGACAAGTAGCAGTTAAGTCTGCTTGTTGATAAGCTGATACATCAATAAAATAATCGCCTTTATTTAGTCCTATATTACCTGTAACAGTAACTGCATTTTTAAAAACTTTTGGTCTAAACGCAGTAGGATAAGTTGCTGAATATGGTAGCTTTACTAAATTATATGCTCCATTTTGTCCACCTTGATTTTGACCAAAAAACCATCCGTACCCACCACCAGCATCACTATCAAATATAGCAACATGACTATAAGGTACAACATCTACAACTACCATAAAAATTGCGACATCTCCCGCTTGCATAGTCTCTACTTCGTCAAAGTAGTTTAAAATACCATTTTCGTGACGTTGCTCCCATATATCCCTCGCGTATCCTGTATTTGTACAGTTTGCGTATGGCAGTCCTAGATACTTACAGTAATCTGCGTAGCCATCCCAACATTGCGCACCAAACGATCCATCAATATCATAAGCGTTGCCATTTGAACGACTTTTATATTCTTGGTATGTAGCCATTTATCCCTCCTTTTCAAAAATCAAATAAAACGGATAAATAAAAAAAGCAATCACTGACAACGGAATATATAATATTGCTATTACTAGTACTAATGCTATTTTCGTGATTGCTTTCATTTTATCCTCCTATTATTTTGGCTCTGTGTAGGATAGCGCACGGCTGCTATCTGATACTCCTTGTGTAGTAGGGTCTGTAACAATACCTGCAATAACAAGTACTGAAAACACACTATTAACAACTACTAACAATTTATTACCTAAATCACTAAGTTCAAGTGTATAACCAAAAACATTTGCAACTGCTTGTACAACTAAAAATATTGCTGGAATAATTGCTGACCAAAATGCTTTGTTTTTAATTCTTACTTTCCAATTAATCATGTTATTTCTCCTCTTTTTCTAGACGACCAATGCGGTCACTCATATAAGACATCTCCTTTTGGACAACACCAATGGTCTGAGAAATGTCCTGTAACTGTTCTGTATTTTTATCTAAGTGACCTTTGAGCCACTCTTCACGTTTGTTAGATTCTGATTTTGATTGGTCATGGAAATCCATTAGCTTTTTCTCACGCTTATCAGACGTTCGCACCAGATAACCAACCACAATCATAAAAAGCAAGATAAAGAGAATAGCCCACACAAATTGTGATTGAGCGATTCTTTCTGCTTGTTCTACTGTCATCCGACTACCTCACTAACTTGCTAAAATTTCAGCAAGTAATTCTTCATCGCACATAATTGCAAGTTGCTCTTTTGTTTTGTTATTAATAAACTCTGAAAATCCCTTTTTAACAAAACTTGACCAAGCCATACGTCCATAATATAAGTCAATCGCAAATAATTTAATCATCATATCTATCCCTTCTTCCTGTAAAAAAATTCTAACCAATAGCAATAAGATCTTCATCTTTTAAAACCTCTTTTGCGTAAAGCGTACTTATCAGATTGATAAGTGTTTGTGTGCCTGTTGATGTTGATGTACTTAGTTCAGTCATTTTTTCAGACTGAGCTTTATCTTTATACTTTTCGTCGTAAAATATCTGCTCACACTTTTCAAGCGTTTCTGCAAAAGATTTATTATCAAAGTCAACTGGTAAGTCAAAAGTTAAGTTACCTCTTACGTGAGGTAAATCAACTGCCACAATTGCATTAACTTTTGCAATGCTTTTATCTTCTAGCATTACAGGATATTTGTTTAAAATTTCCAATAGTTTTCCTCCTTTAAATCGTCCACTGAATTTGACCTTTTACGTTAACAGTCCATTTTGACGGATTAAACCACAGAATACGACCGTCTGCGCTCACTTGAACATTTAAAACATTGAGTTGTATAGTCCAAGCCGTTACTGCAAACATCATGTCGCTAGTTATCAAATTCGTAGGCATAGAGCCAACCGTCAACTTATCTATGCCATTCGTCGCAAAGTTGTACTTAACGGTGACTGTACTGCCTGTCTGCCTATAACTAAAACCATTTCCAATCGACTGCCAACCTGAGTCTATCGTTGTAGGCAAACTATCTTTTTTAACATACTCACTCCAACCGCTCCAAACCCCATTTTCCAATACTCTGGTAAATATAGTTTTATTTGTACGGTCGTAAAATTGTTGATAAGCATAGTTTGATGTCTCGTGTCTTACAACAGTTACATAGCCAGGGCCTGCTCCGGTCGGTCTATTATCGCCCTTGAAAACACAATAAAAACCTGTATCTTGCAGAGTATTTAAATCCGTCGTATCATGCCTAAAAGAACCACCATTATTTAAAGCAAGTGGTTTTTGCTGTATAGGTTTACCATCAGAATAAATATTTCCTGCGACATTTAAAGAACCTGTGTCATCAATTTTTGGTAATGTTCCAATTCCAGCGCTGTTTTTATGCCATGACAGCGGAAAAGATTCTGTTGATACCGTTTGTTTAACGGGTGTACCGCCTCCGCTTGCACTAAAAACATCACTAAGCAAACCGTAGACATCAAATGATTTGTCAGCTCCATACGAACCACTAAGCGTAGCTGTTGAGTTAATTAACTCTGCGACTGTGGTATATGTGCCGCTTGCGTTTGATGTGTCTATTGTAAAGCTCGTTGTATTAAGTGGTGCTGTTTTAAAAGTCAGCGTCATTTTATTTTTTTGTACACCATCGACAATAAGCGGGGATATTTTAGCGTTACGAGTAACTACCAACTGGTCATTTTTAGCCCCTGCGCGTGTGACAGTAAAACTAAAAGCTGGTGGGGAATATGGTATAACGTTGATTTCGGTTGTAACAGGGTCTGACACCCTCCCGCGGCTGTCCGTGACTGTTGCTTTAACTGTGGCTTTACCACTAAAATTTAAAATGCCAAGCGACCCACCATTTTCCTGCGTAGATTGGTTTTTACCTATAATTTCTGCGTTAAAATTTTGGATTGTAGAGCCATAGACACCACTAGCCCCATTAAATGTGACAATAGGATTTGAAATTATCTGAACAAAATTATTAGCACCTACAATTGTAGATGCTTTTTGATTTGTGTCTGATAAAGAGAGACTTGAAATTTTCGGCTTGACATTATCAGGTACAGTTAGATAAAAAATACCTGTTGATGTCCCAATGACCGACCCATTCGATTTAGTGTCAACATAAATTGTAGCTGGTGTACTAGTAGCATTTGGAATTGTGCTAGCCCAATCTAAGCTTGTCTTAAAAGTCGTTGAGCCTGTTATATCGCTAGCAACTACCCCTGTTATACCGTTGACATTATATCTGACATCGTGTGTAAAACCACTTGAGCTTTGATTGATATTAACATTTAGCGTATCTCCAAAATAGCCGCTAGATACAGATACAGTACTTGCACGAGATAGCTTAGTTAATTTAAATTGTTGGTCTGGTATCGTCAACGTTCCGGGTGCGTATCCGCCTGGACCTAGCAATTTAGCAGCAACAACGACTATTTTATCTCCATTTGAATCGTGTGGAACTCTGATAGTTTTATCAATCAACAATTGATTGCCGTTAAAACCGATAGAGGAAGGTGCGTTAAAGTCATATTTAGCACCCACCCAGGCATATCCACCAAAACTATACTGAGCGTAACTGTTAGTGCCAGAAGTCAAATAGAGCCTAAACCTTACTTGACTACTATTGTCTGCAACCGACGTTGAAACCTCGTCAACAATATAAGTTAAGCGATAACTCTTGTCAGAGTTACTATAATATGTTGTCATCTATCCTCCTTTCTACCCGACATATCTTACGACGTTAATATCAGCGTTTAGTTCGTATTGCTCAATACGATAACGTCCAATTTGCAGTTTAGTTGTAAAAATACCGCTATCAATAACAAGCACACTCTGAGCTATATATGCTACTTCTTTACCACTTGAGTAAAAACTGATGCGATCGTTATCAACTCTAACGCTTGACGTTCCATCTTTTTGTCCGATTACAAGACCGTCCTCTGACTGACTCATAAATTTATTAACAAAATCAGTGCGTATCTGCATTTCTCCGATGTTTTGCTGAACAGCAACCATGCGATTAGATGCTTCAATTAGCTTTTGTTCAGATATTTTTTGACCAGCCTGTCGTGCCTTGATTTCGTCTTGTAGTGCTTGAACCCACTCATTTACTGTCTCTAATGTAGCTTTAGCTTGCAATTCAGTTTCAGCTATCCTTGCACGTTCGGCAAGTGCGTTTAACTGCTCAACAGTAAAAGCACCATCAGCTTTTGAATCAAGATTACTTGCTTTATCAGCTTCAGATTCCTGCCAGTCGCCTGTTTTATTTCCCCTAACGAGCATAAATCCACCAGAACTGAAACTACCTTGCTCCGATGACACCATCGCGAACCTTGGTCTAATCTTACCTGTTTTAGCTGGTGTAAAGGTGATTTCAAAGCGTCTGAGACTAGAGTCAACGTTTTTTATAATTGTCTCTCGTTGTGTATCGCTAGTAATAAAACCGTCGGTTTCATCGTACAAGTAAAAATACAGATTTCCTGCTTGCTCACGTTTAATATAAGCACTAAAAGTGTATGTTACACCTTGCTCAACCATAATGTCTTTTGTGTGTGATACCTTTTGACCGCTCGTCCATTTTTTTAATGTAAATGGATAATTAGAGAGATTCTCGTCTTCTAGCGTTGCAGAAGTAAACCAATCAGTCCCAACAAATGATTTTGTACCATCAATCAGATTGTTTGTGCCAACAACAACTGTTCCGACCATGTCAGTCCACTTATAATCAAGATAGTTTGTTGATTGTTCTATACCAGTATAAGTTCCAATAAACCTTCTATTTTTAGACTCAGTTATACTAAAATCAACTTTTCCATCTTCTGAATTAGCCCACGCTGTCCATGATGACTTACCATCATCGCCTTTTTCTCCATCTTCGGTATCTGTAAAGGATATTTGCGTACTTGCTACAAGTTCCTCGTTAACGTAAGCTTCGACTGTTATGTTTAAAACATGGTTAAAGTCACTTGCTTTAACTGTTAGCGAAGGACCTATCTCAATCAGTGAGTCGCCATTTTTATAAAAATAAATAGCATCGTAATCTTTCCCATTTTTTTGCAGGTTAGGCGTTAATACAGACTCACCAACCCCATTTTTAAAAGCAACTCCGTTTGAAGTCGCTAGTTGTATATCGTATGGAATTGACTCATCGTATAGACGCAACATATCACTAATTAAGTCGGAAGCTAACTGACTTTCTTTTTCGACAAAATTGCTGAATTTAGTTTTGTTAGAGCTGGGATTTGTTATGGATATTTCTTGCTCAGTAACCCTCGCTGTGAGAATTAGCGGTGGCTCGTATCCGTCGTCCTGTATTCGCACAACATCACCAAGTTCTAAATCAACATATCCATCGACTTCATAAGTGACAGCTGGATAAGCGTGTGCTTTTAAATCTTTTAAAGCAGTTGATATCAAGACATCCTGACTGTCAGTCTCAACTTCCATATCCTTACGAATCCAGTTGTCTCGTGTTTCGTTACCAGTCAGTACAGATGGATAGCGATCTCGTGACAAAGGAGCATATAAAAAGCCGTTTTTGAGATAGTATTCTACTTTCCCGTTTTCGTCTTTCCACTCTTTGTAGATAGAGTTATCGATATAGATGATTTGCTCTTCTTCATATGTTTCTGTTTGCGCCTCTTGTACAACTTCTTCGTACGATATCTGTGTTCCGCCAGTGATTTGCTGAGTAGTCGCACCATTGACAGACATACCTTGCGCTATTTCACGAGGGTAACATACTGTTTGTAATCCAGATGCGAAAGAGTTAATGTCATATGAGTTTTCGACAACATACATGCGACCAACAAAGTTTTGCTCCAAAACAGTAACTCTGGTCTTGGACACACTCTTGATAATACCTGTATGCCCCCAGCCTGTGGTATAAAAAGGAGCGCCTCGATTTGCTCGTACATTATAAATACCACCAGCTTTTAAGTTTCCAGCGTTAGGTGATTTATCTACTTTCCATCCATACGAACCCCAATTGTAGTCAGTACCAATCAAGGCAGCAGCCATACCTCCTCCGATACGACCTCTAATACCACCAATCGAACTGTCAATCCAAGCACCATCCAATTTTTTTGCATACCACCCAGATAGCGCATAACACTGCCCAGAACCAACTCTGCGCCCTTTCAACTTAGTAGCCTCATTAATAGCTTGTATTGTTTTAGTAGCTCTTTTCGCAGTTGTTACTGACGTTATTGGTTTTACAGGAGTCTGCCACAAAGTATCAATAGTGTTTAAGATATTTCCGCTAACTTTATTTATCCCATTGCGTATTGAGGTCATGGTTGATATGTAATGTTGATATCCTGCTGCCGCGTAATCATCTTTAGCGCCACCGACACGAAACAAACCTTTTGTATAGTCTGCTATATTCTTTTTGCCAACAACGTTATATAGTCCTTGTTTAGCTAAAAGATAAGTATAATCTTTTAAAAAGTCATCAACACTTGCGTAGTGCATGTATGTTCCACCCTCGCTGGGAGGACGAGCCATTCCAGTAGTGACTTTTACTCCACTAGGGCGTGTCTGTGCTCCGCCGCTTATACCTGCCCAGTTATTGTCACGTTTACCAACTGCTGAATCACCCCAAAGACTTTCTAAGTACAGTTGACATATGATTCCACTCGGCAAAATATTATACTGCACCGCGTAGTTAATAATAGATTGTACGTTAGCTTTTTTGATTGTATGACCATAATATTTGAGGTCTCCGCCTAAATATGTACGATTTGACCCAACTGTTTTAGTGACTTTGCGAGTTACAGGATTAGAAATAACGCGCTCGCCTTTGACTGTCTTTTTGCCATACGGGCGTATGGCGTTGTAAATCTGGCGCTTGTCTAATTTTTTAGTGATACCAGTTACATTTTTTTGATATCTCAACACTATGTCGCTGCGGTCACGACCTACGCCATAGGACACGCCCTCTTCGTATTCCTTGTACACATTTACAATAAACGCTTTAAACGTGTGATTGTTGTGTAATTGAGTTTCAAATTCGATTTCTGCATCAAAATTATTAGCAATTGACAAAATACGAGCTAACTTAGTGTCTTGACCAGTCCATTCCAATGTCAGTTTTTTGTCCTTAACTTCGTTTGTGCCAATTGTCAAAGCACCCCAATTTAAAATATCAAACTGCACAAGATACTCTTCAAATGACATTGCTTTAGTTGCTTTATATGCGTTGCAATACTCGTTTAGTAACTCTAAATTAAGATTTTCGCAATAGCAATGTATTGTTGTCTCTGTTTCCTCGACTCGCATGATGTTAAACAATTGTACTTTATCTTTGTGTACAAAAGAAACAAATGCTTGATCGTTTAGTGCGTGATATTTGTGATTAAGTGGATTATCACCCAACAGCGATTTTTTATAAACAGAAAACTCAAATGCTGACGAACCAGTTGTGAGCTGTCTAGTCCACAAATCATCATAATAATTAAGTGCTCCTTGTCGCTCATTGTCTAAAAGCAAAACTGGATGTAGTTTTGCGTCGTGTATTACTAGAGTTATTACAACCACCTCTCTTCTAACAATAGTTCGATGTCAGGGTCTGTTGAAGAAAATTTAGACACATTGATGACGAGTTCAGACTCACCCGGTGGAATAGATATTGGTTGAGAGCCTAAAACCATATCCTGCAGGGAGTCAATATCTTTAGTTTTGACTGTATCATTTTCAAAATTAATAATAACTTCGTCACCTGGTTGATATTTATTGACGATATTGTTGTAATGAGACACGCCCATTTTTTCAAAATTGACTTTTTCAAACAGGTTGTAGTTGATATATTTAGAGCTATCACTGCATGTCCCCATTGCAAGATGTATCTTGCGGGATTTTTTCCCTTTAAGGGACGGAACAGTTACATGATGATGTGCCCCATTAAAATAAATACGAAACTTGTCTTCTTCCCTGAAAATCTCAACAGCTCTGCTTCTATCCATCGAAAAAGGATTGTGATAATTTCTATCTGCCTGAAATTCAAACTGCTTATAAAATCTCCAACCAACACCGTCATCATCCAGAGCAAAGAAATTGTATTCTGCTTCAAAACCATTTTTTCGTTTGTAAGTTTCGATTCCATACAGAAACTCGTCATTTCCTTCATCATCGATTCCTGTTACACAAAGCTTTAAAAAACCTTTTTGATCCTGCGCAGTAGCAATAAAAATCTGTTGCCACCACAAATGTTCATTGAGAGTATATTCCCCATTTGAATCAGGATTGATAATAAACGTTCGAGTCCCAACGTGCTCTGTGTAGCCAGGAGTAGTACCTCTATTTCCAATAACAACATATTCACCGCCTTTGCCAGAACCTAAGATGTTATCAATACGCATACGTTTAAGTTCTGTATCGAAAGAAGGTGGCATGTGATTAAGTTTTGCGACGTTTGGCGCACCCTCCAAAGCTTTCGCTATCGCTTTTGAGTAATCAAAAAGGACTTCGTTACGATGCACGATAGTCCCGTCTTCTTCTTCTGATGATCCAAGCGCAAAAGCACCTGTTTCGTTTGCGATGCCGATATAGCCATTTTCGGAGTTGTGTTTTATTTTGATAATTGGATAAGCGTTAGTATTCCCATCATTTTGCAAACTAAAAATAAGCTTGTTGCCTTCTTGCGTATAATCCAAAAACTTTTTATAAGTAGTTGAATGCGCAACGCCATCTGGAATTAAAAAAGTGATAGTCCCTATTGAACGCTTGATAACATCTTCAACCATCGGTATGTCATCTACAACTATTGCCATATAATATTTATCTGGTTCGTCAGAAAAAAACAATTTTCTAGGTGTTGTTCTGTTGAAAACCTTCGCTAAATTATGTTTTACCTCGTTTCTATTTCTGGTCCAAATAGAAAAATCAACACTTATTTTTTTAGCTCCAACGTGCACAGATTGAACGTGCTCGCCAATTTTTAAAGCGCTACTTGAAACAACATTACGTGTATTTCCGACGTCTCTTTTGATGTCGTGTATCTCTATGATATTAGATAGATCTATACCATCAAATTTCATTGTAACTTTCCCTATGACAGTTCACCTCGCATTCGTTTAAGCATGATACTTTCAGACTCGTTGTGTTCTTTAATCATCCTGCCGACCTTTCTCATATCTAAATAGACATCGCCATTTTCTGTCTCATGATTTTTTGTTCTAAGCGTTAGTAAAATTTCATTCAAAATTCTTGCAATATTAGAGTCGTCGTATGATGTCGTTTCTGATACTCTCCTCTTAGGGATTGTAATGCTTTTGACAAACGTCGAATCTTTAGGAATTCCAACGCCGTTAGCATATTTAGGTATTCCTAAATTTTTCATATAGTCCCTGGTCATACTAGCTTTCATGACTTTCGAACCTTTCGGCAGTGGTAATACTACATCACGGCCATCTGGGATGAATGATTGTCCATTCGGTAAAGTTACTAGTTCTTTATATAAAGGCCCTTTTTGGTCATTGACCATTGCGAAACCGCCTGGGTGATAATCAGTACCATTTGCGAACTTAAAGGCATTAGCTGCAGCAGCAGCGATTCCTATAGTGACCGTTCTCGGTATGCTAGCTAATAGTTGTTCTATGACTCCTCCTGCGTCATTCCTAGCTCTAATTGAGATAGGTTGACGTTGTTTAGCGCTATCAATTGCTCGTTGCGCAGAATTGACATCAGGTTTTGTATCATTTTTAGCTTTAATGCTTGTTGGTTTCTTTTGAACAATGCTGTTGACTGCTTTTTTTGCTTTCTCAACATCAGAACTAGTCATATCTTTTGCTAGTAACTTTTGCTGTTTTGGAGACAACGAATTCCAATTTTCAAGCGCTTTGGTCGCAACTCCTTTTTTATCAAGAAAATCTTTATTGTCGCCTAGAATACGCTTAACGCCTTCTGGCAAACTATTCCATATTTTTAAGTGCTCCTCACTTTCTACTATGGATTGAATGCCTTGATGCCCATCAACGATTAGTTTTTTATCTTCTGGTTTGAGAGCATCCCATTTGCCAGTTTCGACTAGAACTTCTGCCATGGTTACACGAGCGTTAGTCTCTAAATTTGCATTCTTTGCAATAAACTTAAGTCTGTCCCAGCCACCTTCCGCTTCAAGAGCTTTAGCTACTTCCTCTTTAGCATTTGTTTTCAACTTACCCGTTTTGGGATTCCAGACAAGGCTATTCCATTGCGAATTAGCCACCTTTTGATCTTCTGTTGATTTTTTAGTAGTTCTAGCCCACATAGTATTAACTTCTTGAGCTTTAGATGCTGCTTTGGTTGTCTTCTTCATCAACTCTTCATAAGATAACCCAAGCTCCTTCATTTGCTTTTTGACATCGTTAACCATCGCTTGTTGCAACTGCGGGTCTAAATATTTCGCAGTCCCTTTAAGCAATTTCTTTTGGATTTTAGCATAACGTTTGCCATAAGCTTCCATTTTCAAGTAATGGTCAGCTTCGAGTTGTTGCTGTTTCTTGTGGATTTCTTCCCTCGCTTTAACAGCAGCTTCATCATCACCTTTGATAGAGTCATAAGCTTTTTTAAGACCACTTTTTAACTTTTGATATGATTTATTTTCAGCTTTTATCCATTTTTCAGTAACTTCAAGAGCCTTAGTTAACTGCTGACTATTTAACGCTTCTAGCTCACCATTCATCGCCTTGGTAATTGCCTTCTTCTCTTTAGCAGAGTAGTTCAATTTTGATAGCTGCACATTGATAAGCTCATTTTGATTTGCTAAAACAACAGCATTCTCTTCTTCAGTTAATCTTCTATGTTCGTTGCTAGCGTTTTGATAGATATTAATGACTTCATCAGACATCTGCTTGACATTATCAATTGTTTGCCTGCTTGATTTTTTCAACTGTTCTATCGTTTCTTGACTGAAACCAAGTTGCTCTGCTAATTTAACGTTTTTACTTAAGTCTTTATTTTCTAGTTTTTCGATTTCGGTAACTAGTCCTTGAAATGCTGTCTTAACAGCATTGACTTGGTCAGCTCCACCTCTGAATCCTGCCATCGACTGATTCGTCTTATCAACTTTATCTTTAAAAGCCTGTAGTTCATTGGCTTGTACCTGATTAACTTTAGTTCCCCACTCTTGTGTACGCTGGTGAGCTTCATATATCTTATTAGCTAATATACCTATTCCGATAACCGCAGCACCGCCGATGATGACCCCCCAAGTCACTGGATTTCCTAAAAGCCCTACACTAGCTGCCGCTGTTGCAGAATTAGCACCTAGACCGCCTACAGCAGTAGCTAATCCTTCTGCTGCTTTTGCGCCTTTCGTTGCACCAGACAACTTTCCTATCCAACCTACTAATCTACCTACGTTAGAAGTTGTTTTACCGATAGCAGTCATTAATGGAGAAAATGCAGTTGCACCTAAAATTGCATATGTGATAAGTTTTTTCATTTCTGGGCTAGCGTTAGAATATGATTTTGCGAGATCCCTAACAACTTTAAACATTGGTTCCAATGCATCAAGGGCATTTGAAGCAGCATCCATTAATGGTCCACCCATTGTGACAGCTACATCATTTAGTTTGTTTTTTAGGAGTTGTAGTTTGCTTTGGAAAGTTGCGTATCGTTTAGAAGCCTCATCAGTCAACGCTTTGTTTTCACTAAATCCTTTATTTGCGGACTTAAATGCATCGCCAAGTAAATCACCAGCACCAGCCAAACGTTGTAATGTGTCAATTTCTCGTACTGATTCAATACCAATATCTTGCAAGTGAGCAGTTACGTCTTTGCCCTCTTCTTTAAAGCGTTTTAACCCTTTAACAAAATCAATAATGGCTTCTTGTGGATTTTTCTTCCAAGATGCAGCAAATTCATCAGCAGATTTACCAGCGATTTTTGCAAACTTCCACAAATCTTCGCCACCAGACAACACTTGTGTATTAATTTTTTGCATGACACGACTAAACGCCGAACCACCTGCTTCCGCTTCGATACCAACAGAACTCATAGCTGTTGCCAAGCCAAGAATTTGAGGGTCTGTCAACCCTACAACCTTACCTGTACCAGCTAAGCGAAGACCCATTTCAACGATTTCTTTTTCAGTTGTCGCAAAGTTGTTACCCAACTCAACAATTGAGCTACCTAGATTGCTGTACTTAGATGGATCTAATTGTGTGATATTAGCAAACCTAGCTAATGCAGTTGCAGCTTCTTCTGATGACAAGTTAGTAGATTTTCCCATATCAATCATGACACGAGTGAAATTTAAAACATCCTTTGTTTTGATACCTAGCTGACCAGCAGCTTCCGCAACATGAGAAATCTCCGTCGTTGATGCAGGTATCTGTTTAGACATGTTTCTAATTCCTTTTGACAACATATCATAAGAGTAAATAACTTTTCCGTTCGAATCTCTTACTTCATCAACAGTCTTTTTTACACCAGCAAACGCAGATTCAAAATCGCTTGCAGCCTTGACGCTATATAATGCTCCAGCTCCAAATCCAGCGCTTACCCATTTAGTAGCTTCACCTAGTTTTTGCATTTTTTGACCAAAAGAGTCAATCTGTTTGCCACTGCGCTGTAAAAAACCAGTAAAACCGGATTGAGCAGAAACTTCTTCAAAAGCTTTTTTTACAGCTCCTAATTGTCCCTCTAATGCTGCTAATTTTGCATTCTCTCTCTCAATATTAACGGCTGCGGCTTCCCATTTAGCTGTCCCTGGATCTAATTTGTCAAAATCAGATTTCAAACTCGTTAACACTTTTTTTTGCGCTTCAATTGCCTGTGTTACTGACTTATATTTTGCTTGTAGTGCATTGGCTTTAGCTGCGTTATTGTTTAATGCGTTTCCGGTGTTTTTTAAGGCGGCATCTAAAGCTCTCGTCTCTGCTTTGAAATAATTAACAGCTCTTTTTGCGCTTTGCAACTTAGGGTCAAACTTAGAAGTATCTAATCCAAGTTCGATAAACATACTCCCTAGTGGTGTACCTTTTGCCATTTTTCCTCCTTTCAACAAAAATAAAAAGGCGGAGTTTATCCGCCATTTAGAGTCCCAACAAAGTCTTCTAACGACATCACTTCCTCAGATTTGACTTCTGCAGGCTTTAAAACTTCCAGCATATCAATCCAGTTTGTCTCCATGACATCTTTTATAGATACTCCGTAGTCAGATTTGATTACGTTTCTGATAAACTCGTAAAACTTTTCTAATGCCTCGCCGGGTGTTAAGTTGTCTCCTTTGGGTCTTCTGGCTCCCCTCCGATTAACTTAACATATAGATTTGCCAGAGCATTGTTTAATTCATACATGTTGTATTTGTCATATAACATATCGACGGTTAAGCCTTCAAACAAACTAGCCATAAAAGTTAGTTGTTTGTCTAGTTTCACATGTTCTGGATCATCTCCTTTTGCAAGTTCATCTTGCATAATCAAGTAATTTCGATAGTCTCTCACAGTAAGAGATTTACATTCTTTCACCACGAGCTCGCCGTTATCATTTTTAATTTTAATTTCTAAGTCTGACATCTACACTCCTTTACACTCCTGGAATAGCTCCTACGCTTGGTTCGCCTGGATTCAAAAGCTTAACCAAAGCCATTGCATTTTTGCCCTTAGCTTCTGCTTCTTTATCCATTGCCCAACCGACATATTGACCTTTCGCTTCCCCTACTTCACCAGGTTGTGCTGTGAACACTAATTTTTGAGAGTCTAAACCATCATGTTTTTCTTCCTTGGTTTTTAATTCGAAATCTTCCATCGAGAAAGTCCCTTTAAAGAAACCGAGATATACATTCCCCTCTGTCCCTGGAGCTTCTAAAAGAACAGACACTTCAGGCGCTTCTGTATCTTCTCCGATAAATGTAACTCCTTCTGTTTTTTCACCTTTTTTATAACCAAGTATGGTTTGTAAATGTTCGAATGGGATATCAATTGCTTCTGTCTCCATTTTTACATCGCCAACACCTCTGCGCGAGGTGTAATAAGCAATATCTGAACCATATGTTTTGACAGGGGCTGCTGATAATCCACTAATTTTAGCTGTTTTAGTTGCACCTTTACCAGCCTCACCCTCGATGACAATCTTTTTTTTCGCATCACTTAAAACTTGAATTGTCATTCGTTTAAATCCTACTGCTTGCATTAAATTCTCCTTTATCAATACTCTTCATATAAACTGCTAAATCCTTTGTAAGTTCTAGCATCTAGATATCTGTTTGTATCCTCGTCATAACGTTCTAAGCCGTTATCACTTTGAAAAAAATCTATAACCATCAGCTTTTTCTCAATCCTATTTTGCAAATCTTTACATTCGAGCCTTGATACACTCTCTACATCGATTTGATACATAAATTTCTTAGCTAATGGTTTATCTGAACCGAAGTTTGTTTGTCTAGGTGGTGCAAGAGGTACAATAACAATGCTTGTTTGGTCAGAAGGTAGACTTTCTGGTCGCTTAAAAGTTTTTGTTTTAACTGATCTCAAAACTTCGTCTTGTTTAAAAAGCTCACCAATTTCTGTTAGCATGTCTTTAACCATCAAAACCTCCCTTCAACTTGTCTTTTATGCCTTTCGGATATATCGTTTCTAAAACATCCGAATAACGTCGAATTACCCCGACACCACGCCGTTTCTCCTTCCATCCATATTCCAACTCTTGTAAGTGGACCATGTTCCATCGTGGAGCTTGGAATCCAAGTTTCACTTTTGGTATTCCCTCCTCACGTTTAATCCTAGATACAACGGCACTTTTAACCGTCTCTCCGCTTCTTCGGTAAACCGATATAGCAGCTTCGAAACTAGGTTCTAGTTCTTCACCGATTTCTTTTAGCGCTTTATTAACTACTCTGTTAACTTTCGCAGAGCCTAACTTTTTTTCCATATTCGCTAAAAGTTCATCCATGCCTTTTAATTCAGCTCCCACTTTTTATCCTCCAAGAACTATAACAATAAAGTCTCTATCAACAAAATCAGGCCTTATATCTAATATTCCTATTTTTTTATTTGGCAACCTGCTATCAATAATTTCTACAAGATGATCATTCTGAGGGATATAACCCGACAGAGGGTCTCTAAACTTAATAGTGTATTGTGCTTTAACGCCTCTCTCAGTTACTTTCTCAATATCTTTTATGCTTGGATTATAGACTTCGGCGAGTGTTGCGAATAGTTTCTTTAATTTCATATCTCTTCCATCTAATTCATCGTCTGTTGTTGATGAATAAAAGATGACAGGAGTTCTCAAATCACCATTATTTGTTTTTTTTCTAGACATCGTCAGAAACTTCTTCGATAAAACCAGGTAATTTGTCGTCAATCTCTTTAAAGCGGTTTTTGTTGACAACAAAGACATCCCCAATTTCTCGAATTACCTCTTCTTTATAATCTTCAAATCGTTGAATCGTTCTTACTTTCATATTCTCTTTCCATTTCTTCAATAGCCAAACGAGCGATTTCGTTTTTAAAAGAGTCATAAAACAACTCGAGACAGTCGTTAAAGACATATCTCGAGCGCTCCATTATTAACTCTTTACCACTTTCATAATCCATCAAATCAAACCCTAACAACCCTTTGAGGGCGCTCTCTGAACTTTTCAAAATTAGTGATAGATTGTCATCATCCAAATCATGAAACACTCTCATTCGTTCTTTAAATGGTTTTAAAAGCTTGTGTTCATCCATCTATTACACTCCTGGAATAGCTCCTACACCTGGTTCGCCAGAAATTACAATTGGGTCTGCAACACTAAGTGTCCAAACTGCTGCTGAAGTCTCATCCTTAGCACGACCATATGCAAACTGTTTAGCTGTAAACAAGTCTAAATCTTCAAGAGCGTATGTCTCTGTATACTTGTGTAACTCAATTCCGCCTGCAACATATGCATCATATCGTCCCTTAACAAAAGTCGTAACTTCCTTAGCCTTTTGATGGACTGACTCAATTAAGGTAACGTTGTAAGGTAGAGCAGTCACGAACGTTCCGTTAGCATTAAGTGATGTATATTGTTTTTTAACATCCCATGCATCTGCTGGATTAACCACGATAACAATGTTTCCATCAACTTCAACAACTGTCTTTCCATCTTCTTTTACAGAGTGGTATTTGTGTACCATCGTCAATTCTTTTACTGTTGTAGATGGGTCTTTAAATGTTAAAACTCCTGTCGGTTTTTTTGCATCATACGTCGCTTTTTCGCCAACAACTTTACCTTTTAGAGTACGAGATAACCCGATTGGTTTACCATTGCCATCTCCATTTAAAAAAGCTTCTTCTAATGCAACTGCGAACGCTTCATCAATTTGTGTCATAATGAAACGAAGTAACCAGCCTGGGCCGAACTTAACAGCGTCTTTGGGAATAACTACGTAAGCTGTGAGCTTGTGTTGGATAGCCTTAGTTGAGCTAAATGAAGCTTGAAGTTGCCCTTTGATTTCCCCGTACAAGTCACCCCACTCGGCTTTACCTTTAGAATCAGAATCAATGAACTTCATGCGAAGGCCCATATTTTTAAGACCAATCGCTCCAATAAGCGGATGTTTTGTTGTTAAATCTTCAAAAATACGATCAACTGTTTCTTCTGGGATTAACTCAGTTAGCCCAGCTGGCGCTGTTTTTACGATCTCATTAAAAAATTTACGTTCACGAGCTGTCATTTTTGCGTCGTCTGGAGTCAATGCGATTGCAGATTCTACTTCTGCTTGCGCAACTTTTTTAGATTCTTCAAACATTGCTTCTAGCATGTTGTTGTAGAGAGCGCTCTGTTCCTCTTGTGGCGCTTTGTTAGATACTGCATCTACAAATTTTTGTCGAATTTCGTTGAATTCATTCGATAATTTCATTGTCATATTTTAAATTTCTCCTTTTAATTAAAAACAAAAAGCCCCAAAACCTGTTGGTGCTTCTTTTCTGTCTTTAGTTCCTTTTTGCTCGGTGTTTTCCATTTTGGAAATAACCATATCTACGATTTCATCAATATTAACTTCTGGTTTTTTTGTGTTAATCGCATTAGCTAATTTTGAAATGACATCACTAGGAATGATATTTTCAATCCCAGCCACCAATTGCGGCGCTTGTTTGATTTCTTCAGCAAACATTTCCTTGTCTGCAAAGCCTTTTTCAACAGCTTGCTGTGCATTAAACCAAGTTTCTGTGCTCATCAAATCTAGCAATTCATTCATTTCTAAGTCAGTCTTATTGACATAAGCATTAGCAATAGATATATTGTAGTTTTCTAAAACTCCTGCCTCATGCAGCATTTGTTTATGATCTCCACTAACTGTAGTAGATACATTGTGAATCATCAATTGTGCTGTAGGACTAATCTCAACAACATCACCAGCCATTGCGATTACTGAAGCCGCCGAAGCAGCAATACCAACAATCTTAACCGTTACGTTTCCTTGATATGATTTCAATGCGGTATAAATTTCGCTCCCTGCATATACGTCGCCACCACCAGAGTTAATAAGCACTTCAATATCGCTATTATCTTGTGGCAAGATAATATCTTTTGGTGCAGTTGCTGGCATATCTAACCAGTCGTAAAACCAACGGTCGCTATCTGAAACAATAGGTCCTTTAATCTGTATTTGTGTCATCTGTATTATCACCTCCTTTCCCCTCTTCAATATAGTTTTTAGTTAAGATGATGTTATCTCCACCATCTATCGGTGCAAAATCAAGTCTTTCACGCACTTCATTTCGGGTAAATGTACCACTTGAAACCAATTTATCAATATTGACTGCAATGTCAAAAATATCATGTTGTGACAGTCCTACAATCTTTAGTCTCTTACCTTTTTGATAGTCACTTTTACTGATGATTTTCGCATTTAACTCATCTTGTATCTTTTTGCTAAGCGGACTCATGCAATAAAGCACTAAAGCTTTTTGAGAACTATCTAAAGTAGCCATGTCTCCATGTAGTACAGTTGGTGGAATACCTAAAATATCAGCGATTTCATCGTCGAATTGTCGTCTTATCTTTTGTAAATCATCGACAGATAAATTTGTTGTACCTGTGGTGTTCGTCAACTCTTCATATGTGATATGATCATTAGTCGGAACTATAGCGACAGACCTCTCAGAGAAGGCTTTAAACAACTTATCAGCATAATCCTTCATCAAAGACATCTGGTTATCTGTAAATTGAGAAGAGCCTTTTGCATGCATCATCCCTCTTATCTGATTGTTTCTTAAAACAGTTTCTACCATGCGCTGATGTAATTTTTCGTACTCTAAAAACAAACCGTCAATATAACTTGATAGCCTGTTATTGTTGTATTGCAAGAAGATAACTTCGCTCATTTTAAACGTTCGCTTGAATATAAAGTCTTTAACAGTCACACTATCAAATGTATCTTCATATACAGCGTATTCTTTGCGACTGTAGTCATCAGCGACAAGTAACTGATCGTCATCTGTTTTGATAACTAACACTTCATTTTGAGTAACTAACCTATAAATAAATTTTTGCCAAAAATATGATGCTGACTCATTGTTATTTGGTCGTACATTGAGCAAATAATTCCAAGACGGACTCTCGATATTAACTAATCGCATTTCAGAATCAGCAAATATCCTAGCTAGAAATTCTGCGGACTTATCAATAGCTAGATTTTTTAAGTAAAGATTTTGATAATCATTGAAGATGTCATCTAAATCATACCCATTTTCAGGTATAGTTCCTGTTTTAAAAATACTGCCAAAAAAATCAAGTATTTTCATTGATTACCTCCTTTCTTTAGATTCCATGATAACCCTATCGGTTGGGAGATAGTTAGATCACTTCCTTTTTATCACCAATATTTTTCAAGTCTACCAACTTTTTCCAAGCTATTTTCAAATACTTCATAAATATTTCCATTAAAATTTAAATAATTGTAACCGTTACGAAAAGCTATTTTTCTAGCTTCTGTAATTGTATACCCGGGATCTATCTCGTAAATTGTTTTGACATTTCCAACTTGTTTTGGTTGCTTACAATTATTGATATTAAAATTAATACCTAAATTATTAAGTTCATTCAGTGCTTTTTTTACATTATCAATAGCATTCTGGACTTCATTAATATTTTCAATTTCTAAATTCAGAAACATTGTTCCGATTGATTCTAGTTTCACTTTTTTCCTCCTAAAAATCCCAATCAGCAATACTTGCTAAAAATTCGCCAACATTACTTTCTTGAATAAGTTCTTTTTTATAAAGTGCTGCTATAAACGCATGGAATCCGTCTGTTTTTCTTCTAACTGGTTCTTTCTTCAAAAATCTCTTGTTTCCAGAACCATCTTCTTTTACGTAAGTATTGTCCGTATACCATAACATCATGTGGTCACCATCTAAGAAAATAAAACGCTCATTAGCAAAACCGTCTTCAATGATAGGTGCAACTTTGCTTTGAATCGCTCCTGGATTTCGTAAAAACTCATATTCAAAGCCAGCTTCCTCTAGTAGCGGTTTAAGCAAATCCATCCTAAAACCATCTGCACAAACTATTTCAATATTATAATCCTTCCTCCATTCAATTAACTTATCGACAAGCAAGCGAGGATCAATACTGTCTCCGTCAACAAGAGTTAGCAATCCTTTGTCTTGCCACTCTTCGATGGGAGCTTTAAGTTTAAACGCTTTGAAAAACTCTCGTCTAACAAATGAATGTTGCTTCCAAATTAGCTCATCATTATCCTTAAATAACAAACCTACAGAAGCAAAGTCTCTTATAGATGCATAATCAAACCCAGCTACGCAAGAGCGCCCTCTGAGGCTAATCTGGGGCTCCCTGAGACATGCTAATAGTTTCTCACGGCTAGTGACGTCTTTTTCTAAATCAGCTTCCGGCAAATTCATTCGCTTTGTCATAAACTCTTGCCTACCACTAGGTTCAAGTTCCAAATCATCATAATCACTTTTAGTAACTGTTAGTAGTCTTTTTGCGTATGGTGTGTCTTCGTCGAGCATTGGATTAGCCTTTGACCAATTACGCATATCGTCAACTTCGCTAGCGTTATCAAGCTTGCAGATAAAAGGAAACATTCTGAAATCTTCAACCTCTCCTCGTAGTATCTGCATAGCTTTCTCAATCGTTTTATCGTAAAAACCCTCACGTACATAACCATTTGTGCCATTAAAGAAGGTTCTTACATGTGCTATTTTACCCAAACCAGATTTTTGGACTTTTACGATTTTATCATCTTCAAATTGGTGGATTTCATCGAATTCTAAACAGCCATCACGAGCAGAGTCCATCGTTTTGGGGTTGTTTGTGCGAAAAGAAAAGACAGAATTGTTTTTCCGTCCCACAATTGCCATTTTAGTCAAATAGTAGTGGTTTTCTAGCCCTTTTGATTGGATAGTCTCATAAACTTCTTCAAAAGATACCTTCCCTTGTCTTTCCGAGTTAGCTGTAATGGTTACATCATAGTTTTTGATAGGGTACAACGGACTTGTAAAAAATGCATCTCTAGTGGACATAAAACCATTTTTACCACCTCCACGAGCCAATGTTAAAAGGTATTCATTAAATTGTGGCTCGCCATCATCTTTTCGAAACAAAAAAATAAAAGGAGTTATAAACTTTTGATATCCAGCTAATGGGAAAAAATTCTTTTCAGCGAATCTCACATACTTATCTATCAAGCTGTCATCAAAATACAGGTCATCTCTGACAAGTATTTTTTCTCTGATAATATTAACGAGCATTTTACGCTCTTTATTGTAAACAATTTCATCATTGTCTATCTTACGAGCATACTCTTCAAACAGTGGATGTGTAATCACAACAAATCACCACCGTTCGTAAAATCATCTTTATTGACTGTTTTTCCTTCTGGCAGCATATCGATCAATTGTTTTATAACTCTGTGATACGTTGCATCTCGTGAGTTATATAATTTTGCTACAGGACGCTCTCTTTCATAAGGTGTCTGAGTTTCTGATTGAGAAAACAGTTCATAATCGCCGTTCTCTGAGATATCAATCCACATGTCATTAAGTAGTATCCGGAGACGTGCAGCTTGAGTGAACAATCCTTCTGCGATTTTCTTTTTATCTTCAGGAATGTCTTTAAATAGCTGTTTCAAGCGATATTTTTCACTATAAACTAATTTGTTACGACGTTTTAATTCATCCAAAAATTCACATCTCCTTTCTAGTTTTTCTCTGGGGTGGGGGGTCGTGCGATAAAAAAAGCAAATATTTGGACAGTTGACCCTTCCCACCGGTTTCATCATTTGGCTTTTACCTCGTTTTATTTTGACGGGGAGGTACTTATCCAAACCATTCATCGGAACGGTAATTTGTTTCTTTATCGACCTTCTTCTTTTTATAATTAAAGCGCTTGTGTCGTCTATTGTGACAGTCCTTGCAAAGCGTTCTAAGATTAGCTAAGTCCGTTGCAAGTTCGGGATAAAATTCAAGTTCTTTGATGTGGTCTACTTCTAAGTTATCTGTCGTCACTTTTCCGTTTTGTCTACACCATTGGCACTCATTGTTGTCTCTTGCTATAGCTTCAAGTCTTAGCTTTTTCCATGTTGTTGAATTGTAGAATAGATGTCTACTGGCTTTGGAAGTTGTGTCTATTTTCATGGTTTTGCTTTACCAGTTAGTCTATTAATGTATGTAACTAAAGTCGCATAAGGTTTGCCATCCTTATACACCGTATTTACTTTCTTATCCCATTGGGATTTAACATATGGATATTTATTAGGTCTCATAATTCCTCCTCAATAAAGTAAGTATTTTATGCGCATTTTGCTTGACAAATATATCTTTTATGTGTATAATATAAGTATAGAAAGTGAGGTAAGCAATATGCCAATGACCCCTAAGCAAATGATTAAATTGCTTAAAAAGAACGGGTTTTATGAAATTAGTCAAAACGGTAGTCATAAAAAACTTCGTGATGACTTAGGACACCAAACAATCGTTCCAATGCACAATAAAGACCTTGGTAAGGGTCTTGAAGATACTATCTTAAAACAAGCGGGTTTGAAATAATCCGCTTAACAAGATGGCTTGCTTATCTCACAATAATCAAAGGAGAATTATTATGTTAGTTTATCCAGCTATATTCACACAAGACTCAGATTATATCATGGTTACATTTCCAGATGTCCCTGAAGCAATCACTCAAGGTGAAGACTTTCAAGAAGCTTACGAAATGGCTGTCGAAGTCTTAGGTTTTGCCCTTGAGGATTATACTGACTATCCAAAGGCGAGCTCCGTTTCTGATTTAAAAGAACAGTATCTTGGTTCTGATATTGCTTTAATAGGCATTGACATGATTGCATACATGAAAAAATATCACTCAAAAAAAGTACGTAAGAATGTCACAATACCTGAATGGTTGAACAACGCAGCAGAAGATAAAAACCTCAATTTTTCGCAAGTTCTTACTGAAGCACTTGAATTAAAATTACAAGCATAAGAGCCACTATTGTGGTTCTTTTTTTGCATAATAAAAAGCCACCACAGTGTGATGACTAATCTTTTTCTTTTGACCAATCGTACTCATTAATTAAATCAATAATGACCGATGTGCTATTATCTTCAAACTCTTCATCGTCTATATCTTGTTCGGATAAGAATGCCGAGAATTCTACTACATTATCAATGTAATATTCGAAGTAATCACCCCAGCTCCAATAGTAAATATCAACCTCTTTTTTTGTACCATCTGGTTTCTCAATTACGATGTAAGGATTATCAACCTCGTTACCGTAAGACATACATACTTCGCATGTGCCAAACGTAACATCGTATTCATGATTACTACCAACATCAACTACTTTATAACCTTTAGACATATCTTACCTCCATAAATTATAGGAACAGCCGGAATCGAACCGACACATATAATCAGACCGTCGACAATCCAATTATCAAGGCGCTACCTCTACCGTTTTCCAATCACGCTCCATGTCCCACGCCCGCTGTATTGCTCTAGTGGCTGAAATAACCACTACTGAGACGGCAGGATTCGAACCTGCGTACGTTCCAGACCCTTTATAGTCATATCGCTCCCCCAACTGAGCTACGTCTCAACACCCTATCTCGCCTTTTAGCTACAAAATAGCAAGTTCGATAGTAGTTAAAGTTGACGACTAAATAAATAGCCTGTTGGTAAATGATTATCTCTTCTTGCTATTTTGATAATACTATATTAACACATATTTTTATGTATAAACTATTGTATTACTGTATAAAAACTAGTCAAAAACTCCTTGCTCTACAATCAAAGAACCCTCCCTATAAAGCTCTGCAAAAGCTAATAATGCAGCATCTAGCGTGTCATAATAAAAACTCTCTGACATACATAATTCTGTATAAATAACCTTATCTGCATTCTTGTAAGGAGATAAGTATTTTTCATACAAAATCCTGCGCTTTTCTGGATCCAGTATCATACTAACTGATTGCTCAATTGCTTCTAATTCTTGTTCAGCTGACACACGGTTGAGTGCTAAGCGTTCAACTGGCTTACTAGGAATTCCATGTGATTGTCTAGGCTCAAAGGAATAAGTGGCTGTCACTTTTTGAGTATCTACATCATTAGCGATCCTACGCCAGCGTGGATACTCTCTTAGTTTTCGCTTAGCGTTTGATTTAGTCTTTTGTATATTAATTTCTGGAAAAAACGTCATGAAAGCTCCTCGTATGATATAATAGTTGTACGAATATATACCGAATGGCGCTTTCACGAGCGCTTTTTTATTGTTCTCCTTTCCTTCCTCTGCTGACTTATTTTTGTTGTTAAATTGTCGAGTATTAAATTTTTAGTTTTGCGTCAGCACTTTATTTGCAGCATTACGCTTGTATAATCATCTGTGAGCGATAACAGACTTTAGATTTTTATGAAAAAATGTCGGAGGATATTTCCCTTTCTAAAAATTTCGCTCTATAACTACGTAACGATTATTCCACGCTACGCAGCTGAATACTTACTGAAAGCTTCCAGGGTAAGTTTAACGAGTATTCCAGCTCGTAGACCCACAGAGCCATTGCAGGCTCTTAGGCGCTTGCGTGGGACTTTAATTTGCTTCTGTGTTTAATAGTTTAAAATGCCAAGTTTCATATTCACCATGATAAACGAAGCCTATAGAGTCTGCGTCAACGATTTTATCGCATACAACATATGCTAAATCAGTATTTTTTAAATAATCTTTTTCACCATATTTAACAATAGCAATATCATGTTTTTCACCACTTCTAAAATAATAGCCAGAGGACAAATTATATTTGTCATTGTTAAAATCATTTGCATATTTTTTGGATATAAAAATTGTTTTTTCTTTCATTCCACCACCTCTTCTCTAAACTGCCACGCCCAGTCGAAATCTTTGCGGATTTCGGATTCTGTTAGTTGTAAATCATTATCTGTCTTTAGTAAGTCTAAGTTATCTCTATGCATAACTTTGATACTTACATTTCCGCTAAGTTGTCTCATCAGCACAAAACTTAACTGTCTTTCATTCGGATTAGGTATCTCAACTGTATAAAGCTTCTCTTTTTCAATTGTGATATTTGGATAAGCTAGCCAAGCTTCATAAAACTCACGTTCATTGTGAGTTAGCCACTCTCTAACTTCATCAGATTGTCGACTCATGTGTTGATGTAAATAATCTACATCATCATCAAAGCTTTTAATCACATCAAATATCATTTGTGGCACTTCTAGTTTTGGTTTGTCGAGTTGGTCGAGTAATACTTTTACAATATGTGTTTTCACTACTGGAATGTCGCCGACACCACCTTTACCAATAGACTGTTTGTCTATCAATTTCTTCGCTTCTTCAATATTCATTTTCTACCTCGCTTAACTTCTTCAACAATTTCAATTGCTACACCTATTGCGTCCATGTAACCAGCGTATCTTTCTTGTTCGTAATTATCCAGATCATTGTCAAATTCTTTATTAAGTCTTTTTAAAATTTCGTCAATCATACCCTATCCCCCATTTCCAGTCAAATCCGCAATCCGCTTTGTCTGTCTCTGATTTTGCTCTGACGACTCTTTCAAACGGTACTGCGTGCGTATTAGTTGCTGTTGTAAACCTGTGATTTGTGGTTCGTAATATTGTTGTGCGTCGCGGTAGGTAAAATACGACACAGTTATCATCATTCCCAGCATTGCGATTGCAAAAAATAACAGTCCTTTCCAGTCACTTTTTAGGACATTCATTATTTTATTCAAGTTATCACGTAAATTTTGCAATAATTCATCTGTTGTCATTCTTCCACACTTTCTATCAGGTCGCTGTTTTGATATACGTTTCCGATGACTTCGTTTTCTTCAATTTCTGACCATAAATAGACAGCGTCAGTTCCTGTGTCAATTACCCAGCGGCCTTCTAACATTTTTACTACACCTTTAAAATTTTTATATGTGTAATCTATGAGACGTGTTGTTAAAACCATATCCCCTTCCCAAATCTCAATGCCATTTTTATCAAACATTCCTGTTGATTGCATGAGTATATAGTTGTCAAGATTATCCTCTACAAAATGGAATGTCTCCATATGTCCGGGACGAAACTCATCATAAGCTAAGCTGCATCTATATATTTTGCGCACACTTAATTCAAAGCCGTCAACGCCATACATCTTTTTGGTCTCTTTATTAAACGCTCTAAAATTCGGTATCATCAGAATTCCTCCTGTTCAATCAATCGTCTAATGACTTCTATACAAACTTCTGCGTTATCTTCGTCATAATTATCATCGTATTCATTGATAGCAAGTCTAATGTCTCTTACTAAATTTTTATTAATTAACATCGGTTATCCCCCATGCTCTAAATTTCGGTGTCGTTCCTCTTCCTCCAACCAAACCGCTAACATCACGCAATAATTAGCCATGTCGTTTAACGTGTCTGACAGGCTTTCTGAGACGTTTTTGTCGCTGCTTATAAGATTATATAGTCTGTTGTATTTATCGCCTATACGAACGATACCAGCGATGTATCCGAAGTCGTTTAGAGACTTCTCGAAAGAATTTCCGTAATCTGCGTTTTTGGCTAAAAATGTTTGATAGTTTTCGTTATATGCTACTTGCATAGTTTCTGCGTTTATTTTATCTGCCATACTATACCCCCTCAAAAACTCATTGCTGCGTACATCAATCGCTTGACTTGCTTGTAATGATCTAACTTTGTATCTCTGTGCTTTTTGTTTAACTTTATAAAAAGCTCCGTTTCGTGGCTGTTTGGATTGTGATACTCTCTGTATGATTTAAGATACAGCTGCACATAAATATCTTCGTCAAAATAATCTTTAAACGCTTCAATAACGTATGGTCTTGGCAAGGTTTTTCGACGTCTGTTATTTGTAACACTACATCTTATTAGCTCAGCTTTTTTGCAATCTACATCTAGCTTTTTAATTTGCCTTACAATCCCATTGTCAAAAATTTTGTAAAATTTATCTATTAATTCATCTGTCAATTTCTTCAATCCTCACTTTTATTCTTGGATTCTGACTGTATTTTTTCTTTGCTCTTAAATCACATACGATATTGTCATCCGACCAAACGATGCCTGATTTCTGTATTCTGTCGTAACCTGCATCGGAAATACTATCAAAAACAGCCTTAATCAGATTATCAATATCAGGCTTCTTAGCGTGCCATGTAAGTTCACGCACGAAGCTCTGATATATTTGTATTGTTTTACCTTTAGAACGTTGTGTAGGCTCTTTTGATAGCGTTTTGGGAGCTTTCATGTAAAAGGTTACCTCTACCTTTATGCAATCATCGAAAAACGGTCCATCATAATTTTTTTCTATCCATCCAGAAACCTCTTTTCGCCATCTCTTCATCTTTGGATCTTCGTACGTACCAAATTTGCTGAACTTAGGTCTAGTTTGAGGTTTTGGTTCGATTGGTATTTCAAATTCTGTCTTAAAAGTCATATTCCTCTTCAATCCCTACCAACAATGCAATTCGTTTTGAGCTAGCTAACGCTTGATATGATTTAGTCATGTATTGCTCTATTGTTTGCTTTTTAATTCCGAGTCTTTCCATCAGCTCTTCTTTAGTGCCAACGTCGACAAACTTGTCGTCATCATATATTGCATATATCCTTTGTTTCTTAAACATTTTTCAAAAATCCACACTCGCCCTATTAAATGTGTGAGCTGTGGCAAGGACGAGTGTAGCAATTCTCCATATTATCGATTTTATCGATAAGCAGACTATTTCCTTTCTCGCTCGGAAAATATAGTTACTGCAAAGGCCGAGCTTCACTTTGCAATGTTAGTTAAAAAATCATTACTCTTTGTGTTAATTGATTAGCCCTACAATATTCGCAATGGCCGCAAGGTTTTGGTGGTTCTGTGCCTTTTTTTACCGCGTCTAGTCGCTTAATGTTTTGCGCTAACTCATTTAATTCATTTTGCATAGCGTCTACATTTTGTATTCTGATGGCTCTGGTGTCAGTCGGTGTTTCTTTTGTTACTGCGTAAATAATCGGCTCAAAAGGTTTATTATACTTAGCTTCAAGCATTGTTTTGTAAGCAGCCATCTGCAAGATATACCCATAAGCTTCAAACCAAAAAACTCTCTCTTCACCGTTCCAAATTTTATCATCTATGGGCCCTTTTGTTGTTTTGATGTCTACAAAATAGCCGCGATCAACATTCAGGCAGTCTATCTTGCCTTTGAATTCAACCTCACCAAGAAATCCTGTGATAGCTTCTTCCTTTTCTCCTTGGTAGATAGCCATAAAATTACTATCGCTTTTAAGTGCTTCAATCATCTGTTCTGCAACTAAAAAGCTTTTTTTAAATTGGCCTTTGGTTGTTCCTCGGCTAGAAATCATTTCAGAGCCGTTTTGGGCTTTGAATTCTTCATGAGCTTCTTTACTCTCAAAGTAAGAGTGGACATAGTTCCCGACGAGCAGCGCAGTGTTATCTCTGGTATCTGTCCAATCCCCTTGCAATTCAGCAAGCGCCCTCGTTTCGCATTCTCTAAAACGCTTGTACTGACTAATAGACCAGTACTTAATTGATGATTCATTGCTATAATAGTCCTTTCCAAGCAAATCTAACTTCGTCATGGCATTAAGTCTCCAAGATTATCAAAGAGATTACCTTCGCTAGCTTTAATTTCACCAGTTTCTTGGTCAAAATCCGGAATTTCATCTGCCGGATAAGAGGTATCTTCTAAAACCGTCTTATTTTCGTCTGTGAGCGTTTTTTCTGGCTCCGAATGTAAATCTTCAGTTACGTCTTTTAAATTGATAGGAGCATCCTTATTTTCACTCTGATGACCTATTAAGTCATCTAGGCTATTTTTTTCTTGAGGTGTGATGTCTTTTACTTGTCTGTCATTGTCATACTCGTTTTCTGTTGTTCGGTTCACAGCATCTACAAACAAATCATTGTCATCGCTCGTATTGAAGAATTGCTTAGCCGCTCGATTAATGACTGTTCGTTTTGCCATTTCTTGCGGGAAGTCATTTTGAACATTTTTGGTTTTTGCTTTTGACCATGACTTATCAATTTCTTTTTTGGTCATAACTGTCAAAATCTTTTCACTGTCTTCTTTTTCGATAATGCAATAAGCTCCGACAATTTCGTTATCTGCATTCATCCAATCGGTATCGTGACTAACAAACACTTTGCGACCATTTTCGTTTTTGATTTTAAATTCATCGCCTTTGTAAATTACTTCTGCGTAAATGTCTTTCACTTCAGGAAGTTGCTTAACAACTTTCATAGTGCCAAAGTACGAACGCGTCAACTTAACAGCGTTTCCATAAGGCACAAAGTAACATTGGTTTTTAGCAGGGCTAAGACCTTGGGTTACCATATCGAGCAGCGCATTATAAATGCTATCTTGGTCTTTATTTAACAGGTTCCCATTTTTTAAAGCATAATACGCCGAGCTAAGTGCATTGCTTACGCTGTATTTTGGTGCAATCATCAACCCATCAGAATCTTTCATTTGATTGATTCGTGTCGCAACGTTTGAAGTCACTTGTTTTTGCGTTAGTTCATTACTCATTTACTTCCTCTTTCTATGCTTTAATTGCCAGTTTTCAGCTTTCAAGCGTTTCAACTGTTTTTTAAGCTCTATGTTTTCTTCCGCTTCTTGTAAATAATCAGTCATCAACTCGCTGTATCTGCTTTGCCAATAACGAGTAGACTCGTATAACTCTTCGCTCATATTTAATCTTCCAAGATGTGCGATTTAAAAGACCATCTGCTATCAAGTCTCCGATTGACGATTAATTCAGGTTTTACATCAAATTCCATTTCGATGTATTCCATCAAGTCTTCGTCTGTATAGTCTTTAAATTCGTTGTAAGTCTGCCTTAGCGTAGGCTCTTCGCTGTCTCGTAAATAGTCAATTGTAAATATAAAAGCATCCCTAAAATTACCGTCAAACGTTACAAGTTCGCCATTAATCCTAATTTCTACCATACGAGCTACCTACGAATTTCTCTAGTCTATCTTTGATAAAGTCAAACATTTCTCGCAACTCATTGTTTTCTTTTCTTAGGTTGTTATTATTAACCATAATATCCACTATAGAACTATCTTTTTCGAAGCATTTATATTTTAAATGTTTAACATCTTCAGACAAATCAATGTTTTTAGACTTTAAGATTTCATTTTCAATTTTTAAGTCTTTAATCCTATTTTCTAATTCAGCTACTAATTTTAAATCTGGTCTATTTTCCAAAGTCAATCCTCCCTTTTAGTATTCTCAACTGTCTATACTCTTCAATTTTTTTATTTCGACTAGTTTCATCTAGAGCCATGATTCTTGCTGCATGCTCTTCTGACAAGCCGAAAAATGTTGTTAATGTTAGTTCCATAATTTCATTCTTTCGTCTTCCATTCCTTCAAATTCCATGATATGGCTTTTATCACAACCTTTTCGTATACGTGATGCAATTCTTTCTCCATACGTCTGTCTAATTTCAGCTGGTGTAAGATTTGTCGTGATGATTGTATTTGTACGCTTGTTAAGTAAGCTATATATAATACTTGTCGACCAATCGCTAACCTTTTCAGCACCTAAATCGTCCAAAACTAGATAATCAACCTCTTTTAATTTGTCCAACCAAAACGCCTCTTTACTAAAGTCTCGCTTTATTTCTGATAACAAATCAGTAACGTTTACAAGTAGTCCTAGCTTCTTCGTCTTATCTGACAGTCCTCTGATAATGCTGTAAGCTAGATGACTTTTGCCTCGTCCAGCTTTACCAGTCATGATAATGTTACCCTGACCTCCTTTAAACCAATCGTTAGCCATTGTTTTAGCCCAAACAAGCACTTCTTTATGTTTGATTGTGTCAGTTCTAAAATTATCAAACGATGCGTTTTCCAGTTCGCTATCCATGATTGATAACCTTTTTAGATAGTACAGCCGTTTGTTTTCGAGTTCTCTCTCATATTGTTTTTGAACGTGTAAATCGTTTTGATTTTCCAAATCTTCTTTGTGGCATTTAGGGCAAACTGTCAAACCAGTTTTAAGGATTGTGATATAGCTACAGTCATGCTTGTCACAAATTGTCTCTTCTTTTTTGGTATTTTTTTGATAGGACAAAGCGATTTTATCAAGCGCATTCTCATCACCAAGTATCATACTCACTTACCTCTTCTTGCTTAGATTTCCTAGATTTCTCTTTAGCTTCTATTTGCTCAATTGTCGTGATGTTGTCATCTCTCCAGTTACGTAAAATACCTCTAACATAGTTAAGATTAGTTTTTCCTTGAAGCTTAGTTCTTTTGATAGCTTCCTTAATTAAGTCATGATTATTTTCTTTAATCATCGTACGAATAGTTTCAATTTCCATAGGAGACAACAACCGACCAAATTCTTGTTCCGCTATACTATATATATAGTTAGTAGTTGTCTGATTAGAAGGCACTAAGTTTTGGTTATTTAGTATTGATATATTAGTATTGATATTATTAGTATTGATTCCCTGTAAATTATTCAGGTCTTGACCTGTAACTTTTACAGTTCCGTGCTGTAAATTATTCAGGTCTTGACCTGTAACTTTTACAGTTCCATTGATATATAAGCGGTTGGGTTTGTTTATACCCTGTCTGACCTCGTTTAATAAGCCGAAATTAGACAGTTCTTTTTTAGATTTTATGATTGTTTTTTCTGAGCATTTAAGTAGTTCCATAAATTGCTCGTTTGTAAAGTACATATAAACCTTACCGTCATCATCAAACCACTTATTTTCCACAGATAGTGTTCTGCGATCAAACAACAACATATAAATTAATTTTGCTTTATCGCTCAGAACGTTATATGGCTCTTTTAACAACCACTGCGGAAACTGATAAAATTGGTTGTTTTTTACTTCTTCAATATGCATCATTCATCGCTTTCAAAAAAATTTTCTTTTAACATGTACGCCCTCTATTATTACGTTCAATCATATTGTCGTAACGTCGTGCATTAGCTTCCCAGCCATGTGTTTCGATTGCCCATTTTTGTTTTTCTTCCTGTTTTTTTGGTTTTGCAAAAATAAAGTTAAATAAGTTTTTCATTTTGTAATTTTCTCCATTCTTCAAATTTTTTAACTTTTGTTGAACGACCGCCAACCTTGTCAATGTATTTGCGATAATTTCTGTCTTTGTACATCTTTCTTAGTAATCGCTGCGTTTGGTCAAATGACTTTCCAATAAATTCGGATAAGTCGTTATCATTAAGCCAAAGCTCTTCGTAAGGTACTTCGATACCGCTTTTAAGTTTTGCTAGCATATTGTTTCCTTTCTGTGATATAATTAAGTAAATTAAGTTAGTTAGCGACTGTTCCCGCAGTCGTTTTTTGTTTTATTTAAATTCATCTAAGCTGATACCTAGTCCTGTAGATAACTTGACCATGTTCGGCCATGACAGATGTTTAATTCTCCCACTTTTTAAATCACTAAAGTGGCTTTTGTTAATCCCTGTTAGTTTTGCTAATTTATTCATATTGAGATTTCTCTCAAGCATTATTTTATTGATTTTTTCCCACATAATATTTCTCCAAAAATCAACATATTGTGTTCAAATTTTATTTATATAACAATATGTTGTGTCTTTCGTTCCTTTCTGATATAATTTATTTGAATATGACCTCTCACCGTTGTATTCAAAAATTATGGAAAGGAGGATAACGCTATGGATAAAAATGTTAAACAAGACCTTCTAGGTCTGATGTATATGTTGACTGAGGATGCAGACAAACAAATTATAATTTCAACTGCTGCTGGTACTTATGTCGGAAATTTTATACCAAAAGAAAAAAACGAAAAGTATCACACAGTTTATGCAATCAGTGACAAATTACATCAAATTTCAGATACTGAACAAACTTCATCTGATTCTGATGTGATTGTCTTAGTTGATGTGACCTTGATTTCATCTTCACATCAAGAATTCAAAATGCCGTTTGTCTACTTGTTTACAGACCAAATAATCGGTGTTTCGCTTGGGAAATATTCGATTGGTCAGTAATCTCTAGTTTCTCGGCTAGCGTTTTGGAATCTACTGTTACCGCAATAGATTCTTTTTTATTTCCGCTATACGGATATTGTTTTGGTCTCATATGGTTCTCCTTTCTGTGGTATAATTTTTAATAAAAACGAGGTTTACTTATGTTAGACATTGATACACAATTTATAGACGCAATCAGTAAAATACTATCTGACTATGTTTCTCATTCTGAAATAACACGAATGGGCGAAGTTTTAGGTTATCCTCAAAACGACCAAAATTCTGGGTTTAACAAGCACAAACGGGTGCACAATCTCATGTCTGATATATTAAATAGGACACAGAATACAGATAATATAAAACTTGTGATTGAATACGTCTGTAACCCTTTGAGGTATATCAATGAAGCTTCGGTTTTTGAACATTTAAAAACTGCACTCAACATTCCCCTTTCTCTGAAAGGATTGACTATATCAGATAACGGACGAATAATTGGTACAACTATCTCAAAAACATTACCAGAAGCCAAAAAACGTTTTGAAACACTTGATAGTAGACTGAGAGAACTAAAAATCCATTCTCAAGTTTTAAGATTTTGTACCCAAGAACTCTTACAAGAAAACTATTTCCATGCCGTCTTTGAAGCAAGTAAAGGGATTTTCCACCGTATTCGTCTACTAACAGGCTCATCAATGGACTCAGCTAGTCTGATAGATCAATGCTTCAAACTCAAAGAACCTATCGTTATCATAAACGGTAACAAACTACAAACGCTTAACGAGCAGAGCGAGTACAAAGGATTGAAAAATCTATTGCTCACAATTGCTCACCTTTATCGCAATTCAAAAGCCCATAAACTCAAGTATTACAATCCAGATAGTATCAACGATGCAATTACCGCATTAACACTTATGTCCCTCGCTCACAATCTCCTTGACAACTGCACTAATACTAGGAGACTTGATTAGCAACTTGTAAAATTCTGCTGTCACCTCAGCTAATCTAATCGCTTCATCATCAATTGGGCTATTGTAGTCTTCTAGATGATGAAGTTTTTTCGTTAGTTGCTCAGATAAGTGCTCTGTTTGTATGAATATTGACTTTTGAAGCCCTGAAATAGAACTCATCAACTCCATTTCATTATGGCTTAAAATTTCTTCCATCCCTTCTCCTTTCTAAGCTACATCGCCTTTTTCTAAAGCGATAATTTCTTTTTGTCTTGGTGTTTCACGAATTTCAAACAATGAGAAACTGTCAAATGTTAGTGATTTTAAATAAGAGAACGCTTTTTCTGCTTCGGTATGTTTAATATGCGTATATTTCGTAACGTTGAAGTGATGTTTCAAATGTGAATGTTGCAAACGGATGAACTGACCTTTTTTAGATGCAAATAGGTTTTGACTAGCGATTTTACCTGATGCGTCAAAATATTCTTTAGCAAAACCATAAGCTTGTTTGCTGATAATACTTTTGATTTCACTAGCTTCCACATCATCAATATGGACTTTTTTATCAATTTCAATTGCTAAAGAACGAACCTCTTCAACATCTTTCTTAATGGCTTCTTGAGAAGCTTTTACTTGTTTTTGAGAAGATAAGACTTCAATCATCATATCTTCAATCGTCATTCCTTTGACAACTTCAAGAGCGTCTTTTTCATTCATTTCTGATAATTCTTTACTCATTGATTATTACCTCTTCTACTGTTTTTCTATTTCCAGATGGAATAATTTTGTACATTTCATCGCACCAAGTTTGGACTGTGTTAACCATCTTGGTTACTTCCGTAACTGAATAATGTGCATTGACATTGTTGATAATTGGCTTAAAACGAAGTGGCGCCATTTTCGTATCGAAGAAGTTTTGCACGTCACTAATGATTGAGGACAGCTCACTTATCGAAGTAACAAGGTTCTCAAGTTTTTCTTTTTTGCCCTCGAGGTGACGAATCTGGTTTGTTACTTCAATAGCTCGTTGTGACTCAAGCTTTATTGTCGATAACTCAAGCTTTTTACTATCTAGCTCCCATTCAGCTTCTTCAAGTGTTGTGGAAAGCTCTTTATTTTTATCTAGTAAAGTCCGGTTAAGTTGCTTTGTAGATTCATAATCATCTGGAACTTTTTCGATTACGACTTCTTTTTCAACGACTTTAGCACTCAAGGCTTGTTCGGCTAGTCTCTCATTTTGTTGTTTTAACCGTTCTTTGTCAGCTTCTGCTAGTTTGAGTTGGCGTTCTAACTCTTTGTATTGCTTATGAGTTGTAATATCCCCATCAAAGACTTTTTGATTGAGTTCTGGATTGGCAGACGGCTTTGACATTTCTGATTGAAGCTTTTTTGGAAGTTCTTCAAATGTTTCGATATTCAATTGTTCGCTTTGCGAACGAATGAAATTATAATGATTAATGTACTCATAAGCTTTTGTTTTTCTAAATCCAAGGCTTGAATACCACTCTTCAAAACAACCATATCTATTTTTTGCCAAAACTTCTTGAGCTTTAACAAGTTGCTTACCTATTTCATAAGCGCTTTTGCTTTGAATTCCATAGATAATATTTGAACGCTCTTGTAAAAATTCTTGAGTTTCAAAATCAACAAGTGAATAGTCAAAATCATTTTGTGTTGTTATTTCCTGCATTTTTCTCCTTTCTAGTGTTGTGTTAGTTTTGTTCTATTTCTAAGAGTTTGCGTTTAAACCGCAATGTTTGGTAAAAAAATAATATCATCTAATGATATATCGAATATATAGGCAATTTGATAAGCCTTTGTAACACTTGGCTCTGTATTACCTCTTTCCCAGTTGCCCCATGTATCTTTGGAAACTTTCAAAGCTCTTGCAGCCTCTTCTTGACTCCAGTTTTTTGTTGCTCTTAAAGCTTTCAACGTCATTTTCGTCATTCTCCCACCCCCTTTCTATCTGTTTTTAGTACCTCTAATCTGCTATAATGTGAGCAGAAAGGAGGTGAATGTGATGTTTGACTATTTCAAACTTTATACAATTGTCTTGGAAACCTTTGTGGAAACCAAACCAGACGACGCTTATAGCTTATTTGATAATCTAAGTCTTAACAGTGAATTTGTAAAATTCTCTAAAGACTTAGATAAAAACATTGTAATATCAGGCACTTTAGAAGTAATTGATAATTTACTTGATGATTGCTTGATAAAAGGAAAACGTCGCCCAACAAAAGATATTACTTTCTATTTTTTCGATGGCGTAACAACAACTGGTTACTTATATCTTCAAAGTCTTAAAGATAATAATTTTTCGAGCCGTTTAAAGAATATCCTTAAGGAAGAAGGTATCCCTCTTACACCAACTTCTATCACAAGGACTATCGCCAAACTAACCTTGTGATTTTGTAAAACTCTTGGCAATTATGGAAAATGTTACTTCGACATAGCCATCGCCAAGGATTTTTGTCTTTACAGAATCTTCAATAACATAATGAATCCTTTTATCATCTATTAAGAACTGATTATCGGTTTCAATGACGTTATGAAGCTTCAGCGCTGGATAATTTTTTTGGCTATACGGATATTTTTTGGGGCGCATCTCTTCCACCCCCTTTCTGTTTCTGTGGTATAATTTAAATAAAAATGTGAGGTGAAAATATGGTTAATGATTTAAATAACAATTTCTATCTTAATGCTGACGATACTCTAAAACCCATTAAAAACGTTTTAGAACCAATTTCATATGCCCTTTATTCGATTATTGTCTACTTTTTAGGTCCGCAAATAGAACAAGGCATACAAGATAAAGCAAAAGTCGATTACTTAGTAAATGCTACTGCTAAAACTACAAAGCAAATACCTGAAGAATATTTTTCTGATGAAAATAAATTACTAATCGCACAGATAGTGGAAGATTCTATTTACAAATTATCTAATGAAGATTTTTGCAATTTATTCGCTTCACTTATTGCATCAAGTATGGATAAAAGAAAAACTGTCAAACCTATTTATTCTTCGATACTAAAAGAAATGTCGTCTTCAGATGCAAAACTATTACAATATTTTTTTTCGAATCGTTTTATATTTGAAATTAATATTCAAAGTAGTAATCATTTATTTTCAAATCCAAATTTATATAACTGGTATTGGGATAGTAAATATTATAAAGGAATCTATCCGCATAATTTTGAAGCAACTCGGAATTATGAACAAACAACAGAAATAGAAGAAATGTACAATAACGGTATTGATTTTTACCAAGATAATATTGAAACCGAAATTCAATTTTTAGTTAGTAAAGGAATAATTGCACCTGATCCCAATTTTTATTGTCACCAATTTATTCCAAGCATTAAAAAATTTTCACTTGAAAATGATGAAACTGTTCAGAAATTACTTAAAGAAAACGAATATTCCACACCAAAGGCGATTATTTCAGTTGATCATAAAGTATATTGTCTTACGACATTAGGGAATGAATTAAAAGATACTCTTATTAACGGAAGTGATATTTTATTTACCGAAGACGATCTTTAATTACACTTTTTATAACATCTTCAGAATTTTTATAATTTTGCTCCGATATTTTTAACCAAGAATCAGACAATACTCCAACAAGTCCTTTAGTAACAAATAATGATGTAATAACTGATGTAAAGAATGAGATTAAAATAATTTTAAATATCATAATTTTCCTCCCTACTCCCTCACGGGAGTTTTTATTTTGTAATAAACCAAGCGATCAGCCAAGTGATACCACCTAGCACTAACAGAGCTGGCAATAAGCCACCTTCAAATTCAATACTTGTTTTTTCTTTGCCATTACGACTAGTAAACGTGTGTTCTAGATCGCCAAACATTAGTTTTTTCCAATTCATTTTGTACCTCCTAAAAATGTTATAATCAACTTATCCTAGCAGAAAGGAGGATAAGCTAATGAAAATTTCTAATTCAAAAGATTTAGCTCTCGCTATTGTCGCTTCTTCTAGCCCTACTTTGTCTATCGAAGATAAAATCAAACTTTACGAAGACTCTATGGAAGCTATTAAGAAACATAATTTACCTTTTATTGAAGCCGAAAAGGAATCAGCTAAGATGTCTAGAGATGCTCTCACCAAGGTATTCGGAAGGTAATACACCTTCGTCGTAAAGATATCTACCAATCTCAAAGTATCCTTTAGCAAGCTCACACCTTGCTAGAGGGTTTTTTATTTCCATGTAATCTTCTTGAATATTACGTAGCATAATTCCAAGTACTGCATGAAAATTATAAATGTTATTTTCTTCCATCTGCTCTCCTTTCATTCTTGCAGAGATACAGCCAATGTGCTAAACTAAACTTACCCCATTAGGGGTGGGGGAATTTCACCCCCTATCCGATTACCATGTAATCAGATATTTGATTTTGAGCTTAAACCAAAGAATGTGAATTTCCAACTCGACTTCTTTGTGTTTAGGCTTTTTGTTTAGCCTAGATTTCATTAGCTGTACCTCCTTTCGTTTTGCTTAATTCCTTAAGCTTGATTATATTATACTGCGGTTAAACCGCAATGTCAAGTATTTTTTTGCGTTTTTTTACGGTTTTTTTATTTTTTTATTTACTTTTTTGCGTTTTTGCCGTAATATATACATTATAAGGAGGTGCAAAAATGTCTTCAAAAAAATTAGAGAACAAAGAGATATTTTCTAAAAACCTTGCATTTTATATGGAGCGAAAAAGAGTAGACAGAAATACACTATGTGCAGACTTAGGACTGAAGTATACTACGGTTAGAGATTGGCTCAAGGGTATAACTTATCCACGAATAGGGAAAATAGAACTTTTGGCTGAATACTTTTCAATTAACAAGTCAGATTTGATTGAAGAACACTCTACTAATGGAGCAACTTCCAAAGTCAACTTTGATCCAAGGCAAGCAATTCTCTTATCTAACTATTCAAAACTTAACAACGTACGAAAGAATAAGTTGCTGGCTATATCTGAGACACTTTTATCTGAGGAACAAGGCAAAGTGATAAACTTGCAAGAGAAGATGGCAGAATACGGCTCCAGAAAACGTGTAAGTCTATCTGTACCCGGTAAAGTGTCTGCTGGTACTGGATATTGGCAAGAGGATGACTATGACACAGAGGTTGACTTCTACGCTGATGAAATACCAGATGAAAAAAACTATGACACCGTTGCGGTTGTTGTCGGTCACTCAATGGAACCAAAAATAAAAAATGGCGACTTTTTATTTATTAAGCTGGCTGATCAAGTTGACATTAACAAAATTGGTATTTTCCAAGTTAACGGTGAAAACTATGTCAAGAAATTAAAGAACGACTACCTCCAGTCACTTAATCCAAAGTATGCTGACATCACACCAGCTGAAGGAGATGATTTCAGAACCATTGGTGAGGTGGTAGATATTTATAGAGAAGGGTAGTCTGTGGAAAACTTGACGACATAGAAGATTTTAATGTTTATAGATTTATGAAAGCGTATAGGTTAAACACCATCTGCGATGAAGCGATGGTAGTAAATGAGTTTAAAAATTTAATTTAGGAGATTTATGATATGAAAAAACCTTTTTATAAAAAGTGGTATTTTTGGACACACGCTATACTACTATTAGTTTTAGGATTTTCGTTTTTTGTCATTTACAGATTGGCAGAGACTAATATTGTTAACGAGAAGAAAATAGCAAAATTAGAAAAAACTCAAGAAAATAAAACGACGTCAGGTATTAGGAAAACCATATCCGATTTTACCAGTCGTTTTGACGAAGAATTGTCTGTCAGAGCTATTAAATTTTATCTTAATAAAGATCAAGTTGTATCGTCTTTTGGTGATGAAGTTAAATTGGGTGGAGGTTACTTAACTATAAATAAACCAAATAATGACAAAACAAGAATGTTAGCAACAACAACAGATTTCAAAAATAAAATCATTGTGCCGATAGAATTCAAAAATACAACTGGGGAAACAAAAGGTTTTGATACAAGAGATATTTTCGCCTACAATGGAGATGAAACTATTTCTTTTGATTCAGTTATCAGCGAAAATTTAGATAATGACGGATATAGCGTTGTTGTAAAAGATGGAGAAACAGCAGCGGCTAGTATTGTTTTTGGGACAAACAGCAAGATTAAAGATATCAAAGTGAGATATAACTCAGGATTATGGAAATAAAAAAAGCCCCACGCTCAAATTTTGTCCAAGGAGAGCGTGAGGCAAATTCTAGTATAGTAAAAACCTGCTTTTTGGGAGGGGCTTTTACCATACCTATTTTAACAGAAAATGAGGTAAAAAACAATGTGGATAGAGGAGCTAGCCAACGGGAAATTTAAATATATCGAAAGATATACTGACCCTCTAACAAATAAGTACAAAAAAGTATCTGTGACACTAGATAAAAATTCTAGTCAAGCTCAGAAAAAAGCTGGTTTAATATTGCAGGAAAAGATTGAAGATAGGCTCGCTATCAGAAATCACTCAGAAATGACTTACGGAGAACTTAAAAAGGAATATCTAAAGCAATGGATACCGACCGTCAAAGACTCCACAAAACGTGGTTATTTAGTATCTGACAGTCATATAGCAACCGTGTTACCAGATGATACAATTATCAACAAGTTGACTAAACGTGATATTAGACTAATCATTGATAAACTATTAAAACACAATTCGTATCATGTTACGCATAAATGTAGAAAGAGATTGCATGCTATATTTTCTTATGCGATACAAATGGACTATATGACAAGTAATCCGACGGAGAACGTCTTAGTTCCCAAACCAAAGGATGATTACAAGCCTGAAAAGGTGCTTTATTTAACATCTAACGAGGTTTACGACCTGTGCAATAGAATGATAGACAATGACGAACAAACGCTCGCAGACATCGTTTTATTCATGTTTTTGACGGGTGTACGGTATGGAGAATTAGCTTGTCTGACTTACGACAAAATAGATTTTGAAAATAAAGAAATTCTGATTAATGCAACTTACGATTTTAACACACGAGAAATCACTACGACCAAGACCAAAAAATCAACACGCAAAATATCTGTATCAGATAATATTTTAGATATCGTCAATAGACAGAAAAAGACAAGTTCATTCGTCTTTCCAAATTCGAACGGTGTACCGATTTTAAACGCGTACATCAATAAGCGATTGAAAATTTATGGAGATTATCACACGCACTTATTTAGACACTCGCATATATCATTTTTAGCAGAAAAAGGGATACCGCTAAATGCGATAATGGATAGAGTTGGTCACAGCGATCCAAAAACAACATTATCTATTTACAGTCACACAACTGTAAATATGAAAGAAATTATAAATAAACAAACTGCCCCTTTTGTGCCCCTTTTAAAATCGGAATAAAACAAAAAGCCTTTAATACAAAGGCTTTTGACGTTATTTACATGTCCCCTGCCGGAATCGAACCAGCAATTACTCCTTAGGAGGGAGTTGTTATATCCATTGAACTAAGGGGACCTAGTAAAAAAACTGCCCACAGGCAGATTTTTTACGTCTTGGTTGTCCAGTTTTAAAACATAGTTACTATCCTCAAACAACCAAGCATTTTTAAAATCTGATCATCAAAATTAACGACGGATTTCTTTAATACGTGCAGCTTTACCTTGCAATGCGCGTAAGTAGTAAAGTTTAGCACGACGTACTTTACCATAACGAACAACTTCGATTTTATCAACACGAGGAGTGTGAATTGGGAATGTACGCTCTACACCGATACCACCAGAAATTTTACGTACTGTGTACATTTCTGAGATTCCTTGACCTTTACGTGAGATAACAACACCTTCAAAGATCTGAATACGTTCGCGAGTACCTTCAACAACTTTAGCGTGAACACGTACAGTATCACCAGCACGGAACTCAGGGATATCAGAACGAAGTTGACCTTCTGTCAAACTTTGAATTAATGGATTCATTTTTATTCTCCTTCTCTTACTAATCTTAAGTACTTGTCTCAGCGGATTAGCCGTTTTTTGTGCGTCCATTACACACTCTCACAATTCTACCAAATTTTAACCTACTTGTAAAGCTATTTTATCTAGAAGAACAAGGTGTCATCCTTTAGAATAGTTATTTGTATATTATTGAAATTTGATTTACTGTTTCTAGGTTAGCTTTTTTCTGATTTTTGAGAGTTTAATTCATTTAATATTATATGATTTTTTAAACTACGTTTTCTATATTAGCTTTCGTGTCACCTGACTCTTTCCCATAAAGTTGAAATCCACATCAACTTTTTATCTTCTAATGCATTTCACCATCGCGACTTAAATGCTTGTAGACATTATCCTAACCTAAGTTCTTACACATTCAATTGGATTTTACAGTATTTTAATGACAATCATAAAATCAATTTCTTTGAAGAAAATTATATTAGCCACATAATTTTTGCATTCATAAAATTTACAAACTTCATTTTTATAAACTTTAAGAGAATAAAAAAGAGAACGGAATATTCCGTTCTATAAACTGATAAACTCTTTTAAAACTCATCACTAACTATCTAGATTGAGCACCATAAATCGTATGAGCATGTGATATGGAGTAAGCAACAAGACATACAATAACAAAATAAGGAGTGTTGGCAAAGCCAAAGACTTCGCCACCTATTAAGATAGGACCTAACAGAGTATTCGTTGCACTCCCAAAAACGCTAGTATAGCCTAAAGCAGCAACTAAAATAACTGGCAAACCTAAAATGGGCGCAATAATCACTCCTAAACTTGCTCCTATTGCAAATAAGGGAGTTACTTCTCCTCCCTGATAACCTGCAGCCAAAGTAATAACTGTCAAACACAATTTTAACAACCAATCATAATCATAAAGATTCTTATTAGTGAAGCTAGCCTCAATTAGATTTGTTCCCAGTCCTGAATATCGTCCAAAATGGAAGATAAACAATAAAAAAGTAGCTAACAATCCAAGTGTGAAAATCCGTTTATATGGGTTTAGTAACCTACTAGAAGCAATTAATTTAGCTTTAGCCAATAAATAAGCAAATAAATTGCCACACAGACCAAAACATAGTCCTAAAACCAATAATTTTAGAATAATATCTGGTGTTAACGCCATTGATGTTGCTATACTATGAGAAAATTTTTCTAAACCTAAAGAATGTGAGACGAAATTTGCTGTCAGAGCAGCAATTAAACTTGGTAATATATACGAAACCATTAAACGACCTACTACCAAAACTTCGATCGCAAAAAAAGTAGCAGCTAAAGGAGTCTGAAATAAACCAGCAAAACCTGCTGCCATTCCCATTACTAGGAAAAGTTGAGAAGCGTTTTGTAAACGGCAATATTTTTGAAAGTAGTGTGAAACGGTAGCCCCAATCTGTACAGCAACCCCCTCACGACCTGCACTACCACCAAATAAGTGGGTTAACCAAGTTGTTAATATCACGAGAGGAACAAGACGTTTCGGAATAGTCTCCTCATTACCATGACCTACTTCAAATACCAATCCCATCCCTTTAACACTCTTACCCCCAAATTTTTGATAGACAAAAACTATAAATAAACCAACAATGCTAAGAAAAGGGAGTAGGTAAGCTATATAATCACTTCTAAAGGCTGTCAGGAATAATAGAACACGTCCAAAGACTGCTGTAATAGCCCCAACCACACCACCGATTAGTAAGCTAAACCCTAAAACAAGTACGTACTGAGCATAATTATCAAATCGTTTAATCACCGTCTACAATATTCTCCTTTTGATAAACACGAGATTCTGTCATAATGTCTTTGAAAGTTGCTCGTATCACATCGTCAAATTGATGATTTTGGACTTTCTTCAATACATTGTTAAGCACTTCGTTTTCACGATTATTATCTAAAACTGGAAGTCGGTGTTTCTTTTTAAATGCTATGACCTCTAAAATTAGACCCATTCTAGTTTCTAAAAGGCTTACCAATTGCTGATCTATTTCATCTATTTCTTGACGAATCTCTTCTAATTCCATATCTATATCTCATATTCTAGTTACAAAAGATGGTAAAAAAGTTAAAAAGACGACTCGTGTTCGTCTTTTTGGTAGCTTAGTTAAGTTTAGAAGCAATTTCTTCAGCAAAAGCTTCTAAGTTTTCAATGTCTTCGTCTTCTGCCGCTAAATCAACTTTAACACAATCAGCACCTTTTTGTGCTCCTGTTAATGCGAATTGAGCCTCGAACTCATCAACAGATTTGCAGAAGTAATCATAGAAAGTATCACCTGAACCCACTACGCCGTAAACTTTACCAGATAAATCAACTTCTGCTAAATCTTCATAAAAGTCCACGATTTCATCTGGTAAATCTCCATCACCATATGTATAAGTGGCAACAATTGCAATGTCAGCATCTTCAAAATCTGCAGCATCAACCATCGTACACTCTTCTACTTCAACATCTAGACTCAAGTCACGTAATTTATCAGCAACAATGTCAGCAATTTCTTCAGTATTTCCGGTCATGCTAGCATAAACAATCTTTGCTAAAGCCATATCTTCCTCCACTTGTAAATTACCACTATTCTATCATATTTTTAAAGAATCGTGAAGGTTACTTTAGATAGCTGTCATAGTTTTCTTGTAGCTTATGTAGTAAAGTATCTTTCTCTGAATCACTTGTAAAGGAGGCCTTCACAGCGTTTTGATTAAAAACAAGAAAGTCTTCTATTTTCGTTCCAAAATAAGTTACGAAAAGACTATATTCTTTCGTCAAATTTGTATCGGAAACAGTACGATTATCTGTATTAATTGTAATCTTACCTCCAGCATCATAAAGTTCTTGATAAGGAAAACTTTGAATACTTGAGGCTGCTTTCGTTTGTAAATTGCTAGTTAAACACATCTCTGCTACAGCATCTTCTTCGACAAATCGCTTTATTAAAGCCCTCTGTCCTGTTAAAGCTGTCACATGTCCCATACGCTTAATCCCTAAATTTAAACTATCCGCAATATGCTTAGCACAACCACACTCACCTGCATGTAAAGTCATCGGGTAACCTGAGCGTTTTACTTCCTGAATAAGATCTACTAAACTATCTGTTGGATAGGAAAATTCATCACCTGCAAAATCAAAACCTACCAGGCCTTTGGGAGCCAAATCAACAATGTGTTTAATAATTTCCTTGGTCGTTTTATGAGACGATTGGCGCATACCGCAGACAAGGGCGCGTGCAACGATATTAAATTCTTTCTGAGCATCTGCTAAACCTTCTAAGACTGCAAAGACTGTATCACTTGCGGTTAAACCTTTATCCATAGAGAGTTCTGGCGCAAAACGAATTTCAATATAAATAACATTTTCTAAAGCTGCCTGTCTAGCAACATCATAAGCAGCAAAACGTAATGCTTCCTTCGTTTGAAGAAGCGGTCTGATAAACTCAAACGTTTTAAGGTAATCTACCAAGCTTTCTGTTTGAGCTGGAGCTATAACATATTTTCTTAATTCTTTATCACTATTTGGCAGTATTATATCAGCCATATTAGCCAATTTTCTAATAGCTGGTAAAGAAAGTGAGCCATCTAGATGACAATGCAACTCCGCCTTAGCCAATTCTTTTAATACTGCTTGTGTCATAATTTATCTCCTATTAAAAAGCATTTTTACTATATTAACAAAAGTTAGCTAAAAAGCAATACATTTACAAAATATTATCATAAAAAAGATTGTTAGTTAGCAGTATCCGAATTTTATAAAAAAATAACATACCATCATATAAAAATAAACAAACATTGCGGCCGCTATCTTAATTTCTTTCCTCAATAAAAGATTTAAGCTATAATATAGTCAACAATATAGCCTTGTTCTTCACTAAAAGACAAAACAGTTAGGTAGGTAAAAAATGATTATTTTTCAACAAATTCTTGATAAAATCAAAGAGTACGACACCATCATTATCCATCGACATATGAGACCAGACCCTGATGCTCTTGGTAGCCAAATCGGCTTAAGGGATATCATCAGGCATAATTTCCCAAAGAAAAAAGTACTTGCTACTGGTTTTGACGAACCCACACTCGCTTGGATTGCTAAAATGGATCAAGTGACCGACCAAGACTATCAAGGCGCTCTTGTTATTGTTACAGATACAGCAAATACCCCTCGCATTGATGATGAACGTTATAAAAAAGGTGACTTTTTAATTAAAATTGACCATCATCCAAACGATGAAGTCTATGGAGACCTCTCTTATGTAGATACTAACGCCTCTAGTGCAAGTGAAATTGTGACAGACTTTGCTCTTTCTTGTGATTTGTTGTTATCAACAAGTGCAGCAAGAGTTCTATATAATGGTATTGTAGGAGATACAGGACGCTTTTTATATCCTGCTACCACAAGTAAAACACTGAAGATTGCTAGCAAACTTCGTGAATTTGACTTTGATTTTTCTGCAATGGCACGTCAAATGGATTCCTTTCCTTTCAAAATTGCAAAATTACAAGGCTTTATTTTTGAGCAACTTGAAATTGACAAGAACGGCGCTGCATGCGTTACTTTAACACAAGAAGACTTAAAACGCTTTGATGTAACAGATGCAGAGACTGCTGCAATCGTTGGTATACCTGGAAAAATTGATATTGTAGAAAGTTGGGCAATTTTCGTTGAACAAAGCGATGGGCATTATCGTGTGCGCCTACGTAGTAAGTCACACATCATTAATGAAATAGCTAAACGTCATAATGGAGGCGGCCATCCTTTAGCCAGTGGAGCTAATTCTTATAGTTTGGAAGAGAATCAAGCTATTTACCAAGAAATCCAGGAAGTACTTTCTTTATAATTTTACTTTTTTTATCAAAACACTTGTCAAGGCTATTCTTATTTGATAGAATAGAGTGGTTAATAACTATGACTCAGACGAGTTATGGCAGAAAGGAAATTTTTAAAGATGAAAAAAGACATCCATCCAGATTATCGTCCAGTTGTTTTCTTAGATACAACTACAGGTTACAAATTCCTTAGTGGTTCAACTAAATCAACTAAAGAAACAGTAGAATTCGAAGGTGAAACTTACCCACTTATCCGTGTGGAAATCTCATCAGATTCACACCCATTCTATACAGGACGTCAAAAATTCACTCAAGCAGATGGACGTGTGGACCGTTTCAACAAAAAATATGGTCTCAAAGACGCAAACGCTGCTCAATAAGCATAGCATTAATTTTAAAAGCACTTCTAATAGAAGTGCTTTTTTCTATGTTTGAGCCTATCACGTACGAAGAAAAAAAGATGATATCGTATCCGATATCATCTCAGATTGAAGACAAAGTCCTCAGAAGTTATACTTCTGGGGATTTTTCTTGCTTT
>OCJM01000009.1_pt1 | contig 59545 bp, 68 predicted proteins | sample 1480791 | NCBI WGS metagenome assembly OCJM01 (sample SAMN05301486, study PRJEB22388) | human gut metagenome | isolation source: Infant 2 DOL 6 gut | host: Homo sapiens | place: USA: Pittsburgh, Magee-Womens Hospital of UPMC | collected 2013/2014
GTTATTTTACCCAAATATCTCAATATTATTGGTTTATGGGAGAATTCGGTAAGAATATAAAAAAGACAAACATCAAAAACGATGTTTGTCTTCATTCTGACATGACATTAGTGTCATGTTCTTTTTTTTAATATTAGGATAAACTAATATGGAATTAATTTTTAGGATATTTGAGATGAAAAAAACATTATACATTACCAATAAACTCTTTTTTGCTAACTGGTTTGTGCCAGTTATTGGTGCAGTTCTAATTCAAGTTATCGGCATCATTGTAAGTAGACGCCTTGTAGTAAAATTGCTACCTGATGATTATAAATTCAATTTATACATTGCGCTTTTACTATTTGTTCCTATTTTGGCAAGTATTTTACTATTTTTAATCTATTTCCAAAAAAGGGATTTTACTTCCTTGGGATTTACTAAAGATAATAATGTTTTAACAACGATCTCAGGATTTATTACTGGTAGTTTACTGATGTTTTTTATTTATATTTGCCACTGGTTATCAGGTTTTGTGGAAATTTCTTCCAGCAATTCCTTTTCTTTTGGACCTTTTTTCTTTTTATTTCTTGCATACTTTATCCAAAGCTTGACAGAGGAAATTTTATTTAGAGGATATGTTATGACAACAGTTACCAAATTTAAAGGTAGTTTTGCAGGTGTTTTATGCAATTCTATGTTATTTTCTTTTATCCACTTTAGAAACTATGGTATCACAGCAATAGCACTTTTTAATTTATTTTTACTTGGTATTATTTTTTCTATTCTTTTTAATATGACCAAAAATATTCTTTTTGTTACAGGAGTTCATACTACATGGAATTTTACTATGGGATGTGTATTAGGTAATAAGGTTAGTGGGGGGTATTCTCCTGTTTCTCTTTTTAGAATTACTGAAAATTCTAGCTTTGCTCTTTGGAATGGTGGGGATTTTGGTTTTGAAGGGGGAGTACTATGTTCTTTGATATTAGTAGGTTGTTTAGCATACTTTTCTTTGGAAAGAGTGAGAGTATCTGTTAGATATTAGCTATTATTGCCTTCTTGTGAAAAAAATAAAGAAACGTGCTATAATATAGCCACTAAGTTTTTATGAGGAGTTCATTCATGAAGAAAATTGCTGTAGATGCTATGGGTGGAGATTACGCTCCCAAAGCTATTGTAGAGGGTGTTAATCAAGCTATTTCAGATTTTAGTGATATTGAAGTACAACTCTATGGCGATCAGAAAAAAATTGAGAAATATTTAACAGTAACGGAGCGAGTTAGTATTATTCATACTGAAGAAAAAATTAATTCTGATGATGAGCCTGCTAAAGCTGTTCGTCGTAAAAAACAGTCTTCGATGGTCTTAGGAGCTAAGGCAGTCAAAGATGGTGTTGCACAGGCCTTTATTTCTGCAGGGAATACAGGAGCTTTATTAGCTGCTGGTTTGTTTGTAGTAGGACGTATAAAAGGTGTTGATCGACCAGGCTTAATGTCAACTATGCCTACGTTAGATGGTATGGGTTTTGATATGCTTGATTTAGGAGCTAATGCAGAAAACACAGCTTCTCATCTTCATCAATATGCTATTTTAGGGTCGTTTTATGCAAAAAATGTCCGTGGTATTGAAGTTCCTCGTGTAGGTCTCTTAAATAACGGAACGGAAGAAACAAAAGGCGATTCTCTTCATAAAGAAGCCTATGAACTGTTAGCAGCAGAGCCTTCTATTAATTTTATTGGAAATATTGAAGCACGTGATTTGATGTCAAGTGTAGCAGATGTTGTTGTCACTGATGGTTTTACTGGAAATGCTGTTCTAAAGACAATGGAAGGTACAGCTATGAGTATTATGGGAAGCCTAAAATCTTCAATTAAATCAGGTGGCGTGAAAGCTAAATTAGGAGCACTTCTATTAAAAGATAGCCTATATCAGCTAAAAGATAGTATGGACTATTCAAGCGCGGGTGGTGCGGTTCTTTTTGGTTTAAAAGCTCCAATAGTAAAATGCCATGGATCAAGTGATTCTAAAGCTGTTTATTCTACTTTGAAGCAAGTTCGTACAATGTTGGAAACTCAAGTAGTTGATCAATTAGTTGATGCCTTTACAGATGAATAGGAGTGAACTCATGTCAAGAGATGAAGTTTTTGAAAAGATGCTGGAATTATTAAGGCAGCAACTTGGTGACCCACAGTTAGATATCACACCAGAGTCATCGTTACATGATGATTTAGCAATTGACTCTATCGCTTTAACAGAGTTTATTATCAATTTGGAAGATGTGTTTCATCTAGAGATTCCAGATGAGGCTGTCGAACACATGTCAAGCGTCCAACAACTATTAGATTATATCATTGAACATAAGTAATAATAAAAAGGAAGAAAATACGAACGTTTCTTCTTTTTTTTGATTTTAAATAAAGTTTTTGTTGTATTAGATAATGTTGTGTGTTAGAATAACTCTTAAAATAAGAGAAAGGCGAATAATCAAGTGAATAACCAGCTTATTTATACAGGAAAAGCGAAAGATATTTATAGTACAAAAGATGAAAATGTGATTAGAACGGTCTATAAAGACCAAGCTACTATGTTGAATGGAGCTCGTAAGGAGACTATTGATGGCAAGGGAGCACTAAATAATCAGATTTCATCTCTTATTTTTGAGAAATTAAATATGGCTGGTGTGGTGACACATTATATTGAGCAAATTTCAAAAAACGAACAATTGAATAAAAAAGTTGATATTATTCCACTTGAGGTGGTGTTACGGAATGTGACAGCAGGCTCATTCTCAAAACGTTTTGGAGTGGAAGAAGGACTCGTTCTTGAAACTCCAATCGTGGAATTTTACTACAAAAATGATGATCTGAATGATCCTTTTATCAATGATGAGCATGTGAAGTTTTTGGGTATTGTTAATGATGAGGAGATTGCTTATCTGAAAGGAGAGACTCGCCGTATTAATGAACTCTTGAAAGATTGGTTTGCTCAGATTGGGCTTAACTTGATTGACTTCAAGTTGGAGTTCGGATTTGACAAGGATGGCAAAATCATCTTGGCTGATGAGTTCTCACCTGACAACTGCCGTCTCTGGGATGCTGATGGTAATCATATGGACAAGGATGTTTTTCGTAGAGATCTTGGTAGCTTGACCGATGTCTATCAAGTTGTACTTGAGAAGTTGATAGCATTGTAATTAGAAGAGGAAGGAATTGAATCGGTTCGGGAAACTCAGAAAAAAGGTTGGGCTTACTGAAATCTCAATTTCAGACATCCTCCTATTTTCCAGTCGCTCCCTTGTCGGACTTGGTATCTTATATGAATAAACGTATTTTTGTTGAGAAAAAGGCTGACTTTGGCATTAAATCGGCTAGTCTTGTGAAAGAGTTGACGCATAATCTACAACTGACTTCTTTGAAGGATTTGCGTATTGTGCAGGTCTATGATGTCTTCAATTTGGCTGAGGATTTGCTGGCGCGTGCTGAGAAGCATATTTTCTCTGAGCAGGTGACAGACTGTCTTTTGACGGAAACTGAAATCGCTGCGGAGCTTGATAAGGTTGCCTTCTTTGCCATTGAGGCGCTTCCTGGTCAATTTGACCAACGTGCTGCTAGTTCGCAAGAAGCTTTGCTATTGCTTGGAAGTGACAGTCAGGTTAAGGTCAATACAGCCCAGCTTTACTTGGTCAATAAGGATATTGCAGAAGCAGAGCTTGAAGCCGTTAAGAACTATCTTTTGAATCCTGTTGATTCACGTTTCAAGGACATTACCTTGCCGCTTGAAGAGCAGGCTTTCTCTGTGTCTGATAAGACAATCCCTAGTCTTGATTTCTTTGAAACTTATAAGGCTGACGATTTTGCGGCCTATAAGGCAGAGCAGGGCTTGGCTATGGAGGTCGATGATCTTCTCTTCATCCAAGATTATTTCAAATCAATCGGGCGTGTGCCAACTGAGACTGAGTTGAAAGTTTTGGATACTTACTGGTCAGACCACTGCCGTCACACAACCTTTGAAACTGAGTTGAAAAACATCGACTTTTCAGCTTCTAAATTCCAAAAACAATTGCAGGCGACTTATGACAAATATATCGCCATGCGTGATGAACTTGGTCGTTCTGAAAAGCCGCAGACACTTATGGATATGGCGACTATCTTTGGTCGTTATGAACGTGCCAATGGACGACTGGATGATATGGAAGTCTCAGATGAAATCAATGCCTGCTCAGTTGAAATTGAAGTAGATGTTGATGGTGTGAAAGAGCCTTGGCTCCTCATGTTTAAGAATGAGACTCACAATCACCCAACAGAAATTGAGCCATTCGGTGGAGCGGCGACTTGTATCGGTGGTGCCATTCGTGACCCATTGTCAGGACGTTCATACGTTTATCAGGCTATGCGTATTTCAGGCGCAGGTGATATTACGACTCCGATTGCGGAAACACGTGCTGGTAAATTGCCGCAACAGGTTATTTCTAAGACTGCGGCGCACGGCTATTCTTCATATGGTAACCAAATTGGGCTTGCGACAACTTATGTGCGTGAGTACTTTCACCCTGGCTTTGTAGCCAAACGCATGGAGCTTGGAGCTGTGGTTGGTGCTGCACCTAAGGAAAATGTGGTTCGTGAAAAACCAGAAGCAGGCGATGTGGTCATCTTGCTCGGTGGTAAAACAGGTCGTGACGGTGTCGGCGGTGCGACAGGTTCATCTAAGGTTCAAACGGTTGAATCTGTGGAAACAGCTGGCGCAGAGGTACAAAAAGGGAATGCCATCGAAGAACGTAAGATTCAACGCCTTTTCCGTGATGGTAATGTCACTCGCCTAATCAAGAAATCAAATGACTTCGGTGCAGGTGGTGTCTGTGTTGCCATCGGTGAATTAGCTGATGGTCTTGAAATCGATTTGGACAAGGTGCCACTTAAATACCAAGGTCTTAATGGTACTGAAATTGCAATCTCAGAATCACAAGAGCGTATGTCAGTCGTTGTTCGTCCTAGTGATGTGGATGCCTTCATCGCAGCCTGCAACAAGGAAAATATCGATGCCGTTGTGGTTGCGACTGTTACTGCAAAACCAAACCTTGTCATGACTTGGAATGATGAAACAATTGTTGATTTGGAACGCCGTTTCCTTGATACCAACGGTGTCCGTGTCGTTGTTGATGCTAAAGTCGTTGACAAGGACTTGACAGTTCCAGAAGCGCGCACAACATCAGCAGAGACACTTGAAGCAGATACGCTTAAGGTCTTGTCTGACCTCAATCACGCTAGTCAAAAAGGTCTTCAAACTATCTTTGACTCATCTGTTGGTCGTTCAACCGTTAACCACCCAATCGGTGGTCGTTACCAAATCACACCGACAGAAAGTTCTGTTCAAAAATTGCCAGTTCAATATGGTGTGACAACAACAGCATCTGTTATGGCTCAAGGTTACAATCCTTATATTGCAGAGTGGTCACCTTATCACGGTGCTGCCTATGCTGTTATTGAAGCGACAGCTCGCTTGGTAGCAACGGGTGCTGACTGGTCTCGTGCACGCTTCTCTTACCAAGAGTATTTCAAGCGTATGGATAAACAGGCAGAGCGTTTTGGTCAGCCAGTATCAGCTCTTCTTGGTTCTATTGAGGCTCAGATTCAACTTGGCTTGCCATCAATCGGTGGTAAGGACTCTATGTCTGGTACTTTCGAAGAATTGACAGTGCCACCAACCTTGGTAGCTTTTGGTGTGACAACAGCGGACAGCCGCAAGGTTCTCTCTCCTGAGTTTAAAGCGGCTGGTGAGAATATCTACTACATTCCAGGTCAAGCTATTTCAGAAGATATTGATTTTGACCTTATCAAGGCTAACTTTAGCCAGTTTGAGGCTATTCAAGCTCAACATAAGATTACCGCTGCTTCAGCCGTTAAATACGGTGGTGCCCTAGAGAGTCTTGCTCTCATGACTTTTGGTAACCGTATAGGTGCTTCTGTTGAAATTGCAGAGCTTGACAGCAGCTTGACAGCTCAACTCGGAGGCTTTGTCTTTACATCAGCTGAGGAAATCGCTGGCGCTGTGAAAATCGGTCAAACTCAGGCAGACTTTACAGTCACTGTCAATGGAAATGACCTTGCTGGCGCTAGCCTTCTAGCAGCCTTCGAAGGTAAATTGGAAGAGGTTTATCCAACAGAGTTTGAACAGGCAGACGCTCTTGAAGAAGTTCCTGCTGTGGTATCAGACACCGTCATCAAGGCTAAGGAAACAATTGAAAAACCAGTGGTTTACATTCCAGTCTTCCCTGGTACCAACTCAGAATATGATTCAGCTAAGGCCTTTGAACAGGTTGGAGCTAGTGTCAACTTGGTAGCATTTGTAACCTTGAATGAGGCTGCTATTGCTGAATCAGTTGACACAATGGTCGCTAATATTGCTAAGGCAAATATCATCTTCTTTGCTGGAGGTTTCTCAGCAGCGGATGAACCAGATGGGTCTGCTAAGTTTATCGTCAATATCTTGCTTAACGAGAAGGTCCGCGCAGCTATTGACAGCTTCATCGAAAAAGGTGGCTTTATCATCGGTATCTGTAATGGATTCCAAGCTCTTGTTAAATCAGGTCTTCTTCCATACGGAAACTTCGAGGAAGCTGGTGAGACAAGTCCAACTCTCTTCTATAACGATGCTAACCAGCACGTTGCAAAGATGGTTGAGACTCGTATCGCAAATACCAACTCACCATGGTTGGCAGGAGTTGAGGTCGGCGATATTCATGCCATTCCAGTTTCACACGGTGAAGGTAAATTTGTTGTCAGCGCTTCTGAATTTGCAGAGCTAAGAGACAATGGTCAAATCTGGAGCCAATATGTGGACTTTGACGGACAACCATCTATGGATTCTAAATACAATCCAAACGGCTCTGTCAATGCCATCGAAGGGATTACCAGCAAGAATGGTCAAATCATCGGTAAGATGGGGCACTCAGAACGCTGGGAAGACGGCCTCTTCCAAAATATCCCTGGTAACAAAGACCAAAAACTCTTTGAAAGTGCTGTAAAATACTTTACAGGGAAGTGAGAGTGGGACAAGTTGTATGATTGAAAGGAATAAAAACTGTTGAAAAAATTAGATATTAAATATGCTAAGGTAGGGAATAATCTTGAATGTTCTATTGATTCCTTAAATAAGGAGGAAATGATTGAGATTGTAAATTTTGTTAAGCAGTTACCTAAAATCAAAGTAGAAGAATTGTTTGAGGAAAAAGAACATAATCCAAATTTAGGAGTTGTTAAATATATTGATTCTGTACTAGTTGATGAAATAGAAAGACAGAGTGTTACTTTTAAATGGTATGTAGGCACACGTAATTTAACGATACAAGGTAAGTCACAGCGATTATTTGATAAAGGTATACAGTTTCTGCATGAGAATTACACATTGATAGAGTAAGTAATTTTAAGCTATCAATTTGCCTGAAGAAAAACTCTGGTTACAGCGATAAATATCGAGTTAGCCAAAAGAACGATAATGATAAGTTACTTATCCCGTTCTTAGTGACCGATAAAGAAGTTTTTGCAAAAATAATTTAGGAAAAAATAATGATATACGAAGTAAAATCTCTCAACGAAGAATGTGGAGTATTTGGTATCTGGGGGCATCCTCAGGCAGCTCAAGTCACTTACTTTGGGCTTCATAGCCTTCAACATCGCGGTCAAGAAGGTGCTGGTATTGTTTCGAATGATAATGGGAAACTCTATGGTTATCGAAATGTTGGGCTCCTTTCTGAAGTTTTTAAGAATCAATTTGAATTAGATAATTTAACTGGGAATGCGGCTATTGGACATGTTCGGTATGCTACTGCAGGTTCTGCAGATATTCGCAATATTCAGCCTTTTCTTTATAAATTTCATGACGGGCAATTTGCTTTATGCCATAATGGTAATTTGACAAATGCTATTTCTTTAAGGAAAGAATTAGAAAAGCAAGGTGCAATTTTCAATGCCTCCTCAGATACTGAAATTTTGATGCACTTGATTCGTCGAAGCCATAACCCAAGTTTTATGGGGAAGGTAAAAGAAGCTTTAAGCACTGTAAAGGGAGGCTTCGCCTATCTACTGATGACAGAAGATAAATTAATTGCTGCTCTTGACCCTAATGCCTTTCGTCCTTTGTCAATTGGACAAATGCAAAATGGTGCTTGGGTTATTTCCAGTGAGACCTGTGCTTTTGAGGTGGTAGGCGCAAAATGGGTTAGAGATGTTGAACCTGGCGAAGTTATCCTTATAGACGATAGTGGTATTCAATGTGATCGTTATACTGATGAAACGCAACTGGCAATTTGTTCGATGGAATATGTCTATTTTGCAAGGCCGGATTCAACTATACATGGTGTTAATGTTCATACGGCTCGAAAAAATATGGGAAAGCGTCTTGCACAAGAATTTAAACAGGATGCTGATATTGTAATTGGTGTCCCAAATTCGTCCTTATCGGCTGCTATGGGCTTTGCTGAAGAATCCGGATTACCAAATGAGATGGGTCTTGTAAAAAATCAGTATACGCAGCGAACCTTTATTCAACCGACGCAAGAATTAAGGGAACAAGGTGTTCGAATGAAACTATCAGCGGTATCTGGTGTTGTCAAAGGAAAGCGCGTTGTTATGATTGATGACTCAATTGTAAGAGGAACGACTTCTAGAAGGATTGTCGGATTATTAAGAGAAGCAGGAGCTAGTGAAGTACATGTTGCTATAGCTAGTCCAGAATTAAAGTATCCTTGTTTTTATGGTATTGATATTCAAACAAGACGAGAATTAATTTCAGCAAATCACGCTGCTGACGAAGTGTGTGATATTATTGGCGCAGATAGTCTGACCTATCTCTCACTAGATGGGTTGATTGAATCAATTGGACTCGAAACAAAAGCACCAAATGGTGGTTTATGCGTAGCTTACTTTGATGGACATTATCCAACACCGCTTTATGATTATGAAGAAGAATACCTCAGAAGTCTAGAAGAAAAAACAAGTTTTTATATTCAAAAAGTGAAATAAGCTCTGCTAATTATATAAGGAGAAAAAATGTCTGAAAATAAAAATGCTTATGCCCAGTCTGGTGTTGACGTTGAAGCGGGCTACGAAGTTGTCGAACGGATCAAGAAACACGTGGCGCGGACTCAGCGTGCAGGTGTCATGGGAGCTCTCGGTGGCTTTGGTGGGATGTTTGACCTGTCACAAACAGGTGTTAAAGAACCTGTCTTGATTTCAGGGACTGACGGTGTCGGAACAAAACTCATGCTTGCGATCAAGTACGACAAGCACGACACAATCGGTCAAGACTGTGTTGCCATGTGTGTCAACGATATTATTGCAGCAGGTGCTGAGCCCCTTTACTTCCTTGATTATGTAGCGACTGGAAAAAATGAACCTGCCAAATTGGAGCAGGTTGTCGCTGGTGTGGCTGAAGGTTGTGTTCAAGCTGGCGCAGCTCTTGTCGGTGGTGAAACAGCTGAGATGCCTGGTATGTATGGTCAAGATGACTATGACCTTGCCGGCTTTGCGGTTGGTGTGGCTGAAAAATCTCAAATTATCGACGGTTCAAAAGTAAAAGAGGGTGATATCCTTCTTGGACTTGCTTCAAGTGGTATCCACTCAAATGGTTACTCATTGGTGCGTCGTGTCTTTGCTGACTACACTGGTGATGAGGTGCTTCCAGAGCTTGAAGGCAAACAACTCAAGGATGTCCTTCTTGAACCAACTCGTATCTATGTTAAAGCAGCTCTGCCATTGATCAAGGAAGAACTAGTCAACGGTATCGCCCACATTACGGGTGGTGGTTTTATCGAGAATGTCCCTCGTATGTTTGCGGATGATTTGGCTGCGGAAATTGATGAGGACAAGGTGCCAGTACTTCCGATTTTCAAGGCGCTTGAAAAATATGGTGACATCAAGCACGAAGAAATGTTTGAAATCTTCAATATGGGTGTCGGTCTTATGCTGGCTGTCAGTCCTGAAAATGTTGACCGTGTTAAAGAACTCCTGGACGAACCAGTTTATGAAATCGGCCGTATTATCAAGAAGGTTGACGCTAGTGTGGTGATCAAATAATATAGTCGTGCCTTTGTCTTTTATAACGGCGTTAAGTCGCCTTGTCGTACTTCAGTACTGTCTGCAGCTCCTTGCCTAGTTCTAAAAGCAAATGCCCAGACTATATCCTAAAAGAAAGGAAGTTTAGTTTGGAATCCGAACTGAACACGGGACTCATTTTTTAGAAAAAAAGATAAAGCGAGTTAGACGTAAGCGTCGTCGTTCGTTTTCCTATTTTTCTAAAAAAATATTCGGTAAACCGAAACGTCCCTCTGTATCGAATATGAAAAAAATCGCTGTTTTTGCTTCTGGTAATGGTTCCAACTTTCAGGTCATAGCAGAGCAGTTTCCAGTTATTTTCGTCTTTTCAGATCATCGTGATGCCTATGTTTTAGAGCGTGCTCAGAACTTAGCCATTCCAAGCTTCGCTTTTGAACTCAAGGAGTTTGAGAACAAGGCGGCTTACGAGCAAGCCATCGTTGATTTGTTGGACAAACACGAGATTGACTTAGTCTGTCTGGCGGGCTACATGAAGATTGTCGGAGAAACCTTGCTCTCAGCCTATGAAGGGCGTATCATCAATATTCACCCAGCCTACCTGCCTGAATTTCCAGGTGCCCACGGTATCGAGGATGCTTGGGAAGCAGGTGTTGACCAGTCTGGCGTGACCATCCACTGGGTTGATTCTGGTGTGGATACCGGTCAGGTCATCCAACAGGTGCGCGTGCCACGCCTAGCAGACGATAGCCTAGAAAGCTTTGAAACCCGTATCCACGAAACTGAATATCAACTCTATCCAGCTGTTTTAGATAGTTTGGGTATAAAGAGAAAATAGTAAAATTTGTTATAATAAGCTAATGAAACTAGTGAAAAATTTAGAGATAATAGAATCTATTTTTGGTGATTGGGACGAGACCATAATCTGGTCGTGTGTCCAAGGTATTATGGGAGAAGTTTTTGTAGATAGTTTAGACAAACCAAAATCTTCTTTGGCAAAATTGGGAAGGAAATCATCTTTTGGTTTTCTAGCAGGTCAGCCTACTTTATTTCTACTAGAAGTTTGCTCTGGGGAGGATATTATTCTTGTTCCTCAGCATAAAGGATGGTCCGATTTGATTGAATCAACTTATGGTCAGAATGCTCATTCTTTTAAGCGTTATGCGACGAAAAAAGATACTTTGTTTGAGCGAAGTAGGTTAGAGAAGTTTGTTACTCAGTTGCCAAATGATTTTGAATTACGTGTTATTGATGAGAAAGTTTACAACTCTTGTTTAGAAAAGGAATGGTCACAGGATTTAGTAGCAAATTACGCTACTTATCAGTACTATAAAAAACAAGGTATAGGTTATGTTGTATATTATCAGGGGAATATCATTGCAGGAGCTTCATCTTATTCAACCTATAAAAATGGGATTGAGATAGAAGTAGATACGCATCCAGATTTTCGTCGGCGTGGTTTAGCAAAAATAGTTGCAGCTCAGTTGATACTAACTTGTTTAGACAAGGGAATTTATCCTAGCTGGGATGCTCATACAAGGACTTCATTAAATTTAGCTGAAAAACTCGGTTATGAATTTTCTCATGAATACATAGCCTATGAAATAGATTGAAGTAAGAAAAGGAGAACTCATGACTAAACGTGCTTTAATCTCAGTTTCTGATAAGTCAGGAATTGTTGACTTTGCAAAAGAATTAAAAAACTTGGGTTGGGATATTATCTCAACTGGTGGGACTAAGGTTTCCCTAGATGATGCTGGTGTTGAGACCATTGCCATCGACGATGTGACTGGATTCCCAGAAATGATGGACGGTCGTGTTAAGACCCTCCACCCAAACATTCACGGTGGGCTTCTGGCTCGTCGCGACGCTGACAGCCACCTTCAGGCTGCTAAGGACAATAATATCGAGCTGATTGACCTCGTGGTTGTCAACCTCTATCCCTTCAAGGAGACCATCCTTCGCCCAGACGTGACCTACGATTTGGCGGTGGAAAATATCGACATCGGCGGTCCATCAATGCTTCGCTCAGCTGCTAAAAACCACGCTAGCGTAACCGTTGTGGTTGATCCAGCTGACTATGCCACTGTTTTGGGAGAATTGGCTGACGCTAGTCAGACGACATTTAAAACTCGTCAACGCTTGGCAGCTAAGGCCTTCCGTCATACGGCAGCCTACGACGCTTTGATTGCTGAGTACTTCACAGCTCAAGTGGGAGAGGCTAAGCCTGAAAAATTGACCATCACTTATGACCTTAAACAGGCTATGCGTTACGGAGAAAATCCACAGCAAGACGCTGATTTCTACCAAAAAGCCTTGCCAACAGACTACTCAATCGCTTCAGCTAAACAGCTCAACGGAAAAGAATTGTCCTTCAATAATATCCGTGATGCCGATGCAGCGATCCGTATTATTCGCGATTTCAAAGACCGTCCAACGGTTGTTGCCCTCAAGCATATGAACCCATGTGGTATCGGACAGGCTGATGACATTGAGACTGCTTTGGATTATGCTTATGAAGCTGACCCAGTTTCAATCTTCGGTGGAATTGTTGTCCTTAACCGTGAAGTTGACGCAGCGACAGCTGAGAAGATGCACCCTATCTTCTTGGAAATCATCATCGCACCATCATACTCAGAAGAAGCGCTAGCTATTCTCACAAATAAAAAGAAAAACTTGCGTATCCTTGAGTTGCCTTTCGATGCTCAAGCTGCTAGCGAAGTGGAAGCTGAGTACACTGGCGTAGTTGGTGGACTTTTGGTGCAAAACCAAGACGTTGTGGCTGAAAATCCAGCTGACTGGCAAGTGGTGACAGACCGCCAACCAACAGAACAAGAAGCAACTGCCCTTGAGTTTGCTTGGAAGGCTATCAAGTATGTCAAGTCTAACGGGATCTTGGTTGCCAACGACCACATGACTTTGGGAGTTGGACCAGGTCAAACTAACCGTGTGGCGTCTGTTAAGATTGCTATCGAGCAGGCTAAGGACCATCTTGACGGTGCCGTTCTAGCATCAGATGCCTTCTTCCCATTTGCGGACAACATTGAAGAAATCGCTGCCGCAGGGATCAAAGCAATCATCCAACCAGGTGGTTCAGTTCGTGACCAAGAATCTATTGACGCCGCAAACAAACATGGCTTGACCATGATCTTCACAGGCGTGAGACATTTTAGACATTAAAAAATAGTAGTTTAGGTTTTCTTAAGTTAACTCAGGTATACTACGTATATCCTAAAAACTTTTCTTTTTATTAAACCTCCTAAGTACTCATCAAGGTGAGTACTTTTTTTGATATTTTGATTTAAATTTTCGAATAAGTTAATTGCAAGTGTTTGAGCACTTCATTATATTAATTCTATTTGGAGGTTTTTCTTGAATAAATGGTTAGTTAAGGCAAGTTCCTTAGTTGTTTTAGGTGGTATGGTTTTATCTGCGGGTTCCCGAGTTTTAGCGGATACTTATGTCCGTCCAATTGATAATGGTAGAATTACAACAGGTTTCAATGGTTATCCTGGACATTGTGGGGTGGATTATGCTGTTCCGACTGGAACGATTATTAGGGCAGTGGCAGATGGTACTGTGAAATTTGCAGGAGCTGGAGCCAACTTTTCTTGGATGACAGACTTAGCAGGAAATTGTGTCATGATTCAACATGCGGATGGAATGCATAGTGGTTACGCTCATATGTCACGTGTGGTGGCTAGGACTGGGGAAAAAGTCAAACAAGGAGATATCATCGGTTACGTAGGAGCAACTGGTATGGCGACGGGACCTCACCTTCATTTTGAATTTTTACCAGCTAACCCTAATTTTCAAAATGGTTTCCATGGACGTATCAATCCAACGTCACTAATTGCTAATGTTGCGACCTTTAGTGGAAAAACGCAAGCATCAGCTCCAAGCATTAAGCCATTACAATCAACTCCTGTACAGAATCAATCTAGTCGATTAAAAGTGTATCGAGTAGATGAATTACAAAAGGTTAATGGTGTTTGGTTAGTCAAAAATAACACCCTAACGCCGACTGGGTTTGATTGGAACGATAATGGTATACCAGCATCAGAAATTGATGAGGTTGATGCTAATGGTAATTTGACAGCTGACCAGGTTCTTCAAAAAGGTGGTTACTTTATCTTTAATCCTAAAACTCTTAAGACTGTAGAAAAACCCATCCAAGGAACAGCTGGTTTAACTTGGGCTAAGACACGCTTTGCTAATGGTAGTTCAGTTTGGCTTCGCGTTGACAACAGTCAAGAACTGCTTTACAAATAGTTTGAGGTATTGATTCATTGTTTTAAATGACAGTTTTGTTACTAACTAAGTACAATTTCTTTAAACCGTCTGAAAATAATTTTATAGTCCAGTAAAGTGTGATATTATAGTCTCGGACTAATAAAAAGGAAATAGGAATTGAAGCAATGAAAATGAATAAAAAGGTACTATTGACATCGACAATGGCAGCTTCGCTATTATCAGTCGCAAGTGTTCAAGCACAAGAAACAGATACGACGTGGACAGCACGTACTGTTTCAGAGGTAAAGGCTGATTTGGTAAAGCAAGACAATAAATCATCATATACTGTGAAATATGGTGATACACTAAGCGTTATTTCAGAAGCAATGTCAATTGATATGAATGTCTTAGCAAAAATTAATAACATTGCAGATATCAATCTTATTTATCCTGAGACAACACTGACAGTAACTTACGATCAGAAGAGTCATACTGCCACTTCAATGAAAATAGAAACACCAGCAACAAATGCTGCTGGTCAAACAACAGCTACTGTGGATTTGAAAACCAATCAAGTTTCTGTTGCAGACCAAAAAGTTTCTCTCAATACAATTTCGGAAGGTATGACACCAGAAGCAGCAACAACGATTGTTTCGCCAATGAAGACATATTCTTCTGCGCCAGCTTTGAAATCAAAAGAAGTATTAGCACAAGAGCAAGCTGTTAGTCAAGCAGCAGCCAATGAACAGGTATCACCAGCTCCTGTGAAGTCGATTACTTCAGAAGTTCCAGCAGCTAAAGAGGAAGTTAAACCAACTCAGACGTCAGTCAGTCAGTCAACAACAGTATCACCAGCTTCTGTTGCCGCTGAAACACCAGCTCCAGTAGCTAAAGTAGCACCGGTAAGAACTGTAGCAGCCCCTAGAGTGGCAAGTGCTAAAGTAGTCACTCCTAAAGTAGAAACTGGTGCATCACCAGAGCATGTATCAGCTCCAGCAGTTCCTGTGACTACGACTTCAACAGCTACAGACAATAAGTTGCAAGCGACTGAAGTTAAGAGCGTTCCGGTGGCACAGAAAGCTCCAACGGCAACACCGGTAGCACAACCAGCTTCAACAACAAATGCAGTAGCTGCACATCCTGAAAATGCAGGGCTCCAACCTCATGTTGCAGCTTATAAAGAAAAAGTAGCGTCAACTTATGGAGTTAATGAATTCAGTACATACCGTGCGGGAGATCCAGGTGATCATGGTAAAGGTTTAGCAGTTGACTTTATTGTAGGTACCAATCAAGCACTTGGTAATGAAGTTGCACAGTACTCTACACAAAATATGGCAGCAAATAACATTTCATATGTTATCTGGCAACAAAAGTTTTACTCAAATACAAATAGTATTTATGGACCTGCTAATACTTGGAATGCAATGCCAGATCGTGGTGGCGTTACTGCCAACCACTATGACCACGTTCACGTATCATTTAACAAATAATATAAAAAAGGAAGCTATTTGGCTTCTTTTTATATGCCTTGAATAGACTTTCAAGGTTCTTATATAATTTTTATTAAATTGAGGAGATTAAGCTATAAGTCTGAAACTACTTTCACGTTAACCGTGACTAAATCAAAACATTAAAACTAAAATCTAAGTCTGTAAAGATTATTGAAAACGCTTTAAAAATAGATATAATAAGGTTTGTAGATATCTAAAATTAAAAAAGATAAGGAAGTGAGAATATGCCACATCTAAGTAAAGAAGCTTTTAAAAAGCAAATAAAAAATGGCATTATTGTGTCATGTCAAGCTTTGCCTGGGGAGCCTCTTTATACTGAAAGTGGAGGTGTTATGCCTCTTTTAGCTTTGGCAGCTCAAGAAGCAGGAGCGGTTGGTATAAGAGCCAATAGTGTCCGCGACATTAAGGAAATTCAAGAAGTTACTAATTTACCTATCATCGGCATTATTAAACGTGAATATCCTCCACAAGAACCATTTATCACTGCTACGATGACAGAGGTGGATCAATTAGCTAGTTTAGATATTGCAGTAATAGCCTTAGATTGTACACTTAGAGAGCGTCATGATGGTTTGAGTGTAGCTGAGTTTATTCAAAAGATAAAAAGGAAATATCCTAAACAGTTATTAATGGCTGATATAAGTACTTTTGAAGAAGGCAAAAATGCTTTTGAAGCAGGAGTTGATTTTGTGGGTACAACTCTATCTGGATACACAGATTACAGCCGCCAAGAAGAAGGACCGGATATAGAACTCCTTAATAAGCTTTGTCAAGCCGGTATAGATGTGATTGCGGAAGGTAAAATTCATACTCCTAAGCAAGCTAATGAAATTAATCATATAGGTGTTGCAGGAATTGTAGTTGGTGGTGCTATCACTAGACCAAAAGAAATAGCGGAGCGTTTCATCTCAGGACTTAGTTAAAAGTGTTACTCAAAAATCAAAATAAAAAAGGGGAATAGTTATGAGTATCAAAAAAAGTGTGATTGGTTTTTGCCTCGGAGCTGCAGCATTATCAATGTTTGCTTGTGTAGACAGTAGTCAATCTGTTATGGCTGCCGAGAAGGATAAAGTCGAAATTACGTGGTGGGCTTTTCCAACCTTTACTCAAGAAAAGGCTAAGGATGGAGTAGGTACTTATGAGAAAAAAGTCATCAAGGCTTTTGAAAAGAAAAATCCTAATATAAAAGTAAAACTAGAGACAATTGATTTCACATCTGGACCTGAAAAAATCACTACAGCAATTGAAGCAGGGACAGCACCTGATGTGCTTTTTGATGCACCAGGGCGAATTATTCAATATGGTAAAAATGGTAAATTAGCAGATTTGAATGATTTATTTACAGACCAATTTATTAAGGATGTCAATAATAAGAACATCATTCAAGCTTCTAAGTCTGGCGATAAAGCCTACATGTATCCAATAAGTTCTGCCCCATTTTATATGGCGTTCAATAAAAAAATGCTTAAAGATGCAGGAGTTTTGAAACTTGTAAAAGAAGGTTGGACTACTAGTGATTTTGAAAAAGTACTAAAAGCACTAAAAAATAAAGGCTATACACCAGGTTCATTCTTTGCAAACGGGCAAGGAGGAGATCAAGGACCACGTGCATTTTTTGCTAATCTTTATAGTGCTCCAATAACAGATAAAGAAGTAACAAAATATACCACTGACACTAAAAATTCTGTAAAATCAATGAAAAAAATAGTTGAATGGATTAAGAAAGGCTACTTGATGAATGGGTCTCAGTATGATGGCTCAGCTGACATTCAAAACTTTGCCAATGGACAAACTGCTTTCACTATCCTATGGGCTCCAGCTCAACCAAAAACTCAAGCAAAATTATTAGAGTCAAGTAAAGTGGATTACCTTGAAGTGCCATTCCCATCAGAAGATGGAAAACCAGATTTAGAATACCTTGTTAATGGTTTTGCGGTCTTTAATAATAAAGATGAAAACAAAGTAAAAGCCTCTAAGAAATTTATCACTTTTATTGCTGACGATAAAAAATGGGGACCAAAAGATGTTATACGTACAGGTGCTTTCCCAGTTAGAACATCATTTGGAGATCTTTATAAAGGTGATAAACGTATGATGAAGATTTCAAAATGGACTCAATATTATTCACCATATTACAACACTATCGATGGATTTTCTGAAATGAGAACCTTATGGTTCCCAATGGTTCAATCTGTATCCAATGGTGACGAAAAGCCGGCAGATGCTTTGAAAGACTTTACTCAAAAAGCAAATGATACCATTAAAAAAGCAGCTAAATAATTAAGGAGACTCCTTTTCTATGGTCAATCACATATTGGGATAGAAGGGGAGTTTTTAGTCAAGTTAAGATGTAAAGGAGAGTACCGTATGCGTACTAATAAGTTAAAGATGAGGGAAACGATGATAGCTTATGCTTTTCTAGCGCCTATTCTCTTATTTTTCTTAATTTTTGTTTTTGCACCGATGGTTATGGGCTTTGTCACTAGTTTTTTTAATTATTCTATGACACAGTTCACTTTTATTGGGCTAGCTAATTACAATCGTATGTTTCATGATTCTATTTTCGTGAAATCCTTGATAAATACAGTAATCATTGTGATTGGCTCTGTGCCAGTAGTGGTTTTCTTCTCACTTTTTGTTGCTGCAAATACTTATGAAAAAAATGTTTTTTCACGCTCTTTCTACCGTTGTGTCTTCTTCTTGCCAGTAGTAACTGGTAGTGTTGCAGTCACAGTTGTTTGGAAATGGATTTATGACCCTATGTCCGGAATTTTAAATTACATTTTGAAATCAGGTCATGTCATTGAACAGAATATTAGCTGGCTTGGTGATAAGCACTGGGCATTACTTGCTATTATTATTATTTTGCTAACGACTTCAGTTGGTCAACCTATTATTCTATATATTGCGGCGATGGGAAATATTGACAATTCTCTTTGCGAAGCTGCGCGTGTTGATGGAGCCAATGAAATGCAAGTTTTTTGGCAAATTAAATGGCCGAGTCTCTTACCAACTACACTCTATATTGCAGTTATAACAACAATTAATTCATTTCAATGTTTTGCCTTAATCCAGCTCCTAACATCTGGTGGACCAAATTATTCAACAAGCACTTTGATGTATTATCTTTATGAAAAAGCCTTTAAACTATCAGAATATGGCTATGCTAATACTATGGGAGTATTCCTAGCAGTAATGATTGCTTTAATAAGTTTTGCTCAATTTAAGATCTTAGGAAATGATGTGGAATATTAGGAGGAAAACATGAAAAAGAAAACATTCAGTGCTTATAACTTTTTAACGGCTCTTATCCTTTGTCTTTTGACAGTGCTTTTTATCTTTCCATTTTATTGGATTATGACAGGAGCTTTTAAATCTCAACCTGATACTATTATCATCCCCCCACAATGGTGGCCCAAAGCACCGACCTTAGAAAATTTTAAAGCTTTAACTGTACAAAACCCAGCTTTGAGATGGCTTTGGAATAGTGTCTTTATCTCAATTATGACAATGTTCCTAGTTTGCTGTACATCGTCAATGGCAGGCTATGTTTTAGCTAAGAAACGATTTTACGGTCAAAAAATATTGTTCTCCCTTTTTATTGCTGCTATGGCTTTACCTAAACAGGTTGTTTTAGTGCCATTAGTTAGAATTATCAATTTTATGGGGATACATGATACCTTATGGGCGGTTATTTTACCTCTTGTTGGTTGGCCTTTTGGGGTCTTCTTGATGAAACAGTTTTCTGAAAATATTCCAACAGAATTACTGGAATCAGCTAAAATTGATGGTTGTGGAGAGATTCGAACATTTATTAATGTAGCATTTCCAATTGTCAAACCTGGATTTGCTGCCCTAGCTATTTTCACATTTATCAATACTTGGAATGACTATTTTATGCAATTAGTTATGCTAACTTCTAGAAATAATCTGACCATTTCTCTTGGGGTAGCTACTATGCAGGCTGAAATGGCAACAAACTATGGCTTAATTATGGCAGGTGCAGCCTTAGCTGCTGTTCCTATTGTGACAGTATTCTTAGTTTTCCAAAAATCCTTTACTCAGGGGATTACAATGGGAGCTGTTAAAGGATAGGTAGGATTTATTATGATTTACGATCATTTATTGAATTTAACGCATTATAAAGATATTAATCATAATTTAGATTTAGCGATTGATTATCTACTAAGTCATGATTTAAGGAATTTAGATGTAGGCACCTATCATATTAGCCCAGAAGTGATACTCATGGTCCAATCAAATCAACTTGGTGAGTCATTTGATCATATTTTTGAATACCATAAAAAATACCTTGATATACATTATGTCATTGAAGGACATGAAGTTATCAAATTGGGAAAAGGTGATAAGGTAGAGGTAGAGGAATACTTAGGCGATATAGGATTTATCAAGTGCTCAGAAGAGGCTTCTTTTGATTTGAGAGATAATTATATAGCCTTCTTTTTCCCAGAAGAAGCTCATCAGCCAAATGGTATGGGAAGTCTAGGTAATTATGTCAAAAAAGGGGTATTGAAAGTGTTAATGGCGTAAGAAATACAGGGAGTATATTGTGAAAAAAGCAAATCAATTAATAGCAGCGATTTTTGATGTTAACAACCCCTTTATGCAAGGTTGCAATGTTGTTTTTGATCTAGCATTACTAAACCTTCTTTTTATGATAACTTGCCTACCATTGGTAACTATTGGTGCTGCTAAAATTAGTTTGTATCGAACGTTGTGGCAAAAATTAGAAGGCGATCAGACAAATCTTTTAATATTGTATATAAAACACCTAAAAAAAGAGTGGTTCCAAGGTATGCTTTTAGGTTTGGTTGAACTAAGTATTTTGGTTGTGATCATATTTGATTTAACAATTCTTCATTATCAAATAGGTTTCATTGTGTCTTTCTTGAAGATAATTTGTTACGCCTTTTTGTTATTGACTGTGATGACGAGCATATACCTATTTCCTATGGCTGCCCGCTACGAAATGTCTCTTTTAGATACCGTGAAAAAGAGCTTTATAATGGCATGTTTAAACTTGAAATGGACTGGTGTATTGATGTTTTTATTAATCATGACTTGGTTTATTATGGTGCAGTCTAGTCTCTTATTTATGCTTACAGTGTCAGCTATATTTATTTTTGCTTATACCGCCTTTGCTTACTTTAAAATTATTATTTTACAAAAACAATTTGCCTATTTCAGCAAACAACAAGGAGATTATCAATGAAAGATTTACAAAAATATCAAGGAATTATTCCTGCATTTTATGCTTGCTATGATGATAAGGGTGATATTTGTCCCGAACGAGTAAAAGCCCTGACCAATTATTTTATTGATAAAGGTGTTCAAGGACTTTATGTTAATGGTTCATCCGGAGAATGTATTTACCAAAGTGTAGCAGATCGTAAACTTGTACTGGAAAATGTTATGTCCGTTGCTAAGGGTAAACTAACAGTAATAGCGCATGTGGCATGTAATAATACTAAGGATAGCGTAGAGTTGGCTATGCATGCTGAAGCTATAGGTGTTGATGCTATTGCAGCAATTCCACCAATTTATTTTCGATTACCAGAGTATGCCATAGCAGATTATTGGAATACTATTAGTCAAGCAGCACCACAAACTGATTTTATTATTTACAATATTCCTCAATTGGCAGGGGTTGCTTTGACATCGGATTTATATCGAAAAATGTTACAAAATCCGCAAGTAATTGGTGTTAAAAATTCTTCCATGCCAGTTCAAGACATTCAGAATTTTGTGGCTATTGGAGGAGAAAATCATATTGTTTTTAATGGTCCAGATGAACAATTTTTGGGTGGTCGTCTCATGGGAGCCGCTGCAGGTATTGGTGGTACCTATGGCGTAATGCCAGAATTATACTTGACTTTAAATCAGTTAATTGTTGATAAAGATTTAGAAAAAGCGCGTGAACTTCAATTTACAATTAACGATATTATCACAAAGCTTTGTTCGGGTCATGGTAATATGTATGCTGTGATCAAAGCTGTATTGGAAATCAATGAGCAACTAACTATAGGTTCCGTTCGGTTACCTTTAGCATCTGTAACAGAAGAAGATAAACCTATTATTAAAGAGGCAGCAGAAATGATTAGACATGCTAAAAAACAGTTTTGTTAAAGTGAGGTAGATAATTATGACCAGAACAGTAGCAATTGATATTGGCGGTACAATGATTAAGCATGGCATTGTGGATAATTTAGGTTGTATTGTTGAGGCAAGTGAGCTTGCCACAGAAGCCTACAAAGGTGGTCCAGGCATTTTACAAAAAGTTTGTCAAATTATCGATAACTATCTAGCAGAAGGGAGCATTGATGGAATTGCTATCTCATCTGCTGGCATGGTAGATCCAGATGAAGGATGTATATTTTACTCTGGTCCTCAAATTCCAAACTATGCTGGGACACAATTTAAGAAAGTTTTAGAAGACACTTATCAAGTACGCACAGAAATTGAAAATGATGTTAATTGTGCAGGATTAGCTGAAGCTGTCTCAGGTAGTGCCAAAGATAGTTCAATAGCGCTTTGTCTTACTATTGGAACAGGTATTGGTGGTTGTCTGATTATTGATAAAACAGTTTTTCATGGCTTTAGTAATTCTGCTTGTGAAGTTGGCTATATGCACCTTTCAGATGGTGATTTTCAAGATTTAGCCTCTACAACTGCACTGATTGCTGATGTTGCTAAAGCGCATGGAGATGAAATTAGCCGATGGGATGGACGTCGTATTTTTCAGGAGGCTAAAGAAGGCAATGAAAAATGTATTGCAAGTATAGATCGTATGATAAACTACCTTGGCCAAGGAATCGCTAATATGGTTTATGTGGTAAATCCTGAAAAAGTTGTTTTAGGTGGTGGAATCATGGCTCAAAAAGATTATTTACAAGATAAACTTAGTGAATCTTTGAAACGAAATCTTGTGACAAGTCTTGCTGAAAAAACAACAATAGTTTTTGCACAACACGAAAACCAAGCTGGTATGCTAGGAGCTTACTACCATTTTAAAAACAGGGGGTGACGGGTATATGATTGAAACAATGTCGCTAGATGACATGAGAGAATACCTAGGTCAAGACCAAATTCCCGAGGATTTTGATGACTTCTGGAAAAAACAAACAATGAAATATCAAGGGAATATTGAGTATCGTCTAGACAAAAAAGATTTCAATATTACTTTTGCACAAGCTTATGATCTTCATTTTAAAGGCAGCAATAACTCTATTGTCTATGCCAAATGTTTATTCCCTAAAACAAATAAACCCTATCCTGTAGTTTTTTATTTTCATGGTTACCAAAACCAAAGTCCTGACTGGAGTGACCAACTTAATTATGTAGCAGCAGGTTACGGCGTTGTTTCAATGGATGTTCGAGGTCAAGCTGGACAGTCTCAAGACAAGGGGCATTTTGATGGCATTACAGTTAAGGGCCAGATTGTGCGAGGAATGATCTCAGGACCAAATCATCTTTTTTATAAAGACATTTATCTTGATGTTTTCCAATTGATTGATATCATTGCTACATTAGAGAGTGTTGATAGTAATCAACTTTATAGTTATGGCTGGTCTCAAGGTGGAGCACTTGCTTTGATAGCTGCAGCTCTTAATCCCAAAATCGTCAAGACCGTTGCTGTTTACCCATTTTTGTCAGACTTTAGACGAGTATTAGATTTAGGGAATGTCAGTGAGCCTTATGACGAACTCTTCCGCTATTTTAAATATAGCGATCCTTTTCATAAAACAGAGAATAGTGTGTTAAAAACTTTGGCTTATATTGATGTTAAAAATTTTGCACATAGGATTTCTTGCCCAGTTGTTTTACTAACAGCCTTAAAAGATGATATTTGTCCTCCATCAACTCAATTTGCCATTTTTAACCGTCTGACATCAACTAAAAAGCATCTTTTGTTACCAGACTATGGACATGATCCAATGACAGTGCAAGTAAAAGACTATATTTTTGATCAACTGACAGGAAGTCAATTTACGAAGCAAAAAATCGAGTAGATTATTTCTACTCGATTTTCATTTAGCGTTGAATAATGGTTTCTCTAAAAATTCGCTCTTTTTCTATTTTATTAATATCTAAAAATTGTGCATAGATAATATCTACCATGATTAACATTGGGATCTGAGGCGAAATTCTATTGCCGTAGTCTAAATGCCTAGCAGAGGCCACCTGAATAATCTTGTCAAAAGCATAGTCAATTGTGTGAGGTTGTTTTGTAAATAGAACGGTTTTAGCTCCGTGACAACTTGCGATTTTTAAGGCACCAATAACAGAGTTGGTGTTCCCAGAAAGTGAGAAGGCAATGACGAGGCATCTATCATTAACAATACTATTAGTCCATGAGAAACTATCTGTATCATCCAAAGCCTCACAAATCACTCCCAGCCTCATAAGGCGTATTTTAAATTCTTTAGCTACTAGCGATGAGCTCCCTTTGCCATAAAAATAAACACGATCAGCTTGCTCAATCATATGTGATACTTCTAGAAGCTGTTCTTCATCAATAATATCAGCGGATTTAGAAACCATCTCTTGATAATTCATAAATACTTTCTTAGTGTTGTCATTTTGAAGACCGTATAATTGTTGACTGATGGTCTCATGGCTTTTTAAATATTCAAAAACAAATTCACGATAGCCTTTAAACCCACATTTTTTAGCAAAACGCGTTAAGGCTGCTTGTGAAATGTGTAGTTGCTTAGTGACAATGGTAGAAGCAAGAGCGTCTTTTGAAATGGGTTGCCCCATAAAATAACAAGCAATTTCACGTTCTAAATCAGTCATTAAATCAAGAGCAGACTCAATTTGGTCATAAATAGTCATAATACACGGTCCTCTCCTCTTTAAGAAAGCGCTTAACATATTCAGTATAACATAAAGTTAGCGAGGGACCAAACTAAGTTCTAAGAAACAGCAATGATAAGTTTTAAATAGCAATATGAAGGATTAATAACATAATATATGTGAAGTATATGTTATGTTATTAATTTTTCAAAAAAGATGCAATAAAAAACTTAAAAGCGAACAAATGTGTTATAATTTTATAAATAATACGTTTTTATTGTAAATTTCTTTTTATATTATTTAATAGGAGTTACTCTGATATGAAATTGCTTGTTGTTGGTTCTGGTGGTCGTGAGCATGCGATTGCTAAGAAGTTGTTAGCGTCTAAGAATGTGGATCAGGTTTTTGTGGCACCTGGTAATGATGGTATGACCTTGGATGGTCTAGACTTGGTAAACATCGGAATTTACGAACATTCTAGGCTGATTGACTTTGCTAAGGAGAATGAGATTGCTTGGACCTTTATTGGTCCTGATGATGCGCTAGCAGCTGGTATCGTTGATGATTTCAACAGTGCTGGACTCAGAGCTTTTGGTCCAACCAAGGCAGCAGCGGAGCTAGAGTGGTCAAAAGACTTTGCCAAGGAAATCATGGTTAAATACAATGTCCCAACAGCAGCCTATGGCACATTTTCAGATTTTGAAAAAGCTAAAGCCTACATCGAAGAGCAGGGCGCACCAATCGTGGTCAAGGCTGACGGCTTGGCGTTAGGCAAGGGTGTGGTCGTGGCTGAAACCGTTGAGCAGGCGGTAGAGGCGGCGCAAGAGATGCTTCTAGACAACAAGTTTGGCGACTCAGGAGCGCGTGTGGTTATCGAGGAATTCTTGGATGGCGAGGAGTTCTCCCTCTTTGCCTTCGCTAATGGCGACAAGTTCTACATCATGCCGACAGCTCAGGATCACAAGCGTGCTTATGACGGTGACAAGGGGCCAAACACAGGCGGTATGGGTGCCTATGCGCCAGTTCCCCACCTGCCTCAGAGCGTGGTGGATACGGCGGTTGAGACTATTGTTAAGCCTGTCCTTGAGGGTATGATTGCCGAAGGGCGTCCTTATCTAGGTATCCTCTATGCGGGGCTTATCCTGACAGCTGATGGTCCTAAGGTTATCGAGTTCAACTCACGTTTCGGTGACCCTGAAACTCAGGTTATCCTCCCTCGCCTGACTTCCGATTTCGCTCAGAACATTGACGACATCATGATGGGCATCGAGCCTTACATCACTTGGGGGAAGGACGGCGTGACTCTTGGCGTTGTCGTTGCTTCTGAAGGCTATCCGCTCGATTACGAGAAAGGCGTGCCATTGCCTGAAAAGACCGACGGCGACATCATCACCTACTATGCGGGAGCTAAGTTTGCGGAAAATGGCAAAGCACTGCTCTCAAACGGTGGACGAGTCTATATGCTTGTCACCACAGAAGACAGCGTCAAAGCAGGGCAGGACAAAATCTATACCCAACTAGCCCAACAAGACACCACAGGCCTCTTCTACCGAAACGACATCGGAAGCAAAGCTATTAAGTAATAAGACTACTCATTCAAATATTAGCGTCAGCAATCAGCGACCGAAGGTCGCTCCAAAAAGAAAGAAGAAAGGAACTGAACACGGGACTAATTTTCTAGTGAAAAAGATAAATCATCCTAGATGCTAAAGCATCTTCGTCAGATTTTTGCGTCGTAGGCGTCTGCTGCTAAAGCACCTAGTCGCCCTGACGTGGGTGCGTCTTCGAAATCAAAGATTTCGGACTTACCGCATATTTTTCTACGAAAATTTTCGACAAGTCGAAACGTCCCTTTGTATCTTAATATTATGCAACCAATTATTTCTATTATCATGGGTTCCAAATCCGACTGGACAACCATGCAAAAAACGGCTGAAGTTCTAGATAACTTTGGCATTGCTTACGAGAAGAAAGTCGTCTCTGCCCACCGCACGCCTGACCTCATGTTCAAGCATGCTGAGGAGGCACGTGGTCGTGGTATCAAGATTATCATCGCTGGAGCAGGTGGGGCAGCCCACTTGCCTGGTATGGTGGCAGCTAAAACAACCCTGCCTGTTATTGGTGTGCCTGTCAAATCACGTGCCCTTTCAGGTTTGGATTCGCTCTATTCCATTGTGCAGATGCCTGGCGGTGTGCCTGTGGCAACCATGGCTATCGGAGAAGCGGGAGCGACTAACGCTGCCCTGACAGCCCTCCGTATCCTCTCTATCGAGGACCAAAATCTGGCTGATGCGCTAGCTCATTTCCATGAGGGACAAGGAAAAATCGCAGAGGAGTCAAGCAATGAACTCATTTAAGACCATTGGGATTATCGGTGGTGGTCAGCTGGGGCAGATGATGGCGATTGCGGCTATCTACATGGGCCACAAGGTTATCACGCTGGATCCTGCTAGCGACTGCCCTGCCTCCCGCGTTAGCGAGGTGATTGTGGCGCCTTACGATGATGTTGAGGCTTTGGGACAATTAGCTGCGCGTTGTAATGTTTTGACTTATGAGTTTGAGAATGTCGATGCCGACGGTCTGGATGCCGTTGTATCGGCTGGTCAGCTACCGCAGGGGACTGATTTGCTCCGCATTTCTCAAAACCGTATCTTTGAAAAAGACTTTCTGGCAAATAAGGCTGGTGTGACTGTCGCTCCTTACAAGGTGGTGACGTCTAGCCTTGACCTAGAGGGGCTTGACTTGACCAAGACCTATGTCCTCAAGACAGCGACAGGTGGTTATGATGGTCATGGGCAAAAGGTTCTCCGCTCAGCAGAAGACCTGCCAGAGGCGCAGCAATTAGCCAACTCAGCCGAGTGTGTCTTGGAAGAGTTTGTCAATTTCGATCTTGAGATCTCAGTCATCGTGTCTGGAAATGGTCAGGATGTGACGGTCTTTCCAGTTCAGGAAAATATCCATCGCAACAATATCCTTTCAAAAACCATCGTACCAGCTCGCATCTCAGACCAACTAGCTGACATGGCTAAGGAAATGGCGGTGCAGATTGCCAAGAAACTCCAGCTATCAGGAACCCTCTGTGTGGAAATGTTTGCGACCGCAGACGACATCATCGTCAATGAAATCGCCCCACGCCCCCACAACTCAGGGCACTATTCTATCGAAGCCTGCGACTTTTCACAGTTTGACACCCACATCTTGGGTGTACTGGGGCAACCTCTCCCACCAATCAAATTCCATGCTCCAGCCGTCATGCTCAATGTTCTCGGACAACACGTTCAGCAAGCAACTGACTATATTGTCGAAAACCCTAGCGCCCACCTCCACATGTATGGTAAACTAGAAGCGAAACATAACCGCAAAATGGGACATGTGACGGTGTTTAGTGATGTGCCTGATGAGGTGGAGGAGTTTTAGGGGAAGAGATTTGAGACAAGAAACAAAACACTTAATTTCTTACGGGATGGGTTATTTAGCAGCATACCTCTTTGTACAAAATAATTTTTTTTCTAAATTTTTAGCTGTAATTATCATTGTTGGATTAGTATTTGTTTGGAGAAATAACTTATTTCAATGGATAAAATTAAAGTATGAATTGTTTAAACATATTAGAAATAGAGATTATTTTTTTGTTACGGAAAAAGGCTACAAAACAGATTTACAAAAACGTCGTGAATTAGGTAATGCGGTTTATGCTTTAACAAATATTGCATTTATTATAGTAGTCTTTATTTTTTCAATAATAACTAAACTCTTCGATATTCAATCTATGGGGTGGGGACAGTTACTGATAATTGGAGCTCTTTATATAGCAATGTTTGGAATTGTACTTGCTGTTCGGAATTATTTAACTGGACTTTATTATTATCTCTTACCTTGGCTGGTAATAGTTTGTACTGTAGATTATGTTGGTTCATATTCTAGTATTGAAGCAATTGTTATTTATATTATAGTCGTTTTGATTTCGTATATTATTTTAACAATATTATTGCCCTTACATTCATTACGAAAGATAACTAGTAGTACATGGATTTTTGGTGTTCTGACTACCTTGTTAGTTCCTCTTCTTTTAGAGTATATTTTTAAATACTATATGTTAGATACTTTAAAAGACAGTTTTGCAGCTCAGCCAATAACAATTCCACTACTTGAGAGTGCAAATATATCTTCTGATATTTTATCTTTTGTAAAAGAACATCCAGGTATTCTCGATATTATGAATAGGTTTAGAGAACTTTCTGTTTCTTATGAACTTAATTCAGCAACTTCTGAATTATCGGTAGTAAGATTTTTAGTATTGGCATCATACTCACTTGGAACAATAATCATTACTTTGAAAATTAAATTGGGTGAATCAAAAGCAAAAGATATCTGTTCAAGAATTAAGTTATCAAGTGATGTACAATATTGTGAGCTGAGAGATTGTATTTTTTATGGAGGAGAGAAGTATGAGAATAGGATAATGGGGAACGAAATCTTTGAAAATATTATTTTAAGTGAAGAAGGGAAGTATGATAAATACGTGGAGAGTACATGGTGGATAAAATATCCCTCTCAAGTTGTTAGAATATTTATATTAGTGCTCAAAAAATTAATTTAGGAGTTAATAGTAAAAAATTATAGGTTAAACTAACAAGGAGAGTATTAAGAAAATAAACGTTCTCCCCACCCCTAAACCACACCACCCTAACTTTATAAAGGTTGGTTTAACCATAAAATAGACCAATATAAAGTTATACAGGTTAGCCTGAAGATAAGTTTGAACCATTATAAAGTTAAACTAGTCTGTTTGATGGGAAAAGAAGCTATTATAAACTGATAGCAGTACTAAGTTGCTAAAAACTCATGATAATAACTTTAAATAGATAGGAGAAAAGGAATGAACTTAAAAACGTATGGTATAGAGAATTTAGTCACACAAAGTCTAAAATCCGACGAACTCTCTCAACTTTCTGCCGATACAGCGACAGCAGTCTTGGCTTATGTCAAAGACCACAAGGGAGAGTTGCTCTTGACCGCTCACGCTAACAACTTGCAGACAGCACAAGCGGATTTTCAAGCGGTGCAAAAAGGCAAGGTAGCCTCTGATTTGGTGAAGGACTTGGACGAAGCAGACAAAAAACGTGACAGAGCTTATCAAACGCTGGTCAATTTTGTGAAATCCTACGCCTATGTTGAGGGGAAAGAGATTGACAAGCCTATAAACAGCTCTCTCAAGTGCTTGCCGAACATAAGAATGTCACCAACTTAACCTATGAAGAAGAGACAGCTCAGTTGACACGCTTTTTTGAGAAAATGGCAGAGCCTGAAAAGCAAGCAGCCTTGACAAGTCTAAACCTTACTGTTCATTTTGACAATCTAAAAGCTGCGCAGCAACAATTTACCAAATCCAACCAAGCACGCTTGGAAGAGCAGACAGACACTAAAGTCGGAGCAAGTCTCAAGCAGAAAAAATTACTAAGAGCAAGCTACGACTACCTGATTGACCTTATCGCCATCCTTGCTTACGGACAACAAAATAATGTAGATCTGCAAAATCTTAAAGTCCAACTGAATACGATACGTAAACGTTATAAGGGGAGAGAAGGGAAGAAGAGTGGGAAGGAAGAGAAAGGGGAATAATGATGAATTGGGGAAAAATTTTTTTTGATCAAAACGGAGTTTTTCTTTGGTCTTCAATAACTTCATTATTAACTGTACTAGCTCTTATTGCTAATACGTGGTTAACATTGCACACAACGAAAAAACAAAATAAAGCCTCACAGGAAAATTTGAATCGTCAATTAGCTGAAACTAAAGAAAATAATGAAAGACAAATTTTAGCTTCCGAAGAAAATTTAAAAAGACAAATAAAATCTGATATTTTACTTAAATCTCAACAAAAATGGATTAACGACACGAGCCAAGGTCTTATTGATATTTTAAAATCATATCGTTTTATATTAAAGGCAGATTATTCTTCACCAAGAGGAACGTTTTCAGAAGAAAAAGAAAATGCCTATGCGGATTTTATAGGATGTGTGACATATCTTAGAGTTTTATTTGTTGAGGAAAATCCAGATATGAACAATTTACCAAAATTAAATATTAAGGAGAGTTTGGACCCTAAGTCACCTCATGAAATGTGTGGAGAACTACATAATAAATATATGGAAGCTAAAAAAAGTCAAGAACAGGCTAAATTAAAAAATTATGAAATACTTGAAGTTCTGGGTGATAAAGACAGTAATGATGGAAAAGCTCCAGTAATATTCGAATTACTAAAACAGTTGCTTGATAATATTGATGAGGTTGGAAAAAAAGGGGATGATGACAAATTCACTTATCCAGACAACTATATCGTATATCAAGAGTATATAGATAAACTGACAGATGGCATAAGTTTGTATATTTCAATCAAACAAAAAGAAATAAAGGAGTCAATAACATGATCGAACGTTATTCACGCCCTGAGATGGCGGCAATTTGGACAGAGGAAAATAAATACCGTGCTTGGTTGGAGGTCGAGATTTTGGCTGACGAGGCATGGGCCGAGTTGGGTGAGATTCCTAAGGAGGATGTGGCTAAGATTCGTGAGAAGGCGGATTTTGACATTGACCGCATTCTTGAGATTGAGCAGGACACGCGTCACGATGTGGTGGCTTTCACTCGTGCGGTTTCTGAGACGCTTGGTGAGGAGCGCAAGTGGGTGCACTACGGTTTGACATCGACTGACGTGGTGGACACTGCCTACGGTTACCTCTACAAGCAGGCTAACGACATTATCCGTCGTGATCTTGAGAATTTCACAAATATCGTGGCTGACAAGGCTAAGGAGCACAAGTTCACCATCATGATGGGTCGTACCCACGGTGTTCACGCTGAGCCAACGACTTTCGGTCTTAAGTTGGCGACTTGGTACAGCGAGATGAAACGTAATATTGAGCGTTTTGAACATGCTGCCGCAGGTGTGGAAGCTGGTAAGATTTCAGGTGCCGTTGGTAACTTTGCTAACATTCCTCCATTCGTGGAACAATATGTCTGTGACAAATTAGGCATCCGTCCGCAAGAAATTTCAACACAGGTTCTTCCACGTGATCTCCACGCAGAATATTTTGCAGTGCTTGCAAGTATTGCAACATCTATCGAACGTATGGCGACAGAGATTCGTGGTCTGCAAAAATCAGAACAACGTGAAGTTGAAGAGTTCTTTGCCAAAGGTCAGAAAGGTAGCTCTGCTATGCCTCACAAACGCAACCCGATCGGTTCAGAGAACATGACTGGGCTAGCGCGCGTGATTCGTGGTCACATGGTGACAGCTTATGAGAACGTGGCACTTTGGCACGAGCGTGACATTTCGCACTCATCAGCTGAGCGTATCATCACACCAGACACAACTATCTTGATTGACTACATGCTCAACCGTTTTGGCAATATTGTTAAGAACTTGACTGTCTTCCCGGAAAATATGATGCGCAATATGGAATCAACTTTTGGTTTGATTTATAGTCAACGTGTTATGCTCAAATTGATTGAAAAAGGAATGACACGAGAAGAAGCTTATGACTTAGTTCAACCTAAGACAGCTTATTCCTGGGACAATCAAGTGGATTTCAAACCACTTTTAGAAGAAGACACCAAAGTTACCTCTTGTCTTACACAGGAAGAACTTGATGAACTATTTAATCCGATTTATTACACAAAACGTGTTGATGATATTTTTGAAAGACTAGGATTAGAAAAATAAGAAAATTCCATTACCGGTTAACGTTTTTTTAACCAGTAATGGAATTTTTATTGATTTAAAAGGAATTAATATTAAAAAAACATACTTAAAATGAGTTTATTATGATAATATATAATAAGAAGAAAAATTTAGGAGTTAGTTTTTAAAGGAAAATGTTAAAACATTTTGGTAGTAAAGTAAGAAATTTGAGAGTAACTAGAAATATTACTCGCGAAGATTTTTGTGGTGATGAAACTGAGTTATCTGTAAGACAATTAGCTAGGATTGAAAGTGGACAGTCAATTCCAAACTTGACTAAAGCTCACTACATAGCTAAACAATTGAATGTAAAATTGGATATTTTAACAGGAGGAGAGAGCTTAGAATTACCTAAACGGTATAAAGAGTTGAAGTACAAATTGTTGCGTACCCCGACTTACGGAGATGCTAATAGACTTGCAGTTAGAGAAGCATATTTTGATGAAATCTATGAAGTATTTTATGAGGAGCTCCCAGAAGATGAAAGACTAATTATTGATTGTATGCAATCAAAATTAGATGTTCATTTTTCTGTTAATGATAATTTTGGAATCACTATTTTACATGACTACTTTGATCAAATTAAGAAAAAAAAGGAATATACCACAAATGATTTTGTTATGATAGATTTATATTTACTTTGCTTTTCTATTAACTATGGAATGAAGAGCTTGTATTCTTTAGAGAACTATCATTTTATTATGTCAAAATTGTTAGAGCAAGATAATTTACTTCCTGAGGATAATTTTCAATTGAACAACGTTTTATTAAATCATGTCGAATTAGCTTTTCAATTTAAGCAGAAAAAATATGTACAGCAAATTATTCATAGAAGTAATGCTATTATGACAGAAATCCATGATTTTCAAAAAAGACCAATACTAAGCTTAATAGAGTGGAAATATTTATTAATTATTGAAAAAGATAGAACAAAAGCAGAAACATGTTTTAAACAATCAATTCTATTTGCAGAGTTAATAGGTGATCTATATTTAAAAGGAAAATTAATAGAGGAGTGGAATAAAGATTTAACATGACAAGGATGTCATGTAGATAAATGTCAGTCATTGATATACTGTGTTTACAAATTAAGTAAGGAGTAAATCAGATGACTTTAGTTATTAAACTTGTTGGAACTTTGTTAACAATGGGGTGGTGGGGTCTATGACTTCTAAATATTTTAAAGTAGTTTAGCATAGTCCACCCTATCTATCGTTTGTTAGTGTAGATAAATTATATGTATCACTTACCTTCTTTAAATAAGGGAGATACTAATACACCAACTTAGTTCTTAACTTTTCCTATACAAATGTTATAATAATATCATGACAAGATTTTTAGATAGTGATGCAATGGGTGACGAAGAATTGGTAGAACGTACACTTCGTCCGCAGTATTTAAGAGAGTATATTGGACAAGATAAGGTTAAAGATCAGCTAAAAATATTTATTGAAGCTGCTAAATTGCGTGATGAGTCATTGGATCATGTGTTATTATTTGGCCCTCCTGGTTTAGGGAAAACAACCATGGCATTTGTAATTGCTAATGAGTTGGGTGTCAATCTCAAACAAACATCAGGTCCTGCAATTGAAAAATCAGGGGATTTAGTAGCCATTTTAAATGATTTAGAACCAGGTGATGTTCTTTTTATTGATGAAATTCATCGTATGCCGATGGCGGTTGAAGAGGTGCTCTATAGTGCAATGGAAGACTTTTATATTGACATTATGATCGGTGCAGGAGAAACTAGTAGAAGTGTTCATCTAGATTTGCCGCCCTTTACCTTAATTGGTGCAACGACACGTGCAGGTATGTTATCTAATCCCTTACGTGCTCGCTTTGGTATTACAGGGCATATGGAGTATTATGAAGAAAATGATTTGACAGAAATTATTGAGCGTACAGCAGACATTTTTGAAATGAAAATTACTTATGAAGCTGCTTCTGAATTAGCGCGTCGCAGTCGTGGAACGCCACGTATCGCTAACCGTTTATTGAAACGTGTTCGAGATTATGCTCAAATCATGGGAGATGGTTTGATAGATGACAATATTACAGATAAAGCATTAACGATGTTAGATGTTGATCACGAGGGGCTTGATTACGTCGATCAAAAAATCTTAAGAACCATGATTGAAATGTATAATGGAGGTCCTGTTGGTTTAGGAACTCTATCCGTTAATATTGCTGAAGAACGAGATACTGTTGAAGACATGTACGAACCTTATTTAATTCAAAAAGGTTTTATTATGCGTACCCGTACCGGTCGTGTAGCTACGGATAAGGCATACGAACATTTAGGTTATCAGCGATTTGATAAATAAAACATAAGTCATTTTAAGGCTAGGGTATCTAGTCTTAATTTTTTAATTTTCATGCAATGTTAAGTATTAGATATGTTGTAGTTATTCTTTGAGCAGTTAAACGTATTATAAGTACCTTTTTTCTGTTATAATAGACCAAAAGGAGTTTGCTATGAAGAAAGTCTGTTTTGTTTGTCTTGGAAATATCTGCCGTAGCCCTATGGCTGAGTTTGTTATGGCGAATTTAGATAAGGAGGATAGCCTCTCGGTTGAGAGTCGTGCGACTTCAACATGGGAGCATGGAAATCCTATACATAGGGGAACGCAAGCGATTTTGCAGCGTTATCAAATTCCTTACACTAACGATAAAGGGTCACAACCTATTTCTAAAGACGATTTAGCATATTTTGATTATATCATCGGTATGGATGAGCAAAATGTCAAGGATTTAAAAGCTCTATCACAAGGAACCTATGATGATAAGATTAGCCTTTTTTGTGATGGTGGTGTTCCTGATCCATGGTATACTGGTGATTTTGAGGAAACCTATCGTCTAGTCAATGATGGCTGTAAACAGTGGTTAACGCTAATAAATAATAGTAGAGATTAAGTAGAAATGAAGAATTTTAAAATAACACGAACTCATCTAGAAATATTATCTTTGATAATTATTGTTGTTTTTGGTTTATCAGTATTTACCTTAACGACTTCTAGTCAAGGAGTCCTTAGCTATGATGGCGGTAAGATAAAATATGTGGGCTCTATTGTTAATCACCATATGACTGGTAAAGGTAAATTAACCTATGAGAATGGGGATTACTATAAGGGCGATTTTGTAAATGGGGTCTTTGAAGGGAAAGGAACATTTGTTTCAGTTCATGGCTGGTCTTATACAGGTGACTTTAAAAAAGGTCAACCTGATGGACAAGGTCGCCTCAATGCTAAAAATAAGAAAGTCTATAAGGGGACATTTAAACAGGGGATTTATCAAAAATGAGAATAAAATGGTTTTCTTTGGTACGTATAACAGGACTACTACTTGTTTTACTTTACCATTTCTTTAAGAATAGTTTTCCAGGAGGATTTGTTGGTGTTGACATCTTCTTTACATTTTCTGGTTTTCTGATTACGGCCTTGTTGATTGATGAATTTTCTAAAACGAAAAAAATTGATTTTGTTAGTTTTTGTCGTAGACGTTTTTACCGTATTTTCCCACCATTAGTATTGATGGTTTTGCTGACAATACCTTTTGTATTTCTGGTTAAAAGCGATTTTAGAGCAAGTATTGGCTCTCAAATTATGACTGCTTTAGGTTTTACCAGCAACTTTTACGAAATCTTGACTGGTGGTAACTACGAAAGTCAATTTATCCCTCACTTATTTGTGCATACCTGGAGTCTTTCTATTGAAGTCCATTTTTATGTTTTATGGGGCTTAACGGTATGGCTCTTATCAAAAAGATCAAAAGATCAAAAGCAATTGAGGGGGACTTTGTTCCTTATTTCCATGGGAGTTTTTGGAGTCAGTTTCCTTACCATATTTGTTAGAGCCTTTTTCGTTGATAATTTTTCAACGATATATTTCTCTACATTATCACATATATTTCCGTTCTTTTTAGGAGCGATGGTGGCTACAATATCTGGTATTCGAGAGATCACCGGACGATTCAAGAAAAATATCAAAAATCTGACTTTGAAGCATAATTTAATCATGATGGGTAGTGCTTTTGCTGGTCTAATGATTTTAACTTTTGCACTTGATTTTGATAATCGGCTAACATATCTTTTTGGTTTTGTATTGTCTAGCATTTTTGCTAGTGTAATGATTTACAATGCACGTATTTTACACGAGCATACACCAGATATTTCAGAACCTTTCGTGATTACTTATCTTGCTGATATCAGTTACGGTATGTACCTTTTTCATTGGCCATTTTATATTATTTTTAGTCGTTTATCCCCAAACTGGATAGCTGTTATTTTGACAGTAGTATTATCAGCAGTCTTCTCAACATTATCATTTTATATCATTGAACCTTTTATTTTAGGTAGAAAACCTAAATTCCTTGATTATGAATTTGACTTGTTGCCTTACAAAAAGTGGTTATTTAGTATCGGAGGGGTACTAACTCTTATTACTGTAGTGACAATGTTGACAGCTCCAAGTATAGGTAGTTTTGAGACAGAATTATTGCAGAATTCGTTACAACAAGCTAGAACAAATACTAACCGAACACATACACTAGCCGCAGGGGATGCAGGTGCTCTTAGTGATGTGACAGTAATCGGAGATTCAGTTGCCTTAAGGTCAAGTGCTGCTTTTAATAAATTGTTACCAGAAGTACAATTAGATGCTGCGGTGAGTCGTAATTTTAGTAAATCATTTGATATTTTTGAAAACCGTATTCAAAATAAAGCCTTGTCCAAAATTGTTGTTTTGGCAGTTGGTGTGAATTCATTAGATAACTACAAGACAGACTTGAGCCAATTTATTAAATCTTTGCCTAAGGGACACCGTTTGATTATAGTAACACCTTATAATGCTAAAAATATGAGTCAAGTTACGACAGTGCGTGATTATGAACTCTCGCTAATGAAAAAATATAATTACATAACGGTTGCTGACTGGTATAAGGTTGCGACAGAACATCCAGAAATCTGGGGAAATACAGATGGTGTGCATTATAGTGATAGCGATACTACAGGGGCTGATTTATATGTTAGTAACGTCAAAAAAGCTATTCAAAAATCAGCTCAACGAGCTGCAAAATAAACAAGTCCGAGTCATGTACTCGGCTTTTTTTGTGAAAACGAATAATAGATATCTCCGTTTATGGTGATACAAATGAAATCGATTGGCTTTAATCTGAAAATTAGTAATGAAAAAACAAATATAATTAAAGCGCTTTCAAGAAATATTTCCGAAAGATTGAAAAAAAGTTCACAAAAAAGTTGTGAAACTATTTACAAAGTTTTTAAATATGCTATAATAATCTCGTAAACAAATTTGTGAAACATTTAACAAATCAAAAGGAGTCTCAAATGACTGAAAAAACTAAAGCAGTAGAAACTACAGATGTTGCTCTTGCAATTGATACATTGGTTCAAAATGGTTTAAAAGCACTTGATGAGATGCGTCAACTTAATCAAGAACAAGTTGATTATATTGTAGCTAAAGCTTCTGTTGCAGCCTTGGATGCCCATGGAGAACTTGCTCTTCATGCAGTAGAAGAAACTGGTCGTGGTGTCTTTGAAGATAAAGCGACAAAAAATTTATTTGCATGTGAACACGTCGTTAACAACATGCGTCATACAAAGACAGTGGGAGTTATTGAAGAAGACGATGTCACAGGCTTGACATTAATTGCTGAACCAGTGGGAGTTGTCTGTGGTATTACGCCAACAACCAACCCGACTTCAACTGCTATTTTCAAGTCATTAATCTCTCTTAAAACACGTAATCCAATTATTTTTGCCTTCCACCCATCAGCACAAGAATCATCAGCACATGCAGCACGTATTGTTCGTGATGCTGCTATTGCTGCTGGAGCTCCTGAAAATTGTGTCCAATGGATTGAACAACCATCGATTGATGCAACTAATGCTTTGATGAATCATGATGGTATTGCCACTATCCTTGCGACAGGTGGTAATGCGATGGTTAAAGCTGCCTACTCATGTGGGAAACCTGCCCTTGGTGTAGGTGCTGGGAATGTTCCAGCTTATGTTGAAAAATCAGCTAATATCCGTCAAGCTGCTCACGATATTGTTATGTCTAAATCATTTGATAACGGTATGGTATGTGCATCAGAACAGGCTGTTATTATTGATAAAGAAATTTATAAAGAATTTGTTGAAGAATTTAAATCTTATCATACCTATTTCGTTAATAAGAAAGAAAAAGCTCTTCTTGAAGAATTCTGTTTTGGTGCAAAAGCAAATAGCAAAAACTGTGCTGGTGCAAAATTAAATCCAAATATTGTTGGAAAATCAGCAGTTTGGATTGCTGAACAAGCTGGATTTACTGTTCCAGAAGGAACAAATATTCTTGCCGCAGAATGTACTGAAGTTAGTGAAAAAGAACCTTTGACACGTGAAAAACTATCACCTGTTATTGCAGTATTGAAAGCTGAATCTACAGAAGATGGTGTTGAAAAAGCTCGTCAAATGGTTGAGTTTAATGGTCTAGGGCACTCAGCTGCTATTCATACAAAAGATGCAGACTTAGCTCGTGAATTTGGAACTAGAATTCGTGCTATCCGTGTTATTTGGAATTCTCCTTCTACTTTTGGTGGTATTGGGGATGTTTACAATGCTTTCTTGCCATCATTGACTCTTGGTTGTGGTTCGTATGGACGTAACTCAGTTGGTGATAACGTTAGTGCTATAAATCTCTTGAATATCAAAAAAGTAGGAAGACGTAGAAATAATATGCAATGGTTTAAAGTCCCTTCAAAAACATACTTCGAACGTGATTCTATTCAATATTTGCAAAAATGTCGCGATGTTGAACGTGTCATGATTGTTACAGATCACGCCATGGTTGAGCTTGGTTTCTTGGATCGTATCATTGAACAACTTGATCTTCGTCGCAATAAAGTTGTTTATCAGATTTTTGCTGAAGTAGAACCAGATCCAGACATTACAACAGTAATGAAAGGAACAGATTTGATGCGTACCTTCAAACCAGACACTATTATTGCATTAGGTGGTGGTTCTCCTATGGATGCTGCGAAAGTTATGTGGCTCTTCTATGAACAACCAGAAGTTGATTTCCATGACCTCGTTCAAAAATTCATGGATATCCGTAAACGTGCGTTCAAATTCCCAGAACTTGGTAAGAAAACAAAATTTGTTGCTATTCCAACAACTTCTGGAACAGGTTCTGAAGTGACACCATTTGCCGTTATTTCTGACAAAGCAAATAATCGTAAATATCCAATCGCTGATTATTCATTAACACCAACTGTAGCTATCGTTGATCCGGCCCTTGTTATGACTGTTCCTGGTTTTATTGCGGCTGATACGGGTATGGATGTATTGACACATGCAACAGAGGCTTATGTTTCACAGATGGCAAATGATTATACAGACGGACTTGCCCTTCAAGCAATTAAAATTGTGTTTGACTACTTAGAACGCTCAGTAAAAGATGCTGATTTTGAAGCACGTGAAAAGATGCACAATGCGTCAACTATGGCAGGTATGGCTTTCGCCAATGCATTCTTAGGTATTTCTCACTCAATGGCGCATAAAATTGGCGCACAATTCCATACCGTACATGGACGTACAAATGCAATTCTTTTGCCGTATGTTATCCGCTATAATGGAACTCGTCCAGCTAAAACAGCAACATGGCCTAAGTACAATTACTATCGTGCTGATGAAAAGTATCAAGATATCGCTAAATTACTCGGCTTACCAGCAGCAACACCAGAAGAAGCTGTCGAATCATATGCAAAAGCTGTGTATGACCTTGGAACACGTTTAGGTATTAAGATGAATTTCCGCGACCAAGGCATTGATGAAAAAGAATGGAAAGAAAAATCTCGTGAACTAGCTTTCTTAGCATATGAAGATCAATGTTCACCAGCAAATCCACGCCTTCCGATGGTAGATCACATGCAAGAAATCATCGAAGATGCTTATTATGGTTATGAGGAACGTCCAGGACGCCGTAAGTAACAACAGTCGAAGAATCTCACTCTATTGAGTGGGATTTTTAGTTTCAAAAAGATTAACCAGTTAAGAACATTTTCAAAAAATTTTCTGAAAATCACTTGACATAGTTTGTGAAGAATAATACAATATAAAATGTAAACGATTACAAAATAAGATATATTTATTTCTAGGAGGTTTTATCATGAAAGCGGTTGTTGTTAATCAAGCTAGTACAGGTGTTGAAGTTGTTGAGCATGATCTTCCAAAAGTTGGTCATGGTGAAGCGCTTGTAAAAGTAGAATACTGTGGTGTATGCCATACTGATTTACACGTTGCACATGGAGATTTCGGACAGGTACCAGGACGCATTTTGGGTCACGAAGGCATTGGTATAGTAGAAGAAATTGGAGAAGGCGTAACGTCTTTGAGGGTTGGTGATCGTGTCTCTATTGCATGGTTCTTTGAAGGGTGCGGTCATTGCGAATACTGTACTACAGGACGTGAGACGCTTTGTCGTAGTGTTAAAAATGCTGGATACAGTGTTGATGGTGGTATGAGTGAATACGCTATTGTTACCGCGGACTATGCGGTTAAGGTTCCTGAGGGATTAGACCCAGCTCAAGCATCATCAATCACTTGTGCTGGAGTAACAACATACAAGGCTATCAAAGAAGCTGGAGCTGCTCCTGGTCAGTGGATTGCAGTGTATGGTGCAGGTGGTCTTGGAAACTTAGCAGTCCAATATGCAAAAAAAGTATTCAATGCTCATGTTGTAGCTGTTGATATTAACGCAGATAAACTTCAATTAGCTAAAGAGGTTGGAGCAGATTTGACAGTTAATGGCAAAGAAATAAAAGATGTTGCGGCCTATATTCAAGAAAAGACAGGCGGTTGTCATGGAGTGGTTGTGACTGCTGTTTCTAAAGTTGCGTTTAATCAGGCGATTGACAGCGTTCGTGCTGGAGGTACAGTGGTAGCTGTTGGTCTTCCATCAGAATATATGGAATTGAGTATTGTAAAAACAGTACTTGATGGGATTCGCGTGGTTGGTTCCTTAGTTGGAACTCGTAAAGACTTAGAAGAAGCCTTCGCATTTGGAGCAGAAGGCTTGGTAGTACCGGTGGTTGAAAAAGTGCCTGTGGATACAGCTCCTCAAGTATTCGATGAAATGGAAAGAGGATTGATTCAAGGACGTAAAGTTCTTGACTTTACAAAGTGATAATGATGTTACGAACCCCCTTTATTTTAATAAAGGGGGTTAATTATATAACGAACAATGGACATGTTATTAAATTGTGTTACAATAACTAAAAGATATTTATATAAAGAGGGATTCTTATGGCAATAGTATATCAATCAACACGTGATGCTAGTAATAAAGTGACAGCTAGTCAAGCGATTCTAAAGGGATTAGCTGACGATGGAGGACTCTTTACCCCCATCACATTTCCAAAAGTTGATTTAGATTTCACTAAACTTAAGGATGCTTCCTACCAAGAAGTGGCTAAACTCGTTTTGTCAGCTTTTTTTGATGATTTTACTGAACAAGAATTGGATTACTGTATTAGTCAAGCTTATGATACTAAATTTGATACAACTGAAATAGCCCCAATAGTAAAGATTGGAGACCGGTATCACCTTGAATTATTTCACGGTCCTACAATTGCATTTAAAGATATGGCTTTATCCATTCTTCCTTATTTGCTAACAACAGCAGCCAAAAAACAAGGGGTTGATGATAAAATCGTTATTTTAACAGCAACATCAGGTGACACTGGTAAGGCAGCGATGGCAGGTTTTGCAGATGTTCCAGGAACTGAGATTATTGTATTTTATCCTAAACATGGTGTTAGTTATATTCAAGAATTGCAGATGATAACACAAGCCGGGCAAAATACCCATGTGGTTGCGATTGAAGGAAATTTTGATGATGCACAGACTTCGGTTAAAGAAATGTTCAATAATTCCATTCTTCGATCAAAATTATCACAGCAGCATATGCAGTTATCATCAGCCAATTCAATGAACATCGGTCGCCTTGTTCCTCAAATTGTTTACTATATATATGCATATGCTCAATTAGTGAAGTCAAAGGAAATCTCAATTGGTCAACCAATTAATTTTAGTGTACCTACAGGAAATTTTGGTAATATTTTAGCAGCATATTATGCTAGTCAAATTGGATTACCTGTTACCAAACTCATTTGTGCCTCAAATGATAATAACGTTCTAACAGATTTTTTTAAGACACAAACCTACGATAAAAATCGAGAATTTAAAGTGACATCAAGTCCCTCTATGGATATTTTGGTCTCCTCTAATCTAGAACGATTAATCTTTCACCTTTTAGGCGATGATGCAGAAACGACTAAAAAATTAATGGAAGATTTAGTGACTACTGGGGAGTATGCCTTAGAGGCTAGGCAAGCAAATATTTTAGAGAGCTTTGTAGCGGGATTTGCGACAGAACAATTTGTTGAATTAGACATCAAACGTTTATTTGACCAGTATCAGTATATAGAGGATCCGCATACAGCTGTAGCATCAGCTGTTTATCAAGCTTATCAGACAGAAACTAAAGATCAAACTCCAACAGTAATTGTGTCGACAGCAAGTCCTTATAAGTTCCCGTGTGTTGTTACAAAGGCTATTACAAATAAAGAAGAGATACAGGATTTCGCTGCTATTTCAATCTTAAACGATTTGTCAGGTGTTTCTTTACCTAGGGCGGTTACAGATCTACAAAAGGCCGAGGTAATCCATAGAACGGTAGTACCTACCTCAAATATGCGAGAAACGGTTGAAGAGTGTCTAGGTTTGAAACAATAATAAAAATACGATTGTTTTAAAATATTTAGAGTGAGAAAGAAACATTTTAGAAATTTTCCCATCACTCTCTTTTTAATGATTCTGGGTAATAGAAAGGAGATACTGTGCGTTATAGTAAAGAGATTATTCAGTTAGCTATACCAGCTATGATTGAAAATATCTTACAAATGCTCATGGGAGTAGTTGATAATTATCTAGTGGCTCAGTTAGGTGTTGTAGCAGTATCAGGTGTTTCAGTTGCTAATAATATAATTACTGTTTATCAAGCTATTTTTATAGCTTTAGGGGCGAGTATAGCAAGTCTATTGGCCAAGTCGTTAGCAGGTAGTGAGAAAGATGATGCAATTTTAGTATGTTCTCAAGCCATTTTCCTAACATTACTGATAGGGGCAGTGTTAGGAATTATCTCGATTGTTTTTGGACAAACTTTCTTTAAACTTTTAGGGACAACAAAAAGTGTCGCACAAGTTGGTGGTTTATATTTAGCAATTGTGGGTGGAGGTGTTGTTACTTTAGGAATGTTAACCACCCTAGGCTCATTTTTACGTGTGCAAGGGCAACCTCGTTTACCAATGTATGTCAGTATTTTTGTCAATTTCCTCAATGCAGTCTTATCAGGTTTTGCTATTTTTGAGTGGCGCTATGGTTTGGTCGGAGTGGCAGTATCAACTCTTATCGCAAGATTAATTGGTATTTGTATCCTTGCGAAGTATCTTCCTATTAAAAAGATAATAAAAAGAATGACTTGGAAAATCAGTGCACAAATTTGGAATCTTGCCTTACCATCAGCAGGAGAACGTCTGATGATGCGAGCTGGAGATGTTGTTATAGTTGCTATTGTTGTTCAGTTAGGTACAAATGTTGTAGCGGGAAATGCTATTGGAGAAACCTTGACACAATTTAATTATATGCCAGGACTTGGCATCGCAACTGCTACAATTATCCTAACTGCAAAATATGTAGGACAAAAAAATAGAGAATCTATAGAAGAAACTATTCAAAGTTCGTATTATATTGGCTTAGTTCTAATGATCCTTATATCAAGTTTTATGCTTCTTGCAGGCAAACCATTGACACAGTTATTTACAAATAATCCTTCTGCCATTAAAGGAAGTTTGATTGTTATTTTGCTATCTTTCGTAGGAGTACCTGCTACTATTGGGACCTTGGTTTATACAGCAGCTTGGCAAGGATTAGGAAATGCTAAACTCCCATTTTACACAACGACTATAGGCATGTGGTTAATCAGAGTAGTTCTTGGTTATTTATTAGGAATAGTTTTTGAATTAGGTTTGCTTGGGGTTTGGATGGCTACGATAGCAGATAATATCTTTAGGTGGCTGTTTTTGAAAGTTCGCTATCATCGATATATTCAAAAAATGTAACCAGAAATGGTTGCATTTTTTTTGAAAAAAAATAAAATAATGCTTGCGTGTGCTGTTTTTTTTTGATATCATATACTGGTGCTGTGTATGAACAGCTTTAGCGATGATGCAAGAGGTTGCGACACGCTAGGTTGCATTGCCACGCAACTCGTGTTGGTTTTCTTGAGGAGCTAGCCTATTATCGTAAATAGACGAGAGGAGAAAAGATGGCAAACAAAAAAATCCGTATCCGTTTGAAAGCGTACGAACACCGTACACTTGATACAGCGGCAGAAAAAATCGTTGAAACTGCAACACGTACAGGTGCTACAGTTGCTGGACCAGTTCCGCTTCCAACTGAACGCAGTCTTTACACAATTATTCGTGCGACTCACAAATATAAAGATTCTCGCGAACAGTTTGAAATGCGTACACACAAACGTTTGGTAGACATCATCAACCCAACACAAAAAACTGTTGATGCTTTGATGAAACTTGATCTTCCAAGTGGTGTCAACGTAGAAATCAAACTTTAATTTGATTTCTGAGCACAAAAAACGCTCGTAAAAAACTTTTTGAAATAAAATAAGAAAAGGAAATATTTTCTCATGACAAAAGGAATCTTAGGGAAAAAAGTGGGAATGACTCAAATCTTCACTGAATCAGGCGAATTCATCCCTGTTACTGTCATTGAAGCAACTCCAAACGTTGTGCTTCAAGTTAAAACTGTTGAAACAGACGGTTACGAAGCAGTTCAGGTTGGTTTTGATGACAAACGTGAAGTATTGAGTAACAAACCTGCCAAAGGCCATGTTGCAAAAGCAAACACAGCTCCTAAGCGCTTCATTCGTGAATTCAAAAACATTGAAGGCTTAGAAGTTGGTGCAGAATTATCTGTAGAACAATTTGAAGCTGGTGATGTTGTTGACGTCACAGGGACATCAAAAGGTAAAGGTTTCCAAGGTGTTATCAAACGCCATGGTCAATCACGTGGTCCTATGGCTCACGGTTCTCGTTACCATCGTCGTCCAGGTTCTATGGGACCTGTTGCGCCTAACCGCGTTTTCAAAAACAAACGCTTGGCAGGACGTATGGGTGGTAACCGTGTAACAGTTCAAAACCTTGAAATTGTACAAGTTATCCCAGAGAAAAACGTTGTCCTCATCAAAGGTAACGTACCAGGTGCTAAGAAATCTCTTATCACTATCAAATCAGCAGTTAAAGCTGCTAAATAATAAGAAAGGAGAAAACAGTTAAAATGGCAAACGTTAAACTATTTGACCAAACTGGTAAAGAAGTTAGCTCAGTTGAGCTTAACGAAGCTATCTTCGGTATTGAACCAAACGAATCAGTTGTTTTTGATGTTGTAATCAGCCAACGCGCTAGCCTTCGCCAAGGAACTCACGCGGTTAAAAACCGTTCAGCAGTATCTGGTGGTGGACGTAAACCATGGCGTCAAAAAGGAACTGGACGCGCTCGTCAAGGTTCTATCCGCTCACCACAATGGCGTGGTGGTGGTGTTGTCTTTGGACCAACTCCACGTTCATACGGCTACAAACTTCCACAAAAAGTTCGTCGCCTTGCGTTGAAATCAGTTTATTCAGCAAAAGTTGCTGAAGATAAATTTGTAGCTGTAGAAAACCTTTCATTTGCAGCTCCAAAAACTGCTGAATTTGCGTCAGTTCTTTCAGCACTTAGCATTGATTCAAAAGTACTTGTAATCCTTGAAGAAGGTAACGAATTTGCTGCACTTTCAGCGCGTAACCTTCCAAACGTTACAGTTGCTACTGCAACTACTGCAAGTGTTCTTGATATCGTTAACGCAGACAAACTTCTTGTTACTAAAGAAGCAATCTCTACAATCGAGGGGGTTCTTGCATAATGAATTTGTATGACGTAATCAAAAAACCTGTTATCACTGAGAAATCAATGGTTGCTCTTGAAGCAGGGAAATATACATTTGAAGTTGACACACGTGCACACAAACTTTTGATCAAACAAGCTGTTGAAGCTGCATTTGACGGAGTAAAAGTTGCAAGTGTAAACACTGTGACAGTTAAACCAAAAGCAAAACGTGTTGGTCGTTACACAGGTTTCACTTCAAAAACTAAAAAAGCTATCATCACTCTTACAGCTGATTCAAAAGCAATCGAGTTGTTTGCTGCTGAAGCTGAATAATCTAAGGAGGAAATAACGTGGGTATTAAAGTTTATAAACCAACGACAAATGGCCGTCGTAATATGACTTCTTTGGATTTTGCAGAAATCACTACAAACACTCCTGAGAAATCATTGCTTGTTTCACTAAAGAATAAAGCAGGACGTAACAACAACGGACGTATTACTGTTCGTCACCAAGGTGGTGGACACAAACGTCATTACCGTTTGATTGACTTCAAACGTAATAAAGATGGTGTTGAAGCAGTTGTTAAAACAATTGAATACGATCCAAATCGTACTGCAAATATTGCTCTTGTACACTATACTGATGGTGTTAAAGCTTACATCCTTGCGCCTAAAGGCCTTGAAGTAGGTCAACGCATTATTTCTGGTCCAGAAGCAGACATCAAAGTTGGTAACGCACTTCCGCTTGCTAACATTCCAGTCGGTACAGTTATCCATAATATTGAATTGCAACCAGGTAAAGGTGCTGAATTGATTCGTGCCGCTGGTGCTTCTGCTCAAGTACTTGGTCAAGAAGGTAAATATGTTCTTGTTCGCCTTCAATCAGGTGAAGTACGTATGATCCTTGGTACTTGCCGTGCAACAATTGGTACTGTTGGTAATGAACAACAATCACTTGTTAACATTGGTAAAGCAGGACGTAATCGTTGGAAAGGTGTTCGCCCTACAGTTCGTGGTTCTGTAATGAACCCTAACGATCACCCACACGGTGGTGGTGAAGGTAAAGCACCAGTTGGTCGTAAAGCACCATCTACTCCATGGGGTAAACCTGCGCTTGGACTTAAAACTCGTAATAAGAAAGCTAAATCAGACAAACTTATTGTTCGTCGTCGTAACCAAAAATAATAGGTTAATAGCATAATCTTATACAAATCCGCCAGCTCGGTAGTACACTATAGTGTACAGGCCGTTGTGGTACATTATTTAAAGGAGAAAACTACAAAATGGGACGTAGTCTTAAAAAAGGACCTTTCGTCGACGAGCATTTAATGAAAAAAGTTGAAGCTCAAGCAAATGACGAAAAGAAAAAAGTAATCAAAACTTGGTCACGTCGTTCAACGATTTTCCCAAGTTTCATCGGATACACAATCGCAGTTTATGATGGACGTAAACATGTTCCTGTTTATATCCAAGAGGACATGGTAGGTCACAAACTTGGTGAATTTGCACCAACACGTACTTACAAAGGTCACGCAGCTGACGACAAGAAAACACGTCGTTAATAGGAGGAGGACACAATGGCAGAAATTACTTCAGCTAAAGCAATGGCTCGTACAGTGCGTGTTTCACCTCGTAAAACACGTTTAGTACTTGATCTTATCCGTGGTAAGAATGTTGCTGACGCAATCGCAATCTTAAAATTCACTCCAAACAAAGCAGCTCGTGTTATTGAGAAAACTCTTAACTCAGCAATTGCAAATGCAGAAAACAATTTTGGTTTGGAAAAAGCAAACTTGGTAGTATCTGAAACATTCGCTAACGAAGGACCAACAATGAAACGTTTCCGTCCACGTGCGAAAGGTTCAGCTTCACCAATCAACAAACGTACAACTCACGTAACTGTAGTTGTATCAGAAAAATAAGGAGGTAAAATCGTGGGTCAAAAAGTACATCCAATTGGTATGCGTGTCGGAATCATCCGTGACTGGGATGCGAAATGGTATGCTGAAAAAGAATACGCGGATTACCTTCATGAAGATCTTGCAATCCGTAAATTCATTAATAAAGAATTAGCTGACGCATCAGTTTCAACTATTGAAATTGAACGTGCAGTAAACAAAGTTATTGTTTCACTTCACACTGCTAAACCAGGTATGGTTATCGGTAAAGGTGGAGCAAACGTTGACGCTCTTCGTGGTCAACTTAACAAATTAACTGGAAAACAAGTACACATCAACATCATTGAAATCAAACAACCTGATTTAGATGCTCACCTTGTTGGTGAAAACATTGCTCGTCAATTAGAGCAACGTGTTGCTTTCCGTCGTGCTCAAAAACAAGCAATCCAACGTACAATGCGTGCAGGAGCTAAAGGTATTAAAACTCAAGTTTCTGGTCGTTTGAACGGTGCTGATATCGCTCGTGCTGAAGGTTATTCAGAAGGAACTGTTCCACTTCACACGCTTCGTGCTGATATCGACTATGCTTGGGAAGAAGCTGACACAACTTATGGTAAACTTGGCGTTAAAGTTTGGATTTACCGTGGAGAAGTTCTTCCAGCTCGTAAAAACACTAAAGGAGGCAAATAACAAATGTTAGTACCTAAACGTGTTAAACACCGTCGCGAATTCCGTGGAAAAATGCGCGGTGAGGCTAAAGGTGGTAAAGAAGTTTCATTCGGTGAATACGGACTTCAAGCTACAACTAGCCACTGGATTACAAACCGTCAAATCGAAGCTGCCCGTATTGCGATGACTCGTTACATGAAACGTGGTGGTAAAGTTTGGATTAAAATCTTTCCACACAAATCATACACTGCAAAAGCTATCGGTGTACGTATGGGTTCTGGTAAAGGGGCACCTGAAGGTTGGGTAGCACCAGTTAAACGTGGTAAAGTGATGTTTGAAATTGCTGGTGTTTCTGAAGAAGTTGCACGTGAAGCATTACGTCTTGCTAGCCACAAATTACCAGTTAAATGCAAATTCGTAAAACGTGAAGCAGAATAAGGAGAAGACATGAAACTTCAAGAAATTAAAGATTTTGTTAAAGAGCTTCGTGGATTGTCTCAAGAAGAACTTGCTAAGAAAGAAAACGAACTCAAAAAAGAATTGTTTGATCTTCGTTTCCAAGCTGCAGCAGGTCAACTTGAAAAGACTGCTCGCCTTGACGAAGTTAAGAAACAAATTGCACGTGTTAAAACTGTGCAATCAGAAATGAAATAATAGATTGGGAAAGGAGAAATTCTAAATGGAACGTAATCAACGTAAAACTCTTTACGGACGCGTAGTGTCTGACAAGATGGACAAAACAATCACAGTTGTAGTTGAAACTAAACGTAACCACCCAGTCTATGGTAAACGTATCAACTATTCTAAAAAATATAAAGCACATGATGAAAACAACGTTGCTAAAGAAGGCGATATCGTTCGTATCATGGAAACTCGCCCACTTTCAGCTACAAAACGTTTCCGTCTTGTGGAAGTAGTGGAAAAAGCTGTTATTATCTAATCAAACTAAAAGGAGAAAATTGAAATGATTCAACAAGAAACTCGCTTGAAAGTTGCTGATAATAGCGGTGCTCGTGAGATCTTGACTATCAAAGTACTTGGTGGTTCAGGACGTAAATTCGCTAACATCGGTGACGTAATCGTTGCTTCTGTAAAACAAGCTACTCCTGGTGGAGCAGTTAAAAAAGGTGATGTGGTTAAAGCTGTTATCGTTCGTACAAAAACTGGTGCACGCCGCCCAGACGGTTCATACATCAAATTTGACGATAATGCTGCTGTAATCATCCGTGACGATAAAACTCCTCGCGGAACTCGTATCTTTGGCCCAGTTGCACGTGAATTGCGTGAAGGTGGCTACATGAAGATCGTTTCATTGGCACCAGAAGTACTTTAATCTCAGATTAACAAACGTAGTCCCCTAGGATTTCCTAGGGTGCCTTTCGAGGCGTAAGAAAAATAGGAGAAAAACTCAAATGTTTGTAAAAAAAGGCGACAAAGTTCGCGTTATTGCTGGTAAGGACAAAGGCACTGAAGCTGTAGTTCTCAAAGCTCTTCCAAAAGTAAACAAAGTTGTTGTTGAAGGCGTAGCCCTCATCAAGAAACATCAAAAACCAAATAACGAAAACCCTCAAGGCGCTATCGTTGAAAAAGAAGCTCCAATCCATGTGTCAAACGTTCAAGTTCTTGATAAAAATGGTGTAGCAGGACGTGTTGGTTACAAAGTTGTTGACGGCAAAAAAGTTCGTTACAACAAAAAATCAGGCGAAGTGCTTGATTAATCACGAAGGAAAGGAGAAGCATAATGGCAAATCGCTTAAAAGAAAAATATACTAATGAAGTTGTTCCTGCGTTGACAGAAAAATTTAACTATTCATCTGTTATGGCTGTGCCAAAAGTTGAGAAAATCGTTCTTAACATGGGTGTTGGTGATGCTGTATCAAACGCTAAAAATCTTGAGAAAGCTGCTGCTGAGTTAGCACTTATTTCAGGTCAAAAACCACTTATTACTAAAGCTAAGAAATCAATCGCTGGCTTCCGTCTTCGTGAAGGTGTAGCGATCGGTGCAAAAGTTACCCTCCGTGGTGAACGTATGTACGAATTCTTGGATAAATTAGTTTCTGTTTCACTTCCACGTGTACGTGACTTCCATGGTGTTCCAACGAAATCATTTGATGGACGTGGAAACTACACTCTTGGAGTTAAAGAACAATTGATCTTCCCAGAAATCAACTTTGATGACGTTGATAAAGTACGTGGTCTTGATATCGTTATCGTTACTACTGCTAACACTGATGAAGAGTCACGTGAATTGCTAAAAGGCCTTGGAATGCCTTTTGCAAAGTAATCTAGGAGGTAAATAAATTGGCTAAAAAATCTATGATTGCTAAGAACAAACGCCCAGCGAAGTTCTCTACGCAAGCTTACACTCGTTGTGAAAAATGCGGACGTCCACACTCAGTTTACCGCAAATTCCAACTTTGCCGTGTTTGCTTCCGTGACTTGGCTTATAAAGGTCAAGTACCAGGCGTAACTAAAGCATCTTGGTAATAAATTAATGATGCTTTGTGTTTAAAAGGTGTCATTGATAATGGCACTGATTTTTAAACGCAAATATACTAAGACCTAGTCTTACAACGTCCGTAAGGACTCATTAATTAGCAAGTGATTAAATTCAAACTGCTAATAAGAGGAGAATTAAAAAATGGTTATGACTGACCCAATTGCAGACTTTTTAACTCGTATTCGTAATGCTAACCAAGCAAAACATGAAGTGTTAGAAGTACCTGCATCAAACATTAAAAAAGGGATTGCTGATATCCTTAAACGTGAAGGTTTTGTAAAAAACGTTGAAGTTATTGAAGATGACAAACAAGGCATCATCCGTGTGTTCCTTAAATATGGACAAAATGGTGAACGTGTTATCACTAACTTGAAACGTATTTCAAAACCAGGTCTTCGTGTTTATACTAAACATGAAGATATGCCTAAAGTTCTTAACGGACTTGGTATTGCAATTGTATCAACTTCTGAAGGTCTTTTGACTGACAAAGAAGCTCGCCAAAAAAATGTTGGTGGAGAAGTACTTGCATATATTTGGTAAAATTTTACCTAAAATGCTCATTGACTCACAGTATAATCCTGTGGTCTCATGAGTCCCCGTGAAAACTAGTTGCTCAAGCAGCTTGACAATTTAACAGGAGAAAATAAACATGTCACGTATTGGTAATAAAGTAATTACATTGCCTGCAGGTGTTGAAATCATTAACAAGGATAATGTTGTTACTGTAAAAGGACCTAAAGGCGAACTCACTCGTGAGTTTAATAAAAATATTGGAATCACTGTTGAAGGGACTGAAGTAACAGTTACTCGTCCTAACGACTCAAAAGAAATGAAAACAATTCATGGTACAACTCGTGCGAACTTGAATAACATGGTTGTTGGTGTTTCTGAAGGTTTCAAAAAAGCTCTTGAAATGCGCGGTGTTGGTTACCGTGCACAACTTCAAGGATCAAAACTTGTTCTTTCTGTTGGTAAGTCTCACCAAGACGAAGTTGAAGCTCCAGAAGGTGTTACTTTTGAAGTGCCAACTCCAACAACAATCAACGTAATTGGTATCAACAAAGAAAGCGTTGGACAAACTGCTGCTTACGTTCGTAGCTTACGTTCACCAGAACCATATAAAGGTAAAGGTATTCGTTACGTTGGTGAATTCGTACGCCGTAAAGAAGGTAAAACAGGTAAATAATAGGATTGATAGATTTTGTAGAATCTTTTCTGCAAATTCTCTATCCTTTCATTTTAATATTGTCATTTTGACATAACAATATATTTAAGAGGTGAAAATTGTGATTTCGAAACCAGATAAAAATAAAATCCGCCAAAAACGCCACCGTCGCGTTCGCGGTAAACTCTCTGGAACTGCTGATCGCCCACGTTTGAACATTTTCCGTTCTAATACAGGCATCTACGCTCAAGTAATTGATGACGTAGCGGGTGTAACGCTCGCAAGTGCATCAACTCTTGATAAAGAAGTTTCTAACGGAACAAAAACAGAACAAGCCGTTGTTGTCGGTAAACTTGTTGCTGAACGCGCAGTAGCTAAAGGTATTTCTGAAGTGGTGTTTGACCGCGGTGGATATCTCTATCACGGACGTGTAAAAGCTTTGGCTGACTCAGCTCGTGAAAACGGATTGAAATTCTAATAGGGAGGACACTTAATAATGGCATTTAAAGATAATGCAGTAGAACTTGAAGAGCGCGTTGTTGCGATTAACCGCGTTACAAAAGTTGTTAAAGGTGGACGTCGTCTACGTTTTGCAGCTCTTGTAGTTGTTGGTGACCGTAATGGTCGTGTTGGTTTCGGTACAGGTAAAGCTCAAGAAGTACCAGAAGCTATTCGCAAAGCTGTTGAAGCTGCTAAGAAAAACATGGTTGAAGTTCCTATGGTCGGTACAACAATTCCTCACGAAGTTCGTTCAGAATTTGGTGGAGCGAAAGTATTGTTGAAACCAGCTGTTGAGGGTGCTGGGGTTGCCGCTGGTGGTGCTGTTCGTGCCGTCATCGAATTAGCAGGTGTTGCAGATATTACATCTAAATCACTTGGTTCAAACACTCCAATCAACATTGTTCGCGCAACTGTTGAGGGCTTGAAACAATTAAAACGTGCAGAAGAAGTTGCTGCTTTACGTGGCATTTCTGTTTCTGACTTAGCATAAGAAAGGGGATTATAATGGCTCAAATTAAAATTACTTTGACTAAGTCTCCAATCGGTCGCAAACCAGAACAACGTAAAACAGTTGTTGCCCTTGGACTTGGTAAATTAAATTCTTCAGTTGTTAAGGAAGATAATGCTGCCATCCGTGGTATGGTTAACGCTATCTCTCACTTAGTAACTGTTGAAGAAGCTTAATTAAATGCTAAATCGCACTGATTGTTATTGGTGCGATTTAAACAAATCGTATAGGCGAGTCTTTGCGGGGAGTACCTTTCCCCTCGTAAAGGCGTTAGCATTTTACAAATAAGGAGAAAAAATAATGAAACTTCATGAATTAAAACCTGCAGAAGGATCACGTAAAGTCCGCAATCGTGTGGGTCGCGGTACATCTTCAGGTAATGGTAAAACTTCCGGACGTGGTCAAAAAGGACAAAAATCGCGTAGTGGTGGTGGAGTACGCCTTGGTTTTGAAGGTGGACAAACTCCATTGTTCCGTCGTATGCCAAAACGTGGGTTCTCAAACATCAATGCAAAAGAATATGCTCTTGTGAACCTTGACCAATTAAATGTCTTTGAAGATGGTACTGAAGTAACTCCAGTTGTTCTTAAAGAAGCTGGAATTGTGCGTGCTGAAAAATCAGGCGTTAAAATTCTTGGTAATGGTGAATTAACTAAGAAATTGTCTGTTAAAGCAGCTAAATTTTCTAAATCTGCTGAAGCAGCTATCACTGCTAAAGGTGGTTCAATCGAAGTCATCTAATTAATGAGAGGTAACTCATTATGTTTTTAAAATTACTTAGAGATGCACTCAAAGTAAAGATGGTAAGAAATAAAATTTTATTTACTATCTTTATCCTTCTTGTATTTCGTATCGGAACGCATATCACAGTACCGGGCATCAATGTTAAGAGTTTAGAACAAATGGGTGAACTTCCATTTCTAAATATGCTTAACTTAGTTAGTGGTAATGCAATGAGAAACTTTTCGGTATTCTCTATGGGAGTTAGCCCATACATTACTGCGTCTATTGTTGTTCAGCTACTTCAAATGGATATTCTTCCGAAGTTTGTTGAATGGGGAAAACAAGGAGAGGTAGGTCGTCGTAAGCTTAACCAAGCTACACGTTATATTTCTTTGTTCCTTGCATTCGTACAATCAATTGGTATTACTGCTGGTTTTAACACTCTATCAAGTGTTGCTTTAGTTAAAACTCCGAATGTACAAACATATTTGCTTATTGGTGCAATCCTTACAACAGGTAGTATGGTGGTTACTTGGCTAGGTGAACAAATTACTGATAAGGGATTCGGAAATGGAGTGTCTATGATTATCTTTGCGGGTATCATTTCTTCCATTCCAAGTGCAATTACAACTATCTACGAAGATTTCTTTGTAAATGTACGCTCTTCAGCAATTACAAATTCTTACATCTTTGTCGGGATTCTTATTGTAGCAGTATTAGCAATTGTATTTTTTACAACATTTATTCAACAAGCTGAATACAAAATTCCAATCCAATATACAAAACTTGTTCAAGGAGCTCCTACAAGTTCATATCTTCCTCTAAAAGTAAATCCAGCTGGTGTTATTCCCGTTATCTTTGCTAGCTCGATTACAACAATTCCAAGTACGATTATTCCTTTCTTTCAAAATGGTAAAGAAATTCCTTGGCTTACTAAACTCCAAGAATTACTTAATTATCAAACCCCAGTCGGTATGATTATCTATGCTATCTTGATTATTCTGTTCTCTTTCTTCTATACTTTTGTACAAGTAAACCCTGAAAAGACAGCAGAGAATCTTCAAAAAAATTCGTCCTACATTCCAAGTATTCGACCAGGACGAGAAACAGAAGAATATATGTCATCGCTATTGAAAAAATTAGCAACAATTGGTTCAGTATTTCTAGCATTTATTTCCTTGTTACCAATTATTGCTCAACAAGCGTTGCATTTGTCATCAAGTATTGCGTTAGGTGGGACAAGCTTACTCATTTTGATTGCAACAGGTATTGAAGGTATGAAACAACTCGAGGGCTATCTTTTGAAGAGACGCTATGTTGGATTCATGAATACAACAGAATAGAATATAGGTTGACTCTGTCAACCTTCTATTTTGTTTTTTAATAAGTCCGACATGCTGTGTTGGATTTATTTAAAAACAAAATAAGGAGACTATAATGAATCTTTTAATTATGGGTTTGCCTGGTGCTGGTAAAGGTACTCAAGCAGCTAAGATTGTTGAAGAATTTGGTGTTGCTCACATCTCAACAGGGGATATGTTCCGCGCCGCAATGGCTAATCAAACCGAAATGGGACGTTTAGCTAAAAGTTATATTGATAAAGGTGAATTGGTTCCTGATGAAGTAACAAACGGGATTGTAAAAGAGCGCTTAGCTGAGGATGATATCGCAGAAAAAGGTTTTTTACTTGATGGATATCCACGTACTATTGAACAAGCACACGCCTTAGATGCTACGCTTGAAGAACTAGGACTACGCTTAGATGGTGTTATTAATATTAAAGTGGATCCATCATGTCTTATAGAGCGTTTGAGTGGTCGTATTATCAATCGTAAAACTGGTGAAACTTTCCACAAAGTGTTCAACCCACCAGTAGATTATAAAGAAGAAGATTACTATCAACGTGAAGATGATAAGCCTGAAACTGTCAAACGTCGCTTGGACGTTAATATTGCTCAAGGAGAACCTATTCTTGAACACTATCGTAAGCTTGGTCTTGTTACAGATATTGAAGGTAATCAAGAAATAACAGAAGTTTTTGCAGATGTTGAAAAAGCGTTGCTAGAACTCAAATAAATTATGCTAATCTACTTGCATAAGTAGATTAGTAATGATATACTAAGTTAGTCTGACTTATAATTGTTACCTCTTTATAGAGGACATCAAAACGAAATTTAGGGGGTACTTTTGCGTGGCAAAAGAAGATGTGATTGAAATTGAAGGTAAAGTTGTTGAAACTATGCCTAATGCAATGTTTACTGTTGAGTTGGAAAATGGACACCAAATTTTGGCAACTGTATCAGGAAAAATCCGTAAAAACTACATCCGTATTTTGGTAGGTGATCGTGTTACTGTTGAAATGAGCCCATACGATTTAACACGTGGACGCATCACATACCGCTTTAAATAGTCGAAATAATTGGAGGGATTAAAACATGAAGGTAAGACCATCGGTTAAACCAATTTGCGAATACTGTAAAGTTATTCGTCGTAACGGTCGTGTTATGGTAATTTGTCCGACAAATCCAAAACACAAACAACGTCAAGGATAATATAGAAAGGAGATAAAATGGCTCGTATTGCTGGAGTTGATATTCCAAATGACAAACGTGTAGTAATTTCACTTACTTATGTATACGGAATTGGTCTTTCTACATCTAAAAAAATCTTAGCAGCTGCAGGTATTTCTGAAGATATCCGCGTTAAAGATTTGACACCAGATCAAGAGGACGCTATCCGTCGTGAAGTTGATGCAATCAAAGTTGAAGGTGACCTACGTCGTGAGGTAAACTTGAATATTAAACGTTTGATGGAAATCGGTTCATACCGTGGAATCCGTCACCGTCGTGGACTTCCTGTCCGTGGACAAAATACTAAAAATAACGCTCGCACTCGTAAAGGTAAAGCTGTTGCGATTGCAGGTAAGAAAAAATAAAATAGGAGGTAAAACAATTGGCTAAACCAACACGCAAACGTCGTGTGAAAAAGAACATCGAATCTGGTGTTGCTCATATTCACGCTACATTCAATAACACTATTGTTATGATTACAGATGTGCATGGTAACGCTCTTGCATGGTCATCAGCTGGTGCTCTTGGATTTAAAGGTTCTCGTAAATCTACTCCATTTGCTGCTCAAATGGCTGCTGAAGCTGCTGCTAAATCTGCACAAGAACACGGTCTTAAAACTGTTGAAGTTACTGTAAAAGGTCCTGGTTCAGGTCGTGAATCTGCTATCCGTGCCCTTGCTGCAGCTGGTCTTGAAGTAACTGCAATTCGTGATGTGACTCCTGTACCACATAATGGTGCTCGTCCTCCAAAACGTCGTCGTGTATAATCATAGCATTTTATAGTACACAACTTTTCGTTTAAGAGGGAGTAACTAAATGATTGAGTTTGAAAAACCAATAATAACAAAAATTGATGAAAATAAAGATTACGGCAGATTTGTCATCGAACCACTAGAACGTGGCTACGGTACAACTCTAGGAAACTCTCTTCGTCGTGTGCTTCTGTCTTCACTTCCAGGTGCAGCAGTCACATCAATCAAAATTGATGGAGTATTACACGAATTTGATACTATCCCAGGTGTACGTGAAGATGTGATGCAAATCATCCTTAATGTAAAAGGACTTGCTGTGAAATCTTACGTCGAAGACGAAAAGATTATCGAACTAGACGTTGAAGGTCCTGCAGAAATTACTGCCGGAGATATTTTAACAGATAGTGATATCGAAATTGTAAACCCTGACCATTATCTTTTCACAATTGCTGAAGGTCACAGTTTGAAAGCAACAATGACAGTTGCTAAAAACCGAGGTTATGTTCCAGCAGAAGGAAATAAAAAAGATGATGCACCAGTGGGAACCTTGGCTGTAGATTCAATCTATACACCAGTGAAAAAAGTTAATTATCAAGTTGAACCTGCTCGTGTAGGTAGTAACGATGGCTTTGATAAATTAACTATTGAAATCATGACAAATGGCACAATCATTCCTGAGGATGCTCTTGGTCTTTCAGCTCGCGTCTTAATTGAACACTTAAACTTGTTTACTGATTTAACAGAGGTTGCTAAAGCAACTGAAGTAATGAAGGAAACAGAGAAAGTGAACGATGAGAAAGTGCTTGACCGCACAATTGAGGAACTTGATTTGTCAGTGCGCTCATATAACTGTTTAAAACGTGCTGGAATTAATACAGTATTTGATTTAACAGAAAAAACTGAGCCTGAAATGATGAAAGTCCGAAACTTAGGACGTAAGAGTCTTGAAGAAGTTAAAATCAAACTTGCCGATCTAGGTCTTGGATTAAAAAACGATAAATAAAATAGGAGGACATAATGGCTTACCGTAAACTAGGACGCACTAGCTCACAACGTAAGGCAATGCTTCGTGATTTGACAACCGATCTTCTTATCAACGAATCAATTGTAACTACTGAAGCACGTGCTAAAGAAATCCGTAAAACAGTTGAAAAAATGATTACTCTAGGTAAACGTGGTGATTTACATGCTCGTCGTCAAGCTGCTGCTTATGTACGTAATGAAATTGCATCAGAAAACTATGATGAAGCTTCTGATAAATATACATCAACAACAGCTCTTCAAAAACTTTTTGACGACATCGCACCTCGTTATGCTGAACGTAACGGAGGATACACTCGTATTCTTAAAACAGAACCACGCCGTGGCGATGCTGCCCCAATGGCAATTATTGAATTAGTATAATTTTTATCAATTTTGTTGAGTGTTATGATGATGGAATCAATTGATTCTTAGTCTAGCTCTGGTCTACCGCTGAGAATTATTCTCAGCGGGAACACTCATCATATATTGTTAAATAGGTAACGCTTGTTTACGAAATACAAACAATTTTGTTTATATTTCGTAAGCAGGCGTTTTATGCATTATTATATTTATTGGATATTTACGATGAGCAAAGAATTTAATCGCTAGATTACATTTCTCAATAGTGGTTATATAATTTCTCTTAATTGAATATAGAGGCATAGTTATATCTATACTAAATTTATAAAATACAAAAATAGTATTGACAGGAAGTAGAAATATTTTGTATAATGAATAAGTTGTCTCGAGAGAGCAGCTTCTAGTAACGCGTAGTTAACAACTTAAAAAAAGTAGTTGACAAAGCAGAATAAGTTTGCTAGAATATAGAAGTTGTCTCAAGAGAGGCAAAGACCTTTGAAAACTGAACAAGACGAACGAATGTGCAGGGTGGATTTACATTGTA
>OCJM01000011.1_pt1 | contig 55722 bp, 52 predicted proteins | sample 1480791 | NCBI WGS metagenome assembly OCJM01 (sample SAMN05301486, study PRJEB22388) | human gut metagenome | isolation source: Infant 2 DOL 6 gut | host: Homo sapiens | place: USA: Pittsburgh, Magee-Womens Hospital of UPMC | collected 2013/2014
GAAAGTACGTATCGTGCTTTCAAAATTGAATTTGTTTATCAAGAAACCTTTCAATCGCTGGAAGAACTAGCTCTTAAGACTGAAAAGGCAACACTTTTCTGTACAACATTTATAAAGTGTTGCCTTTTCAGGTTTTTACCAATGCTATAATAATGACTAAAAATAAACACTGATATTATTATTTTGTCTTGTCTACTTTAGTAAATTATTTCATTCAATACGATTATTATGAAATCATTAATTACTTATCAAAACTTTTATATATGTGAATGAATCTACTTATATTCGTCCTCGTATCTCCAGACAAAACCACCTGCATGCTTTTGAATACCTTTTGAAGCATCACGTATACTTTTTGAATTAATTCCTGTTTTTTTTACTGCATCTGAAATAGACTCAAAATGTTCTAATATATTCATTTCATCGTCCATTTTCAAGACTGGACGTGCATTTTTTCTAGTTTTTTTTCTTTTTAAAATCTCTATTTCACTAAAAAGGATGTTTTCAGCACTTTCATTTTCTTTTATTTTCTTTTGTTCGTTTCTTGATTTGATTAACATTTTCATCGCATTATTTCTACGTGTAATTAATCTACCTAAATTGCCCTCACGCTCTATTCCTTCATCTAAGATATCAATTTCATTTTCATAGTCTTTTAATCTATGAAAAGCCATTGCATATGACTCAAAAAGTGCGGGCGAACAATAGCCATTAGATCTAGCTAAATCATATAACAAAATTGATCGTTTTAAATTTCCTTCTTTTCTATATTTTTCCCCTTCTTCCCAGAATGGAAAACCCAAATCAAATCCTTTATGCCAATTAGTCAAATTTTGTATTTCTGAAACAGGAATTCGATTATTAACAGGATTAATTTTTATATCTTTTCTGTCAATAAGATCTTTCTCAATAATATTATTTTGTGAGTTATAAACTTTATTATTTATACTAACTAAAATATTTTTTACATCAGTGTTTGAAAGTACATTTTCCATAAGAGGACTTGCCTTATATTCATCAACATAGTTTTTATTATAATTTAAATACTCAGTTGCAGATCTTTTAGTATTTATATATTCTTCAAAAATATAACTAGAAATTTCTTTCACTTCAAGTGGAGAATTAAAGTATAGTCTAACAAAATCATGACCACCTTCTGATAAAGTACAAGACTCTAGAATAAAATTTTCAGAACCTTTCAAATCTCTAGGTACGATAATATACTTACCTTTTTTAGTAAATTTAAACCTTACAATCTTGTATAAATAGTACACATCAATATAACCACTACTATTTTTATAATATCCCACTAAATCAGTATCACCTTTTCTTTCAAAAATAATATTTTGTATAACTGCACAAACCTCAAGTTCCTCTGGAGAAATTTTGTTGTTTTTAGAAGAAAAACTTTTTCTTGATTTTTGGTTTTCAATAATAAAAAATAATTTTGTTAATATATTACCACAAATGATTGCATCACTTTTAGCTCTATGAGAATTTTTATTCTGTAGATTAAAATATTCAGCAACTGTATTTTGTTTATAATTCCTCAACCCTTTTACATTTTTTCTTGAAAGGGATAGAGTATCCAAATACTTAATTTCTCCATTATATCCAAGTCTACTTAGTGTATTACATAAAAATCCCATATCAAATTTAGCATTATGTGCACAAACCGGTGTTTTACCATTTAATGCATCACCCAAAAAATTTACTAATTCATAATATACTTGATTTTCAGATGGAGCATTCTTAATCATACGATTTGTAATGTTATTAATTCGAGTTACATCTGCTGAAATGTTAACTTTAGCATTTACTAATGATTCATATGAATCAACGACTTTACCATTTTCAAAAAGAACTGCACCTACTTCAACAATTCTATCTTGCTGTGAGTTTAAACCTGTCGTTTCTATATCAAAAGCAATAAATCTATTTTTTATAAAGTTTATATTATTGTCATTAATATCCATTTGTTGGGAATCTACAAAACCAAATGGATTAATATGAGAATTATTATTGAATTGAACAATATCACTAGTTGTCTTTTTATTAAACTTGCTAAATAATTTTTCAAAAAAACTCATTTTTTCCTCCGATAATATCTATATAAATATTTACGACAAATACTAACTATATGTAATTTTAATATATTAGTTTTCTAAATGACCAAATTTTATATTGATTTGGTATTTTTTAAGAGAGACTGATAATCTAGAAACAATTCCCAAAGAAAATATTAATAATTCGAAATAGTGTTTATTCATAATTTAGGAATTTCCTTCTGAAATCATCAAAATACCTTAATATATATAATTATAGTACTATTTTTAAAATATTGAATTTTTAAAAATAGTACTATAAGATAAAAAACTATCTAAAACAAAAATATTATTTTGTACTTGATATTAAACCTGTTAATATCTTTTTAAATAAATTTTCTATAACAAATAATCTAATAATGAATTATAATATATTTAGATTATTTAGGAGACTTAAGAAATGGTAAACCAATTAATAATTTTAGGAAATGGATTTGATAGAGCTTCGGATTTAAAGTCAGGATATATGGATTTTTTCAATTTTAGATTTAAAGATTCAGACAGTACTAGTAGTTTTTGGTATTATATTTTGAGATCATGTTATAATAAAAAATGGTCTAGCGATTTATGGAGTGATATTGAGAAATTAATTTCAGTACATCTAAAAAACATTATAACACTATATAATAACGAAACAATTTTAAGTGGCAAAGATATTGAGAGTATATATATCGAAACATTAAGCACTGATTACTCAAGAAATGATTACTCTACCAGTGAGGAGCTAACGCAAAAAGCACTCCATAATTTTTTGTGGAATCATAATGGTATACCTATTGTTCCAGAACTAGATAATTTATTATTACTAATTCAAAAAGATTTAAAAATAGTCGAAGATGAGTTTTGTTCTTATTTAACTAATCAAATAGAGATCCAGGAACAATCAAAAGATGATTATTTTAAAGATATAACTAATTTGGGAAATAATTACTTATTAAAATCTCGAATTATTTTTGAACTCTTGTATAAAAGTAATATTTCTAGTGCATTCACATGTAATTCTTTTGTTGCACTACATGATTTTCATAACGAAAATTGTTTCAATTCCTATGAAGGATTTCTTAGCTACATTTATGACTTAGAAAGTAATAATGAATTTAATGTTGAAACATCAATATTGAATTTTAATTATACATTACCTAGAATAGATAAATTACAACGTAATATTCATGGAACCCTGAATGATAAAAATATTATTTTTGGAATAGATTATGATTCTTTAATTGATATACAAAAAGATAAAAATGTTACCCTGCCTGTTGAATTTACCAAATCATACAGGATATTACAGAACGGAAATATATTTCAATATCCAATTCCCTCTGAATTAACTTTTATAAAATTTTATGGTCATGGTCTGGGTGAAGCAGACTATTCTTATTTTCAATCAATTTTTGACTCAATTAATCTTTATTCCAGTGACACTGTACTAATTTTCTATTGGAGTTGTTATAACGAGAATATTAGGGAACAAATTAAATCTCAACAAGTTCATGCAGTACATAAATTAATTGAAAAATATGGAGATACTTTTAATAATAAGAATCATGGCAGAAATTTATTCACAAAACTTCAATTAGAAAATCGTTTAATTATTCAAGAAATACTTTATAATGATATTCTAAATCCATATTAAACAAAACACCCCCACAAAATATTGTGGGGGTGTTTGTGGGGAAGATTCAATTGAATCTTTCCTTTTTTAATCGCCTTAACTTTAACGAAAAGACTTTAAAACTAGGCTTTCACCTTTAAACAACCAATAGATGATTATTTAAGAGTAACAGTTACACAATGCTTATAAACATTGATATAATCGGGTTTTTCTTGCTCTTATTTAGTTTAGTGGGGTTTTGGTGGGGTTTGATGATACTCCAAACTTATGTAATGCTTGGGATATCTCTCTTCCACCACTAGCTTTTTTGCTATCATACAAATGAGAATAGGTATTCAAGGTAGTTGCCTTATCAACTCGTCCAGAACGTTTAGAAACATACAGAACATCTTTTCCTAGTACGTTTATCAAAAAACTGTCGTGAGAATGTCGCAACCCTTTTCCAGTGATTACTTCTACTCCTGCTTTTTTAGCTTGGCGTTTTAGAATTCTACTTAATGTGCATTTATTGAGTGGTTTTCCGAATCTAGCCAATACATAACTGTCATCACCATTTTCCACTTGAATTGAACGCCATCTTAGAAGAACATTTAGAGTTTCATCATCTAACTCAATCCACCTTATACCAGCTGAAGTCTTAGTTGGATTTTTGCGAGTAAAGACTCCGTTTCCTTCATACTCAAGTGTACTTTGAACATGTAAGAGCTTTTTGTCGAAATCAATATCAGACCAAATTAAACTTAAACCCTCTGATACACGAAGACCCGTAAAGAAATAGAGCCATATGGCAGTAAATCTATGCCTTTCTTCATAATCCCGTAGGTCAAAGGTAGCGACTACTTTTTTTAAGTCTTCTAGAGTCCAAAACTTTGTATCTGGTCTTTTCCCTTTCGGATTATCAAGAGATTTGCAAGGGAATTCATCAATATATCCCAGCCTCTCTGCGTACCCAATACAATGCTTAAATCGAATCCATACACCTTTAGCATAATTTGGTGAATACTTTTCAATCAGATATATCCTGAATTTTTCGCACTCTCGAACATCAATTTCAGAAAGTCTTTTACTACCAAAGATTTCAACAAACATTTTGTGATGAGTTAGAGCAGTCCGATAAGTGACCGCTTGAACCGTTTGTTTGTAATAAGGTAGATACACTTCTTCCATGTATTGAGAAAAACTTAGATAATAACCATCATTGTTATCTTTCGTTTGGAATTCAACTCTCACTCTACAAAGTTCATCATATGCTTGCTTTTCGGAACGAAAAGGATTTCCAAATTGGTCTTTATAACTCTTTTTGCGTTGGCGTTTACCAGTTATATTATTAGCCTTGAACTCCGTTTGATAATATATTCTTCCTTGTTTATCACGTGATACACCACGATATTTTTTATTTGCCATTTTCAAGTTTCCTTTCTTTACTTAAAAGGTAACTCGAAGCCTAGCAAATCTTCTACAATATAGGTGGGTGCAAGGTCTAGTCTAGAATTTTCAAAGGGCGATTTCCTCAATTTTACCAAATTATTTGTAGAATTACTAGTTTCTTCAAACTTTGCTACTGCTATCGCTTTTGATTGTTTAATAATATTTCTTGCAGTATGTTCTGGAAAGCCAAGCTCCATTAATCTTTTATGATTTATTGTTCTTGTCAATCGTTACTTCCTCCTTGAATATCTTCTCGAATCCAGATATTTTGCAAAGAAATAGGTTTTATTCATTATCAAGGCAAGCAGTTGAGGATTTTCACTTCTCGCATATCTAACCAGATTATTAAACTCTGTGAAATTTTGTTCTTCGATAATGTCAATTACCAGAGATAAAAATTTATCATTGTTATTGCTGGTGAGAAATTTATCTAACTCAAATCCACAACCTGATTCAATGTCATTGATATCATAGAGTGTTTTATCTGGATTCTCCGCATGAATAAAGTAGTCATACATTCCTTTAGGTGACATGATAACTTCAACATGACTTGGTGTATTTAGGTGCTTCGTCAATAATTCAGAGACTTGTGAATAGCTTTTGAGAGATTCAAAGAAGAGAGCCCCATGTTTGTGAGCTTTTTTGAATTCCCCTGTTTCCTTGTTTACGTCTTTATCATGCCACGGACTTAAAACAAAGGGGATATGTAACTCTTCAAGCACCTCTAAATAGTTCTTAGGCACACTTTCCTGATAGAGCAGAAAAGCCCATTTATTCGAGCGTTTGTCTTTTGACATATACTTCCTTTCGTGATTATTGATTATTGGTGTAATGGGGGGGCGTAGTAACCCCATTACACATGTTAAAAACAGTTATAAGAAAGAGTGGTGCTTTTGGCTTTCACTTCGTGAGCCAAGCACCACTCTTTCCCTTACCGTTTAGTACCTGTAAACCAGAGCTTACTTTTCTCCCGATTTGGGGTAGAGAAATAATACTTGGGATTTCGGCTCGAAATTTCTTCCTTGATATGTTCTTCCATTTCTCGCAAGAGTTTTTGTGCCTGTTGCGTTTTAGGGACTTTTAGAAAGACAGAAACAGAATCCTTTCGGGCATCCACCGTGCACTTAGAAACAACCCGATTGAAACTTCTTAGGATAGGATTAAAGCGAGTGACCGTTTGATTTTCTATTGTCATAACAGGTTCAGAATGTTCTTCCTGTCTAAGAATTGTCTCAATCATAAGGTTTGATAAACAGACTTAAAATAGTTCCATATTGAGTCCTTCATAATTCGCTGACAGAGTTCAGTCAAGGTTAGAATAATGGCAATCAGAATAAACAAATATGCTATTGACTGAGTATACTGGTCTACCACTTGTAACTTAGTTTGAATATCTGCAAAGACTGATTGAGAGCTCAAGAAAGAACTTGTCTTGATTTGATTGCCTAGTACATGGAATCCATAACTGATTAAGAAGGCAATGAAACCAAAGAAAAGCAAATTCAGATTCAGGTTAAACGTTTTTTGGAAGAAACTTCTTTTCATTTTATAAAATACCTTTCTTAGTATAGTAGGTTGGACAAAGGAGTGGCAATACTTGATAAGGATGTTCGTTATCAAGTATTTGAATTAAGCCAGTTCCTTTTCCTATTGGAATGACAATACCTTCAGGGTCTAAGTCAGGAAAGAGGAACTGAGTCGTTTTTTTATTGATGTTGCCAATTTGAATCAAGACATTTAACTGTTCACGTACGGAAATCGGAATCGTGTTATGGTCAAATCGTTGTGATACCAGTAGTAAGTGAATTTTAGTAGCTCTACCAAGTAAAGCTATTTGAGAAAGTAGTGAGAAAAAGGATTCTTTGATAACTTTGTTCACTCCTTCTGAAAGTGCCAAAACTTCATCGATGACAATGGTTAGATGGTCAAATTCGTGGTCAGGATTTTCATAGAGAATTTCTTGGCGTTGTTGGATAAGCTCTAAGCACGAACTTAGATTCTCATTGATTTCCGATACAAAATCAGACTTAGAGCGATTCTTTTGAGGGTGAATCACTGCAATACCATTTTCTCTTGCCCATCTGCTTGGAGTATCATATTTAGGGTCAACGATAATCAGTTAAGAAATCCCTTTTAAGAGACTCAGAAAGTAGGTCAGAGCATAAGATTTACCTGATCCTGAATTTCCTGCAATGGCAATATGATTGACCTTGTTAAAATCAAGAGATAGATTTTTCATGATAGGAATCAGAGTTTCCTTTTGAGAGCTTGCGAAATCTTCCAAGTCAGAAATGATTAAGCGTTCAGATACGCCTTCTTTCCATGGGAAAAATAGCCCACGTTGAACATGAATATCTTCTGTATCAAGTGCCATGAAATAGGCAGAATTTTGTTTCAATAGTGTGTAACGAGGGAAGAGTGAAGCATTGGCGATTAGGAATATTTTTTGATAGAGTTCATCATCAATAATATATCCCGCTGGTAAGCGGGGAAGAAAGAGAAATCCTTCTTCCATAATTTTGCAGTCAAAACTATTGGTATAACTTGTTTCCCCTTGCATAAGAGCTCCAAGTCCCATATTGAGACTTTGAAGCAGATACTGTGACAATTCCTTCTTGGTCATTATTTGACCTCCTTGAGATTGTCTGCCTTGAAATAAACATTGAACCCAACCTCACAAGCTTGAAGATTCTCAAATTGCACCATTACCATATATGCTGGTAGTGTCACTTCATTTTCAAACTTCACCATAAAAGGCGGAAGCCCTTTTTGAGAGAACCAAGCCTTATAAGCGATAATCTCCCCAGTAGGCTGACCCTCTTCAAACCTAATTTGCGGTTCAAGTTCTACACTCAAGCAATGAATTGCCTGTTTAGAGTCGATGTACTCATTTGCAGTATTCGCTAAATAACCACCTTTACGATTTCTTGTCTTCATGTTTTATCCTCCATTAAAAACCCGTTCAGGAATCAGCAACTTCCTGAAAAGTGACTCAACAGATTTGCAACTCTCTTGAGCGTTGACTACCAAAGATTTGCTGTGCTTTGATGTCTTTAGTATATCGGAGAATACATTCTTCTAAATTCTTACTTTAGTTCTCAGTTTCTACTTCTTTTATGGACAAAATGAAAACGGACAAGTACTCCTGTAACTGTCCGTTTAATAATTTGGTTATAAAAATGAATCTAGTTCATCTGGTTTGATTAAGTTGATATATATGTTTTGATACATGACTAAATCATCTATTTGTTTTAAGTAAACTTCATTAACTCTTGTTTGAAATAATTTTGATACCTGACTATTGACTGTTAATAGTCCTGGAATTTCTCTTATACTAGCATGTAAAATATGACCATTATCAAATTGTTTTGGGGACTTTATAATAGAATCTAACAACTCTTTTACATTTATTTTAGTGGTTTGGTCAACTAATGGACGCCTTTCTTCAGTAACAAAATCAAATTCTTCAAAAAAATTTTCATCAGCAAATTTCTTTGCATCATCAGATGTTTCTAAGCTGTTATATCTTAATATCCATCTTAAATATTCTCTTAAAACTTTATTCTCTACTTCTTCAGATTCTATCTTTGAAATATCTATGGTATAGTTCGTTATTGGTAAGTAGTATTCCTCTAATGGAACATCTTCTAAATATGATAGTGGTAAATCTAAAACCAAAAAATTTTCAATCAAATTCCTAACCATAAATCCCATCTTAAAAATACTGTCAGACTCCAATTTTTTTAACGCCTCAGGGATTATGATTTTTACAAAATGCTTATGATACCAATTATTAAAGACATTGTTGATTTGATTAAAATTAAATACCTTGTCTTTTTCAAACATTTCTCCAACTACATGTTGATTAAATGAACTAACCACTCTACTTTTTATCAAACGCCAAACGATTTCATACATTGTCGTATAATCTATATCTTTATCTGATTCATCATCATCCTTCCTTCTAATATTATACCATCGCCCAAAATCCCCAAAAATATAGAATAGTTCTAAAAATGGCTCAATAATGCTTGAATCAATATTGTTTTGAATTTTGTTCCTATCAATCTTCAAGCCAATACGATTATCATCTGGTACTATTTGATAAAAAATTTGAGAAAATACATGGTAAAGAGTCAGTTCTAATAATAGAGCATCTCCAAAGATAAGATCTGATTTATCCATTCCAAAATAGCTAGAGTAATCCTCCAGTAAAGTATCGGTTACAAAATTTCCGCTTTTAGGATTTTTACCTTTTTCAATGTTGTAGATTGCAGTTCTTTGGCCATTTGAAATGATATCTGGTGGAATGCTTCCCCTCAAGTCCTTGAATTTTGCAGAAATCATTCCCCTCAAAATTTTCTCTAAGTCCAACATCATCTACACCTCAAACTCTCCATTTTCTATTTCCATCAAATAAAAAACTTTTCACTTAAATGTATTTGAAATGACACTAACTAATCTATCAATTCCATTCTCCACTCCCCAGCTTACACTAGCACTAAGAGCCATTGCAAGTATAGGGTGTTTTTCAAAAAAAGTTTGATGGTTATCAACTTTTCCGACTTCTTGTACCTCATTTAAAATTGTCACTAATTCTGTCTGTTCTTCTTCATCTAATGTTCTAGAGTACTCTCTGATATTCTCAAATACTCTCTCAATTTCTATCTCAGTATAGGTAATATTTAACGCATTATTTTGTCCACCAATCTGTGAGTTTATCAAATCTCCATTAACAGAAACATGAGTACTATTATCTTGATGATATTCGTTAAAGTTTAGTGCTGTTTTAGAGGAATCTAGTTGTGTTGGAAGGATAACAGGTTTTATCTTCTTATTAGCTCTCTTCACCATTTTATTCGTTTCTCTGACTAAATTTCTCTCAATATCTCTGAATTGACTTTGCAAACTTTTTGCCATTTACACCTACTTTCTATACTTCAAAATCTCTAACTGTTTGTTTTTCTTCTTCAGCCAAGTCAAACAAGTCCATGACAAGTTCATCAATTTCCAGATTAAGCTGATTGACTTTTTCAGTGTCAGGAGAATCTTTTTTCATCTCCTCCATCAGTTGCTCAACAACTTGTGCTATGTCTTCTTGCTGGGAATCAGTAGCATCTGGAATTGGAAAATCTCCTAGTTCATTAACTTTGAACTGTGGGAATAGGCGACGTTGGAATTTATCAAACTTCATGAAAAACCAAAGAGAGATTAAGCGAGAGTTCAAAATACCCAAAAGATAAAAAGGATTAACCTGAATATCTGTGATGACCATGGAGTTTAAGTCGTTAATAACATCACTATCAGTATAAACAGCTTCAACAGCATAAGTTGATTTACTTGGAATCTGACGAACTAAAATTCGTGGTTTTTCAAAAATTTCTTTATCTCTTGGTGCAGCTAAATTTTCACCATACTTGACATATTCACCATTCCAAGTCAGTTTATAGCGTGATACATTCTCGCCATCAAGATAGGGACGGTATGAATCATCTGACCTTTCTCTTGCATGATAAATTCGATTATTCTTATCTTGAGCGGTCATTTTAGGATTCCCTTTTCCAGTTTCATAGGCTTTGATTCCAGATTTTACAGTCGAAATTTCTGGTCGTCCTAGTATTGGAAAATGGTTTACTTTCCAGAAGATATCAATCGCCTGACGATACTTGACCATCGAGATTGAAAAGGTAGGGATTTCACCAAAGAAATCTGGCGCAACTCGTCCAACAGTGTTGAACTCGCCGTGATACAATTCTGCTACTTCAATCCAGTTTGGCGCATTCTTCTTGAAGAAAATGATACAGTTATCCACGCTAGCATCCGCAAAAATCTTATCCAGAGAATTAATCAGAACAACATCACTCGTCTGCTCCGTGATAAACTGACGAACTCTTGAATTGGTCTGAATGGTCAGAAAATTATTTGGAATGATATAAGAGAATGTCCCACCTTTACGTAAAAGTTGATAAGCCAATTCCATGAATATAGTATAGGTATTGGCTTGGTATTCACTTACTTGATAAGTCCTTGAATAGTAGGATTTCATCTCATCTGTAAAGGACTGATTACGAGCAAAGATATAAGGCGGATTCCCAATTACAAGGTCAAAGCCGATAAATTCGCCAGCTTCTCCCAAGATCTCAGGAAATTCCATTCGCCATTCCATACCTTTAGCGAATAATGGATTTTTCAGTCTGTATTCCAATTCCTTTTCAGCTTTTGCTAGTTGCTTATTTAATTCCGCTACTTCTTTAGAATTTTTATTTTCATCCTCAAATAAGCTAATGGCACCAGCCTTATTTCGTTCAGATATGAGCCGAGATAATTTCTTTAATTCAGGGCTTGAAGCTGTGTCATCAAAGGAATGTTTGAGCCTTTCGATTTTCTCCCAGATTTCTGCTTTAACTCGTTTATTATTCGTCTCCTTATAGTCTTTAACTAGAGATAGATAGTCCTTGAAATCTGTTTTTCTCATATCAAATTCATAGTCAAATTCAAACTTATGTAAGAGACTATCGCCTACTTTAATATTGATATCAATATTTGGCAAAGTCGTCAAAACAGGTTGGTTGGTATCAGTATCCTGGTAGTAATAAGAAGATTTTAAGAGTTCAATCCAAAGACGCAAACGGCAAATATTGACCGAGCTTGGGTTAATATCCACTGCAAAGAGCGAATTTTCCAGAATATGCCTTTTCTGGTTGAAAATTGCCTTTTGAATTTGTTCTGACTGCTGATTACCTGTCTGATACAAAAAATTATTTCCAGACATATCTTGAATGACTAGCTCATCATTGATAACATAACATTGAATCAGGTTTCCAATATAGTTGCCATCAGCGTCAAACAAAATATTTAAATCACTTTTAAGAGCAATAATTTCATTCAGGATTGAAACAAGGAAGTGACCGGATCCAACCGCTGGGTCACAAACCTTAAGATCATCAATTGCTTGGCTGACTTTACGAGCATTTTCAACACTATGTCCAATCGCAAACTTAATCTCTTCAACAGTTTCACAATTCCAACCAAGCAATTCATTAACTTTGTCCACTGCTGCTGTACGAATCGCTTTACGTGACATATACATTGTAATGTTACCTGGCGTATAAAAAGAGCCATCACGGTAGCCGTTGATTTTCTCAAAAATTAATCCCAGAACTGACGCATTGATAAGGTCATTCTTAGATTTTTCATGGTGGCTGATGGAGGTCGAGAAGTCATAAGAATCCAAAAACTCAAAGAGATATTCAATAAAATTGATGTTCCCTTTTTTACGTTTTTTATCTACGCCTTTAAGGGCTGTTTTGGAGAAAATTTCAATATCTCCCTCTGGTAATCTATCAATACCAATCCCATCTCTAGAAATTTCTATTTCTGTTTCTTCAAACAGTGATGAGTTCAGATAAGGGACATAACCGAACTTTTCTTGCACTCGATCATTTCTTTCCGATACTTTCTTAGCAAGTACAGCAAAGAATAGACCGTAAATTTCTTCAAAATTAGGGAGTTTTTCATACGTCAAGAACCTATAAGATTCATCTTTGTTAAAGAGTACAAGCTGAGATTCTAACAGTTTCAAAAATAGAATTCTATTTGTCCAGACAACTGTTAGTTGAATAGCAATATCTTCCTGCTTTTCTTTTGAAACATCTTTCATCTCCAATTTATTAATGATATTCTCAACAAAAGAATATCGCTGACGTTTGATGGGTTTTAAGCGTGAAATAATTTTTGAAGTCCCTGACTTCGTTTCTTCCAGCCCCATCAAATAAAGCAATTCATCATAGAAATTCTTATTGAGTTTGTTTGAATCAGTAAAAATCTCTTTATTGAGGAGATTCTCTGCTGTGAAGAATCGATAAAGCTGAGTCAGATTATTTTTCTTGATTTCAATAGACTTACTGGTCTTAACTAGAGCTTGACTAAGATCAAAGTGAGCAATAACGATTCCCTTTTCAAATGCTTTGTCAATTTCTGGTGCAATAACCTCACTATAAAGGAAATCTGTTTTATTGCTAGAAAGTTGATTATTTCTGAACTTTGTCACGAGGTCAACTAGCTTTTTATTTTTGAAAAAATGCTTTTCAAATTCTTTAGCCTCTATTACAAACCAAGATAGACCGTTTGTGATAATACACTTTTTGATTTCTAAATTTTTATTAAATAGGCGTTCTTGTAGGTAATAATAGACAATTTCTTGAAATGCTTTAGAATTAATTTTTTCCGTTGACATCATTTCAGATTTATTGAAAAGACTCTTGCATTCAAAAAGAATACCTAGTGACGAATTGGCATCTTTACCATTATAGATAGCAAGGTCAATCCTACTAGAAGTATTTATAAAATTGTAAGGTAATACACTTTCTAAAAATACCTTGAGAAGATTTTTCTGGTATTCCTCTGACTCATCCTCTTTGTCTTTTAAATGAGTCAAATAACTAACCAATTTTTGATTAAATACCTCTTTTTCTTCATCAAGTGGCATAATTGCTTGAACAGAGCGATTCATACTCTCTTTTAATGTAATTCCCTTTATTGCCATGAAATAGACTCCTAAACAGATTTATCTAAGAACTGATAGTATTAGTCTATTGTGTAAGCAATAGACTAAGGGTACCCTTAGCGATATATATACATATTATATCATAAATAAAACCCCACCAAGATTTAATCTTGGTGGGGTTTTGGTGGGGAATGATAACATTCTCCCGATTTTTTATCGCTCTAAGCAATTCTAAAACCTTGATTTACTAGGCTTCCGCAATCAAATTGCGATACTCTATTATTTAAGAGTAACTGAAGCACCTGCAGCTTCAAGTTTTTCTTTGATTTCGTTAGCTTCTGCTTCTGAAGCACCTTCTTTAATAACTGATGGTGCGTTGTCAACAATAGCTTTAGCTTCTTTAAGACCTTCGCCTGTGATTTCACGAACAACTTTGATAACGCCAACTTTTTTGTCTCCAGCAGCTGTTAATTCAACGTCAAATGAGTCTTTAGCAGCAGCAGCTTCACCACTAGCAGCGGCAGCAGCTACAGGAGCAGCAGCAGTTACACCAAATTCTTCTTCGATAGCTTTTACAAGATCGTTAAGTTCAAGAATTGTAGCTTCTTTAATTTCAGCAATAATATTTTCAATGTTTAATGCCATTGTTATTTCCTCCAAAAATATGTTTTAATATAAAATTATGTAGCTAGGCTACTTGAAGAGTGCTTATGCCACTTCTTCGTCTTTTTCTGCAACTGCTTTGACAGCATATGCAACGTTGCGTACTGGCGCTTGAAGTACTGAAAGGAGCATTGAAAGCATACCTTCTTTGTTTGGTAATTTAGCAAGAGCGTTAATTTCTTCAACTGAAGTGAATTTACCGTCTACTGAACCACCTTTGATTTCAAGAGCTTCTGCATCTTTAGCGAAATCGCTAATAACTTTAGCTGGTGCAATAACATCTTCGTTAGAAAACGCAACTGCTGATGGACCAACAAAAAGTTCTTTAAGGTCTTCAAGACCTGCTTTTTCAGCTGCACGAATTAAAATTGAGTTTTTGATAACTTTAAACTCAACATCGCTTTCACGAAGTGAACGACGTAAATTAGTATCTTGCTCAACAGTAAGACCACGTGAATCAACAACAACGATACTTGCTGCTGCTTTCATTTTCTCAGCAATAAGTTCAACTTGTTCAGCTTTTTTTGCAATAATTGCTTCACTCATTAGTTTTACCTCCGTTTTTATTTTTTGGGATAGGCACAAAAAAATCGCACCTAAACCTAGACACGAAAGTACAATACGTTATTTTATAATGACGTTTTGTGCCTCGGTAGGAATATTATGAGCACTGCTCCCCTACTGTCTTAGGTCAGTTTCATCAGAAACTTTAAATAGTATAACTTATAATTCTAGCATTGTCAATAATTTTTATTATTTTTCTGAAATAATTTTATAGTACCAAAAAATACTAAAATAGTTATCTTTTATATCAAAAAATTAATATTTTAGTATTTATTTATTGACCTTCGCTGACCAAAGGTGTATTATAGTACCAGAAAGATAATTAAATATTTAAATTAGACCTCTCTATATGTATTAAAGTATAGGAATCAATAATTAACTTTCAAAAATTAAAATCAATTGAGGTATTTAATATATGGCAAATAATAATTTTTATAATCGTGACCCTTTTGGAAATATGGATGATATTTTTAATTCTCTAATGGGAAATATGGGGGGCTATAATAGTGAGAATAAACGATACTTAATCAATGGACGGGAAGTTACTCCTGAAGAATTCAGTCAATATCGTCAAACTGGAAAACTCCCCGGTCAAGAGCTAAATAACCAAAATACTCCTACAAACCAAGTCTCTGCAGATAGTGTTTTGACTAAATTAGGAACTAATTTAACCGATCAAGCACGTCAGCATTTGCTAGATCCAGTTATTGGACGAAACAAAGAAATTCAGGAAACTGCAGAAATTCTAGCTCGTCGTACTAAAAATAATCCTGTTCTAGTTGGTGATGCAGGTGTTGGTAAAACAGCTGTTATTGAAGGTTTGGCACAAGCAATTATAAATGGTGATGTCCCTGCTGCTATCAAAAATAAAGAAATCATTTCGATAGATATCTCTAGCCTTGAAGCTGGCACCCAATATAGGGGTAGTTTTGAAGAAAATATTCAAAATATCATAAAAGAAGTTAAGGAAACAGGAAATATTATTCTCTTCTTTGATGAAATACACCAAATATTAGGAGCCGGTTCAACTGGTGGTGATAGTGGCTCTAAGGGGCTCGCAGATATACTTAAGCCTGCACTTTCACGTGGTGAATTAACGGTTATAGGTGCAACTACTCAAGATGAATATCGTAACACCATTCTCAAGAATGCTGCCTTAGCACGCCGCTTTAACGAAGTTAAAGTCAATGCACCTTCTGCACAAGATACTTTCAATATCCTTATGGGGATAAGAAACCTCTATGAGCAACATCATAATGTTGTTTTACCTGACTCTGTTTTGAAAGCAGCTGTAGATTTATCTATTCAATACATACCACAAAGAAGTCTCCCTGATAAAGCAATTGACCTTATTGATATGACTGCTGCACACCTAGCTGCGCAACATCCCGTAACTGACCTTAAATCCTTAGAAAAAGAAATCGCTGCGCAAAGAGACAAGCAAGAAAAAGCTGTCAATACTGAAGATTTTGAAGAAGCTCTTAAGGTCAAGACACGCATTGAAGAGTTACAAAACCAGATTGATAATCATACCGAAGGACAAAAAGTCACTGCAACTATCAATGATATCGCTATGTCAATTGAGCGTCTAACTGGAGTTCCTGTATCAAATATGGGTGCTAGTGATATTGAACGCTTAAAAGAACTTGGCAATCGTCTAAAAGGTAAAGTCATTGGTCAAAATGATGCTGTTGAGGCAGTTGCAAGAGCTATTCGCCGAAATCGTGCTGGTTTCGATGATGGTAATCGTCCGATTGGTAGCTTTCTATTTGTTGGACCAACTGGAGTTGGTAAAACTGAGCTAGCAAAGCAATTAGCTTTTGATATGTTCGGATCAAAGGATGCTATCGTTAGACTTGATATGTCTGAATATAATGATCGTACTGCAGTTTCTAAGCTAATTGGAGCGACTGCTGGTTACGTTGGTTATGACGACAATAGTAATACACTAACAGAACGTATCCGTCGAAATCCTTATTCTATTGTTCTTCTTGATGAAATCGAAAAAGCTGACCCGCAAGTTATCACGCTTCTCCTTCAAGTTCTAGATGATGGTCGTTTAACTGATGGTCAAGGAAACACTATTAACTTTAAAAATACTGTTATCATTGCAACCTCAAATGCAGGTTTTGGAAACGAAGCATTTACAGGTGACAGCGATAAAGACTTGAAAATTATGGAACGAATTTCTCCATATTTCCGTCCAGAATTTCTAAATCGTTTCAATGGTGTTATTGAATTCTCTCACCTAAGCAAAGATGACTTAAACGAAATTGTAGATTTGATGCTTGATGAAGTTAACCAAACAATTGGCAAAAAAGGAATTGACCTTGTGGTAGATGAAAATGTTAAATCACACTTAATTGACCTGGGTTATGACGAAGCAATGGGAGTACGTCCATTGCGCCGTGTCATCGAGCAAGAAATTCGAGATCGCATCACAGACTACTATCTCGATCATACAGATGTTAAACACCTAAAAGCTAATTTGCAAGATGGCCAAATCGTCATTTCTGAAAGATAAAAACAAAACCCGTTTGGAAGAATCCAAGCGGGTTTTCTAGTGGATTGAAAAAGGGAATCAGAACTTATCAAAATCTTCTTTAATTCACTTTACTTATGTCAAATGTTCTGAGAGGTCAGCAATATCAGCTGGTCTAGTTCGGCAACAACCTCCGACAACTTGGGCGCCAAGTTTTTGCCAGTCACTTGTATTTTCAAGTAGGGTGTGTGAATGATCTCGGCTAGATTGCCAAGATTGGCTTGCCCCATCATAAATCTCTCCAGAGTTTGGATAGGTCACAAGAGGCTTGTCCGTCTGCTCTGCTATTGCTTGCAAGAAATCAGCAACTAACGATGGACTTGAACAGTTAATGCCCAGCGCCACGACCTGTGGGCTAACATCAATAGCTTTCGCCAAGCCTGCAACAGCACTACCATCTGAGATGGTCTTACCATCTTGAGAGGTGAATGACATATAAGCCTCAACCTGAGGGAAATCCTCGACAAGTAGCTCAATAAGAGCCTCAGCCTCCTGAGCATTTGGAATGGTTTCAAGTGCCAGAAGGTCAACACCCTCATCTAAAAGAAGCTCAATACGATGGCGATGGAAATTTTTGAGACCTTCCTTATAAATATCGTAGAGCCCTGTGTACTCAGAACCGTCCGCCAAAAAGGCAGCGTAGGGACCAACATCCCCAGAAATCAAAGGATAGATTCTTTCTGATTTTTCTTCTTTTGTCAAACTTTTCCAAACTTGCTCACGCACAGCTTTTGCCAACTGAACAGTCAAGCGAATCAAGTCTTCTGCCTGACTTTCAGAGACACCAACTTGAGCTAGCCCTTGTAAAGTCGCCTGATAAGTTGATGTCGTCACAATATCAGCGCCAGCACGAATATAATCTTCATGAATGGTCTGAATAGCTGCTGGATCCTCAATCAGATATTTGTCTGACCAAAGTTTACCAGAAACATCACAACCTCTACTCTCAAGCTCGGTCCCCAAGGCACCGTGTAGGATGAGAGCTTTTTTACTCTCTAAAAGTTCTTTAAATCTTCCCATAAGATCACCATGTCTTGTAACGTAGTTTGTGATAAATATAACATAAAATAATAAATGGAACACCGAAGTAAAGCCCAGCACGTTGTGAGCTATCCCAAGCAATCCCCACAATCGAAATCAAAAGCAAAACGATTGTGATATAAGGGAGAACTGGTGTAAAGGGTGTTTTGTAAGACAAATCTTCTAGTCGATTCTCTTTCAAGAATTCCTTGCGGAAATTGATTTGTGCGACCGGAATGGCTAGCCATACGACAACAACAGCAAAGCCCGCGATTGAAACCAAGGCTAGATAAACTGTGTCTGCAGCGTAAATACTTGAAAAGAGCGACAGCACTGCTCCTGCCATTGACAAGAGAAGAGCACGCATTGGGACACCGTGTTTATTGATTTTCACGACAGATTTTGACAACATACCTTCATTGGCAAGGGACCAGAGCATACGGCTTGATGCGTAGAGACCTGAGTTACCAGCAGACAGGATGGCTGTCAAGATAACAAAGTTCATGATATCCGCCGCAAAAGGGACTCCCATCTTGTCAAAGACATCAACGAATGGTGCTGTGGATACGCCTGCCTCTTTCATTGGCAATAGCGAAGCTAGGACAACAATTGTCAGTACAAAGAAAACAACCAAGCGACCGATTGTCGTTTTAATAGCCCTTGGCACAGCTTCTTTTGGATTATCCGTTTCACCTGCCGCAATACCAATCAACTCAGTACCAGAGAAGGCATAGTTAACAGCCAACATGACTGAGACAACTGCAACGATACCATTTGGAAAGTCACCATTGGCAGTCAGATGAGTGAAAAGAATAGCTTTGTGCTAACCTTCAAAGGAAACTAGACCAAACATAGCACCTAAGCCCAAGATAATAAAGATAATGATAGCAATAACCTTAATACTTGAGAAGAAAGACTCTGCTTCTGCAAAAAAGCGCACACTGAGAGCATTTAAGCCAAAAATCACAAGGGCAAAGAAAGAAGCAAATGCCCAAGCCGGCACATCTGGGAACCAGCGCTGCATGAGCATGGCAGCACCTAAAAATTCAGTTCCCAAGGCGACCGTCCAACAAATCCAATATAGCCAGGCAACAGTAAAACCTGTGCCAGGACTGATAAACTTAGTGGCATAAGTGTGGAATGACCCCGTCACCGGCATGGCAACTGCCAATTCACCAAGTGATAGCATGACCAAATAAACCACAACGGCACCAATCAAATAAGACAGCACAGCTCCAAGCGGACCAGCCTGTGCAATGGTATAACCTGAACTCAAGAAAAGCCCAGTCCCGATAACACCACCTAGAGATAACATAAAGCGATGACGACTGGTCATCTTACGCTGGAATTTACCTTCATCTTCATAACGATGATTTTCCATAACAACCTCCAAGAAACTAATACTTTTATCCTACCACAATCTAGTCGTATTGGGGAATAGGTATTAGCTATCATATATGATAAAGAAAAACTATTACAAAAAATCAGCGAATCATAAATAGCGGTAACCTTATTTTTTTATCCTTACAAAATTAATGACCTTATGAAAACGGTCCATTTGCCAAGGACTAATAATATAATTGGTCTTCTTATCCTTCAATAGCTGTACAGGTGCAATAATACTAGTTAGTACACAGACAATCAACATGATAAAACCACCTAGCCAATCTCCCCAAGTGAGCATTCCTTCTGCACTAGCTTGATAGATGTATGCGCAAGCTATTGGTACTAGGAGAAATACTGTCGTTGCTAGACCAGGATTATACCAAGTTTTAAGTTTAATATTCATCTGAAAACCATGACCCAAGAGCTGCGTTAGACTAAAGAACATGACTCCTAATCCAAGCCAATAAGCTTGAGGAAAAGCAATACTAGCAATGTAAAGCAACCAAGCAATAGTATTAACCAACATAATAGACTGAGTATTGCCTGGAAAACGATCCATCAGCTCTTCTTCATCATAAACAACATAGTTAATGATAGGTGATGCCCCACCGGGAAACTGATATTCTTCAAATTGATGCGCTAGAAGTGCCATAAAGTTAAAATACAATAGATAGTGAAGCATTGACCAGTCAGGTCTAAAAACAAGCAATATTACTGCTAAAATAATAAATAAAATTGCTCCAAAACGATACCAGTAATTTCTAAAATATGACATGATAATACCTCCTATTTAAACTGTGTTTCACGAAAATGTGTTAAAAATGGTTTTGAGCGTGAAAGATCAACATCACTAAATGCGTAATTTGAATGTCGACCTAAACGCTTATAGATTGGGGAACGAAAGGCTATAAAGTAGTTAAGAACAATCCATATCAGCCTAAAAACCAATCAAGTCCAGAATACAACTTCCAATCATGAGCTAAATAATAGACAGAAACAGGGACAAGACCTACTAAGGTCGTAAGAAGTCCTGGATTATACCACTTCTTCAAGGAAAGATTAAAAAAGAAAAGATGCATGGCAAGTTCTGCAAATGCAAAAATCATGACTGCAAGTGTTAAAAATGGTATATTGGGACAAAAAATCGGCAAAAGATAAACAATCACTGCAAACCACTGATTCCCGAAAAAGGCTGATAGATGGTTTAAGTCCCACTTACTAGTATCAGTTTCAACCGATTTAAGTTCAACTAGCATAGCGATAAGCGGAAAACCTCCAGGGAAACCAAATTCTTCGAAAAAGTGTAATTAAATAAAAAGTCCCGATATAAGTAGTGACTGCACTCGTAAATCCCAATTTCCAAAAAATAATGCTAAGGCAAAAAGAGAGGCAAGATAGGGACAAAAGAGGTACCATTTTGTTATCAATGTTTTCATAAGATGACCTCCAAGATTTGTAACATTTGATACCATATAGTATAATCAAGTGAACCTATAATATCAATACCTTTGGAGGTTTTATGCACAAATGACTGAAAGTGTGACAGTTAATAAAAAGAGAATAAAACAAATCACTCAAACACAAGAGGATATCTTAACAGCTTTTGGCCAACTTTTGGAAGAGTATCCCTATGAGAAAATTCAGATCAGCCAAATTGCCAAGAAATCTGGCTATGCTAGAAGGACCCTTTACCGACACTTTGACAGTCGAGATGACCTACTTACCCTTTTCATCGAAAGACTAACATTAAATCTCTTTAAGCAACTTGGTCAATTGGAACAAGCTACTTTTAGCCAAGTTTTCCAGAATTTTTTTAGTTATTGGTCTGATTATAAATCCCTTCTTCTCATTCTTAGAAAGAATGACCTACTCCCTCAATTTCAACAATCCTGGTTCCGACATATTGATTTGATAGAGTTAGGTCGTGGTGATTTATCTTCCAATACCTATGCTCAGCGATTTGCGATTGGTGGTATTTTCAGTGTTCTAATTGAGTGGATTCATCAAGACTGCCAAACAAGTATCGAAGAATTAACTCAAGTTTCCTTCGATATTATCAATCATTTAAAAAATAAAAAAGAGCTTTGCAGTAGTCTCAACAGCTACTGCAAAGCTCTTTTTGTCATAAACTCTCAAATTATAACTCAGATAAAATAGTATCCCATGATTCATCAAGACCTGTGCGGTCAACAGATGAAAAGACGATGAAATGGTCCTTTTTATCAAAGTTTAATTTCTTCTTAATAGACGACTCATGTTTATTCCACTTGCCACGAGGTATTTTATCTGCCTTTGTCGCTACAATAATTACTGGAATTTCATAGTACTTAAGAAATTCATACATTTGAATATCGTCCGCACTTGGATCATGACGAAAATCAACTAAACTAACAACAACACGAAGGTTATCACGTGTTACAAGGTACTCTTCAATCATCTTGCCCCACTTAGCACGCTCAGTTTTAGACACCTTAGCGTAGCCATATCCAGGGACATCGACAAAACGCAGTTTGTCATCAATGTTATAAAAGTTGAGTAGTTGTGTCTTACCTGGCTTACTCGACGTACGCGCTAGGTTTTTACGACCAAGAAGCGTGTTGATAAAGCTTGATTTACCAACATTTGAACGACCAGCGAGAGCAACTTCTGGGAGATCATCCTGAGGATAATGTGACTTGTTAGCTGCACTCAATAAAATAGACGCATTATGAGTATTTAAAAATTCTTCTGCCATCTCTATCTCCCTAAGCCGTCTCTAAAACAGGCTTGTCAGTACCCTCAACAGCAGCCTTTGTGATACGAACTTTTGTTACATCTTCTTGGCTTGGAATTTCAAACATGATATCAAGCATCGTTTCTTCAATAATAGAACGTAAACCACGTGCACCAGTCTTGCGCTCGATAGCCTTATCAGCGATAGCCAATAGAGCATCCTGATCAAATTCCAATTCTACACCATCATAAGATAATAAGGTTTGGTATTGTTTAACCAAAGCATTGCGTGGTTCTGTCAGAATACGAACCAGATCTTCTGCAGTAAGAAGTTCTAACGCTGCAACTACTGGTAAACGGCCAATAAACTCTGGAATCAGTCCAAACTTTTGAATATCCTCAGAAATTATCTCTTGCATATAAGAAGCGTTGTCATCAATTTTGCGGCTTGTCTGTCCAAAACCAATAATTTTTTCGCCTAAACGTTGCTTCACAAGGTCTTCAATACCATCAAAAGCACCACCGACAATAAAAAGGATGTTCTTGGTATTAATTTGAATCATTTCTTGGTTAGGATGTTTACGCCCACCCTGTGGGGGAACACTTGCTACCGTACCCTCAATAATTTTAAGAAGGGCTTGCTGTACACCTTCACCAGATACATCACGTGTGATAGAAACATTTTCGCCTTTCTTAGCAATTTTATCTATTTCATCAACGTAGATAATACCACGCTCAGCACGTTCGACATTATAATCAGCAGCTTGAATCAATTTAAGAAGAATATTCTCAACATCTTCTCCAACGTATCCTGCTTCGGTCAATGAAGTCGCATCTGCAATAGCAAACGGTACATTAAGGCTTTTAGCTAGTGTTTGTGCTAAGAAGGTTTTTCCTGAGCCAGTTGGACCAATCATCAAAATGTTGGATTTTTGCAAATCTACATCATCGTCACTACTCTCGGTATAACTAACACGCTTGTAATGATTGTAGACAGCAACTGCTAAAGCACGTTTAGCACGATCTTGCCCTACAACATATTGATTTAATATTTCTAATAGTTCCTTAGGTTTTGGTACTTCTGCTAAATCAGCAAGTACTTCCTCAGCTAATTCTTCCTTAATAATTTCTTGTGATAAGGCCACACATTCATTACAAATGAAAACACCATTACCTGCAATAATTTTTTTTACTTCATCTTGGCTTTTGCCACAAAATGAACAATAGACATTCATATCGTTATTACGATTCCCAGCCATTTTTTCCTCAACTTTTCTATTCATTTAATTTAAAATAAGGTTCCATAAAAGGCATGGATTGTGTTGACAAGGTTAGTGAAAGCATTCATCAAAAAAACCGTTCCTAATCCATATCTTTTTTTCTTTATAGCAGGAATTGCACATAAAACACAAATCACAGCTAAAAATGCGGTAAAGACCCCAAAAAGGCTACGTTGCATTGAATAGTATTCCTTCCTTATTTTTCAAAATATGTCACAGTAAAAGCATGAGCATTCTGCTCATCCTTTTCAAAATAATCTCTAGAGATAACTTTAAACTCAGATAGATTAACATCAGGAAAATAGGTATCACCTTTAAATTTTCCATGAACTTTAGTTTTTATGATTGCTTCACAATAAGGCAGAAATGCTTTATAAATACTTGCACCACCTACAATAAATAAGGTCTTATTATGTTCCTGAAACCATTTTATAACTTGTTCAACACTATTTAGGACTGTCACTCCATCTGCTTGGAATTGTTCATCTTTTGTTAAGATGATTGTCTCTCTACCAGGTAAAACACGACGGTTCATTCCATCAAAGGTCTTTCGTCCCATAAGCAAAGCCTGCCCCATGGTCGTTTCTTTGAAGTGATGTAACTCTTTAGGAAGCCTCCATGGTAAACCGCCATTAACTCCAATCAAATGGTCTTCATCTTCAGCCCAAATGGCAATTATTTGCTTTGTCATGACTTTTTTCCTCACTAACTTATCTCTAGATATTCTAACAAATTTTACCTCAAATTGCTTGTTAAAAAACATGAGATAGTTAGATTGCTAAATCAAAACGTAATTGAGGTTTAATTGGGTCATAATCAACTAACGCAAAATCATCTGGTTTAATATCAAAAAAGTCTGTTCCATCTGGAACATTCAATACTAGTTTGGGGTTACACTCAGACGGTTGGCGTTTTAAGAGTTCCTGAGCTTGTTCAAACTGGTTATCATAAATATGAAGATTATTGATAAAATAGAAAAACTTCCCAACTCTCCAACCAAAATGCTTTGCAATCATCATCTGAAGTGCTACATACTGCATAGCATTAATATGATGTGCAACTAACATGTCATTAGAACGTTGTGTTAATGTGGCATCCAAATAAAGCTCACCATTAACGCGTCTCACATCAAACATCGTTTGAAAAGCACAAGGTAGTAGGCCTTCTGTTTCTTCAAATGCTTCATAGTCCCATAATGAAATAACATTACGACGATTCCAAGGGTTATCTTCAAGCTGTTTTAAGAGTTTTGATATAATATTATGTTTTTTAACAACTGCACCGTAGCGCTGACCTATCGTGCCAGTATGGCCAACTTCCCAATCATTCCAGTATGTCACACCATATTTATCATTCAAAACTACTAAATCATTTGTCTGATCTTGATAAATCCAGAAAATTTCTTTAATAGCAGATTTTATTGGAATTGGACGTAGAGTTGTAATAGGAAATTCACCCTTTGATAAATCATACTCTGCAAAGGCACCTGTAATATACTTAGAATTAGCCATTTCCCCATTTTTATATCTAGGTCTGGCTTGCTCGCTAAATACACCTTCAGACATAATTTTCGTGATATTGTCTTTAAATAATAAATCGGCTTTTGTCATGAGATACCTCCAAAGTCTTATTTTATCAGATTTTTAAAAGATATTCTAGTGAGAAACAAGACTTTGAAGGTTAAAGCTTTTTTTCATATTTTTAGCTTCTTTATGGTAAAATGGAATTTAGCAAAAATGACTTTTATTCAGAAAGGTTTACCAATGAAAATAGGAATTGATAAGATTGGTTTTGCAACCAGTCAATATGTCCTTGAAATGACTGATTTGGCTATTGCTCGCCAAGTTGACCCTGAAAAATTCAGCAAGGGATTATTGTTAGATTCACTTAGTATTACGCCAGTTACAGAAGATATCGTTACACTTGCAGCCTCTGCAGCTAATGATATTTTATCTGATGAGGACAAAGAAACTATTGATATGGTGATTGTCGCTACAGAATCAAGTATCGATCAGAGTAAGGCGGCTTCTGTCTATGTACATCAACTTTTAGAGATTCAACCTTTCGCAAGGTCATTCGAGATGAAAGAAGCATGCTATAGCGCAACTGCTGCTCTTGATTACGCTAAATTACATGTAGAAAAACATCCAGATTCTAAAGTATTAGTGATAGCTTCAGATATTGCTAAATATGGCATTAAATCTACTGGAGAATCCACTCAAGGTGCAGGCAGTATCGCTATGCTTATTAGTCAAAACCCATCCATTCTAGAGCTAAAAGAGGACCGTCTAGCGCAAACCCGTGATATTATGGACTTTTGGCGACCAAATTATTCTGATGTTCCTTATGTTAATGGCATGTTTTCAACAAAACAATATCTAGATATGCTAAAAACTACTTGGAAAGAATATCAAAAACGTTTTAATACTAGTCTAAGTGACTATGCTGCTTTTTGTTTCCATATCCCTTTTCCAAAATTAGCTTTAAAGGGCTTTAATAAAATTCTAGATAATAACCTAGATGAACAAAAGAAAGCTGAACTACAAGAAAATTTTGAGCACTCTATTACTTATAGTAAGAAAATTGGAAATTGCTATACTGGCTCATTGTATCTAGGACTTCTATCGTTACTAGAAAATAGTCAAAATTTAAAAGCAGGTGATCAAATTGCCTTCTTTTCATACGGTAGCGGAGCTGTTGCTGAAATTTTTACCGGTCAGTTAGTAGACGGCTACCAAAATAAACTTCAGAGCGATCGTATGGATCAACTCAATAAACGTCAAAAAATTACAGTAACTGAGTATGAGAAACTCTTCTTTGAAAAAACAATCCTAGACGAAAATGGAAATGCCAACTTCAACACCTACCGTACTGGCACTTTTTCTCTAGACTCTATTTGCGAACATCAACGTATCTACAAGAAAATTAATAATTAATATGACAAAAATTTCCTGGACAGGATTTTCAAAAAAATCCCCTGAAGAACGCATTCATTACCTTGAAGAACAAGATTTTTTAGCTGATTCTTCCCTAGAAATAGTGACGAATCAGGACTTACTCTCTTTATCACTAGCCAATCAAATGGCTGAAAATGTCATCGGTAGAATAGCCTTACCGTTTTCACTTGTCCCAGATGTTTTGGTTAACGGTAAAGTCTATCAAGTCCCATATGTCACTGAAGAACCGTCAGTTGTTGCTGCTGCAAGTTTTGCTGCTAAAATTATAAAACGATCTGGTGGTTTTCTGACAACCGTCCATAATCGTAAAATGATTGGACAAGTAGCCCTTTATGATGTACAAGATAGTCAACACGCTAAAGAATCTATATTAAATCAAAAACAGCAATTATTAGAAATAGCCAACGCTGCTCATCCATCAATAGTCAAGCGTGGAGGCGGTGCTTGCGATCTAACTATTGAGATTAAAGAAGGCTTTTTGATTGTTTATCTTATGGTCGATACAAAAGAAGCCATGGGTGCTAATATGGTTAACACCATGATGGAAGCATTATCTTCGCCATTAGAAGACATTTCAAAAGGCAAAAGCTTAATGTCAATTTTATCTAACTATGCTACTGAATCTTTAGTGACTGCTACATGCCGAGTTGATTTAAGATTTCTAAGTCGCCAAAAAGAGGAGGCCATCAAGTTAGCTCAAAAAATGACGATGGCAAGTCAATTAGCTCAAGTAGACCCTTATCGTGCTAGCACACATAATAAAGGTATTTTTAATGGCATTGATGCTATCGTCTTAGCTACTGGAAATGATTGGCGAGCTATTGAAGCTGGAGCGCATACCTATGCTGTCAAAGATGGACAATATCGAGGATTATCTAAATGGTCTTATAAGGTTGATGATAATTTTCTAGAAGGTACTCTGACGCTACCGATGCCTGTTGCAACAAAAGGTGGATCCATCGGTATTAACCCTAGTGTCCAACTAGCTCACGATCTACTAGGTCGTCCTAATGCTAAAGAGTTGGCAAGTATTGTTCTTTCGATTGGACTAGCTCAAAATTTTGCGGCTCTTAAGGCATTGGTTAGCACAGGAATTCAAGCTGGTCACATGAAACTTCAAGCAAAGTCGTTGGCACTACTTGCTGGAGCTAAAGAAGAACAAATTTCAGAAGTCGTTAAACAGCTTCTAGACTCTAAACACATGAATCTAGAGACAGCACAGAAAATTGTCAATAAACTTACTAAAAGTAAAAAAAGAATTTGAGAAAAATCATCTCAAATTCTTTTTTTACTTGACTTGAATTTCCATAAGTGTATAATCTAGTTATAAAAACTAGATTATATGGAGTTTTAAAATGAATAAAAATCAATACCCAAAATGGGAAGAATTACCTGAACTAGATCTGTATCTTGACCAAGTACTTCTCTATGTGAATCAATTAATTAATCCTAAAACAATAACTAACGATAAACTACTCACCGCTTCTATGATCAACAATTATGTCAAACATAATTATATATCCAAACCTATTAAAAAAAAATACAATCGCCGTCAAGTAGCACGATTGATTGTTATTACAGCTTTTAAACAAGTTTTTGCTATTCAAGAAATCAGTCAAACATTAGAAATTCTGACAGCTGACAATCATTCTGAGGAAGCATATAACGGATTTGCTGCTTGTATGAACAAAGAAGAGGTTCACGATTTACCACCAGTTGTCATTAGTGCCTGTCAGACGTTGAACCTTTATCAAGAAACACAAAAATTAGTTTTAGAACTAGGAGGAAAAAATAAAAATGCTTAAAGAAATGTCTATCAAATTAAGTCCTCAACTTTCCTTTGGCGAAGAGCTTGCAAATAGTATCACTCACGCTGTAGGAGCTTTGCTTATGCTAATCCTATTACCAATCACCGCTGTCTATAGTCACAACCACTTCGGATTACAAGCAGCACTTGGTACCTCAATATTTGTCACTTCATTATTTTTGATGTTTTTATCATCAAGTATTTACCACTCCATGACTTATAGCAGTCTCCAAAAATATGTTCTACGCATGATTGATCACTCTATGATTTATATTGCTATTGCAGGTAGTTATACTCCTGTCGCATTGTCACTTATTGGCGGCTGGTTAGGATATCTCATCATTTTTTTACAATGGGGGATTACATTATTTGGTATCCTTTATAAAATCTTCGCTCCCAAAATCAATGATAAATTTAGCCTTGTACTTTACCTCATTATGGGATGGCTGGTTATCTTTATTTTCCCTGCTATTATCACAAAAACTGGACCAGCTTTTTGGGGATTACTCTTGGCTGGTGGTATTTGCTATACTATCGGTGCACTCTTTTATGCTCGCAAACGTCCTTATGATCACATGATTTGGCACCTTTTCATTCTATTAGCTTCTATTTTACAATACATTGGAATTGTCTACTTCATGCTATAAAATTTAACTACATTTTATTGATTATTTTTTTGCTAAAACATGATATAATAATAATCATCTAAATCTTAGAGAGAAGGCGTGGACATATGAAAAGTGCTTATATCTTTTTTAATCCAAAATCTGGTAAAGATGAACAAGCATTGGCACAAGAAGTAAAATCTTATTTAATAGAACATGATTTTCAAGACGATTATGTTCGTATCATTACACCTTCATCTGTTGAGGAAGCTGTCGCCTTAGCAAAAAAAGCATCAGAAGACCATATCGACTTGGTTATTCCTTTAGGGGGAGATGGCACTATTAATAAAATCTGTGGTGGTGTCTACGCTGGTGGTGCTTATCCTACTATCGGACTAGTACCTGCCGGGACCGTCAATAACTTTTCAAAAGCTTTGAACATCCCACAAGAGAGGAATCTCGCTCTTGAAAATCTTCTAAACGGTCATGTAAAGTCCGTAGATATCTGTAAAGTTAACGACGATTACATGATTAGCAGTTTAACACTTGGGCTCCTTGCTGATATTGCTGCTAATGTCACTTCTGAAATGAAGCGTAAATTAGGACCTTTTGCTTTCGTAGGTGATGCCTACCGTATATTAAAGCGTAATCGATCATATTCTATTACTCTTGCTTACGATAATAATGTACGGTCTTTACGCACGCGGTTACTACTTATTACCATGACCAATTCGATTGCCGGTATGCCAGCCTTCTCTCCAGAAGCAACAATTGATGATGGACTTTTTAGAGTCTACACTATGGAACATATTCACTTCTTCAAATTATTGTTGCATCTAAGACAATTTCGTAAGGGAGATTTTAGTCAAGCAAAGGAGATAAAACATTTTCATACCAATAATCTGACTATTTCAACTTTTAAACGTAAAAAATCAGCTATCCCTAAAGTTCGTATTGATGGCGATCCAGGTGACCAATTGCCTGTAAAAGTTGAAGTCATCCCTAAAGCCTTAAAGTTTATCATTCCTAACTCATTACCATAATATAAAAGGACCTAGACATAAGTATTAGAGTAAATACTATCTGTCTAGGTTCTTTTTTGTTATACTTAAAGCAATAAATATCATTGAAAGGAAGTATACGATGACAACATTTACTGCTAAATTTATTGACCAAGAGTGGGAAGTCCCAGTAGAATCAGGTCGCTACCATATGATTGTTGGGGAATTTTGTCCTTATGCACAACGTCCGCAGATTGCACGCCAACTGCTTGGTTTGGATAAACATATTTCTATCAGTTTTGTGGATGATGTTCCAAGTGATATAGGACTTATTTTTAGCCAACCAGAACAGGTTACTGGTGCTAAGTCGCTTCGTGATATTTATCATTTGACTGACCCGACCTACAAAGGTCCTTATACTATCCCAATTTTAATTGACAAGACTGATAATCGTATTGTCTGTAAGGAATCTGCAGATATGCTTCGACTTTTTACTACAGATTTCTCTGATTTGCATCAAGAGGATGCTCCTGTCCTTTTCAGCCAAGAAACTGCTTCACTTATTGATAATGATATTAAAGACATTAATAATAACTTCCAAAGCTTAATGTATAAGTTAGCTTTTCTTGATAAACAAACAGATTATGATACTTATAGTAAGGAATTCTTCACTTTTCTAGATCAAAAAGAACACTTACTAGGACAACGTCCTTTCTTGCTCGGAGATAATCTAAGTGAGGTTGATATTCATTTCTTTACACCATTAGTCCGCTGGGATATTGCTGGGCGTGATCTTCTACTACTTAATCAGAAAGCGCTAGAAGACTACCCAAATATTTTTTCTTGGGCTAAAACTTTATACAATGACTTTAATTTAAAAACATTAACCAATCCACAATCCATAAAAAATAACTATTACTTAGGCAAATTTGGAAGAGCTGTTCGTCATCATACCATCGTACCAACAGGTCCAAATATGGTAAAATGGGAAAAATAAAGCTAAAAAGCTAAGGCAATTCACAGCCTTAGCTTTTTAGCTATACTAGTCCAAAGTGGACCAATCAAATTCAATAAAAGTCTTGAAGAGATCTCCATAAGTACCACTATAAGCAATATTTTTATCTTTATAAGTCATTTTCGTAATAGGATAATTATCAGGAACAGTAACACATCCCATTAAAACTCGAATAAAATCATTTGGATTTTCAAAAACTTGGCATCGCTCAGTGTCGTAAGCATCTTCATAATACAGTTTAATCATCTTATTACCTCTGACGTTTTACAAGGAAACTTTGACAGGAAGCTATATCTACTTCACAAAAATAATATCATTTAGCATTGGCTTCCTTCAATTGACCATACAATATATAATTGACTTGTCGTAAATCAGTTATTTTTTTACAATTCAGTGCACACATTATCATTCTTAAATCTTCTTTCCAAGAATTGAGAATTGCAATAACATCATCTACAGGATAACGCTCAACTAATTCTAAAACTGCTCTAGAAAGTCCAACAGCTTTAGCACCCAACACTAAACATTTTACCATATCTAAAGGATGACGAATGCCACCAGATGCTAGGATATCCATTTTGTCCATCATAGATTGAGCGTTTATTAAAGATTGAGCTGTTGTTTGCCCCCAGGTATTGAGATACGAACGGTCGCGTCCACGTTGATTTTCGATGTAAGCAAAACTAGTCCCCCCACGCCCCGAAATATCTACAGTTGTGATACCTATATCGTAAGCATCCTTTATTGATTGTAAATCCATCCCAAAACCAACCTCTTTTAAGATAAGTGGGCATTGGATATTGTCGACGTATTCTTTTAAGTGAGAACGCCACATGTGAAATTCACGCTCTCCTTCAGGCATCAAAAGTTCTTGCATCACATTAACATGAACTTGTAAAAAAATGGGGTTCATAGCCTTAACGGTTGACTCTGCTGCTGGTAAAGGCTTGTCTAACCCTATATTTGTCGCCAGTTTTAAATCAGGATACAAGTCTGTTGTTGGGTAGGAATCATCTTCATCGTTTTTGAGAGCTGCCGAATATGAACCTGTCGCCATAACAATCCCTGTAGCTTGAGCAACCTGTGCCAATTTATGATTGACTGCTTTCCCTTTTTCACTACCTCCTGTCATAGCATTGATATAAAAAGGAAATTCAAAGCTTTGACCAGCAAAATGTGTTGATAAATCGATATCGTTGACATTATATTTTGGTAAGGATGAATGTATTAACTCAATATCGTCAAAACTATTATAAGGCGACTGATATTTAAGAGCATATTTTATGTGATCATCTTTTCGATTTGTCATGACAATGTCTCCTTACTAAGTAGTTCAATACCAGCACTCTCCCAACGCTTGATTAGAGTTTGATTATCATTTTTATTAAAGGATATGGCTATACCACAATCGCCTCCTCCAGATCCTGAAGATTTTGTGACTATATCTAGGCCTTTGCTTGCCTCTTTAAGCTTTTGAAGTTTATCGGTGTAAATAGATGGATGAAGATTAAATAATAACAAGCTAATTTCTTCTAAACATCTCTTAATCGCTTCTTTATCTCCTTCTTTAAAGGCTGAAAGTAACTGGACAACTTGATAATTTGTATCATCTAAAAAACGCTGCGTAATAGTTGATTTAACTATATTTATCATTTCTTTTGAAATGGACGGTTGCATTGTCCATCCCACTAAAAAATCCATCTCCAATGAAGCTTGTATTTTGGTAATACGATAACCCCATTCAGCTTCCAATACTTGTTCCAAGGGTTTTGTTTCAATCATTTTTGAAACAGCCCTACGATCAAAAGCTGAATAAGAAATTAAATGCTCATAAGCAATACAAGCAATATCTCCCATTGAGCCATTATCACCTCTTTTTAAGAGAACGTAGGCAGATAATTTAAAAAGCAAGTCGCTTGGCATCTCTATCTCATAAAGCGCAGCCATAGCTTTAATAGTCAAAACGACAACACTTCCGCTAGAGCCTATACCAAATTTAAGTCCATAGCGCTCTAATTTTCCCGTAATTTCGAGGTGAATCGGTTTTATGTTTTTGCCAAAATTAATCAACCATTCTTCCATAAGCAATATCGTTTCCTGAATGAGACTATATTGCTTATCAGGCTGCAAGCTTGCCGTATAGTTAAACATATCAGAATAAAGGCTGTAGTTATCTGCAAAAGTAGCTAATGCAGTCATATAAATAGGAATGTTCTTTAAAATAGCTACTTGTCCAGGATACAGTATCGCGTATTCACCTGCAATATATAATTTGCCACCTGTTTGCACCTTAACCATCTGCTAATTCCTTTGTCGTTGAAACAATAATACGATAATCTTTCTCCAAGATAGCAGCTAATGCCTCAAGGTCTTGACGTAAGCAAAGTACTTTAACATTTGGACCCGCATCCATCGTATAATAACATTCATGACCTTTTTCGCGAAGTTTCTTCACAACATCCATAGCTTTATATGTCTCTTCTGTCAAATATGAAAAGGCTGGAGTTGCTGTTTTAGTTGTTGAGTGCATTGCAAGTGCATTACGCTCTGTCAGTTGACCTACCTTTTGAAAATCATTATTTTTTAGGTATACTAACATATCTTGATAGTCTTGTTCAGATTGCCTTACCCATTCATTAAAAGTCGTTGAGGTTTCGGTGCAGATTTTCATACCTTCACGGCTTGAAATCGGCTTTCTTTTGTCATTTAAGACCAGCATAATCATAGCTAAATCTAAATCAGTGTGAACTTTATAGATATCACCACTATCTTTATCCCAAGCAGCAACAGGTCCAAAAAAAGAGCGTGAAGAAGAGCCTGAAGCAAACTTGGCTTCTTGAGCTAACTGTGATTGGCTAAGGTTAGTACCAAAAAAATCATTGCAAGCCTTTACTAAGGCTGATAAACCACTTGATGACGATGATAAGCCTGCAGCTGTTGGCATATTATTAGTTGTTTCAATCTTTACAAAGCCGGACTTATTTTGTCGAAAGCGATCCAAGATAGCTGACATTTTGTCATGTTCATGATCATTTTGAAGAACACCAGAGATGTAAAATTCATCTTTCTTAGCATCCTTCCCAAGGGTAGTCAAACGTGTTTCAGTGTACATGTTTTCAAGTGTTAGAGAAATACTACTGGTAGCTGGAATCATTTTTTCAGCATCTGCTTTTCCCCAATATTTGATAATAGCAATGTTAGCATAAGACTTAACACTTATACTTTTTCCGTCCATGTGTTGACAGCTCCTTCTCTTTCTAATTGCTGACTTAAGCGCTCAGCTTCTCTTTTTTCTTTTACAAGTGCGATAATACAACCACCTAATCCGCCGCCACTCATTTTAGCGCCTAGAGCACCACAACTAATAGCTACCTCTACCAGATGATCAGCTTCTAAACTTGAGACACCCAATTGTTTTAAACTTTGATGCGCTTTAGTCATCAAGCTACCAAGTTGTTTGGAATCACTTTTATGAATAGCATCCTCTGATGCCTCTGCTAAATAACCTAATTCTTTTAAAAAGGGTAGTACTGCCTCGCCAGATGATTTCACCTTATCCACTGCTTCTTTAGTATGCCCATGAATTCCTGTATCAGCAATAACTAAATAAGCATTCAAATGCATGGGTACTGTTGAAAAACCAATATTGCGGATAAATTTAATAGTATTTTCACTAAGACAAGTTTTTGCATCTAATCCACTCGGATTTGAATGTGCTATCATTTCTGCTCGATTAACAAGGCATTCTAACAAATCTGCCTCCAAATCTTCATCAAAATAATCAAAAACTGCACGAATAGCTGCAATAGCAACTGCAGCTGATGATCCCATACCACGTCTTTCTGGGACTTGTGACTCAATATGATATGCAATTTTAGAAGAAGTTTTACCTAAATAGTCCAAGGCAGCAAAAATGGCTGTCGACAAAGGATCAGTCATATCTAATGCTATTAATTGAGGAGCCTCTTCAATAAGGCAAGTTACTTCAATATTTTTTAAAGGAATAGCAATGGCTGGATAACCATATACTACTGAGTGCTCACCCATCAAGATAATCTTGCTATGAGCCTTTCCTATACCAAACTTTTCTTTCATCTTTTTCTCTTTACAATTCTATTACCTTACTATTTTAATATAAATCCTTAAAAAAAGCGACTTTAACGTGATAATAACATAAATTAAAGGAACTACAATTGCAGTCCCTTTAATCTTAAATGTAAATGACAAAGGTAATGGTATCATGTTTATAATTCACATCGATACTTCCTTTAAATAGATGCACCAAACTAGTTACGATAGAAAGACCAATACCATATCCCGATTTTTTGTTATTATGTGACTCATCCTCTCGATAAAATCGTTCAAAAAACTTGCTATAGTCTATGTCTTTACCATTCTTATAAGTATTTGAAACTTCAAGCTTAGCTCGTCTCAAACGACTTGAACGTGATAACTTAACTGTCACAGTCCCCATAGGATCACAATACTTATTAGCATTATCAACCAATAATGTAACCAATTCAAATAATGATTTTTCTTCAGCTTTGACATGAATACCTGGTTGGATACTCATTATAAAGTCTTTACCATCTTTAATGATTGGACCTTTAAAATCTTCTGCAGCATCTTTTGTAATATGTGAAAAGTCTAAGTCAACCATACTTATATCAGGCTGTTCTTCAAAGCGGGCAAGACTGACCATGCCATTAATTAGACCCGTTAAACGTTGGATTTGATCATTTGTAGATTTAGTCCACTCTGATTCACCACTCATCATTTCCACCAATTCATTATTAGCGGAGATGATAGCAAGTGGAGTTTTTAGTTCATGTCCTGCATTGGTAATAAAACGCCTTTGCTTTTCATAGTTAGCAACAAATGGTAAGATAACTCTCCCTGATAAAACTGAAACAATTACCATGAAGACGATAAAACTTGCCAAGGACATCCATATTGAAAGTTGCAATAATCTTTGATTATCAAGATATTGGTTGGTTGTATCTAAAAATACCACTAAATAATCATTTTTACCAACCTTTTTTAGTAGATAAGAATAAGTACTAAAATTATAGGTAATATGACCTGAATCACTATTTTGTGATACGATACGCTTGGCATAATTTTTTATTTGCCTATCGCTTACTTCAAAGATATTTCTAGAATCAAAACTAGTCACGTTACCTTTTGCATCTGTTCGCGCACTGAAATAACGGAATTGGAAAATAGCGTCCGTTGATAGGTCATCACCTAATTCTTTACTAAATTCAAGTTTATTCGGTATACGTCCATTGTTGTCTGCAAGGATAGTTAACACACGATAAATTTCATTCTTCGTTTGATAGTGATTAGCAGAGTTGAGGACACCGACTACTGAAAATAAAACAACAAGAATAGCTAGCGCAGCTATTCCGATAAAACGAAGTCGTAAATTTCTAAACATTAGCCACCATTTATTTCACTTAATTTATAGCTACTACCTTCTTGACCAATAATCTCCAAGTTAGCACTAATTGCCTGCAATTTTTGTCTCAAATAAGAAACATAGATAAAGACGTATCCCTCATCTACATCTTCTTGGTCCTTATCTGCTCCCCAGACATGTTCGAAAAGTTGTTGTGTAGATAATTCTTTATCATGGTTCAACATGAAAAATGCTAACATTTTAGCTTCTTTACCCGCTAGACGAATAGTGTTTTCACATTGCAACTCTTGTTCACCGACTGATAAGGTTACTCTTCCCAATGACAATACATTAGGTGTGAAATCTTCCAATCTTCGGGACATAGAGCGAAGCCTTGCTAATAATTCTTTTAGAGAGAAGGGTTTTGTTAAATAATCATCTGCACCAGCATCTAGACCTGTTACTCTATCATCAATTTCTGCCATGGCTGTTAGCATAATAATGTGAGATTTATTTCCTGATTGTCTAATTTCTTTGACAGCCTCAACACCTGTTTTAACAGGCATCATGACATCCATAACCATGACATCATATGCATTTTGATTAGCTAAATCAATAGCAGTCTGACCATCGTAGGCGACATCAACAACATAACCTTGGTGACTAATTGCCGTACTAAGGACACGTGACATCTGTTCTTCATCTTCTGCAATTAATACTCTCATTTTATTCCTTCTTTGTTCCACTCTCTATCAATTGACGAATCGTTTGCATCGTTAAATCAACAGATGCCATTTCATCAGCACAACGTTTTAATTCTCTTACAATTCGTTCGGGATTTTCAATATCATGCTTGTATTTCATCTGATGTTCTAAACTAGCCCAAGAATCTTGCGCAATTGTACGCAACTGAATCTCAATGTAATATTTACCTTCTGAATTACCCAAACAGTCTGGATAGGGAGTATCAATTTCTAAAATCACATGGTAAGAGCGATACCCATTTGGCTTAACATGCTGGATATAGTCTTTTTCAACTACAATACGACAATCATCAAATGACTTAATACGTTCTACAATTTGATAAATATCGTTAACAAAACCACAAATAATACGGACTCCAATACTATCTCTAATAGCTTTTAGTGCAGAATCTACTGTTACAGGTAACTGTTTACGACGACATTTCTCTATCATACTATCTGATGTCTTAATACGACCAATGATATGTTCGTACAATTTATAGCCTGTTTCAACCTTAGCTTTATCATTTTCTAATTGTATACGCTGGCTGAAATCTTCTAAAATTAATGGTAGATATCGACCATAATCTCCATAAATATTTGTTTCCATAAGAAACCTTCCTATTCTCTCTTAAGCTCCATTATATCATAGAAACTTAAGGCAAACTAAAAAGGAATGAGAATTTTTTCTTCCCATTTCCTTCTAAAATGTTCATGTTAAGCTGATTCGAATTGAGAATTATACAGATCAGCATAAAAACCACTTTGAGACATCAAAACATCATGATTGCCTTGCTCAATGATATTCCCATCTTTCATGACCAAAATCAAGTCTGCGTTTTTAATCGTTGATAAACGATGTGCGATAACAAATGATGTTCTTCCTTCCATAAGTTTGTCCATAGCTTTTTGAATTAACTCTTCTGTACGTGTATCAACAGATGAAGTTGCTTCATCTAAGATAAGTAAGGGAGAATTTTTCAAAAGAGCTCGAGCAATGGTTAATAATTGCTTTTGTCCAACTGACAATGTCACAGCGTCATCAAGGACAGTATCATACCCTTTAGGTAGTGTCATTATAAAATGATGTATACCGACTGCCTTAGCAGCTTCTTGAACCTCATCATCACTGATTGTCGTCTGGTTAAAAATCAAATTTTCTTTAATAGTTCCCTCAAACAACCATGTATCTTGAAGAACCATCGAGAAAGCATCATGAACTTGACTACGTTTCATGTCTTGGATATTGATGTCATCTATGGAAATACTACCTGAATTAACATCATAAAAACGCATCAATAAATTAACAATTGTCGTTTTACCTGCGCCAGTTGGTCCTACAATAGCAACTTTCTGACCAGGCTGTGCTTCCGAAGTAAAGTCATGAATAATAGTCTTGTTATCACTATAACCAAACTTGACATGTTCAAAGGACACATGCCCCTTAAACTTAGGAAGATTTAACACTTTGTGTTTATCCTCTTGCATATTTGTTTCATTTAAAAATTCAAAAACACGTCCCATGGCTGCACTAGCAGACTGTAATTGTGTAATTCCTTGAGCAATCTGACCAATAGGCTGTGTAAAAATACGAACATAGGTCATAAAAGCAACAATTGTACCCATAGTAATTGTTCCTTTGATAGCTAACATGGCACCAACCACACACACCATCACATAACCAAAATTACCAATAAACTGCATCAGAGGCATCATAATTCCAGAGAAAAATTGTGATTTCCACATGGAACTGTGAAGTTTATCATTTAATAGTTGAAAATCTGACTTAGCCTGCTGTCTTGCATTATGACTAGTAACAATGTTGTGTCCTGAGTAAATTTCTTCTACATATCCAGATATATTAGCCAAATTCACCTGTTGCTTTTTAAATAAAGGCTGACTCTTCACCATAATGATTGAAGAAAGAGCGAATCCTGAAAATACCGATATAATCGCCGTTGTTGCTAAATGCCAATCTGTTTTGAACATCATAATTAATGAACCAACCAATAACACTGTAGATGCAACCATAGTAACTAAACTTTGGTTAAAAGACTGTGTCATCAAATCCACATCATTTGTAACACGAGATAAAGTATCACCTTGAGTATGGCTATCAAAATAACTCAAAGGTATTTTATTGATTTTATCAGCAATAGCATTGCGCATGCCTTGAGCAAATTTTTGAATAATAGTCGTTACAATAAAACTTGCTAGATAGGATACTAATGCACCTAAAACATATAATACTGCCAATTGCCCTGCAATATGACCGATTTTGGCTAAGTCAATATTACCAGCCAAGCCTTTTACCATAAGATCCGTCATCTCTTTAAGACGGTCTGGTCCTATAACTGTTGTCAAGCTTGATAAAGTTGCTAACACAATTGCTAACGCAAAAAGAAGTTTGTAACCTTTGAGGTACGGAGACAAATTAGAGAAAAAAGACGTTTTTTGTGATTTAGTTTTCATTTTCCAATTCCTCCTTAGACAATTGAGAATAGGCTATCTCTTGATACACTTCATTATTTGATAACAATTCCTTATGTGTTCCTTGCCCAACAACTTTACCTTGATCTAGCACTAAAATGAGATCAGCATCCATGATAGTTGAAATGCGTTGAGCGACAATTAATTTCGTCATAGCAGCTGTTTTTTCTTTCAGCTCATGGCGTAAAATATGATCTGTTTTATAATCTAACGCTGAAAATGAGTCATCAAAAATGAGAATTTCAGGGTGACGTGCTAAAGCACGTGCAATTGCCAAGCGTTGTTTTTGTCCTCCTGAAAAGTTACTACCACCTTGAGCGACTTCTGTATCTAATCCTTTTTCTTTAGCCTCGATAAATTCTTTAGCTTGCGCTAATTCGAGTGCTTGCCAAATTTCTTCATCACTAAGTTCCTCCCTGCCACTCTCTCCCAAAATCATATTAGAACGTACTGTCCCACTAAAGAGAACAGCTTTCTGTGGAATATAGCCAATTTTATTATTCAAATCATTGTGAGAGTATTCCTTTATATCAATGCCATCAAGTTTAATTGCCCCCTCTGTGGCGTCATAAAAACGTGGAACTAAATTGACTAAAGTGGATTTTCCAGAACCTGTAGACCCAATAAATGCCACTGTCTGACCAGTATCTGCTTTGAAAGATACATGTTCAATAACCGCTTCAGAATCTTTACTATAATGAAATGACACATCTTGAAACTCAATTTGACCTTTTTGTGCACTTTGAATATGACTATTTTCTTTAAAAGTTACTGTTGGGGCTAAAGTTAGTACCTCATTAATACGTCTAGCCGATACTAAAGCACGAGGCATGATGATAAAAATAGCTACCATCATCATAAATCCCATAACAACTTGCATAGCATAAGATGAAAAAACAACCATGTTTGAAAAAAGATCCACTCGATCAGTGATAGCTGATTTAGCAGCCAATACAGATACACTTGTTCCTGTAACTTTAGGCACAGAGATATCATTAATCAAATAAGAGCCAATCCAATAAATAGCTAAAGTCAATCCAGATGAAACCACTGTCATCACAGGATTCATAAGCGACATCAATCTATAAACAAAAAGGTTCAATTTTGTTAAATCGTCATTTTCACGTTTGAACTTATCTGTTTGATACTTTTCAGCATTGTAGGCACGAATAACTCTAACACCAGAGAGTGCCTCTCTAGTAGTTGCATTAAGCGCATCTGTAAAACCTTGGATTTGACGTTGTCTCGGAAAAGCGAGTAAGAGTAGAACGCTAAGTAATATCATAACGATAATAACCGCTACTCCAACTGCCCCAGTCCATTGATCGCTTTTACCCCAAATTTTAGTCAAAGCCCATATTGCCATAATTGGTCCACGGGTAACAACCTGCATTCCCATTACAATAAGGATCTGTAGCTGAGTCAAGTCGTTAGTTGTGCGCGTTAATAGAGAGGGGATAGAAAATCGCTTAATTTCTGCATCAGAATAATCCATCACATGGTTAAAAATATCTGAACGTAATCGACTAGTAAAACTAGCTGCTGTCCTAGCACCTAAAAAAACTACCATTACTGCTACTAAAAAACTACCAAATGAAAAGGCAAGCATTTTTAGTCCAGGATCCCAAAGAGCCTCTAACTTTGTACCTTTAGTTTGCAACATACGTGTGATATCAGACATATATTCTGGAGTCTTTAGGTCCATCCAAACCGCTAGACACACTAATATAGTACTCGCCACAATCATCAACCATTCTTTACCATTGAGTCGCTTGAAAATATTAAACATCGCAAACTCCTTTTACTTTCATATTTATCCTATTATCCTAAAATAGTTAATCAAAATCTTCCATCGCCATATTTTTAGCTAATGTTCTAATAACCTTTTTGGTAGTACGTATCTCTTCTTTAGTAATACCTGCTAACATGGTACTGTGCAATTTTTCTAAGAAAATTTCAAATTGTGTAGCCTTTTGTTTACCTAGATGAGTCAAATAAAGGTATTTCACACGCTTATCTGTCTTAGATGGAACAATCGCAATAAATCCATTTTTTTCCATCCGTTTTACCAAATTAGAAGCTACAGACTTAGAGATGTGTAAAATTTCTTCAGCATCTTTTATAGACATATCCTTGTCAGGATGTTTATAGAGATGCATCACTAAGTGTCCTTGTGGACCCGCTAAATGTTCAACATCATACTCTTTTGCATAACGATCTAAATACTTTTCAAGTTGATTAACAAGTATTCGTGCTTTTTGAAGAGGATTCTCCATAATAATACTCCTTTAATAGTTATCGTGAGAACTATTTTAAAACAACCTTTATTAATTGTCAATTAAAAGTTACCGTGAGAACTATTTTTACATTAATATTTCTAAAAAAAACCTATCATTCGTCAAATAAAAAATGATTTCGCTTACTTTTTAATATTAAAAATATATGTTCGCTTTTTATATTTTTAATTATAAATTTATATTGATTTTTAATGTAAATGATAGTAAAATACAAATGTAATATTTATTTAATTTACAGGAGATTTAAATGAAAAAGAAAATTATTTTGAAAAGTAGTGTCCTTGGTTTAGTCGCTGGGACTTCTATTATGTTCTCAAGCGCATTCGCTGACCAAGTCGGCGTCCAAGTTATAGGCGTCAATGACTTTCATGGTGCACTTGACAATACTGGAACAGCAAATATGCCTGACGGAAAAGTTACTAATGCTGGCACTGCTGCTCAATTAGATGCTTATATGGATGATGCTCAAAAAGATTTCAAACAAACTAACCCTAATGGTGAAAGCATTAGAGTTCAAGCTGGTGATATGGTTGGAGCAAGTCCAGCTAACTCAGGGCTTCTTCAAGATGAACCAACCGTTAAAACATTTAATGCAATGAATGTTGAGTATGGCACATTAGGTAACCATGAATTTGATGAAGGTTTGGCAGAATACAATCGTATCGTTACTGGAAAGGCCCCTGCTCCAGATTCTAATATAAATAATATTACGAAATCATACCCACACGAAGCTGCAAAACAAGAAATTGTAGTGGCAAACGTTATTGATAAAGTTAACAAACAAATCCCTTACAATTGGAAACCTTACGCTATTAAAAATATTCCTGTAAATAACAAAAGTGTGAACGTTGGCTTTATTGGAATCGTTACCAAAGACATCCCAAACCTTGTCTTACGTAAAAATTATGAACAATATGAATTTTTAGATGAAGCTGAAACAATCGTTAAATACGCCAAAGAATTACAAGCTAAAAATGTCAAGGCTATTGTAGTCCTTGCTCATGTACCTGCAATAAGCAAGGATGATATTGCTGAAGGTGAAGCAGCAGAAATGATGAAAAAAGTCAATCAACTCTTCCCTGAAAATAGCGTAGATATTGTCTTTGCTGGACACAATCATCAATATACAAATGGTCTTGTTGGTAAAACTCGCATTGTACAAGCGCTCTCTCAAGGAAAAGCCTATGCTGACGTACGTGGTGTCCTAGATACTGATACACAAGATTTCATTGAAACCCCTTCAGCTAAAGTAGTTGCAGTTGCTCCTGGTAAAAAAACAGGTAGTGCCGATATTCAAGCCATTGTTGACCAAGCTAATACTATCGTTAAACAAGTAACAGAAGCTAAAATTGGTACTGCCGAGGTAAGTGGCATGATTACGCGTTCTGTTGATCAAGATAATGTTAGTCCAGTAGGCAGCCTCATCACAGAGGCTCAACTAGCAATTGCTCGAAAAAGCTGGCCAGATATCGATTTTGCCATGACAAATAATGGTGGCATTCGTGCTGACTTACTCATCAAACCAGATGGAACAATCACCTGGGGAGCTGCACAAGCAGTTCAACCTTTTGGTAATATCTTACAAGTCGTCGAAATTACTGGTAGAGATCTTTATAAAGCACTCAACGAACAATACGACCAAAAACAAAATTTCTTCCTTCAAATAGCTGGTCTGCGATACACTTACACAGATAATAAAGAGGGCGGAGAAGAAACACCATTTAAAGTTGTAAAAGCTTATAAATCAAATGGTGAAGAAATCAATCCTGATGCAAAATACAAATTAGTTATCAATGACTTTTTATTCGGTGGTGGTGATGGCTTTGCAAGCTTCAGAAATGCCAAACTTCTAGGAGCCATTAATCCCGATACAGAGGTATTTATGGCCTATATCACTGATTTAGAAAAAGCTGGTAAAAAAGTGAGCGTTCCAAATAATAAACCTAAAATCTATGTCACTATGAAGATGGTTAATGAAACTATTACACAAAATGATGGTACACATAGCATTATTAAGAAACTTTATTTAGATCGACAAGGAAATATTGTAGCACAAGAGATTGTATCAGACACTTTAAACCAAACAAAATCAAAATCTACAAAAATCAACCCTGTAACTACAATTCACAAAAAACAATTACACCAATTTACAGCTATTAACCCTATGAGAAATTATGGCAAACCATCAAACTCCACTACTGTAAAATCAAAACAATTACCAAAAACAAACTCTGAATATGGACAATCATTCCTTATGTCTGTCTTTGGTGTTGGACTTATAGGAATTGCTTTAAATACAAAGAAAAAACATATGAAATAATAAAAATAGGTTTGGATATTTTATCCAAACCTATTTTTATATCAATATGCCTTCCAAATGATCTAACTCGTGTTGACAAATTTGAGCTGGAAAATCTGTCAACTTGATTTGCTGTTCTTTCCAATTGATATCACGATAAGAAATCGTAATGTGACGATATCGTTGTGTACTTCTGCAACCTATGAGAGAAAGGCAGGATTCTTCTGTCTCATATGGATCCGATTTTGCAACTAATACAGGGTTAAACATTACTAAATTTGTAATACCCACATTGATGATAATGACACGCTTCAGACTACCAATCATATTTGCTGCCATACCTACACAATAATTTTGATTAGCATGCAAAGTATCCTGTAAATCTTTTGCTAAGCTCACATCTGCTCTACTAGCCATTTGTGATTTTTGTTGTAAAAAGAAAGTATCTCTAACAATTGGTTTTATCATTTATTTTAACCTAACTCTATTATGATAATACTAGTATACCATAGGTTAGCTAAGGACTATGATAAGAGATTAAACAATACCTTGTGCAGACATAGCTTGAGCAACTTTTAAAAAGCCTGCAATGTTAGCACCTAGAACCAGGTTACCACTATCGCCAAATTCATCAGTCGCTTCGGAAGCATTCACAAAAATAGTTTTCATAATACGTTGCAATTCTTGATCAACTTCTTCAAAAGTCCATGCCCTACGACTAGAATTTTGTGCCATTTCAAGCGCTGAAACAGCTACTCCTCCTGCATTGGCAGCTTTAGCAGGACCAAAAGCAACCCCTGCCTTTTGGAAAACTTTAATAGCACCCAAGGTAGATGGCATATTTGCTCCTTCTGTTACTGCCAAGACACCATTTTCAACTAATAACTTAGCGTCTTCTTCGTCTAATTCGTTTTGAGTAGCACACGGGAAAGCTAAATCTGCTTTAATAGACCAGATACTACCTTGATCTGCTGGTGTGAAATTAGCTTTTGGATGTTTCTCTGTATATTTGACAATACGTGCTCTTTCAACCTCTTTTATCTGTTTCAAAGTTTCAAGGTCAATACCGTCTGGATCATAAACATAACCTGAAGAATCTGACACAGCTACAACAGTTGCACCCAACTCTTGTAATTTTTCAGTAGCATAAATAGCCACGTTACCAGATCCCGAAACCAGTGCAACTTTGCCAGTTAAATCTTGACCACGCGCTGCTAGCATTTCTTTAGCAAAATAGACTGCCCCATAACCAGTTGCTTCTGTACGAGCCAAAGAGCCACCATAAGTCAGTCCTTTTCCGGTTAAAACCCCATTTTGATAACCATTTAAACGCTTATATTGACCATAAAGATAACCAATTTCACGTCCACCTACTCCAATATCGCCAGCTGGCACATCTAAATCTGGTCCAATGTATTTTTGAAGTTCGGTCATAAAACTTTGTGTGAAACGCATCACTTCATTATCTGATTTCCCTTTTGGATCAAAGTTCGACCCTCCTTTGCCACCACCAATTGGTAGACCTGTCAGTGAATTCTTAAAAATTTGTTCAAATCCTAAAAATTTGACAATAGATTGTGTTACTGTAGGGTGAAAACGTAAACCACCTTTATAAGGACCAATAGCTGATGAAAATTGTACACGATATCCTCGGTTAACTTGAACCTGGCCTTTATCATCTACCCATGGAACTCTAAAAGAAATCACGCGCTCAGGCTCAACCAAACGTTCTAAAAGATTTTCTTCAATGTACTGAGGGTATTTATCAAAAACTGGTACTAGTGACTCAAAAACCTCTTCAACCGCTTGTAGAAATTCTTCCTCATGCTCATTTTGCTTCTTCACTTTCTCTAAAACACTTGCTACATATGTCTTTCCGCTTGTCATTTATTTTCCTCCGTATTGTTTTAATATAGTTAGCATTATAAATTGTCAGAATTTTCTTGTCAACTATTTGCTATGGTATCATTATTAGGAGCAATTTTAAAGGTAATTATTTGACTTTTACTGACTTTCGTTCTATAATGAGACAAATATTTGATTGGAGTATCTATATGAAATGGTTCCCACTTGTTGGAGGTATAATTGCCTTATTAGCTGGCTTCTATCTCTTTATAAATCCTGTAACGGTTGTTGCAACTCTGGGTTGGTTCATTGCTTTATTTATCTTTATTTATGGCATTTCAAATTTAGTACGCTACTTGCAAGCTGATTCTTATCACCGTAGCCCTTGGTATCTGGTTCAGAGTATCCTTGCTATTATTTTTGGTATCATTTTACTATCCAGCTCAGCAATGTCACTTTCAAATACTGTCATGACTATTTTAGCATACTGGCTACTGGTATCTGGTATTTTACGACTTTTGGGTGGTTTCCAAATGCAAAAAATTAATTTCCCAGGTGCCAAATCCTATAAACGTTCGGCTTATATTGCACTCATTTTAGGTATTATTTTACTGATTCAACCTACCTTATCAGCAGCCATCATTGGAAGATTTGTAGCCTTTATATTAATAGCAATTGGAGCTTCGGCTATTTACACTTTTACTCGTATTAATTATTAAAAGGACATGTTTCGTGTCCTTTTTTTATCTATTGATGACGTCATTTACTATTTGAAAATTGGCTATTATATAATTCGTAATAAAATCCTTTATCTGCTAGGAGTTTCTGGTGATTACCTTGTTCGATGATTTGACCATCCTTTAGAACTAAAATGTTGTCTGCCTCTTGAATCGTTGATAGACGGTGTGCAATGACAAAACTAGTTCTTCCTTCCATCAATTTTTTCATAGCTTTTTGAATAAGCAATTCCAACCTTGTATCAACAGATGAAGTCGCTTCATCTAAAATTAAAATTTTAGGATCTGCTAATAAAGCACGTGCAATAGTCAACAGTTGCTTTTGTCCTAAGGAGATATTGCTTGATTCTTGATTCATCACCATATTGTAGCCACCAGGTAACGTTCGAATAAAGTGGTCAACATTCGCAGCTTTGGCAGCAGCAACTATATCCTCATCACTGGCTTCAAGATTACCGAATCTAAGATTTTCTTTTATTGTACCTTCATATAACCAAGCATCTTGCAACACCATGCCAAATTGTTGCCGGAAATCTTGGCGTGATAGGTGTCTAATATCGTGACCATCTACGGTGATAGCACCTTCACTAACATCGTAGAATCTCATGAGTAAGTTTATAAGTGTTGTCTTACCTGCACCTGTTGGCCCTACAATTGCAATCATTTGCCCTGGTTCTACGTCTAAGTTAAAGTCGCGGATAAGTGGCTTATCCGGAGAATAGTGAAAATCGACACCATGAAAGCTGACTTGACCGGTTAAGTCATGGCTCAATTTTTCAGTGACTTGATTGGCTTCCTCTTCTTCATCTAAGACTTCAAAAATACGTTCTAAGGAAGATTTTGCACTTTGCAAAACACCTGCTAATTGTGTAATGGTTTGAACGGGTTGACTAATTTGCCAAACATACTGCACAAATGCCTGCATGTTACCAATTGTTAAGGTACCAGCAATAACTTGTAAACCGCCAACAAATGCAATGATAAGGTAAATAAAATCAGAGATACCATTCAATACTGGCATCATAATTCCTGAAATGAAGCTAGCTTTGAAACCTACATGACGTAGATTATCCGTTATATCACGAAATTCTTGACTAGACGCCTCTTCTCTACCATATAATTTTATGATATTGAAACCAGTTAATTTCTCTTGTACAAAACCATTCAGTTCTCCCAGAATCTTTGCCTGTTCTTTAAAGTAAGGTTGGGATCTTTTTAGTATCGCTTGTGCACTAAAATAAGTTACAGGAATACAAGCAATGATAATCATGGCTAATGGTACATTTAGATAAAGTACCATAACGACTACTAAAATAATACTTAAAAAAGCATTGATAATCTGTAAAAAGCTCTGTTGTAAAGCATTTGAGACCGTTTCAACATCACTTGTAAAACGTCCCAACATATCTCCAAATTGGTGCTTATCAAAATACGATACAGGAACTTTATTGATTTTATGATTCAAATCATGACGGATATCACGGATACTTTTTTGAACGACAGTAGTCATAAAATAATTTGAGCCATAAGAACCTAATTCATAGAAAACACCTCTGAAAAAATAAATAATCAAAATACCAGCAATATAAGGAACGTTCAATTCTGCCCCAGAAACTCCCTTAGCCATATCAACAAGGTTAGCAGTCAACTCTGTTATCGCTAACCCTAAAATAAAAGGCTCCAGAACACTCATAAAACTAGATAAAACTTTCAAAAAAATCGCTAAGAAAAGAGTAGCTTTGTAGCGAGTTAGGTAAGACCATAATCTCAAAAAAACAGATTTTTTTCTCATACAATCACTCTCCTTCTGATAAGTTTTGGTTCTTCAGTTGTGACTCAGCGATTTCACGATAAATAGCATTATTTTCTATTAATTGAGCGTGGGTACCACGACCGACAATTTCGCCTTCATCAAGGACAATAATCTGATCAGCATCCATAATCGTACCCACCCTTTGAGCAACTATCAAAACTGTAGAATCACCGGTTACTTCTTTTAGACGCGCTCTTAAAGTAGCGTCTGTCTTATAATCGAGAGCAGAAAATGAATCATCAAAAATATATAAATCTGGATCTTTAACAACAGCCCTAGCAATAGATAACCGTTGTTTTTGACCCCCAGAAAGATTGCTCCCACCTTCAGCTAAATACGTTTCAAAGGCTTCTTGGTGACTCTCAATAAACTCTTTAGCTTGAGAAATATCAACCGCTTGTCTAAGATCATCAATAGTAGCATCAGCTTTTCCATATTTTAAATTCTCTCCTATTGTCCCTGTAAATAAAAGAGCTTTTTGGGGGATAAATCCAATCTTTTGGCGAAGTGATTTAAGGTTATAATCTCTTACATCAACTCCATCTACTAAGATTTTTCCAAGTGTCACATCATAAAAACGTGGAATCAAATTAACAAGAGAAGATTTTCCTGAACCTGTTGAACCAATAAAAGCAATTGTTTCTCCAGGCTTAGCTTTAAAAGAAATATCATGCAAAACGGGACTCTCTGTTTCTCCTGGATAAGCGAATGTTACATTATCAAATTCTAAATGCCCTTTAAGTTTCGTATCCGTAACACCTTCGGCATTAGGATTGATAGAGATTGGCATATCCATTACCTCTCTAATACGATGGCTAGATACCACCATACGAGGATACATAGTAAAAAGATTGGCAAATAGCAAAAATGAAAAGAGAGCATGGAAGCTATATTCGATAAAAGCAACTAAATCCCCTATTTTAATAGCACCTCTTTGTAAGGGATCCAAAGCAAACCAAACGATAGCCACAATCATTGCAATAATAATTTGAACGAAAAGTGGTTCTGTTAGCCCTGTTAATTTAAAAAGACCAGTTGAAGTATCTGTGTAACGTTGGTTAGCGACTTGAAATTTTTGTGATTGAAAATTCTCTCTTGCAAAGGCCCTAACAACGCGTAACCCTGTTAAATTTTCACGAACATATTGATTGATTTTATCAAGCATAGTCTGTTGTCTTTCAGATAAAGGTTTTGTTTTTATAGCTACATATAAAATGACTCCTACCAAAAGAGGCATCGCAACCGCTACAAGCCAAGCCAAAGATGGACTCGTAATTAGTATCATAACCACGCTAAAAATCATTACCATAGGAGTTGCTAGGCCTAAACGTAAAGACATTTCAGCAAATTGCATCAAAACAAAAGTATCGCTTGTCATACGTGTCACTAGTGAAGATACACCTATCTGTTCATATTCATGATGGGAGTATTCTTGAAGCTTAGCATACATATCATTACGCATATCTCTAATCATTGTTGTCGTTAAGCGACTAGATGCGTAAGCCATCGTAATACGCCCAATAATACCTAGTACAACAAATATAAACATGATGAACGTCCACAGATAAACTCCAGTCCGATCACCTTTTGTAACGCCATTATCAATCATACCCGCTAAGGCTGTGGGCATTCCTAGGATAACCGTCACAAAAAGCATAGCTCCTAGTAAATCAAGCCATAACCAATTTGGGTACCTTTTCAAATAAGACCAAATATATGCCATATATGTCTCCTTTTCTTTCCTCTTATCTCAAAATAATTAATCCATGTTCACTAATCCACTTTCAACTTATAAATCTTTAATCATCCAAATATCCATAGCTGTATGACCTTGATCATTTGCTATTGGTTGCGATAAGGCACAATATCCCATATGCTTATAAACCGCAGTTGCCCTACTCAAAGTACTGGCTGTCTCTAAATAAAGTTGTCTATACCCAATTTTTCGAGCTTCTACTTCAATCATTTTCACTAAATCAGTAGCAAGCCCCTTACCACGGAAACGTTCTGCAATGTACCCCTTCTGCATCTCTGCAATTAGATTTTTCAGCGGACCAAAGCCGCCACAGCCAATAATCTCATCTCTCTCCTCAATGACAAAGAATCCTGACTTCTCTATTTTTCGTAGTATGAGGTCAAATGATCTAAGCGAGGGTCTGAATATGCTGTACCAGGTTTATCTAAATCATAGGCGCGTAAACTTTGTCGAATTAATTGTGCAACTGTTTGGTCATCATTTTTAATAATCGGACGGATAATCATGTGTCTAACTCACTAAGGTACTCATAACGGTCATACTTTTCTAGAAGTGCTTCATTTTTTGCATCTAATTCCTTTTGTAAATCAGATAACCTTGTAAAATCACTACCACATGTTTGCATATCATTTTCTATACGAGTGATAGTATTTTCCAATATCATAATATTGTCTTCAATTGTCGCCCATTCTTGTTTTTCAAAGTAAGACATTCTTTTACGACTTTGCTTTTCACGACTTGTCTTGGTACTCTCTTTTTTACTGATAACTTCATTATTTTGCTCATTAAATGCTTTTTCATCTAAATAATCAGTATAATTACCAAAAAATTCACGGATATCGTTATCTTCAAACGCAATAATTTTATTAGCCACTTTATCTAAAAAGTAACGATCGTGACTAACTGTAATCACAGGACCACCAAAGCCTTGTAAAAAATTTTCAAGAACAGTTAATGTAGCAATATCTAAGTCATTTGTCGGCTCATCAAGTAGTAACACATTAGGCTTTTCAATCAGGATTTTTAAAAGGTAAAGTCTTTTTTTCTCACCACCTGATAATTTTGCAATTTGTGTTCCATGTGTCGAACGTGGAAAGAGAAATTGTTCCAATAGTTCTGTCACACTTGTTGTACCGACACTAGTTTTAACCTCATCTGCAACCTCTTGCAAATAATTAATAACACGTTTTGAGCCATCTATATTATTAAGTTGTTGTGAAAAGTAACCTACACGTATCGTTTCACCAATAGAGACATTACCCGAATCCGGCTGTAAATCTTGAACAATTAAATTAAGTAAGGTTGACTTTCCAACACCATTATCTCCAACGATTCCAATACGATCTTTATTTTGAATTAACAAATTAAAGTCTTTCAAGATAGATTTATCTGGGTAAGAAAAAGAGACATTTTCAAAATTAATAACCTTTTTCCCAATTCGACTTGTTTCAAATGTCATTTCCAAATCGCTTGTATCGCTTGTTTGGTGTAAATCGTTTTTTAGATTTTGAAAACGATTAATACGAGCCTGTTGTTTCGTTGCACGAGCTTGTGGCTGAGTACGCATCCAAGCTAGTTCTTGTTTATAAAGCTGTTTCTTTTTATGTAAACTAGCAGCATCACGCTCGTCTTGTTCTGCACGAAGTCGGACATAATCCTGATAATTGCCTTGATATTCTGTAATCTGTGCCTTATCTAATTCAAAAATACGTGTTGCAATATTGTCTAGAAAATAACGATCATGAGTTATAAAAAGCACTGTCTTTTTACTATTTTTCAAAAAATTCGTTAACCATGCAATAGTGTCAATATCTAAGTGGTTAGTAGGCTCGTCTAAGAGCAATAAATCTGCATCATTTAATAATACTTGCGCTAATTGAACACGTCTTCGTAATCCTCCTGATAATTCACCAACCGACAACTGCAAATCAGTAATACCTAATTTGGATAATACTGTTTTGACTTCGCTCTCAATAGACCAAGCATCTAAAGAATCCATTTCTGCCATTACTTTCTCTAGACGTGATTGCTTACTTTCTTCGTAGTGATTAAGCAATAATTCATATTCTTTAATTAAAGCCATCTCTCTTAAGTCAGAAGAAAGTACGGTGTCCAAAATTGTCTGAGAATCATCAAAGTCTGGTTCTTGTTTTAAATAAGCAATCTTATAATCATTAGCTGATGAAAAAGGGGAACGATCACCATCAAAACCTAATTCACCCGAAATAACATCTAATAGTGTTGTCTTTCCTGTTCCATTGACACCAATAATCCCAATACGGTCTAAACTATGGATGATAAATGAAACATTACTAAAGACCGTCTTATCACCAACCGACTTAGTCAATCCATCTACTAAAAAATCGCTCATATAATCCTCTCTAATCCATCAAGTACTGCTTAACAAAATGTAAAATAGCCTCTTCTTCATTAATCAGTTGTCCTAAAACAATGGCTAATTCAATTTGAGAGATAATATCTCCCATCTGTGGACCAGGTTTTATTCCTAATTTCTTAATTAAGGTGCCACCATTGACAACTATCTCATGCCTATCATGGATAGCTAACTCACTATCTAGTTGTTCTATTTTTTCAAAATCAACCATCAAACCTCTTGCTTTGCGAATACCTTCCGCTTGTTTTATTATAGTTTTTCCATAACGATAAAGATGTTCTTTAGTCAATCCCATTTGTTCACGAATACGATAAACATCCACTATATGCTCAACATCTTTTTGAAAGTGAGTTGATGTCTTCCATTTTTTTAAAAAAGTCTTTGTGTGTTCAACTTCCATACTCAAGATGAGTGATGCCCAAGCTTGTTCTGATGTCTCAAATAAAAAATATTTATCTAACTGGGACAAAAAGGCGCTTAATTGTAATTCCCTATTTTTTAAGCATGGTAGATAATTAAAAGCATAGCTATCTATTAGTGCCAGCATTCCTTTACGCCAATAAGGTGCTAATAGAAGTTTATCAAATTCAATAAAAGAACGCTCAACAGATATTTTCTCCAATAATGGCGCGTGCTTTTTCATTGCCTCAAAAGTTGTTGTTTCGATATCAAAATTTAGACTAGCAGAAAAACGCAAACCTCGCATAATTCGAAGAGCATCTTCATTAAAACGCTCACTGGCGAGTCCTACTGCTCTAAGAAGGTGATTATCTAAATCATCCAATCCATGAAAGAGATCAATAACTTCTCCATCTTCATTTAAAGCAAAGGCGTTAACTGTGAAATCTCGACGTTTTAAATCTTCTTCTAGCGACCTAACAAAATTGACCTGACTCGGACGCCTATAATCAACATAAACCTCTTCAGTCCTAAAAGTGGTAATCTCATATTCACCACCTTTTTCCAATACTAAGACTGTTCCATGTTCGATACCAACATCAACTGTCCTTTTAAAAATCTGCTTTGTTTCTTCTGGATAAGATGATGTTGCTATATCAACATCATGAATTGGACGGTCAAGTAAAACATCCCGAACACTACCACCTACAAAGTATGCTTCATAACCGGCTTTTTTTATCTTTTTTAATATTGGTAAAGCCTTCTGAAACTCAGAAGGCAAATAATTTAATCTCATCATACTATTCCAAATCTAAACGAACTAAAGTCGCATTATTATTTCTTATAAATGGATTCAGAAACAAAAAGAACTGCCTAAGGGACACTCCCTACCTACTCAAATTATCAAAGAAGAATCTTCTAACTTCTTCTTTGATATCTGCAATAAGGATCAACCTCCAAGCAACTCTTTTTATCACACATCAATTTTTGGGGGTAATACCAAAGGCAACCGCACCTTCACCAAGATGAGTTGCAATAACGCCACCAAATGATACAATTTCTAAATCGTCTTTAAGACCAGCTTTAGCTAACAAATTATATAATTGTTCCGCCTTATCTTGTGCTCTAGAGTGAATAATAGCAATATCATATTCACCATCTGCTGTCATTTCTTTGACAATCTCAGCCAAGCGTTTTAAGGCTTTTTTCTCTGTACGCACTTTCTCATAGACAACGATTTTACCTTCTTCATTAAAATGTAAGACCGGCTTGATACTTAAAAGGTTACCAATGATAGCTGAACCGTTTGACAATCTACCACCTTTCACTAGATGATTCAAATCATTAACAACAATAAATCCTTCAATTTTTTCAATTTGTGATTGTATCTTGTTAACTATGACATCAAAATCCATCCCTTCACGTGAACACATCAAAGCATTTCTAACTAAATTGCCCTGTGGTGCTGAAGTTATTTTAGTATCCGGAAAAGCAATTGTCAAATTTGGATGTTCTTCAATAAGAAACTGAATATTCTGCCAGAAACCTGATATTCCCGCTGCAATGAATAAACCAAGGACGTGCGTATACCCTTCTTTCTCCAATTGACATAAGAGATTATCTAGTTCAGCTAAACTAGGCTGACTTGTTTTAGGTAATTCTTTTGATGCCGCTAGCTTATCATAATATTGGTCTAATGTCAGATCTTGTCCCTCAATATAAGTTTTACCATCAATGATAATTGGAATATCTAAAACATAGACATCTTCATGATTTTCGATAGCCTCAGGCAAGTAAGCTGAGGTATCAGTAATAAGTGCTAATTTCATTAACTATTAAACTCCAATGTTACTCCTGGTCTATCCAAAGCAATTTCTGTAACTTCATAAGTCAGACGTTTAACGATTTCTAAAAGAGGAGCTGCTAGATTCTCAACTTCATCTTGACTAAACTCACTAGGCTCATTGATAAGGCGCCCTTGGATATGAGCCATTTGTGAAATGACACCAGAAATAACAAACTCATCACGTACAATAACAAATTGTAACACTGCTACAATACTGGTTACTTTTGCTGCTTCATCTCTATTAGCTAATTGGAAAGTAACTTCAAAATTTGTTTTTGGGGTACCATTTTCCTCTTCCCATTCTAAATTGCGCGCATCATAGTGGTATTGATTGACAAATTCTTGTTCACGAATGACTTCCATGTATTTTCTCCTTGATAGACAATATGTATTATTATAGCATAAATTTGTAGATTCTTAAAGCAGGTGGGAATCTAAAACACGCCGTACGCATGAAAACTTTCTCTTCATCCTTTTGTGCCCGGACATCAATTT
>OCJM01000012.1_pt1 | contig 52002 bp, 50 predicted proteins | sample 1480791 | NCBI WGS metagenome assembly OCJM01 (sample SAMN05301486, study PRJEB22388) | human gut metagenome | isolation source: Infant 2 DOL 6 gut | host: Homo sapiens | place: USA: Pittsburgh, Magee-Womens Hospital of UPMC | collected 2013/2014
TGTCATTATGAATCTAGTTTTCTGAAAACAAAAGTTTCTTCATGCGTTTGGCGTGACCCTCAACAGCAGGTTCTCTCCCCACTTATCCTTGACAATAAACTAAACTTACTCTATACTATTTCCAAATGACATAATGCTTTAACCGTGTCCTGTGAGACATATAAGCGACCAAAATAGGATTCTATACAGAAATCCTACTATTTTTGCGAGCGTTTATAGAACTCAAGGGTAGCATCTTGAGTTTTTTCTTTTACATTATAATGAGTTGAAGCAGCTATGACATCTCTGTTTTAGAATTTTTTCTATTGACAGTATTTAATAACGGTGGTCTGTGAGCCATCATTAAAGGAGGAGACTTATGTCACCATTAAATATCAATAAGAATAATTGGCGCGCCCTAATCGCTGCCATTGTCGCATCCGGGACCGATGATTTAAATATCATGTTCCTTGCATTTTCTATGTCAACTATCATTACTGATCTTCATTTATCTGCGGCACAGGCTGGTTGGATTGGGACAATTACCAACTTGGGAATGCTCGTGGGAGGACTAATATTTGGTTTATTAGCTGATCGCTACAATAAATTTAAAGTTTTCAAATGGACGATTCTAATCTTTTCAATCGCAACTGGTTTAGTTTTCTTCACTACTAATTTATCATATCTCTATATCATGCGCTTCATTGCAGGAATTGGTGTTGGTGGCGAATATGGTATCGCTATTGCCATTATGGCAGGAATTGTCCCAGCTAATAAAATGGGCCGGATTTCTTCACTAAATGGTATAGCTGGTCAAGTTGGATCTATTAGCTCAGCACTCTTAGCAGGATGGCTAGCCCCAGCACTCGGTTGGCGGGGACTTTTTCTCTTTGGCCTTCTCCCTATAGTTCTCGTCCTATGGATGCAATTTGCTATTGATGATAAAGATATCTTAGATCAATATAATACAGACGCAGATGATGAACCTCTAGATATCAGTATAAAAGCTTTATTTGATACTCCTGTATTAGCCACACAGAGCCTAGCACTAATGGTTATGACAACTGTTCAGATTGCTGGATACTTTGGCATGATGAACTGGTTACCAACTATTATCCAAACCAACTTAAACGTTTCTATCAAGAATTCATCATTATGGATGATTGCAACCATTCTTGGAATGTGTCTTGGCATGCTAGTATTTGGTCAATTGTTAGATAAATTTGGACCGCGTTTAGTATACGGGTGTTTCCTTCTCTCATCTGCAATTTGTGTCTATCTCTTTCAATTCGCAACAACAATGCCTTCTATGATTATAGGCGGGGCAATTGTCGGATTCTTTGTTAATGGTATGTTTGCAGGTTATGGTGCCATGATTACACGTCTCTATCCACATCATATTCGTTCAACAGCTAACAATCTTATCTTAAATGTTGGTCGTGCAATAGGTGGCTTTTCATCTGTTATCATCGGAATGATCCTAGACGTTTCAAATGTCTCTATGGTCATGCTTTTCTTAGCAAGTCTCTATATCGTTAGTTTCTTATCAATGCTAAGCATTAAGCAATTAAAACGTCAAAAATATCACACTAATTTAACACAATTAGATGTCAAACCAACTGACTGATATTACAAAACAGTATTCCTCAATTGAGAAATACTGTTTTCTTTATTTCATTAGATAGCTATTCAGCTCAGGCATCATACTTTTAGCATCTTTCATACCAAGCTGATAAATACTATCAAGTTTATCCGGATTCTTCTCTAAGCGGCCAATAACCAAGCTTTTACTCGGCCTAATTGCAAATAGATCGCCTGTTTTTTCAAGGCTCATGACCTTTTCAAGGCTATTATTATACTGTTGGTACCGATTCGAGGCTGTCTTTACAAAATTAGGATATTTCCTATACAGAGTTTTATACAATCGTCCACTTGAAGGCTTTTTCTGATAATTGAGCGGCCTAGTCATCACAACAATCAACTTGTCAAATCCTAAACCACGGGCAAAATCAACGGGAATACTATCAGATAAACCACCATCTAAGTACTTTTTCCCCTGCCAATCAACCATCTTTGAGACTACTGGTAATGCTGAACTAGCACGTAAAATTTCCATTTGTTCAAAAACACTATCAATTTTAAAATATTCAGGTTTACCAGATGTCATCTCTGTAGCAACTGCGTAAAAATCAATATTTGATTTTTTAAATGCTTCATCGTCAAATACATCCAATTTCATAGGAACTTCATAATAGGTGAAATCTTTATTAACAAAATTCCCTGTTCGAAGCCATGATCTTAGACTCATATATTTAGGATGGGATAAATACTTTTTATTGTATCGCAAAGCCCTCTCTCGTTGTCTAGATACAAAATTAACACCAAACAATGCACCAGCAGAGACAGATACGATACCATCTACTTTTATTCCTGCATCTAGAAAAGCATCTAAAACTCCAGCAGTATAAAGACCTCTCATTCCGCCACCCTCTAAAACTAAACCAACAGACAACATAGGCAATCACTTTCTAATATTGATATTTGATTAAAGTATAGCAAAATATAGCTATTTTTTCTGAAAAAGAATATAAAGTTTAGATCATGTTAACTAAAAAGCCATGATAAACAACCGTCTAACATAGCCTTTTTGTTTTATAATTCTGCAACTTGGTACAACTCAAGTTCTGCTTGTGTTTCTGAGCCGAACATGTTGATCATTAATTTAACTTTGTTATTCTCAATCTCAACTACACGTCCTTCTTGTCCGATGAAAGCACCATCAATGATTTGAACAACATCACCTTCCTTGATATTAGTATCAAAGACATCAACGGTTTGTCCCATTGAGATGAGTATTGAACGAATCTCTTCTTCTAACAACGGTGTTGGTTTAGAGCGATTGCCGTGTGATCCAACAAATCCAGTAACGTTTGGAGTATTACGAACAACAAACCAGGCTTCATCAGTCATTACCATTTCCACAAGTACATAACCTGGGAAGCGATTTTCTTCAATTTCTTTTGTTTTCCCATTTTTCTCAACATTTACAGTTTGAGTAGGGATTTCCACACGCAAAATGTTGTCTAACATATTATAAGTTTGCGCACGTTGCAAAAGATTTTCCTTTACTTTATTTTCATAACCTGAGTAGGTTTGGAGTACAAACCAACCCTTATCAAAAGAATCTAACATAAGTTTTCCTTTCCTTAATAAAAAAGCCTTTTACGGCTTATTGGACTGCTATTTTCAATATATATTATAAAGAAAATAAAATAAGCTGTCAATTAAAGTACCGACTAAATCATTCTAAAATTCAAATAAAAAAGGCAAAGTTCTGATGAGGTTTGCCTTAAGATTTTGAAAGGATAGACCTTTCGGTTTATGTTTAAAAATAAATTTAATTTTTTTTATGCTTTAAAACTATCGTAATAAGACCTGCACTTAACATAACAATTAGTGATACAATTGCTAAGAGTGGACTTGCGGCTTCACCCGTTGATGGTAATTTTTTACTATACTTTTTGTTTTCAATAGCTTTTTTAGCCGCCAAGTTTCCGCTAGTATTAACCGATTTTTTGGTTGCTGGTTTGGCTTCTGGTTTAGCCTCTGGCTTAACGTCTGGTTTAACTTCTGGCTTAGCCTCTGGTTTGGCCTCTGGCTTAACGTCTGGTTTAACTTCTGGTTTGGCCTCTGGCTTAACGTCTGGTTTAACTTCTGGCTTAGCCTCTGGTCTGGCCTCTGGCTTAACGTCTGGTTTAATTTCTGGTTTAGCCTCTGGTTTAACTTCTGGCTTAACGTCTGGTTTAACTTCTGGCTTAGCCTCTGGCTTAACGTCTGGTTTGGCTTCTGGCTTAACGTCTGGTTTGGCCTCTGGCTTAACGTCTGGTTTAACTTCTGGCTTAGCCTCTGGTTTGGCTTCTGGTTTGGCCTCTGGTTTGGCTTCTGGTTTGGCCTCTGGTTTGGCTTCTGGCTTAGCTTCTGGCTTAACGTCTGGCTTAACATCTGGTTTGGCTTCTGGTTTAACTTCTGGCTTAGCTTCTGGTTTGGCTACTTTTTTATCTTTTAATTCTAAACTTTGTAAAGCATCACGTAGCTTGTTAGCTAATTGATTTGCTTGATCAGTGGTAATAAATTTTCCCTCTTCCACATGATCATAAGCTTGGTCAACAGCTTTTTGAACTGCAAGTATATCTACATATTTGTCCTTTACTTGATCATCTTTAAGCAGATCTTTAGCTTGATTATACCATGTAGTCAATCTTGTCAAGGCTTCTGGTGACAAAGCTGGTTTTGCAGCTTCTGTAGGTGCTTGTTTAGGTACTTGAATATTTGGTTTGGCCTCTGGTTTGGCTTCTGGCTTAACGTCTGGTTTTTTATCTTCTTTAGTACCTCTGGTAAGGTCTTGAAGTTCTTTTAAAAGCTTTTTGACTTCATCAAGCATTTTTTTTGCTTCATCAAGTCCACTTTGACCAGTCCAAACACTTCTATTTCCGAAAGTTCGTTTATCTCTAAACCTATTCAAATAAGTTCCCACAGAGTCTGCATAATATCCAGGTGTAGGCAAAATACTTTTATGCTTTTCATAAATTTCTTTAGCCTTTTTGGATAACGCTAATCCTTTTAAACTTATTCTTTCAATTTTTTTAGCATACTGCTTTTGTAAGTTTTTCTGGGCAACTTCCTGTGCTGCTTGCTTAATACTATTTAAAGCATTCATTGCATCAGTAATATTGAGCTTACCTTCATTATACTGTTTCACTACATTATCAATTGCAGTATTATATCTCAACATTTCATCGTTAGATAAATTTTCTAACTTAGCAATTTCTTGCTTTTTACCATTGGCCTGATTTACCAATGTTTCTTTATTGGAATTAACAACTTTTTTAGCTTCTGCTACAAGCTCATCAACTTGACTCTTAGTGCTAGCTCTTTGAATTTTTTCTTTATATTCTTCTAAGACTTCGAGGCTTATATTTTTTATTGAAGCCACGTCATTTTGAGCCATGTGCTTAGCTTTTGTTGATTCAGCATTATTCAGTTGCGTGGCTTGTGTTACAAATTTAAGAATAAGTTGCGAATCTTTTGAAGAGCTAATAGATTTAACTAAAATATCTTTTTGGTCTGATGAAAGGAAACCTAATGATTTAATGATATCTTGAGAACGTCTTGACTGCTTAGCTAGTTCTTGATCACTAACTTTAACATGTGTAGCACTAGTACTTTTTATTGATTGAGGTTTAATTTTATGAATTGATTCAGCCTTAATTGTATTAATAGACTCGGCTTTGATTGTGTTAATTGGCTTAGCTTGAATTTTATTAATTGATTCGGCTTTGATTGTATTAATAGACTCTACTTTAATTTTATTAATGGACTCAGCCTTAATTGTATTAGTTGATTTACCCTGAATTTTATTAATTGATTCAGCTTTAATATTATTAATCGACTCAGCCTTAATTGCACCACTTCCCAATCTCTCAACTTTTAATCTTACGACTGGTATACTCTGTTTAATAATTCGTCCCTGAGGTAAAGTATTGTTAATTTCTGCTTCAGTACTATTAATTAATTGTGGAAGTGTATCCTGTGATGCTCTATTAAAATCATCTACTCTACTTAGAAGTATAGCAATAGCTTTGTCATTACCACGATATTTAGAAATCAAATTCTTCAGAGTAACCGCCCCTAAATTAACTTGTTTCTTATGAGGAATTGAATCCGATATTCCTGAACTAGTATCCGCGTGTACAATACCACTACATACAGCAAACGCTGCTGACATTGAGGCCAAACCATAAGCTGTTTTTCTTAAAAAGTATTTTACTTTTTTTTCGTTATTATTCATATTCGCTCCTTTATATAGTTAGTTAAAAATCCTAATTTATTAGGATAGGACCACGTTTATTTTAATTTAATTTGAGTTCCTTAACTAATTATATATCTTGTAGCTTTTTATTTCAACACTTTTCTTTAATTTATTTACATTTTATTAAAATAAATATCTTTTTTTTTAATATTTTTTTGCTCAACAATCTAGTAAAAACAATCAAAAGATTATTTTTTTATAATCTAATCGGATATATATGTTATTTTCCACACAAAAAACCCTTAGTAAAATCTAAGGGTTTGGGTTGTTTCTATCTAAAATAATCTATTATTAAAATCGATTAATCAAGTCCATGACTCCTGCGGCTAACAGTTTGTCAAAGATATAGATAACGATTGTGAAAAATACAGTGTATTCCAAGATGGAAATAAAATCTTTCCAACGTTGTTTTCGATTTGGCCAAGTAGTGTCACGCAATACTTGAAAAATCCCTTTGACAAACATTATCAGTTCTCCTTTTTGCAGTTTGTTACGCTATATCAACGCGTTTCTTTGTGTATTGTATATTTCTTACAATATTTACAAAATTTATTTACTTCTAGTCGTGTTGGCTTGGGGGTGCTACTTACTCCGATTGAGTAATTTCGGCTTCCGCATTCTGTACACGCTAGGCTTGCTTTCTTTTGTGCCATAACGCCTCCATAAATGCTATTTTAACATGATTTGTATAATCCTGCAAGCTATCTAAAGTAGTCCTTTAGACTATTCCAAGCATCTTTTACCTTCTCTTGGAAATTTGAATCTTCCACCGCTCTAGAAATATCTTGTGCAGCCTTACTTGCCGAATCTTTTAAATCATTAATAATTGAGCGTGATTCTTGGTTCGTTGTATTACTAGCATCTTGTGCATTATAAACTGAACCAATACCGTTTTGGAAATAAGCATTCTCAATATGAGTAAAACTAGACCCCTTAGTATACGGTAGTATATATGAAGCTTGAGTGCTAAATATATTTGAAGCTGTACCTGCACTAGAATCTGTCAAATAATGGTGTTTATCTGTGTTCTTAAACCCAACCCATTGACTAATAACGACATCAGGCGTATAGCCGACTACCCACTGGTCTCCAGACAAATTGGGGTTAAAATCTGTTTCGGTTGTTCCAGTTTTACCTGCCATTGTATAACCATAAACATTGGCATTAATAGCTGTACCATTTGAGAATGTTCCTAACATCATACTAGTCATTTTACTAGCCACTGAGCGACTAATAACTCGCTTAGGCTTATCTGTAAATTGCTTTACTAATTTTCCATTAGCTGTCTCAATTCGAGTAATCAAATGAGCGCGATGCATTATACCGTCATTTGCAAAAGTTGAGTAAGCTTGTGCCATTTCTAAAGGATTAGTGGTTACACTTCCACCTAGCGCCACTCCTAGCTCTTTGTTTGCTGATGACATATTTAGACCAAACTTCCTGCCATAAGTAAAGGCTTTATTGATTCCTAGTTTGTCTAAAGTATAAACAGCAGGAATATTATAAGAATTAGCTAGTGCTTGATACATCGGGATACTTTCAGTCTCAATCCCACCATAGTTACTTGGTTTATAACCATGAAAATCTTGAACTTTATTAGGAAGTTCTTTATCTATTGACCATCCTGAAGCAATAGCTGGTGAATAAACAACTAAAGGTTTTATGGTTGAGGCTGGACTTCTCTTTGATTGAGTCGCGTAGTTAAAACTTCTAAACTGTGCATCTTTAGTACTTTGAACACGTCCAACTAAACCTCTTACACCACCAGTTTTTGGATCTAAAGCTACGCTAGCACCTTGGGCAGATTGACCATCATAGTCAGATACAGGGAAGAGGCTAGTATCATCAAATGTTTTTTGCATTCCTGATTGATAATTTTGATCTAATGCAGTGTAAATCTTATAGCCATTATTGACAATATCTTTTTCTGAAATACCATAAGTATCAATGGCTTCATTGACAACAGCATCAAAATAGGATGGGTACCTGTAATCATTAATTTTACCAGCATAGGTATCTGCTAATCTATTTTTCATACCAATTGAAGCAGCTTCTTTAGCTTGAGACTTGGTTAGTTTACCTGCATCAACCATCGCTGCCAAAACAGTATCTCTTCGGTTAGTTGCATTTTCAACAGAATAATAAGGATTATAAACTTCTGGCCCTTTAAGCATTCCAGCAAGTGTAGCAGCCTCATCTACTGTCAAATTAGCAGCACTGGTTCCAAAATATTTCCTACTAGCATCTTCCACACCCCAAACACCATTACCAAAATAAGAGTTATTAAGATACATGGTCAGAATCTCAGCCTTGCTATATTTCTTAGTCAATTCTAGCGCTAAAAAGAATTCACGCGCCTTGCGTTTAATCGTTTGGTCCTGTGACAAGTAAGCATTTTTTGCTAATTGCTGGGTAATAGTTGAGCCTCCGCCAAATTTCCCAAGTGTAGCTACTGCCAAAAAAAATCGCTTAAAGTTTACACCATTATTTTCATAAAAAGTTCTATCTTCAGTTGCTATAACAGCATTTTTGAGATGATCAGAAATAGCATTTAACTCTACATAAGTTCCCTTTTGTCCCGAAAGTTTTCCAGCGTATTCTTTATTCTTATCATAAATGGTGGTAGTTGTTTTTAGAGCACTCTGTAAATCACTAACTGTAGCAGTTTTAGAAAGATAAAAAAGATAGCTACCAAATATAAGAATAAAAGCCATTAAGGCGATAAAAAGCAACTTCCCAATACGATAGCGCCGCCAAAAACGACGGATAGGATTCTTAGGAGAAGGGAGGTAACGATCAACTTTTTGTAGCCATTCAGGTCGAGATTTAGCATTTTTCTTTTGGTGACGAATGCCTCGCTGATACTGGGATTTACTAGGTCGGGTAATATCATCAATATCATAGACTTCTTCGCCATCCAAATTACTAGTTTCTTCTCTAGTTTCTTGTTCATTTTTTCTTGTCATTTCGTCGTTGTCTTCGTCAACACGAAATAAGTCTATAAACTTATCAAATAATTTCATAGACTTATTATATCAATTTTCAATAAAATGCTATAATAAAACCATGTCATTTTCATTAAAAATTAGAAATCCATACGGTGAACATACCGTTAAAGAACTCCTTGAAGATTATTTTTTGATTCCACGTAAGATTAGACATTTTTTGCGTGTTAAAAAACATGTACTTATAAACAATGAATTCATTAATTGGCAAACTGTCGTCCAAGAAAATGATACTATTACCTTAATCTTTGATGATGAGGATTACCCTACTAAAAAAATTCCTCTGGGCAGAGCAGAGCTTATTGATTGTCTTTATGAGGATGAACATCTTATTATCGTTAATAAACCTGAAGGTATGAAAACTCACGGTAACCAACCAAATGAAATAGCACTGTTAAATCATGTATCTGCCTATTCTGGACAAACATGCTATGTTGTTCATCGCCTAGATATGGAGACCAGTGGAGCTGTTTTATTTGCTAAAAATCCATTTATACTTCCCCTTATCAATCAACGCTTAGAACGAAAAGAAATTTGGCGTGAATATTGGGCTTTAGTTGAAGGAAAATTTTCACCTAAGCATCAAGTCTTGAGAGACAAAATTGGACGGAACCGTCATGACAGACGTAAACGAATCATTGATTCTAAAAACGGTCAACATGCTATGACAATCATTGACGTTTTGAAGTATACCCAAAATAGTAGTCTCATAAAATGCCGACTGGAAACCGGAAGAACCCATCAAATTCGCGTTCACTTATCTCATCATGGACATCCCTTAATAGGAGACCCCCTCTACAACCCTTCTTCTAATAATGAAAGGTTAATGCTACACGCTCACCGATTGACTCTATCTCATCCATTAACTTGCGAAACTATTAGCGTAGAGGCCCCTTCATCTACTTTCGAGAAGATTTTAAACAATTATAAAAAAAGAGTTGGATAATAATTATCCAACTCCTTTTAATCATTATTGCTTAGTTAATGGCTTACTGAGTAGTGGTTTATGGTAATCAAATTCTCCATCACTAGATGTCTGCCAGATTACTGGGATGACCTTATTCCCTTCAACTTTTATTCCGTAGGCGTATTTAACTTTAAGACCACCGATACCTCCTGTTACAAAAGTTGTAGTATCAGTACCTGATTCATATTGATAAAGGTAGAGCCCATTTCCCTTATCCTCCAACTTCGTAACTTTAGCAGAATGGTTACTTTCCTTAGATTTACTATCCTTGTAAACTTTTTTCTGAGTAACTTTACCATCCTTATCAAAAGTCATCGTTACTGTACCGTCCTCAACTTCACCTTTCCAACTTCCTACAAGGTTCTCTGGAAAAATGGAAACGGGATCAGCCTTAACTTTATTAGTTTCCTTAGCTACTGTGATGTCTTTTTTACCATCGTTAGAAATAAGGTAACTATTTCCTGATTTTTTCATAATAAAATTACCAGTTAAATTCTGAATAATGTGCCCATATGTTTTCTTATCAGGATCTGTTGATTTATCATAATTAAAATCATAATCGGCAGCAAAATTAACTTGATAACTTTCTTTCCCAACCTGTGTCATTTTATTAAGGACAATATTAGGAATAGTGAAATGGCTCGCTTTACGATTATCAGTTACAAATTTTGCTTTAATACTTTCTTTCAATCCTTTGTAAAAATCATTTTCGGCACCTTTTTCAAAAACTGTTCCTAAAGTCTGAGGGTCTTGCCCAGTTGATACATAAAGTATCAATTGATTGAAAGCAGTTATCAATTTCTGTCCAGCTTCTTTTTCATTTAATAAACCATCAACATCTAATTTGATTGTCTGATTATCAGCGATAGAGATTAATTTTTGTTTATGAGAGGTTATCTCACCATCATTAAAAACCTTTTTGATATAAGCTTTTGAACCATCAGTCACTGGATAATTCTCTACGGAATAGCTACCATCTTTTAATTTAGCAATACGATTATCACCAAAATAAAGATTACCATCCATAAGATTACTTGTTACTGTAAAAGATTTAAAAGCGACCGATAAATCAATAGTTTGGTTTTTACCATCATAATCTTTTTTGAGTTTAATCTCTTTTCCGTCACTAGTCCCTTCAAGGCTAGCAGTATAATGGGTTCTAGGTAAACGTTCCACCGTTACTGAAAAATGATCTGAATTGCTTGTCGCGACCTTTTTTTGATTCAACAGAACATCCAATTTAGGAACATTGGTTTTCAAGGTCAAAGACATAGGCTTATTAGCAATTCGATAATCAGGGAATATACCTAAGCGACTACCTACACGCTTTAGATACATTGAATCATTTTTGTTTCCTTCTTTTATTTCCTGCCCTAATTTACGTGCCTCACTTTTAGACAAGGGCTCAAAATTAGCGTAATTGGCCTCATCATTTGTGATAGATTCTCCTGTATCTGACCAAACCATGTATTCTTTAATATTATCAAACGCTTGACCTGACGTACGAGAACGTGCTGCTACAAAACGACTAAGTACTTGTCCCTTTGAAAAATAAAAGAATCCTAGACTCAGAAGTGATACTAAAACTATACCAAAAATAACTAAGCACACTTTAACAACTTTTTTCTTAAAAAAATCAAACATACCTTATCCTCTCATTCACTTTATATTAAAGTAAATTGCTTAAAGAAAAGTTACAACACTGATAAAACAGCTGTATTTGTACTTGTAACCGCTATTTTTCTATTATAACAAAACGAAAAAAGGATTGAAACCATAATCCGATTTCAACCTCTAAAATTTTTGTCTATGATTATACCAAGTCCTGCAAGAAGCTCTCTCCAATCATCGCAGTATCAACACCAAAGTTATCCGCAACTGTTGCTGAAATATCTGCGAAATGCCCTACTGGGATAAGTCCGTTTCCTGTGAAGGATGGGCTATAGGCTAAGAGAGGAATGTATTCTCTTGTATGGTCTGTGCCTGCATAAGTTGGGTCATTACCATGATCGGCAGTGATCAAAAGTAAGTCTTTGTCACGCATTGCTGAAATGATCTCTGGAAGACGCTCATCAAACTCATGAAGACAATCACGATAACCATGAGGATCACGACGGTGACCATAGAGAGCATCAAAGTCAACCAAATTAGTAAAGGAGAAGCCTTTTTCAAACTCTGATAACCCCATTGTTTTTATCAAAGTATCAATACCATGACTATTTGATTTGTTATGTCCCATATCATGATTAATGCCTGAACCATTGAAAATATCATTGATTTTACCAACAGCATAAGTATCGATGCCAGCTTGATCTAGTTTATTTAATACGGTATCTTCAAATGGTGATACTGCATAGTCGTGACGGTTGGCTGTACGCGTAAAGTTGCCTGGTTCACCTACATATGGACGAGCGATAATACGACCAAGGAGAGCTGGACGCTCCATTGTGATACTACGAGCATATTCACAAATACGGTAGAGTTCTTCTAGAGGAATGATATCCTCATGAGCTGCAATTTGTAGGACTGGATCAGCTGAGGTATAGATGATGAGCTCACCAGTTTCCATTTGGCGTGGTCCGAAGTCATCAATAACAGCTGTTCCTGAATAAGGTTTATTCGCTTCACGAATAACTTTACGTCCTGAAAAATCCTCAATCTTTGTGATGATATCTTCTGGAAAACCATTCCAGAAAGTATCAAATGGCTCTGTAATATTTAAGCCCATAATCTCCCAATGCCCTGTCATTGTATCTTTACCAAGTGATACTTCTTGTAACTTCGTCGCGTAGCCACTTGGATTTTCTTCTGCAGGGACGGTCTTAAGCGCTTGGGGACGAGGAATATTACCAAGTCCAATTTTAGCCATGTTTGGCACCGCAAGTCCAACTGTTTTTGAAATGTGGCCAAGCGTGTCTGAAGCACCATCAGGAACTCCTGCATTGACAAAATCATTGGCATCTGGTGCCGCTCCAATACCCACTGAATCTAAGACAACTAAGTGAATGCGATCAAATTGTGACATAACTTCTCCTTTATCAATTGAAAATAGGAAGTCAGACCAGCATCCTTCCTATTTCCTTTATATTATTTAATAAGTGCCTTCTTCAACTTTTTGGTTCTTAACAATCTTGATGATACGGCTAGTACCCAAGCGTGAAGCTCCTAAAGCAATAAATTTTTCAGCATCTTCCAATGATGAGATTCCACCTGCTGCCTTAATTTTAACACCTTCGCCGACATATTTTGCCATCACTTCAACATCTTCAAATGTAGCACCTGCTGTCGAAAAACCAGTAGAGGTTTTAATAAAGTCTGCACCTGAACGTGTGACAACTCCACAAAGTTCGATAAGTTCTTCTTTAGTTAATTGACATGTCTCAACGATAACTTTTAAGATATGGTCTTGACATGCAGCCTTGATTTGACGAATTTCTTCTTCAACAGTATCAAAATCCCCATTTTTAACATCTGTCAAATTAATGACCATGTCAATTTCATCAGCACCATTTTTAATAGCATCTTGACATTCAAAAACCTTCGCTGCAGTTGTACTATAGCCATTTGGGAACCCAATAACAGTACAAATAGCTAATTTACCTGAAACGTATTCTGCTGCTTTTTTGACGTAAGAGGCTGGAATACATGCTGAAGCTGTTTTATAAGCCATTGCATCATCTAAAATTGTTTGGATTTCTGGCCATGTTGCTGTTGTTGCTAGCAAAGTATGGTCTACCGTTTTTAAAATATCTTTTACTTCCACGTTACTATCCTTCTTTCTTTTGTCAACTTTTAGAATAGAGTTACAATACCGACGATAAAGGCGCTAAGCATACTTACAGCAATACCACCAATCATTGCACGGAAAACAAGTCGAGCTAGGGTGCCACGTTTCTCTGGACAAAGAACAGCAATACCTGAAACACAAATACCTAAACTTGATAAATTAGCAAAACCACAGAGTGAAATAGTTGCTACCAATGCTGTACGATAATCTAAAGATTTGATTAGGTGACCCAATTGTTGGAACGAAACAAACTCATTTAAAATCAACTTACTTCCAAGAAGGTTTCCTTCTAGAAGAATGTTTTTGTGGTCAAATCCCATAAGAAAACCAAATGGAGCAAAAACATATGAGAAGATTTGTTCTAAGCGAATTCCCAATCCACTTAACATCATATTAATCAAAGAAACTAAACCAACAAAGGCAATCAAACTAGCACCAATTGAGAAAGCCATTTGTGCACCTGTGCTTGCACCCTCAGCGATTGCATCAATCACATTGGCGTTATTACCTTTATTATCCATCTTAATGTCATCAATTTTTTGAACAGGTTCTGTTTGAGGCAATAAGATTTTAGCAATGAGAATACTGCCAATAGGAACCATTGTTGAAGCAATCAAGAGATATTCCATTGGAATGCCTAATGCAATGTAGCCACCAAGAATAGAAACTGACATACTTCCCATACCTGATACCAACACAACCATTATCTCACTATCAGTCATACGACCTAGGTATTTGCTAACCAAAATTGGACTGTCTGTTTGACCAAGAAACATATTAGCTACGGCAACAAAACTCTCAACCTCTGAGGATTTCATAATTTTACCAACACCCTTACCTATCCATTTTACTACAAATCCAAGGATTCCTACATAATAAAGTAGACTAACTAGGGCAGATAAGAAAACAATATTACCAAGCGTTTGAATGGCGAAAATAAAACCAGTTTTTGCTCCACTATCTGCTAATGAACCAAACACAAAATTTAAACCAGCTTGACCACAGTTGATTACTTTAGTAACTCCAGTTGAAACAACACTAACAACTTGTTGGCCTAGTGGGATACGTACTAAGATTAGCGCAATAATGAATTGAACGATAAGAGCTTTTCCAATTAAACTTAGAGAAACACTCTTACGATTGAAAGAAATTGCATACACAATTCCTAATACCAATAAAATACCAATAATACTATAAATAAATTGCATGATGACTTCCAAAACCTCGCTTATTGTGATTTATCATTTTCAATAAGTGTACGGAGTGCTTCAACAGCAACTTGAATAGCTGCTTCTGTGTCATGAGCCATTGGGTTATCCATACCCAAAGCGTTGCGTTCTTGATTACCAACAACAAGGAAATCTGATCCACAACGAACTCCTAGATGACTTGCTGCTACAAAAAGAGCTGCAGATTCCATTTCAGACGCTTTTGTTCCCAGACGTTTCCATGCTTCCCATTTATTTAATAATTCATAACTAACTGGCATACGTTCTGGCTCATGTTGTCCATAAAATGCATCTTTACATTGAACTACTCCTGCGTGACTTGTGTAACCAAGCTTTTTAGCTGCATTAACTAGAGCATTCGTTACCTCCAAGTCAGCTACAGCAGGAAATTCAATCGGAGCATATTCTTTACTTGTACCTTCCATACGGATAGCTCCGGTTGCAATAACGATGTCTCCGCCTTTAACATCAAGGTCAATACCACCACATGTTCCAACACGGATAAAGGTATCAGCGCCACAGAGTTTCAATTCTTCCATCGCAATAGACGCTGATGGACCACCAATACCAGTTGAAGTAACACTGACTTTTTCACCGTTTAATGTACCTGTATAAGTAACATATTCACGGCTGTCTGCTACAAGAACTGCATTATCAAAATGTTCCGCAATTTTTGCACAACGTTTTGGATCACCTGGCATGATAACATAACGACCTACATCACCTGGACGAATCTGTAGGTGATATTGCAATCCGACTTCACCTGAATAATTCTGCATGATAAAGACCTCCTTAATGTCTTGTCTATTTTTTTTACACTTGTATAATAACATACAAGACAACCTTTGTAAACGCTTTTATTGAAAGAAAGCGTTTTATTTTTTAACTTGATTTTTCTAATTTTTTCAATTAAACTAACTTGTATACGGAGGTTACAATGCCTAAAAATGAACTAAATAATAAACTAAATAAACTAAAGCATGTGCAAGTCTACAATAAGATTTTTAACATGATTCAAGACGGTACTTATTCTCCTGGAATGCAATTGCCTTCTGAGCCCGAATTAGCAGGGCAACTTAATGTTAGTCGAGCTACTTTACGAAAGTCATTAGCACTATTACAAGAAGACCATTTGGTTAAAAATATCAGAGGAAAAGGTAATTTCATTAGAGAAAATTCTAGCAACTTGTCTGAAAACGGTTACGAAAATAGACAACACCCTATTAAAACTTGTCTAACTTCCAAAATTACAGAAGTGGAATTAGAATTTCGTGTAGAGGTTCCTGCAGAAGCTATCACAGCTTCACTTAAACAAGAAACCCCTGTAGTTGTTATTGCTGATCGTTGGTACCACACCGATGATGGACCATTAGCTTACACACTTTCTTTTATCCCTATCGAACTTATTTCGGATGCTGAGATTTCTTTACATGATACTAAACAGTTGTTAAACTTCATTGAAGAAGGTATCTATCAAGAAGGCGTATCAAGCCACTCACAAAGCCATTTGAGATATGCGACATCTGGCAATTTTTCAGCAACTAAATATACCCTATCCGATCATGGACAATTCATATTAATACAAGAAACAATTTTTAACCAAGAGAAAATACTAATGTGTAATAAGCATTATGTTCCCATTGAGCACTTTGAATTGTCCATTACCTCTCATTAAGGAGACAAGCCTATGCAAAATAGACTATTAAAAGTTGCTTTTTTCATAACTTTTACCGAATTAATTATGGGCCTAATAGTTGGCGCTTATTTTAAGTTAAGTTATTTTCTAGCCCCTCCAAAGGAACCGTCAATGGGTGCTGGGTACGGAATGCTTTTTGCTATGTTATTTATACTTATTAGTTACTTAATTCTATTAGCTATAATTCAATTCTTAGCTTATCGATCTCAATCTAAGGTAATAGCAATCATTGTTTTGCTACTTTTTTTCCTCCCACTACGGGCAAATATTGGATGGCCTATCCTTATGATCTTCTTACCGCAAGTGGTAGTGACTATTATATCTCTATTATCACAACATAAAACTCCCCTTTAACAAAGGGGAGTTTTATGTTGTGATAAGTTAGTGATTAGAAGCCACCCATCATAGATGGATCCATTGCAGGAGCTGTAGGAGCTTCTGGTTCAGGTTTATTTGCTACTACTGCTTCTGTAGTCAAGATAAGACTTGCTACAGATGCCGCATTTTGAAGTGCAGAACGTGTTACTTTGACAGGGTCAATGATACCTGTGGTAACCATATCTACCCATTCTCCATTAGCCGCATTAAATCCTGTACCAATTTCAGACTGTTTTAAACGTTCAATAATAACTGAACCTTCATATCCAGCATTGTAAGCAATTTGACGAACAGGCTCTTCGAGAGCACGAAGAACAATATTACGTCCAGTCTCCTCATCACCATTAAGTTTCAGTGCCGCTACTTTTTCAATAACGTTCACAAGAGCCGTACCTCCACCTGAAACAATACCTTCTTCAACTGCAGCACGCGTTGCATTTAACGCATCTTCGATGCGAAGTTTCATCTCTTTTAATTCTGTTTCAGTCGCTGCACCAACTTTAATTACTGCTACACCACCGGCTAACTTAGCAAGTCGTTCTTGTAATTTTTCACGATCAAAATCAGAAGTTGTAGCCTCCATCTGTGACTTAATGATAGCTACGCGATTAGCAATTGCTGATGAGTCACCGGCACCTTCGACAATAACAGTAGAATCTTTATCTACTGTTACTTTAGCAGACTGTCCTAAAACTTGCATAGTAGCATCTTTTAAGTCTAAACCAAGGTCTTCAGTAACGACAGTTCCTCCTGTTAGGATAGCAATATCTTCCAGCATGGCTTTACGACGATCACCAAATCCAGGCGCTTTAACAGCTACGACATTGAAAGTTCCACGAATTTTGTTAAGAACAAGCGTTGGGAGAGCTTCTCCATCAACATCATCAGCGATGATTAGCAACGGACGATTTGTTTTAAGAACCTCTTCTAATAATGGTAAAATTTCTTGGATATTTGAAATTTTCTTATCTGTAATAAGGATATACGGATTCTCAAGTTCAGAGACCATTTTCTCGTTATCAGTTACCATATACTGTGACAAGTACCCACGGTCAAACTGCATTCCTTCCACAACTTCAAGCTCTGTTTCCATACCTCGCGATTCTTCAATAGTGATAACACCATCATTACCCACGCGCTCCATAGCTTCAGAAATATATTCCCCAACTTTTTCAGAACGTGAAGACACAGCTGCAACTTGAGCAATAGCTTCTTTGCCTGAAACTGGTTGTGCAATCTCTTTTAGCTCTTCAACTGCTGCTGAAACAGCTGTTTCAATACCACGACGAATGCCAATCGGATTTGCCCCTGCAGTTACATTTTTAAGACCTTCCCGTACAATAGCTTGGGTCAAAACAGTAGCAGTTGTAGTGCCATCCCCTGCAATATCATTAGTTTTTGAAGCCACTTCTGACACAAGTTTAGCTCCCATATTTTCAAAGTGATCTTCTAGCTCAATTTCTTTAGCAATTGTTACACCATCATTTGTAATTAAAGGAGAACCAAATGCTTTTTCAAGAACAACATTACGGCCTTTAGGACCTAATGTTACTTTGACTGTATCAGCTAAAATATCAACACCACGCACCATTGCTGAGCGGGCATCTGCTGAAAATTTAATATCTTTTGCCATAATTTAATACCCAGGCCTAAAATTTAACAAAGTCTACTTTCTTTACAAAGCAACTTTTCTCTAATAGGCCTATATCCTTTCTTGCTTAATAAAACCTATTTAACGACAGCAACAATGTCACTTTCGCGAACAACTGTCACTTTTTCGTTACCGTCTTTAACTTCCAAACCAGCACCATTTTCGACTAAAACAGTATCACCCTCTGCAACACTAGGTGCAACTAATTCCCCTGTTAAGGTACGAATACCGTCACCCACAGCAAGAACTTTGGCTGTCTTTGTCGCATCATGGCTTGCTCCTGCAAGAACAAAACCACCGACAGATTTCTCTTCAGTTTCAACAAACGAAATGATCACACGATCACCTAATGGTTTTAACATAATAAACGAACCTCCATACGAGATATATTTTGATTTTTTAGCACTCCTATACAGAGAGTGCTAACTACAGAAACTATTCTATCACTTGGTCAGAATTAGTCAAGAGAAAAGGCATGTTTCAAACAAGAAAAATTTCCCTAGTTATCCTGTCCATTCACTAGAGAAATTTATATTTTAACCTAAGACAAGGGCATCATCTATCAACTGTTGACCTGAGTTTTTATGGAAAAGTTCCATTAATTCTGCAACTGTTAAGTTTCTCTTTGCTTCTCCTTTAACATCAACAACAATTTTCCCGTGGTAGAGCATCACGAGACGATTACCATAAGCAATGGCATGTTCCATATTGTGTGTAATCATTAAGGCTGTCAATCGTTGTTCTTCTATCACTTTCTGTGTTAATTCCATAACCATATCGCTAGTTTTGGGATCTAGAGCCGCTGTATGTTCATCCAGTAATAATAATTTGGGACGAACAAGAGTTGCCATAGCTAACGTGAGGGCTTGACGCTGACCTCCAGATAAAAATGCAGCATCAGTCTTCATTCGATTTTCTAAGCCTAGACCTAATTGTGATAGAGACTTTTTAAATAGTTGACGGTCATCGTCAGTCACTGACTGTCTAAAAATGTGACGCTTATTGCCTCTTTTATGTGCAATTGCCATATTTTCTTCAATCGTCAAATTTGTTGCAGTTCCCATTCTAGGATCCTGAAAGACTCGACTAATATCCTTAGATCGTTTTTCTACAGAGTCTTTAGTAATTGATTGGTTGTCTAATGTGATTGTCCCCTGATCAATAGGAATCAGACCAGCAATACAGTTAAGGAGGGTTGATTTTCCTGCACCGTTACCTCCAATTACTGAAATAAAATCACCGTCTTCAATCGTTAAATCTAAACCACGTAAAACATGGTTCTCATTGACAGTTCCTTTTTCAAAAGTTTTGTGCAGATTGACTAATTCAAGTAATGACATGTTCTTATCCTTCCTTTGTAAGCGATTTAGAGGTTTTTACTCCTAGTTTAGCTCGTAATTCTGGGACATACAAAATGAGAGCCAACAAAATTGCTGAAACCAACTTTATCATCTGTGCATCAATATCGGTTGTTAATATGAAAACAATAATCATACGGTATAAAACAGCCCCTAATACAATTGACCATAACCTTTTACCAAGAGGTAAGTATTTTATCATTACTTCTGCCAAGATAATTGAAGCCAATCCAATAACGATTGTACCCACTCCCATATTCAAATCTGCATAGCCATTATTTTGCGCTAAAAGTGCACCAGATAAAGCAATCAGGCCATTCCCAATCATATATCCTAGCATTTTCATCCGATCTACTTTAATACTATTGGCTTGTCCCATAGCCTCATTATCACCTGTCGCTCTTAAAGATAATCCTAGTTGGGTATTTAAAAAGAGATACAAAATTAAGATAACCAAACCTACACAAACAATTCCAATTAATAAAACTGCTGAAAGTTTATTTAAACCTAATCTTGTTACCATTGTAACCAAAGTATTTTTGAGAGCAAAAGAGACGTTTGATCTTCCTAAAACAAGTAAATTAATAGAGTAAAGTCCTGTCAACGTAATAATACCTGTTAGGAGGGCTGGTATTTTCATTTTAGTATGAAGAAAACCCGATACTAGTCCTGCCAACATACCACCTAACATGCCCGCTATGGTTGCCACAATTGGATTAATATCATTAACGATACATAAGGCGCAAACTGCAGCCCCCATAGGGAAAGCCCCTTCTGCAGAGAGATCGGCTATGTCTAAGATACGAAAAGTGATAAACACGCCAATTGCCATAATTGACCAAAGTAATCCTTGCGAAATTCCGGATAAGATAATATCTAACATACAATACCTTTCTGATTATTTATTATTTTTAATACTTGAAACATCAATTCCAAGCTCTTTTGCCATATCTTCATTAACTACTACTTTTAGATTTTGAGGATATTCTGAAGGAACTTTAGCGACGTCTTTACCTTTGAGGATTTTAACAGCTTGTCTTGCCGTTTGACGACCTAAAGCCTCATAATCAGCCCCATAAGAAAAGAGCAAACCACTTGGTACCATATCTGCTGAACCTCCCACAACAGGCACTTTTAATTCTTTCGATAGATTCCCTAACAGCGTTACTGAGCTGGCTATAATATTATCTGTTGGTACAAAAAGAACCTCTGTTTTAGACATTAAACTCTTAGCAGTATCTTGTACATCATTAGTGGAAGAAATACCTTTAACACTTGTTTTAATCCCCGCCTCTTGGAAGATTTTTTTTGCTTGTTTTACCTGAACTTCTGAGTTACGCTCGCTAGTGGTATACATAATACCAACACGTTTAACCTTAGGCATTACTTTTCTCAAAAGGGATACTTGCTTTTTAATTGGAGACATGTCACTTGTACCAGTCGCTAAACCTTCAGGTTTTTTCATTGATTTTACTAATTCAGCTGATACCGGATCTGTCACTGCTGTAAACAAAATAGGTGTTTCTGTTGACACCGTTGTCAACGATTGAGCCGCCGGAGTCGCAATTCCCAATACTAATTTATTATCTTTAATGAGTTTTTCAGAAATTGATTGGATATTTGACTGATCCCCTTGAGCATTCTTATACTCAATTTTGATATTTTTGCCATCTTTATAGCCTTCTTTAGCTAATTCTTTTATAAATCCTTTTCTAGTGGCAGTTAGAGAGGGATGTTCTACATATTGTAAAATACCAATATGTTTTACATCAGATTGACCATTTTGAGAAGATTGTGAACAAGCTGTCATCAGAACAGTTGCTAAAACGCTGCTAATTACCATCTTTGTTATTTTTTTCATTACTATCTCCTTGTAATACCATCAAATTTTCCATAAAACAAAAAACCAACTAGACCCTACATCTAGTTGGTTAATTATTTCTCTCAATTCCTCTGTGCACGGGAGGACGAAAAAATATTGCCTTAGCCAACTAGATTATTGAAATGATCTAATCGGCTCTGCTTTCATCATAAAATGCTTTAGCTTCATAGATACAAACTTTGCGTGACGTTTGTATCCTTGAGGCTACAAACGTCTATCTAAAGAAACTAAAGTAATAATAAGTATTTGTTTGTTTAATAATAGACGATTTGATTAACATATTATTCTCTCCTTGTTTATGGTTGCCTATAAGTTTACGTCATTTAGAAATAATTGTCAATAGTTAAATTTGATTTTTTTGAAAATTCTTGTTAGATAGATAATTTAAATAATAGCCATTCGTTGATATAACAAGCTTTTAAGGAAATTTAGATTTGCTATCCTTAATTTTCCATATACTCTACTAAAGCATAATAAATACCATCGTTATCATTATCCTGAGTTACATTTCCAATTCTCTCTTGTAAATCTTTAGGAGCATTCGCCATGACAAAACCTTTACCCACAATTTCAAGCAGATTTAAATCATTATAGTTATCACCAAACGCAATAGAGTCTGCAAGAGAAATATCTAAATAGTCTGCTAAAGTTTTAGCAGATTTTCCTTTTTCAATACCTGGAGCCATTATTTCAATAAAGTAAGGAGCAGATTGTGCGATTGATAAATGTGGATATTGAGCTTTCAAAGTGTTCTCCAATCCTCCCATCAGAGATGGTTCTCCCATCAAGAGAAGTTTATGAATCCTATCTTGCTTCTCTAACTCCATCAAACTCATCTCTTTAGATTGTAAACCAACAATCTCCTCCTCTTTTTGGACCCACTCATTTTCTTTATCACAGGAATACCATTCATGATAACGATAGACATTCCATGCAATTTTCGAATAATGCTTGCTTACATAAGAACAAACTTGTAAGGCAACTTGACCATCCATTGTGTGGGAAGCAATTGTATTTTGTTGCATATCTTGTATTAAAGCCCCATTATAGGAAATAATATAAGAATCTATTCCAATTTGTTCCATAATCGGAGTAATTGCCTCAGGCATCCTAGCTGATATGGGAACGAAAGTAGTCCCTTGAGCTACTATTTGTTTAATTCCCTGCCGTGTCTTAGGTGTTACTTTAAAATTACTGTTAATTAAAGTACCATCAATATCACTAAATATTAGCCTCACCATATTATCCTCCAAAATATAATTGTACGCGCTTACTTTAGTCTAACACTTAAATTTTTGTTTCGCAAATAAACTTCGTCTGGTCTAATGAGACTACTAATATAAGCTATATTTCAAAACAAATTAGTTTATTTCTCTCAATGAACGGTGTAACATGTTACTATATAGTAATAATAGGAGGATTAACTATGCCGTATCCATACAAAGCCAATCATTCCATTGAATCAATCACCTTAAAAGTAAATGACCTCGAAAACCTCGTAAACTTCTATAGCGATATCATTGGGTTAACTGTTATTGACAAATCAAGCACTAGAGCCTTACTAGGGGTGAATCAAAAAATCCCTCTTATTATCCTTGAAAAAACTGAACTTGAAAAACATAGTACCTATGGCCTTTATCACACTGCTATTTTAGTACCAGATGAATACCATCTCAGTCTAGCTCTAAATCATTTATTATCTCAGCATATCCCTCTAGAGGGTGGAGCTGACCATGGCTATAGCAATGCTATCTATCTAAGTGATCCTGAAGGTAATGGAATCGAAATTTATAATGATAAGGATATCTCCATGTGGGATATCAGAGAGAGTGGACAAATTATTGGTATTACTGAAAGACTAGATATTGACAATTTACTTGACAGCCTTGTCAACGTTCCTAATAATTATAAGCTTTCTGAAAAAACTCGTATTGGTCATATTCATTTGAGTGTTAAAGATGCTAAGATTAGCTCAAAACTCTATCAAAATGTTTTTGGCTTTGATGAGAAATTTGCAATCCCGACAGCTAGTTGGATTGCATCCGGCAACTACCATCATCATCTAGCCTTTAATAATTGGGCTGGTCCAAATCTTTCTAAAAACCAAGAAGATAGACCCGGAATTTCCTTATTGACAATTGCTTACAATGATGACAACCTTTTTAGAGATAGCTTAAAAAAAGCGCAACTTTACCAACTGACTTTCCTTGAAAAACAAGATCATTATTATATTATTGAAGATTTTGATGGCATCCGAATTAAAGTTGTTCTAAAACCAGAGAATTAACCATTACTTGACTTTTGCCTCTTCATTTTACATAATGTCAATATGATAAAAATTTTGATCCCAACCGCAAAAGAAATGAAAGTGTGTCAAAACATTGCAAGACCTAAACTGAGTGCTCAAACGAAAATTATAATTGATTATTTTTCTACTTTAACTGTTTCAGACTTAGAGGATATCTACAGAATTAATACAAGTGCAGCTCGTTGTGAGGCTCAAAGATGGCAAGATTTTAAATCTAAACAACTTACTCTGAATCCTGCTATTAAGTTATTCAACGGTCTTATGTACCGCAATATCAAAAGGCACAACTTATCCATAAGTGAAGCACAATTTATGGAAAATTCTGTTTTTATTACTAGTGCTCTTTATGGCATCATTCCTGCTATGACACTAATATCCCCTCATCGTTTAGATTTTAACACTAAAATCAAAATCAACAATAACTCTCTTAAAGTTTTTTGGCGTGAAAATTACGATACTTTTATGCAGTCAGATGACATTATGGTTTCTTTGCTTTCTAATGAATTTGAAACCGTCTTTTCTCCTAAAGAGCGTCAAAAACTAATACATCTTAACTTTATTGAAGATCGAGATGGCCAATTAAAAACCCACTCTACCATATCAAAAAAAACAAGAGGAAAGTGTTTAACTGCTATGATGGAAAATAATTGCCAAACTCTAGAACACTTAAAGCAATTACGCTTTGATGGCTTCTGTTATGATAATGAACTCTCAGACTCTAAGCAATTAACTTTTGTTAAAAAACAGACTTAAGTAACTATTTATCCACAATTTATTCACACAAAAAGCAAGAGATAATCGTATCTCTTGCTTTTTGACAAACTTGTAAGGTCTAAAAACCTCTCTATATCAAGGTTTCAAATAATATTAACAAAAAATAATTGTTATCAACAACTTGTGGATAACTATGGGGATAGACAGAGGATAATCTGTTTATATAAAGTTGATTACTTAACATTAATGTCATTTTATATACCTTTAGATTTCAAAAATACTTGTTAAATTAACAATAATAAACGTCAACATCTTGTCACAGACTGTCAAATACTTATAAACAAGCTGTGGATAAACATAACTTTCAATTTCTATTTAAAAGTTAATTTTTGACACTAAAGTAAATCATCTCGTTTGACTTGTTCATAACTATTGTCACCATCGTTTAATCCTTCCCAAATCACGACTTCACCTTCTTTTAAAGATTTTTGTACATCAATGATTCTTTGATTTGAAGATCCTCTAAATTGTAGCATTAAATTTCGCTTACTTTGATCAAACCTACCATCCACTAAAATATCAATCAAAGATAACATCTCCAATTTATCTTGAGTCTCCAGCATCATTTCTTCCCAAGTATACCCCGTCCATGACCAAATATCTTTTTCTGGCAATTCACGTCGGATACGCTGAAGAAGTGGCAGCAAAATACCTGTATTTAAGAACGGCTCTCCACCTAATAACGTTAAACCTTGGACGTAAGGTTGTGCCAAATCTTTCATAATTTGATCTTCAAGCTCTTTTGTATAAGGGATTCCGGCTCGAAAGGACCATGTAGCAGTATTATAACACCCTTTACAGTGGAACATACATCCAGCTACGTAGAGTGAATTTCTAACACCTTCACCATCTACAAAATTAAAAGCTTTATAATCAATGATATGGCCATGACTTAATTCTTCGCTTTTCCACTCCCCAGGCTTTGGAGTATTCCAACTTGCTTCTTCTGACATTTCTAACCTCTCTATTGATATGAAAAGAACCAGAACTAACTGGTCTTTTTATTATTATCTTAAAGTACTATCTTAGGTTATCCAATAACGCTCTGTCTGATGACGACAATCTTCTAAAATACCACCGTTAGCTAATATTACTGACTTGCTGGCATCATTGTCTACATGGCATGTCACAAGTATTTCATTGATATTTTTTAGATGTGCTTGCTCAATTGCTAGCTTCAACTGTTCTTTAGCATAACCTTTACCACGCTGGCGAGGTCGTATGGAATAACCAATATGTCCACCTTTTTCTAAAAGAGTATCATTTAGTCTTAAACGTAAATTTAAGAAACCTATAGCATTATTGTCATTGTCAAAAGACACAAACTGAATATATGGAACAAAATTATCAGGAACACCTATCCCTAACTCCATATTTAGGTTATGATCTAGCCAGTCTTCAAAATGCATAGTTGGTTCATAAAAACCACCATCCATTGAACTACTTTCTTTTTGAAACTCTTTATACATGGCTAAAATTTCTTCTTTATCTTCTAACACTGGGCGCCGTAATTTCATATTGTTTCCTATTCCATTATCTTCAAGTTAAGCATTCCAAAAGGAGCATTCGCTTTATTAATCTGGTCACAAATAAAATGACTCAATAAACTAGACTTTGGTGATATAGGATTGACACCTGTAGTGATAGCTTGAATAAAAGCATCAATCATTGGTTCAAAACCACGTTTCTCTAGAGTGCTTGCCCAAGAGCCAAAACCGATAGCACGACGATCAAAGCCATCAATAACAGAAAGATTTGACAAATCATCTAATGAATAGGTTACTTCTGGCGACTCTATTTCAATTATTTCTCGACGAGACCCCGACTGCAGGTTCATGCTTGCTTCTATTATCTCACTGTCTGTTTCTAGCGTTACTGATACTTGTAATATCTTATTCCCATCACGTTTAGTCACAAAGTATCCTCTTTTAACAACATTATTTGTCAAAAATAGCGCCGTATCTAAAGGATGGATAAACATATCAAAAAGCTTATATTGAAAATCCGCTGGTGCATTGACAGCATTTTTAAAGGTGCGAATATGGTTTTTATCTTCTACTTTTTTCATTTCCATAATACGTGGTGCAAAGCGACGATTAAAACCTGCCATTAAAAATATTTTATGATCCTTCGCCAAATCATACAATGCTTTAGTTGAAGTATAATCTTCTGTCAAAGGCTTATCCATAAAAACTGGAATACCCTTTTTTAAAAAAAGCTTTGCTATATCAAAGTGAGCACTAGTCGCGACATGGATGAAGACTCCATCCAAAGGATGCTCGGCTAGACTATCTAAACTGTCATAAGCTGTAGAAGAACCAAAAAGCATATTAACTTCTTCTAAAATCTGTTTTTGGCGTGTAAAAAGATGCCAGTGCACACCTGTCACTTGACGCATATAAGGTAGATAAGCTTTCTGTGAAATACCTCCTAAACCGACAATTCCAAGTTGCAACATAGCATCCTCCTTCTATTTTTTCTTTGCCTTTTCCAAAAATTGTTTCCTTAAATCTTTTAGACGTGATTTTTGATTAGCATTCTCTTCAGTAGAGTGCTTCTCATGGAACTTCTGTACTTGTGCTTGCCCTTTGTAATCTAATTGGTATTTCCCCATATCTTAATAACTCCTTCTATTTTATCTTCTTATTTTAACATATAATAGACCAGAGGTTTTAATAGAGGTTTTAATTAATTACCTTGATTTTTAATACTTGATCCGTTCATATGTTTTACACGAGCAGAGATTTCCTTATGACGACCATTAACCATCGGACGAGCCTGTGGATTACCTAAGTAACCACATGTACGTTTGACAACATCTACTGTCTTAGGGTCGCTGTTACCACAATTTGGACAAGTAAAGCCTCGATCTGTCGGTGTAAAATCCCCTTCAAATTGACATTGGTAACACTTATCAATTGGTGTATTAGTACCTAGATAACCTACCCGATCATAAGCATAGTCCCAAACTGCTTCTAAAGCTTTTGGATTCTGTTGCAAAACAGGGTATTCACAGTAGTGAATAAATCCTCCTGATGCACCCGTTTCAGGATAGATTTTCTCAAAATCTAGTTTTTCAAAAGGTGTTGGATTCTTACGCACATCATAATGGAATGAATTAGTGTAGTATTCCTTATCAGTAATATCAGTTACTATACCAAATTTTTCAGTATCTAAACGACAAAACCGGTCAGTCAAGCTCTCCGATGGTGTCGAATAAACTGAAAAATGATAATCATACTCATCAGACCAATCTGCACATAACTGCTTCATCTTACGAACGATGTCTACAGTAAATGCTTTAGCTTGATGATTATCTTCCCAGTCACCACCATAAAAAACACTCGCCACCTCATATAAACCAATATAACCAAGAGACACCGTTGCACGGCGGTGATTAAAGAGTCGATCAACATTCTCATATTTTCCTAAACGTTCTCCAAATGCTCCATACTGGTAAAGAATGGGCGCATTTGCTGGGATAGCCTCTTTGACACGTTCCACACGATAAACCAAGGCATCTCTAGCAATACTCATACGTTCATTAAATATCTCCCAGAATTTATCCATATCACCGTTAGACTCCATGGCAACACGCGGTAGATTAACTGTTACAACTCCAAGATTCATACGACCAGATGTTACATCCTGACCATTTGCATCTCGCCACCCTTGTAGGAAAGACCGACAGCCCATAGGGGCTTTAAAAGAGCCCGTTAAGTCAATAATTTTATCATAAGAAAGGACATCTGGATACATCCGTTTTGTCGCACACTCTAATGCTAATTGTTTAATATCATAATTGGGGCTATTTTCTTCTAAATTAAGACCTTTTTTAAGCGTAAAAATTAATTTTGGAAAAATAGCAGTACGATGCTCGCTTCCTAAACCTTGAATCCGAATTTTCAAAATCGCTTTTTGAATTTCTCGTTCAAACCAATTAGTTCCCAATCCAAAACCAAGCGAAGTAAATGGCGTTTGCCCATTTGAAGTAAATAAAGTATTAATTTCATACTCCAAAGATTGCATGGCATCATATATATCTTTTTGTGTTTTAGCGCGCGCATAGTCTTCTTGTTTATCTTCAATAACCCATTCTTTTGCATCTTTTAAATGTTTTTGATAATTTAACTGTGCATAAGGAGCTAAAAACTCATCAATGCGATCTGCTGTACAGCCACCATATTGACTTGAAGCAACGTTCGCAATAATCTGTGAAATCTGAGCAGTCGCTGTCTGAATAGATTTTGGACTCTCAACTTCTGCATTACCAATCTTAAAACCATTTGCAAGCATTCCCTTAAAATCGATTAAACAGCAATTTGTCATGGGAGTATATGGGCTGTAATCTAAATCATGGTAATGGATATCACCCTTTTGATGTGCATTTGCTACATGAGAAGGTAACATTTTCAGACCAATTGATTTCCCTACAATACCTGCTGTTAAATCACGTTGGGTATTAAACACATCAGAGTCTTTATTAGCATTCTCATTAACAACAGTTTGATCCTTATTAATTAATTTTCCAATAGAAAAATTGATATCTGTAGCCTGTGAACGCTCAAAATCGCGTTGGGTACGATAATTGATATATTCTTGTGCAATAGCGTACTCATTAGCTTCCAATAATTTATGTTCAACGATATTTTGTATTTCATATATCTTGATGTTATCTTTAAAACGATTGTAGATCTCAGCGATGACATGATCTGCAATCATCTCAAGTTTAGCCTCAACTAAAGGAGACATTTTGATAACTTTATTACTAGCTTTTAATAGAGCCGTGTAGATTTTATACTTATCAAAGCTGACCAAACGCCCGTCACGTTTAATCACTTTGATATCAGATTCTGTCATAAATCGTTCTCTTTCCAATACCATCATGTGAAATATCCTCCAGTGACAATTATAGCATGCAAAGAAAAAAAATCAATATATTGTGTCAAGTTTTTTGCTCAGACACAATATATTGATTTTTTAATCTATTTGAAACGATATAGAACAAAATGAGTGATATTTGATAGAGGAACTTCTTGGTAGTGCTTCTTAATATCAGATTTCAGTTCATTTGGTAACTTCTCATTTTTATTTAAGATAAAGTATTTAGCCCCATGCTGAAGCAGCTCGTCCTTCAAAATTTTCTCATTATTTTTTTGCGCTGTATTAATATGTGGCAAAACAAATTGAGAAGCAGATTTTAACCTAGTCTGGCTATAAATGCTAGCAACTTTGTCCCAAACATAAATCTTACCATCTCTATCAATTTTTGTAGTCAAATAATGTGAAATGTCACGCCTTTCTTTACTAAGAGTAACATTTTGATAAGTATTATAAACAAGTAACCCTATCGATAAGGAAAGTAGTAAGAGGGGCAAATAATATGTTTTCTTTACAAAAAGGTCTACGATAAGAGATTTACCAGAGAAATACTGACGTCTATGTGAACGCCTGTCAATCACTTTTTGGTAAAGAGTAGTAATTTTATTACTCGTTAGCAAAAGACCAAATGGTAAAGCAGGTAAAAAGTGGTAAAGGTTAAAATCTCTTGAAAAAATGGCCATTATAGCGTAAATAATAAAAATACAGGCAATAAAGTTCAAGCCGATTTGATAAGATGCTTTTTTACGATTTTGAATAAAATCCCATAGTCCAAAGAGACAACCTGACCCTAGAAGGACAACAATTTGAATTGCTAGACTAAGAAGGAATGAGTGGTTTGTCCTCGCGAAATACGTAAAGGGGTAAAAAATAGCTTTGTCAATATAAGAAGAGATAATCTGTAGATTAAACATAAAGTAACAAACAGTATAAGCAATTAAAATCATACCAAAAACAACGCATAAAAACTGATAAAATCCTCGTAGTGACTGCTTTTGCTTAATATTGGTTGCTGTTAAGAGAACAAAAGAGCAAAGCCAAAAAATCAGTGTTTGGGGATCTATAAATAGTGAGAATGCTGCTAAAATGCCATAAAATATAAATGCTTCATCAACAATATTATCGACACAAAATTTAATTAAAAACCATAGCGAAATGAGCATAAAAGGTAATGCCCACTGTATTGGGTACATACCACCGAATCCTAAGACAATATTCATTATATAGAAAATCAACGTCATGCCTATCGAGACAATTTCACTTTGTGCCACATAATAGACTAATTTATAAAAATAAATTCCAGATACATAGTAAGCAATAAACTGTACAATAAGTAACCAGATACTAGACCCTAAAAGGTAACTTAGAGCAATCGTTACATAGTATAAAAATCCTCCTGTAGCAAAAACATCACTATAAGGAATCTGTCCTTTGGTCATCATCAAACCTGTATAGAGATTCTGAGTCTGCAAACCATTTGCAAAATAAGTCAATAACGGATTTGCAATTGCTAAGAGAGTTGACAAAACGCTATATAATAAAATTGAAAATCGACTAGATTTCTTCATTCTGATAGCCGTTCGTTTACTCATTGATGGGCTATTTTTATAGCTCACTCCAATTGGTTTTTCTAGGTTTTCTACCACTATTTTTCTCCTCATATTTACATACTACCAGTATATCAGAAAACCTTATTTAGTCAATTTAGCCAACACTTGACCGTAACGAATAATATCCCTAAAGTAGTGGTATCTTCTAGACATATATTGTTTGAGAAATTCTTGTTCTTCTAATGTTAGCTGAGTATCTGACATTAACATCACCTCCTTTTACTACATCATCACTATTATTATTCGAAAAAAAAACGACTGAACAATTGCTCAATCGCTTCAATATTATTCTTCATCTAGAAAGCTGTTGAAAACTTCCTCAATCATGTCCCATTCTGCATCTGAATCTTCTGGTATAGGCTGAAGGTCTCCTTCAGTTCCATCGGCATTTTCTGTAAATGAGTAAGCTTGAATCTCAATTTCACCTTGTTCGTCTTCTTCCGCACCTGCAGGAACGAGGAGAACATAGTTTTTGCCAAACTCTTCACGCCCATCAATAGTTAATAGGATTTCAAAAAGTGTTTCGTTCCCATTCTCATCTACAAGAGTGATTACTTCATGTTGATGTTCATGGTTATGATCGTGGTTATGATTATGTGCCATTGTTTCTCCTTTTTATGCCGAATGCTTAAAACATGCGGTCTAAATAATTTTGTAAGATTAGTTGAGCTGCTAATTTATCGATAACTTTCTTACGCTTACCACGACTAATATCAGCTTGCTCAACTAGCATACGCTCTGCTTGAACAGTCGTTAGACGTTCATCTTGATATTCAACTGGAAGATTGAATAATTCAGTGATTTTATCGCCATATGCCTGACTAGCCTCTACACGAGGACCACTTGTATTATTCATATTTTTAGGTAGACCAACTACAAATTTATCAACTTTGTACTCTTTTACTAACTCTGCTAAGCGGTCAAAACCAAAATTTCCAGATTCTTCATCGATCTTAATGATTTCAAGACCTTGTGCAGTGAAACCGAGTGGATCACTAATTGCAACGCCAACAGTTTTCGAGCCGACGTCAAGTCCCATTATTCTCATTACAAATCTATTCCATTTCCTTGTAAATAATAACGAACGAGCTCTTCTACAATCTCATCACGTTCATATTTACGAATTTGATTGCGAGCATCATTGTAACGAGGTACATAAGCAGGGTCCCCACTCAATACGTAACCAACAATTTGATTGATGGGATTGTAACCTTTTTCTTCTAATGAACGATAAACAGCTGTTAATGTTTCACTAATTTCTACTTTGTTACTATCATCTAATCTAAAACGAACAGTTTCATCTGTAAATCCCATACCTACACCTTCTTTCCTTTAATTCTTTCACTTATTATAACTTAAATAAAGTATTTGTACAAGAAATTGATAAACACTATATTAGAAAATCAAAAAGGGAGCACAAGAAACCAAGAGGTGATTCTTTGATTTCTTTACTCCCTACCTTATAGGTGATTTTTACAGGTTATCGTGTGACTCTCACTTATGCTTATCTAAAGCTCAAAGTGCTGCTCGAAGACGAGCTTCTGCATTTTCAACGTTACGAATAGAGCGAGGTAGAAAAGCACGAATATCATCTTCCTTATAACCTACTTGAAGACGTTTGTCATCAATTAGAATTGGACTCTTTAAAATACGTGGATTTTCTTGAATAAGATCAATAACTTCATTTACACTCAACTCCTCAATATTACAATTGAGCGCCTTAGCATAACGATTTTTAGAAGAAACGATACTTTCAATACCACTTTCAGTTTTTGTTAATATTTCTAAAATTTCATCACGTGTTAGTGATTCTTTACCTAGGTTTTGTTCTTTATATGGAAGTTGATGAGCATTTAGCCAAGTTTTTGCTTTTTTACAACTTGTGCAACTTGAAATAGTATAAATCTTAATCATGTGCCTTCTCACTTTCTATCCCATGATAGTTATAGTTTAACATAGTCACAAAAATCAAACATGGGACTTAAGACCTATTTTTTATCAATTTACTAATAAAAATAAATATATTTTAGGGATTTTTAAGCTTATTTTTAGTATAAAAATAAGTTCCAACCACTGTCAGAACTTATTTTAGTTACATTTATTCAAGTTCAAGATGTATAGTTGCTATTTTATTCCTCAATTTCAATAGCATTGTCCAAATCTAAAACAAGATCATCAGCTTCATTTTTTTCTTCAACGAGCTCAGACTGAACTGGCGAATCATCTTCAGTCATTCCAAAGTGCACGCGCACTTTATGGTCAATTTCATCAAAAATTGCTGGATTATCTGCTAAATATTTTTTGGCATTTTCAGAACCTTGTCCAATTTTCTCACCATTATATGAGTACCATGCACCTGCTTTTTGGATAATATCCAAATCACTAGCAATTTTAATTAACTCACCCGTGCGAGAAATACCTTCACCATACATAATTTCGACAAAAGCTTCACGGAATGGTGGAGCAACTTTATTTTTAACAACTTTGATTTTTGTCTCTTTACCAACATTATGATCTTTATGCTCACCAGTTCCCTTGATTTGAGTATTACCACGAACATCTAGACGAACCGATGAATAAAATTTCAAAGCACGACCACCAGGTGTTGTTTCAGGGTTACCAAACATAACGCCTACTTTTTCCCTTAGCTGGTTGATAAAAATTGCGATTGTCTTTGTCTTGTTAATGGATGCTGACAATTTACGCATTGCTTGACTCATCATACGAGCTTGCAAACCAACGTGGCTGTCACCAATATCACCATCAATCTCAGCACGAGGAACAAGGGCTGCAACTGAATCGACAACAACTAAATCAACTGCGCCTGAATCAATCAATTTACCTGCAATTTCAAGACCTTGCTCACCTGAGTCAGGTTGAGACAAGAGTAACTCATCAATATTAACTCCAAGAGCCGCAGCATAGGCTGGGTCAAGAGCGTGCTCAGCATCAATAAAGGCAGCAATCCCACCTTCCTTTTGGGCTTGAGCTACGGCATGAAGGGCAACCGTTGTTTTACCAGATGACTCTGGTCCATAAATTTCGACGATACGTCCTTTAGGATATCCACCTGCTCCTAAAGCGATATCTAAAGCAAGAGAACCTGAACTCATTACTTGAACCTTTTGTTCAGCTCGCTCACCTAAGCGCATCACTGCGCCCTTACCAAAATCTTTTTCAATATTTTTCAAAGCATCATCTAAGGCTTTTCGACGTTCATCACCGAATTTCTTAGTAATTTCTTCTGCTTTTTTCGTTTTTTTAGCCAATGTCTTCTCCTTATATTTCTATGAATCTAGGTTGATTCAAATTTAGAAATCGTTCTACTAATTATAACAAATATTATATCTTTAATAAAGCCCTACGCACCAAGTCAAAAGCATGTAAAGTACTGATATGACGGACATCTGAGCGGCTCTTTCCTCCAATCGATACTTTAATAGAAGAAACGCCTTCAGGGGTTGCAATCCCAATAAAAACTGTACCTGCAGGGTATCCTTCCAACTCATCAGGACCAGCAACTCCCGTTAAACCGATACCAAAATCTGCTTTTAAAAGTTGGCGAGCTTGCTGAGCCATTGCCTCAGCTGTAAAATGACTGACAACTCCATATTCTTGCAATTTTTTCTTAGGGATGCCGAGAAGTTGTGATTTTGCTTCCATACTATAGGTCGTAAAACCACCATTAAAAACTTGCGAAGCACCAGAAAATTCTGCTAACTGAGATTGAAATAACCCTGCTGTTAAGCTCTCTGCGGCAGTAATCGTTTTATTTTGTACTTTCAATAATTCTAAAACAGTACGTGCCATACTATTATTATCACCATAACCATATAATAAATCTTTTAATTTACGGTTATCTAATGTCTTAAGAGCAAGTATTTCTTTTTCTAAGCTATCTAATTTAAAGTCGGCCTCATCCTGATTTTCAGCTTTCGTTGATAACCTTAAAGTTACCTCACCAACCTTTGCATATGGTGCTATAGTTGGATCTGTCTGATTCTTAATTATGTCTTCTAAGATTGTGACTAACTGACTCTCACCAATACCAAAGAATCTCAATACACGTGAATATAATTTTGTGCCATTATTTGACAAAATAGGTACCGCCTGCTCCATAACCATTGGCTTTAATTCACTAGGCGGACCTGGTAAAACCATATATTGGACTCCCTTAGATGTAACGATACCACCAACAGCTAGACCAGTAAGGTTTTGTAGAGGTATTGAGCCTTCAACCAATTGAGCTTGTCGTTCATTATTTGGTGTTCTAGCAAACTGAGGACGACTTGCAAAAAAACGATCCAATTTTTGACTAGCTAATAAATCCACTGTTAATGATTTACCTAAAAATTTAGCCAAAGTTTGTTTCGTTAAATCATCCTCTGTAGGTCCAAGTCCACCACATAGGATAACCATTTGACTGCGCTGACTAGCTATATCTAAAAGCGATAATAAACGTTCCTCATTATCTCCTACAGCTGTCTGGAAATAAATATCAATTCCCAATTCTGCCATTTTCTCCGACAAAAATTGTGCGTTTGTATTAACGATCTGTCCTGTTAAAATTTCTGTTCCTACAGCGATAATTTCAGCCCTCACAACTTCACCCTCTTATCTATTCGAAATAATGACTACATTTTAGCAAAAAAAGTAGCAAAAGTGCTACTTAAAACATATCACATTGATATTACTTGAAATCACATATATTTTCATGGTCATTAACCATACCTGCGGCCTGAATAAAAGAATAGAGGCAAGTTGGACCAACAAATTTAAAACCGCGTTTTTTTAAATCCTTAGATAAGCGTTCGGATAAGGTAGTACTTGCAGGCACATCGTTGTAATTGTTAACTGAGTTAACCTGTACTTTATTATCTACAAAAGACCAAACGTAGCGATCAAAACTTCCGAATTCTTTCTGAATTAATATAATTGACCTAGCATTTTGTCGTGTTGAGAAAAGTTTTAGACGATGACGAATAACCCTAGGATTTTGTAAGATTATCTCTAAATCCGCATCTGACATTGCAGCTACCTTTTCAATATTATAGTGATGAAAAACTTGTCTGAACTCCTGGCGTTTATTTAATACTGTTTCCCAAGATAAACCCGATTGATAAGTTTCTAAACATAGTAACTCAAAGAGTACATGATCGTCATGAACAGCTCTCCCCCACTCTTTATCATGGTAAGCTACATATAATGGATTATCTAAATTCACCCAAGAACATCGTTTCATGTGAAACCTCATTACTTCTAAATTATTTCATCAACATCTTCAAACTAGATTTGATGTATTGCTCCACAGTCTCGTTCGTACCTTCAAAAAAGGCTTTTACTTTTTTCAATTCAGTCGCCTTATACCCCAACGCTAACAAAGCTTCCATAGCTTCTTCAAGATTGCTATTCTGCTCAGAGCTAACCTTACGACTAGTCGCACTCTCACCAGAAGCTTCTACAAACTTCCCTGACAAATCAAGGATCATCTGTTGTGCTGTTTTTTTTCCTATCTTTGGAAATTTAGTCAAATACTTAATATCACTATTATCAATGGCACTTACGAGACCTTCATTGTCATCGACTGCAATAATTGCTAAAGCGGTCGTTGGACCAATTCCTGATACTGAAATTAAATTAAGAAAAATTTCTTTTTCATTTTCCGTATGAAAACCAAATAAAAGATGTGCATCATCGCGAATGACTTGATGTAAGTAGATGGTAACTTCTTGATTAACGTAACCTGAAAAAGAGTAGGGATTTGCCACATATATCACGTATCCCAATCCAGCTGTTTCCACAACAATAAATTTAGCTGTTATTTTACTCAATTTTCCTTTAATATAATCGTACATTCTATTTTCCTATCTCAATATTTTTCATTTTGGTAGCATATAAGATTAAAACCAGACCTGCTAACATAAAAATGGTCAATGTTATTTGAACACCTATTTTTCCTGTAAAATAGCTGAGCGAAACCATGGCACCTGCTAATACACTTGCAACAGGTTGTGCGATAGCTAAAAATCCAGAATATAATCCAATTTTTCCCTCCACCATCATCTCCGCCCTTAGAACCTGACTAGCTGGAACATAAATCATTTCGCCAAAGGTGAAAAACGTCATGGCAATCAAAATAGCTCCAAAAGTGTTTAGAGAAATATTAAAAAGCATTCCAAAACCACAAATCAAGCTCCCTAATATTAGTTGACGTTTCAAAGGCCAATTCTCTATGAATTTATTTATAGTTGTCATTAGTAAGACAATTAATAGAGTGTTTGTAAAGACTGCTAAACTAAGCATTTTAGCACCTGTGATTGTATGTCCTAAAACGGACACTACTTCAAAATTTTGCTTAAGATTGACCGAGAAATAATTATCAACCTGGAGCCAGACAACACTTGAACCAATTGCTCCTAAAGTATAAACAACAAACGCTTTATCCACTAAAACCTGACTATAATTTTTAAAAGTTCCTAAAACTCCCTTATCATGCTTGAAGGTTCCCTCCTGTGGTTTTGTCTCATCAAACTTGAAGTAAACCACGAAACAACAAATCGCTGAAATAATAAGAAGAACTATTAATAATTCAAAAAAATGGTGATCATAGAAAATCCCAGCAATCCCAGAACCTAGCATTACAGCGATGTTAACCAACCAATAACCTATAGTGTAAACAAAGCGACGATTCTGTTCGTTCGTCAAATCAATGGTCATAGCTTCATAGGCAGGGAAATAAAATTGGTGAGATATTTCAATGATAAGGATACCTACAAAGGTCAAGTGTGGCGTAATATGATTTGGAACATTTGCAGCTATAGTTATAGCCCAACCAATGGTTGCCAGCAGTGAACCTATAATCACAACTTTTTTCCTCCCCATAGCATCTGACAAATGGCCTCCATATAAGGTCGCTACAAACCCTGATAGTTGAGTTATGATGATCAAAATTCCTGTAACTAGATTTCCAAAATATTGAACATAATACATTGCCATAAAAGGAAAAATAGCTGAACCAACCGTAATGGAAATAAAACGCAATAATTCTCTTAACTGTAGCTGTTTTGGCAAAGCAAAAAACTCTTTCACTTTTTCTCCCTTCTTCCCTAACAAGTAATTATCAATATTTTCCTAAATCCCTGAGGCTTGTATGATTTTCTTGGATTCGTTTAAACATTTTCTCCATATCAGCTTTTGTAAAATTAACTAAAACAGGTCTTCCATGAGGGCAATTATAAGGATTTTTGCATTGCGCTAACTGATCTAATAAATGACGTGCTGAGTAATCGTCTAGCGTATGGTTTGCTTTAATAGATCGCTTGCAAGACATCATAATAGCCAACTCTGCGCGATATTTTTTCACTGATACTTCATTAGTGAGCAACAACATATCACACATTTCATAAACGCCAGACTCTACCTCTTCTTCTTTCATCCAAATTGGATGTTCCCTTAAAATGAAAGTATTATTACCATACGGTTTCAAGAAAATACCAACATCTTGTAATAATGACATTTTTTCTTGTAATTGAAGAAAATCTGAACTTGAAAATTCAAATAGAAATGGTACTAACAATTGTTGAAGACTATTATCAACCTCACCTATCTTTTCACGGTAATACTCGTATTTTACACGCTCTTGAGCTGCATGTTGATCAATAATATACAACCCACCATTCCCTTGAGCAAATAAGTAGGTCCCATGCATTTGACCAAAAAATTCGAGCTCTGGAAAAGTCGAACTTTCTTCCGAATCTAATTTTTCAACAAGTTTGTTAAGTGACTGTTTACTACTAAGGTAGTCCTGAGAATGAATGAAGTTCTCACTATCAGCTTGATCTCTACTAGCATACTTTATATTAGGAGACTGCGTTGCTCCTTGATTAACAGAGTTTTTTACATCATTGTCAACTGAACCGTCACTTTTGTCAAGGTTTGTAAAGTTAGCAATAGGTTCAGATACAGTATCTGCATCTATAAAAAAGTCATTTTTAGTCCTATCGTAATACAAACCAGACTGTTTTAGTGAGAAGCTTGTTTGTATAGGCTTATCTACACTTCGGGTACTAGTTTTCGCTAAATTCTCTAAAGCATCCGGAATCAAATCATATTGTTTCAGACTCTCAGAAATTGCTGAGCTTATTAAACTCATTAATTCTCGTTCCTTAGAAATTCTCACCTCTTGCTTAGTCGGATGAACGTTGACATCTGCTAGATAAGGATCTATCTGAATATCAATGACAGCAATTGGAAATCTTCCAACCATCAACTTTGAACCATAACCATCTAGAATTGAGCGGTTTAAAAGAAAATTTTTAATGTAACGACCGTTAATTAATAGGGTAATATAGTTTCGGTTAGCTCGTGTCAATTCAGGCAAACTTACATAACCCGAAATTTCAAAATCTAAATCTGCATTTGAAATCTCAATCATTTTTTTTGCAGTATTTAAACCATAAATACCTGCAATCGCCTGTCTCAAATCGCCAGTCCCACTAGTTTTAGTCATTTCTTTACCATCATTTATCAGTGTAAAAGCAACTTCCGGATGCGCTAGACTGAGTCTATTAACAATATCAATAATATGAGCTAGTTCAGACTGTAAACTCTTCATGTATTTCAATCTGGCAGGCGTATTAAAGAATAAATTTTCAACTAAAATTTTTGTTCCACGAGGACTTGAAACAACTTCCTGTTTTTCAATGTTTCCCCCTTTAGCAACAAGTAACGTCCCTTGTTTCCCTTGCTCTGTAGCTGTTTTTATTGTCATTAAACTAATCGAAGCGATTGATGGTAGAGCTTCACCACGAAAACCTAAGGTCCGAATACGAAAAAGGTCACTCTGGCTTTTGATTTTGGATGTAGCGTGACGTCGTAAACTGAGAACGGCATCCTCACTAGTCATCCCTTCACCGTTATCCGTTATTTGAATCTTTTTAAGACCAGATTCTTCAACCTCTATGGTAATTTGGCTACTTCCTGCATCTATGGCATTTTCAACTAATTCTTTAACGACGCTACTAGGCCTTTCAACAACCTCACCAGCAGCAATCTGGTTAGCTAATATATCCGGTAATTCAATAATTTTAGACAAGTTCATCCCTCCTTTTTTTATGATTTTTTGTAACTTTTTTTGTGATATCTTAGCCATTATACCATATTCAAAATATTAATTTGACAATAACACAATTTTTAGTTGACATCACTCCTATTACCTGTTAGACTTAGGGAGCGTAATAAGTTTTGAAGTTGTATTTTTGTTTAACATTTTTACCTTTTTTATTTTTTACAGTAACATTTTTAGAAAGGTAATAAACAAATGACACAAGGTACAGTGAAATGGTTTAACTCAGAAAAAGGTTTTGGCTTTATTTCTAGCGAAACTGGAACAGACGTCTTCGCTCATTTTTCAGAGATTAAAGTTGATGGCTTCAAAACTCTTGAAGAAGGACAAAAAGTAACATTTGATATTCAAGATGGTCAACGTGGACCACAAGCAACAAATATCAATCTTGTTAAATAATTAAAAAAGAGCCTAAATGAATTATTTAGTCTCTTTTTTGTTGCCTAAAGGCTATTTTATAATAATTTCTTTAAATCAAATATAGCATTCATAGCTTGCATTGGAGTTAGATTCATTATATCTATCGCTTCTAACTCCTCAATAACCCTACCTGCATTTGAATGTTCTTCAAAAAGCGATAATTGTCCTTGTTGCTTCCCAGGATCTAGTTCCTCATTTAAGTCAGCAGTAACAGCTTCTTGGGGGGCTGATACGATCAACTGTACTGCATCAGCTTCCAACTGTGATAAAATATCAGTTGCCCTATCCAATAAGTCAATTGGTAAACCAGCTATTTTTGCGACGTGTATCCCATAAGACTTGTCCGCAGGTCCAGGTTCAATTTTATGTAAGAAGGTAACTTCTCCATCTCTCTCTAAAGTAGCCACGTGTACATTGACAAGCCTTGTCAATTGTTCAGATAAATCTGTCAACTCATGGTAATGAGTTGCAAACATTGTTTTTGCCCTAACACGGTCATGAATATATTCTATAATCGATTGAGCTAATGCCATACCATCATAAGTGGCTGTCCCTCGACCTAATTCATCAAAAAGAATCAAAGATTTATCACTGGCTCGTTTTACAGCTTGATTCGCTTCCATCATTTCTACCATAAAGGTTGATTGCCCAGAAATTAAGTCATCAGCAGCACCAATCCTAGTAAATATTGCATCAAATACAGGCAAATCAACTTCGTCTGCCGATACAAAACCTCCCATTTGTGCCATAATAACTGTCAAAGCTAACTGGCGCATATAGGTCGACTTACCACTCATATTTGGTCCTGTAATCAACTGGATATCTGTCTGACTATCAAAATAGATACTATTGGGAATATATTCTTGCACTCCCATCACTTTTTCAACGGTTGCATGACGCCCATTCTTAATCTTAATCTGATGTTCATCATTAAATTTGGGACGAACATAGTGATGATTTTCTGCAACTACTGCCAAACTCTGTAGAACATCAACGGTTGCAATAGTCTTTGCTAACTCTTGAAGACGTTTAATATAAGATTCTACTTGAGCACGAACACGCATAAAAATATCATATTCTAAATTTGAAGATTGCTCGCGAGCTTCGAGCATTTCACCTTCAATTTTGGCTAGTTCTGCTGTTCCATAGCGTTCAGAATTTTTTAATGTCGCTTTACGGAAAAAATGCTCCGGTACTAGTGATAAATTGGAATTGGTCACATGGAAGTAATAGCCGTCTTTTTTATTATAATCAATTTTAAGGGTACCAATACCACTTGCTGCTCTTTCCTTAGCTTCAATATCAGCAATCCAACCTGTACCTTCACGCATCACTGTTCGATAATTATCCAATTGCTTATCAAATCCAGACTTGATAATGTTTCCCTCAGTGATAGTAGCCTGTGCTTCTGGGGCTATCGCCGTATTAATTAAACTTTCTAATTCAGGCATAGTGTCAATTTTGTTGACAATGATGTCAAGCTCAGGTTGATTGAAGGACTGTAAAATCATTTTAATTCGAGGAATTTGTGATAAGGTCTGTCCGAGTTGCAATAGATCTTTAGGGTTGGCTTTTCCGAAAGATACTCTACTTGCTAGGCGTTCAATATCATATACACCCTTTAAACTTTCTGTGAGATCGTTTCTCTCAAAAAAATAATCAAGAAACACTTGAATAATATCTTGACGTTCCTTGATTCGATTCATACTTACCAAAGGCCTGTCAATCCAAGTTCTCAGCATTCGAGTTCCCATCGCTGTTTTAGTCTCATCTAACAACCAGTAAAGACTTCCATGCTTCTTGCTTGTTCTAGCATTCTCCAGTAAATCTAGACTATTTTTCGTTGCATATGACATTTGTAAATAGTCCTTTATTTCATAATGAACGACTTTCTGTAAATGACTAAGTTCACGCTTTTGTGTTCTATGCACATATTGTAAAAGTTTTTCCGCAGCAGATATTTCCAAATCAGTTAACTGCTCATCAATCAAATGAATATCATTAAGTCGTTCGTCTTCGTATGATAAAAGCAAGTTCATCTGCTTCGTCAGTAGGTGATTTTTTTCGTCCGTCAATTGATATCCTACTACAATCTCACGAGCTTTTAAATTTAGTATTTCACTACGGACGGACTCAAAATCTGTTAAAAGGGTTGCCTGAAACTCTCCAGTTGAGACATCCATATATGCTAGACCAAATGTTTGTTGATCTTGCGAATCAATCGCTACTAAGAAATTATTAGCACTATCCGGCTTCGTTGACTCCACAACCGTTCCTGGGGTAACAACTTGCACTACCTCACGCTTGACCACTCCCACAGCTTTTTTAGGATCTTCCATCTGCTCAGCAATGGCTACTTTGTAACCTAATTCAACTAAAACGTCAATATACTGTTGAGCTGAGTGATAGGGAACTCCTGCCATTGGGATTGGCTTTTCTGCGTTCTTATTTCGACTAGTCAAGCTAATTTCCAGGATTTGTGCTGCTTTTACCGCATCATCATAAAATAATTCATAAAAATCACCCATTCTAAAAAGCAAAAAAGCATCTGGATAATTCTCTTTTATATCCAGATACTGTTGCATTCCCGGTGATATCGTTGGCTTGGCCATTTCTCACTCCTAACTAACGGGGCTGGCTGCCATGCTCAGCTCCTCAATCATTATATTTATAAACCTACTGATAGTTCTTTTTCAAAAACTTTGGCAATATCTTCATTTTGACAAATCACCAACAAGGTGTCTGCTCCTGCCATTGTTCCTAAAATCTCTGGCAGCCCTTTCTCATCAATAAAGTTTGCTAAAACGCTAGCCTCCCCTAAATTAGTATTTAAAACTAACATAAAACTTGCTCGCGATACTTTCAAAATATATGAGCGTAAGGCTGGGCTAAATCGATTTGAAGTAGCTGTTGATAAACTATAATATAGCTTACCTTCTGGGCTACGTAATTTTAAAAGACCAATCTCACGCAAGTCTCTTGACAGAGTCGCTTGTGTGACATCGATTCCTTCATTTTTTAAATGTAATTTAATTTCTTCTTGTGTGCCAATCTGCCCTGATTGGATTAAACGTTTAATACGTTTTTGGCGTTCTATTTTATTCATGTTATTCAATCCTTTTTAGTTAGAATTATGCTTACCAAATTATATCAAAAAAAATTGTCTTTTTCACTTAGTAGTGATATCGTAATCATTCTGTAAAAAAGCTATAAAGTAGGCTAGTTCTTTACAGAATGCATTATGAATTTAATCAACAAGTTCTCGTCTATTTTTCATAATTATGTTAAAATAGGGTGACTATATTACTAATTAAAATAGGAGATACCATGGATACAAAACATCTAATTGCGAGTGAAATTCAAAAAGTTGTTCCAGATATGGAACAATCGGCCATTCTTTCTTTATTAGAAACCCCAAAAAATTCGAGCATGGGAGATTTAGCTTTCCCAGCATTCTCTTTGGCTAAAATTCTACGCAAAGCACCTCAAATAATTGCTAGTGACATTGCTGAACAAATTAAAAGCGACCAATTTGAAAAGGTGGAAGCTGTTGGACCTTACGTTAACTTTTTCCTTGATAAAGCCGCAATCTCAAGTCAAGTTTTAAAACAAGTCTTATCTGATGGTTCTGCCTATGCTACTCAAAATATTGGTGAAGGACGAAATGTTGCCATTGACATGTCTAGTCCAAACATTGCTAAGCCATTCTCAATTGGACACCTTCGTTCAACAGTTATTGGTGATAGTTTAGCTAATATTTTTGATAAAATTGGCTATCATCCTGTTAAAATTAATCACCTTGGCGACTGGGGTAAACAATTTGGAATGTTAATCGTTGCCTATAAAAAATGGGGCAATGAAGAGGCTGTCCGTGCTCATCCCATTGATGAACTTTTAAAACTTTATGTCCGTATTAATGCTGAAGCCGAGACAGACCCTAGCGTTGACGAAGAGGCACGTGAGTGGTTTCGTAAACTTGAAGCTAACGATCCTGAAGCAACTGAATTATGGCAATGGTTCCGTGACGAGTCATTATTAGAATTCAACCGTCTTTACGATAAAATGAATGTTACATTTGATAGCTATAACGGCGAGGCATTCTACAACGACAAAATGGATGAAGTGCTTGAACTGCTAGAATCTAAAAACCTCCTGGTCGAATCTAAAGGTGCACAAGTTGTTAACCTAGAAAAATACGGTATTGAACATCCTGCTCTCATTAAGAAATCCGATGGAGCAACTCTCTACATTACACGCGACTTAGCTGCTGCACTTTACCGTAAACGTACCTACGATTTTGCAAAATCAATCTACGTTGTAGGAAACGAACAGTCTGCACACTTTAAACAACTAAAAGCTGTTCTTAAAGAAATGGACTACGATTGGTCCGATGATATGACTCATGTTCCTTTTGGCCTTGTAACAAAAGGAGGAGCAAAATTATCAACTCGTAAAGGAAATGTAATTCTACTTGAACCTACTGTTGCAGAAGCTATTAATCGTGCGGCATCTCAGATTGAAGCTAAAAACCCTAACCTAGCAGATAAAGATAAAGTTGCTCAAGCAGTTGGTGTAGGTGCTATTAAATTTTACGATTTGAAAACTGATCGTACAAATGGTTATGACTTTGACTTAGAAGCAATGGTATCATTTGAAGGTGAAACTGGTCCATATGTACAATATGCACATGCTCGTATTCAATCAATCTTACGTAAAGCTAACTTTAACCCATCTAATAGCGATAATTACAGTCTCAACGATGTTGAAAGCTGGGAAATCATCAAACTCATCCAAGATTTTCCTCGTATTATTGTACGTGCGGCAGATAATTTTGAGCCCTCTATTATTGCAAAATTCGCTATCAATTTAGCTCAGTGCTTCAATAAATATTACGCCCACACACGTATTTTAGATGAAGACGCTGAAATCAGTAGTCGTCTAGCACTTTGCTATGCAACTGCTACAGTATTAAAAGAATCTCTTCGCCTCCTAGGAGTTGATGCTCCGAATGAAATGTAAGAAATGACACTACTAAGACTGTCAAATTTATGACAGTCTTAATTTTTTATATTATAATAATAGCACAATAAGTTACAGGAGAATGCCATGCCATCAGAAAAAGAAATATTAGATGCTCTTAGTAAAGTTTATAGCGAAGAAGTAATACAAGCAGATGATTATTTTCGTCAAGCTATTTTCGAGCTTGCTAGTCAACTTGAAAAAGAGGGGATGAACTCACTCCTAGCTACAAAAATTGACTCACTTATCAATCAATACGTCTTAACACATCAATTTGATGCTCCTAAAAGCATATTTGATCTTAGTCGCTTGGTAAAAACAAAAGCTAGCCATTACAAGGGAACTGCTATCTCAGCTATTATGCTTGGTAGTTTCTTAAGTGGAGGACCAAAATAAAAATACAGGCCAGACAGCCTGTATTTTTATTTATCGTAATTTCTTCGTCGAATTTTAAAATCTGAGCTAATAACTTCATCTACATTTATAACAGAAATAAAAGCATCTGGGTCTAAATCAGCCATGATTTCTTTCACATCACGCACTTCACTTGGGTTAAGAGCTACGTACAAGACATCATGCTCTCTACCTGAGTAGGCACCTTGGCCCCGTAAAAAAGTTACACCCCTATTAATTTCATGCAAAATGGTTGCTGCTGCAGATTCTGATTCTTTGGTAATAATGATCATTCCACGAACAGTGTAGCCTCCGTTTTCGACATTTGTTAACACTTGACTAAATACAAAGCTAGCTACTAACGTATATAGCATCTGTTGTAAATTAATATAAACAAGTGAAGACGTTAGAACTATAGCATCAATAAACAATAAGGTTTGCCCTAATTTTATTCCAGATTTTTCCTCTACAATACGACCAATAATATCTGCACCACCTGTAGTTGCACCATATCTAAATACTAAACCACTACCAGTTCCTGCTAAAATTCCAGCAGCTACTGCAACTAACATCATATCGTTTTTCAAAGGGACTGTTACAGGGATTTGTTGCCAAAACCACATGAAAAAAGACATTAACACTGTACCATATATAGTTAATAATAAGGATTTTTTCCCTAAAATCCTAGCCCCTAATATAAATAACGGGATATTAAGAAGAAGTGATGAAAGTGCTGGATTAACTCCGAAAAGTGCATGGATAATCAAGGTGACACCGGAAATACCTCCTTCAGCCAAATGATTAGCCATATTAAATTTGACAAATCCGAAAGTATAGAGAGCCACACCAAAGGCAATTAAAATAGCTTCTTTTATCTTTGTTTTTAAATCCAGTTTCAACATAGGCTTAATCCTTCCTTATTCAAAAAAGCTAAAGTTGTTTAAACAACTTAGCTTAATAACATCATAATGTTTCCTTAGTGGCGGTTGACCAAAAGTCATATATACAGTTAATCATCATCAACGAATCGTCCAATAATATGAACATTTTCTGCAACGGAAACAAAGGCTTTTGGATCTGCTTTTAGCATTAAATATTTAAAATCACTAAATTCTTCACGTGTTAATATAGTTATTAAAACTGCTTTTTTCTCATGATTATAAGTACCTTCAGCATCATTGATACAGGTTACACCACGATGTAAATCACGATGGATACGTTTAATGACGCAATCAGGCTTACTGGTAACAATCATCGCTTGCATCTTTTTTTGCTTTGTAAAAATGGCATCTGTAACTCTACTTGATACAAAAATGGTCACCATCGAGTACAAAGCGTACTTCCAACCAAATAAAAGACCTGCAAATAATAAAATAATACCATTAATAATAAAAGAAATACTACCTACATCTCTGCCTGTTTTCTTTCTAATTGTCAAACTGATAATATCTGTTCCCCCACTAGAAATTCTAGACTTAAAGCTAAAACCAACACCAGCTCCCATAATTAAGCCACCAAAGATAGCATTGATTAAGGGATCAGTTGTAAGGGTGATTTGAGGCATTAGTTGAATGAAGATAGAGCTTACAGTTACTGTGATAAACGTAAAAATAGTAAATTTATGTCCAATCTTACGCCAAGATAATATCAGCAAAGGGATATTAATGGCATAAAAAGCTAAAGCAACTGGTATTTCAAAAGAAAACCAGTGTTTACTGACAGCTGAAATAACCTGAGCTAAACCAGTTGCTCCACTTGAATAAACATGTCCAGGTTGAAAAAAGAAATTGACAGCAACACTGGATAGAATACCATACAGTAGTGAAGCCGAAATTTTCTCTGCATATTTTTCTCGTGAGATACTTTTTAAAGTGTGTAAGAGACCAAATTTTTTAGCCCATACACTGATAATATATTTTACCTTTTTTTCTAAAGGGGTTCGTCTAGTTTTCATAACTTTCTACAGTAAGTGATAATTCTTCTAATTGTTGTTCTGAAACGAGACTAGGAGCTTGAGTCATTGGATCACTAGCCTTATTGTTTTTAGGGAATGCAATAACTTCTCGAATATTGTCCTTGCCTGCTAACAACATAACAAAGCGGTCAAGGCCTATTGCCAATCCACCATGTGGTGGGAAGCCGTAATCCATAGCTTCAAGTAAGAAACCAAACTGTTCCTGAGCTGATTCAGCGCTAAATCCTAAAGCCTTGAACATACGCTCTTGTGTATCTTTTTGGTTAATACGTAGGCTACCACCGCCTAACTCATATCCATTCAAAACAATATCATAGGCAACTGCACGTACTTTAGCCAAATCCCCTTCCAACTCATGCGCTGTCTCCGCTGTTGGCAAGGTGAATGGATGATGAGCCGACATATATCGTCCCTCTTCTTCTGACCACTCAAACATTGGCCAATCAACAACCCATAGGAAATTAAATTTAGAATAATCAATGAGTTCAAGTTCTTTTGCAATGCGTGTACGAAGCGCTCCTAAAGTCTCGTTAGCTACTTCAAGACTATCTGCTACAAATAGAATTAAGTCATTATTCTCTAGTTGTAAAGCTTCTGTCAACCTACCTTCAATAGCTGTCAAGAACTTAGCAACCGGACCTGAAATAGTATTATCTGCATATTTTAGCCATGCTAAACCTTTGGCACCGTATTGTTTTGCAACTTCTGTTAATTTATCAATATTTTTTCGAGAGTACTTGTCCGCCTTATCTTTGACAACAATCGCTTTAACTACTGAAGCTTCTGAGAACACCTTGAAGTCAACTTCTTTTACAATTTCTGTCAAGTCTTGTAAAAGCATATCAAACCTTGTATCAGGCTTATCAGACCCGTAGTTATTCATTGCATCATCATATGCCATCCTTGGGAATGGTAAAGAAACCTCTAAACCTTTAGTGTCTTTCATTACTTTAGCAATCATACCCTCAACAATGTCTTGAATTTCTTGATCACTAAGGAATGATGTCTCTAAGTCAACTTGTGTAAACTCAGGTTGACGATCTCCACGTAAATCCTCATCACGGAAACATTTGACAATTTGATAATAACGATCAAATCCTGCATTCATCAATAGCTGTTTTGTAATTTGAGGGCTTTGTGGAAGGGCATAAAAATGTCCTTGGTTGACACGTGATGGAACCAAGTAGTCTCGTGCCCCCTCTGGAGTTGATTTTGTTAGCATCGGAGTTTCGACATCAATAAACTCTAAGTTGTCAAGGTAATTACGGATTGAGTGTGTTACTTTCGCACGTAATTTGAAATTTTCAAGCATTTCCGGACGACGAAGATCCAAGTAACGGTAACGCATGCGTGTATCATCATTTGCCTCAATACCATCTTTAATTTCAAATGGTGTTGTTTTCGAGGTATTAAGAACCGATAATTCTTGCACTTTTAATTCAACTTCTCCTGTTGGTAAATTATCATTAGCTTGTTCTCGTGCTGTCACTACACCGCTAACCTCTATAACAAATTCACTACGGAGACTTTCTGCGGTTGCCATAACTGAGGCTGATACTTCTTCAGGATTAATAACTAATTGCATGATTCCCTCGCGATCGCGAAGATCAATAAAAATAAGACCTCCAAGGTCACGACGACGACCAACCCATCCTTTTAAAGTAATCGATGTTCCTATGTGCTCACTACGAACACGCCCAGCATACATACTACGTTTCATCTATTTTCTCCATTTAAAATATTCATTCCAACCTATTATAACAAAAAGCACCTAAAAACCCCACCCATTAAGGAGAGTTTTTAGGAACTGTTTTACAATCCTAATTGTTTAAGCACAGATGAAAAACCTGTTTTAATGTTTTCAAAACTAACTTTAACTTCTTGACGTGTTTGATTATTTTTTAAACTGACCTCTTTCGAATCTACTTCACTGCTACCTAATGTCATAATTACTTTAGCATTAAAAGTATCTGCAGACTTAAATTGGGCTTTGATTTTACGACCCAAATAATCACGTTCTACTTTAAAACCTTGATGACGTATTGATTGTGCCAAATCTAAGGCAGCTAGATTAGCCTCTGGTCCTAATACAGCTATATACAGATCTATAGTATTTTCTATTGGTAAAGGAATCCCTTGCTTATCTAATATTAAGAGCAAGCGTTCTAATCCTAACCCAAAACCAAATGCTGGTGTTTCTGGTCCACCAAAGTAGGATACTAAGCCGTCATAACGGCCTCCGGCACAGATCGTTAATTCATTATCTTCAATCTCAGTGATAAACTCAAAAATAGTATGGTTATAATAATCAAGACCACGAACCATATTAGTATCAATGATGTATGGAATATTTAGAGCATCAAGCATATGACACACAGTATCAAAGTGGGCTTGGCTTGACTCATCTAAATAATCTAAAATAGAAGGAGCATTTTCAACTGCTACTTTGTCTTCTGGCTCCTTAGAATCTAGTACGCGCAATGGATTTTCATTCAAACGACGTTGACTATCCTTAGACAATTGTTCACGTATGGGTGTTAAGTAATCAATAAGAGCTTGGCGATAGGCCTGACGACTTTCTGGACTCCCTAAACTATTAAGATGAAGTTTAACGTTTTTGATACCTAAATCTTCAAATAGATGATGTCCCATTGCGATTGTTTCAACATCAGTTGCTGGATTATTTGATCCAAAGCACTCAACGCCTACTTGATGAAATTCTCGTAAACGACCAGCCTGTGGGCGCTCATATCGGAACATTGATCCAATATAATACATTTTGGTTGGTTTTTGAACTTCTGGTGCAAATAGTTTATTTTCAACATAAGAACGTACAACAGGTGCTGTTCCTTCTGGACGAAGCGTAATGTGACGATCTCCTTTATCATGAAAATCATACATCTCTTTTGTAACGATATCCGTTGTATCCCCAACTGAGCGACTAATAACCTCGTAATGTTCAAACATTGGTGTACGAATTTCATCATAATGATATTGTTTAAAGAGATTGCGTATAACATTTTCAACGTATTGCCACTTTGCTGATTCTCCAGGTAAGATATCCTGAGTCCCTTTTGGTTTTTGAAGTTTCATAAGTTTACCTCTTCGATTAGTTTTCTCTTTAAACATTCTACCATTTTTTCTTATATTTTAAACAAGCATATATCATTTACTTTAGTTTGATAGTATTTTCACCATGAAATTGTAAAAATAAAAAGTTTTGTCAAGTAACTTTACTTTACAAAAAAGATATGTTATCATAGTGAAGTTGATGAAAATCAAAACTTACACATCGAAAGGAAGAATAAGAAAATGGCAGTACCTGCACGTCACACTTCAAAAGCGAAGAAAAACAAACGTCGTACACACTACAAATTGACAGCTCCATCTGTACAATTCGACGAAACTACTGGAGATTACTCACGTTCACACCGTGTATCACTCAAAGGATACTACAAAGGACGTAAAATCGCTAAAGCTAACGAAGCTAAATAATAGAAGGGAGATACCATGCGCGTAAATATTACACTTGAACATAAAGAATCTGGTGAACGCTTGTACCTTACTTCAAAAAACAAACGTAACACTCCAGACCGTCTTCAATTGAAAAAATACTCACCAAAACTTCGTAAACACGTTGTTTTCACTGAAGTTAAATAAGACATCATACAGAAAGCCTATGAAATCAACGTTTCTA
>OCJM01000025.1_pt1 | contig 32770 bp, 36 predicted proteins | sample 1480791 | NCBI WGS metagenome assembly OCJM01 (sample SAMN05301486, study PRJEB22388) | human gut metagenome | isolation source: Infant 2 DOL 6 gut | host: Homo sapiens | place: USA: Pittsburgh, Magee-Womens Hospital of UPMC | collected 2013/2014
AAAGCAAGAAAAATCCCCAGAAGTATAACTTCTGAGGACTTTGTCTTCAATCTGAGACAGTGCCCTTAGGTACTGTCTTTTATTTATAGAGAGTCATTATCCTACACTAACACATTTTAGTCATTAATTAACGTCAAAAAGTTTTCAATCATTTTCATTCCATCAATACTCCCGATTGACTCAGGATGAAACTGCATCGCATATACCTTTAAGCTGGGGCAATGGAATGCCATGATTTCATTATCCTCATTTGATCGTGCAATAATAGCAATATTCTCTGGTAAATCAGTCACTACCAATGAGTGATAACGCATAACTTGGGTTGGACTATCAATTCCCTTAAACAAACTAGTATGGTCGTTTATTGTTACCCAACTTTGTTTACCATGCATAACGTGATTTGCTAAATTTAATCGCCCACCCAAGCACTCAGCAAGCGCTTGATGCCCCAAACAGATACCTAGAATAGGTTTCTGTCCTATAAACTGATTGATTAATTCTAATATTTTCCCAGCATCCTTTGGGTGTCCTGGTCCAGGTGATAAGACGATAGCTTCTGCGCTCTCAGCTAATAAAAAAAGGTTAGGATCATCATTTTTTATGACGAATATTTCTTTATAGACACTTAAATATTGCTTTAAATTATAGGTAAAAGAATCGTAATTATCTACCAATAGTAACATTTTATAGACCTTTCCTTGTACTTTGACCTCATTATACACTAATTGTAAAATATAAAAAAGGCTCAGAGGAATAACTATTCCAACCTCTAAGCCTCACAGATTATGCCTTTTGAATAGCCTAAATTTTCTAGACCTCCATCATGCCGGCTTGTAATTGGTACATACGATAATAAGTCCCTTTTTGGTCTAATAAAGACTCGTGATTCCCACTTTCAATTATCTTTCCTCTATCAAGAACATAGATACAATTAGCATCTTGAATGGTTGATAAGCGGTGAGCAATGGCAATTGTTGTTCGACCTTGACGCATTTTTGCTAACGAATCTTGTACAATCTGCTCTGTTTCCGAATCAATATTTGCTGTCGCCTCATCTAAGATTAAAATTTTAGGTTTACTAGCCACAGTTCTGGCAAACGCTAATAGTTGGCGTTGTCCAGTTGAAAAACTTGACCCACGTTCTGAAACAGCTGAATCGTACTTATCTGGCAACTTCTGAATAAATTGATCAGCATCAACAAACTCTGCTGCGTCCTGTACCTCTTGATCGGTGATGTCTTGGTACATTTTGATATTAGATTTAATAGTGCCATGATATAAAAAGGGGTCTTGTAAGACGAGTCCAATATTCTTTCGCAATTGTTCTTGTGAGTAATCCCTAATATCCTTCCCATCTAATAAAACTTGTCCAGATTGAAATTCGTAAAACCTCATAAAGACATTAATAATAGATGATTTTCCAGAACCTGTCGCTCCTACAAAAGCAATAGTTTCACCTTTTTTAACACTAAAAGAAACATTATCAAGGATTTGTTTTTTTCCATCATATGAGAATGATACATTTTTAAATTCGATATTTCCTTCTCTCACAAAAGCTTCTGTATTTTTTTGGCTTGGTTCAAAACCTGTTTCATCAATCAGATCAAACACACGCCCTGCTGATACCATTGATGTTTGTAAGGTTGAAAAATTTTGCGTTACTTCAATTAAAGGGTCAAATAGACGATTAACGTACTGAATAAAAGCATACATTAATCCTGCCGTAAGACCTCCTTTAACTCCTGTAAATCCAAAATAAGACATAAGAACAGCATATGCTAGGAGTTTTAAAAGAGACATCGCCGGTCTTAAGAAGAGACTATCAAGAGCCATAGAACGATTGGCATACACAACATGCTCTTTGTTAATTTCCTCAAATTCAGTCTTCAAGCGCTCTTCTTGACCAAAAGCCTGTACAATGCGAATTCCTTCAATACTTTCTGATAATTTACTGTTGATATCACTAAGTAAAATTCTCGTTTTAGCAATGACAGTGACTGATTTTTTCCGATAGACATTCACTAATATAAAGATAACAGGTAACAAAAGAGCGACGAGTCCTGTTAGTTTAATGTCTAGCATCAACATAGTGTACAGAGTAACTGTAAAAATAAATATCGCCGAGATAAAACTTGATAAAATACCCGAAAACATATCAGATATTGCTTCAGTATCATTAGTAATACGTGACACAATAGATCCTGCCGGTGTCCTATCAAAATAAGACATGCCTAGCCTTTCCATATTAGCAAAAGCATCTCTACGAATATCTCTAACAATACTATAAGAAACACGCGCAAAAAAGAGATTCCCAAAATATTGAATTAAGGTCTGCAAGACATACATTGAATAATATCCCACTAAAATAAGAACTGCTGTTTGATTAACATTTGTCAGATAGTGATCAATAAAATGTGAAGCAATTAAAGGAATAATATTTTTAACAACAGTCGTCAACAATAAGAGAGATAGAGCTAATACTGTAAACCATTTATAAGGGCGTAAATAGGAGATTAATCTCTTAAAGACTTGCCATTGATTAGACTTCATCAAATGCTTCCTCCATTTCTAATTGCTGTGAGGCATACGTTTCAGCATACCAACCACCTTTATTTAGCAACTCTTGATGTTGACCTCGCTCAATGACTCTGCCGTCTCGCATAACTAAGATAAGGTCTGCGTGCACAACAGCTGATAAACGATGTGCTGAAATAATAGTCGATTTCCCTTGACGATTCGTTTTAAGATTCTCAACAATAGCATGTTCCGTTTTAGCGTCCACTGCTGATAGAGAATCATCCAAAATAAGAATATCTGGATCTAAAATCATGGCACGACTCATCGCAATCCTTTGTTTTTGTCCACCAGATAATGAGACTCCTTTTTCTCCAATTAGAGTCTCAAATCCTGCTGGCATCTGTTCAATGTCATCGTAAACATGTGCCAATTTAGTTGCTTCTTTGACAGCATTGATAGATAGAGTTGGATTTCCAAAGCGAACATTTTCTAAAATACTGGTAGCAAATAAAAACTGATCTTGAGGAACATAACCGATTAGTTGACGTAACTCAGACAATCGATAATCACGTATATCATGTTTATTTAAAGTAATTTTCCCCTGAGTCACATCATGTTCACGTAGCAATAACTTAATAAGACTTGTCTTCCCTGATCCCGTTTGACCTACCAAACCTAAGGTTTGACCTTTTTCTAAGGTGAAATGAATATCGGCTAAGGTTTCCTCATTGTCGTATCTAAAGAAATCAATATCATATCTTAATGTTCCATTGACAACAGGTTTGATAGGATTTAAAGGATCAGTTATATCCGATTCTTGCTCAAGTAGACTATTAATACGGTTATAAGAAACACTACCACGCTGTACCATATTGAACAAGAAACCAATCGCCATCAAGGGCCATACCAACATATCTAAATATGTCACAAATGTTACCAAGTCACCAACAGTAACTTGACCTTTTGAAATCATAAAAGCTCCCATAGCCAATGTTAATACGTAGGAGGCACCTATAAAAAGAAGAACTAAAGGATCAAACATGACATCATAAGTCATGGTCCGCATGTTCTTCACGAAAGTCATCTGATTAATCTCTTGAAAAGAAGCAATTTCTTGTTCTTGATAACCAAATGATTTAGTCACTTTGACGCCAGAGACACTTTCTTGCACTTTATTATTTAATTCTGAAAAGGCTGCCTGAGATTCTTTGAAGGTTTCATGGGTTTTTCGCCCCAATTTACTAGTTGCTAAGGCCATTAAGGGCAAAGGGATAACCGCAATTAATGTCATTTGCCACGAAATAGTAAAGAACATGGTGATAAGCGTTACTAATGCTGTGATAGAGGCATCCACTGCTGACATAACTCCTCCTCCTGCAAGACGTGTTAGAGAATTGATGTCGTTGGTCGCGTGCGCCATTAAATCACCTGTACGATATTTCTGATAAAAAGAAGGAGACATTTTTGTAAAATGTTCAAATAAACGGTATCTGACAACTTGGCCTAATTTGTAAGAAGTCCCTAAAATATACATACGCCAAATATAACGCAGCCCATACATAGCTAAAGCTGACAAAACCAAACCTAATAAATTCCATAGTAATTGTGGTCTTGTTAATTTTCCAGTTGTAATAGCATCAATAACTGATCCCATGATTTTAGGAGGGATAAGATTTAACACTGCAACCAAACTTAATGACAAAATCCCAATAAGATAGCGCTTCTTTTCTTCCTTAAAAAACCACCACAAATTTTTTATAATAGACATATTTTTCCTTTCTCAAAGGTTGAAAAACATCATAATTAAGTCAGAAGACCAAATCAATCAGAAGACATAAAAAGTGTTTTAAAATTCTCATTTAACAACTCTCTATTATGCCTCTATAAGCTTACTTTCGTCAACTAAAGTGATCCTTTTTAAATAGTAAAAGGCTTGAACAATATCATAGCCTTTACATTATTTTCATTTTCTAATAGTTAGAAGCCAACCTTTTATGTTTCGATAACTCCATAGGGCGAAAGGACCGCCTAAGGTATTTGTCCATAGATCGTCGATTTCAAAAACCCGATTAGCATCTATTAAAATATCTAAAACAACTTGAGTACACTCTATGAAAAGAGACATCAAGAAAGCAAGTAATATAACGCTTTTATATTTCCGTAAACTTGGCTTTAGGGATAGTAACCCTATAATGAGAGGAAACAGCAGTAAAATATTCACTACATTTTGACCAATAACCCAAAAAATCTCTTTAAAGCTAGTTAGCTGATCTAAACTACGAAAAGAATTAAATGGTACTAAAAGAGCTACAATTCTTCCGAAGCGCTGAACATTCGGAGTTGATACCCCCTCAATCATAATTTGAGGCCCAAAACACATCCTGACAATAATAAGACAATAGATAACCACTAACATCCAAACGAAACGACGACTAATCTTTGTCAATTCCCCATCTTCAGTAAGTAATCTTTTAAGCATTACCGCCCTACCTTCGCTTTTTGACGATCGCGTTTCATTGTGTTTGAACGTAATTGTCCGCAAGCTGCATCAATGTCCGTACCATGTTCTTGACGAACAACACAATTAACTCCATTTTTCTTCAAAACATCATAGAAAGCTTCCACACGCTCTTTAGGACTACGACTATACTGGTCATGTTCTGAGACAGGATTGTAAGGAATTAAATTGACATAAGATAATTTGCGAATCTTTTTCGTTAAATCTGCTAACTCTTGAGCATTTTCTGGGGTATCGTTGACACCATTTAACATAATATACTCAAATGTTACACGACGGTTAGTCGTCTCAATATAATATTCAATAGCCGCAAACAACTTTTCAAGAGGGAAAGAACGATTAATACGCATGATACTTGATCGTAATTCATTATTTGGAGCATGAAGAGATACTGCTAAGTTAACTTGTACACCTTCATTTGCAAATTCACGAATTTTATGTGCTAAACCTGAAGTAGACACTGTAATGTGACGTGCACCAATAGCTAATCCATTATCATCATTAACTGTACGCAAGAATTTTAATACATTGGTATAGTTATCAAAGGGTTCACCTATTCCCATGACCACAATGTGACTAACGCGCTCACCTTGTCCACGTTCATCAAAATATTTTTGAACAAGCATAATTTGAGCAGTGATTTCGCCATTGTTAAGATCACGTTGTTTCTTTATTAAACCACTTGCACAGAAAGTGCAACCAATGTTACAACCAACTTGAGTCGTTACACATACTGATAAACCATAATATTGACGCATCAAAACCGTCTCAATCAGCATGCCATCAGGTAATTCAAAAAGGTATTTAACAGTTCCATCAGCAGATTCTTGAACAATACGTTGTTTTAGAGGATTGACAACAAAATTCTCATTCAAAAGTGCAATAAAATCTTTGGAAATGTTAGTCATTTCATCGAAGCTTTGCACACGCTTTTTATAGAGCCAGTCCCAGATTTGTGAAGCACGGAATTTCTTTTCTCCATGTTCAATAGCCCAAGCTATTAGTTCATCGCGAGTTAAGCTATAAATAGAGGGTTTATAGTCGGGTGTATCAGTTTTTTTAGACATAATATTTTCTTTCTTCATGGTGGAATAAACGATTACAGTTTATCCTTTTCTTATTTTTTCTTACGAATAACAAAATGCTGCTTTGCAGAGGTCATTTCCTTATCTTGCTCTTCTTTAATATGACGTTCTTGACGGCGTTTTGTGTCTTTACGCTTTTTACTTGTAAAATGAGCATTGGCATTTGACTGGGAACGATTATTTCTAGTTTGTGACTTTGATGATTGTGATTTGGATCTTGACTTACGACGCTTATGAGGTCTTTCATCATCAAATTTAATATCTCTAGGATTTGGATTCTCCAACACAAAATAAGCACAACCAAAGTTACAATACTCTTTAATATAATCTTCTAAACGTGAAATCCGGCTATTTTTTCTAATCGTACTAGCATCTTTGTAAAAGCCTCTTAGCCTCAACTGCTCGTTACCCCAATCGCCAACGATAAAATCATATTTTAATAAAATCTCAGAAAAACGTTGTCCAAAGACAGTCACATCAAAAGCTGATTTTTCATTAATAACAAGTTGAAATTCAATATCATCACTTTTAACGATATTTTCAAAGTGAATAAACTGTGGGCCAGGATACTTATTATAGTTAAGCATCTCTGGTGTCACTTCTTTTCGCATAATACTCCTTTCTCTAAAATCATTGAGAGAAACGACTAGCTTCTACTCTTTATTTATCTATTTTTCATTTATAGTGTCATATTTATTAAATAATCTGCTACCACATCTCTGAGTAATTCAGGAAAAAGCAAGTCTACTTTTTTTGTTTTTAAACACTCAAAATACGATGCAAAATAATACTGATCAACGATTACAAGAATCACTTCTTCTTTGGCATCAATATCTTTCTCATTATACACTATTTTTCCATTTTTGTAATCAAATCCCGAATGTAAAACTTCTCCAAAGTACTTGCCACGAAAGCCCATACCATGAATCTTTTGTTGCGCTAAAAATTGACCTTGTTGATAAATAGTTTCATAAATCTCTAAAAGTTCTTGACTACTCACTATCAATTTAGCGAGACGCATTTGATGAGGTAATGATTCATGCAGATTTTTCCTCGAAAAGTCTTTTTCAAATGGCTGAACAATTAAGCCAGAATTGATAATAGCAACATCTGCACCTGCGTAAAACAGCATCGCATCCATGACTAGTTGACACGATTCTTCTAATGATAATGGTTCTGGAAAGGATATTAAACTTTCTTTTCTAAGCTGTTCTTTACCTTCTGACTCAATCTCCTTAGCCCAGTCACTGTCCGAAGGATAACCAGTTAGTTGTTTTGTATCATATGTTGAGATTAAAATATCTTTTAGTGTATGATTATCAAAAGTTATATCAATACTCCCAACAAAGCGACCATATTTACCAGCTGCTGCAAGATATGTACCGGTAATTAGCTCCCCTTCCTCAAATAAATGGTGTGTATGTGCACCTATAATAAGGTCAATTTCTGAAAATTCTTGAGCAATCCTTGTATCAAAACGAATACCTAAATGACTCATCAAAATACGACAATTTGCCTCTTTTATCTCATTTATTTGTAAATGGCATTTAAGACAGTCAATTGGATCTTCTATCGTCCACCCATTAGGTTCATAGGTTTTATAATAAGGAAAAGTATAAGCTAAAAAAGCAAACTTAGTTCCTTGCTGTGTCTCATAAATAATGTAAGGTTTTGCCCAACTCGGTTCGATTATGTTATCTTTTAGATTACCAACAATAACCGTAAAATCTGAATCTTTGTAGACTTGGTCCAAGTCTTTTTTGGATAAACCAACTCCTTCATTATTACCAATAGTAGCAAGCTCAATACCCAGTTCATTCATCAATTGGACATTAGCCTTGCCCGAGCTTGCTTCTGTCAAAGGATGGCTTTTATCAATATTATCCCCCAAGTCAAGTGAAATCGTCTCTATTGGCTGCGCTTGATTGTCATGAAAAAATCGTTTTACCTTAGGAAAATTCTCAAAATGAGAGTGCAGATCATTTAAATGTAGTATTCTTATAAGCTCTGTCATACTATCATTTTAGCACTTTGATAGTTAAATGTCGCAAAACAAAAAAGCCGAGCAGACGCCCGAACTCTTTGAGTTTATTTTGTTTTTTTCAAATAATCAATAGCTTGCTGAACATTTTGAACTGGTACAATTTTCATCTTCGTACCTAATCGCTTAGCTGCTGCTTTTGCCTCTTGATAATTCGTCTGAACCTTTGTTTTGCCTTTTTTAGCATTTTTATCGATCGGATTATTAGGAACAAAGAAAATATCCATTCCTTTTTTAGCCGCTGAAACAACTTTCAAACCTGCTCCACCAATATCGCCAACATGCCCATTTTGCTCAATAGTACCAGTACCTGCAATCTTACGTCCTTTACGTAAATCTTCTTTAACCAATTGGTCGTAAATCGCTAAAGTAAACATTAAACCTGCACTTGGTCCTCCAACACCTTCAGTATTAAAGTCCACAGGAACATCAGATGATACTTCTGTATGGTCTGTCAAACCGATACCAATACCATTTTTACCGTTTGATAGTTTAATAACTTTACCAACCGATTCTTTCTTTTTACCTTGACTTGTGTATTGTACCTTTACTTTATCACCTAGATGAAGAGCTGCAACATATTTGATAAGTTGAGAAGAATTTTTGAAACTTTTGCCATTAACTCCTGTGACTGTATCAGCTAAATGTAATCTATCTTTAAATGTCGAATTTTTAGCTAAGTTAAGCACATAAACTCCTTTATAAGTAAGAGATACTTGCTTATTAGCTAACTTTAAAGCTTGATAGACGGACTCATTTTGAGAAGTCTCCATGTAGAATTGATTAATTCTGAGATAATCGTCATTACTAAAGCCACCTGTTGTCTCCTCTTTACTAGATAATTCTGTAAAAGGAGTTAACCAAGCATAAAGAACCTGAGCTGGCGTTGCTTGACTGACAGAAACCGCTACAAAATTGTACGAACCCTTAGCTTTATCAGCCTTTTTATTCACTTTCAATACCGAACGGATATCATAAGCTCCACCTGGCATTTCCAAATAATAAGGTAGCCTCACCACAAGGCTTGCTAATACTAACAATAAAAAAGCAAAACCTATAATCCACCATTTAAGCAGACCTAGTAAACTTTTATGTTTTCTTTTTGGATCTTTATTCTTCACTCATTTTCTCCACTTCTCTAACAACACTCTTTGGAACAAAAGACTTCACAGAAGCCTTAAAATGTATCAATTCACGGATGCGACTAGATGATATCGGACTCAAAGATGGCGACGTTGATAAATAAACTGTCTCAATATCATCTGCCAACTGTTTATTAAAAAACTCCAAATTGGCTTCATAATCAAAATCCTGGCTATTACGCAGACCTCGAACAAAATATTTTGCTCCCACTTCCCTTGCTAAGTCAACAGCTAATCTATCTTGCGCCACTAAAACTGAAACATTCTTAAACTGACGGATAGCTTCTTCTAACATTTTTTTACGGCACTCAATCGAAAAGTAACCTTGCTTCTCAAGGTTATAACATAACCCAATGTAAACATGATCAAATAGATAGCTGGCGCGCTCAATAATATCTAAATGTCCATTAGTAACAGGATCAAATGAACCTGTAAATAAAGCTTTCTTTGTCATTCGTCATCATCTCCACAATAATACAACCATAAAAAGACTACCACAGGAATCAGGCGAACAATGTCTATTGCCTCAAAACCGTTAGCTATCCAATTGATAAGATTTGGCAAAAAAGTAATCATTGCCATTAATAGATACAATGGATTTTTTGTTCTTGATAATGAACAAACTCCTTCATCATTTTTGAAGTGATAATGTTTTAGCAACTCTTCTAAATAGTGAAGGCGCAACAACAAATAAATCAATATGACTAAGATGAGAATAATCATCACTAACTTGTAATCCATACCAAAGCCTCCTAACGAACGTAGACCGTTACTTTAGAAATGCCATAAATTTTCTGTTTCCATATCCCAAAAGAAGCAATTTCTTCAGGTAAATCAACTGATTTGTCCGTTTCACAAACAATCATGATATCATCGCCTAATAAACCCTTGCTATCCATGATTTGGATTTGCTTTACAATTTCTTCCTTAGCATATGGCGGGTCCAACAAGACCAAATCAAATTGTCCCGTTAATTGTTCTAAAGCACGGTTGGCTTCCATTTTTAATAATTGAAATTGCCCCGGACTCTTAGTCATTGCAATATTTTCTTGAATAACGACCTGCGCACGCCTATCTTTTTCAACTAGGACAGCTTGGTCCATTCCCCTTGAGATCGCCTCAATAGCTAAGCTACCACTGCCAGAAAAAAGGTCTAAAACACGACCACCTTCAAAAAAAGGACCAATCATATTAAAAATAGCGCCTTTAACCTTATCAGTTGTTGGACGAGTTGTTTTTCCATCAAGCGTTTTTAAAGGACGCCCTCCAAATGTTCCTGCTACTACTCTCATAACCACTATTATAACAAAAAATAAGGTAGAGTTATCAAAAAAATTGCTTATAACAAACAGAGAAGATAGTATCTCTTTTCCTTCTTTTTTGATATGATAAGCTAGCAGTAAGAGAAACGAGGTTCCCATAATGATTAAAAAATTATTATTAAGTTTAATAGCCATATTATGCCTTACAACGCTAAAATCAAACTTAAGTAGCGCTGACACCATGACTATTTCTCCACAACAATACCAACACATGATAACAAATAGTGACTTAATCGCCATCACAGATAAGGCGTTAGTAAGCAAAAGTCAACAATCTGAAGCGACTATTTTTATAGGACGTCCAACTTGCCAATATTGTAGAGCTTTCTTATCAAAATTATTAAAATCTCAAGCCACACTTCATTCAAAAATTTACTACCTTGATAGTCAAAAATACAAAGGGAAACGATTGAAGAGTTTTTTCAAAAAGCATCATATTACCACTGTTCCAAATTTAGCACATTATCAACGAGGAAAAATGACTAAATATCTTGTTCAAGGAAGCCAAGCTACACCTCAACAAATCCAAACTTTCTTAAGCCAAAAATAAACTTATTGTTAAAATCAGCCAAACAAAACTGCTTGGCTGATTTTTTATAATATATTTTCAAAAGTATCTCTGACTTCTTTTGGCCAGACACTTGACTGTACTTCTCCAATATGTTTTTTACGAAGCAAGAACATAGCTAATCGTGATTGACCAATCCCCCCACCAATAGTCAGAGGGAAGAAACCACGTAATAGCGTCTTATGCCACTCAAACACTAAACGATCTTCATCGCCGGTGAGAACAACTTGACGTTTAAGAGCATCTTCATCAACTCGAATTCCCATTGATGATAGTTCAAAGGCAGTTCCAAGCTGTTCGTTCCATACTAAAATATCACCATTGAGACCTTTAAAACCATTTTCTGATGGTGTTGTCCAGTCATCATAGTCCGGTGCACGACCATCATGTGGTTTACCATCTGCTAACTCTCCACCAATACCAATCAAAAAGACTGCGCCATACTCCTTAGCGATGGCGTTTTCACGCTCTTTAGGGCTTAAGTCTGGGTATTTTTCTACCAATTCTTCTGTATGAATAAAGGTAATACGCTTTGGTAAAATGGATTCAATATCAAAACGAGCTTCCACGGCAAGCTCTGTTAGGCGGATAGCTTTGTAGATTTTTTCCACAGTTTCTTTTAGGTAGTCCAAATTACGTCTACCATCGGGAATGACCTTCTCCCAGTCCCACTGATCTACATAAACTGAGTGTGTTGGATCGAGAGAATCTTCATCTGGACGAAGAGCTTTCATATGAACGAAAAGACCTTCTCCCTCATTAAACCCAAATCTTGCCAAAGTATGACGTTTCCATTTAGCCAATGAGTGAACGACTTCAAATTCAGCTTCAGGTATATTAAGGACTTTCACCGATACAGGATGTTCAATACCAGATAAATTATCTTGCATACCATCCCCGACCTGACTAAGAATAGGTCCTTGCACTTCGACGATTTCTAACTTATCAATCAAATATTGTGTAAAAGTATTTTTGACAAAAGAAATCTCCTGTTGCTGATGAATAAAGCTTTTCTTCATATGTTCCTCCTTAAATTATAAAATGTTAGAGCTATTATACTCCTTCAAGTAACAAAATGGAAGAGGAATTGTAGAATTATTCTGACTTTTTTACAAGTTTTTTTCTGAAAGTCATTACTCTAGAATTGTTTTTGCCATGACTTGTCGCAATTCCTTGGTCATTCGCCGTGGTCCTCTCACAGTCTTAACGCCGTGTTCTGCTAAAAATGCTACAGGATAGGTAGAATCTTCAAATTGCCTTATCAGTTTGAGTCGCATATAAGCTTTGACATCTCTTGCTCCTAAGTAAGTACTTGTTTTAAGGTCACGTTCTATCACTTGACAGACATAGCGCAAAGCACGAATAGGTGCTGTAATATAAATAAACACATAATCTCCCACCGCAATCTTTCCTTTTTGAGTCCAATCAATCAATTGATGCTCTGCAAACTCCTTATCAATATCGTAAAATTTAGGATTAGCAGGAATAATCCAAAACTCTGGCTCAGAATTTGATTTTTTATTGGGAGAAACAAGCTTACGACTATCTGATACCAATTTAAAAATTTCTATATCAGACAAAGTATTGTCTAAAACGATAGATACCCAAGTCTTTTTAGACATATGATAAGAAGGATAAACACCTTCTTTTTGTAAGAGTATTTCCATATCTTGAGGATTGACTTTAATATTCAAAACTTCAACCTCTTCTTCTGACAGTTGAGCTGGAACATTTTCTAGTTTCCCCATCTTCAATGGAAAAAGCAGAGCATACCATTTACCTGATACACGATAGGAAGCATATTGTGGGTGCTTCGCAAATGGATAATCAACTGAATCTTCAAAAGTTTTAGCTATCTTCTCCGCTAAACGATTACTTTGATCTTTGGTAAATAATAAGTCCTTACAACAAGAATCTGAAATATCACCTAATATAGCCATATAAGCCAATCGTACTTCGCCAACAAACGAACCATTATAATTTGCTGCTCGAAGCGGTAAATATTCTTCTTCAAGTGCCGAATCAATAACCTTACCAGCTATCTTTCCATCCAATGAAATCGTGATAATAGCTTTAAAGTCATTATCCATAAATGTTTGACAATAGATATACTCTTGGTCAGATTTGATAAATCCAAACTCCTCAAGCGATGAAAAAATAAAACGTTTTTTCCGGAAAAAATCTGATTCTATTGACATAGTAACCTCTCTATTCACTGTACATTATCCTCTATTATGTCGTTTTAAGAGTTAGAAAGCAAGCTCAAAGTCAAAGATGAATTCTAGTTTCTTTGTACAAAAAAAGCATGTTGCCATGCTTAAAGCTAAACTAATTGATAGCACCCTCTTATTAATTCTCTATTTATGTTTGGGATGATTATCCTCTTTATGGACATAAATGTACATAACAATAGAGAGCATAATAGTAATGATAGTCGTAATTAAAATAATCAATACCCAGACAGCATCAACACTGTCAAAAGGCAACTTAACATTCATTCCATAAAAGCTGGTAACCATAGCAATAATGGAAATACCAATGGAAATAATTGTTAAGGTAGTTACATTGTCGTTAAGGTTATTGCTGAGGACATTATTATAAGAAGAAGAAAGTTCTTGGAAAACCTGTGAATTTAAGGAACACATGTTAGATAATTGTCTTGCTTCAATAATAGCATCTTGAAGTTGTATCTTTTCATTTCTAGTATTCTCTTTATCTTGCTCAATGTTTTGTAAATCGGTCAGCATTTCAAAATTTTGCTTAGTTCCCATCATCAAGTGTACAGTTCCACTTTGTAAATTTGCCAGCCTTGCCAAGTTCGATTTGTTTGGTCTTTTACGCAAATCATTGATTAGTTTATCTCTTTCTTCAGAAATAGTATCTAAAACATCAAAATATTGTTTTGAGAAAGCAGTCACTAATGATAATAAGAGGTGTTTCGGAGAATCTACCTTTTCAACACGATTAAGTGCTTTTTTTACAAGGTTAATATTTTTATGATTAGCTAATACAAACAAGCCATCTTCTTTCAAAAATAAAGTCACTGGTATCACTCTCGGCACATGACGAACATCATCAACGTGACCTTGCGTATCCAGAAGCTGGTAAACAAGTGTCAAATGCCCCTCAATATCACGTACGAAAGAAGACTCATTTTCATCACGTGCATAAGCCAGCAATTCTGAAGGTAAAAATTTCTCCTCTTGTAAGGATAGATCGTCAACATTAATTATCTCAAATCCAAAATCGCTCGAAAACATAGAAGCACCTCACTCTAAACTTGTCTACATTATGAAACAAAAATCGAGAAAAAACAAGTAGAAAAACCTTTTAAATCTAATTAACCTTATGAGAGCAAAACAAAAAAGGACGACTAAAATAACATCTAGTACTCCTTATTAATATGCTAGATAACCAGCATCATTTCCCCCATGAACGGTATAAGTCTTCTATAATCTTAACACCTGACAGCGTCAACTGAGGCGTCATGATATGACTTACCCTTTGCCCTTCTAAAATCATTTGACTAACATGATAAGCTTCTTTCTCAAAATCACTAACCATGTCAACTTGAATCGTTCGCGCACTAGTATCATTTCTCACCAATTTTGCATGAGTGGTTTTCCAAAAATGTGGAATGATTAGACGACCTTCAGTTCCATAAATAATCATTTCATGCGGTAAATTTAGACGTGTTGTCAAGAAGATATCTACGAGGACCCCATTTGATAATTGCAAGAGTAGTTTGGATTGACTATCGCTTTGACCTTTTGGAAAAGTCGCAGTCCCACTAGCATGAGTTATAGTCGCATCAAATAGATATTGTAAATAAGACAGGGCATAGGGCGCCATAAAATGCACTGTTCCTCCACCTAACTCAAGTTCTCTAAACCATGTTACATGGTCAATGTTTGGGTAGGCTGTTGTAGATGAGATGGAGATCACTTCTCCTATTTCACCAGAGGCAAGTAATTTTTTAATCACTTGTGTCATCGGAATAAATACCGATTTTTGTGCTTCCATCAAAAACAGATTACAACTTTCTGCCAAAGCGAATAATTCATTCGCTTGGTCGTAAGTCAATGTGAAAGGCTTTTCTACCAACACATGTTTTCCCGCTAACAGAGCTGCTTTAGCAACTTTATAATGGTCTTGATTAATTGTTGCCACATAAATCACATCAATTGACTCATCTGCTAACATACCCTCTAACTCATCGTAAGCCTTTGGGAGATGATATTTGTTGGCAAAAGCTTGCGCAGACTCAAGAGTTCGACTCGATACAGCCACAACTTCACCATTTCCTGCTAAGCGGACTCCTTCAATAAAACGAGGCGCCACCTTTGCCGTTGACACAACACCATACCTTACCTTTGACATAAAAACTCCTTTGACATTGATAGAGTTATTATAGCATAAGAACTAGCATCAAACAGTTTAAAGCGACTATACATAATAAGGCTGCACAATTTCTACTTATTATCTCTAAAGATCCATAATCAAATTATATCAAAAAACGCCATCATTTATGATAGCGTTTTTTTATTTTTTTACCTCACCAACTTCTTCATTTCTTCGATACGTTCTTGTGTGGCATCGAATTTTGTTTGGTAGTCGGTTTGTTTGTCTTTTTCTTTTTGGACGACTTCTGGTTTAGCGTTAGCTACAAAGCGCTCGTTGCTGAGTTTTTTGCCGACCATATCTAGTTCTTTTTGCCATTTAGCAAGTTCTTTTTCAAGTCGTGCCAACTCTTCTTCAACGTTAAGGAGGTCAGCAAGTGGGAGGAAAATTTCTGCACCTGTGATAATGCTAGTCATGGCAAGTTCTGGGGCAGTAATCGCTGAGCTGATTTCAAGCGTCTCTGGGTTTGTGAAGCGTTTGATGTAGTTACTATTGTCTTTGAAGAAGCTTTCGAGTTCGCTGTCACTTGTCTTAACCAAGATGGTGATTGATTTAGATGGAGCAACATTGACCTCTGCTCTGCTATTTCGCACTGAACGAATCAAATCTTTCAAGCTTTCAACGTCTTTGTGAGCTGTCTGGTTTTCAAATGTCGCGTTAACTTGTGGATAACTTGCAAGGACAATTGATCCTTCTGCGTATTGTCCAAAAATTTCTTCTGTCACAAATGGCATGATTGGATGAAGAAGACGCAAGATTTGATCTAAGGTATAAAGAAGAACAGAACGTGTAACAACTTTCTCATCTTCATTGTCACTATAAAGAACCTCTTTTGTTAACTCAACGTACCAATTAGCAAACTCTTCCCAGATAAAGTTGTAAAGGATGTGACCAGCAACACCAAATTCAAACTTGTCAAAGTTTTCAGTAACTTTACCCACAGTCTCATTTAAATTGTGGAGAATCCAACGGTCTGTTACATTTCCAACTTGACTATTAACAACTTTTTCCACATTTTCTCTGGCTTGATCCAACGTTAAACCTTCGTTATTCATAAGGATATAGCGTGAAATGTTCCAAATCTTATTAATGAAATTCCACGAAGCATCCATTTTTTCGTATGAAAAACGCACATCTTGACCAGGAGCTGAACCATTTGAGAGGAACCAACGAAGGGCATCCGCACCATATTTCTCAATGACATCCATCGGATCAATCCCATTGCCAAGTGATTTAGACATTTTACGTCCTTCTTCATCACGGATGAGTCCATGAATAAGAACATTTGAGAATGGTTGGCGTCCTGTAAATTCAAGAGATTGGAAAATCATGCGCGATACCCAGAAGAAGATGATATCGTATCCAGTTACCAAGGTTGACGTTGGGAAGTAGCGTTTGAAGTCAGGTGCTTCGGTGTCTGGCCATCCCATTGTTGAAAACGGCCATAAAGCAGAACTAAACCATGTGTCTAGAACGTCTTCATCCTGTGTCCATCCGTCACCCTCTGGAGCTTCTTCTCCAACATACATCTCACCATTGACGTTGTACCATGCAGGAATTTGGTGTCCCCACCATAATTGACGAGAGATAACCCAGTCATGGACATTTTCCATCCAGCTCATAAAAGTATCGTTAAATCGTGGTGGATAAAACTCTACCTTGTCTTCTGTATCTTGGTTGGCAATGGCATTCTTAGCCAATTGATCCATCTTGACGAACCATTGAGTAGATAAACGTGGTTCAACCACAACGCCTGTTCGTTCTGAATGACCAACAGAATGAGACATTTTTTCAATTTTTACTAAGTTTCCTAACGATTCTAATTTAGCGACTACTGCCTTACGAGCTTCGAAACGATCCATACCATTAAATTCATCCGCAAGTTCATTCATAGTACCATCATCGTTCATAACGTTAACTTGTGGTAAGTTGTGGCGTTGACCTACAGCAAAGTCATTAGGGTCGTGAGCCGGCGTAATCTTAACCACACCTGTTCCAAATTCTGGATCAGCATGTTCATCAGCGACGATTGGAATAGGTTTATTGATGATAGGAAGGATAACATTTTGACCAATCAAATCCTTGTAACGTGGATCTTCTGGATTTACCGCTACAGCCACATCTCCAAACATAGTCTCAGGACGAGTTGTTGCTACTTCTAGAGCGCGTGAGCCATCTTCCAGCATATAATTCATATGATAGAAAGCACCCTCAACATCCTTGTGAATAACTTCAATATCTGAAAGGGCTGTACGAGCTGCTGGATCCCAGTTAATGATGAACTCCCCACGATAGATCCAACCTTTATTGTACAAATCAACAAAGACTTTTCTTACCGCTTTTGAAAGTCCATCATCAAGGGTAAAACGCTCACGGCTATAATCAACCGAAAGACCCATTTTTCCCCACTGAGATTTAATAGTTGCTGCATACTCGTCTTTCCATTCCCAAACTTTATCTAGGAATTTTTCACGACCAAGATCATAACGTGAAACGCCTTGCTCACGAAGGCGCTCCTCAACCTTAGCTTGAGTGGCTATACCAGCGTGGTCCATACCTGGAAGCCAGAGTGTATCAAAGCCCTGCATACGCTTTTGACGAATAATGATATCTTGTAGAGTTGTATCCCAAGCGTGACCCAAGTGCAATTTACCCGTAACGTTTGGTGGTGGAATCACAATAGAATAAGGCTTAGCCTCAGCATCCCCTGATGGCTTGAAAACATCTTGGTCAAGCCAAGTTTGATAACGGCCTGCCTCAACCTCGGCAGGATTGTATTTTGGTGATAGTTCTTTTGACATTAGTTTTTCTCCTTGATTTGGTTTATTTTTTGAATAATAAGATATGCTGTTTCAGTAGCAGTTAAGCAAGTATTATTGATTTTATGATAATATGTAAGTGCTTCTGGGGCTACTTCAGGATTAAAGATAGCGTAATCCATGGTTGAACAAATATCGTTCTCTGACCATTTGATATCACGTTTTGAAGGCTTATGCTTGAGGCGATTTTCTGTGCGATTCCGTTTGAGACGCTCACTTAGCTCTGTTTCCAATTCTACAAATAATACCTCTTGGTTGTGAGATTGAAAAACTGTTTGAATCTTTTCTAGAAATACTACATCTCTTGAATCATTGAAATCAATTACAATAGTAAAAATCATTTTTTGACCAGTCTTAGCAAACGTTTCAAAAAATTTAAAGCGAATAGACTCCGTTAGAGCAATACTATCTGGAGACCATGGCATGAAGCGTAAAACAAAATCTATAGAATCATGGTTATGGAATAAGGTCATGCCTGTCTGTTTTGCGATTTCCTGACCAATTGTCATTTTCCCAGAAGCTTGTGCTCCGATGATAATAATATTCATCTTCTTTTTTTCTCCCACTCGCTTCGCAGTAAACCAAAGCGCATATCGCCACAACGTTGCCCCTGGGCATCTCTTCGATCACGAATATTAGCCTCTAAAGTAAAACCTAATTTGCGCGCAACCGCCTGACTTTGCTTATTATAGTCATAGCATCCCAGCTCAATCTTATGTAGTCCTAGCAGTGTGAAACCTATCTCTACAAGGGCTGAAGCTGCTTCTGGCACAATGCCTTGTCCCCAATAATCAGGGTGGAGCAGGTAGCCAATTTCAAAAATGTCGTCTTCGTGGCGATGGTTAAAATCTACTGAACCAATTACCTTATCATCGCCTTTTAGAGTAATAGCATAACCAGAGGGTAACTTTTCTTTTTCAAGATTAGTTGGATAAATCTCTTGAATATAGGTTATCTCTTCTTCCAAGCTTTTAACAGCCGGAAAACCTGCTGGATAACTCACCTCATCAAGTTTGACAAATTCAAATATCTCCTTAGCATCTTCTAACTTGCGTTGACGCAACAACAGACGATTCGTTTCCACAACAGGTAGCTGGTTATCTACGATTTCTCCAAGTATCTTAATCATTTGTCTCCTCCATATCTACGATATTATTGATGAGTTAGCTAAGTACCCTGCACAGCCAAATTAGTCGATCTAGTAACTTCTATGAAGAGTAGAATAATTACTCCCACTCACTCCTCAGCAAACCATATATCAAATTGACACAGCGATTGCCTTGATTATCCTTACGATCACGGATGGTTGCTTCAAGGGTGAATCCTAGTTTTTCTGCCACGCGCCGGCTTTGCTTATTGTAATCATAGCAGCGGATTTCGATTTTGTGGAGATTGAGAAGGGTAAAACCGACTTCAATCAAAGCGGCGACAGCTTCTGTCATGTAGCCATGACCCCAGTAGTCAGGATGAAGCAGATAGCAAATCTCGAAAACATCGTCTTCATGGCGATGGTTAAAGGCGCAGGATCCGATAATACGATCACTTCCTTTAACGGTAATACCATAACCAGATGGTAATTTTGCCTTTTCCAGATTTTGATAGTAGCGATTTTCAAAATAATCGTACTCATCTTCTAAAGAAGCTATTGGGCTGAGTCCTGCTGGATAGGCAACCTCTTCCAAGCAAACGTAATCAAACATGGCTGGGACATCCCCCACCGTTCGCTGACGCAAGATAAGCCGATCCGTTTCTAGTTTTGGTAATGCTTTGCCATCGAAATCTTCTAGAATCTGCATATACTTCAATCTCCTCACTCCTAAATACAAAAAATCCCTGTCAATTCTGACAGGGACGAATTTCGTATTACGATTTCCGCGGTACCACCCAAATTCGGATGATAACATCCGCAACTCGTTTTGTTTCAATTATTGGACTTAGCAACAAGCTTTGACATTTGTGCGGATTTCTCAGTATGACCGCTTCCTGTGACAAATGGGATTTCAAAACACCTCTAAGTTAATTTATTCTAGCAAAATAAGGCTACTTTCGCAAGGTAAATCAAATTATTTTGCAAAAACAACACCATTATCAACTAACTGTTTAATAGCTGCTGGACCAATACCTTTTAGTGCTAAAACATCTGCTTCACTTACTTTCGCAAACGCTTCAAGGCTGACAAGGCCAGCTTCTTTTAAAACATCTTGTTTATTAGCAGTTAAACCTTCTAAAAGATCGACTGCCTTTGGCGCTTCAGGAGCCTTTTTTTTCGGTGATGCGACTTCTTGTAAAGTTTGAGATAGTCGAACATCCTTCCAATTGATCCCTTTAGCTTTCAAAAGCTCTCTTTTTTTATTCGGTTTAATACGCTTTGCCATTGTATAATGCTTTCTCCTCATTTATGAAATCTATCATAGTATCTAAAAACTACTATAACAATGTATCATAGAAATGCCTATTTGACAAGCTTTCTAGCGATAAACCTTTTAATAATGACGTTGTCCAAAAAGACCATCAGGCAAATCATGGAAAGATTTTTGGTTATGATAGTTATTAAATTTCCCTTGCAAAAAGCGATAAGCGTCTAACTTACTCTCATAACGAATATACGCATCTGCTGCTCGCTCATCCTTATCTTCCTCTAAAACTTTCTTTGCACTGTCCATTGCCATTTGGTTGATACTTATTTGCGATTGTAACCACTCTTCAAAGTCTTTTAAAAATTCTTGTTCGTATGACATGATATTCCTCTTTTTTAGTTTTTTTCATTATAACATATAAATTAAATACTCAAAAAATCATTATATCAAAAATAAATTATGATTTTTCTGACAGATATAAAAACAACTAGTTTTATCTAAGGAAGACATATTGAGATGTATGGTTCTCTATGCCATTCTAGTTTTGGCATCACACCCCTAGTTAAAAGAAAACGTTTTCTAAGATTCATCGCTTATACCATTCAATCACTATTACTCCTTGTTATCTTAGCATCTATGTGTTATAGTTAAGAAAAAATGATATTACTATTAAAAGAAAGAGGTGATCTTATTGTCACATAAAGAAATTGGACATCAATTCTTAGCACGACTAGGAAAAAAACGCTTAAGACCAGGAGGTGTCCAAGCGACGAATTGGCTTATCAAAAAAGGACACTTTAGTGCTGACAGTCGTGTTCTAGAAGTAGCTTGTAATCAATGTACCAGTTCCATCGATATCGCTAAAGCATTTTCCTGTCACATTACAGCGCTTGATCTAGATAGTAAAGTAATAGAAAAGGCCAAAGAAAATGTCAAAAAGGCCCAATTAGAAGAATTTATTGAAGTTATTCAGGGAAATGCACTCAGACTGCCCTTTCCTGATAATAGTTTATCGTTATCAACGAAGCAATGTTAACGATGCTTAACAATTCAGCTAAGGAGAAAGCCATAAAAGAGTACTTACGTGTCCTAAAACCTGGTGGACGTTTACTCACACATGATGTTTCTTATCAAGATGAAGACACTGCCAAGCTGATCGATCAACTTAGACATACTATGAATGTTAACGTTGCTCCTCTAAAAATAGATGATTGGCAAAATTTATTCTTACAAAATGGTTTTTAAAGTTCAGAATATCAATTTGGAAAAATAAGTCTTATGTCCCCGTTAGGAATGATTAAAGATGAAGGTTTATTCAATACCATTAAAATCATCAGCCGGGGACTGAAAAATGAACGATGCCCTCATCCAAAATTAATAAATATTTTGGAAAGAAAACTTGAAATTATCCTTGGTGATCAGAAACATATCCTTGAAAAAGATAGCCTTATTAGCCTCTCTCCACAAGAAACACACCATTTAAGAGCTATTGAAAATAGTAAATTTCTCCAAATAGAATTAGACTAAAAAAACGACTATTTTTCTAAGTAAAGAAATACTTGATTTCGTCAAAATCTTATAGTATCATAGAAAAGTAGCCGCTATAGTTAAATGGTATAATAGAGCAATGGTAATGCTCAGTTCCGAGTTCAATTCTCGGTGGTGGCAGAAAATATATGAGTGAAACCTTATTATAATAGGGTTTCTTTTATTTTTGTTCTTAATTTGTTCTTGATAGTCATTTTAAAAACTACCTTTATTATTAAGAATTTTTAAAAGCTGATCATTTTCCTTTTCTTCCACTTACAGAAGCAAATGACCATATGTTTCTATTAATTGTTTGATATCTTTATGCCCCATTAATTTTGCAACTGCCCAAATATCTACTCCGTTAGCCAACAAATAACTTCTATAAGTATGTCTAGCACCTGTTGATGACATCTTAGATTCTATTTCTAATTTTCCAATGAGCTTGCCAAGAATTTGTTAACAGTATTATTTGATATCATACCAAACCTATAGTCATAAAAAATCAATTGATCTGTATTTTTTATATGCAAAGCTTTCAGCATTCTTTCTTGTTGAAATTTTAGTTCAAGCAATAACTCTTTTAAATCATGACTTACTGGAACTCTCCTTATTGAAGTCCTTGTTTTAGGCTTTGTAAAGTCCTTTTTTATTGAAGAATATCTTCGATATGTATAAATACTATTTCTTTCAAAATCAATATCATCCCAAGTTATTGCCATTGCTTCACCAAACCTAAAACCAGTTTGTAACATTGTGAAAAGAAAAAAGGGATTATTGAGTCTGAATAATTAGCTATTCTTTTTAAATATGCTAATAATTTTTGATAATCTTCAATACTTTTTAAATAATTATCTTCTGGCGACTTCTTATATGGTTTTTCAAAAATTTTAACTCCTTCTGTAAAATCTTCAATTAAAACCCCGTCCCTTTTTAAAAAAATTATAACCTTTAATTACTTGAAAAGACAAACAGTCATTTTAGAAAATTTTGCATCTAACCTTACATTTGATTACACCTAAAAATTTTAAATCATCAAAAGAGATCCTAGGATTAAAATCTTAGGCTCTAATGATACACTTCATTTACAAATTTCAACTAAATAATATCATTTCTTCAGTTTTATAGTAAGCGTCCAATAACAAGGTATATTGGACGCTTACACAAAATCAAAAGCCTATCGAAATTAATAATCTCGATAGGCTTTTTTCAAGAATTAATCTCGAAAAATTGAAACACTTTAATTAATTTTGTTGGAGAGAGATGCATAACTTTATTAATGTGTTCACACCAATAAATGGTGAAAAATTTAGTGACATTTTAGGTCAAAAGATTAATCCTCTTTTTTCTTAGAAACAGATAATAAACCAACTGATGATATAATTGTCAAAGCTGCAACATTAAAGAATGGAGTTGCATTCTCACCTGTTGCTGGTAGTTTATTTCCTTTACCGTTGACTTGCTGAGCTTTACCTGTTGGATCATATTTATCCTTATCTGGTGTTGGTGTCACATGGATAGTTACTGTTACAGTATCTTTTGTTCCATCTGGATAAGTTACATCAACCGTTACTTTATGATCTCCAGGAACGTTAGTATCTGGACGATCACCAACAACTGTCGGAACCCCTTTTGAGCCATCTGGAATCTTAACTAAGTCTGTGATTTCTTTATCTGAAACTGGTGTCCCTTGGGGTACTGTTGTTTCCCCTCCTGTTGGATCATATTTATCTTTATCCGGTACTGGTTTTGGTGTCACATGAACCGTTACTTCTACTGTATCCTTTGTTCCATCTGGATACGTTACTTCTACCGTTACTTTATGATCTCCAGGAACGTTAGTATCTGGACGATCACCAACAACTGTCGGAACCCCTTTTGAGCCATCTGGAATCTTAACTAAGTCTGTGATTTCTTTATCTGAAACTGGTGTCCCTTGGGGTACTGTTGTTTCCCCTCCTGTTGGATCATATTTATCTTTATCCGGTACTGGTTTTGGTGTCACATGAACCGTTACTTCTACTGTATCCTTTGTTCCATCTGGATACGTTACTTCTACCGTTACTTTATGATCTCCAGGAACGTTAGTATCTGGACGATCACCAACAACTGTCGGAACCCCTTTTGAGCCATCTGGAATCTTAACTAAGTCTGTGATTTCTTTATCTGAAACTGGTGTCCCTTGGGGTACTGTTGTTTCCCCTCCTGTTGGATCATATTTATCTTTATCCGGTACTGACAATACTAACAATTTCTCTAATTCATTAACCTCAACAATTTTACTATCAATATCTGTTTGCGTCTTAGGATTATTATCAATATCTGTCTTAATTGTATCTAATCCTGTTAAAACCTCAGTACGACTTTCTTCCGTCCACTTAGGATCGTTTGCATTCGTTCTAACTTCTTCAATCTTATCCCTCAAGGTTGTTGAATCATAAATAGTTAAAGCAACACTAACTATATCAATTTGTCCATCAGTCTTTACATGTGGTAGTCCATCTTCACCAAATATATTATAGGTAAGACTAGCCCTTCCTGTACTCTGCAACTGAGAAACATCCCCATAGTATTTAGTACCTTGTCTAAAAACATACTTTGCTGTAAAACCTTGTTCTAAAACAATTAATTGTAATGGATCTATTTTACCTAATTTTACATCATATAAATCTATGTAAGCATTTCCGTTTTGTATATTTTTAGTGATGCTTGTATTTAAGGTCGCTGCACTCCCTGGAATTGTAGATGCAGCAACTATTGACTCTTCAAAAATATTAAGATTACCTTGTGTAACCCCACCCAAAAAACTAAGACCAATTAGTACAGAAGCTGCACCAAACTTGAACTTCTTAATTGAAAACCGTTGTTTCGTCTGTGAAGTATCATAACTGTTATTTTTAGACCTTCTAAACATAATATTCTCCTTTACTCTGTATAACTCTATACAGAGTAAATTATAGGCTTAAACAACAAATATTAGAATATCTATGCTTTTTATCTAATCTAATCTGCTTTTTTTTTTATATATAATTTGACTTTTTCGATTTTTTGAATCATATTTGGTTAAAAAAGTATCGACTACCTAATTATTCTGTTGACTTTAAAGAAATATTCTCTAAAATAGATAACATATTAAATCAAAGGTGGTAACTCATATGATTGATTTTCTACTGTTGAAATCATTACACAGTCTTCTAGGTCTAACTATTACTGTTTGTGATCAAAATTTTTCTGTTATCAGAGAGTATAAATCCGAGAAAACTATTTCACTTTTTTACAATCATTACCTTATTTTAAGTAACTTTAGTAAAACTCAACATGATTTTTTATTTCATTATGGCTCTTTAGGAGAACTTTTTCTTGTCCACCATATTCAACAATATTATATTATCATCGGTCCCTGGCGTAGCAATGTTATTGACCCTTTACTTCTTAAGAAAAAGCTGACTGAAACACAAATCAATGCTAGTGAACAAAACTACTTTATTGATAGACTATCCCAATTACCTTTCTTCTCACTTAGTCAAATCCGAGAATTACTAATAGTAACCAATTATTGTCTAACTGGGGTTGTGAAAGATAAATTATCAGAGCCCTTACATTACTACACGAAAGGGTGGAGCAACTCCTTTGATCTAGATAAAATTAAGCAATTTTCTAAACAGAATATGAGTTCTTACAAATATCAGTATCATTTTGAAAATAATATTCTCAAAGCTGTTAAATCAGGTAGTGAATTTCTTTTGAAAGAAACAGTGGAACAATTTAGCAATTCTATCGTACCTATAATCAGTGGAGATGAATTGCGATCTGAAAAAAACTACTCCATCATGATTTATGATCGTCTCTCACAGGCTACCATCCAAGCAGGACTTGATATCGAAACAGCTTATCGAGCACGAGATCGTTTTATAAAAGAAAACGAGTCAACTATAAGTCTAAATGAAGTTTTAAAATTACGTGATACTGCTATCTTATTCTATACTCAACAAGTTCATTCTTTAAAAAAACATCTCGAAACCCCTCATTCTCAAACTATTGTCGCAGTGATTCGATATCTTGAAAATAATCTAAATCGCTTTATTAAAACAGAAGAAATAGCTAAAGAATGTCACATGAGTGAATCGAAGTTACGAAAACTATTTAAGCAAGAAAAACACATCACTATTCAACAATATTTTCTAAACTTAAAAATCGAAGCTGCTAAGCAATTACTAGATGAAAATAAGAAAGTAGAAGAAGTTTCCAATTTACTTGGATTTTCCACTTCTTCTAATTTTTCAAGGACATTTAAAAAAATAGTGGGAATTAGCCCACTAGAATATAAGCAAAAGCCTAAGACAATATAGTAATCGAAAAATATTCATTTTGCTTATGGTGTCATCAACAATCCCAAAGAAACTCTTTCATCAAGGGGACTTTTTTATCTCCCGAATTATACTCAATTAATCTAATAACTTCAACTCGCTATATTAGACAATCAATCCATTCATCACCTCTGATAACGCTAATGAAATAAGAGAATCTCCCAACTCTCTATAATTTACCTCTCTACCATAGTTAAATAATATTTTAGTAAATCTTCAACAGTCATTTTCTGTCTTTGATGAAGCCACCACTTTAAGGTCTCGATAAAACTGGATAAAAGAAATTGTTTTAAGAAATCTTCAGGAATGTCCACCTTTGTAATATACTCCTCACGCAATCTAGGGTAAACATCGTGTTCTAATTCACTTCTAAAGCGTAATAAAAAATAGGGATCGTCAGATAATAATAACGTAGCGATACTATCTTGATTTTGTTCAAAATGTTTTAAGATATGAACTAAATACTCTTCAAACGTAACATCTCTACCCTGCTTAAATAAGTGGTGAAAAAGGTCTTCACAGAGCTCCTTGAGTAACACTTCTTTGCTTTCATAGTGAGAGTAAAAAGTTGATCTTCCTACATTTGCAAGTCCGATTACATCTTGAACCGTTATTTTAGAATAATCATTTTCCTGTAGCAAGCTTATAAAAGCATTATAAATCGCTACTTTTGTTTTCTGAATTTGTCTATCTTTTACCATATAGGACACTTTCTAAGTTTTGTTCAGTATTGAACAAGTGTTCTTTTTTGTTTCTAGCAATTCTCTTTTATCTCCTAGATAATAGAAGAAAGAATCACACTACAATACCAGTATAACAAAAGGAGAAAAATATGACATCAAACAAAAAAGTGGCTATCGCTTTTATATTAAATATCAGCTTTTCCGTCCTTGAATTCATCTTTGGAAGTCTATTCTTCTCAGGTGCTATCTTAGCCGATGCTGTTCATGATTTTGGTGATGCAATAGCTATTGGCATCTCAGCTACTTTAGAAAAAAAATCTAAGAAAGATGAAGATACGATATTTTCATTAGGTTATAAACGTTTTAGCCTTTTAGGAGCTCTTATCACAAGTCTAATTCTTATAAGTGGATCTATCTTAGTCATGATAGAAAATATTCCAAAATTGTGGCATCCTACTCCTGTTAATTATCACGGCATGTTTATTCTAGCTGTCATCGCTATTATCATTAATGGTCTAGCTAGTTTTATTCTCCATTCTGGTCAAAGTAAACATGAGGAAATATTAAGCCTTCATTTTTTGGAAGATATTCTAGGGTGGTTAGCTATTATTGTTATATCTCTTATCTTAAATTGGAAACCGTTGTATATCCTTGATCCATTATTATCAGTTGCCATATCTACTTTCATCTTATCTAAAGCACTTCCTAAATTACTATCAACCCTGAAACTTTTTTTAGATGGTGTTCCAGATTCCATAGATTACGCTGCATTACATGATGAACTTAAGGGACTTTCGCAAGTAAGATCTATCAATCAACTCAATATCTGGTCAATGGATGGTATTGATAATCGAGCAATCATTCACTGTTGCTTAAATCAATTGATATCTGAAAAAGATTGTAAAAGAGCTATTCGAACGATTTGCCAACATTATAAGATAAACGATGTTACTGTTGAAATCGATTATTCTTTAAGAGAACATCAAAATCATTGCAAACCATTAAAAAACTAACCTGAGTGTTAGTTTTTTCCTTGACTTGAAGTTAACTCTAAGTGCTAAGATTAGGTCAGTACTAATGAAAGAAGGAAAATAAAGATGACAGATACAATGATATTAAATGACAATCATAAAATACCAACTTTAGGTTTAGGTACGTGGATGATAGATAATGATAGGGTAGCTCAAGTTGTTAAAGATGCTATCGAATTAGGTTACCGCCACATTAATACTGCACAAGCATACAACAATGAAAAAGGTGTCGGTGTAGGGATTAAAGAATCTGGTATTACACGTGAATCTTTATTTGTTACGACTAAAATTGCCGCTGAACATAAAGATTATGAAAGTGCTACAAAATCAATTGATCAATCACTAGAAGCTTTAGGGCTTGATTGTATTGATTTAATGATTATTCATAGTCCACAGCCTTGGAAGGAATGGCGTGAAACAGATAAACATTTTGACCAAGGAAATTTAGAAGCTTGGAGAGCTTTAGAGGATGCTCAAAAATCTGGTAAGGTAAAATCCATCGGTGTCTCAAACTTTTTAGAAAAAGACTTAAAAAATGGTCATGTTAAACCTGCTGTCAATCAAATCTTAGCTCACATCGGAAATACACCTTTCGACTTGATTGATTACTGTCAAAGTAAAGGTATTCAAGTTGAAGCTTATTCACCAATTGCACATGGACAAGCATTGAAATCTGATGGTATTCAAAAAATGGCTGAAAAATATGGGGTTAGTGTTGCTCAATTATGTATTCAATATTTACTACAATTAAACCTGATCGTTTTACCAAAGGCTTCTAGTAAAGAACATTTACAGTCTAATCTAGACTTTGACTTTGTAATTAGTGACGAAGATATGTCGATATTAAAATCACTTATGTTTGACGATTATGGGGAATTTTCTAACTTCCCTGTTTTTAGTGAAAAATGAAACCATATGCGGATTTTTACAGAAGTTTAATTTTCAAAATTTTTAATTTTTTCTTGACTTGAAGTTAACTCTAAGAGTTATAATGAAGTTATAGAAAAGAGGTTAGGTTATGAAAGTTGCTACATTTATTGAACCTGGCAAAATGGTTATAACTGATACACCAAAACCAGTCATTGAACAAGAGACAGATGCTGTTATCAAAATTGTTAGAGCCTGTGTTTGTGGTTCAGACTTGTGGTGGTATCGTGGTATTTCAAAACGTGAAAGTGGCTCTTTTGCAGGTCATGAGGCTATTGGTATCGTTGAGGAAGTTGGTACTAAAGTAACTGACGTGTCAAAAGGTGATTTTGTTATTGTTCCCTTTACACATGGCTGTGGCCAATGTCCGTCTTGTAAGGCTGGATTTGATGGAAATTTTACAAATCATCAAGCTGCAAAAAATGTAGATACCAAGGTCAATATCTACGTTATACTAATGCAAACTGGGCATTGGTTAAGATCCCAGGACAACCTTCTGATTATGATAATGAGACTCTTAACTCTCTGCTCACCTTATCAGATGTAATGGCAACTGGTTATCATGCTGCAGTAACTGCAGAAGTTAAAGAAGGTGATACGGTAGTTGTCATGGGAGATGGTGCTGTTGGACTCTGTGGTGTTATCGCTGCTAAAATGTTAGGTGCTAACCGTATCATTGCAATGAGTCGTCACAAAGATAGGCAAGAACTAGCATTGACTTTTGGTGCAACGGATATTGTCGAAGAACGGGGTGACGAAGCCGTTAAACGTGTTTTAGATTTAACCAATCAAGCAGGTGCCGATGCTATTTTAGAATGTGTTGGTACAGAGCAGTCTGTTGATACAGCTACCCAAATTGCTAGGCCTGGTGCTGTCATAGGACGTGTTGGTATCCCACAAAATCCAGACATGAATACCAATAATTTATTCTGGAAAAATATCGGCCTTAGAGGTGGCATTGCTTCTGTAACAACATTTGATAAATCTGTCCTTTTAGATGCTGTTCTAACTCATAAAATTAACCCAGGCTTAGTTTTTACAAAACCCTTTGTATTAGATGATATTCAAAAGGCTTATGAAGCAATGGATAAACGTGACGCTATCAAATCCTTAGTGATTGTTGACTGAATATCGAGGTTAAAAATGCATATCAAAGAAGTTAGTAAAAAGACTGGCATTACGTCAGATACCATCAGGTATTATGAGAGAATTAATCTTATTCCCCCTATTCATCGGAGTGAATCAGGAATTCGTGAGTTCACACAAAACGATATTGATATTTTAGAATTTGTCCGCTATTTTAGAGGCGCAGGTGTTTCCGTTGAAAGTCTCATTGATTATATTCATTTGGTTGAAAAAGGCGATTCCACTATCCCAGCTAGGCTAGAAATTTTAAAAGATGAACGCGACAATCTTGAAGATAGGCTTCAAGGCCTCCAAGAAGCACTTAATCGTCTAAATCACAAAATAGACAATTATCAAAAAGTTCTTGTTCCTAGAGAACAAGAACTTTTTGATCCAACAACGAAATGAGGAAATCTTATGCAAGAAACAACTAAGTCTATCTTTCCTAAGGGTGAAAAAAATCCATATGGTGAATTCTTTATTGGGCAATCCTATCTCGCAGCATTAGCAAAATCTCCAGATGGGAATGTTTCAGTTGGAAATGTAACCTTTGAAGCTGGCTGTCGTAATAATTGGCATGTTCATTTGGACGGTTATCAAATCCTTCTCGTTACAGAAGGTTCAGGTTGGTACCAAGAAGAGAATAAAAAGGCAGTGTCATTAAAACCAGGCGACGTTATCGTTACAGATAAAGGTGTTAGACATTGGCATGGTGCTAAAAAAGATTCTGAATTTGCACATATTGTGATTACAGCTGGTAAGAGTGAGTTTTATGAAGCTGTTAGTGATGAAGAATATTCAAGACTAGGTTAAATTCAAGTAAGGAGGAATCCATTATGAAAGAAAAACAAACAGCCGGACGTCGTCAATTAGAAGAGTTTGCACCTGAATTTGCCAGATATAATGATGATATTTTATTTGGTGAGGTTTGGGCAAAAGAGGATCATTTAACAGATAAAACACGTTCTATTATTACTATATCTGCCTTAATTAGCTCAGGAAATCTTGAACAGTTAGAGCATCATCTTCAATTTGCCAAACAAAACGGAGTTACTAAAGAAGAAATTGCTGACATTATCACTCACCTTGCTTTTTATGTTGGATGGCCAAAAGCTTGGTCAGCCTTTAATAAAGCTAAGGAAATTTGGATATAAAATAATAGACATAGCAAGGGAGATACTTTCCCAAAAGCCAAAAAGAAAGATCAACCAATTATTAAACCAACTATTAGGAGAATGATATGCTTACTATTCAAGAAATAAAAGATACAACCTTTGAATTACAAGAAAATTTTAGAAGGTTAAATTATCCTATTAAACAAGTTGCTAAAGACTTGCAACTTAATATCAGTGAAGTTGAATCTCTTTTAAGTCTTGATGTTACTTATCCTGGAGATGTTTAGATGCTGAGAGATTATCTAGAAGATATGTTGAAAAAAGAGGGTAAAGAAGTTTATCCATTTTCTAGATTAGCATCTCATTCAGCAAATCGTTGGTACCCTTATGAGACACCATGGCGTTATTAAAGACTAAAGATTAATCCATCATCTTTAGAGAAATAAACAAAAATAGTTAATAGATTCTTTTTAGAAAAAAGCTATAAAACAAGAGCCTCTTAGAGAATACTCTACATCATAAGATTTCTTCTTTGAAGCATAGCATTCCAAAAGAAAATTATGATTGCTAACAAGACAATTATTCTAAAAAGAAACTATTTTAACGACTCTATAATTACTTAAGGAATCATAAAGAATAAAGGTTTTTATGCTATCATTTCAAATTGTTGAAAAGCCAGCAATGATACTTGCTGGAGTAACTTTAGAAAATGTAAAGTCAAATCAAGAATGTCCTAAACTTTGGGAAAAGTTACATAAACAATATAATCCAGCAAAACTAAAAGAAAAAGGTATCCAGCAAGCCATTGGCATTTGTAAAACACAACCTGATTTTCGTTTCGATTACAGCGCCACTTATCGAGTAGAGACAAGTGTCCAAGCCCCAAAAGGGTTAGAAATTATTAGGATCCCAAGCGCTACCTATGCAGTCATTTCTGTTAAAGGTCCAATGCCATCGAGTCTTCAAGAAACATGGCGAAAAATAATACAAGGATTTTTTCAAGAGAATAATCTAAAACCAGCTAACTCGCCAAACTTAGAAATTTATTCATCTCAACATCCACAAGATACTGATTATCAAATGGAAATTTGGCTTGCTATCGCAGATATTACTAATAACTCGAAAACAAACTTAATCTAGTATTGCTTAATATAAAAAAGCCCCTTCTTGTGTACTGACCCCCAAAAGTTGGACAATTTATTTTAAGTGAAGGATTTAGTTCTGT
>OCJM01000031.1_pt1 | contig 25371 bp, 25 predicted proteins | sample 1480791 | NCBI WGS metagenome assembly OCJM01 (sample SAMN05301486, study PRJEB22388) | human gut metagenome | isolation source: Infant 2 DOL 6 gut | host: Homo sapiens | place: USA: Pittsburgh, Magee-Womens Hospital of UPMC | collected 2013/2014
AAAGCAAGAAAAATCCCCAGAAGTATAACTTCTGAGGACTTTGTCTTCAATCTGAGACATGCATCAGCATGTCCTTTAATATAAATTATAATGACTATTATTTTTCAGTCAATGCTGCCAAACCTGGTAATACTTTACCTTCGAGCAATTCCATGCTTGCTCCACCACCAGTAGAGATCCATGAGAATTTGTCAGCACGGCCAAGGTTGATAGCTGCTGCTGCTGAATCACCACCACCGATGATTGATTTAACGCCTAGTTGTTTAACGATAGCGTCCATTACACCGATTGTACCAGCTTGGAAGTCAGGGTTTTCAAAGACACCCATAGGTCCGTTCCATACAACTGTTTTAGCACCAGTAAGTGCTTCATCAAATTTAGCGATTGATTTAGGACCGATGTCAAGACCAAGGAACCCTTCTGAAACTGCTTCACCTTCAGTGTCGCGAACTTCAGTATAACCAGCAAATGCGTTTGCTTCTTTTGAGTCAACTGGCAAGATCAATTTACCGTTTGATTTTTCAAGGAGGTCTTTAGCAACATCCAATTTGTCTTCTTCTACAAGTGAGTTACCGATTTCGATACCTTGAGCTTTGTAGAATGTGTAAGTCATACCACCACCGATAAGAACTTTATCAGCTTTTTCAAGAAGGTTTTCGATAACACCAATCTTATCAGAAACTTTTGAGCCACCAAGAATAGCTACGAATGGGCGTTCTGGAGTTTCAACTGCTTCTTGGATGTAAGCAATTTCGTTTTCAAGAAGGAAACCAGCTACAGCTTTTTCAACGTTTGCTGAAATACCTACGTTTGATGCATGAGCACGGTGTGCTGTACCAAATGCATCGTTAACGAAGATTCCATCTCCAAGTGAAGCCCAGTATTTACCAAGTTCTTCGTCATTCTTAGATTCTTTCTTACCGTCAACATCTTCAAAACGAGTGTTTTCAACCAAAAGAACTTGTCCATCTTCCAAAGCATTGATTGCTTCTTCTAATTTTGCACCACGAGTAACACCTGGGAATACAACATCTTGACCAAGTTTAGCAGCTAAATCAGCAGCTACCGGTGCAAGTGATTTTCCTTCTTTGTCAGCTTCTTCTTTAACACGTCCAAGGTGAGAGAAGAGGATAGCACGACCACCTTGTTCGATGATATACTTGATTGTTGGAAGAGCCGCAGTGATACGGTTGTCGTTAGTGATAACGCCGTCTTTCAAAGGCACATTAAAGTCAACACGAACGAGGACTTTTTTACCTTTCAAATCAACGTCTTTAACAGTCAATTTAGCCATTAGTAAAACTCCTTATATAATTTGATATTATTTATTATAACATATTTTTGTGAACAGTTGTAATTATTGATTACTTTTTCACAAATAGATTTCATAGATTTTCCTAGTTGTTTTCAAGAGAATTCGTATACTTATTAATCATACGAATGCAACATTTTTTGTCGTTCTTTCAATTGTTTTTGAACATCCAGATGTTTTCCTTGATAAATAGCACTTTCCCAAGAACCGTACATAGGATTTGGGAAAACAATAAATTTACTACCAAACTCACTTTGAAGTTTAGTTAGTAGTTGTTCTCTATCTGTACTAGATGATTTAGAAAAATCAGCAAAATCAACTAAATTATCTCCAAAAAGCATAATTAAATTAGTATCTTTTTGAACTGCCTGACGGCGACTCTCTTTAGATTTCATTCCTTTTTTAAGGAAAAGCAAGTGGTCTTTCCCTTGAACAGGTATACCTTCCTTCTCTAAATTTTCTTTAGTCGCATCAACTTGAGCATCTGTACGATCTGAGACATAATAAATTTTTATTCCCTTTTCATTAGCATACTTCAAAAATGCTTTGGCACCCGCAACAGCCTTAGCTGACTTCTTTTGCACCCATTTATCCCAACTCTCTGGCGTGAAACTAGAGCCATCTTTAATATTCTTTGCTTGATATGGGCTATTATCTAAAACTGTTTCATCTAAATCTAAGATAATTGAATATGGTTTTTCACTGGGCTTTTGTAACCAATCATCTAACTTCATTTTAGCAACATTATAACCTTGTAAATATAAAGCCTTGGCTTCTGCAGAATTTTGATACCAAAGGACAGACATAGTGTTTTCCTTAGCCAACAGTTTATTAGAACTTAGAGAAATATTTTTAAATTTCGTCTTTTGCTCCACCTTATCTGGAGACATATCAGCTTTTTTAGTGCTGTGATTTGACTGACATGCTGTCATCATAAATGCAGCAACAGATAACGATAAAACTGAAAAAACTTTTGTAGTCTTCATAAAACTTCTCCTCTATATTTTTTCAATTAAATCATACCACTGCTTACTTTCAAAATCAAACCTTATTTTAACTTATAGTCAATATAATTCAGTTTTCATTTCTTTTCTGATAATTTTCTATAATAAAATGAAAAAACATTCGTATTATTTTTTATTTATAAAAATAAAAGAGGGATAAATCCCTCTTTTACATCATATTAATTAAAAATTATTTTGCAATTTTTGCAAAGTATTCAAGTGTACGAACAAGTTGTGAAGTGTATGACATTTCGTTATCGTACCATGAAACAACTTTAACCAATTGGTTACCGTCAACAGTTTGAACTTTAGTTTGAGTAGCATCAAACAATGAACCGTATGAAATACCAACGATATCAGATGATACGATTGGATCTTCAGTATAACCGTATGAATCGTTAGCTGCTGCTTTCATAGCTGCATTTACTTCTTCAACAGTTACGTCTTTTTCAAGAGTTGCAACCAATTCAGTTACTGATCCAGTTGGAACAGGAACACGTTGTGCAGCACCATCAAGTTTACCGTTCAATTCTGGGATAACAAGTCCGATAGCTTTTGCAGCACCAGTTGAGTTAGGAACGATGTTTGCAGCACCTGCACGAGCACGACGAAGGTCACCACCACGGTGTGGTCCGTCAAGGATCATTTGGTCACCAGTGTATGCGTGGATAGTAGTCATCAAACCTTGTTTAACACCAAAGTTGTCTTGTAAAGCTTTAGCCATTGGAGCAAGACAGTTTGTAGTACATGAAGCACCTGAGATAACTGTTTCAGTTCCATCAAGGATATCGTGGTTAGTGTTGAAAACAACTGTTTTAACGTCGTTTCCACCAGGAGCTGTGATAACAACTTTTTTAGCACCATTTTCATGGATGTGTTGTTCAGCTTTTTCTTTTGATGCAAAGAAACCAGTTGCTTCAAGAACGATTTCTACGCCATCAGTAGCCCAGTCAATGTTTGCTGGTTCGCGTTCAGCAGAAACTTTAACAAATTGACCGTTAACTTCGAATCCACCTTCTTTAACTTCAACAGTACCGTCGAAACGACCTTGAGTTGTGTCATATTTCAACAAGTGTGCAAGCATGTTTGGATCTGTAAGGTCGTTGATACGAGTAACTTCAACACCTTCTACGTTTTGGATGCGACGGAATGCAAGACGACCGATACGACCGAAACCGTTAATACCAACTTTAACTACCATTAGTGATTTCCTCCTTATGAAAATCTCAAATATTTTATTTTAGGGATCCCCCTAACCAATGTGAAAAGATTAACTTGTACATATGTGCAAAAATCTTTCAACACAATTATTATATCTTTTTTCGAGAAAAATTGCAATGAATTTACCACTTTCAAAAAGAAAAAAAGATACTCTTTCGAGTACCTTTCATAAGTTTTCAGAAATTATTCACCAGAGTTTTTCTTGATGATTTCTTCTTGAACTGACTTAGGAACATCTTCGTAGTGGTCAAATACCATCATGAATGTACCACGTCCTTGTGTTGCAGAACGAAGAACTGTTGCATAACCAAACATTTCAGCAAGTGGAACAAAGGCACGAACAACTTGTGTGTTACCACGTGCTTCCATACCATCAACACGACCGCGACGTGCAGTCACGTGACCCATAACGTCACCAAGATTGTCTTCTGGAGCTGTAATTGTAACAAGCATCATTGGCTCAAGGATAGCTGGTTGCGCTGATTTAGCAGCTTCTTTAAGTGCAAGTGATGCAGCAATCTTGAAGGCTGTCTCAGATGAGTCAACATCATGATATGAACCATCGTAAAGTTTAGCTTTTACGTCAACCATTGGATATCCAGCAAGAACACCGTTTGCCATAGATTCTACAAGTCCTTTTTCAACGGCTGGAATAAATTCACGAGGAACCACACCACCGACGATAGCATTTTCGAATTCGAATCCTTTACCTTCTTCGTTTGGTGTAAATTCAATCCAAACATCACCAAATTGACCTTTACCACCAGATTGGCGTTTGAAGAATCCACGTGCTTGTGTAGAAGCGCGGAATGTTTCGCGGTATGATACTTGAGGTGCACCAACGTTTGCTTCAACTTTGAATTCACGTTTCATACGGTCAACAAGGACATCAAGGTGAAGTTCACCCATTCCTGAGATAACTGTTTCACCAGTTTCAACGTTAGTTTCAACGCGGAACGTTGGGTCTTCTTCAGCAAGTTTTTGAAGGGCAATACCCATTTTATCTTGGTCAGCTTTAGATTTTGGCTCAACCATCAATTGGATAACTGGTTCTGGAACTTCAATTGATTCAAGAATAACTTTTGATTTTTCATCAGTCAATGAATCACCTGTAGTTGTATCTTTCAAACCAACAGCTGCTGCGATATCCCCAGCATAAACAGTTTCAATTTCTTGACGACTATTTGCGTGCATTTGTAAGATACGTCCGATACGTTCACGTTTACCTTTAGATGTATTCAACACGTATGAACCTGAGTTAAGAACACCTGAGTACACACGGAAGAATGTTAAGCGACCCACGAAAGGATCTGTCATGATCTTGAAGGCAAGCGCTGCAAATGGCTCTTCATCTGAAGCAGGACGTGTTTCTTCTTCGTCAGTATCAGGGTTAATACCTTTGATTGCAGGAATATCAAGTGGGCTTGGAAGGTAATCAATAACAGCATCAAGCATCAATTGAACACCTTTATTCTTGAAGGCTGAACCACACAATACAGGGTAGAATTCAACATTGATAGTTGCTCTACGAATAGCAGCCATCAACTCTTCGTTAGTGATTTCTTCACCTTCAAGGTATTTCATCATCAAATCTTCATCAGTATCAGCAACTGCTTCTACTAATTTTTCACGGTATTCATTTGCTTGATCAACATACTCTGCTGGAATATCTTCTTCAAGGATATCTGTACCAAGGTCATTAGTATAGATTTCAGCTTTCATTTTGATTAAGTCAATAATACCACGGAAATCGTCTTCTGAACCAATTGGCAATTGAATTGGGTGTGCATTCGCTTGAAGACGGTCATGAAGTGATTGTACTGAATAGAGGAAGTCAGCACCGATTTTATCCATTTTATTAGCAAAAACGATACGTGGAACTCCGTATTCTGTTGCTTGACGCCAAACTGTTTCAGTTTGAGGTTCTACACCTGATTGAGCATCAAGAACTGTTACCGCACCATCAAGTACGCGAAGTGAACGTTGAACTTCAATTGTGAAGTCCACGTGTCCTGGTGTATCGATGATGTTAACACGGTGACCATCCCATTGTGCTGTTGTTGCAGCTGATGTAATTGTGATACCACGTTCTTGTTCTTGTTCCATCCAGTCCATTTGTGAAGCACCTTCGTGTGTTTCACCGATTTTGTGGATTTTACCAGTATAGTAAAGAATACGCTCAGTTGTTGTTGTTTTACCAGCATCGACGTGAGCCATGATACCGATATTACGAGTTTTTTCAAGTGAAAATTCGCGAGCCATTTGGTTTCTCCTATATTTTAAATTATTTACTTCTTTATTATAACACTATTTATAAAAAACGGATAGGCAGGACCTACCCGTTCTAATTGCTAACATTGCTATCTACCAAACAATTTGTTTAGTAGCTATGATAAGTCTCAAAAAGAGAGTAATCTTACCAACGGAAGTGTGCAAAGGCACGGTTAGCTTCAGCCATTTTGTGAGTATCTTCACGTTTCTTAACTGATGCTCCTGTGTTGTTTGCAGCATCCATGATTTCTTTTGCAAGACGATCTTTCATAGTGTGTTCACCACGAGCACGTGATGCGTTAACCAACCAACGAAGTCCTAAAGTTGTACGACGTTCTGGACGAACTTCGACAGGAACTTGGTAGTTTGATCCACCAACACGGCGTGCGCGTACCTCAAGTACAGGCATGATGTTTTCCATAGCTGTTTCGAATACTTCAAGAGCATCTGTTCCAGTAGCTTCTTTAATTGCTTCAAAAGCATCATATACGATAGTTGCAGCAGTACCACGTTTACCATCAAGCATTACACGGTTGATAAGACGTGTAACGATTTTTGAGTTATACAATGGATCTGGTAATACTTCGCGTTTAGGCGCTTGATTTTTACGACTCATTTTCTCTTATCCCCCTTCTAATTACCCTTTAGGACGTTTAGCACCGTATTTAGAACGGCCTTGTTTACGATCAGCTACACCTGCAGTATCAAGTGCACCACGAACGATATGGTAACGTACCCCTGGAAGGTCTTTTACACGTCCACCACGGATAAGCACAACACTGTGTTCTTGCAAGTTGTGTCCGATACCTGGAATGTAAGCAGTAACTTCAATAAGGTTGCTCAAACGTACACGAGCAAATTTACGAAGGGCAGAGTTAGGTTTTTTAGGTGTCATAGTTCCAACACGAGTTGCAACACCACGTTTTTGTGGTGCAGATAATTTAGTGTGAACTTTTCTGTGACTGTTGTAACCAATATTCAAAGCAGGTGAATCTGATTTTTCAACTTTAGATTTACGTGGTTTACGTACCAACTGGTTAATTGTAGGCATCTACATTTCTCCTGTAAGTTTTTTATTTTTGGTTGATATAGCAATTGGTGACAGCCTATATCTGCGTGTACTTTTGCAACAATTGTCAGCACGTCTCTGTACACTTTTGAGAGACCAAAAGTAAAAGTACCGTTTATCATAGTATCATTTTACACATGATGTGTCAAGCTTTTATTACTTTTACAAGCAAAAAGAATCAAGGATGTCACCTTGACTCTTTAATCAAATATATTCCCCGCTTCTACAGAGACTCTATTATTTTTTACATCAATTTCAGATACTCTCAGAAGAGATTTATAGGCCATCTTCTCACGTTGTTCCTGAGCATTTTCTGCAAATACAGCGACACCTACTAATGTGCTATCGAATTCTGAGAGTAAACTAATCATCCCCGAAACAGTACCTCCACCTTTCAAGAAATCATCAACTATTAAAACTCGACTGTTAGGTTTTAAGCTACGCTTAGAAAGAAACATTTTTTCAATACGGCCACTTGAACCACTAGCGTAGTTTACTGACACAGTAGAACCTTCCGTAATCTTCAAATCACGTCTCACAATAACAAAAGGAACATCTAAAACATTTGCTACTGCGTTTGCTAAAGGAACACCTTTTGTTGCAACCGTCATGACAGCATCAATTTTTTGACCTCTGTAAGCGTTCGCTACAATGCGACCAATACTTTGTAACATTTTTGGTGTACTGAGTAGATCTGAAAGATAAATGTAACCTCCCGGAAGAATACGATCGTTTTCAGATAAACGCTGTCTTAATTCTTCAACGATTTCTTTCGCTTCTGCTTCAGCAATAGTTGGTGTAAAGATAACACCTCCACTTGCACCAGTCACAGTTTTAATATCTCCGATTTGAGCTTGTTCAAAAGCTTTTTTGATAATAGCAATATCTTCTGAAATCGAAGATTTCGCGGCACCGTATTTACTAGCAAATGTATTTAAACTAGTTAATGTATAGGGATTATTTATTAGGTAATTTGAAATAACAACCATGCGTTCGCTACGTCTTAATTTCATATTTTCTCCTTATTCATAGCATTCTTTACATATAGTATAACATAACAAATGCTAAAAACGAACATTTTATTTTAGGTCTTAATTATTCTACCTAAATTATTTAATGTTCGGTTTATAAAAAGAACGGTTATCCATGGCAAAAATGCGATTTGTCATTTCACCTTCGTTGACACGATTTAAAGCTGTTGTCATCATCATCATATTTGCATCAATGTTATCGATCATATGGATAATTTCTGCCTCCATGATTCTAGGACGAACCGGGCTTCCATATTCTAATTGTCCATGGTGACTCAGAATAACATGGCGTAACACTGTAACCTCTTCTTTTGTATCATCAATATTAAGCTCTGCTAGTATTTTTGTTAATTCCTCATCAATAAGTGAAATATGACCGATAAGGTTACCTCGAATAGTATATTCTGTATTATCAGGACCCGATAACTCAATGACCTTGGCTAAATCATGTAGCATAATACCAGCAAACATCAAACTTTTATTAAGTTCTGGATAGATATCTCCAATACTATCTGCCAAACGAACCATCGTTGCCGTGTGATATGCCAATCCTGATTCAAAGGCGTGGTGGTTTGTTTTGGCGGCTGGATAGGTAAAAAATTCCTTATTGTATTTACGATAAAGTGCTCTTACCACACGCTGCCAGGTTGCATTTTCAATTTTAAAGAGCATTTGTTCCATGTACTCTCTCACGTTGTCAACATTGATTGGAGGTTTTTCTTTAAAATCTCTAGGATCATTAGGTTCACCATCTTTGATGTTTCTTAATGTAATTTGGTTGACTTGGGGAGTTCCATTATAAACTTCACGACGCCCTTTCATATGAACAATTTTACCGGCTACAAACTCTTCTACATTATAGGTTTGTGCATCCCACATATTTCCTGAAATTTCGCCAGTATCATCTTGAAAGGTAAAGGCAATAAAGTCTTTACCTGCACGCGTTTTACGAACTTCTGCTTTCTTTATAAGGTAAAACCCCTCAAAAAGCTCGTCTTTTTTCATTTGGTTAATTTTCATTAATTTCCTCTTCTTCTGTTATAGGAAGGTTTAACAAGCTAGTGGTTGCTTGATCTTGATGTTCTTCAACTGTATTTAAGGCTCTGATAATAGCGTTTGTCCGCGTTGTGAGTAAATTATCAATACTTTTACTTGCTGTATTTAATTGTTTTTGAGCTTTTGATAACATGCCACCAAATTTTCCAAATTCAACCTTGACATTCCCTAAAATTTTACTAATATCATTAGCATTCTTTTGAATATTTAAGGTTTTAAAGCCAACAGATAATGAATTTAGTAAAGCAGATAAGGTTGACGGTCCAGCTACTACAATATTTTCGTCACGTCTTAGACTATCAAAGAATGTTGCATTTCTTACCACTTCAGAATAGAGCCCTTCAGTTGGTAAGAACATGATACCAAAATTTGTCGTTTCAGGAGGATTTAAGTACTTATTGTTTATATCTTTTGCAAATTTACGAATACTTGCCAGTAAAGATTTACGATAGAGTTCTATTTGAACCTTGTCACCCAATTCATAAGCATCTTCCAATCGGTAATAATCTTCTAGAGGAAACTTAGAGTCAATAGGCAAATAGATATAATCTCCCTGACCATTTCCAGGTAATTTAATAGCATATTCAACACGCTCAGAAGAGCCAGACACCGTAGGAAATTCTCTCTCATATTGACTAACTGTCATAATATCTTCTATAATTTGGCCGAGTTGTAACTCCCCTAATATTCCCCTTGTCTTAGTATTTGACAAGACTTTGTTCAGCGTACCAACATCTTGGGCAACAGTTTTCATCTCCCCAAGACCTTGATTGACACTCTCTAGTTGACGCGATACAGTTTCAAAAGAAGTTTGCAAACGCGTTTGTAGCGTTTTTTCTAGCTTTTCCTCAACAGTTTGGCGCATTTGATCCAAGCGTTTTTCATTGGAATCTTGCATTTTCTGAACTGACTGAGATAAATTGGAGTTAATCAATTCCAAGCGTTTGTCTGATCGATCTCGACTCTCCGTTAAATGCTGATTTAATTCTGTACGCATATCGGTAAGCAACTGATAAATTTCCTGTTGCATACGGTTTAGCTGATTAGTCAACGTTAGAATTTGATCTTTTTGCGCCGCTTCTATCTGATATGTCAGTTGGTCTGATAGATTATCAGCATTATCTTCAAGTTGTTTTTCAACGGACTTTGTTAATTCCGTCATTTTTTGGTAAGAAATTATCGTCACTGTCAGACTAGCTAGTACAATGATCAAAATGATGACAAGCATATTAACCTCTATCCTTACTATAAATAATGATTAAGTAACCATCTTTGAGCTCTACTTCAATTGGCGAAGTCATAAATTCATTACTGGAATACATTTTTTTCTTAAAATAATTACTTTTGTTCAATTCATATTTAGCCCCAGAAATCTGCAAAGTAGACTCACTCTCAGGCATGAACGAGACATAGGACATCCCTTCAATCCTTGAGACTTGATTTTTCCCGGATGGTAGGTAAGTCACTATGTTTTGTTCATCTTTGAGTCTGATTTGTGACATAAATGGTTCTAGATCTGTGTCACTTGGTAAAAAGATATTAGACATCATATGGTCAATCCTGCCACCAAATGCTCCAAATACGGTCACCTGAGCTTCTGGAAATTCTTTGAAAATAGTTTTTAAAGCTAATTCTGTATCTGTATCATTTTTTTCTGCACTAGCAGAAACGATATTGCTACAATAGTGTTTGATATAAAGCAGTTCATCTTCTGTTATAGAATCAAAATCACCCACTGCCATGTCCAAAGAAAGCCCATTTTTTAATAAAAATAGGCTTCCACGGTCAATTCCGACAAAATAGTCAAAATCATATTCAAAATAAGTTAAGTCACCGCCAGCAAATAAAGCAATTTTAGTCATCGAGCGCCACCCTTAAGGTTTCTACTTGTGCAGGTAAATCACTTGCTTTAAAGAGATAAGAGCCTGCAACAAAGACATTTGCACCAGCCTCTGCTGCTGCCTTAATTGTAGTATTATCTATACCGCCATCAACTTCAATATCATAATGATGACCGTACTCTTTGCGCCATGCTGCAACTGTCTTTACTTTTGACATCATTTCTGGAATAAAGGCTTGTCCACCAAATCCAGGATTAACAGTCATAATTAAAATCTGGTCAACCAAATCTAAGATAGGAATAAGAGATTCTACGGGTGTTCCTGGGTTAATAACCACACCTGCTTTCATTCCTGCCTCTTTTATCTTTTGAAGCGCACCATGTATGTGTTTCGTTGCTTCAACATGAATGGTCATGATATCAGCACCAGCTTGAGCAAAATCCTCAATATAACGTTCTGGATCAACAACCATCAGATGACAATCAAAAACAAGTTTACTGTGTTTACGCATGCTGGATACAACATCCGCACCAAAACTAATATTAGGGACAAATTGACCATCCATGATATCAATATGAACGTATTCTGCTGTTGTCTCTTCAATACGTTTCAATTCGTTAGCAAAATTAGCATAGTCTGCTGCTAATATCGATGGGGCAATTTTATTGGTTGACATAGAAACCTACTTTCTTTTAATAACTTTCTTATATGTTTCACGACGGTTCTCAATTTCACTTAAAAATTGGAGGTAGTTATCATAGCGGACTTGCCATAACTGACCTTGAGTCAAGGCTTCTTTTACAGCACATTTAGGCTCATGTGTATGCGTACACGAGCGGAATTTACAAAAATGACTAAGTCTACGGAGCTCTGGAAAGGATTCGTTTAAGTCCTCTGCATTGTCCACTTCATAGTCCAAAGAAGAAAAACCAGGAGTGTCTGCAATTTTTCCTTTATGAACATTATAGAAACTAACTGCTCTTGTGGTGTGTCGGCCACGGCCTAAACTATCCGAAATTTCACCAGTTTCAAGTTTCAACTCAGGAGCAATTTTGTTGAGAAGCGTTGATTTTCCGACACCTGTCTGCCCCATAAAAACAGTCACTTTATCTGCTAACAGAGGCAAGAGTTCCTCTTGAGAATAACAGAAAACGTAGCCTATATTCTGATAATGTTCGCGAATATCATCAATAACAACCAAATCGTCTAACAAATCCAACTTGGAAATATAAATGATAGGCTGAATCATCTTATATTCTAGAAGTACTAAGAACCGGTCTAATAAGTTAGCGTTAAAATCAGGTTCTTTAGCAGACATGATAACGACAGCTTGGTCAATATTAACAATAGGTGGTCGTACGAGGCTATTTTTACGCTCTTCAATTGATAGAATATATCCTTCTGATTGATCTTGCGAAGAAAATTCCACCCAATCCCCAACGTAGGGAATTTGACCTTTTTTTCTAAAATTTCCACGCGCACGTGTCTGATAAACAACACCGTCAGATTCCACATAATAAAAACCTGCTAGCGACTTGACAATTCTACCTTGCAATTGTTCTCCTTAATTGTTTAGAATACCACTATTATATCATAAAATGAGAAATAAGCTCTACTCTCAGAGATAAGCTAAATAGAAACTATTTGCAGGTGTTCAATTTCTCTCAAATAACCTCAATTTTATGAATTCCCAACATAAAAGCAGTGATCTTATTTAGATACACTGCGCTTTTTTCCAATTACTATTAAGGCACCTACTGTAATTTCTGATATACTCGCCCAATCAATAGTCGTTTTATCTACGCTGAATAACAACGGTGTCATATCAATAAAAGCTTGACGTTCTTGTTGAGAACAGTTATAACTTTGAACAACTTTCTGCTCAGAAATAATTTCAAAATTTTCTCTAAAGTGATCTAGAATTTTTTGATTAGAGTAATCTTCCTGTTTCAAGTATTGACTAGCTTTTTCTCGCAATTCTTGGACATGTTCAGCTACAGGAACAACCTTTACAAGGATACCATCATCACTCAGTACCCGCCTAAATTCTTTATAATTTGCAGGAGAAAAAATGTCTAAAATGATATCAATTGATGAGTCTTGAATAGGAAGGTTAGCTAAATCAGAAACAAACCATTTCACAAGCCTAGATTGATCACTTTTAGCAGCTAATTGAATCGAATCTTTAGAAATATCAAAAGCCAAGAAAGTCTTCTCATACTTGTTAACTAATTGACGAGAATAAAAGCCCTCTCCACAACCAATATCTAAAACCGAATGAAACTGAGAATTATTTTCCAAAACCTTTGAAATAGCTTCTAAAATATGATTATAATACCCGTTTTCTAAGACAAGCTGCCGATTTTCAAATGATTTTTTATCATAATGTTCATCTATCTTCTTTCCTCCAAGAAGATTAACATATCCAAATTTGGATAAATCAAAACAATGATTATCAGAGCATTTGAGGCTGTTACTTTCTTTTATCAAGGGATTTTGACATTTAGGACAAGCGAAATAACTTGCACTATCTTCAAAACGCCACTTCTTGTCAACCAACATAGTTTATATCCCAACCTCTTTCAAGGCATCTGCTAAACTTGCAAAATCAGGGATAGATAAGGCTTCTCCGCGAATAGATGGCTTAATTTTTGCTATTTCTAATGCTTTTTCCAATTTTGCTTTAGTATCTTCTGATTTTCCAAAATGACTCGTTAGATTATTCCAAAGTGTTTTACGACGATGTACGAAGGCTACTTTTGACACTCTGAAAAAGAAATCCTCATCTTGAACACTCACTACTGGTTGATCTCTACGGACCATTTTCAAAATAGCTGAATCTACATTTGGAGCAGGAACAAAAACAGTTCTCGGAACGATAAATGATACTTTGGCAGTCATATAATACTGCACTGCGATTGACAAAGAACCGTATGCTTTAGTATTTGGCATAGCTGAAATACGATCTGCCACTTCTCTTTGCATCATGACTACAAACTCCGCAAAAGGAATCTTGCCCTCAATCAAGTGCATGAGGATTGGTGTTGTGATGTAGTAAGGTAAGTTTGCTACTACCTTGATAGGCAGGTCAGGATTCTTGAAAGCCTGAATCTGGGTCTGCAAATCAGCCTTGAGGATGTCCTGATTGACCACTTGGACATTGTCAAAACGCGCAAGCGTATCAGCAAGGATAGGAATGAGACGATCATCAATCTCAAAAGCCATCACCTCAGCTGCATTCTCAGCCAAAAACTCTGTCAAAGCCCCGATACCAGGACCAATCTCAATCACGTTGACACCCTTGTCAATCTCTGCCGTGTCAACAATCTTCTGTAAAATATTAGTATCAGTCAAAAAGTTCTGACCGAATGATTTCTTAAATGTAAACCCATGACGCTCCAAAATAGCGCGGGTAACGGTTTTATCTGCGATTCTCATTTGTTTCTTTCCTTATTGTCTCAAGTCTATCCTAAGACATCTAACAATTTCTCTTTTAATTTTTCTATTTCTGCACCAGTTGCTCTGACACTATCTGCATACATCTTCTCAAAAGGATACCACCAAACTGGACCTTTTCCATTATGCCCATAGTTCCTTAAATCACCTGTTTTTCTTGGAAAAAGATGAAAATGTAGATGAGCGTCTCCATTTCCCAAACTCTCAATATTCATCTTATCTGCTCTAAAAGCCTTAGCAACTATTTCAGAAGCATCTGCCATTTCGGAAAGATACTGATTTCGCCAATCTCTAGGCAATTCATGTAACTCTGTTACGTGTTTTTTAGAGAGAAAAAGGCAATAACCTTGAAAATATTGATGGTCTCCCAGAACAAGATAACCCGTTTCATATTCTTTCACAAAATAAGGATTCTCATTTCGTTCAATCATTTCAATACGTTGACAAATAAGACACATATTTTATCCCTCGTATTTCTCCATACACTCTTCAACTTCTGCCTTGGTCACTCCGAAGAGTCTGAGGCGTTTGAGGAGTTGTTTACCATTTGAGTAGCCGATGCGAAGTTGGCTACCCAGATACTCACGACGTTTGCGGCTATCACTAGCGGTAATGAACCCCCAGCGAATGAGGTCGGCTTGGGTGATGTCGAAATGATCTTCATCATCGAAATGCTGAGTCACTTTTGAGAGTGCCTTCTGCAAATCCTCAAAGCTGGCATGCTCGACACCCAGAGATCGTCCCTTGGTCTTTGAAACTGGCTTTGCCTCGTCTCGATTGAGGAAGGCATGGCGGACTGTCGGAATGGCCTTCATGATGATTTTACGGATACGTTCGCCATTGTAATCTGGGTCGGTAAAGATGATAACTCCCCGCAAATTGTGCAAACGTTCGATACGCTCTAAATCATCTTCATCAATTGCTGAACCTCTAGTTTCATAGGTATCAACATTGTAAAAGCGTCGCAGATTAGCAGTATCATCTTTCCCTTCGACAACAATCACTTCTTGAATATCAATTTTTTTCATCAAGTCTAAATATCCTTACTGCATTTTGGTATGTAGCCTCCGCTACCTCTTCCACAGTTATGCCTCGTAGCTCTGCTATTTTTTCAACGACATATCTCGTATAAGCAGTTTTGTTTTCTCGACCTCTTTTAGGTACAGGAGCCAAATAAGGAGCATCTGTTTCCACTAATATCTTATCTAATGGCAACTCTCGTGCAGCTTCTTGTACATCTAATGCCTTCTTAAAGGTCACAACACCAGAAAAGGAAATCATCATCCCTAAATCAATAAATTTCTGAGCCATTTCCAAAGAACCAGAAAAAGAGTGCATTATACCACCAAAAGGCCCAACTCCAGATTCCTTAATGACTTCATAAGTGTCTTCTAACGCATCACGTGTATGAACGACAAAAGGAAGGTTATACTCTTTTGAAAGTTCAATTTGACGCTTAAACACCTCGATCTGAATATCTTTGGGATCCTCCATCCAATAATAATCCAGACCAATTTCACCAAGTGCAATAACCTTGGGATTTTCTAAATGGCTGATAATCATTGACTCAATATTATCATCATAAGAACCAGCTTCAGTTGGATGCCATCCTATTGTGCTATATACCTGTGCATATTGGGAAGATAATTCCAAAGATTTTGAAATGGTATCTTGGTCAAAGCCGACAACATTCATTTTTGTAACACCGAGTTCGCTAGCTAAATTAATTTCCTCGTCTATCTTTCCTTCAAAATTTTCCACGTTAAGGTGGGTATGGGTATCAAATATTTTTATCATATCATTGTTCTTTCTTTGCTTATCGTAGCTACAAGCATTAATCTTTATTATTATAACATAAGACTGAAGCATTCTGATCAGAAAGAGTAAATCAAAAAAGTCAAAACATTTTTGCTCTGACTTTTGAATACTTGCTGTAAAAATCCTCTACAAGTGTCTAGCTAATGGTAGAGAAACTAGACTATAAATGATTATATTTTTGCTGATTGCTTTCAATAGACTCCTCAACCTTTGAACGAAATTCTCCTTTTATTGCCTCGTCCAATTGATTAGCAACTTTATGAATAGCTGTCTTTGTGTTGATGGCTACTTCGTCTATTTCTTTATGATGCGACGTAATAATATCGTGAAACTTAGATCTCTTGCGTGGCGCGTACACGCTATGTATCAGTTCTTTATCCAATTGTTTTTTTAAAGTCCTTACTGACTCCTTACCAGTCAGGACATCCCACATTAAACTCAATAATTTCTCCTACTTCATTAATTCTCTTTTCTTTTCCCTTTGCAACTCTTCAAAGGTTAGTTCATGTTCTGAACGTTGCCGAATATAGTTAGCTCTATATTCTTCTTGAGCGGACAAGGCATAGTACTCTTTATGGTAAGCTTGCTCTAAGTCGTCATGATAAGAATCTAAAATACGATTGAGCGTCATCATATCTGAGCTATCATTACTATATCTCAAATCATATTCAACAGCGTCGTAAGTTTCTTGAAGCATATTAGTAATCTTATTTTTTCTTACTGAGAGATCGTCTAATTTTTCTTCAAACTGGCAACAACTATGGTGATAGGTATCATCTAAATCTGATATTTTTCTCTGAGTATCAGCTAATTGTTTTTCAATGATATCAATCAGTGCCATTGTTTAAACTCCCCTGACAAGTTACTATCTTGTTGCAACATAGCTTCAACCCCTTTATTAATTTGGTTTTCTAATTCAACGTAAGCGTGAGAAATGCTTTCTGCCGCTTGAATTTTATTTGAGAAAAAGGTTTGAGCTTCTCCGACAATGCTCGCATAGCTAACACCTGACTGAGCATACGCTTCTTCCAATTCTTGAGGACTTAGTTCAGTAACTCCTGTAGGAGCTACTTTTAAAGATTGATAAAGCTCTTCTGCTTTAGCAACTGCTTTTTGCTCAACTTTTTTAACTTCTTCAACTGCTTCTTTTGATATCGTTACCAAACCACTAGAAATCACTTTTGCTTGTTGACTATCTAGGAAAATAGCTTGATTCTTACTAACTTCTTTTCCCGTACTTTTAAAGCTACTAAGTTTCGCTTTAATAGCATGCATTCTTTGATTCACATTCGTATGAACTACTGAATAGTTTTCTTTGTAAGCAAATTTATCTTCTGCTAATTTTAAAGAACCATCTTGATTGTACTGGTAGCCTCCCCAAATGTGCTGATTGGTAAAATTAGCAACCCAGCTACCTCCTGAAACAGCTTTACTGTCAACTATTTTAACAATTCCGACAGCATTATCGCTTCCTTCTTTAGGATAACCTATTCCAATTTTATCCTTGGAATCAACGTAATTATTGACTACCCCTTTTATTTTATCAACCTGTTCTTTTTGTTTATCTGTCAAAATACTATAAAGGTTTGGACCGTTATATATCCAAGCTCCTTGAACTCGGTAAATTTGATTATCATCCAATTCTGCAATAGCATACTGTGCATTCATTGACCCTAACGAGTGTCCGTAGACCGAAATTTTTGCATTAGGATATTTATTCATAACTTCTTTTAGCAGATGAGCTGATTGTTCTAACTGCTTTGTACCTTGTTTATGAGATACACTTTGTGAACCAAATTTCTTTAATAATAGTTTACTAGCTATTGGAATATCATTTTTAAACCAGTCTGTTTTCCAATCATCTCCTCCAAACGGTGCTGTTGACCCCTTAAATAAAACCGTAACTTCCTTAACATCCTCTGGCTTGTCTAAAGTTCCATTTGGAGTGATGGTATAAATTTGTTCCCCAGTTTCTTTGCCTCCATCTTGAACGTGAGCAACTTTACCGATGGGAAGTACCTTATCTTGGCTCATTATTTTGACTAGTGTATCAAGTTGGCTACCTAATTCATACTCTTGCTTCGCTATATTTACCCTATCTAAATCAGTCAAGACTTTTTCCATTAATGACCTCTACTTTCCAATAAATGAGTTAACTGGGGAGATTGATGGCTACTTTGACTGACCAAACGCCCTTGATTATCCTTATCCAAATTACAAGTAATATATAAGTTAGGATCTTTATTAATGATTAACCTTACCGAAATCCCTCCCATAGGATTTTTTTTGATACTTTCTTTGTCAATATCATACGACTTAATAACAGCATTCTCTTTGAAAGCGTCTTTATCTTCTGCATAAATCCACTTTTGATAAGCATTTTTAGCGTCTTTGCTATTAGCTATTTCCCATAATTCTTGTTGTTTATTGTTTTCAGTCACTTTTAAACCTCCTACAGTGAAACCAAGCCCTAAAAGGATTATTACAATAAAACTAAGTAATTTTATTGACTTCATCTCTCCTCCTTTTATCATATAACACTCATTTGATATCTAGTTTATCATAAATTTATTCTCATTATAAACGAAAAACTATAAAACATGGATTAGTTATCTTAGGATTACCAAATACAAAGATATTAAAAAAGATGATTAATAGCTCATAGCTCTAATGCTATAAATCATCTGACTCTACTATTTACTTGTAATCACTTGGACGTCCTGTATATTTTGCCCAAGATCTCTTCAAAAATTTATTATTAATGTGATAATTTGGCTTGCTGTTTTCCTCTGTTAAAAATGGATTGATATGCTTATCTAGCTCTAACCAACCATTCCAACCTAAATGGATTGTATCTTGCATAAAGTATGGCTTACCTCCATCTCGAGAAAGGTCAGAGATATGATTGAAACCTTGACTTTGAAGTTGGTGTTTTATTTTTTCTACAGATTTTTGATACATTTTTTGATCAAGCCCTGTGTAGTCTGTCCACTTTTTATTTACTGGTGGTATGACAAAAAGGACATCTGTATTTTGTTTTGAGAATTCATTAAGAACCAACTGTAAATCATTAAATTCTGGTGACTTAGTATAATTGAAATGTCGTTGTGACCCTTTCAATTTTTTTAAGTGCTTTTTAATTCTTGTTTGGTAAAAGCGATCATCAATACCAAATTGATTTGATCTCGTTGCTACTTTAGCATCTTGTGATGCAATACGCGATAAATGATTATATGAGAATGCTTTCGGTAATTTACCAACATGAGGCATTATTACCTGATTATAAGTTTTTCCTAGTGGTAGATAGCTAAAAATAGCATCTGTCTTCTCAAATACCCAATCATTAAACTTTAGTCTTTGTTTGTCTTTATTTGATAGTTTTTGGCCATCTGCAACTTTTTCTATCAAATCTGACATAGAAGCTTCAGGATATAATTTTAACAATCGACGAGCAGCATACCTATCGTAGGTTGTCCCTGTTTGATTTTGCAAAAATCGAATGGTTTGATCGTTGCTGAAATAGTTTTGAAAAGCACCTTTGTTGGCTCCCTTGCGAACAAACCATTGCGGAGAAATAACATAGATAGCTTTTTTATTTTTGATTTGTCCTTTAATCTGTTGAATGCCATAGTATTGTGTCAGAGAAGCCGCCCCTTTTTGACCTAAAAGATATGGGATATAAGGCCTTTTGTAAGCCTCTGCTAAAACTGATGGATGCATTGCATCAAATCTTAACCACTCACTTGAACCAAAGAAAGGGACAAAATTGGCTTTAGGATCACTGAAAGCTCTAACTTTTTGAACTCTGCTTTTAAAACCTGCCTTTGTCAACGCTACTGCACTGTTTTTTTCCTTACCTAAATGATGAGGCTGAGAAACAGGAAAAACAAGATATAATCCTACCAACAATAGTAAAGCACAAACTAGAGGTCCAAATACTTTACCTAGACGTTTAAGCATTGCAGAGCTCCGTTACTCCAGCAACAATTTTATTAGCTGTGTTCCAGTCATTACGACCAAATTCCGCAATCGGAATATCAATATTAAAGTGGCTTTCCAACTCAACAATTAGTTCAACAGTACCCATGCTGTCTAGAACTCCTGCGTCAAATAAGTCTTCATCCATCATAGAAGAAACATCCTCCATAAATAGGTCATCAATAATTGCTAATACTTCTGATTTAATATCCATTATAATACTCCTTATTATTTGTTATGCGGTTGTGGGAACCACAAAAGATCTAAAAATCCTGAAAAAATCAAGAAAGAAAACATAACTACATTAAAGGTGATGAAGACACCCAAAGCATAAGTCCATTTGTTTTCTGGTAAAAGTGGTTTTTTAGCCAATCTTCTTTCTTTATTAATATTTTTCTTCTTACGTACCCAAGCGTCATTAATAACTAGGCCAATCCCATGAAAGAGACCATAGGCTATATAGTACCAAGTTAACCCATGCCAGAATCCCATAAGAAGCATATTGATAATATAAGCTACACTTGAAGTAACATTACGGTTTTTAAAAACTTTATTTTTAACTAAAAGCTTAACAAGCCTCATGAAAACAAAGTCTCTAAACCAGAAAGAAAGGCTCATATGCCATCTATTCCAAAATTCTTTTAGGTCGCGTGATTTGAAAGGTTTGTCAAAGTTAATCGGAGACTTAATCCCCATTAGGTTAGAAATAGCCAACGCAAACATTGTGTAACCTGCAAAATCAAAGAACAAATCAAAACCAAAGGCATACATAACCCCAAGTGTTGGCCAATTAAACACACCACCCTGTTCTAGTGCTAATTCTTTTAGAGGAGGCATAATCAGACTTCCAAAAATATAGGCTAAAATAAACTTATAGAGAAAACCTAACATCAAATAATGAATCGCTTGACCTAACATATCTAGGAGTTCATTTCGATCTGGGATATTAATGTAATCCTCATTGAATCGTTTAAAACGATCAATTGGTCCACTTGAGAAAGTTGGAAAGAAGAGTAAAAATCTTAAGAATTCCCATAAAGTAAATTCTTTCAAGACACCGTCTCTCATTTCAATAATCATAGCAACAGCTCTAAAAGTAAGGTAAGAAATTCCTAGAAACCCAAAAAGTGACTGATGCCCATCCTCAGATATAGCTGGAATTAATTTTACCAAAAATAGCGGAAAAATAGATAAACAAACCGTTACATAAAAGACCAAAGTATGATTAAATCGTTTCCGGTAAGCTTTATAGATAAAAACTAGCAGAGATTGTCCGACAACGTATGCCAATAGTGACTTCAATTGATTAAAAGTACTACCAGTCAACATCATTACAATAAAACTTAGACTAAAAATAATCTCATATAAGGCAAAACGCTTCTTAAAGAATAAGCCGATGTAAATTGGTAGAACAGCTAAGATAAGGTAGAAGAAATATTGTGGATTCCCATAAACATCCAAGTGAGGAAGTTTTTCTAAAAATGCCTGTATCACTTGTTTACCTCGCTCATAAGACCTTTGATATCAATTTTTCCATTTGGTGTCAAAGGTAAATCTTCTCGATAGATAAATTTAGATGGCATCATGTAATCCATCATAATGTCCTTTAAGTCTTCCTTAATTGCTTTTGTCAAATCCAAATCACGTTCAAAATCATCTCTTACACCTTCTTTTAAGACAATATAGGCTAATAAATTTTGAACTTTATGATCCTTGTTATAACGTGGCACTGCTACTGCTGATTTTACATACTGCGATTTATTTAAGTTTTGAGAAACATCTTCTAATTCAATACGATAGCCGTTAAATTTAATTTGGAAATCCATACGCCCACCGTAAAGCAGAAGACCTTCATCGGTCATACTTCCTAAGTCACCGGTATGGTAAGCAGGTAGACCTTCGAATTGGAAAAATGCCTCAGCTGTCTTTTCTGGATTGTTAAGATAGCCTTTTGATACTGCTGGTCCAGCAATAATGATTTCACCTTGCTCTCCGTTTGGTAATTTATGACCTTCTTCATCAATCACATACGTTGGTGAGTCATCTTTAGTGTAACCAATTGGAAGGCGTTTGCATGTTTCTAACATTTCATCAGTAATTGCTACTGCGGATAGAGCAACTGTTGCTTCTGTTGGCCCATATGCATTAACGATACGAGCTTTTGGAAAACGTTGACGAAGTTTTTGTGCAGTCTTGACAGTTAACTCTTCCCCATCAAAATAAAAATGTGTTAATTGTGGCAAGGTCTCTGAATTGAAATCGTTAGATAGTAGCGCCATATCAGCAAATGATGGTGTCGAAGTCCAAACCTGTATTGGCAATTCATTAATGGTAGCGAATAGTTTTTTGAAATCATTAACCACTGTTTTTGGTAGGGCGAACAGGGTGCCTCCCATAGCTAGTGTTGGTGCCCAATACATAACTGATAAGTCAAATGAATATGGCGGTTGAGCCAACATTTGCGGTCTTTCAGGAACTGAAAACTCATCATCAGAAATCATCCAATTTGTAAAGCTCAATAAATTGTCATGTGAAATTTGCACACCTTTTGGTAAACCAGTAGTCCCTGAAGTGAAAATAATATAGTAATTATCATCACCTTTAACAGAATGTGTTACCTCATAAGGAGTCTTTTCTTCAAAAATAGCTGAAACTTGAGAAACGTCTAGGATTGGGACATTATCAACTTCAAGAGGAAATTCACCAATTGAAATGATAAGGCTTGGTTGAGCAACTGTCATAATAGCCTGTATTCTATCCAAAGCAGAGTGTTGGTCAACCGGTATATAAGCATGCCCTGACTTTGTTAAAGCAACAAATGTCGCCAACATTTCATATTCTTGACCACCGAATACTAAGACAGGTGATTTTTCAACAAGACCTAGGCTATCAATATGAGCAGCTAGAGAGTCAGAGTCTACTTTAAGTTGTCCATAAGTATGGACTTCCCCTAAAATATCATACACTGGAAAATCAGCTTGTGTCTCAGCAAAATGCTCAATTGTTTTAATCATATCATGTATCATTTGTACCATCTCCTAGAATTCATTATAAATAAAACTGCCTTGTCCGCGACCAAGGTATGCAAAAAAGTAAATTAGTAACAATAAAATACCGAAGTATAATAACGTTCTACCAATAAAAGATAAATATGGTTTCATCATTCTTCCTTTAATTAATCATGGTATTGGTCCAAAATCCATCAATTGGTAACTGGACTTCAAGACGTAATTGGTCTTTTTCTTGATATGCTCTAATTCTCCCCTTATGGCGTTCCACGATTGCCTTAGCAATAGATAAGCCTAGACCAAAACTGAGAGAATCTGCATGATCATCTTTAGCTTGATAAAAACGCTCAAAGAGATTATCCATAACCTCTTTGGAATAGATAGCACTTGGATTTGATATTGTCAGAATAGCTTTTCTTCGAGCCTGTTTAAGACTAAACTGGATTTCTGATTTTGACAAAGAATGCCTAATAGCATTATCCAAAAGAATTATTAAAATTTGCTTAATCTGACTCTCTTCTCCAACAATCCAGACATCATCTTCAATCGTATCATTTAAACACTTTTCTTCTTCATATGCCAAACTTTCATATGTCAGAAGTACTTCTTGACATAAGACAGATAAGTTTAACTTTTTGAAATTTACCTTGGAGCGTTTTTCATCAAGTCTAGACAAATTAAGCAAATCTTCAATTAAAAACTCCATTCGCTTAGTCTCCGAAACAACATGATCCAGATAACGATTTCCTGGAATTTGCTGTTCCAGAACCTGAACGTTGGCTCGTATAGCTGCAATAGGGGTCTTCAGCTCATGACTCGCATCTGAAACGAACTGTTTTTCGCGAGTCATTTCTGTCTCTACAGGCCCTACGATAAATCGAGAAAGATAAAGACTTACAGCTGCTAATAAACAAAATCCAAAAATAGTAAAAACAAGAATTAGAAAACGCCTTGCATAAGGGACTTCATAACTAGCCAAATCCATAATAGCTATGGTGTAGGTTTTATCTTTATATTCTTTTATGGAATATATAAAAGACTTCCATTTTCGTGACTTCTTTCCTTGCTCAAGGAGCTTCAAACTAGATTTTTCGATAACATCATTTGTCAAATCAGTATTATTGCTTTGAATCTTAACCATCTTTTGGTTATCTATAGTCACCAAAGCAATCGGTTCATCGCCTGGTATTCCTAAATAATCATTTTTGGCAACTAATTTAACAATCCTATATGCATCATATTCATCCCAATATTGATTGTAGCGATTACTCACTGCAAAGAGAAAGAGAACAACGACAATAAGGATTGACATGGTCAAAAAGACAAATTTTTTGCGTAAATCACTAAACATTATGTCCTCTCCTCCAAGGAATATCCAAAGCCCTTAGTGGTTATTATTTCAATGTCTGCTTTTAAAAAGCGCAATTTTTTTCGCAAAAAAGAAATAAATACTTCTAACTGGTTATATTCTGAATTGTCTGAAGGTCCCCAAACCTTAGAAATCAACTGATTTTTAGGAATAATCTGCTTTGCATTTCGCATAAAAACTTCCATCAAGAGAAATTCTTTATTGGATAATTTTACACTACTTTCTTTAGATTCTAGCTCATGTGAATCTGTGTTAAGCCTTATATTTCCAAGCCGCAATTGATTTGCTCTGATTAGAGAAGATTGTCTGGTTCTCAGCCTAATTCTAGCTAGCAATTCATCTGCTTCAAAGGGTTTTGTGATATAATCATCTGCCCCTAAATCTAAACCATTAACTTTATCATAAGTCTGTGATTTTGCAGTTAAAAAGATTATTGGGGTTTCTAAACCAGCTTCCCTCACTCTTTTTAAAACAGATAATCCTGAGCGTTTGGGTAACATAATATCCAACAGGACTAAATCATAGAGACCTGTCAAAATGTATTCTAACCCATCATCTCCATCAAATGCTAAATCAACAGAATAACCTTTATCTGCCAATAAAGCCTGAATAGCCTCTGCTATACTTTTTTCATCCTCAACTACAAGAAGTCTCATTTTCTAGTCACCTTACCTTATATATTATAGTATAAACTAGCAAAATTGAAATAACCTTGAAAAAACGATATTAATAAAAGTATTTCCTAAGTCACTAAACTACTTCAATAATACAAGCGTCTAAAAAATAAAATATCACTCGCTATAAAGATATTTCTCAATAAGAAATCTCCTCATATTTTAACAAAAATAGGGGCTATTTGTCTACGAATTTCCGCATTATAAACACGCCGTACGCATGAAAACTTTCTCTTCATCCTTTTGTGCCCGGACATCAATTT
>OCJM01000036.1_pt1 | contig 20274 bp, 19 predicted proteins | sample 1480791 | NCBI WGS metagenome assembly OCJM01 (sample SAMN05301486, study PRJEB22388) | human gut metagenome | isolation source: Infant 2 DOL 6 gut | host: Homo sapiens | place: USA: Pittsburgh, Magee-Womens Hospital of UPMC | collected 2013/2014
ATGGATCGCCTGGTGCGATTTGCCACCCTGATGGCTGACAGCAAAGCCACCGTTCCGGCGCACCTCGCTGGAAAGCCAGCTGATTGCCTGGCAGTCACTATGCAGGCGGCGCAGTGGGGAATGAACCCGTTCGCGGTGGCGCAGAAAACCCATGTGGTTAACGGCACGCTGGGCTATGAAGCGCAACTGGTTAATGCGGTTGTCTCTTCCTCAAACCTTCTGGCCACTCGCCTGAACTACAAATGGGATGGCGACTGGTCAAAAGTAAGCGGGAAAACCGACAAATCTCCGAGCCTGACAGTGACAGTGTGGGCAACCCTTAAAGGCGAATCTGAGCCTCGCACCCTGACCATCAGCATGGCGCAAGCCGGAGTGCGCAACTCACCACTCTGGGAGCAGGATCCGCGTCAGCAACTGGCTTACCTGTGCGTTAAGCGCTGGGCACGCCTGCACGCCCCTGATGTTCTCCTTGGCGTCTACACCCCTGACGAATTGCAGGAAGCAGCACCGCGTGTTGAGCGCGACATTACGCCACCGGCTAGCACCGCTGCGGGGATGAATCAGCTGATCAATTCGCACCCCGATCAGCACCATGAAGAGAAGGCGAAAAAGACTGACGACCGCGCCCCAGAAGACATTCTCTCTGGCTTCTCTTCTGCGGCTATGGCGGCTCGTAACGTTGCAGAACTGGACAAGGCCTACAAATACGCGGCCCACCGCCTGGCTGGTAACCAGGAGTTACTGGACGCTGCCACCGATGTATACGGCATCCGCAAAGACGAACTGAACGAAGTCCCTATGTAATCACCACCGCGGCGCCGGGCGCGCCGCACTGAAAAAAGAGAGGTAACGATGAAAGGTGCATTAGGCAAAAAGGAACTGCTGGCGGTGGTGCCTGTATCGATGAGCACTATCGACCGCATGGAGAAAAACGGGGAGTTCCCTAAGCGTTTCTGGATCACAGACAAGCGCTGTGCCTGGAACAGCGAAGAGATCGAGCGCTGGCTTGATGAACGTCAGCAGAACGGCACCACAGAGTTTGCTGGAAAAAAGCCTCCGGTTGAGCAGCGAGTATTTCGCCCGGTTGGTAACGCGGCGTGACGTCGCTGGCGAGGTACTGGGAAAGGTGGTCAGGATGGTTTCTGTACCTGGCCGCTGTATCCGCCTGGCTGTTCCTGCTGGCGGTCATTTTTCGAGAGGGTTGGATACGATGAATCGGATGGAAAAATACCACGCGGATTATGTCTCGCAGCGCAAAGCGCCACCTCTTGTCGCCGTAACGCCGGCGGCAATGGAGATCGAGCAGCGCGCTATTGCTCGCGAGAACAAAGGCCAGTACCGCCTGGCCGCTCGCCTCTGGCTTGAGTGCATGGATGCGGCAACTGGCGAGGTTGAGCGGGCCCGTATCGCTATACGCCGCGATCAGTGCATTGGCCGCGGGAACCGGCTTCGCCAGGGATGCTATGCCGGGATCTGCGCCACCGCCGGGGTGATTTATGACTAACCCACACGACAGCATTCGCGTAGGAAGTATCACGCTGGTTTATTCGTCCTTGCGCCGTGGCTGGCTGGCGCCAGGCGGCCAGGTTATCCATAACCCGCTGAAGGCTCAGCGCGTGGCTGAACAACTGAATAGCAAGAAGGTGGCAGCATGAAAGAACGCGGAATGATTTTTAACGGGGAGATGGTGAGGGCCATTCTTGACGGTCGGAAGACGCAGACCCGGCGGCCTATCAAATGGAAACAGACTCGGTTCACTGAAATTGGTGAGCGCGAAGACGGTAGCAAATGGCCGTGGAGCGAAGACGCAGAGCATGCTTGCGATTTTTGGCACCCATGCCCGTTTGGCGCAGTCGGCGACCGCATCTGGGTGCGGGAAACATGGCAGGCCATTCATGACTATTGCGATGAAAACGGGCACGTCGACGAACGCCGATATGCACGAAGCATTCCGAGGCATCGCGGGAACTACTGGCATCCGGTCTATGAAGAGGCATGGGGCAATGAAAGCCGAGAGGACCGCGAATTCCCTTGGCGACCATCTATCCACATGCCGCGCTGGGCCAGCCGCATTCTGCTGGAAATCACCGACGTGCGCGTGGAACGGTTGAACACTATCAGCGAAGAGGACGCACAACGCGAGGGAGTTCATACCGAGGTTTGGGACCAGACAGTAGTTGCAAGAAATTACGTGGCAAGTGATGAGTTTTTCCAGTTTTGGTCCGATGACATGCCCCACTACGTAGAAATGAATCAACTATATCGGTCCTCATTCAGAAGCCTGTGGGACTCCATCTACGGCGAGGAAAGCTGGAAGGCCAACGGTTGGGTTTGGGTTATCGAGTTCAGGCGCGTTGAAGGCGGTGCAGCATGAGCGGAAAATACACCCTGATCTATGCGGATCCGCCATGGACATACCGAGACAAGGCAGCCGACGGTGACCGCGGCGCCGGTTTCAAGTATCCAGTGATGAATGTTCTGGATATCTGCCGGCTGCCAGTATGGGAGCTCGCCGCCGAAGACTGCCTTCTGGCTATGTGGTGGGTACCGACTCAGCCGGTAGAGGCGCTGAAAGTCATGGAGGCCTGGGGATTCCGCCTAATGACCATGAAGGGATTCACCTGGCACAAGACGAACAAGCACAAAGGGAACAGTGCGATCGGCATGGGCCATATGACCCGGGCGAACAGCGAAGACTGCCTGTTTGCGGTGCGCGGGAAACTACCGGCCCGCATGGACGCATCAATTTGCCAGCACGTCACGGCGCCGCGCCTGGAGAACTCGCGCAAACCAGACGTTATCCGCGAGAAACTGGTGCAATTGCTTGGCGATGTCCCGCGCATTGAGCTCTTCGCCCGCCAGTCGTCACATGGTTTCGACGTGTGGGGTAATCAGTGCACAGCGCCAGCGGTTGAGTTGCTGCCAGGCTGCGCGGTGCCGGTAGTGAAGACGGAGGCCGCATGAATATTGCCGAAGAGGCCTCGCTGATACGACAGCTCGAAGAGGCGCGCGCCATTATCAACCAGAGGAATGGTGAGATCCTTCATCTGCAGAGAGAAGCGGCGCGCTACCGTGAGCAGCGGGATTCTGCAAACGCGATGGTTAAGTTCCTGCGCGGACTCTTTGAGAATTCTTCGCAGGCGACACAATGAGCCGCCTCCGGGTGGACTATTGTTCATTCATCCACTTTTCAAATGCAGACGGGGAGAACGGCACCAGGTCGTAATGCTCCCCGTTTATCCATGCATCAACCATATTTGCCCACTGCTGCAACATGTAGGCCCGCTGCTTTGCGTATTTCGCCTTGTTATATACTCCTCGAGTTCCTTTCTGCGTTCTGGCCTGTCCCATCTCGATCCAGTCAGATGGATAATCAGCTTCATGCAAGTTGGTGCTGCATGTCCTTCTGAGATCGTGCACGGTGAAACGCTGTAATGGTTCACCTGCATCGTTAATTGATTTTACTGTCCTGTCGATGAGGGAATTTAGCGCTGCGTTAGAAAGCGGCTTCCTAATGTCATATCTGCCAGGAACAAGGTATTCACTCCCACCAGCGCACATGTTTAAGCCGACAAGGAGATCCATAGCCTGATCAGACAAGAAAATCACGTGCGCCTTTCTTTTCTTCATGCGCTCAGCCGGGATCGTCCATGTTCTGTGATGGAAATCTATTTCAGACCATTTTGCGTTAACGAATTCAGATTTTCGGACCATGGTTATGAGGACTAGTTTGATCGCCATTTTTAAAGTCCCCATGGCGCTAAAGTCATTCAGGGCTCTGAAGAAAATACCGATTTCCCTTGGATTAAGAAAACGCTCTCGCTCCTCAAATTTTGCGATAGATAGCGGCTTAATATCTGCGGCTGGGTTGAATAACCCGTGCCCGCGGTCATTGGCATACCGGTAAACGCTGCTGATGATTTCACGCGCCTGCACCGCCGTCGCACGTCCGCCGCGCTCGACTATGCGATCGCAAAGATCACGCACCATAGGGGTCGTTATCTCGGACATCATTTTGTTTCCGAGAACAGGCAAAATATCCCTGTCGATTACTGATTGCTTCATAGCCAGCGTGCTGTCAGCCAGGACCACATGTTTCATGTAGGCGTCGGTATGTACCGTAAATGTTTCGGCGCCGCGGATCCGTTTGATACCGTCACGCTTCGCCGCAGCCGGCGACTGGCCTGCGTTCAGCAGCTTTTTAGCCGCTATCAGTTCATCCCTGGCTTCAGCCAGTGTGATACCGTCACGACCATACTGACCGATAACCAGCGTCTCCCGGCGGCCGTTGATGCGGTAATCGTAACGAAACGAGATGGTGCCTGAGATCAGCACGGCTACATACAGCCCGTCGCGATCGGAGACCTTGTACATTTTGCCCTGCGGTTTCAGGTTTTTGAGTTTGGTATCGGTAAGCACATTTCACCCGTGATGCATCATTTTTCTGACGGTACGAGAGTATACCGTAATGGTAATACCGTCAGGTATACCGTCAAAAAATGTGAGATAGAGTGAATAGTGTTGATGTGATATAAAGAAAAACCCTCTGTAAAAACAGAGGGTTGCATTTCAATTTGAGTAGATATGATTAGCTATAAGGTAGCCGTTAATCATTCCCACTCAATTATTTACAGAGCTCGTAACTAATTGACTGAAAACAAGTTTATGAAACTATAAATTCTGCGTACCGTTTTATATACCGTCACCGGGAAATTGTGCCCCGCTTCGTCAGTTCGTCATATTGCCGTTCACAGACCCTTCCGGCTTCGGCTGCCCGGTCAGCGTATTCTGCCAGTTGCCGGTTTCGTTCGAGAGATTTTTCGAACACGTCGGCAAGCAAAACTCCGGTGTCTGCGGCTGACGTCCCAGCGCCGACAGTGGCGTTATACTGCCTGAGCTGCTCACGGATGGCAACGAGCTGCTGCTGCAGCCGGCCAGCGCGAGCGGCAGCATCAAGAGCATCATTGCGCGCCTGGTCGATCCTCTGCTGCGCCTCACGTTCATTGGTTGCTTTCTCCTGTTCGTCATGTTGACTGGCTTTATCATCTTCTGCTTTGCGGTCTGCCTTCGCCTGCGCATAACCGGCGTCGTACTGCCTGTCACCGTGAATATTCCAGGCTACAACGCCGCCGGCCACCAGAGCAGCAAGCATCGACACGATAAGCAACTGTTTCCAGTATGCTTTCACGAATGCCGTGATCATGATGCCAGCACCTTCTTGGCCGACAGGTAACGCACGCGGCGATCGTCGATGCCATTCTGCCCGCCATTGATGATCTGCGTGACGCGCATCAGGTCGTCGGTGTACTTCAGGCATCCATATTTCACGAAGTACCACGCCGCGCTCCGCGCCGCATACTCGTCCTGCGCCAGCAGCTCCGGCTGCTTAACCAGATCCACCTTCAGGGCAGCCCCGCAATCGCGGTAGTTGTTCAGTCCCGTGGTCTGGATAAGTCCTCGACCGCGGTAAAACCAGCCGTCGGTCGGCCCGTTATTCCCCATACGTTTGCTGTACACCAAATTGGCAATGGCCCTCTGCCTCTCCAGTGGCAACGAAGGTTCGCCCTGTCGGCGCCCGAGGGAATTAGCCTGGCCCTGCGTCAGCCTCCCGGCACGGACGAAACCCGCCAGCCCCGACACGCTGTAATTGAAGCTCTCAACGAGCTGGGTAAAGCCAGTGCTTTCATGCCCGGCCTGGGCAATAAACATCGCCTGATCCAACGGCTTGACGATGCCAAACTCTTTCATGGCCGCCACGATGTGCGGATGCCAGCGTGTGGCCAGCGCCAGGCTAACTCCGGCAGCTTTCTGAAACTCGTTAATGTCCATGTTGCGACCTCGATATCTTGAAGATTTGCACGACGTTGCCGCGCGTCTTCAGCACCGCGGCGAACATCACAGCATTGATAACGACCTCAGAAAGATCTGCGGTCATGGGGAAGTGGTACAGGTATGAGTACGCGGTGCGAAGCGGGATACTGGCCGCCGCCACTATGAGGAAATAGGCTATCCACCCTCCCCAGCGGCGGTGGCGCGATCCGTTGCGCTGGAAGAACATCACCCGCAGCGCTATCCCGCCGCAGATGCAGGAATTAGCGATAAGCAGCAGATCATGGCCTGTCATCGTCTTTTCCTCCCGGGATTAAATCGCGCGGATTGTCAGAGCGGTGATACAGCCATATCCCGACCCGCACCGCGACAATTGCCGCAACGAACGCGCCGGCGGAGTAGACAATACCCCGCTCGAACGAGTCCTGTGTGATGGTGGGGATCATGCTGGCAACGCCGATAAGGATTGATGCTGTGGGTTTGTAGAAGAGAAGACCGCAGAGAAAGCTGAGTAGCGCCAGGAGAACGCGGCGCTTGACCGGATACTCAACTGCGGAGGTAACAAAAATTACCGCCCCGGCCAGCGATCCCAACGCCACTTCAGGTGGTACACCGGCGATAACTGCCGCCAGCGCACCGTAGCTAAGCCCCTGATTTATTGTATCAGCGGTTAGCGATGCGGACATGATGACCACCGTTTACTATGCATGATGAACCTCCTTAGTTTGGTAAGCTCATCATACACAATAAACCGTTTATGGATAAATGGTAATAGTTATGATTGTCCCAATTTACTCATTAAAGAGTTTTCAGCTTCAGCAAGTGGATTTCCTGAACCTGAATATTCAAAAGTATGGATCAATTCTCCAGGAGCCAAACAGTCAATGACATTAACAATAAATTTAACCGAGGCCTTTCCTTCGCTAACAGAAATTAATGAGGTGGCAGTATATTCCACTTCAATTTCAATAGTTTCGGATGGCATCCATATACCCAATGCAGGATATGCTATTTTTTTATCAGTAGATTGGTTAACTTTAAATGACATCATTCACCTCATGAATTAAATGGAACTACATAATCAAATGTACACTGAAGTGTGAAATCAAATGTCCCTGCTGCTTGTGAATATAACTCCTGAGCAGAAGATTTAATAATTGTAACTTGATTAGTTCCAGCAGTAACTAGCGGCATTACGAAAACACTTGTTGCCGTGCTTAATATCACGCTTCCCTTTGAGCTTCCTTCCTGTATGGAAGCGGCGACAAATGGAAGTCCACTTATAACAATAGCACCCGCAGTACTTATAAGTAACGAGGTTGATCTGACTCGTATGTCGCAACGCACCACATCGCCAAATCGCCTGTAAACACCAGTAATTGATGATGGAGTTACACTTGATCCTCCTATTGTGATGGTTGGGGTAAATGACCCATAGAGATATTTGAATTGAGCAGCGTTACCGCCTGGGAATGATATCGGAGGCATGTAAGCATCATTGCGATTAAATACATACTTATCTGACAGATTTGTGCCGTTAAGCTCTTGCAAACCAAATAGACGATAGTTCGCTGTATCCCCAAGCTTCCTTTGAGAAACTATGTTCTCACCTGCTCCAATTCTTGTCCCTGTAAACTCATTTACAGGCGCAGTTTGAACCGCCCCACCTTTTACGACATCCATAGCAAAAATATTACCGCGCGTAACCATTGCTGGGAAAGTTGTTTGTGAAGAATCATAAGGATCTACGTTATCCACATTGAATCTATTTCCAGGAACATCACCAGCTGAATAGTTTATAATGCCTACTCGTTCAATAATTGCTGTCTTAATTTTGCTGTTACCCACATATGACTTAAAACCGGCAACAAATTGTGCAGACTGATGAAATGGAGTTCTTGGAGACCATAGCACTTTAGCCTCCTGGATGTTGCAATGAAGTATTTCTCTCCCAGGAAGAGAAAATATTGTTCTGGCTCTACCAGAAACACCTTTATAGGTATCTACAGGATATACACCAGGCTGTTGATTATTTGAGAGCCTGCCACCACTGGCTGTAGGCAAGCAGTTTGCAGACTTAAAAACATATGTATCAAACCAAGAGTCAAGAGCGGCATATGCTGGATGCGTCCAGTTCATCCCAGTATCACCATAATAATGAAATTTCTCTACATGATACGAATCATTCCATCCTGCACGATGAATATCTGATGCCGGGTACGGCGGAAGGTACTGAGATGCATACGCGTGATTTCTTGTTAACCAACGTCCTCCGAACACTGGGCCTGTAATATTATACCAATACAACGTTAGCCCAGTTTGTGCCAAAGAGTCAGAACCTTGATAACACGCAGGAATGGCACATCCTGAGTACATCATATTATTCTCTACACAACGGTTTACGGTACCATCAACCCATTGGCCAATAAAGAATCCGCTTATCCTGAAATCAGAAAAGTGATACTTAATGTATTGATCAGGTCCGCTATCACCTGCAACGTAGAGACCCATGGCAGATGTATGATTCCAAGGGCCCGCAGTTTTTGAAAAATTTCCAATAATTCCACAAGTGTGTTGGTTTTCACCAACAATGATTGAATCATCGTAGACGCGCAGGGAAGCTTTAGCCTTAACTGGTGTTTCAGGCGCGATGTTGGAATCGCCATTCCCTATCCATCCAGGATATACAGTCCCATCATCGAATGGCAGATTAAACTCTATTGGCGAAGATATGCACGGATACATTTTTGATAAATATACAGGCAAGCTATTCGCTTTGCCGTAATCTATCGCTGCCTGTAAAAATTTAGTTGCGTCAGATGTTACGCCGTGAATATATCGCTCACCATTAACCCTCATCATTTCCGGAGTGACGTATTTTATTGCATCCTCAACAGTACCTCCGGTTAGAACTCCAATGTTCCCGCTTCCAGAGGGTTTAGCATATTCGATCATTACATCTGCTGCGCTTCCACTTTCAGGCAATACCATCAAAGGATTGCCATTATTATCCATAGCTATAATTTTGTTTTTACGCATTTCAACCGATGGCAATGCACCAATGTAGGACTCTGGTATCCGTAGCGACTTTTTAAAATTAGCATCTATTTTTTGGTCAAGAACAGCATCACCAGCTTTCCAGGCATTGGTGTTGTCAACGATCTGCTCATCAACATAATTCTTCGTGGCAGCATCCTGCGCCTGTGACGGGTCACGCAGGTTACGAATGCGGTTGTTTAGTGCGTCGTAATAGTTCGCGATGAATGATGGCTTACGCAGGGCCAGGCGGAGAAAGCTAAAGCACTGCTGGATAAGCATGGTCAGCTTGTCGAAAGCATCCTCATGGACCTCTGCGAAGAACTTCCCCTGGTTGCGTAGGTCAGTCTCCTGGGTAACTGGCAGATCACGCGAGATAGAGATTTGCCATCCGTTGGCCAGCGGGGACATCAGCACAACATTCCCGCCAGAATAGGTACCCGCCCCGGTAACGGAGTAATCGGTATCCAGAGTCAGCACCGTAATATTTTCGTTAAGGTCAGCGACCTGGACGGTGAGATCTGACTTCTTGAAGATGCGGAACGTGTACGGGAAAGATGTGGTAACGCCGTTCCCTGTGTAGTCGTTATGGTCGACTTCGGTTGAGACCGTCATATGAAATCTCCGGATGTCGCAGCGCCCGGCGCGCCACACTGGAGATCATTCTATTACCCATCAAACCATATATGAATAAAACAGATCGAAACGAGCAAAAACATTACCATTAAGGTAAACAAAAGAGCTCTGGAAAACTTTGTTACGTTTTGATATATGTATATATATACAGTATTTATGGGAGTATTCCTAATGCCAGAGCGGTACCAGTATCCTGTCGACGAAGGTTTTGCGGATCGTATTCACACCCCGGAAGGGGTCAGATCCCTGGTTGTAAAATCACAGCTGATGGAGTTGCTCAGGGAGATGGAGCGAGACGGCCACGATGTCAGCGGTGCGGCGGCGGAACTGGTGGCACTGGTTAACTATGTGACAAGCTCGCAGTTGTCGATGCGGGAGCTGCAAACGCATCTGGATTTCTGCGCGATGCAGTTGCGGCAGCAACTCAGATAGTGATTGAAATCAAAATAACGATGGGTTTATTATTACCAAAATGGTAAATTTACAACCCATTCCCATTGTGCCATAGTGATCGGGCATCGGCAAAATCCGGTGCCGGGATTGGAACCCCGGATGACTACAGAGGCGCTTTACCGCGTAAGCGGTTTTTTTATGCGTTCAGCACGGCCACATTCGAATTATGGTGGGGCGTGCAGGGGCACCGAAAGGTGCGCCGGGTCCTTTGTAGCCGGTAGTTCCAACCCTGTACGTCTCACCACCTCAGAGATTGGAACCTCCGGTGGTGATTAACCTAACTACAAAGGTGATCACTATGACTGCACAAAATGCACTGTCTATTTTCTCTTTCGACTCTACGGTTAAAATTCGCACATTTACCATTAACGGTGAGCCATGGTTTGTTGCTATTGATGTGTGTAATGCATTGGGAATTTCTAACAACCGCGATGCTCTTCTCAAGCTTGATGATGATGAAAAAGATACCGTCGGTTTAACCGACAGTCAGCCTGGAATTGGGCCTCAAAGCCTGAGTGTGATATCTGAACCAGGCCTTTACACTATGATATTACGCTGCCGTGATGCTACCAAAAAAGGGTCTATACCCTACCGCTTCCGCAAATGGGTAACCAGCGAGGTGCTGCCGCAGATCCGCAAGACTGGCCGCTACGTTCGGGAAGAACTCTCCCAGACTGATAAAGCCCGCATGCTGGCGCAGGAGATGACCAGCAGCATGTTGCCGGCGATCATGGATGCATTGCAGGTCGAGCAGAAGCATTACACCTTCCCTCTTAACCGACGCTATCAGGATCATATCCATTCACCTGATGGCCTGCGTGAACTGGCCAAAAGCTCAATGGTAATGAAGCTGCTCCGGGAACTCGATGCTGACGGGCATGATGTATCCGGCGCCGCCGCAGAGGTCACGGCCATGCTCAGCTACATTGTTGGTATCGGCGCCGTACTGCGCGACATAGAGACGCACGCACAGTACGTGGTGGCTAAGGCCAAGGGTTACTGAGGCTGCTGGCGCAGGGAAGCGCTTTTAAAATAATTCTTGACGGATTGCATGGGTGGCTTAGTATTACCAATAAGGTAAAACAGGAGGCGACTATGAGAACTGATGATGTGTTGAAATTCTCGAGCCTTTTCAAAGTAAACGTGTGTCACGATACAGAAGAGAATGTATGGGTGGCATACTGTGAAGATCTTGGGCTCTCCACTGAAGCTGACTCTTACGAAGATCTTACCGAAAGAGTGTGGGAGATAGCTCCTGAGCTATATGAAATGAACGGATACAAAGGCAACCTCAAACGGCTGCATTTATCCTTCATTCAGGAACAGAACTTCACTGACAGAATGGCACTGTAGTGTATGGGTACAGGACTATACCCCAGGCTCGTTGATATCCTTAAGTCTGCAAATTGTTATTTTGTAAGGCAAGGAAAAGGCAGTCATGAGATATGGTATAGTCCATTGTCATCAAGGAATTTTTCTGTTCCGTTTACTGTGAAATCGAAACACACAGCAAATAACATATTGAAAGACGCTGGTTTAGATAAGTATTTTTAATAGCCCGCATAGCGGGCTTTTTAATGGGTAGCGTTGTGACATGTCACGCTACATTGAGATATGGTTCATAAAGTAGCTTAGCGATTTACTTCCCTGAGAAGATATTTCTTTTCCTGGATATGTCGCAATAATTGAGCATGACTTATCACCGTTAGAAGTAACAAATCCTGAATAACCTACTTGTTCTTTACCTTTTTTTTGCTTTGCTAAAAAGTATAGGTAACTTGTTTTTTTGCCTTCTGGGTAGAACTCTGCCAAACCAGTATCGGTGATTGAGTAATTTATTCTCCCACCTTGAGTAACATTTTCCATTTCAAGTTTAGCTATGTCTTTCCTGTTGTATTCAGCATTGATTTTCCTTTCAAAATCAATGTTGTTTTCAAATGAGTAGGAAGCGACAGACTGAATAGATGGGAACACGTTTATCTGGATATCTCCACAGTCTGCACAGGTATAAAGGTATGAATCAGATGGAATCCCCATAAAAGAAAACTCAGTTACCTTGAATTTATCGCTATCCCCAAAGTATTTAAGTTCGCATTTGACATTTTGCCCTGCAAAAGAAAATGCAGACATCATTATTGAAACAAAAAATATAATTTTCTTCATTATTATTTACCTAGGGAAGGTGCGAACAAGTTCCTGATATGAGATCATCATATTCATCCGGAGCGCATCCCAGAGGGACATCATGAGCCATCAACTCACCTTCGCCGATAGTGAATTCAGCACTAAGCGCCGTCAGACCCGAAAAGAGATTTTCCTCTCCCGCATGGAGCAGATTCTGCCATGGCAGAATATGACCGCTGTCATCGAGCCGTTTTATCCCAAGGCGGGCAATGGCCGACGGCCCTATCCGCTGGAGACCATGCTGCGTATTCACTGCATGCAGCATTGGTACAACCTGAGCGACGGTGCCATGGAAGATGCCCTGTACGAAATCGCCTCCATGCGCCTGTTTGCCCGATTATCCCTGGATAGCGCCCTGCCGGATCGCACCACCATCATGAATTTCCGCCACCTGCTCGAGCAGCATCAACTGGCCCGTCAATTGTTCAAGACCATCAATCGCTGGCTGGCCGAAGCAGGCGTCATGATGACCCAAGGCACTTTGGTGGATGCCACCATCATTGAGGCACCCAGCTCTACCAAGAACAAAGAGCAGCAACGCGATCCGGAGATGCATCAGACCAAGAAAGGCAATCAGTGGCACTTTGGCATGAAGGCCCACATTGGTGTCGATGCCAAGAGTGGCCTGACCCACAGCCTAGTCACCACCGCGGCCAACGAGCATGACCTCAATCAGCTGGGTAATCTGCTTCATGGAGAGGAGCAATTTGTCTCAGCCGATGCCGGCTACCAAGGAGCGCCACAGCGCGAGGAGCTGGCCGAGGTGGATGTGGACTGGCTGATCGCCGAGCGTCCCGGCAGGGTAAAAACCTTGAAGCAGCATCCGCGCAAGAACAAAACGGCCATCAACATCGAATACATGAAAGCCAGCATCCGTGCCAGGGTGGAGCACCCGTTTCGCATCATCAAGCGGCAGTTCGGCTTCGTGAAAGCCAGATACAGGGGGCTGCTGAAAAACGATAACCAACTGGCGATGTTATTCACCCTGGCCAACCTGTTTCGGGTGGACCAAATGATACGTCAGTGGGAGAGATCTCAGTAAAAACCGGAAATAACGCCAGAAATGGTGGAAAAAATAGCCTAAATAGGCTGATTCGATGTGTTTGCGGGAAAAAAATCGGCCCAGATCCGCGAAATTTTAATCAGCGAGTCAGCTTGGGAAGAAATGACCTGCTTATTCGCACCTTCCCTAGCATGAACTGCGATGGTGAGATCAGGAAGTCATTGCCCTGCTCACGTTCAACACGGCGCTGATAACGCTCAAGCGATCCTGGGTCCAGAGCATCCTGTATACGGTTTAATATTAAACCATTCATCGCCGTACGCAGCCAGAACACATTAAGGAAAGGAGTATTGTCCAGAGCTGTGCGATACCAGTCACCCAGGTCCGCATCGCCGCGCGTGGTCTGCTGGAGCAGCGTGATAATACTGTCAGCGTTCGATGCTGCAGGCCCCATCAGCGACGTAACAGGCCCTGCTCCCATGCGGTTTACTTCGCCAAACATGAAGTCGCCCAAGATGCCAAGCCCGCCCCCCTGAGATGCGGCTGCGAGAAATGTCTTGGCATCTGCCGGGCGTGGAGTCTGCCCTTTCAGCATGAGTTTTGCCTGCATGGAGATATAACCAAACATAGTTGCCCAGACAAAGAGGTTTGCAGCTCCAAGGAAGGCTCCCTTTCCATTCCGTAACAACGCATTGGTCAGCGATCCGGTTTTAGACTCACCAAGCCCGGCGGGAGTGTATCCGCGTCCGAACACCTCACGCCCCAGAACGTTCTGCATGAAACTGGCGGTGAAAGATTTATACTGCCCTGCGAAGCGCACCGCTTCCCCCGCCACCGTGCCCGGCACCGTGCCCATCTTCATAAACGCCTGCGTGCGGTCGCCAGGCTCTGACATGGCGATGTTAAGTCGGTCCAGAATGTAACCCCGCAGCTGGCTCTCCAGCGTCTCTCTGGCGTCGGCAATAGAGCGCTCGGTGACCTTCAGGCCTTTTGACGCCACATAGTCACCAATCACTTCATCCGGCACAGCGCGGATACCGCTGGTCGTCATGAATTTGCGCCCTTCGCTGTCTGCCATGTCCATTTTGCGGTATATGTTCCACTCAGCATCACCGATACCGTGCAGGTCAAGAACGCGGCGCAGGTCTTCCGGAAGCGCAGTGAACTGCTGATCGGCGTTCTTCGCCAGCCAGTTGGTGATCATCATGGCATTGCTGTTACGCCCGGATTCTGTCCAGAAATTCATGAGGTTATATTTGAAGAACAACTGCTGTGCGCGTCCCATCTTCCCGCTCATGCTGTCGTCGCCGGACATGCGGCGTATGATTTCCTGGGTCATCGTGTCGGAGTAAACACCGATAGACGACAGGATCTCCTTCTGCTCATCACTGGTATAACGGGAAAAGCGGCCCTTCATTGCGCCGGTCAGCGCCTGCATAAAGTTCTGGCCCTGATAACGCATTTCTGTCGCCGAGATCGGTACGTCGTTAAAAGACGAAATAACTGCGCCGCCGAGCTGGCTCATGCGCAGCCAGCCGCGAACATTAGCGGAGGCATTTGCCCAGCCGACACTGCCGGGGATATTCAGCGACCCATCAACCTGGGGCATCACCGTCCGATTCAGCCGACGCACTTTGGTCATGAAGTCTGCCAGCGCCGCCGGGTTGCTCTGCTTGCTCACGTCTTTTGCGATGGTGTCAGTCAGGTACTTGAACATGTTCTGCGGGTTGGTGCCCAGCACGCGCATCATGCCCGTCGTGCGCGCTGCACTGTTCAGTCCACCGAATACAGCTTCTCGCAGGCTGCCGGTCCCGAATTGCTCATTGTATTCGTGCCAGTTCACACCGTCTTTGAAGTGCAGCACGCGCTCCTGGCTGGCGCGTTTCGCCGCATTCGCAGATCCCTTGAAGCCATTCATCCAGTCAGGCTTTTCAGATGTCAGGTGAACACCGGAGGCAAGGCCGTCGTAGACACCACGCAGGAACCCTTCTCGGTCTGAGATCCCGTCAAAGGTGGCATCATCCAGCCGCGGTAGAATGGCATTGCGCCAGGACTCATACCCGGCGGCACGGATTTTCAGGATGTCATGAGACTGCCGGACGATATAGCCGGGCATCTTGCCAATCCACGCACCAGCACGGTTTTCATCCACGCGCGCAGTTTCCTGCCACTTCATGATGATCTTAGCGGCGCTTACTGATTGCGGTGTCATTCCGTCCGTTTTCTGTCCGCGACCGATGCGCCACATAGCGTCTGCGATCTCCCGGTCGTTGCTGCCGCTGGCAATAAATTTAACCAGTCCGGCCTGGTCGAAATCGTAGTTGATACCGGCGTGATACTTACCGCGCAGTTGGGCCACCTCAGACGATACAGATCGGCGTGATCCGGTACGCGCGTCATTACGGCCAACCAGCATTGCCTCAAGCCCGATGTCAGGTCTGTCTTTCCAAGTCCTACGAAGCTCGCCAAGGCGCTGCGCTGCAATGCGCGTGTTTATAGCTTTGTTGCGTGCCTCGATTACTTTTGCCAGTTGATCACGGTTGCCAAGCTCTTGCGCGGCGCGCATCGCAGCCTCTTCCAGCGTCAGGGCTTCATTGCCAGCCAGGATCCGGTTGGTGGTGTCGTTCATGTCACGCACCAGCGATTCCATTTCGTCCTCAGACAGCTTGCGCCCGGCAGCTGTATTGACGGTCATTTCGCATTGCGTCAGAAATTCGTTAGCCATTACAGCCCCCGGTTAATCATACAGGCGGCGAAAGCGCGATACGCTTTGCCGATAGAGTCATCACTGGCCTCTGCACGGATCGCGGCAATGTTCTTGCGCATTGACGCTGCCAGCTCAGGGTTATCTGTGGCTATGTCGTTCAGCAGCGCGTCACTGATATTAAATTCATTTTCCAGATCGGCAGTGGCCGCTGTGATTTCATGGTCAGCCTTCTGCGTATCCTGCCACACACGATCGGCGATTTCACTGACGGTGCGTGAACCTTCATCAGCTTGCCGCACCGGGTTCTGGATGCGCTGGATAGCACGCTCGCGTAGCGCTGGTTTGTGAAGGTCATAGAATGGCTCAAGGTCAGGCGAGCGGCCTTCCATCATGTGCGCCAGCGCGCCACGGTAAGCCTGCTGGTTTACGCTCCAGTCGGCCTCCCGCACTGCTGCCGACGCTGTACGAACGGCACCGGCGACCGGCGACATCAGCATGCTTTCGCGGATCTGCTGTGCGCGCTGGTCGATTAATGGGGCCAGGTCGTCGGGGATCTCTTTTCGTGACAGTTGCGACTCTCTGCCGCGCGCCTGTTCTGCGGCGGCGTTGCGCTCAAGCGTCTGGTTAATTTCCTGATTACGCGCGGCGATAGTGTCTTTCTCACCCTGAATATCACGCTGTGCCCTGGCACGCGCCGCTTTGAAGTTCATACGTTGCGCCTGGTACTCTTTTGTACGCTGGGCCAGCGTAGCGTCAAGCGCTTCACTTTGCCGGTTGTTGGCCGCCAGCTCAGTGCGCAGATCGGCCACGTTGTCGACGCGCCCGGTCTGTACCTCCTGCTGACGGGCCAGATATTCCGGCACGACATCATCATAGGCGCGGCTGTAGGCATAGGCCTCTGCATCCCGCGCGATTGCCGCTGACAGGTCAGCGTTGGTGCCGGACTCAGGAATATTGACACCTGCCGGGATGTTGTCAGGCGTGACCACCGGCGTTGGCTGAGCATCAGTTACGGGCTGAGCGTCTGCCGGGGTGGCAGGGTTTTCACCAGCGGCCGCCCTGCGGGAACGCACTACATCAGCGATCAGCCCGCCGCCTGCGTGCATCAGCCCGCCAGCCAGGGTATTAAAGAAGGTGCTCTCCAGCGCATTGCCATAGGTGAAGTCGTCGCCTTCTGCTGCTGCTGCCTGTGCCGTGAGTGGCACGGTGGCAATGGCCTGGCCAGCGCCAAGCCGCGCGCCGGTAGCCAAACGCTCGCCGAAACGCCCAAGCATGGTTGCCGCCTTCGCTTCTCCACCGAACGGGACCAGCGCCAGCGCCACGTTTCCTGGATCAGCCATGGAACCGGCAAGATTTGCTGCAAAGTTAAGCGGAGTGGCTACCCATCCGGACGGGGCCGACATGGCGATCTGCTGTTTCGCCAGCGATTCCCGGCGCTCGCTGATCACATGGTCAAGATACGACTGTGTGACGCCACTTTCCGGTACGTTAATGCTTTTCACGCCGTACTCTTTCAGGCGAGCATCGGCATCCGATTTGGCGACAATGGTCGAATTGGGATCATTCGCCAGCCTCTCGGCCTGGGAAAACCGATAGCCTGATACGACAGGCCCTTCGTTGAACCCCTCTTTTAGTGAGGAAAGAAGCGATTCACCCAGCCCTGCCGGGGCATTCGACAACGGCTGGTTAATACCCTGCCCCGGGTCATCTGTATAAATTGGCATCTTATCGTCCCGCCTGCTGGCCGTTCTTGATAATGTTGATCAAGTTGTCGCGTTGGCTTTCCGCCGTGTAATTCTTCGACTGACCAGGAGTGTACTTAACCGGAGTCTGCACGAATTTGGTCAGGCTGTTCCATGGGGTGCGGTTGCCAGCGCCAAGTTTAGCCAGGTCAGCAAACGGAACTGTTATCGGCTGCCCCTGTGCATTGTTGATCAGCAGGCCGTTCATCATCAGAGTCAGCCCTGTCTCGTCACTGTTGGTAACCCACTGCGCATTATCACGGATGCGGGAAATGCTCTGCTCGCGGTTAACCTCATCGGGCAAGCGTGAATCGCCGATAAGCGGCATGATTTGATCCGCCGACAGGTTTTTCAGGTACACATTGGCGCCGTCTCTCACGTCGCGTATATCCTGCCCAGCAGTGTTCGGAATACGCCATGTTCCGCTGGTCTGATACTGTTCGCCGAGAACGTCCTGATAGGCCTTTTTCGCAGCATCGCCAGACGACATGCCACGTTGCATATAGATATAGGTCAGGCGCTTACCCTGCTCGTTGAAATTGTTCCACACGGCTGCCCCGCCAGGCTGTACAACCATCGTCCCGGCAAAGTCTTTGGCCTGGTCATTCCAAGATGAATCTGCACTGTCGGCATCGGTCTTCTCAAAACTTCCGCGGAGGTCAGAGGTTTTAACACTGCGGTTTTGCCAGAGGGCGTTTGCGGCTCGCGGGTTATTGGTCGCCATTATGACCTGCAACGCCGGGTACGCGCTTTTCTGCACCTGCTGCATAACCTGATCAGAGTATTTACCGAATGACTGCGCCACCGACTGAATGGCGGTAACGCTTGATTCCTTATTGTTGTCGATCTTAGAAATCAGGCTATTGACCATGGAGTCAGGCAGGACCTTCTTGCTGTTGATACCCAGGCGGTCTTTCTCAGCTTGCAGGCGGGAAACCAGATATTCACCTGACGCCTGATTATTCTGGTACTGCTCAAAGGCGTTTTTGACCACCGGAGAGTTGGTTTGCAACCACGCACCAGGATCAGACTCCCGCGCCTTCATCACCTGATTCAGTTTGGCCTGCGCAGTCGCATAAAGGCTCTGCTTAAATTTGAAGTCCGGATCATCTTCCTGTGGCACCATCGACTGGACCGCTGCGATACCCTGCTGTGCGGAACCCTGCATGATAGTTTGATAAACAGGTTGTAGCGTCATCGCCTGCTGGTACTGCTGGAAGGTCTCGCGCATCTGAATGCGTTCCGCCGGGCTGGCCTGCAACGGCATAACCGCAGCCCATTCATGTTCAGTGATGGGGGTTACTTCTTTCCCTGCCTCCAGTTTCGCCATGTCATCCTGCATACGACTCTGCAATGAAACGCGACCTGCTGCGGCCTGCATATCATAGAGACCAGCCCACTTACTTAACATTGCTGATTTATTTGAAGGATTCATGGCGTTCCATGATGGAAGCGACATTAAACTCTCCATTGTTGCATCCTGCGGAATACCTACAGCGCTGCCAGTGACTTTCGCCACATAGTTTCGGGTTTCATCGTATGGGATCGCAGCAGCGAACTGCTCATTACTGATAGCACCAGTGCGCGGATCGCCAAACTTTTTGATCCATCCATCTACTGCACCAGGCCCAGCGTTATACGCCGCCACCGCCAGAACCGGGTTATTGTCATACTTCTTCATTTGTGCGCCGAAGTAGGCCTGGCCAAGCGTTGCGTTATAGCGTGGGTCATTCAGCCATTTATCACGATCCCACTCGACGCCAGCAAGCCGCGCAGCCTCCGGCCCGGTATCTTCCATGACCTGCGCTACGCCAGCAGCCCCCTTCGGAGATACCAGCGGTGCGCCGTCTTTGCTGAACTGATTTCCGCCACTTTCATGCCAGATCATCGCAGAAAATAATTGGCCTTCTGATGCGGTATTAGTGACTTCAATTCTGCCATCCGGCCCCATTTTTCTCTGGTACAGGGCAGTATAGATAGCGTCAGTTGCCTGCTTTCCTGCTTGCTCACGCCATTGAACCCAGTTTGCCTCGATCTCTTCAGGGCTTTGTCCATGAGCTCGTCCATAAGCCATAATTGAGGCTCTGGCATTCAAAGCTGATTGGTTGAACAACTGTGGATTAGATATAGCTTGCTGAGCTTGCAAGGATAAATAACCGTCTTGCTGACCGGACTCATACTGCCTGCGTTGTCCTAATTCATGCCGCTCTGCTTGAGTGGCAAATTGCATTCGCTGCTGCTGAGCCTGCTTTAAGAACACATTTCGTGCGGACTCAGGTAGCGTGCCAGCAATAGTTTGTATCTCGTTATCAAATTTCTGGATATACCCAGGAGCCTGACCAATAGCATTTTTCCCCTGGAGAGTCATTAAACCTTCTTTGGGATCATCCATCAATCCACTTCCAGCAGCATAAAGCCTTTGAGTCGCATCTTGGGTTAGAGCAAGGTCAGCTTGCTGCTTTGCCTGTCCGAACACATCAAGCGCCTGGGTGCCAGCGGCGCCCAGCGCATCGCTGATATTTGGCTGAGCGACGGCCTGAAAACCTCCGGTCTGCACGCCGCGGCTTTCAACCTGACGACCGGTTACGGTTGGTACTACTGGCATAGTTTTCTCCTTATCTACCGGTTTTGGTGCCGACAGCGGCTGAGATTGGAGCGGGTTCACTCTGAGTGAAAGGATTCCA
>OCJM01000049.1_pt1 | contig 12574 bp, 15 predicted proteins | sample 1480791 | NCBI WGS metagenome assembly OCJM01 (sample SAMN05301486, study PRJEB22388) | human gut metagenome | isolation source: Infant 2 DOL 6 gut | host: Homo sapiens | place: USA: Pittsburgh, Magee-Womens Hospital of UPMC | collected 2013/2014
GTTATTTTACCCAAATATCTCAATATTATTGGTTTATGGGAGAATTCGGTAAGAATATAAAAAAGACAAACATCAAAAACGATGTTTGTCTTCATTCTGAGACTTGCTTTAGCAAGTCTTTTTGTTTTTGTTGATAAAGTATGCTATAATGTAACATGTACTACCATCTTTAGTGTAATGGATATCACACAAGATTCCGGTTCTTGGGATAGGGGTTCGATTCCCTTAAGATGGATAATAGATGCTCCGTAAAGCTTTATGTTATAGGGTTTATATTAGTTTATGCCCCAAATTCGCCCCAAATAATTCCCTAATAATTTCATTGTTCTTGTTTTTTGTATCTTCCAGCAAATGAGCATACGTGCTTAGTGTGATATTTAAATCTTTGTGTCCAACTATCTTGGAAATAGCAAACAAGTCGATTCCTTCTGATATTAAATGAGACACATAAGTATGTCTTAGGGAATGAATGTGTATATTTCTGCCAACTAATTTTTTTAGTGTCTTGTTGACAGCTGTATTTGATATTCCTTCAAATATCCTTGTTTCTGTTTTGAATAACAACCTATATTGATCTAGCAATTTGATAGTTGTGTTATTTATTGGTACATATCTAATTGAGTGTTTATTTTTAGTTGGTTGAAATCCTTTATCACTTCCAAACACTTTGTAAGTCTTGTTGACATGTAGTAGCAACTCATCTCTATCTATATCGCTCCAAGTCAATCCCATAGCCTCTGAAAATCTTAATCCAGTTGTTGCTATTAAATAAATACAAAAATGCGACTTATACTTCACTTCATTACTAGTCTCTGAAATTAATTTTTGATATTCTGATAGCTCTAAAAATTTACTATCTACGTTACTATCATCTGGTTTCGGAAGGACGACGAAAGCAGTGAAATCTTTAGTAATATAACCTTCATGAATAGCCATTTTTATTGATTGTCTGATGTGAGTATTTATCATTTTAATAGTTTGCCAGTTGTACTGGTTTAAATAATCACTAATAAATTTTTGGTAATGACTTGGTTTAATTGATGATAACTTGGCTTTATCGAAATACCCTTTTATCTTAGACAAAGTATAGTTGTACTTATCCCAAGTAGTAGCAGTTACATTTGGCTTTTTATAAAGTTCAGACCGATTTTTAAAGTAAGTACAAAATTCTATATTATTATTTATTTGAAATCCTTTAGATAATTCTATCTCTATCTTATTTGCTTCAAGTTCAGCTTGTTTCTTTGTTTTAAAACCGCTCTTTGATTTTTGTCGGTACTTACCAGTTATATCTTTATACGATATTCGATACTCCCACCCGTTGTCGCGTTTACGGAAATACGCCATTGCTAAACCTTTCTAAATTTGCTAAAATAGGTACAAGAAAACGAGCCATTTAATGCTTATTTCTTATACAGTTTTGCCTCACGCTCTCCTTGACCAAAATTTGAGCGTGGGGCTTTTTTTATTGTCTAAGTTTTGGTTGGTCATTCCAATTTATTGGGAATCCAAGTTGTTCAAGAATTTCATTAACTTTATCTTGCCCAACTTTATTTTTTAATTGATTTACTCTTTTTCTTATTGAGTTATGCAATTTTGCATATTCTGAGTTACTAAGAAAGCATTGTAAACTAATAAATGTAGTGAATACATTTTTTCTTGAATCGTCAGGTGTTATATTAAACAGACTGTGTAAGTCAGAATAGTATGTAGAGCTAGCTCTACATTCAAATCCTATTAGCCTATTGTTATGGGCACAAACATTCCTAGTCTCTCTTATATTATTTAATAAACCTAGCATTGTTTCAGGAGTGAATTGTTGTGTGATTTTTAGATTATCAAGTACAAAACTTACTAAATCAATAGCAACATCATTTTGCAAACTTTTATCAAGATTTTTTATAAAAGTTAACAAATCTCCAAACTCTATATAATCAATAATTACCCAAATAGGGACATCACTATAGTTATTTACATAGTGGTTGATAGAGTTATTTTTAAACTTCTTATTTGTATTAATAATTTTCGAAAATTTGGATACTATATAGCTAATTTCTAAAATTTTATCACTGCTATAATTATTAGTATTCAAATAAGCATATGTTTGATTTTGAAATCTCTCCGCAAATCGATGTGCTATTGAAGATTTCAAATGCTTCTCAACATCCAAAATCGACGAGAATAGTATTTGCTTAATTTCTTTATCAAAAAAATATAACTGAGCTATTTTTTCAAATGTTGCATCATCATCGTATTTATTTTTTTCAGAGCAAAAGAATTTTCCGTAACCGTTTATGATGTTGTAGTAGTTATTGGTCAATAGATATAATTCAGCTTTTTCTTCATCTCCTATTTTTAGACCACGATCTTTTAATAAATTGAGTTGATCAGTAAGTGATTTAAATTCTTTCAAAAAGAAAACCTCCTCCATTAAAAATGAAGAAGGCTTACTCCGTACTGGTCCCCGTAGAGATACCAGCGCTTATACTATTATCTTCATTTTATATTATATTATTATTATTGTCAACTAACTAAACTGATATTATTATATTAATTTCAAAAGTTATTTAACTTTATCTGATTTTATACAACTTTGAATTTCTACCGTATTGGAAAAAAATCTACCGTATTTTTTACACTGTATCCAGCAGACTATAATACTCATCAATAACCATCACTTCATCAGCTATGATTTTCTGAATAACTACCAATAACTTCTCCGATAATACGGAAATCGTACTAAGCAGATTTATGTGCATTCTTTTATTTTTCGTTCATTTTTTTTAATTCATTAATGATTTGCTGGTTTTGGTTCATGAGAATCCAGTTTTGATTAATTATTGTTGACAGATATCCCACTTTTGCTTGTTCTTCTATTTTAGAAAAAGATAAAATCATAGAGGCTTTTGCTAGTCCATGTGACGAAAGATCGTTTACTATATTTTTAATAGCATTTTTATACTCCTCTGGAAAGTCATTGATACCATGCTGCTCAAGATATATATCGACCATTGACTTTTTAGAGGCTTTCTCATTTTTATTGAATAATCCCATATCCCACCTCAATATTCTTTTGGCATAAAATTGCCAACAACTTTTCCGATGATACGTGGATCTTCACTAAAAGGTGCAAACTTATCTTTGTATTTTTTGTTTAAAGAAACTAATCTTAAACCACCTTTTTCTCTAAATACTTTCTTAATATAAGTTTGTCCATCCCATTCGACAGCATATATAGCTCCATCATAATCAAAGCCTGTCTGCTTTATTAGTGCGACTTCGCCATTAAGATAAGTCGGTTCCATTGAATCACCGAAAACCCAAGAAGCAAAATCATAGTCTAATTGCTCATCATAAAAGACAGTGTCGTAATTTCCGTCGCCAAAGTAACCATACCCTGTACCAGCAGAGAGTTTTTCATATACTTTATATTCGTACAACGTTTCTTCTATGGAGGTTATTTTATTTTTTTGCTCTTTTAGTTGCTCTGTAGCATAATCTAGTACTTGTTGTTTACGTGGAACATTTAATTCAACAACCGTCTTAGTAATTTTGTTAACGAGCGGAGAAGTAGGAATTTTGAGTTCATGTTTTTTCTTACGAGGTGCAAATCTTGGGTCTATATCAGACTTCATTAATCCAAAGTAATCTGCTATTTTTTGGACGTTACCTGGAATAGGTAAAGATGTTCCTTTAACATAACCTGTAAGAGTGCTTGGTGGTATTCCTGTAGCCTTTGAGAGTTCGACTTGCTTTGTACTTGTTTCATTGAGCAAATCATTTAGTTTGCTCGAAAAGAATCTTAATGCCTCTATTTCTTGAGGAGTTAATTTACCTCTTCCTCTTGCCATAATTTTTTCCTTTCGAATTTTTATACTTATATAATACCGTTTTAAATCGTATTTGTAAATAATATTTTTGGAATAAATACGATTTTTACCGAAAAAATGATTAAAATACGATTTAAATCATATTACAATATAACCAAGATTGAGGAATTAAGCAAAACGAAAGGAGGTAGCCACTGATGGAAAGTAGGCGAAATAAAAAACCTAAACACAAAGAAGTAAAGTTCGAAATTCAAATTCTTTGGTTTAGGCTCAAAATAAAATATCTGATTACGTGGTAATCGGATAGGGGATTGAAAATCCTCGCCCCTTAAAGGGGTTATGCTTACTATATCATAGTGGTTACTTTCTTTCAAGAAAGAGAGGAGATTGTTATTAAAGAGTTTTTGGTTTATTTATTTTTGATTTTTATTGTCTTTTTGATTGATTTTCCTGTTATTTACTATTTTCTCAAAAAGTTTAGGAAAGATAAGAAATAAAGGGAAAGCAATAAAGGCAGATAACAAGCTAAATTGTGATTCTGTCAAAACTTTAAGAAGTCCAAAACCTAGTGAAATTGCAAAAAATAAATAAGCAATTAAAAATAAAGAATCAATTTTGAGATGAAAAATAATTTCCAGTATATCGATAATGAAAAATGCTGAGAAAATAGCAATAACAAAAGATGAAATTATCACAATGATAACTTTGTCGATAGCAATACCAGAGATTATAGAATAAACAGAATTATTAACAGGTTCAATACGAATGAGCAATAGTCCAAAAAGAACAATAAAAAATATGGCAATTATATTTTCGAAGCTAAGAATATATTTAATTAATTTTTTCATAATATGATTATATCACATAGAAAGGGAAAAATATGAACATCAAAAAAATGTTGTTTGGGTCTTATGATTATCATAAGATATCGGAAGATGGTAAAGAAAAACTATCAATCAAAATTGATAGTGGTTGGGTAATCGGTCTAAGTATTTTAGGGTTGATTGGTTGGTTAGTTTTAAAATAAAAACTCCCGTGAGGGAGTAGGAGGTAAAAAATAATAGTCTTTCAAATATTATTTGTATTAGTTTGTGGAACTATATTAATGTTCATTTTTTTCAGTACGCTTTTTTTGATTTCTATTTTATTTTCGCTGTTTAAAAATAAACTTAGAGATCTGGATTGTAAGGACAATAAATGCAATAACGGAGGTAATGAAAGTGAATACTAATTCATTTGCAGTTAGAGAAAGTGTTATCACAGACACAATTGAAGGATATACAACATTAACTGTTTCTACTAATTTGCCAAAGTTTCCTTTTGTTTTTTCATTTAGTAAATAGTAAACGAAATTAAACATGATAAGGGGTAAAACAAATATCAAGTCAATAGTTATAAACTGACTAAAAAATTTAATCCAATTGAATTTACTAGATTGAATGAAATAACTGTCTGTAATCCAGTCGAAATCTACAAGAAGTATCAATTTTGTCATCCAAAAAATAATTACCCCAGTAAGAATAATTACTAATAACAATTGAATTATATTTAATATTTTTATTAACTTTTTATACATTTTTATCTCCATATTTCCATTTAAATTATACCACAGAAAGGGGATGGCATTCGTGAAGAAATACATTGCAATTGAGATTGAAAACACAAAGGAGTTTGAAGAACTTTATGACGATTATTTAAAAAAAGCTTCTGAACTACGAGAAGCAGTTCAAAAGCTTGAACAATTCCAATTTACTGGAATTTTAAACAACAATTAATCAATAGCTATTAACTTAAATGAATCGTTTTCTGAAAATTGATAGCAACTGAAGTGCTTATTAAGCGTCAAGTCATGAACGTTGTAAGCAAAATTGTTTGTCTTAAAATCTGGGTGTTTTCCCTTAAGGTGGATAATAGATGCTCCATAAAGCTGTATGCTATAGGCTTTATATTAGTTTATCTCCAATCTTGCCTCACAAACTGATTCTCCTCATTTCTGATAAGTAAAACCAAGGTTGACAAATAAGGAAGAATTAGTTTGAAATCTGTGTAAGTTAGTATCATAATTAGTTAGTATGACCATTAAAGGACTAAGTTAAGGTACTGAGATTAAACTATTGTGTAATAAAATATTTCTAATAAGTAATTAAGGTATTAATAAAAAGGCGTTAATGCCTTTTTATTTTAAACCATGCTGTTGTTTGTTAGTGAGTTTATCATTTTCAAATGTAAGGTTAATTCCCGGATCACTGTCTGACGACTGGATGCCACTAATCCATGCAGCCTGTAGTTCCTCCTTATCTGAAGAAACTGCTTGAGAAATATCATCAGGTTCTCCTAGAAGTTCTTTTACTTTATTGTATGACATGCCATTTTTTAAACTATTATAATCTTTTGTTGTGATGTTGGCATCACGAATAAACTTAAAATTACTAATTGAACGAACAATGCTACTATCGTTTAATAATTGTATAGTAATGGAGATATCATCGACATTCCAACGATAGCCTTTAAGAGTGACATTTCCCGCTGGTGTATCAAATTTTTCATTTGGTTCGCCACCAAATAATTGTTTTAATTCAGCGAGACTAGTGCCTCCTTTAAAGTTATTTGCTTTAACTCCTAACTTTACTTTATTAAATTTCAAACGTAATTCTTCGTGGTCAGCTTTGATATTTTTATGTTGTGATACATTTGATTTTGAAGTAGAGGTTTGCTGAGTATTTGAAGAAGAGCATGCTGTTAAACCCAAAAATGAGAGACAGACAATCGTTCCAACAGTTATTTTTTTTAACGGTATCATAATTATTTATCCTAAATTCTATTTTTAAATATTATAACATAATTATTTTGTGTTTACTTTTCTTTTCCTCATTTCAATATTAAGCCTGCAACTAAAGGACTGACAATAACATAGCAAATTCCTGTGATACCAATTGCTAGTCCAGCCATGGCGCCTTGAACTTGGCCATATTTTAAGGCTTGTCCAGTTCCTATAGCATGGCCAGTTCCTCCTAGCGCGAGCCCTATAGCAACAGGATCTTCTATCCTTAATAATTTTAGAAAAATAGGACCCAAAACGCTTGTTAAGATGCCTGTAATAACAACTACGACCAGAGTGATAGTAGCTAATCCACCTGCTTTACTTGTAATTCCAACGGCCATAGCTGTAGTTACGGACTTTGGGAAAAGTGAGATTGCTAAGAAATATTTCATACCAAAAAACTTAGCAACTATTGCGGTAAAAACTGTGTTGATAACAGAAGCTAAGATGATGCTAATGCTAATACTTTTAATGTGATGCTTCATTAAATGAAAGGTTCTATAGAGAGGAATAGCCAATACAACCGTTGAAGGCGTAATTAACATCGTTAGAAATGAACCGCCATTGTAGTAATCTTTATAGGAGATATGTGTTAATTTTAAAAAAGCAATTAATAAAATAGTCGCCAAAAGAAGTGGAGTTGTTGCAGGGGAAGGATATTTTCTAAAAATCCTTATGCCAATGTAATACGCCCATACGGTTAACATAATACCAAAGATAGGGTTATTCGTTAAAGTTGCCATTTTTACCTCCAATTTCTGGATAATCTCCTTCATATCTCTTTTTGATCCATTGGGATACCAGTCCAATAGTTAGAATATTGAGAAATAGCGCTCCTAAGATAATGATAGCTATCCCAAAAAGATAGGGTTTTATGTCTTGAAAGTGCTCCATCAGTCCAACTGCTGGTGGTAAAAATAAAATGGTCATATTTGCTAATAGAAAATTCCCCACGGCATCAATATGCCTGAGCCTGATGATTTTGTATTTTAACGCTAGGAATAGTAATATTAATCCAATAATACTACCTGGTACAGGTAAGTTGAATATAGTAGATAGAACCTCACCAGCGAATGAAAAGGTTAAAATAACCATTAATTGAACGTATAATTTCATGAAAAACTCCTTCCATTATAGTCTACTACTCTGAAAGTAATTTTCAAGGCTATGAAACGTTTACATAAAAACAAATTAAAAAGACCGAGATTTTTCTCAATCTTTTTAATTTATTTTTGTAAGCTATTTTTATCAAGAGTAACTGATTAAATAGTATATTAATCAAGGGAAGTGATTTGATATCGTCTCGTTTTATACGGACTTGACTTGGCAGTTATTTGATGGTAGATTAAGAACCATTTTTCATTACGGCGCCAAATACTAGTATGTCGTTTACCTTCCAATTCATAAGACACAAGTTTTGTTTTTTGACTAATTGATTTTACATTGAAATATTTAAAGTTGCTTGCCAATGAATGATTTGTAGCATTAGTGAGCATGTCAGAAGTGATAATGTTTCCCTTTTCATTAATCATATAAAAGTCAGGGCTAATAAAGGTCTCATAATCGGGAATTTTTGCTAGGATGATTTTTTCGTTTTTGTATAATTTTTGGTAAACATTATCGAAAATTTCGTCTTCTGGGATAGAAGCGGGTTCTACATGAATATCTATGTCATATACAGAAAATTTATCACTGAGTAGTTTTTCCACTCTTTCGGTAATGGCATGACTTTCAAAGACTGAGAGATCAGGGTTCATTTCGAGAACAATATCAAGGTAAATATTACTACCGTAAGTACGTCCACGTTGAGATTTTACAGCGGATATTTTAGGAATTGTTAATATAGCTTTTTCGTATTGTTTTAATTGATAATCATCGAAACCATCCGATAGGCTGAAAGCAGATTCTATAAAAATATCATAAGCTGTTTTAAGAATAAAATAAGTAATAATGATAGCAGCTAAACGATCAATAATAGGAAAATTTAGAGAAGCCGCAATGATAGCAATAGATGTGCCGATAGATGTCACAGCATCAGAAAGGTTATCTTTAGAAGCTGCAACCAGAGCGCTAGACTTTACTCTTTGAGATAATTGTTTATTATAGAAATAAACGCCAAGCATAACAAGAGCAGATATAGCACCTACTATAGCACCTAGAGGATCAATGTTAGTATCAGTATTATTAATAATCTTAGTGACAGTTTGAATAAAAACTTGAATACCTACGACAAACATAATAAAAGAGGTGATCAGGCTTGCTAAATCTTCAATTTTCCAGTGACCAAAACGATGGTTTGAGTCGGCTGGTTGACTAGCCAAATGTAAACCAATTAAGAGTGCTACATTTCCTAAGATATCAGATAAGTTATTAAATCCATCTGCTACAAGTGAAGTAGCATCAAACCAATAACCTGCAGCTAATTTAGCGACTGCCAGTGTTATATAGGCAATGATACTAATAATAGGCCCTCTTTTTGCAAGTTGTAAGTTTTCAGTAGAAGTTGCCATTTTCCTAATTTCCTTTCATTTACACATTATATCACTTAGGAGCAGACTATAAAACTAGTAAGTTCAAGGCTTAGTGATATTTTTAGTCTCTGAAAAATATTTCTGTGTTTCTTTAACAATAATTGGTGACAAAACTAGGAGAGCTATTAGATTTGGTAAAGCCATTAAACCATTAACGATATCAGCGATAACCCAAATAAGATCGAGCTGTAAGAAACCACCTAAGCCAACCATAATGACAAAAATAATACGATAAGCGTTAATAAATTTAGTGCCAAATAGATATTCAAAGCAACGCTCTCCGTAATAGCTCCATCCTAAAATAGTAGTAAAAGCAAATAAGACAAGGCAGAAGGTTAGAGCAAAACTACCTAGTGAGCCAAATACGGTATTAAAAGATGCTTGTGTTAATGGAGCACCCTGTAAATCAAATTCTAGCCATTTTCCTGTAACTAAAATTGCAATCCCTGTCAAAGTACAAATAACAATAGTGTCAATGAAGGTTCCTGTCATTGAAATAAGCCCTTGTTCAACAGGTTCTTTTGTTTTAGCTGCTGCTGCAGCTATTGGAGCAGAACCCAATCCAGATTCATTTGAGAAAACTCCTCTAGCAATTCCCTTTTGAATTGCTTCTTTAACGATAGCTCCAGAAAAACCACCAATGGCTGCTGTCCCAGAAAAAGCACCGCTAAAGATGAGTTGGAAAGTATGTGGAATCTTATTGTAATTAACTGCAATAATAATCAGAGTTGCTAAAATATAGCTTATAGCCATAAAAGGCACTATTTTTTCTGAAACTTTTGAAATAGATTTTATACCTCCAAATATAATAAATAATACTATAACAGCAAGAATGAGGCTGGTAAATCTAGTTGATATTTTGAAAGTATGCTCAAGAGAAGAAGCAATTGCATTGACTTGAGTGAATGTCCCTATTCCTAAAAGAGCTACTAAGATACCTGCTGCAGAAAAAAAGACTGCTAATGGTTTCCATTTTTGTCCCATTCCATTGACAATGTAGTACATTGGTCCTCCAGAAATTTCTCCATTAGTATCTTTTGTGCGATATTTGATAGCTAATAATCCTTCTGCGTATTTTGTTGCCATTCCAAAAAAGGCAGCTACCCACATCCAAAACAAAGCTCCTGGTCCTCCAGATTTAATAGCCGTAGCCACACCAACGATATTACCTGTCCCTACCGTTGCAGCAAGAGCAGTTGCAAGGGCAGCATAACTTGAAATATCTCCTTGCCCGTTATCCTCTCGGAAAATCAATTTGAAAGCTCTAGAAAGTTGTCTCAATTGAATAAAACCTAAGCGAAATGATAGGTAAATACCTGTTCCGACTAATAAAGCAAGTAAAGGTGGACCCCAAACGAAGCTATTGATATGAGTAAAAAGTGTTAGCATATGTTCTCCTTTGATACATGACATACCTATGGATTCTGTAATGAAACGAAAAAAGTTATCTCTAAAAGAGATAACTTCTGAAAGATGCTAGCTAAAAAGCGCACAAATAAAGGTAGTAGTAAACTTAATAAGCTTACTACTCATTATTAATATTGGCTTTTAGCTTCTGTCCTTTTGCCTGAGAGATTGGAGGAGTTGTTTTACTCTTCTTGCCCCTTCGGCGCCTAGAGCACATCTTGGTGTCAATACAAAGATGTTGCTACTTATAGGTCTCTCCAGAAGTCCGTCTGTCAATCAGTCCTGTCTTAAGACACCTGAGAGTGTAATTCCTTCGGCGAAAGTCTAACTTTCTTCTCCTGAATGACGTCATTCGGTATATTTTATTATGTTAACTATCATAATGAAAAAGCATAGTTTTGTCAATATAGTTTCAAAAAAGTCTTGTTTTCTAAAATGTCTTATGCTATAATTCTTTCAGCGTAGGTTTTTAAACTCATCCCGTGAGGTGAGAAAAACATCAGGAAAAAAATAAAGCCTATGACTATATTGCTATAGAAAGTGGGCTTTTTTGTATGCCCAAGAGGACTAGTTTAGATATGACTTTAAATGCTAAAGGTGAAAGTAATCAAATTCTAGTAGATAAGGAAGTACATTCTACTAACTTATTACTAGATATCGATGAAAAACCAGAATTATTTCAAGGTTTGTTGTTAAGTTTTCAACATGTTTTTGCCATGTTTGGAGCTACGATATTAGTTCCGCTTATTTTAGGGATGCCTGTATCAGTGGCTTTATTTGCTTCTGGTTGCGGAACGCTCATTTATCAAGTTGCGACAAAATTTAAAGTCCCTGTTTACCTAGGCTCATCATTTGCTTATATTACAGCTATGGCATTAGCCATGAAACAAATGCATGGCGATATTTCGGCTGCTCAAACAGGTATTCTTTTTGTAGGTCTAATCTATGTCGTTGTGGCGACGGTTATTAAGTTCGTAGGAAATTCATGGGTTGATAAGATTTTGCCACCAATAATCATTGGACCTATGATTATTGTTATTGGTTTAGGTTTGGCAAACTCTGCTGTAACTAATGCAGGTTTTGTCGCTAAAGGTGATTGGCGTAAAATGCTAGTTGCTGTTGTTACATTCTTGATTGCAGCTTTTATCAATACTAAAGGGAAAGGTTTTATCAAGATTATTCCATTTTTATTTGCAATTATTGGAGGTTATATTTTATCAATCATTCTTGGCTTGGTAGATTTATCTCCAGTTGAAAAAGCTGCCTGGTTTGAATTGCCAAAATTCTATTTACCGTTTAAGACAGGTTTATTTCACAGTTATAAACTTTACTTTGGACCAGAAATGCTTGCAATTCTTCCAATCTCAATTGTAACGATTGCTGAAAATATCGGTGATCATACAGTTTTAGGTCAGATTTGTGGGCGTAACTTTCTAAAAAAACCAGGTTTAAATCGTCTTTTAATTGGAGATGGTTTAGCAACCGCATTTTCTGCTCTTATAGGAGGGCCAGCTGAAACTACTTATGGTGAAAATACAGGTGTTATTGGCATGACGCGTATAGCTTCTGTAACGGTTATTCGTAATGCAGCTTTTATTGCAATCGCTTTTTCATTCTTTGGTAAATTTACAGCTTTGATCTCTACAATTCCTAGTGCAGTACTTGGTGGAATGGCTATATTACTTTATGGTGTTATTGCAAGTAATGGATTAAAAGTGTTGATTGAAAATCGTGTCAATTTTGCTGAGGTTCGTAATCTGATTATTGCTAGTTCCATGTTAGTTTTAGGCCTCGGTGGAGCAGTCCTTGATCTAGGTGCTCTAACTTTATCAGGAACAGCATTAAGTGCTATAGTGGGTATTATATTAAATTTAATATTGCCAAAAGAAAGCATGAAATCATAACAAAAGAGCTCAGAGTATCTGAGCTCTCAGATTGAAGACAAAGTCCTCAGAAGTTATACTTCTGGGGATTTTTCTTGCTTT
>OCJM01000053.1_pt1 | contig 9121 bp, 10 predicted proteins | sample 1480791 | NCBI WGS metagenome assembly OCJM01 (sample SAMN05301486, study PRJEB22388) | human gut metagenome | isolation source: Infant 2 DOL 6 gut | host: Homo sapiens | place: USA: Pittsburgh, Magee-Womens Hospital of UPMC | collected 2013/2014
AAAGCAAGAAAAATCCCCAGAAGTATAACTTCTGAGGACTTTGTCTTCAATCTGAAACGCTACAGCTTTACTGTAGCGTTTTTATTTATTTGTTTTAGCAATCTGTAATTATTATTGACAATAGTGTAAAGTTAATTTATAGCTATTCACTAGTAACCCCAAGCTGATAAACCTTGAGCACGATAAGCTTTAATAGCTGAATTAACTTGATCCTGAACTGTAGCTGTTGAACCCCAACCTGGCATCGTTTGGAAAAGTCCTGAAGCTCCTGAGGCATTAGCAACATTAGGATTACCATTTGATTCACGGGCAATAATATGTTCCCAAGTAGACTGAGGGACTCCTGTTGCAGCAGCCATTTGTGCTGCTGCAGCAGATCCGACCGCCCCTGCAGTATTTCCATTGCTCAATACTTGGCCACTTGTCTGGTGTTGAGCAGGTTTGTAAGTTGTCTCAGTAACAGCATAAGTTTGTTGTGCCTGACTGGTAGCAGGGGTATTTTCTGTTACAACTGCTTGTTCTACAGCCGCCTCTTCACTCGCAGTAACTTGTTGCTGAGAATTAGCTTCTGTAGATTGAGAACTTGATTTTGGGGCTTCATTAGATGCCTGAGAAGGTTTTGGAGCCTGTTTTACATCTTCTACTTTTGATTTAGATGTCGCCTTAGTCATTTTTGATTTTTTGGCTACGCGAACTTTATCTGCTTTTGACAAAGATTCAGTAGTAACTTGTGAACTTTTAAAGATGACCGTTACAGCCAAAATACATGAAAAAAGGGCTACTAAAGGGATAGCTCCATAAGCTAAATGTTGTTTTTTTACATTCAATTTTGATAATTTTCTTCTTTTATTCATGTTACCTATATTATACTTTATTTGTTACCTTGCAATTGAATAGATGTTAAAAATATTACAAAGAGATTTAATTTTAAGTAAATCTCTTTGTTTTATCAACTTTTATTAATACCAACCGTTACTATTCCAAAATGATAGCGCTGCCGACCAAGATCCGTAACGAGAAGCCACATAATTGTCCGCTACTTTTTCTTGATTTTCAGGAGATAAGTCGCCATTTAGGTAAGATTGAGACAGTTGATATCTTCCATAATATTGTCCATTCTGTGCAGTATAACTACCATTTGATTCACGACGAGCTATTTCTTCTTTTGCAGCTGAATCACTTGAACTCAAATTTGATGAAGAATTCATTGAATTTTCAATTGTTGGTTGAGATTTTGCTTCTGCTTGACTAGCTGTAGAATTATCCAATTTTAAAACATCACCTATACTGATGACATCAGCGTTACTGATACTATTGAGAGACACTAACTCTTGTACCGTAGTTTTATGATTTTTAGCAATAGCTGATAAGGTATCACCTGATTTCACGGTATAAGATGCTGCGCTTACTGAAAGTGGTAAAGCTAATGAAGCACCCACTAAAAGACCTGCCACTCCTAATTTAAATGGTTTTGTTTTTTTAACCGAGGTTATTGACATAATATATGCTCTCTTTCATTAATTGATACGCGTACTATCATACCTTGTAAATATTACTAATTGTTTTGCCTTAGATGAAATTTATTACAAATAAATTGTAAATTAATAAAGAAAAGGCCTCCAAAAAATAATTTTTAGTTTTCTTTAAGTAAAGTTGTTGGGCTTTTCACATTATATAAATGAAAAGGCTAAGACCATAAACTGATCTTAACCTTTTAATTTTTTAATAGAAACAAACTCAAACCCAATAATAACATAAGTAATATACTAAAAGTATCCCGAATAGTCCACTTCAATAAACGGTACTTACTACGATTGGCTCCACCTTGATAACCTCTTGCTTCCATAGCAATTGCCAACGCATCTGCTCTTTTAAAACTAGAAGCAAATAATGGAATCAAAATAGGGATAATGGACTTAACCTTATGAATTAGGTTTCCCTCTCCAAAATCAACTCCACGAGCTCTTTGAGCATTCATGATACGTGTTGTATCATCCATTAAAGTAGGAACGAAACGTAAGCTAAGGGATAACATCAAACCAATCTCGTGTGCTGGTACTCTCAGTACTTCCAATGGTTTTAACAAAGATTCAACAGCATCTGCTAAACTTAACGGAGTAGTAGTTAAGGTAAGTAATGTCGAAAAGAAGATAATTAAAACAAATCTCATAAAAATAAGTGCTGCTTGTTGTAACCCAAGGCTAGTGATGCTAAAAATCCAAAACGAGAAGATAACCTGCCCGCCTTGTGCAAACAGCATCTGGAAGAGGGTTGTAAATAAAATAATACCAACCATCGGTTTAATACCATTGAAAAAATAGGAAAATTTTATCTGAGATAAACCCACAATAACCAACGTAAAAATGAATACGATCACATTTGTCACTACATTATTTGCCCAAAAAACAATAATGATAAAAAGCAACATGGCTAGTAACTTACTTCGAGGATCTAATTTATGAATGAGAGAATTACCTGGTATGTAACGTCCCAAAATCAATTTATCCATGCTTAATAGCCTCCACAAATTCGTTAATAGTAATTGGTAAACTAGGTAAATTTAATCCCTTATGAGATAGTCTTTGAGCAAACTTGGTGATTTTGGGAACTCCTAATTGTTTACTTTCTAAAAGTTCTACTTCTTGAAAAATCTGTTTTGGTTGTCCTGATAAGGTTACTTTCCCTGCTTCTAAAACATACACATAGTCAGCATAATCCGCTACATCGTCCATTAAGTGAGTCACTAAGACGATAGTCATTCCTTTTTTATGAAGATTTTTAAAAAGAGTCATTAATTCTTTTCTTCCCTTAGGATCAAGTCCAGCTGTTGGCTCATCCAGTACTAGTACTTTGGGTTCCATCGCTAAAATACCAGCTATAGCAACCCGCCTCATCTGCCCTCCAGAAAGTTCAAATGGATTTTTATCGAATAAATCCTCACTGATACCAACTAACCTTAATTTTTCTTCAGCCAGCCTTTCAGCTTCAATCTGAGAAATACCAAAATTTTGTGGTCCAAAAGCAACATCCTTTAAAACTGTCTCTTCAAAAAGCTGACTTTCTGGAAATTGAAAAACTAAACCAACTTTTTGCCTTATAAATTTGATTTCTTTGTTCTTGTCCCCTGCTTTAATAGAAAAATCATCGACAATTACCTCACCTTTTGTAGGAATATGTAAACCATTCAAAAGTTGCATAATAGTTGATTTTCCAGAACCTGTGTGCCCAATGAACGCGGTATAGGAAGCATCTTCAATTTTCAGATTGACGTCAAAAAGGGCACGCCCTTCAAAAGGAGTGCCGGCTTGATAGGTATAACTTACATTTTTAAATTCAATTCCCATAATTGTTCTTCTAATTCCTTCTCTGTAAGATACTCTGTCCCTATATCAAGACCATTAGCAGCCAGTTCTGCCATTAACCTACTTGTAAAGGGAACATCTAAACCTAAACTAATCAAACGATTTCCACGACCAAATAACGCTTTTGGAGTGGATGTCGACTCAACTTTACCATTTTTCATAACGATGACACGATCACTCAATGCAACTTCATCTAAGTCGTGTGTAATTGAAATAACAGTAAGATTATATTTTTGACGAATAGCTCGTATCGTTCTTATCAGTTCCAATCGTCCCTCAGGATCAAGCATACTAGTCGCCTCATCCAAGATGATAACTTGTGGACGCATAGCTACAGCTCCTGCAATGGCTACACGCTGCTTTTGTCCCCCAGATAAACGTGCAGGCTCCCTCATTTTAAATTCAGACATGCCTACCAAATCAAGTGCTTGGTCCACTCTTTCTTTCATGTCTTTCAAAGGAATACCTTTATTTTCCAAACCAAAGGCGACGTCATCTTCAACAGTTGCCCCTACAAATTGGTTATCAGGATTTTGAAATACCATGCCAATCTTGTGACGTAACTCCCAGACATTATCTTCGGTTAACTCTTGTCCATCAATGATAATCTGGCCTGACTCCGCCTCTAAAAGCCCATCTATTAAACGAACAGTAGTGGATTTCCCAGAACCATTATGACCGATAATAGATAGCCATTCTCCTTGTTTCACATGAAACGATACATTCTCCAATTGATAATGTGTTTGATTACTATCATATTTAAAAAAGAGATTATTAACAGTAATAATATTTGTCATTATTTAAAAGTATCCTTAAATAAGAAGCCTGCACCTTTAAAATAGTCGTAGCCTGAATACAAGGTAAAGAATAAAGCAATGTATAACATGATGTTACCAAGTGTCATCCAATGTACTAACAAAAAAATAACTGCAAACATTTGAGTAGCCGTCTTTATTTTCCCTGGCATAGCTGCAGCAAGTACTGTTCCACCTGTTTCAACTAAAAGTAAACGCAAACCTGTAACTGCTAACTCTCTACAAATGATAATAGCTGAAACCCAAGCCGGTGCTAAGCCTAGTCCAACTAACATGATAAAAGCACTCATAACTAGCATTTTATCAGCTAATGGGTCTGCAAATTTCCCAAAATTTGTTACTACTTGCCATTTACGTGCTAGATAACCGTCTAGGTAATCGGTCAAGCTTGCAATAGCAAATACAATAGCTGCAACAATATGCCAAGTTGTACTTGTTGTTACTGAAGTTAATACTATAAATAACGGAATCATTAAAATTCTGACTACAGTTAATAGATTCGGAATATTTTCTTTCTTCACCATAAATTCTCCTTTTGGAAACATAGTATTCCTATATTATGTTATTTCAAAACTAGTAAAAGACTTTTGACATACCAACTTTATAGATGTCTAAGCTTCCTTATTATATCAAAATTTCAGATTATTTACGAAGATTTTGGAAAAATAACAAAGTCAGATGTGTCAGCATTATCTAAGAAATCCTTACCAATCGTAATGACATCTTCCAAGTCTAATTCTTCAACGATAGATGGCAAATCTAAATACATCGTTTTTCCATCATATAAATAGGTGACGAATTGCATTGCGAGATTTTCAATAGAATCTAAGCTTCTTAAAAAATCGCCATAGAGCTCTCTCTTAACGTTTTGTAAGTGGCTTTCGGTAAGATCAGATGATTGCAAAGCATTTTTTAGCAATAACCTCAACTGAGTTGAAAAAGCAATTGGCTCTGTCGTATCTAAAGAAATAATAACGCACTCAAAATCTGGATGAACTTCAATTTCTATATCAAAAGAGTCATCAATTTGACCAGATTCGTACCAGTCTTGATTAATTGTAGAAGTCCATCCTAAAAGCATTGCAAAAAATAGCTGTAATCCGATTTTCTCTTTTAGGTAAGAACCATGTATCATATGATTTGATTTTCGATAACCAATAGCTAATTTAGGTTTTGTCACTGTCATATGGCAAGAGTTGTTTTTTATAACAGGTTCAAGACTAATAGAATCTCGGTCAATATTCTGTGAGTAACTTGTGAAATGAGAATTTTTTTGAAGGTAAGTTATAATTTCTTGTGGACTAAATTGTCCAACAAGAACTAAATTCATATTAGACAACTGATAAAAGTCTTTGTGATTTTCTTGTAAATCGGTTAAGGTTATTTGAGAAATTGATTGGTAATCTCCAGCGATATCAAATGCTAATGGAGAGTTGGGGTAAAGGTTCGATAACACTCCTTGATAAAGCCTATATTCTGGGTCATCTTGATACATTTCAATTTCTTGTTTGATAATATCTTTTTCTTTAGTAATTGACTCTTCTGTAAAGTTTGTTGTCAATACAAAGTCAAGTAGTATATCTAAGCAGTTTGTAATGTGACTTATAGTTGAAAAATAAAAACTAGTTTTATCAAAAGTTGTAAAGGCGTTACTCTCGGCGCCATATTTAGTAAATTGAGTTGCAGCGTCTTGTCCTTTATCCAGTTCAAATAATTTATGTTCTAAGAAGTGAGCAATTCCTGCCGGATAATGTTCTACACAACCATTCCTCGTATATTTTGTATGGAGTGATCCAAAATTTGCTGTCAATACTCCAACAGTTTCCTTAAATGATGGTTTTGGAATAAGGTATACATTTAGTCCGCTCTCTAATGTTAACTTATATACTTCCTCCTGAAGGTTCTGATAAGTTATTTTATTAACTGTCATCCTAGTTTCCTTCCAAAAAATAAAAAGCTTGTAATTTTAATTTTGTTGCTACGCTGACAATATCTGATTTTGTTACATCGTCTACTTTGTCAATGAATAGTGCTGAAGTATGAAACTGATCTAAATAATGTTCATGATAAATGTGGTCAACTATGACCTTAGGATTATCAGAAGCTAAAAGATAGTTCATTTTCAATATATCTTTTGTTTGTTTCAATAATGTAGAAGAGAACCTGCCCATCTTAATATTATTGAATTGCTTATTAATAAGCTTCAAAAAACGCTCACGATTCTCTTTATCAATACCTGCATATATCGTAAAGAGACCTGTAAAGCTGTCAAATTGACTACCTATAGTATAGGCTAAACCTTGCTTTTCTCGAATTTCTGTAAACAACAAGGAATGGGCAAAAGCACCAAATAAACCGTTAAATACTATTAAAGCAAAATAATCTTCATCTTTATAAGTTATTGGAAGATGATAAGCCAATTGCATAATAGATTGATTAACGTCCTTATCTTCTACTTGACTTCTCGTGATATTTTCATAAGTCTGCGTATAATCAAAAGCTAATACTTTGTGACGTGGCTCAAATGCCATACGATTAAATGCCTGAATCATTCGATAGTCATCAAAATCTCCTACGACAAAAATATCTAATTGATCTTCCTTAAGCATCTTCTGAAATTCTTGATAAGCTGTAAATGAATTTTCTGATTCCACTAAAGATGCTGTACCATACTTAGGTAAACGAAGTGTCTTATTATTGTAGAATAAAGATTTTAGTGCTAAGTCACTGCTATAAAAATTATCTTCAATATCGGCCTCTAAATATTGAATAAGGTTTTTCTTCTCAGTATCAAAAATAGATGTTTGATACTGTTCTAAAGAAATTAAAGGAGAAAACAGCATATCCTCCAAGAATGTAATAATTTGTTCAACGATATTTTCTTGTTCTAAAGTAAAGGTATTTTTAACAAATACAATATCAATATCAACAATGTGAACAAGACCCTTAGTAGAAATCTTAGTTGATAAACTAGCACCATATAAGGAAGCTAACTTTTCTCGAAATTCTTGTACCTTAGGGTACTTAGCATTTGCAGTAACTAACATTTGAGCAACGAGCGATCTACGTGCTACTGTTTTATTATTAAAATCACCTGAAAATCGAAAAGTAAGATGATTAGTCTTAAATTGTTGGTTTTTAATTAAATGTAGAGAAACGCCTTCAACTATTTTCATTCAATATCCTTTGTGTTCTGTATTGTTAGCTAAGATTATATCATTTTTAAAGGCGTTAAAAAAGATTAAATATCCAAGATATGATTAATTCTAAATTTCAATCTTCTTCAAAATTGACAAAGTCGTCAACCAATATTTACTCCCATTTTTTATACCTTGTCTCCATATCATAAGTTCAACTCAAAAAATAATTTTATGCTATAATGATGTGATATCTAAAATTGGAGATTAAAAAGTCATGGATTATAAATTATTTGATGAATATATTACTTTACAATCACTTCTAAAAGAGATTGGTATCATTCAAAGTGGCGGAGCCATTAAAAAATTTTTAGCGGATAATCAAGTATTGTTTAACGGTGACCTTGAAAATAGGCGTGGAAAGAAACTCCGTCTGGGGGATATTATTACTATTCCTGATCAAAATATCGAGATCATTATAAGGAAGCCATCAGATCAAGAAATTGAAGAACGTAATGTAGAAATAGCTGAAAAACAGCGTGTTTCAGAAATCGTTAAAGAAATGAATAAAAACACCAACAAAGATAAATCAAAAACTAGCAAAAAACCAGTTCGCTTTCCAGGGACATAAAAATGTGGATAAAAAATATTTCTTTAAAACATTATCGTAATTATGAAGAAGCACAAGTAGATTTTTCACCCAACCTCAATATTTTCATTGGCCGCAATGCTCAAGGAAAGACAAATTTTTTAGAAGCAATCTACTTCTTGGCTTTGACTCGAAGTCACCGTACCCGTTCTGATAAAGAACTTGTACATTTTAAACACCATGATGTACAAATTACAGGTGAGGTAATCCGCAAAAGTGGCCATCTTAACTTAGATATTCAATTATCTGAAAAAGGAAGAATCACTAAAGTTAACCATCTTAAACAGGCAAAATTATCTGATTATATTGGGGCTATGACTGTCGTACTTTTTGCCCCTGAAGATCTTCAATTAGTTAAAGGTGCACCTAGTCTAAGACGAAAATTTTTAGATATAGATATTGGACAAATTAAGCCAACGTACTTAGCTGAACTTTCAAATTACAATCATGTATTAAAACAAAGAAACACTTATCTAAAAACTACTAATAACGTCGACAAAACTTTTTTAACAGTCCTTGATGAACAATTAGCTGATTATGGAAGTCGTGTCATTGAACACCGTTTTGATTTTATCCAAGCCCTAAATGATGAAGCGGACAAACATCACTACATTATCAGTACTGAGTTAGAACATTTATCTATTCACTACAAATCGTCAATAGAGTTTACAGATAAGTCAAGTATTAGGGAACATTTTTTAAACCAATTATCTAAAAGCCACTCAAGAGACATCTTTAAGAAAAACACAAGCATCGGACCTCATCGTGATGATATTACTTTCTTTATTAATGATATCAATGCTACTTTTGGTAGCCAAGGGCAACAAAGAAGCCTTATTTTATCATTGAAATTAGCAGAAATTGAGCTAATAAAAACCGTTACCAACGATTATCCGATTCTCTTACTTGACGACGTCATGAGTGAACTTGACAACCATCGTCAACTAAAACTCTTAGAGGGAATCAAAGAGAATGTTCAAACATTTATTACTACAACAAGTTTAGAACATTTAAGTGCTTTACCTGATCAACTCAAAATCTTTAACGTTAGTGATGGTACTATTAGTATTAATGAAAAAAAAGCAACAGATTAATCTGTTGCTTCAGATTGAAGACAAAGTCCTCAGAAGTTATACTTCTGGGGATTTTTCTTGCTTT
>OCJM01000055.1_pt1 | contig 8645 bp, 10 predicted proteins | sample 1480791 | NCBI WGS metagenome assembly OCJM01 (sample SAMN05301486, study PRJEB22388) | human gut metagenome | isolation source: Infant 2 DOL 6 gut | host: Homo sapiens | place: USA: Pittsburgh, Magee-Womens Hospital of UPMC | collected 2013/2014
TCAGAAAAGCACCCCAATCGTTAGATTTTTTGTCTAACTTTTGGGGTGCAGTTCAGAATCGCCTAGTCTTTTTTTGCGCCTCGTTTTACAAATTAGTCTATTGAAGTAAAAAAAGAAGTAAAAAATAAAAGAACATTACGCCTTATACTGAATATATCAAGAAAAACTCTTGATATAAATTTTAATAGTCCAAATTGATGGCCATCAAAGGACAGATTGAAACAAATATGATGACATGACGATAAAGGTCATGTCTTGCATAGAATTGTTTCGCTGTTTCTTTGTTGTGCCTTTTGGTATACTCAGCGTTCAATATTTGCTCATTTTGTTTCCTTCTGTCCAAAGGACAGAAAGGAGCTCATCATTATGAGTAATAAAGTACAAGAACGTCGTGAGCGTAAAATCAAAGAAGCTATTAAAGCTAAAAATTGGGATGAAGTAACTCGTTTGCTTCAACAAGAACAAAGTAACGCAGAACGTCGTGACCGATACCACAATAGACGAATCAAAGACGAAACAATAGCTAGCAAAAATGCCAAAAAGTCTGTACGTTATGATGTCATTGCAAGTTCTGATTTGAATCCCGAAGAAGCTTTAATCCTAGAGGAGTTAAGACAAGCTATTCGTGAAGCTAAAGCATCCCTATCAGAAATTGACAGTAAGATTGTTGAAATGATAGCGGAACAAGGTTCAAGCTATAAAGAAACGGCTCGCTATATCACTGAACATTATAAGAAAATGAGTGATGTAACTGTTAAATCCCATTATTGTAAAGCGCTAAAAAAATTAGCTCCTTTATTAAAAGCTTACCGCTAATCCCTCAAATCCAGTGTCTCTGTCACTGGATTTTTTGTAAAAAAAAATTAAAAATTCAACAAATAACTTTGCGTTTAGCTGTCTCATTCTCCTTAGTAATGAGGAGGTGGTCAGATAACCTAAAAAACAAAGTCCAGCTCATGACCCAAACCGAGCCTGTCGCATTCACACTATCTCTTATTCATAAGGAGGATTTGCCCTATGGCGTTTAAAATGAAAACCACAAAAGGTGGTTATACAACTACATTGGCTGATAAAATTATCAGTCAAAAACAACCGATTTACTCACTTAGTACCGAACTTGAACCACAACAACGGTTTGAAGAAGGAAAACCAACCGGAGAAATCGTAGCTTATAAAGCATGGTTTGTACAGGAAGGGCAAGACCCTTTCCAAGTAAAATTTGAAGAAACGATTGAGCTTCCAGCTTTTCAATCCATGATTCAATTTGACACACTACAAGCCTGCGAAGTAAAATATAACATCTACTTCAAAGCAAATGGTATCAAGGAGGTTCGGTAATGACTTCACAATCTCGTGATGTGCTGAACCAATCTTACCTGCAATCTTACCTGCTCCAGAGCCTAAACATGGCTCTGGGGGCTTTAATGCAGGGAGAAACCAGCTACACCAATTCTTTTAATATTGTTATTCAAGCAGACGGCTTTATCTTTGTCCCTCGTCTACCATGTGCTTATATCCTTGATGATGACTTGTACAAGAAAATCTTTCTGATTGCCAATGCTTCACTTTATCCACAATATACGCTTCTAAAACAAAACGCTACCTATTTTGTCCCTCTAGAAACAGATGACTTACACACTCAGCGTGGATTATTTTTCCCTTGGAAAAAGGGAATTTCAGAACGTTTAGTCATTCCAGATTTGGATAAGTTTTCAGCTAGCTTGCCACAGGGGAAAATCCCTATCATGAAGTACTTTGAACTCAATTTAGATAAGGTTAATCACTGGGCTATTGCTGGAAATTCAGGTTCTGGGAAATCGTACGCTCTCACTTATTTCTTGAGTGTACTAAAGCATATGTCTGACTTGATTATCATTGACCCTAAATTTGATACCCCAAGTCGATGGGCAAGAGAAAATCACGTTGCTGTTATACACCCTGTTGAAAACCGTTCAAAATCAGATTTTGTCTCACAGGTCAATGAACAATTAAGTCAGTGTGCAACTCTCATTCAGAAACGACAAGCTATCTTGTATGATAATCCCAATCATCAATTTACCCATCTAACTATTGTTATTGATGAAGTCCTCGCTCTATCAGAGGGAGTCAATAAGAATATCAAAGAAGCCTTTTTCTCCCTACTCTCACAGATTTCCTTATTAGGACGTGCTACCAAAATCCATCTGTTTTTGGTAAGCCAGCGTTTTGACCACAATACTATTCCAATTTCAGTGAGGGAACAGCTAAACGTATTGTTGCAAATTGGAAATATCAATCAGAAAACTACTCAATTTTTATTTCCAGACCTAGACCCAGAGGGTATTGTTATTCCAATAGGACATGGGACAGGTATCATTCAAGTTATCGATAATGAACATCCCTACCAAGTTCTGCCCTTACTCTGTCCAACCTACTACACTAAACGAGGTATTCTATGACCAATAAAACCTACTTTATGAGAAGTTTTAATCTCATACTATATTTATTTCTATTTGCACCTATCTGTTCTGCATTTGGATGGTTATTCAATTATCTTTCCGTTCAATTAACAAATATCACGTTTGTCAATTTAGATACGGTCAAAAGTATTACGGATATCATTAGTTCCGTTTGTCATGGATTTGCACTTATTTCTCTTCTACTTGCCTTATTTTTGGTTGGATTAGAAATAATACAACGGTTGAAAACAGATAGTCTTTGGAACTATATCCAATCTGTCTATCACACTTTTCTGTTGCGACACTTCCTGTTTCAGCGTGAACGAGTACAGAAGATAAGCAATCTTGAACATCAGACGGTTACTACTATCAACCCAATCCATAACGGATTTAACCGAGCTGTTCGTAAGTGTATCGTAGATATACGAAAAGATACCATCACTATTTTTCTAAAAGTCCCTAGAGACCAACAAGGGCAAAAAATCCTAAAAGAGATGGAAGCACAATTAAAAGAAGAAATCGTCAGCCAACACGCAGACTATTATTTCTCCTCTCCTATTCGAGTTCGTAACCAATTGTGGTTCACTGGACAAAAACGTTAATCCCTTGGGGCTGTGGCTTGCGTTAAGCAAAAGCCAGACAGCCCCTTTTTATATTCTTTTCTATCATGACCTATTGGGGTGACTACGACCCCCAATAGGTCAATAATCAATAATCACAAAAAATTCAATTTTTTCAAAAAAACTTTGCATACGACCTGTCATTTCTCCTTAGTAATAGAACCCAAAAGAAATGAGGTAACTGCCTATGGCAAAAGAACAGCGCTCAACCAAATGGACTTTTCTCTTCTACGAGGAAAGCGCCCCAGAGAACTACTTGAATATATTAGAGGAACTCCATATTCCGTTTATTCTTAGTCCTTGGCACGATAAGGACGTTAATAGACAGACGGGAGAGTTCAAGAAATCGCACAAACACGGTGCTTTCTTCTTTGATTCACTGAAAAGCTATTCACAAGTATCAAATATCATCAGTGACAAACTAAACGGTCCAGCACATGTGGAGGTAGTTATGTCTCCCACTGGTTTATTTGACTACTTTACCCATGCGGAAAATCCAGATAAGACCCCCTACAACATTGAGGATATTGAAGTCGGTTGCGGCTTTAATTTAGAAAAATTCTTGATGGAGATGAACTCCTCGGATTTTATACATGAAGTAGTTGATATTATCGAAGAGAACGACTTTACCGAATTTGAAGAATTGGTCTGGTATGCCCGAGCAAACAATACCAATTTATTAGGGCTTATCATTGAACGTACATATTTCTTCGCTAAATACCTAGATTCACGAAGATACAATCCTAATCGACTCCATAATTCAAACACAGAGGAGAAAGAGAATAATGAATAACGAAAAATTAGAACAAATTGAACAATTATTGCAAACACTTATCAAACTCATTCAAATCAAAGAACAGAACATACCACTAAAGATAATACAACAGCGAGAATTGCTAAAACAGCTAAATATCTCCCCAAACACACTAAAAACTTGGGAACAAAAAGGATTAAAAAGATTAGAACCTCCTATAGAGGGAACTCGAACCGTCTTCTATCTACTAGATGATATTATCAACTTTTTACAATCCTAATTCTGAAAATTTGTGCTAAAATAGTTTTATCTAAAAGAAAGAGTGGTAACTATTTTAGCCTACTTCAATATCCATGAAGAAAGGCAAATATGGAAACTGAAACAATTATTCATAATGGCAAAAAAGTCATTAAAAAAATCAAAAAAGATAAGTCCATCTCATACACTTTGAAGGGGACATTTCTGGGAAAAGATATCAAAACTGGTAAGCAAGTCACTACTACCATTACAGCCAAGACACTAAAACAGTTAGATAGAGCAATCATTCAAGCACGACTAGAATTTGAAAAAAATGGCTCAACACGAGAAAAAGTTATCGTCATTGATACACTGGAAGATTTAGCTGAAGAATGGTTTAAATCATATAAAACCTGGGTTAACTCGCATAATACTCTGAACAGAGTAAGAGGTTATCTTGATAATTATATTATCCCTAAATTTGGAGATTACAAACCAGATAAAATTGAATCTGCGGATATCCAGCTTTGGTTAAACGATTTGGCAAAGAAATCAAAAGAGTCCATTGAATCTGGTATAAAGCGTGCTGATAAAGGTAGTGCTAAAGATTTTGGTGCTGTTATCCATAAGTTGAAAGATATTTTTGACTATGGAATTACAAACTATGGACTAATCACTAATCCTGTTAGCACTGTTAAGATACCACCTAAGCCAAAATCAAATAAGCAACGCATCATGGTATTACATGATGATGGTCTTGTAATATGGCTTAATTATCTTGAAAGTTTAGATAACAATAGAGCCAATCGTAGATTTAAGTTAATTTGTAATACTCTATTAGCCTCCGCTTTGCGAATAAATGAATTACTTGCATTGACGATTGATGACCTAGATTTTGAAAATTCTTCTATTAACGTCAGTAAAACATTGATGTGGAAAACCGCAAATAAAAAAGATGGGACAAAAGGGGAAGTTATCTGTAAAGCTACACCAAAAACTGATGCAGGAAATCGCTCTGTCCCTGTCCCTCCCCCCATAATAGAAAAACTCAGAGATTTCCACCACGAAATGAACAAGTATCTTGAATTGCACAACAGACATAGAACAAAACTGATTTTCCCTACAATCTATGGGAACTATATGTGTGACAGAAACGAGAGAACAACTCTTAAGAAAAGGTTAGTAGGTCTTGGATTACCAAACTATGGTTTCCATTTATTCCGACATACTCATGCTTCAATGCTACTTAATGCTGGAACAAATTGGAAAGAACTCCAAGTCAGAATGGGACATAAATCCATTTCAACTACAATGGATACTTACGCTGAATTAGCACCACAACGAAAGTTAGAAGCTGTGGGGATTTATCTTGAAAAGATTGCTGAGCTAACGCAATAACTACTCTACCATTCACTCTACCTTTTATTATGTAGCATTCTAGAAACATTGATGTACCAACGTTTCTAACAGCTAAAATAGAAATTATTTAACGCTTACTGAAGTTAAATAATTGATTATAAAAAAGCCTATGAAATCAATATTTCTGGGCTTTTTATTTTTAAAAATAAAATCTGACAAAAAAGTATAAATTTACCTCTTACCTTCAGGTAGTTAGTCATTCTTTTAAAACTCACTTTTTTATAACTGAAAATATTGTTCTTAATTTTAAAAATTCATTTTAGATTCATTTTACGACTATATACTCAGAAGTAACAAACCTAATCCAAGGTTTGAAAAAAGAAAGAAGGAAGTCAGTATGACAAACTATAAAAACAACTTTAAAAAATTCATGAGCAATAAATTATACGTAGGGTTAGCTTCCATTACGCTACTTGGTATTGGGGGAGCTATAGGAGTAAGTGGAGCTGCATTAGCGCATAACCATCACTCAGAACACATGTCTTTTGAACATAAGCATGAAGGACACGATAAACATCACGATCATAGAGAAAAACACTCACTAAAAACATTAAAGAATATCTCGACAAAAATCGATTATAAGACTGCCTTAGAAACTGCCAAAAAAGAAGCTCGCTCAGGCTTTATTTCACAAATTGAATTAAATACCAAAGGTGATACACCTTTTTATGAAATCAAAGTTATTGATAATAAAATAGCTAAAAAATATAAAATTGATGCTAATTCTGGGAAGATCCTTTCAACAACATCAGATAACCAACTCAATTCAAAAGATGCCCAATTAAAACAACCAAGTAAAGATATTCAGACTGCATTACAAGCTATTCAAGCAAAATATAAAAATGCAAAAATAAAAGAAATTTCTCTTGCGAATAACAAATCAAATAAGCTAGTTTATAAAGTAAAACTACTTGATGGAAATACTCCTAAGATTGCCCAATTTGATAGTGATAAAGCATCATTTATAAAGGCAAATAAGCTTAATACAACTCATAAAAATCACGACTAATACTAGTGTATTAAAGGGAATAGGACCTCAGTACTCCATTCCCTTTTGTGATATAATGGAAAAAAGCCATACGGAGGCCAAAAAATGAAAATCCTTGTTGTTGAAGATGAGTTTGACTTGAACCGTAGTATTGTAAAACTTTTAAAAAAGCAACACTACAGTGTTGACAGTGCTTCAAATGGTGAAGAAGCCTTACAATTTGTTTCAGTGGCAGAATATGATGTGATTATCTTAGATGTAATGATGCCAAAAATGGACGGCTTCACCTTTTTAAAACTGCTTCGCAACAAAGGAAGTCAAGTATCTATTCTTATGTTGACTGCTCGAGATGCCGTTGAAGATCGTATCGCAGGTCTAGATTTTGGTGCGGATGATTACCTTGTAAAACCATTTGAATTTGGAGAACTCATGGCCCGAATTCGAGCTATGTTACGACGTACAAATAGACAAGTATCTTCTGATGATATTCAAATTCAAGATATAACAATCAATTTATCTACAAAGCAAGTTTGGAGAAACGACAATTTGATTGATTTAACAGCTAAGGAATACGAAGTCCTTGAGTATTTGGCACGTCACAGAGACCAAGTCCTCTCTCGTCATCAAATTCGTGAACACGTTTGGGATTATGATTATGGTGGAGAGTCCAATATTATTGATGTCCTTGTCAAAAACCTTCGTCGAAAACTAGATAACAACCGAGACGGATCACTAATAAAAACTAAACGAGGTTTAGGATATGTTATTCCAAAGTAAAATAAATTACCCTAAAAAGTCTAGCATCATCACTCAAATTACCCTCTGGTACAGCTCTTTTATTTTTATCCTTGTTATCGGTGTATTAATTGGTTCATTTTTTATTTCAAAAAGCATTGCTGAAAACAAATCTGAAAAAAATTTAGAAGCTAAAGCTGTGCAAATGAGTCAAGCGTTAGCTAAAGGTCATCGGTATGAGGCTTTTGAAGATGGAATATTTTATTCAGTCTATGACCAAAATGGAAAAGTTATCTATTCTGGTTTTCCAAAAGGATTTAAAAAGGATTTAGACCATCAACATAAACATAAAAAGAAATTATCTCTATTTTCCATGGAGAATCGTACCTTTCAGTATGTTGATATTCCAATTTCTGAGAAAAATCAGTGGTTACGTGCTATCCGTACTGTTGACAGACTGGATAAGCAATTAACTGAATTGTTATTTAGTTTGGGTATCGTTCTTCCTCTTATGTTGATTATAATAACTGTTGGTGGCTATTTAATTTTAAAGCGTGCTTTTAGACCGATTCAAGAAATTACTGAAACCGCTCAATTTATTACCCAAAATGAGGACTATACTAAGCGAATTATCACAAAAAATAACGAAAATGAATTAACTGAGCTAGCAGCTGTTATCAATACTATGTTGGCTTCTATTGAATCATCATTTGTTCGGGAAAAACAATTTAACAATGATGTTTCTCATGAACTACGGACTCCTGTAACAGTTATACTTTCTGAAAGTGAATACGGAAAAAACTACGCAGAAAATTTAATTGAAGCAAAAGAATCCTTTGAGGTTATACACCGTCAGTCACTATCAATGAAAAAATTAGTTGAGCAACTTCTAGAATTGACTAAGGCAGAAAATCCATTATCAATTCAGTTAGAACCTCTTAATTTCTCAATTATGATGAAGCAACTAGTATCCGATTCAAGTAGATTATTAGATAATACCCCTATACACCTTGACTCTCAAATCGAAGATAACCTTTGGATTATGGGTCAACAAACACTACTCAAACGGCTTTTTGATAATCTATTTTCAAATGCTATTAAATTTACAAACAATCATATTTCTATTAGTCTGAGACAGTCCGATAACCAAATTATCTTATCTATTAAAGATAATGGTCTAGGTATCTCAGTTGATGATCAAAGTAAAATTTGGAACCGTTTCTATCAAGTGGACTCTGCTCGAACCAAGGATAGTCAGTCTGGAATTGGTTTAGGGCTATCTTTAGTAAAACAAATCGCTACAATACACCGTGCTAAAATATGGGTTGATTCTAAACCTGATAATGGCAGTCAGTTTACGCTCACCTTTCCAAAATTGAAGAAAGACTAGAGAAAGGAAAATCGAGTAGAGGCTAATCTCTAGCCCCTCTCACACCACCGTACGTGCCGTTCGG
>OCJM01000056.1_pt1 | contig 8638 bp, 8 predicted proteins | sample 1480791 | NCBI WGS metagenome assembly OCJM01 (sample SAMN05301486, study PRJEB22388) | human gut metagenome | isolation source: Infant 2 DOL 6 gut | host: Homo sapiens | place: USA: Pittsburgh, Magee-Womens Hospital of UPMC | collected 2013/2014
GTTATTTTACCCAAATATCTCAATATTATTGGTTTATGGGAGAATTCGGTAAGAATATAAAAAAGACAAACATCAAAAACGATGTTTGTCTTCATTCTGACCAGAGCATTTGCTCTGGTTATTTTGTGTCTGACTTATTTATTATAATTGGAGAGACGGAAAAAAGTTATTTTTTACCGTAACGTTTGTACTCATGAATGATTTTCAGAGCACGTTTTCTAGTTTTAATGTTAGGACTTTTAAGTCTGCGATAGGCTGACGATAGGTCTGTTTTTTCAGCCATGATTACCTCCTATAGACAATTTATTAACGTTAACAGACACCAGTATACCACAAAAAAATTAACTGGTAAAGTACTTTGTTGATAAATTTAAAAATAAATAGCAAAGTAATTAAATATCAATCAAAAGTAATAAGTTCAAAGATATATTAAACCTTTATTAATGAGGTTTGGATTTGACAAGTGATGTTAAGTGAAAGATGAATGAGGAAAATACCCAACGAGAAAGTAGCTAATGGCTATCATTGTGCATATAAAAAAACGATCGATGAGTGATCGTTTTTCAGCAAACTAAATAATTATTTTTAATGTAATTGAATGAAAATTTATACTTGTGAAAGTGTATCGGTTAAGTTAATAAGGTCAGTTTTTATTTATCGTAAGCACTTAGGAAGTGTTTTGGAGCGTATCCACGAGAGTAGATAAACCCAGCATCGCGTGAAGGATAGCTTGATTCAGAAGGCGCATACCCACGAGAGTAGATAAATCCGGCATCGCGTGAAGGATAGCTTGATTCAGAAGGCGCATACCCACGAGAGTAGACAAATCCGGCATCACGTGAAGGATAAGACACTGTGTCTGCCTTCGCAAGACTTGCTAAAGTAGCTAATAATAGAGTGACAGCTGAAGCTGCTGTTAAAACACTGATTTTAAGTTTCATTATAAAATCCTTTCAAAGATAATAAACTATTCTTGCACAGTGGTTAGTTCATTTTGTGCATACTATATTATATCATCAAAAGCTCATTCGAACAACATGTTTTTAATTTTAAACAAATATATAATTAATTAAATATCGCTTAAAATTAAAAAATGAGATTTAGTAACTTATTTAATAGTATATAATCCAATAACGACTGTCTAATTTGATCTATAGTTGAGGCTAGTCGTAGATTTCATCAAAGATGTGGTAATAAAAAATCCCCTCCAGTTCCATTGCAATGATGACAATGACAAAACCTGTAGGGGTATAAATAGTCTATATTTAAATGTGAATAAATTTTATTTTAAGAAGCGTTGTAGAAATTCCTTAGTTCTTTCTTGTTTTGGATTTTCGAAAAGTTGCTTAGGAGTACCCTGCTCTGCAATGATTCCTTTGTCCATGAAAATAACGCGGTCTGATACTTCTTTAGCAAATTCCATCTCGTGTGTCACAATTATCATTGTTAATCCAGATTTAGCTAGATCTTGCATTGTTTTAAGGACCTCACCAACCATTTCTGGATCCAAGGCTGAAGTTGGTTCATCAAAAAGTATAGCTTCTGGGTTAACAGAAAGTGCTCGGGCGATTGCGACACGTTGCTTTTGCCCACCTGATAATTGTTTTGGTTTAGCTTTCCAATATTGCTCAGTCATGCCAACAGCATTTAAGTTTTCTTTAGCAATCTTTTCAGCTTCTTGGCGTTCACGTTTTAGAACAGTAGTCTGTGCGACAATAGCATTCTCTAAGATATTTAAATTTTCAAAGAGGTTAAAAGATTGAAAGACCATCCCAAGTTTTTCACGATAATTATTTAAATCATAGCCTTTTTCAAGAACATTGTGACCGTGATATAAGATTTCTCCTCCACTTGGTTCTTCTAAGAGGTTAATGGAACGTAGGAAAGTTGATTTTCCTGATCCAGAAGAACCAATGATAGAAATAACTTCGCCTTTGTTGACCGAAAGCGAAATATCTTTTAACACTTCATTGCTTCCGTAAGATTTTTTCAAATGTTTAATTTCTAAAATAGCTTGTGTCATACCAACCTCCTAGACTTGTAATTGATTCGCACCGGTTGTGTAATTATCTGAATCAAAACGTTTTTCAATGTAACGTAAGATACGTGTTACGGTGAAGGTTAAGATGAAGTAAATAATCGCAATAATGGTGAATGTTTGGAAATATTGGTAGGTTTGTGTTGCAACAGTATTACCAGAGAAGTAGAGTTCGACAACAGAGATAACGTTCAGTACAGAGGTATCTTTGATATTGATAACAAACTCATTACCAGTAGCTGGGAGTATGTTACGTACAACTTGTGGTAGAACAATTTTTCGCATGGTTTGTCCGTGGGTGAAACCAAGTGCAGTTGCGGCTTCAAATTGTCCTTTATCGACAGAGAAAATACCACCACGTACAATTTCGCTCATATAAGCACCAGTATTGATTGAAACAATAAATATAGCTGCTAGTGTACGGTCCAGCGAAACTCCAAAAGCTTGTGCTGTTCCGTAGTAGATAACCATTGATTGTACAATCATAGGTGTCCCGCGGAAGACCTCAATATAGATGTTAAGTAACCAACCTAATAATTTTTGTAAGGCAGCCTTTAACTTATTGTCAGATTTTGGTGCTGTACGGAAAACACCGATGAGAAGGCCGATAAATAATCCGACGATAGTTCCTACCATAGAAATTAGGAGGGTTGTAGCTGTTCCTCTGAGGAATTGAGAACCATTGTTTTTTAAAATAGTTGCCATCTGTTCAAAGAAGTTTGGTTTTCCATTTTTTTCTTTTTTAACGGATGGTTGTTCTTTAATCATCTTATCCATCAAGGCGATTTGTTTATCTCTAGAAATGCTTTCGAGAACTTGATTGACATGATTAATACGATTGTCACCTTTACGCATCCCAACAGAAATATTTGTATCAGCATCAGATGTTTTAAACCCTTGGTGCAGTTCAATCATTTTTAATTTAGGATTAGCAGTTTGAGCGGAAGTTGCATCTGGACGTTCTGAAACATAGGCGTCTACAACACCAGATTCTACAGCTTGTCTTAATTGATTAAAGTCCCCCATGGCAACTTCTTTTTTGACACCATTGATTTGATCAATGAGGTTGTATAAGTAGACTCCTTGTTGGGCAGTTACTTTAGCATTTTTGAAATCACTAATATTTTTAGCATTAGTATATTTTCCTTCAGCGTTAACAACTAGAGTAGGTTCTGAAATGTAGTAAGGCTTTGAAAAATTAATTTCTTTTTTACGTTCTTCGGTAGGACTCATTCCTGCAATAATCATATCGAGTTTTCCAGAAGTTAGTGCTGGAACAAGGCCTTCCCATTTTGTTTTGACAACAACAACTTTTTTATTTAACTTTTTAGCTAACTTTTTAGCGACTTGTACATCATAACCATTAGCATATTGATCAGTTCCTTCAATAGGAACGGCACCATTTGTGTTATCATTTTGTGTCCAGTTGAAAGGAGCATAGGCTGCCTCCATACCGACACGTAGATATTCATCTGCTTGTATACTTGTCATACCTCCAAAGGTGATAAGCAAAGCAGTGAATAAACTTAGTAATATTTTTTTCATTCAACAGCCTCCGATAAGTTACTTCCTCCTATTTTACCGAAAAACAAGGTTGATTTCAATATCATTATCTTATTGAAAGCGATTAATTGTATTTTTATGTTAAAATGGTATACAAACAAAGGAGGGAGGATGATAATGAAGAAATGTTTTTTGGCTATTTGTTTAGCTCTTAGTTTTTTTATGGTTTCAGTTCAAGCAGATGAGGTGGACTATAACATTCCTCATTATGAGGGTAATCTAACTATTCACAATGATAATAGTGCTGATTTTACAGAGAAGGTTACTTACCAATTTGATTCGTCCTATAATGGACAGTATGTCACATTAGGTACGGCGGGTAAGTTACCTGACAATTTTGATATTAATAATAAGCCACAGGTTGAAGTTTCAATTAATGGTAAAGCAAGGAAAGTTAGTTACCAGATAGAAGATTTGGAGGATGGCTACCGTTTGAAAGTGTTTAATGGTGGTGAAGCGGGTGATACTGTTAAAGTCAATGTTCAGTGGAAACTAAAAAATGTTCTATTTATGCATAAGGATGTTGGTGAACTTAACTGGATTCCTATTAGCGACTGGGATAAAACGTTAGAGAAAGTAGATTTTTGGATATCAACTGACGAAAAGGTTGCTCTTTCTCGTCTTTGGGGGCACTTGGGTTATCTTAAAACTCCTCCTAAAATAAGACAAAATAATAATCGTTACCATTTGACAGCTTTTAATGTAAACAAACGATTAGAATTTCATGGTTATTGGGATAGATCTTATTTTAATCTACCTACAAACAGTAAAAATAATTACAAGAAAAAAATTGAACATCAAGAGAAGATGATAGAGCGTCATGGTTTTATCCTAAGTTTCTTGTTGAGGATATTATTACCTTCATTCTTTATTATTGTGACACTATTCATCTCAATTAGGGTGTTCCTGTTTAGAAAAAAAGTTAATAAATACGGGCAATTCCCTAAGGATCATCATTTATATGAAGCACCTGAGGACCTTTCACCACTAGAGTTAACTCAAAGCATTTATAGTATGAGCTTTAAAAATTTTCAAGATGAGGAGAAGAAAACTCACCTTATCAGTCAAGAACAACTCATTCAGTCAATTCTATTAGACTTGATTGATAGAAAAGTATTGAATTATGATGATAACTTGTTATCTCTAGCTAACTTAGATAGAGCTTCTGATGCAGAAATAGATTTTATAGAGTTTGCTTTTGCGGATTCTACGAGTTTGAAGCCAGACCAACTCTTTTCTAATTACCAATTTAGTTATAAAGAAACACTACGTGAACTGAAAAAGCAGCACAAGGCTTCAGATCTGCAAACTCAAATGAGACGCCGAGGAAGTAATGCCTTATCAAGAATTACGCGTCTCACGAGGTTGATTTCTAAAGATAATATAAACTCTCTTAGAAGCAAGGGAATTTCATCACCTTATCGTAAAATGTCTTCAGAAGAGTCTAAAGAATTATCTAGGTTGAAAAGATTCAGTTACCTATCACCTCTTATTTCTTTTGTTGTTATAATTTATACGCTTTTTTTAAATTATTTTACCTATTGCTGTATCTATCTCTTATTGTTTGTTGTTATCCTGTTGTTGAATAAAATCATTTTTATGATGACAAGAAAAATAAGTAACGGTTATATTGTAACTGAAGATGGAGCAAGTCGTGTCTACCAATGGACTAGTTTTAGGAACATGCTAAGGGATATCAAATCGTTTGATCGTTCAGAGTTAGAAAGTATCGTACTATGGAATCGAATATTGGTTTACGCTACTTTATTCGGCTACGCTGACCGTGTTGAGAAAGTACTCAGAGTGAACCAAATAGATATTCCAGAAAGATTTGCAAACATTGATAGTCATCGATTTGCGATTTCAGTCAATCAATCTAGTAATCATTTTTCAACGATAACTGAAGATGTTAGTCACGCTTCTAATTTTAGTGTTAATTCAGGCGGTTCTTCAGGTGGTTTCTCAGGCGGCGGAGGCGGCGGAGGTGGCGGTGCCTTCTAATTTTCCAAAAGTATGGTATAATAAAGAAAAATTTATGGAGTTATTATGTTAATAATTGAATTACTCAAAGCCCTATTTTTAGGAGTCGTTGAGGGAGTGACAGAATGGTTACCTGTTTCTAGTACTGGCCATTTAATCTTGGTTCAAGAGTTTATGAAGTTGAACCAAAGCAAATCCTTTGTTGAAATGTTTAATATTGTTATACAACTTGGGGCAATTATGGCAGTTATTGTCATTTATTTTAAACGCCTTAACCCATTTCAGCCAGGTAAATCTGCTAGAGAAATTCGTTTAACTTGGCAATTATGGTTAAAAGTAGTGATAGCTTGTATTCCATCTATTTTAATTGCTTTACCATTTGATAATTGGTTTGAAGCTCATTTTAATTTCATGATCCCGATTGCAATAGCCCTAATCTTTTATGGTTTTGTCTTCATATGGGTTGAAAAACGTAATGCACACCTCAAACCACAGGTAACCGAATTGGCAAGTATGTCTTATAAGACAGCTTTCTTGATTGGATGCTTCCAGGTTCTCAGTATTGTTCCGGGAACCAGTCGTTCTGGAGCTACTATTTTAGGAGCAATTATTATTGGAACTAGTCGTTCGGTCGCTGCTGACTTTACTTTCTTCCTTGCCATCCCAACTATGTTTGGTTATAGTGGACTTAAGGCGGTTAAATACTTTTTAGATGGTAACGTCTTGAGTTTAGACCAATCTTTAATACTTTTAGTAGCAAGTCTGACAGCTTTCGTAGTTAGTTTATATGTTATTCGTTTCTTGACAGACTATGTCAAACGACACGATTTCACCATCTTTGGTAAGTATCGTATAGTCTTAGGAAGTTTACTCATCCTCTACTGGTTAGTTGTTCATTTATTCTAAAATATAACATAAAAAGCTGAGTATTCCTCAGCTTTTTAGCGTGTTAGGCTGTGAAAAATTGCTAAAAAATAGCTTTTTCGGTATAATAAGAAAACTGAATACTCGTATGAGGTGATGATATGGAAATGAAACAAATCAGTGAAACAACACTGAAAATTACAATTAGTATGGAAGATTTAGAAGATCGTGGTATGGAGCTGAAAGATTTCCTAATCCCTCAGGAGAAGACTGAGGAATTTTTCTATTCTGTCATGGATGAATTAGACTTGCCAGAAAACTTTAAAAATAGTGGTATGTTAAGTTTTCGAGTAACACCTAAAAAAGATCGCATTGATGTTTTTGTTACAAAGTCTGAATTAAGTAAAGATTTAAATTTAGAAGAATTAGCAGATTTGGGTGACATTTCAAAAATGTCTCCAGAAGACTTTTTTAAAACCTTGGAACAATCGATGTTGGAAAAAGGGGATACGGATGCTCATGCCAAATTAGCAGAAATTGAAAATATGATGGATAAAGCAACTCAAGAAGTAGTTGAGGAAAATGTTTCTGAAGAACAACCTGAAAAGGAAGTAGAAACGATTGGATATGTTCACTATGTCTTTGATTTTGATAATATTGAAGCTGTAGTTCGATTTTCACAAACGATTGATTTTCCAATAGAAGCTTCTGAACTCTATAAAAATGGTAAAGGCTATCATATGACAATTTTGCTAGACTTGGAAAACCAACCAAGCTACTTTGCTAATTTGATGTATGCTCGAATGCTTGAACATGCTAATGTGGGCACAAAAACACGAGCTTACTTGAAAGAGCATAGTATTCAATTGATTCATGATGATGCTATTTCAAAATTACAAATGATTGAGATGGGATAAAATGATACCTTTTACAATTGAGTATATTTTTGTATTGATTGGAGCATTTTTATTATCAATCATTCTAACTCCTATTATTCGAGTTATATCTTTGAAAGTAGGAGCGGTTGATAAACCGAACGCTCGAAGAATCAACAAAGTACCAATGCCAAGTAGTGGTGGTTTAGCAATATTTCTCTCCTTTGTTGTAACAACATTATTTTTCATGCCAATGGCGGCCAGTAGACACTTTATAGAAGTTTCTTATTTTCACTACGTTTTGCCTGTAATTATTGGTGGTCTCGTAGTTACAACAACAGGATTTATAGATGACATCTTTGAATTAAGACCTCGTTATAAAATGTTGGGAATTATTATTGCAGCTGTTATCATATGGAAATTTACACATTTTAGATTTGATAGTTTTAAGATTCCAATAGGTGGTCCACTCTTGGAGTTTGGTCCTATTTTAACTTTCTTTTTGACAGTTTTATGGATTATTTCAATCACTAATGCTATCAATCTGATTGATGGTCTAGATGGTCTAGTTAGTGGTGTTTCAATCATCAGTCTAGCAACGATGGCAGTGGTTTCTTATTTCTTTTTACCTAAAATAGATTTTTTTCTCACGCTAACTATTGTTATTTTAATCGCCTCAATAGTTGGTTTTTTCCCTTATAATTATCATCCAGCCATTATCTACCTAGGTGATGCTGGTGCCTTGTTTATAGGATTTATGATTGGTGTATTATCGCTTCAAGGTTTAAAAAACTCCACAGCTGTTGCAGTGATAACACCTGTCATTATTTTAGGAGTTCCTATTTTGGATACAGCTGTTGCTATTGTGAGGCGTAAATTATCAGGGAAAAAGATTTCTGAAGCTGATAAGATGCACCTGCATCACCGATTGCTATCTATGGGATTTACACATAGAGGAGCAGTTTTAGTTGTTTATGGTATTGCAATTATCTTTTCGCTTATCGCTTTGCTTTTAAATGTTTCTAGTCGTATTGGGGGAATTTTTCTTCTATTGGCGCTACTATTAGCGATGGAAATTTTTATAGAAGGTTTAAATATTTGGGGTGAGAATCGGACACCACTATTTAATCTCTTAAAGTTCATTGGCAACAGTGATTACAGACAAAGTGTTATTGCTAAATATAGCGATAAGCATCAAAAATAAAAGCCTGAAAAGGCTTTCAGAATGAAGACAAACATCGTTTTTGATGTTTGTCTTTTTTATAGTACGACGGGCATGTCGTACATCTGAGGTGCAAGTCCTCTGTGGGCACCCGCT
>OCJM01000061.1_pt1 | contig 7111 bp, 9 predicted proteins | sample 1480791 | NCBI WGS metagenome assembly OCJM01 (sample SAMN05301486, study PRJEB22388) | human gut metagenome | isolation source: Infant 2 DOL 6 gut | host: Homo sapiens | place: USA: Pittsburgh, Magee-Womens Hospital of UPMC | collected 2013/2014
TCAGAAAAGCACCCCAATCGTTAGATTTTTTGTCTAACTTTTGGGGTGCAGTTCAGAATGGAGAGCAGTATTTTTACTTTATTAATAACAAAAACCCCTTAGATGATGTGTCTAAGGGATTTTTGTATCGGAATAATTGAGTTGGTGAATTATTAGGCTAGTGTCTGTCCGAAAGCGTCTGCTGCTAAAATAGCTTGAGCAAACATTTTGGGATCGAAAGGGGTATTTTTGTATTCATTAGTAGTCATTGCAATTTCAACAATTTTTGGAATATCTTTTTCTGATAAAGAGACGTCAGCTAGAGTTGTTGGCAAACCTAGTGACTTATTAAAACGAGCTACTTTTTCAAGTTCTTCTAGTTCGTTGAAATAAGCATGTAAAACTAACACACCAAACGCAACTACAACGCCATGTAAGAATTCACCTTGTCTTTGAATAGCGGTTGTACCATAGTAAAATGCATGCGCGTGACAAGAATTGTAGTAGAAATCAGGTTGATTAACTAAATTAGAAGCATAGCCAGTTGAGATTAAGATATCAAGCGCAATTTCTTCAACTGCACGCGAAGCTAAATTAGCTTCAACGTCTTTTAGACCTTGTTCACCAAATTGATAAAAAGCTTCCTTTGAAGACAGAGCGACTGCTTGTCCTAACACTGCAGTATGTGGTAGTTTATTGGTCTTAGCCTCTAAGGTAGCACGTTCTACTTCAGGGGCTTTTGAAATACCGTCCCCAATACCAGCCCAAAAATATTTGCTTGGTGCCTGTGCAATGATCCGTGTATTGATAAAAATATGAAGTGGAGACTCGGGATAGCCGTATCTTAAGAAAGAATGGTCATCATTATATACAACTGCAATGGCAGTACCTGCGGAGCAATTAGAACAAATAGTTGGGATAGTAAAGCTATTTTTACCTAACTCTTTTGCTACCATTTTAGCTGTGTCTAAAGCTTTTCCACCGCCAAAACCTAAGATAGCATCAGCAGCTTGAACTTGTGGGTTGGCTACTAACTTGTCAATGTTAGATTGTGTTGAATCCGTTCCATAGACAAAGCTTCCTGTGACTTTAATATTTGCTTCCTCTAAAATAGAGCGAACCTCGGCTTCTGAGCTGTCTAGGGCACGTTTGCCACCGACGAAAGCAATGCTTTGAATACGGTAAGTTGCCAAAACGCTAGGAATTTCTTTGAAGCAATCTTCTCCGTAGCTATAATTTGCCATTACATTTGTTGTCATTCAGTGTCCTCCTCTATTCCAAAGGTCGATTAGAGACAGCTATTCTCTAAAAGTGAATAGTTTTTTTTGTCTCTTGACCAAGTGATTATCATATTATAGCAGAATATTCAGAAAATTGGAACATGAAAAACAATTTAATTTTTAAGAATAAGAATAGAAAAGGTAAAGCGAGATATACGAGTAAATACTGTCAGTATAATAATTATAAGCTCTTGAGAGAGTCTGTATTGGATGCAACAGGGAGTTCTTTTAGGTATTGATCAAGATCGCGTTGGTGTTTTAGAATCTTTATTTTTTGAGGGTAGTTCTCAATAACTTGCTTATAGTTTGATTTTTGTTTATCAGAGCGACCGTCTTTAAGAATCCAACTGATAAATTCAAAATCTAATTTTTCCGGGCATCCATTGGCTATATCAGGTCTAGTCTTACCACGAAACTTACAGTAACGTTTAAATGCTCTCCACAAGCAGTTGAAGCGATTAAAGTCAAAAAAAATAATCTGATCTGCATCTGCTAGACGTTCTTGATATAGCAGTTTTTTGTAGTTACCTTCTATAATCCATGTTCTTTTTTCTAACATGCTGCTGACATCGTCAATCATGTCATCATATTTTCTCTCTTCCCAATTTGGGGCGAAGTGAATACTATCAAGATGTAATACATTGCAATTATAGTAATTTCCCAATTTTCTTGCTAAAGTGGACTTACCCGACCCACTATATCCGATTATTGCTATTTTCATATACTACCTCCGTTAAATTGTTTACTTGAAGTTAATGCTGTACTTAGGATTTACTTATTTTATAAGGGTTATTCACTTTTTTAGATTAATATATTTTTGATATAAGTTATCCATACACATGGTAACATAGTTACCAGTAAATGTAATCTAGATATCAATACTATGGTTGACGATATTGTTAACTTCTGGTTCAAAAAATTGGGTAAAAATTATCGGAGGGAACTGCCAAACAAACTCACAGTTTAAAATACTAAGTAATAAAAAGTCTTGAACTTATTATGTTTAAGGCTTTTTAAGCGTCTAAAATACTTGGTCTAGTATGAATTTCTAAACAGAAAGTAAAAATAATGAGTTTTAGTATGGTTTTTGGGCATAATGGAACGATTTTATCTAAAATAGTACGTTTCTTATTAAATTTATTTTTTAAGAAAAACATTAGGCTAACCTATTTGATAAAAATAGTGATAAGTAGAAATTTTCTAAAATATTTAGATTTATATAAGGTGGTAAATTATCGTTATGGTTTTTTACATGAAAATCTAAATTAAATTATCAGAAATTAACAAAAGGATAGGCGCAAGTATATTATAGCAAAATGATAATATTAGTTTTATGAAAAAAATGCAGTTTATTTGTAATAATGTAAAATATAGGGGAAAAGAAAGCGCTTGACGACCTTTTGGACAAGTAGTAAGATACAAACATGGGCCCTGTAAATTAAAAATACTGCAGTAAAAGTGATTTTAGTTTAAAGGAGGAAATTCATTATGAACGTTAAACATATGATGTATCTATCTGGAACTCTAGTGGCTGGTGCATTGTTATTTTCACCAGCTGTATTAGGAGTACATGCTGATCAAGTGACAACTCCACAAGTGGTAAATCATGTAAATAGTAATAATCAAGCCCAGCAAATGGCTCAAAAGCTTGATCAAGATAGCATTCAGTTGAGAAATATCAAAGATAATGTTCAGGGAACAGATTATGAAAAACCGGTTAATGAGGCTATTACTAGCGTTGAAAAATTAAAGACTTCATTGCGTGCCAACCCTGAGACAGTTTATGATTTGAATTCTATTGGTAGTCGTGTAGAAGCCTTAACAGATGTGATTGAAGCAATCACTTTTTCAACTCAACATTTAACAAATAAGGTTAGTCAAGCAAATATTGATATGGGATTTGGGATAACTAAGCTAGTTATTCGCATTTTAGATCCATTTGCTTCAGTTGATTCAATTAAAGCTCAAGTTAACGATGTAAAGGCATTAGAACAAAAGGTTTTAACTTATCCTGATTTAAAACCAACTGATAGAGCTACCATCTATACAAAATCAAAACTTGATAAGGAAATCTGGAATACACGCTTTACTAGAGATAAAAAAGTACTTAACGTCAAAGAATTTAAAGTTTACAATACTTTAAATAAAGCAATCACACATGCTGTTGGAGTTCAGTTGAATCCAAATGTTACGGTACAACAAGTTGATCAAGAGATTGTAACATTACAAGCAGCACTTCAAACAGCATTAAAATAATATTTGTATTTTTCGTGTGATGCTGTCGACTTCGTGATTTTGTACTACCATGATTTTTATGATTAAAAGGTTTACGATAATAGTCATAATAGTAGAACGATGTCACCATTTTAAATAATAAAGTGATTAGTCATTTGACTAAATTTGCCAAGTATCAAAGGAAATAAAGATTATGACTAAAAAGATAACTGTTGTAGCATTAGAAACATTGATTGCCCAGCATAATAATATCCATTTGATAGACGTTCGTGAAGAGCATGAGTATCGTGGGGGGCATATTCCAGGTGCGATAAATCTTCCTTTGAGTCAACTCAGTCATAAGTTTGAACAGTTAGATAAAAATAAGGAATATTATCTTGTTTGTCAACGAGGGGGAAGATCTATTAGAGCATGCCAATTTCTTGAGTTGAAAGGCTACAAAGTAATCAATGTAGATGGCGGCACAGAAGCGTGGAGAGGAAATCTAGAAGTGTAAATATGTCCTGTGTAGTCTACCATATTTGATAATAAAAAAATTGACATTATCTCACTATTAATGACCTTTTAGTAAACATAAAGAAAAGTATGTGTTTTGAAAAGGAGGATGATTATCCTTTTCAAAACCATACTTTTTGTGTCTTGTGGCTTGGTCTTAATTAATAGTTGTTAGGACAATGTCGTAAATGACAAGGAGAATAAAAGGCCAACTAGTAAGTAATAATTTTGTATGTTGTTTAGAGTTTATTGAGTCAGCCTCTCGAACGTTAAAGTGCAGACTTATACGACGGCGAGCAGTATTCCTATGCGTAAAAAGGTAATATAATATAAATAAGATTGCTAAAATTAGCAATATATTTTCAAAATAAGTCCCGTATAACTCGTTTACTGTTGATAGCTGGGTGAAAATTTCTACGATAAAGTTATTGCAGATATGAAGGAGTAGGGCTACCTTAAAGGAATAATGGTAAGCGATAAAACCCATTATGATACCCGCAATAGATGTAGTCAATAGCTGAGAAATGTCTGGGTGCATTAAACCAAATAGGATGCCAGAAGTAATAATGGCAAACCATTTACCATACTTGGATAATAAATTCAATACTATTCCTCGGTATAAAACTTCTTCAAAAAAAGGACCTACAACAACAGAATAACTAATCATAAGTATACTGAATGTGGCATCATAATTTTGACTTTCCGATTCCATAATATTGAGATGATTTAGCACAGCATCCCATATTGTGGAGACTATATTATTAGTAGTATATATAATGCTTAACAAGAATAAAATAGTGGTGAAAGTGATTGTATGATGAGTTGCCGTTAGATGTTTTTTTAAATTTTTAAAACCCATAAAAAAACAAGGAATGAGTAAGGCGATTAAAGTACTTGCTATACCTATCCAGACATCATTTTGTAAGATTTCAGCAAATAGTGTAGTCGCCAAACTTAAAACAATAGCCTGAGCTAAAAGTATCAGCCCGATTAGGTTAAGTCTCTTTTTTTCTTGATTCAATTGATTACCTCCTTATTAATAACGGTAACGACAAAGAAATATTATAATGTATAATGTATAGGTTTCTAAGTCATTAGTCAATAGGGACGAGCACTTGGATACTTCTAATAAGATAAAATACATAGACAAGACTATGGTTTTGGCTTCTCTAAAGATTACCTAAAAATTTATAAGTTCTCGAGCAGAAAGGATGAGTTTGGATATTGGGAGGATGGGCTTGACCAGCTGAAAGAAAAATGAACCAAGGGTAATCGCTTCGAAAAAAGAAGGAAATTTCAATTAGAAACTTCTTTTTTTTATCAATCTAGTATTGGCGCGTGCTAGGGACTTTATAATTCGTTATAAAATCTTCGATTTCAGCAATATCATCTGAGAATAGGACATTTTCTCTATCTTCCAGACTAAGAAAACCCTCACCAACCATATGATCAAACATATTTTTTAAATCATTAAAGTAGCCATTAACATTATATAAAATGCAAGGATTATCATTTTGACCGATGCGAGACCAAGAGATAACTTCGGAAATTTCTTCAAGAGTACCAGGTCCACCAGGTAGAGCGATAAAGGCATCTCCAAGTAGCATCATTTTTGCCTTACGTTCAGGCATATTATTTACTATGATAAGCTCTGATAAATTTTCATGTGCAATTTCACGATCTCTTAAAAATGTCGGAATAACACCAGTAGTATAGCCACCATTTGCAATCACAGTATCAGCCATGACTCCCATTAAGCCAACTTTTCCTCCACCATACACCAGAGAATGTTTGTTTTGTGCCATCCATTGTGCTAAGGCAACTGTTTTTTCACTATAAACAGGATTTTCCCCAGTACTTGCTCCACAAAAAATAGTTATTCTCATGTTTCAAACCTCTTTTCTAATTTAGTGCGATGTGCGCTGATAATCTCTTCTAGTGAGATATTATACTGATCAGCAAGTATGAAGATATTATCTAAGACATCTCCTAGTTCTTCTTTTATATCATTTAAGTTTTCCAAATCAGTTTGTTCGGTTTCGTCAGGTCTGTCACGTCCAATTTCATATTTGCGAATGGCTTGAGCCAATTCGCCGACTTCTTCTGAAAGAAAGTTACTTCTAATAAAAGAATTGTATTGATACCAGTTTCTTTTTTTATAGAATTCGCTCACCCATTTTTGATAATCTGTAATATCCATTATTCCCTCCGTTTCAAGTATATTGTAGCAATATTGCTTTATTAATGAAAATTTGAACGCTAATTAATAGGAAAAGTTCGTATTTGGTATTTCTTCTAGTTTGTTAATAGTCATATTTAAACCTAAGAGGTTAGCGCGTGCTTTAAGCATTTTTTAAATATTTTAAACCATAATGTATGAAGATTTATCTCTTTATTAAAGTGAGGTTATGTAGTGAACAAGAAACCCTTTTTCCAGTGTGTTATACTACTTGTTTCTTTTTTAGTGTTAACATTAGCAGTTGAATCTCAAAGTGATATGATAAGTTATTTGGATAATATCACTTCAGCTTTTTTTCAAAGCATACGAAACCCCGATTTAACTAACTTAATGACGATAATATCAACAGTTGTCAGCCCTTTGACAACGTCATTAATAGCACTTGTTATCCTTGGGTATCAATATTTTTTAAACCAAAGGATAGCTGTGTGGCTATTTATGTTATTTTTTGGTACCAATGCTTTGGCATTGCTTTTAAAAGATATCATCGCACGTCATAGACCTATGAATCAACTTGTTTTTGATTCGGGTTATAGTTTCCCCAGTGGACATACGATATCAACGTTTTTATTAATGATTCTTGTTTTAGTGGTTGCAAGACAGAGATTGAGAAGAGTATTGTCACAAGTAGTTTTCGTAATATTTGCATTAGTGATCCTTGCATCAGTTATTTTTTCAAGACTTTATTTAGAAAATCATTTTTTAACGGATATTTTAGGGTCGTTGTTACTAGGAGCATCGTCATATTGTGGTTTGTCTGCTATTGTATCTTTGAAAGAGTTACAATAAAAATAGTAGTTACCAATGAATTATAAAAGAGCCTTTCTTTGTACTGACCCCCAAAAGTTGGACAATTTATTTTAAGTGAAGGATTTAGTTCTGT
>OCJM01000077.1_pt1 | contig 4069 bp, 7 predicted proteins | sample 1480791 | NCBI WGS metagenome assembly OCJM01 (sample SAMN05301486, study PRJEB22388) | human gut metagenome | isolation source: Infant 2 DOL 6 gut | host: Homo sapiens | place: USA: Pittsburgh, Magee-Womens Hospital of UPMC | collected 2013/2014
TTTTGTACTGGTAATTTTGAGAAAAAGTTACTGAAAATTACTTATATTTGTTTTTCATTATTGCAATTGTTATTGAAGTTTTAAAACAAGCAGAAATAATAAGGAAATTTTTCAGGAGTTAGTGGAGACTCAACATTTAAATGAAATTCAAACAGGACTCCTAAATGTCATAGATTCTGAAGTAATAAAAGTCTTTGTGAATGATAGATAGGTAGTATAAAATAATAAGATTTTTCAGTGTATATGTTACGACTAAAAAATTAAACTCGTGAAAATTTGTTATACTAATATTAGTTTTAAAATACTGGTAAATAATAATTATTTTTATTAGATACTTGACATGGGAAGTTTATTTTCTAAGAAAAGAGAGCATGATGAAAAAATATGTAAAATGGTTAATTCCCATATCTATTATTGGGATGTTACTAGCAGGTTGTCAAATGAATAGTGAATCTAAAAGTCAGTCAAACGAAGTAAAAAATAGCAAACAGTCAGCAGTAAAGAAAGGTAAAAAAGTAATAAAAAAGAACAAGTAGCTTATCTCAAAAAGTATGAAAAAGAATTAACTGAATATGTCAAAACCCAAAATCCAGATATTAGCGAAATTAAGTATGATTGGAATAGTGTGCGTATAGTGGAAGCTAGTAATGGAACCCCTCAAGGCGGAGAGCAGCTATTATTAATTTGGAGTTATGCAAATGGCAGTGAATTAACCAATTTTACTCTAAATTTCACATTGGGTGATAATCAAATGCCTAATATTGACTCAGTTGGCTCAGATAATTTATCAACTATTGAAGATTAATAATAACAGTAAGAAAGGTATATAATGGGATGTTGGAATCTTAAGGAATTTGAAGATATATTTTGAAGTATGGCAGAAAGTGCTAATACAGTTCGATCGAATTCTTTTGTTTTAGAAGAATTAACTGAATTTCAAAGAGAAAAGTTAAAAAATGGGGAGTCAGTTAAGTTTAATTTTTCTAAAGATGTTAAGAAAGGAAATCAAATCTCCCAAATGATGGGAGTGTCTATCTTCAGCCTAATAAGTCCTTATAAACTGTTTATTAAACTGAAAAAATTGAAGTTTTCATAGATAAAATTCTTCGAGTAAAATATTAGAGATGCTATTTATATTTCTTAAGCTAGTAATTTTTTATTGTTTATTGGTTTAATGATAATACAAATATAAAATAGGTGGTGCAAATAATGAAAAAACATATAAAAAGTATCATACCAATAGTTCTTATTGGTATGATACTAGGAGGCTGTCAAATGAATAGTGAACATAAAAGTCAGTATAATGAAACAAAAAGTAGCAAGCAATCAGAAGTGAAGAAAGATAAAAAAATGACAAAAAAAGAACAATTAGCTTATCTCAAAGAGCATGAACAAGAAATAATTGATTTTGTAAAATCTCAGAATAAAAAGATAGAATCTGTACAAATTGATTGGAATGATGTTCGATGGAGTAAAGGGGGAAATGGTACACCTCAAGGAGGAGGAGAGGGGATTTTACTTTTTGGGGAGATTAATAATGATTCTGAATCAAGTTGGAGAGTTGATATTGATATAGAAAAAGGACGGCTAGACCTAAAAAATATGTATTTAGGACAACCTATACGAATTGGAGGTAAATTATTTGAGTAATTGGAACTTAGAAAGTTTTGATAACCTATTTGCTACTTTAGCAGAATCAACATACACAAAAAGACCAAGTAACTTTACATATAATGAATTGAATCCTAAGTTGCTACGACAACTGAACTCAGGTAGTTCTGTTGAATTGGATTTCTCAAAATCTGTTAAGAAAGGAAAAAAAGTTATCGAAGGCGGTCAGAACCTCCCCAATGATGGTATTGTCTACCTGCAACCAGATAAGTCCTTAAAATCTATTGATGAAAAAGTAGAGGTTCGCGTTCCTGATGTCAATGGCGGTTATCACTCTGAGCATTGTGTTACTAATTCCTATCAGAAAGGTTACTGAAAGATGATGAAGCAGTGGCTCTATAATCACTAAAAGCTCATCATTGCTCAGTGTTTAAGTTAACTTCTAAAGCTCGAACCTTGTTAAATCAAGGTTTGTTTACTTTTAAAAGTGACATTTTATTTTTCTAAAAATAAGGTTATCGGGATTCCTCATTCTAAGTTACTTTGTTTATATGTACCTTTACTTAAGGTTTATTTTCATTATTTTTAATTTAATATTTTGGAGTATGTACGCTCCATTATAGTATTTTCGAAGACATCTTTAAAAGAACTGTAGAAGTTAAAATATTTTAACCTAGTATCTAACGTCATATATTGGTACATAGTTTTAAATATCCTTTTGATAACCTTGTACATATGAAATAGGCTAAATATTTTTAGTGAACTAAATGTAAGTTTATTGTTTGTATTAGGCGAGATAACAATATTGTTGTTTTTATTCTTTCTGAGTAATGGTTTATTAATTATGTAATTATTCTGGTATCAAATGATACTTTTAATATTCCAGTTTGTCAATAAATCATCAATGTAATTCTTTTCATCAAAAGCGATCCCTTTATCTGGTTGATTTAATATGTTAACTTGATGATTATTCTTCTTGCTTAATATATGGGATAATAATTATCTTAAATTGACACTTGGAGCATTCAATCACGTGATTGTAATAACTAAAAATTGTTTAAAATTTAAGGATGTATTTCTTGTTGATCTTACTATCTGATCTAATAATGGTATATAATAAGATTAAAATTTAAACATTGTCTGGAGATGTAGCAAAGGAGATAAAATGACTAAAATTTATCATATGATTTTATGTAATTCTGATATAATGAAGATTTTAGCTATAATAAAATCTCTTCCACTGAATGATTGTTGGCTGTGTGCTGGCACATTGAGAAACTTTATATGGAATAAACTTTCTGGAATAAATGAGACATTGACATCAGACATTGATGTTGTATTTTTTGATAAAAATATTTCTTATGAAGAAACGGTGGTATTAGAACAACAATTAAAGGATAACTATCCACAGTACGATTGGGAACTTAAAAATGAATTTTACATGAACACTCATTCTCCTAATACCCCAAAGTATACTAGCTCTAAAGATGCTATTTCGAAATTTCCTGAAAAGTGTACTGCAGTGGGAGCAAGGTTAGATGATAGAAATCAACTCGAACTTTACCTCCCTTATTGTGAAGAGGAAATATTAAATTTCATTGTTAGTCCTACGCCATATTTTGAAGAGGATCTATTACGTTATAATGTTTATTTGAAGCGAGTGGATAAGAAGAAATGGAATAATATTTGGCCTCGTTTAACAATCATAAAAAAATGATAACGTTACTGGAGTTGGCTTAACAGCTTTTAAATTTTTAGACTGACAAATAGTATAGACCTTTAATAAGGTCGTTTATCGATAATCATAGTGTACTGTGTTATAATCGTTATAGCATAAAAACACGTTGCAGTTGGTAGTCTGCAAGCGTTCAGTGAACGTCAGTAACCTTCCCTCCAGGTCGTCCATTGCAATTTAATATTTAAAGGAGGGGGCTGTATGAAAATGACAGTCTATTTTGATGGTAATTTTTGGTTGGGTTTGATTGAGTACGATGATGATGGTGATTACAAAGTTTTTCGGTATTTTTTTGGAAAAGAACCTAAAGATGATGATGTTTTTAATTTTATAAATCATAAACTTAATGATTTGATAAAAAAATACGAGTTTGTTAAAACGGATATTTCTCTAAAGCGTACGAATGAACACAAAAAAAGTCCTAAAAGAATGCAAAGAGAAATTAATAGAGAAAAACGTAAGCCAGTAGTATCTACAAAAGCGCAATTGGCGATGAAAACTATTCATATGAGTATAAAAAACGAACGTCAATTAAGTCAGAAATGTAAGAAAAATGAGTTAAGAAAGCATCGGTACCAATTAAAACAAGAAAAACGTTACCAAAAGAAAAAAGGGCATTGATTGTGTCATCATATAAAAAGCTTGAGAGTATCATCTCAAGCTTTTTATAGTACGACGGGCATGTCGTACATCTGAGGTGCAAGTCCTCTGTGGGCACCCGCT
>OCJM01000086.1_pt1 | contig 2544 bp, 1 predicted proteins | sample 1480791 | NCBI WGS metagenome assembly OCJM01 (sample SAMN05301486, study PRJEB22388) | human gut metagenome | isolation source: Infant 2 DOL 6 gut | host: Homo sapiens | place: USA: Pittsburgh, Magee-Womens Hospital of UPMC | collected 2013/2014
TTTGTAAAATATTTTCATTTCTTTCAGGAGTTTGTAGTGTATAACCAGCAGCTCGACCACGAGCAACAATAGTAATTTTCTGAACAACATCAGCACCTGGTGAATATAAACCAATTAATGCATGTCCAGCTTCATGGTATGAAACTTGTTCACGTTCACGTTCAGAAATAACTTTATTAGGACGTGAAGGTCCTGCAATAACACGATCAATCGCTTCATCTAAATGATTCATATGAATTGATGTTGCTTTATCTCTAACTGATAGTAATGCGGCTTCATTTAAAACATTTTCTAATTGTGCACCACTAAATCCAGCAGTACGACGTGCAATATCTTCTAAACTAACTTTCGCAGATAAGTTTTTATTACGTGAGTGAATTCTTAAAATTTGTTCACGTTCTAAAATATCTGGTAAGTTAACACTAATTTGTCGGTCAAAACGTCCAGGACGTAAAATTGCGTCATCTAATGTGTCTAATCTATTTGTCGCAGCCATAACAATTACACCACTTGAAGTATCAAAACCATCTAATTCTGATAATAATTGGTTAATTGTTTGGTCTTGTACAGCAGTTAATGAATTACCACGTTTTTTAGCTACTGAGTCAATTTCATCAATAAAAATAATGGCGGGAGCACTCTTACGTGCTTTTTCAAATAATTCTCTCACACGACGTGCACCAACTCCAACAAAAGTATCTTCAAAAGATGAACCCGTTGTTTGAAAGAATGGAACATTAGCTTCACCAGCTACAGCTTTAGCAATTAATGTTTTTCCTGTTCCTGGAGGTCCATATAACATTACACCTTTTGGGATTCTAGCACCAGCAGCAACATATTTTTTAGGTTCTTTTAAGAAATCAACAATTTCAATTAATTCTTCTTTAACCTCAGCAATTCCAGCAACATCACTAAAGCGAACACCAGATTTTGTTAGTTTAGCATTCGCCTTATTAGTTCCTAATAAAGAGTCGCTTTGTGCTTTAGAAACACGTAAAATAATGTATAAGAAAATTATGAAGAAAATAATTGAAATTAATGGAGAAATAATAACTTGTGGATTAAAGCCAGAAGATGGAATTCCTGCATTTTGAGTAATAATAGATGTTAACCAATTTCATTGATTATTAGTATTCCCAGAAATTGGTGCATAGATATTTGTTTCACCAAGTTTAAACTTTTCAACACCTTCACGCACAATATTAAATGAGATTCTTGACAGCCCTAAACTTGATGCATTAGAAATTATTTGAAAATTAGTATTATTTAAAATATTAACACGTGCAGTAAGTAGTTGATCTTCATCAATTGTATAACGTGTTATTTGAGTGCTATTAGGCCTAATAGTATTTAAATATAAAACTTTTTTGTTATTAACAACTTCTGTTTGAGCACTTTTAACAATTACGTTATCATATTCTTTACGAACAGAAAAATAAATAATAACTCCAATAATTGTTCCTATAATTAATAAAATAATTAATCAAAATATAATTCTTCGATTTCTTCGTTTGCGCGCTTCTGGCGATTGTTTACGTGGTTGAGTTAAGTCGTCTTTTTTAACATTATTATCTTCTGATTCAATTTTTGAACTAAATAAATTTACTATTTTTTTTAAAAAATACATCTAATTACTCTCCATCCCCTTCGTTTTTATTATTTAAATCATTTTGATAAACTTCTTCTTTTAAAACAGCAATATATGGTAAATTACGCATAATTTCTTTATAATCTAAACCAAAACCAACAATAAAGACTAATGGAATATCACAACATACAAAATCGGCTTGTAAATCTACTAATCGGCCGTCTTTTTTATCAACCAAGGTAACTAATTTAATTGAACGAGCGCCTCGAATTTTAAGTAAATCATAAACCTTTTTAATTGTGCGTCCTGTATCAACAATATCTTCTACTAAAATTAGATCACGATCTTTAACTTCAAATTTAAGATCAGTAATAATTTCTGGTTCTGTTTGAGCACTAGTTGCTCCCTTAAAACTACTAATTGCTAAAAAATCTAGTTTCATGTCAATTTTAATTTTTGGTAATATTGGTTCTTTACCTTCATATTCCTTATTGATTCAATTAGCTGCTTCAGTGATTTTTTGATCAATTTGTTCTTCAGTGATCAAAACCTCTTTTATTCTTGGATCAATATCTTTCATTTTTATACCATCATTTCTTGTTTTTTGATTTTTAATCATACTATTATACCATTAAGTAATTATTATTATTTAAAGTAATTAGGCATAAAATAGTTTATTTTAAACTCTTTTATTAAAATATCTGGTTTATTACTTACCTTTAATTTTCCATTTTTAAAAGCTTTATCAACAAAAGCTTTTAAAGTAATTGAACGATCTTTATTTTTAATCATTTCAACATAAATTTTAGTGTTTTCTAAATCCACATCCTCAAACATCACAACAGCTAATTCACTTAAATCATTATAAGTAAGTTTATCAAAATTTAATTTATTAACTAACTCTTGTAGTTTTTGTTTTTGTTCTTTTTTAGATTCATCAAAACTTAAATCTAATC
>OCJM01000098.1_pt1 | contig 2133 bp, 4 predicted proteins | sample 1480791 | NCBI WGS metagenome assembly OCJM01 (sample SAMN05301486, study PRJEB22388) | human gut metagenome | isolation source: Infant 2 DOL 6 gut | host: Homo sapiens | place: USA: Pittsburgh, Magee-Womens Hospital of UPMC | collected 2013/2014
TATACGTTGGAAAAAGTACCAACATTTATTACACCGAAAAGAAGGTACGTAGGAACAGATACGAAAAAAATTCAGCAATTAATTGCTGAAAATAATGACGAAAGAAGTGAAGATTAATGCACGAAAATCATGTGAATGAAAAGGAGACAGCCGTAGAAAATACGGAACGTATTGCTAAAAATTATGCTTATGAACGCCCAGCGATTCAAACGGCGCTATTTATCTTATGGCGGGTGCATAATAAGCAGTATCAAACCGGCGCTCGGATATTTTACGACGAATTAGAAAAGGCCACCAAGACGTCTAAGACCGCTTATAAAGAAGCATTAGCTTTTTTAGAAGGTGCAGGCATGGTGGTAAACGAGGTTGTCGTAGAAAGTAAAGTCCCCCAATCGTTAATTCAACGTTACGGGATTTTAAAAGATGAGTAACAAAAAGGCTGTATTCAATCCGCAAGCAGGGAAGCAAGCCCAGAAAGAAAAAGTGAGGAAAGAAACACGTGTTTCTTCATTGGTTCAAATAATCCGAGCAATCTTCAGGAAGAAAGAGAAAGAACCAGAAAATTCTCGAACCATTCGTTTTTCGCCACGTTCGGCGAAAAGTATTTACTCAATGGTGTTTTTCCTTTTATTTTTCTTGATAAGCTTATTTTTATTAATGAGTTTTGGACGATTAAACACGCTTACAAGGCTTGCGATGCAAAAGCAAGTAAATCGTGAGGAAATTATTGAAAGCGTGAATAAAGGCGTAGCTGCAAGTGATCAATTGAAATATGACGGAATGAAACTTGTGGATCGATTATTTACAGTGTCCTCAAAATTAGAAGGAAAAGAGTACTGGGAAGCGCAAATAACCCCTTATTTAGCTGCTGGATTGCGTGCAGAAGATTTAGGTCTTGATAAGACAAATGCAGAAAATGAACTGAAGTTACTTGATAGACCAACGTTAATGAATTTAGCGAAGACAAGTGAGAGTAACAAAGTTGCTTATGACGAGCAACGTTTTATACCTAAAGGAAAAGAAGTAAATGAAGAAGAAACAAAAAAACTAACGGAATTTACCAATCGTTTCTTTGAATTATATGTAAAAAATGATGAAAAGTTAGGACTAATTGCCAATGTAAAAGGACTAGAACATGCGACGCTAGAAAAAGTAGATATTACAAGTCTAAGAGAAACAGGACAAGGGGTCTATGATGTTCGAGGAACCTACCAATTCAGTTATGAAGGGAAAAGTCCGTTAACGTCTAACTTCTCATTACAAATTGAAGCAACAAAAGATAGTTATTTTATTAAAAAAATGAATGGAGTGTAAGAATATGTTTGATTTATCTGGTTTAGCAAATAATATTTCCTCACAGGTGATTATATTATTGGTGATTTTAGGACTGGTATCCTTAGTTGTAGCGGTTGCAACACAAGGGGCCGCACGAGGAATTGCGACAGTCTGCTTAATCTTAATTTTAATCGCGTTGGTTTTAGTGTTAAAAGATGCTGAAAAAATTGGTACCTGGTTGAAAGACTTAATTTTCAAACCAAATGCCGGCTTTATTTTCCCGATAAAAGGTTGGCGATTTTGATGGAATATAATTACACACGAGAATTTAAACAACCTCACAAGATTTACAGTATCAAAGGGGTAGTATTGCCTTTTGCGCCAAACGGCATTCGATTGGAACAAATTTTTGTAGGTATTGGTATCCTTATTCTCTTATTGATATTCGCGATTATTTCGTTTGTCGCTAAAATCAATTTTTTTACCACAATTATTGCTAATTTTTGGTTGATTCTTATAGTAGGAGTGGGCGTCCTTGTGTGGACGCTCTTTTCTTTAAAATGGGATAATAAGAGCTTTCTTGATTATCTAATTGGTCGAGGAAACTTCTTGTATCAAAAGAAAAAAAGATATGAACATGGGCTACTTGTCCAATTCCATAAAGAAAAAGTCCAATACAAAGTTAGAAAATAACAGTAAAGTGTTTACAAAGAGATTGTGAGGGATGAAGGTGGATAAAAGAATTGAAGCTGTGACAAAATTTTTAGAGTCTTTAGGAACTGTAGAAGATTACACCGAGGATGTGGCTGTTAAGTATAGAAACTTGATTCTGAAATCGTATGAATTATACGAGAATAA
>OCJM01000162.1_pt1 | contig 1409 bp, 1 predicted proteins | sample 1480791 | NCBI WGS metagenome assembly OCJM01 (sample SAMN05301486, study PRJEB22388) | human gut metagenome | isolation source: Infant 2 DOL 6 gut | host: Homo sapiens | place: USA: Pittsburgh, Magee-Womens Hospital of UPMC | collected 2013/2014
CCGCCATCATTTTATGTTGACAATTTTTTAGTTGATGGAGAATATATATTTGTTAATGATGGCGGTCAAGCAGAATACATTGTTTTTCCAAAATTATATTTTATATCTGCTTGACCGCCATCATTAACAAATATATATTCTCCATCAACTAAAAAATTGTCAACATAAAATGATTTCTTCCCTGATGTTATTGTTAAATAATTTCCCTTTTCCATTTTTAAAAGTTTTGTAACTCCAAAAGGTGATTTAGGAGCCACTGTAATTATATTTTTTAATTTTTTAAACTCCACTCCATTAGGGCAGAACTCATTAATTAATTTTTCAATTTTATTCATAATTTATTCTTCTAATTCTAAAACAATTTCATCAATTTCTTTTCTTAACTTTTCGATTTTAGCCACAATTTCTTTAATTTGCATATTTAATAATTTAATATCAATTTTTTCTGACGTGTCTTCTTTTTCCACATATGTGTTAACTGATAAATTATAGTTTTTATTTTTAACTTCTTCTCGTGATACAAGTTTTGAAAAATAAGTTACTTCTTTTTTGAAACGAATCGTATCAACTATTTTTTTAATATTAGCATTGGTTAATTTGTTTTTGATACCAGATTTAACAAATTCTTTTGATGCATCAACAAACAAGATACCATTAGCATTATCATTGTTGTTTTTGTTTTTTCTTAAAACTATAATACATGTTGAAATACTTGTTCCAAAAAACAGATTATCTGGTAATTGAATCACACTATCTACAACATTAACATTATCAACTAAATATTTTCTAATATCTTGTTCTGCATGATCTCGATATAAAGTTCCTGGAAACATAACTATAGCTGCTGTTCCACTAGAAGATAAATTATGAAGTATATGCAATACAAAAGCAAAATCAGCTTTTCCTTTAGGTGCTAATTGAGTAACATGAAATCGCTCATCGTTAGCTAATAAAGGATTTGATTTTCCCTCCCATTTTGTTGAATATGGAGGATTTGAAACAATTGCATCAAAAGGTTTATCATCATTATGTTTAGGATCTAGTAATGTATCACCTAATTTGATATCAAATTTATCATAACCTATATTGTGCAAAAACATATTAATTCTTGCTAAATTATACGTAGTAAGATTAATTTCTTGACCATAAAATTTAACTCCTTCATTTAATTTTGCATACTTTAAAAGTAATGATCCAGAACCACAACATGGATCATAAACTTTTCCAATTTTTCTTCTAACATCTTTATTTTCATTATTAAAATCAATTAATGTTAATTCTACTAATAGTTCACTAACTTCTTGAGGGGTGAAAAATTCTCCCCCTGATTTACCTGCATTTGCAGCATACATACTCATTAAGTATTCATAAGCATCACCGAACACATCGATTGTATTATCTTGATAATT
>OCJM01000174.1_pt1 | contig 1367 bp, 3 predicted proteins | sample 1480791 | NCBI WGS metagenome assembly OCJM01 (sample SAMN05301486, study PRJEB22388) | human gut metagenome | isolation source: Infant 2 DOL 6 gut | host: Homo sapiens | place: USA: Pittsburgh, Magee-Womens Hospital of UPMC | collected 2013/2014
TCTAATGTAATGGTGATTGATCCTTCAAACGGAGAAGCTACTAAAGTTGCGTTTAAAGAAGTCGACGGCAAAAAAGTCCGCGTTTCTAAAAAAACAGGTGAAGTTTTAGATAAATAAAAATTGCGGAAGGAGGGCTTACTGAATGAACCGCCTGAAAGAAAAATATATTAAAGAAGTAACACCATCATTGGTGGAAAAATTTAATTACAGCTCAGTTATGCAAACACCTAAAGTTGATAAAATCGTTATCAACATGGGTGTGGGTGATGCAGTATCAAATGCTAAAAACTTAGACAAAGCTGTTGAAGAATTAGCATTAATCACTGGTCAAAAACCACTTATCACAAAAGCTAAAAAATCTATCGCTGGATTCCGTTTACGTGAAGGAATGCCAATCGGTGCGAAAGTAACGCTACGCGGCGAAAGAATGTACGAATTTTTAGATAAATTAGTAACAGTTTCTTTACCTCGTGTACGTGACTTCCACGGTGTCAGCAAAAAAGCTTTCGATGGTCGTGGTAACTATACTTTAGGTATTAAAGAACAATTAATCTTCCCAACTACGTGGCTAAAAAATCAATGATTGCTAAAAACAAACGTCCTGCTAAACATTCAACACAAGCTTATACTCGTTGTGAACGTTGTGGACGTCCACATTCAGTTTATCGTAAATTTCATCTTTGCCGTATTTGCTTCCGCGAACTTGCCTATAAAGGTCAAATTCCCGGCGTGAAGAAAGCTAGCTGGTAAACAAGTAAACTCGCATAAAGGAGGTAAATAGTTCAATGGTCATGACAGATCCAATTGCAGATTTTCTAACTCGCATTCGTAATGCGAACATGGTTAAACATGAAACTTTAGAAGTACCTGCTTCAAAAATCAAACGTGATATCGCAGAAATCCTGAAACGTGAAGGATTTATCCGCGACGTAGAATACATCGAAGATGACAAACAAGGCGTAATCCGTGTTTTCCTAAAATATGGTAAAAACGAAGAACGTGTTATCACAAACTTAAAACGTATTTCTAAACCAGGTTTACGTGCATACGTAAAAGCTGACGAAGTACCAAAAGTATTAAACGGTCTAGGAATTGCAATCATCTCTACATCAGAGGGTGTAATTACTGACAAAGAAGCTAAAGCGAAAAATATCGGCGGCGAAGTAATCGCCTACGTATGGTAATTCTAAAAAATACACAAGGAGGTGTCTCTAAGTGAGCCGTATTGGTAATAAAGTTGTTGTTCTTCCTGCTGGTGTTGAAATCAAGCAAGACGGAAACAACATTACAGTTAAAGGACCTAAAGGTGAATTAACACGCGAATTTTCTTCTGATATCAAAATGAACATCGAAGGAAACGAAGTGAC
>OCJM01000181.1_pt1 | contig 1342 bp, 1 predicted proteins | sample 1480791 | NCBI WGS metagenome assembly OCJM01 (sample SAMN05301486, study PRJEB22388) | human gut metagenome | isolation source: Infant 2 DOL 6 gut | host: Homo sapiens | place: USA: Pittsburgh, Magee-Womens Hospital of UPMC | collected 2013/2014
TGATGTGGTGATATCACCGATTTATCCGTGTCTTAGAGGGACAATCGATGTCTAAAGAAAAGTTTGAACGTACAAAACCGCACGTTAACGTCGGTACTATCGGCCACGTTGACCATGGTAAAACAACGCTGACCGCTGCAATCACTACCGTACTGGCTAAAACCTACGGCGGTGCTGCTCGTGCATTCGACCAGATCGATAACGCGCCGGAAGAAAAAGCTCGTGGTATCACCATCAACACTTCTCACGTTGAATATGACACCCCGACTCGCCACTACGCGCACGTAGACTGCCCGGGCCACGCCGACTATGTTAAAAACATGATCACCGGTGCTGCGCAGATGGACGGCGCGATCCTGGTTGTTGCTGCGACTGACGGCCCGATGCCGCAGACCCGTGAGCACATCCTGCTGGGTCGTCAGGTAGGCGTTCCGTACATCATCGTGTTCCTGAACAAATGCGACATGGTTGATGACGAAGAGCTGCTGGAACTGGTTGAGATGGAAGTTCGTGAACTGCTGTCTCAGTACGATTTCCCGGGCGACGTATTCTCCATCTCCGGTCGTGGTACCGTTGTTACCGGTCGTGTAGAGCGCGGTATCATCAAAGTAGGTGAAGAAGTTGAAATCGTTGGTATCAAAGAAACCGCGAAAACCACCTGTACTGGCGTTGAAATGTTCCGCAAACTGCTGGACGAAGGCCGTGCTGGTGAGAACGTAGGTGTTCTGCTGCGTGGTATCAAACGTGAAGAAATCGAACGTGGTCAGGTACTGGCTAAGCCGGGCACCATCAAGCCGCACACCAAGTTCGAATCTGAAGTGTACATTCTGTCCAAAGATGAAGGCGGCCGTCATACTCCGTTCTTCAAAGGCTACCGTCCGCAGTTCTACTTCCGTACAACTGACGTGACTGGCACCATCGAACTGCCGGAAGGCGTAGAGATGGTAATGCCGGGCGACAACATCAAAATGGTTGTTACCCTGATCCACCCGATCGCGATGGACGACGGTCTGCGTTTCGCAATCCGTGAAGGCGGCCGTACCGTTGGCGCGGGCGTTGTTGCTAAAGTAATGAGCTAATTATTTAATAATTAGTTCTGCACTTAAAAAGGGCGCTTCGGCGCCCTTTTTGCTGTCTGTCATATCTACCTGCTATATAAAGAGTGTCATATTTAGTCGCATTTTTTATTCCTCTCCCTGCACACAAACGTATTTGTGCTATTGTAATCATAACTATTCTCATTTACACTTTGCGCAGAAATTGAACGGGAGCGATCATGTACGTTTGTTTGTGTAATGGTGTAAGTGATAAAAAAATTCGTCAGGCTGTTCGTCAGTTTCAC
>OCJM01000220.1_pt1 | contig 1229 bp, 2 predicted proteins | sample 1480791 | NCBI WGS metagenome assembly OCJM01 (sample SAMN05301486, study PRJEB22388) | human gut metagenome | isolation source: Infant 2 DOL 6 gut | host: Homo sapiens | place: USA: Pittsburgh, Magee-Womens Hospital of UPMC | collected 2013/2014
GAAAAACACCCACCGTCAACAATAAAAACAGCAAATCATCCTCTCTTGTAGGTTTTCCCCATTGTTCTGTATACCATTGATAGTTGTTCATCGCCGCCTCCTTTTAAGACTGTTCAAATGTTAATAATGCTTGTTTCATTGCTAAACCACCACGGTAACCGGTTAATTGTCCCTTGCTGCCGATGACTCGATGGCAAGGAATGACCATTAATAAAGGATTTTTCCCAATCGCTGTGCCAACTGCTCGAACCGCACGTGGACGCCCAATTTTTTCTGAAATTTCTTGATAGGTCATTGTCTCACCATAAGGGATTTCTTGCAACGCCTGCCAAACTTCTTGTGCTTGAGGGTACCAGTTTTTCAGCTCTTCTATCGATTGATTGGCTGAACCTACAAAAGCTAGTCCAGCGTCTGTCACACCAAGATAATAGTGATCGTTCTGCCATTCTTGTTGCGCATAATAAATTTTTTTTGCCATATTTCTACACTTCTTTCTCGTGTTTTTCTTATCTTCATTATAATTCTTTTGGCTTTCAAAATCTTGCGCTCCTATCACTTTTTACTTGTTTTTATTAGGGATTCTTTTACAATGAAGAAAACGGGAGGTGTGCTTACAATGAAAACAACGTATCGACTTACTCAGAAACGTTGGGAAGCCATTCAAAATAATAATACGCAATTTGATGGTGATTTTTTTTATGGTGTGACCACAACTAAAATTTTTTGTCGTCCTTCGTGCCCTTCCCGTGTGCCCAATAAGAACCACGTTCTGATCTTCAAAACGGCTCAGGAAGCTTTAACACTTGGTTTTCGTCCATGTAAAAGATGTCAACCAACCGGGCAAGTCGTTCCTAACGAGGAATGGGTTGCTCAAATTAAGCAATTTATTGATCGGCATTCAGCGGAACCTTTAAGTTTAGACTATTTAGCGCAAACCTGCCACGGTAGTCCCTTTCATTTGCAGCGAACCTTTAAGGAACAGACGAAACAAACCCCATTAGCTTATTTAACAAGTGTCCGAATTAGGCAAGCCCAAGAATTGCTTCTCCATTCACCCCTTACGATTCAACAAATCGCGAAAAAAGTTGGCTTCCAAACCGCAGCATATTTTGCCACCACTTTTAAAAAAGAAACAGGCGTAACCCCCTCTGTTTATCGCAGTAAAAATGAGCCGAAAAAATAACATTTCGGCTCATCGGATTATTTATTGGGGCGTGATTGTAGCCATG
>OCJM01000227.1_pt1 | contig 1213 bp, 3 predicted proteins | sample 1480791 | NCBI WGS metagenome assembly OCJM01 (sample SAMN05301486, study PRJEB22388) | human gut metagenome | isolation source: Infant 2 DOL 6 gut | host: Homo sapiens | place: USA: Pittsburgh, Magee-Womens Hospital of UPMC | collected 2013/2014
TATACGCTGCTCACAGCAATAACCTCCTTTATTTTTTAATTGGAAATAATTTTGTTAGTAATTTAGATGCTAGATAAATGATAAATAAAACAACGAAAACGCCGCCCCAACCAAAACCTAACAGTTCAAAAGCAATTTTTAAATCTTCCATGTTAACAGACATGTATTCGTTCTCCTTTCCGTCCTATGTTAAAAAGGCTAATAGTAAGCCACCAGCAATTACAGAAGCGATTTGTCCTGAAACGTTGGCACCAGCAGCATGCATTAAAATAAAGTTTTGTGGGTCTTCATCTGTAGCCATTTTTTGAATGACCCGACTAGACATTGGGAAAGCGGAAATACCCGCAGCACCAATCATTGGATTGATTTTTTCTTTTCTAAATAAATTCAAGAATTTAGCAAAAAGTACGCCGCCGACTGAGTCCATAATAAAGGCGACTAACCCTAAGCCAATAACCATCAACGTATCGACTTTTAAGAACTCTGCATAGTTCATGCTAACGGAAATAGATAGTCCTAGCAAGATACTAATAATATTCACCAATTCATTTTGAGCTGTAATGGATAAACGATCCAAAACGCCACATTCTCTTAATAAGTTCCCAAACATTAAGAAACCAACTAATGGTAATGACACCGGCGCAATTAACCCTGCGACAATCGTAATAACAACCGGGAAAAGAATTTTCGCTGTTTGAGAAACTTCACCGGCCCGATAAGTCATACGGATACGACGTTCGGCTTTCGTCGTCACTGCTTTAATCGCTACTGGTTGAATAATCGGAACTAACGCCATGTAGGAGTAAGCGGCAACCATTATGGCCCCCAGCGCTCAATACGCCGGAATTAGGAAAGTTCACTAAAATCGTTCCTAAACCCATCGGCACTAAAAGTGTTGGTTCATACTCTTTTTTTATTCCTAAATACATTAATAGTCCACCAATCAGCATCATCACAATGCGTCCTGGTTCTTGGCCCATTCCTATAACACCTTGAATCAGTGTCTCCACACAAATCACTTCCTCTTCTTAAATTAATTCTAGTTAATTGTTATTAATGGTTCCCCTGGGTTCACAATTTGGCCTTGGGTAACATGAATTCCTGTTACCGTACCTGCTTTTCCTGCAACGATTTCATTTTCCATCTTCATTGCTTCTAAAATTAACAATGGTTGGTTCTCAGACACCGTATCACCAACATTGACTAATACTTT
>OCJM01000352.1_pt1 | contig 1007 bp, 1 predicted proteins | sample 1480791 | NCBI WGS metagenome assembly OCJM01 (sample SAMN05301486, study PRJEB22388) | human gut metagenome | isolation source: Infant 2 DOL 6 gut | host: Homo sapiens | place: USA: Pittsburgh, Magee-Womens Hospital of UPMC | collected 2013/2014
ATCGATGCAAACAGAAGTTGATGATTATATTCAACAGTTTAAAACAGGCTATTTTTCACCATTAGGACAAATGGCTCGTTTGACGGAAGAGGTCGGAGAATTAGCCCGTGAAGTCAATCATTATTATGGTGAAAAACAGAAAAAAGCAGACGAAAAACCAAAGACAGTATCAGAGGAACTTGGAGATGTCTTTTTTGTATTGATTAGCATGGCAAATTCTTTAGAGATTGATTTAACCGAAGTTTTTGAAGAAAATATGGCCAAATTTAACAAGCGGGATCGCTATCGCTTTGAAAGAAAGGATGGGAAAACACATGATTAAAATAATTGTCGCTGGGTTTAAAGGACGGATGGGCAGTACTGCTACACAAATGGTCTTAGAAACCGCAGACTTTGAATTAGTAGGTGTGTATGATCCTCATGAAGCACAAGAAACTGTTTCTTTCAATGATGAAACAGCAATTCCCGTTTTTCAGCGCTTAGAAGAAGTCCTAGCTGTCAAACCAGATGTTTGGATTGATTTTACGGTTCCTGAAGCCGCCTATCCAAATACACGTTTTGCGTTGGAACATGGTATGGCGCCAGTTGTTGGGCTTTACGGAGGAACAAATCAACGAATTGACAAACCTATCTCGAGAAAAAGCCATCGGCGGCTTAATTGCGCCAAATTTTGCAATTGGGGCAGTTTTAATGATGCAATTTGCCCAAAAAGCGGCACAGTATTTTCCGGATGTGGAAATCATTGAATTACATCATGATAACAAATTGGATGCACCGAGCGGAACGGCTATAAAAACTGCAGAAATGATTCAAGAAGTTCGGCCAGCAAAAAAACAAGGGAATCCGCAAGAGGTAGAATCAATACCAGGGGCACGCGGGGCTGATTTCGAGGGTCTGCGAATCCATAGTGTCCGCTTACCTGGTTTAGTGGCACACCAACAAGTCCAATTTGGCAGTGTAGGTGAAGGGCTCACTATTCGGCATGATTCTTATGATCGGCGTTCATT